>Ga0268264_10000258_pt1 | contig 95778 bp, 73 predicted proteins | sample KBSSwiS32_FD_190357 | JGI IMG/M metagenome (GOLD analysis project Ga0268264, IMG submission 190357) | Switchgrass rhizosphere microbial communities from Kellogg Biological Station, Michigan, USA - KBS Switchgrass S3-2 (SPAdes) (version 2) | ecosystem: Host-associated > Plants > Roots >... | reverse complement strand
CGCCACCGGGCTCGCTACCTATTTCGAGCGCGTGTTTGCCGCCCTCGATGACGCACAGATGCAGAAAATGCTCGGTTGCGAGTACGGCGGCCTCAATGAATCATTCGCAGAGCTTTATGCCAGGACCCGGGACCGCCGTTGGCTCGTCGTGGCCGAGCGTCTCTATGATCGCAAGGTGCTGGATCCGCTCACGGCCGGCAGGGACGAGCTCGCCAACATCCACGCCAACACACAGGTGCCGAAGCTCATCGGCCTGGCGCGCTTGCACGAGCTGACTGACAAACCTGATCAGGCCAACGCCGCGCGGTTTTTCTGGACAGCCGTTACGCAGCACCACAGCTACGTGATCGGCGGCAACGCGGACCGTGAATATTTCACCGCTCCGGATACCATCGGCACTCACATCACTGAGCAGACCTGCGAGCACTGCAACACCTACAACATGCTGAAGCTCACGGAGCATTTGTACGGCTGGTCCCCGGACGGCGCGTGGTTCGATTACTACGAGCGCGCTCATCTGAATCACGTCATGGCTGCACAGAACCCACAAACCAGCGGCTTCACATACATGACGCCGCTGATGACGGGGTCGCCGCGCGAATATTCCAACCCCGCGGATGACCCATTCTGGTGTTGTGTCGGCACGGGCATGGAAAGCCATGCCAAGCACGGCGCCGCGATCTTCTGGGAGGGCAAGAACGCCCTGCTGGTCAATCTCTACATCCCCGCCACCGCACACTGGGAAACCCGTGCGGCGGATCTGCGGCTCGAGACCCGCTATCCGTATCAATCCGGCGCCCAGTTGACCCTGAAGAAGCTCGGCCGCCCGGATCGGTTCGCCATTGCACTGCGTGTGCCCGGTTGGGCCAGGCAATCCGCTGTCGTCGTCGAAGTGAACGACAAAAAAGTCACGCCCGTGATGACTCAGGGGTATGCCGTAATCGAGCGACACTGGCGTACAGGTGATCGAGTCGCCATCACCATTCCGTTGGAGCTGCGTGTCGAGTCGACGGCCGGCGATCCAAACACCATAGCGGTCCTACGTGGCCCGATGGTTCTCGCCGCGGACCTGGGGCCTGCCACAACGCCCTGGAAAGAGGTTGATCCAGCGATGGTGGGGGATGCGCCGCTGACTAAATTCACCCCATCGGGTCCGGATACAGCTACCTATGCGACGCACGGTGTCGTGCGCCCGGCAGATCTGACGTTCGTGCCGTTCTACAAGCAATATGGCCGCCTGAGCGCAGTGTATTTCAAACAGTTCACCGAAACGCAGTGGCAGGCGGAACAGACGGCTTATATCGCTGAAAAAGCCCGCCTGCGGGATATCGCCGAACGGTCTGTGGACATCATGCATGTTGGCGAGATGCAGCCGGAGCGGGATCATAATCTCACCTCCGAGCGCTCCTACCCTGTCAGTTATCGCGGGCGCAACGGCCGCGATGCTCGCTCGGGAGGCTTCTTTGAGTTCACCCTGGCCGTCAAAGCCGGCTCATTGATACTTCAGGCCACCTATTGGGGTGATGAGCGCCCCCGCGACTTCGACATTCTCATCGACGACGCCGTAGTGGCGACCCAACACCTGGACGCCGATAGCCCGGGCAAATTCTTCGATGTGGATTACCCCGTCCCTGAGTCGCTTACACACGGCAAACAGACGGTGCGCGTAAAGTTTGTCCCGCGCCAGGGTCAGACCGCGGGGCCGGTGTTTGGCGTGCGGTTACTCACGGCCTCTGCAAAATGAGCCCCTCGCCTCGAGCCGCGACGTGCGAAAGTCCGCCGTCTCTTCATGGGCGTGGCGGGGACCACGCCTTTGCGCTGGCAATGTAGTCAGCCATGGCCTGCCGGTTCCGCGTAAAGGTGTCATCGACCACCGTGAGCGTTGGAATCGCCCGCTGATCCGCTGTGATCTGAGGCTCGTACTGGCCGAATCCCGCTTCGTGCACACCAGTGCTCCCGCGGCCCGGGGCCGGTCGGCTCAGATGCTGAAAGCTCCTGACGTACGCATCATGTCCAGCCGGATATTGGGCATAGCGTGTCACCTGCGACATCGGGATGACCGCCATCTGGGCGTCATACAACATCTCGCCGATCGGCGGCACGTTCGGATACTGTGTACGGATATCTGCGATCAGCTCCTTTGTCCCCAGATACATGTCACCTTTGCGGTTGTTCTCCCAGGCACCGGCAATGTCCAGGAAATAGGCATCCACGTGGAACTGGCGAATCACCGCGGCGATCCGCTCGCCGAGCCACCGCCGCCACGAAGGCACCGCCAGGTTCATGAACGGCATCCAACCCTCGTGGCTCCGATCATTGTCCCAGTCCACCCAGTTGAGATCGAAGGCATCGCCGTCAATGTGCTCGGTGCAGGCATCCGCGAATTGCGGGAATTCCTGGCTCCCACGGTTGGCCGAATTGGCACCGAACATGGGTGCAATCCGAAATCCCAGCTGCTGCGCCTGCCTCACCAGGCGCGCAAATCCGGCGGCTCCCCCCATGCGAGGGTCAGGCTCATACCGCGGGTAGTTCCAATAGTAGCGGCCATCCCAGGCGGGCAGGAAAACCAACACCTGGCGCGGATCGATCCGGGATGACACCCAGTGCAGGATCTCCAGCATCCGCGCGTAGTCGTTGTAGATGAAGCCAGTCCAGTGCGCGCCGTGAATTGAGACGACCAGGCGGATGTCGCGCATCCAACTCGGCACATCCTGGCGCGTCTGCCAGGATTGAATGCCGTAGACTCGTTCCACGTGAGCGAAATGTGCGCCGGCCGCGGCTTCGTAGGAAGCAACCTGCCCGACGCGCCACAGACACGTTGTCACCGTCGTACTGCGGGCCCAGCCGTCCTGTTCGTGGATCAGCTCCACGCGATAGCCATCGGGCCCGGGTTGAAAGAAAAAGCGCGCGGGACGAACTGCTTCCTGCCGCGCTGCCAGCTCGAACAGCCGGCCATCCGCCGCCTTCAGCATCACGAACGGGGTGCTCATACCCCCGAACAGCTGGGGGTATTCGAAAATCCGCTCATCGTCCTTTGTATCCTGGTACTTCCCGCAGGAAACCGACAAAGCGCCGCGTGGCAGCCCTCGTACGACGCTCGTAATCGACTTGACCGGCAGGTTCATCTCAGCGCGCGCCTGCCACTGAATGCCGCCGCTTTCCGAGCGACTGAACCGCACCGTCAGGGTGCCGGGCACTTTGACCTGCCCGCCGCTGCCGAGCATTCCTGATGTAACCAGGTTCACGCCCTCGGCGGTTCGCGTAATCCGGGTCGATGCCGGATCGATGGCATACACGTTCTCGAATGTCTGCACCCGAAATCCAAACAGCAGACTGTCGAGCTCCAGCGACGCTTCCGGAAAATCAAATCCGAACTGCATGACACTGGCGCCCCGCGGCGGGGTGTAGACACCGTCCCGCGAGCCCAGCGGTCGCAGGGCTGGATTGAACTCCAGGGCCGGGGCCGGGGCCGGTGCGTCGGCTCCTGTGGCCTGCGCCCGGCTCTGCCCAGCCAACAGTGCGCCCCCCGTAGCCAGTGTGAGCACCTCGCGACGCGAAAATTCGTGACTCATTGGACCTCTCCGCAGGCATATCCCAAGACCGGTGTGTTGCCCGCCGCACACAATTTTTGACAACTCAGACTAAATCGTATACTCATACAAATACGAAGACTTTATATCGTATACGGTTTGAGATCGATGGAGTATACGCGAGGCGCAAACAGCGCCCGGGGGAGAACAATGCGTAGCAAATCGAACAATCGGAACCACCACCGCCGCAGGGCCTCGGTCATCTGGGCGCTGGCTTCTCTGCTCCTGTGTGCCCTGCCCGACGGGCGGATGGTATTCGCCGCGGCAGCGGATGCCGCAGCCGGGCCCGCGCCGGATACGCCGGACTCATCGCCCGACGTGTTGGAAGTCATAACCGTGACCGGCACGCACATCAAGCGTGCAGATGTCGAGAGTACGAGCCCGATAAACGTGGTTTCTTCGGAAGAAATCAAATACCAGGGCACGACATCGATCGAGAATGTCCTGAACCGGATGCCGCAGTTCACCGCGGATTCGAACGAAAACGGCTCGAACGGCTCCGACGGTACCGCGAGAGTCAATCTTCGCAACCTCGGTCCATCGCGGGTCCTCGTGTTGATTGATGGCCAACGCATGTTACCCGTTGAGACCGCGGACGTGAACTTCATCCCATCCTCGCTGGTCGAGCGCGTCGATGTGGTAACCGGCGGAGCTTCCGCGGTTTATGGTTCCGATGCGGTGGCCGGCGTCGTCAACTTCATCATGCGCAAGGACCTGCAGGGAGTGCGGTTCGACGCTCAATACGGGATCGCACAGCACAACAATAACGATGCCTCGTTGCGCTCTGTAATCAGCGCCGCGGGCTTCAATCCTCCCAAGTCGAGCCTGTGGGACGGCGGCCGCAGTGATTTCAACCTGGCGATCGGCACCAACTCAGCCGACAACAAGGGTAACGCGACATTCTTTCTCGGCTACCGGGAATTGCAGCCCGTTACGCAGGACACCCGCGACTACTCCGCCTGCGGCCTGAACCTGGCCGGTGACAGCGGTGACAAATTCGTCTGCGGCGGCTCCAGCAACAATCAATGGGGCAAGTTCCAGATGATCGGCGGCCCGAACGCGGGGATGGGCTTCAACAATACCAAGGACGGCCAGAAAACCTGGGTTCCGTACGACAATTCGTTTCTCTACAACTACGCGCCGACCAACTACATTCAGCGCTCCGACAGCCGGATCACGGGCGGCGCCTTCGCTCACTACGACTACGATCCCATGTTGAACCTGTACGGCAGCTTCATGTACATGGACGATCACACGTTCTCGCAAGCCGCTCCGAGCGCGTACTTCCAGGGCAACGTTTATCCCATCAACTGCGACAATCCGCTCATGTCCGCACAACAGGCGGGCCTGCTTTGCGGCGCCGGCGCGGGTACCGACACCAGTGTCAATACCTTCATTGGCTATCGATTTGCCTCCAATGTCTCCCGCAGAGATGACCTGCGGCACACGGACTACCGCCTGAATCTCGGCACGCGCGGAACCCTCATCGATGGATGGAGCTACGACGCCGGCTTCCTTTACTCCACCACCATGCTGGATGAGAGCTACAAGAACGACCTCGACCTGACCAAAGGCGCACGCGCCCTGCAGGTGGTCAATGTGAATGGCGTGCCAACCTGCAAATCGGTCGTCGACGGCTCGGATCCAAAGTGCGTACCGGCTGACGTGTTTGCATTCAACGGCATCAGTCCCGACGCCTACAAGTACATGCTCACGCCCACGTATACCCACGGCGTGCAGATTGAAAGGGTATTGAACGCGACCGTGAACGGCGATCTCTCGAAGTACGGAATCAAAAGCCCGTTCGCCACGAATGGGCTCGCAATTGCGCTCGGCGCCGAGCATCGCCGGGAGAGCTTGACGTTCGAGGCGGATGCGGTGGCTCAACAGAAAGGCACTGTCGATAACGCCGGTAGTTTCTCGGTAACGGAGGGCTACGCGGAGCTCGATGCCCCACTCGTAAACGACGTCACGCTGATCAAGGCGTTGTCATTCGATACCGGATACCGGTACTCGACTTATGACATTGCCGGTGGCGACAGCTTCAAGGCAAACACCTACAAGTTCGAGCTGCAGTATTCTCCCATAGCGTCCCTGAAGCTGCGGGGGAGCTACAACCGCGCCGTCCGCGCACCCAATGTCACCGAGCTGTTCCAGCCTCAGGCGCTGGGTAATGTTGCGGCCCAGGATCCCTGCTCGGGACCCTCTCCCATTGCAAGCCAGACCGCTTGCGCAAAGAGCGGCGTGACAGCGGCGCAGTACGGCCACGTCATTCCATGCCCGGCGGACACCTGCGTCACCCTGGGTGGCGGCAATCTCGGGCTGAAACCGGAGATCGCCAACACCATCACCTACGGGTTCGTGGCGACTCCCGACAGCATCAAGGGGCTGATGGTGTCGGCCGACTACTTCAACATCAAAGTCGACAACTACATCTCCCCGGTCGATCCATCCACGATTATCAAGCAATGCATCGACGGCGGATCCGACTATTTCTGCAGCCTGTTCCATCGCGACCCGGCTACCGGGGTCATCTTCGGCACCAACGGCTATCTGTTCTCCAACAATCAGAACACCGGCTTCCTGCAGACCTCGGGACTGGATGTCACCGGCGACTATCGATTCGATGCCGGCAATCTCGGTTTCGGCAGCTCGCACGGGGCGAATTGGGGCCAGCTCGACCTGGCCCTGGTGGGAACCTGGCTGAACAGCCTGCGAGTCGAGCAATTGCCGGGCCTCGGGACCTTCAACTGCCGGGGGCTGTTCGGTCCCAGCTGCGGCCAGCCCACCCCCTCGTGGCGGCACAACCTGCGGCTCACGTGGACATTGCCCGGAGGGACTGCGACCCTCTCGGCCAACTGGCGCTACTTTGGCTCAGCGAGCCTGTCTTCCAACACGAATAATCCCTTGCTGCAAGCTGACCCGGTGCTGATCAACGCCAGGATTCCGGCGTACAACTACCTGGATCTGGCCGCCACATGGAAAATTTATGGTGTGGAGCTCCGCGGTGGTATCAACAACGTGATGGACAAGGATCCACCCGCAATCGCCGCCGGCCTGCTCAGCTCATTCAGCAACGGCAGCTCGTTCGGCAACGGCAATACCTATCCGGGCGTTTACGACGCGATGGGCAGGATGCTGTTCGTGGGTGCCACCGTGCAGTTCTAAAGCGCATGATCCGGCAACTCGCGGCATGGTTCGGAGTGACACTGGTCATGGCGGCGCAATGTTGCGCCGCCGACCTGCGGGGCGACTGGATCTTCACGCCCAGTGCCGAGTTCCCGGAATTCACCACCCTGACTGTCGAGGGCCGGTCCGGGTCAATCCGCTCCCTGTGGTACGGCGATCTCCCGCTGCTCAACTTGCACCAGGACGGCGAGCGCCTGATATTCCAGCTCGACAACGGCAACCCGCGGCTCGAGAAGCACGAGCTCACTCTGACACCGACCGCCGCAGGGTTGGTGTTGACCGGGCAGTTCTGGGATACCCAGCTGAATGTGACCGCCCGCAGAGCGCCGCGCAAGGAAGTCGAGTCGCGGGCGTTTCCGACCTACCCCCTCCCTGCGCTGCGCGACCTCCGTTCAAATGGGCTGGCCCGTACACCGCCCATGGGTTGGAGCAGTTGGAACAAGTTCGCCGAGCACATTGACGATAAGACGGTACGCGAGATTGCGGACAGCCTCGTCTCCACTGGCCTCAGGGATGCCGGTTACGTGTACGTGAATATCGATGATGGCTGGCAGGGTGTTCGCGATGCAAACGGGGTTCTGCAGCCCAACTCCAAGTTCCCCGATATGAAGCGGCTGGCCGATTACCTCCATGCGCGGGGCCTCAAACTGGGTATCTACAGCTCACCGGGTCCCAGGTCCTGCGCCGGCTTCACGGGCACCTACGGCCACGTGGCGCAGGATGCGAAAACCTGGGCGGAGTGGGGAATCGATTACCTGAAGTACGACCTGTGCTCCGGTGAGGCCTTCTATCACACCTATGAGACCGTGAGAGCCGTTTATCAGCAGATGGGGACCGCTCTTCGAGCAACGGGACGTCCATTCGTCTACAGCCTGTGCGAGTACGGGCGTTTCAATGTGGGCACGTGGGGCCGCAAGGTCGGCGGCAATCTCTGGCGCACCACAGGTGACATCTCCGACAACTACGCATCGATGGCGCAGATAGGCTTCGACAAGACTGCACCACCCGAGAACGCGGGGCCCGGCGGCTGGAATGATCCTGACATGTTGGAGGTGGGTAATGGCGGTATGTCCTCCGACGAGTATCGGGCTCACCTGAGCTTGTGGTCCCTGTTGTCCGCTCCCCTGCTTCTCGGCAATGATGTTCGCAGCATCACTCCCGAAACACTCGCGATCGTGGCGAATGCCGAAGTGATTGCCATCGACCAGGACTCGCTCGGACATCAGGCCCGGCCTGTGGTGCGACAGGCAGACAGGGAAATCTGGGTCAAGCCCCTCGCCGACGGTTCATTCGCCGTCGGCCTGTTCAACCGATCGACTTCTGCCGCGCAGCTGTCAGTGCCCTGGAGCCAACTCGGCCTCACGGCGCCCCCCTCTTCTGTCCGTGACTTGTGGCAGCACGTCGATTTGCAGTCTGCGGCAGATGCCCTCGCCGCGGACGTTCCAGCTCACGGCGTAGCGCTCTTCAAGTTGGGCCAAGCCAAACACTGAGCGCCGACGTTGCGTGCTGCGCGGCAGCACCGGACGCTAATCTACGAGCTCGTTACAGATGCACCCAAATCTTGCGGAGCTCGCAGCCTAAGATGGTTCGGAGTTGTGCCTGCTGATCGGGCGGCGCGGGCCTACAAGGATTTGAATGCGTTCATGAGCGTGTTCGCCGCCAGACTCAGCGCCACGTTTCCCACCATGACTAGAAACACCCACCGTACGAGCTTCGCTTCCAGTTCCGCCAGCTTCGTACTGAGCTTTGCATCCAGTGCTGCCAACTTAGTATCGAACTTCGCATCCATTGCTGCAAACTTCGTATCGAGCTTCGCATTGAACTCCGCACTGAATCGCTGCATATCCGCTTTGTACGTGCTCGTATCGAGTTTTGTGTCGACCTTTTCCGCGAGCACACGCAGTTCCGTCTTTATCTCGTGAATGCGCGCATCGAGAACGGGCACTGTTACGAACTGCGCCTGTGTCATTGCCAAGTCGATAGCCTCCGCGACCCCGAGGGCGACCTCCGGTTCAAACCTGCCCTTCTCAATGAGTATTCCAACTGTTGCAGCATGTATCGCCATAACTTTCGCCCGGCACCCGAATGCGAGCGATCCTACATGTGACAGCCTCCATAGGATACGCAATCTGATTGCGTGTTTGCACAGAAATTGCCCGCTGCAAGCGGACCGAGTTCGGTAGCCCAGCGTACGCAGCGGACGTCGTTGACTGACGTTGTGTAGCAACGTCCAAAACGACGTCGTTGCTACGCTAGTCACCCGGCGTGTGTGACACCGCTTCGATATTGTGCCCATCAGGACCAATAACGAAAGCTGCGTAGTAGTTGGGGTGATAAATCTCTCGAACCCCGGGCGGTCCATTGTCTTTGCCGCCGGCGGCGAGAGCCGCGGCAAAGAAGGCACGCACTTGTTCTCGCGACTGTGCCGCAAACGCGATATGCATCGGTTGTTGCGCACCCGTGTGCGTACCGAACCAGAACTCCGGTTTGCCGCCGCGGCCAAGACCGGCCCAGCCCTCTACTTCCATGACCAGCTCGATGCCGAGCGGCGCGAGCGCCTTTTTAAAGAACTGCAGGCTGCGTTCGTAGTCGCTCACTGCCAGGCCGATGTGGTCGATGATCATTGCGGGCCTCGCTCCAGTTGAGAACAGGTCTGAAGGGTACGTGCCCAAAGACTATCTCAAAGGCGACGAACATGACCAGCCGCGGCAGCCCGCGACCCCGGCTGCGGAGTCACGCAGCGCCCGCCTACCGCTCATCGCAGCTTCGCTCACCGCGCGTCGATCATCTCGAGACGATCCTATATCGCGAGGCAATCATCTCGATCCGACGCCGGTACTCGCCCGGATCAGTCATCAGCTTCGCACAGATTCTTCCGCGCCGCATGATGTCATCCTTCAACGACACTGACACAACATACATAACACCAAATTTGTTCGCCGCGCAGGTCATCCAATATTCCGTCTTTACGTTGTAAAGCGGGCAGGACGTATCGCGTCCGGCGCTGAACGGGATTCTTATTCAGGAGACTTTCATGAAGCTAGCAGTGAAACGGAGACTAAGCGCCGGGCGCGCAGCGTTGGTAACGATCGGCATCGCCGCCGCGGTTCTTGCCGCGTGTAATGGAATGGGGACGATCGGATCCAAGGGTTTATGGATTGCCAACGGCACCACCGTGTTGGAATACATTCCGAAACAGCTAGGCACCGGAACCAGTGCTGCGGCGCCGCATCGAACCATCAGCAGTGGCTCGTTCGGCGCGCCGCAAGGCGTCACTTTCGACTCCAAAGGAAACCTGTGGGTGATGGATCCGCAAGCCATGGTGAACGGGGCCGAGACTCCCGCGCTGCTCGAGTTCAGTCCCATGCAGTTGGCTGCGCTCGCCACCGACAACGCGCCGGATCCCGTCGCCGTCATCACCTCCACCTCACTGGCGTTCCCGCAGCAATCCGTATTTGACTCTCACGGCAATCAGTGGGTTACCGATCACGATAACAATACCGTGCTGGTGTTCACCGCTGCGCAGCTCGCAATGACCGGCACGAATAACCTGCCCCCTGCCGTGATTATTTCGTCGACGGCGTTCAACGGTCCCCTCGGCATCGCCTTCGACAACGCGGGCAACCTATGGGTGGCTAACAATGGTTCAGTAACGGCAAACGGCACGACGAGCCCGGCTGGCACCACTATCGTGCGATTCGCGGCTGCCGACCTACCCGCGCCGCCCGCAACCGGCATGCTCACGCCGGCGCTGATGCCGGGAGTCACCCTCAGTGACGACGGCACCAACTCCATTCAGAGTCCGTGGGAGCTGGCCTTTGATTCAGCCGGTGATCTATGGTCGAGCAATTCCGGTAAGCCGTTCACTCTCGTAAAGTTTGCCAAGACCAGTCTCGCCATGAGCGGTGCGCCAATGCCAGCCGTAAGCATCAGTTCGATGACCGTGTCCGGAAATGCGACGCTCAGTGCAACCAACGGACTCTGTATCGACAATGCCGGCAGTATTGCCGCCACGAGCTCCGCCGCGCCATTCGGCCTCGCCTACTATACGCAGAACCAACTCATGTCCGGATCGCCGACACCCAATACGTTCATTGTGGGGACTGCGACCACCCTGACGGACACAGCCGGCTGCAACTTCGGCCCAGCCATCAACTGATCGGGCACAACCGTGCAAGTCGGCTCACACGAGTGGGCCGACCGCAGGTCTCACAGCTGCCTGTTCGAAATCCTGTAGGGAACCGAACCAACATGGGAGTTACCTGACAGGAAACCGTCAAAGTGACGTCGCGCTGCACACAACGGCGCCCGATGACCATACGGCGCCATGGGCCGGGGTCTCATTGACGGACCGGAGGGAACCAGTATCATGCGCGCTCGCGCAAGGTTCCCCAAACGGGATTGAATTGGAACGCGGTGTGAAACCGCGGCTGCCCCCGCAACTGTAACCGGCGAGCGAACGTCAGAGCATCCACTGAGGCTGCAGTCCTTCAGGAAGGTGACGAACGCGACGACCCGGGAGCCAGGAGACTCGCCTGAGGAGCCTGTCCGACTAATGTTCGCCCCTGCGGCCGGCCCGGAGCGTCATCCGCTCACCGCGGGCCCGCTGGCGACGGCGACCATTAGTCAGACAGGCTCGCGCGCAACGTACCGTTTATCGGCCGGGGAGCGCCGTGGGCAGAATATATTGGATCGGTCTTACACTTTCGTTCGCCTCTTTCAGTGCCATCGGTGCCGACGCCGTCCCTGGAACGGCGGATACCCTCTCCACAGTGGTCGTCACAGCCGAGCGCCGCGAGCTCATCGGCACGACCAGCACGGCCAGTGAAGGCGTCGTCGTCAACGACGAGCTGGCACTGACGCCCGCCTACCGCCCCGGCCAGCTGCTGGAAACTGTCCCGGGTTTGCAAGTGACCTCACACAGTGGTGAAGGAAAAGCAAATCAGTACCTGATGCGTGGCTACAACCTCGACCACGGCACCGATCTCGCCGTCAACGTCGATGGCATGCCCGTCAACAACCCCACCCATGCGCATGGCCAGGGTTACACCGACCTCAACTTCATGATCCCTGAGCTGGCGACCAACATAAAATTCACCAAAGGAACGTATTACGCCAGCCAGGGCGATTTTGCGTCGGTGGGCTCTGTCCACCTGGGCTATCTCGATCGCATCGACGATCAGATCAATGTGACCGCCGGCAATTTTGGATTCGAACGTTTTCTGGGAGCCGGCTCGGCAAGCATCGCCGCGGGCAGCCTGTTGGGTGCACTCGAGCTCCAACACTACGATGGCCCGTGGACCAATGAAGACGATCAGCGCAAGGTCAACGCGGTCCTGCGCTACAGCTACGGTGACGAGCATGACGGCGCGTCGCTGACCGGAATGTTCTATCACGGCCTGTGGAACTCCACTACAGATCAGCCCGAACGAGCGATCAGCGAAGGTCTGATCGGCCGGTTCGGCACGTTGGATCCTACCGATGGCGGCCGCGCTCAAAGATGGAGCGTTTCCGGTCGGTACCACGCGACCCTCGGCGAGGGTCAGCTCGATGCCAACGCGTACGCCGTCAATACACAACTGACTCTGTGGAACAACTTCACGCACTTCCTGACAGATCCAGTGAACGGCGATCAGGAGGCACAAACCGAAAATCGATACATCACAGGCGGCGCTGTGAGCTATCAGCTGCCCACGCAGTTCAATGGCCTCACGACCGAATGGCTGACAGGTGCCCGCCTGCGATACGACATCAATGACCTGTCGCGGGTGCCAACCGGGGGCCGCGCAATCCTCACGGCCGACCAGAACCCGCTCGACTTTTTCGAGCGAGATCACGTGCACCTGATCGACCTCTCAGTGTATGCGCAGGCCACCACTCACTGGACGTCCCGGTTCCGTTCAGTTGTTGGAATCCGCGAGGATTACATTCATGGCATCGACTCGGGAACCAACTCCGGGACGGCCGGCCAGTCGCTGGCACAGCCCAAAATCAGCCTGATATACACGCCGCTGCAGACGACCGAGATCTATTTGAGCTGGGGCCGCGGCTTCCACAGTGACGATCTGCGCGGGGTCACCCAGGCGGCCGCGGCAGGACAGCCGGGCGCGCCGCTGATCGCGCGGCAGAAAGGCGAGGAACTGGGTGTCCGGCAGGAACTGGTCGGCGGCAAAGTGACCATTACACTGGCGTTGTACAACCTCGATGCAGAATCGGAGACCACTTACGATCCGGATGCAGGTGAAGACGGCGCCGGTCCCGGAAGTCGTCGTCGCGGTTACGAGGTCAATCTGACCTATCAGGCGCTGCGGTGGCTCGAGTTCTACGCCAGCTACTCCGGCGATCGTGCGCGCTTCACGGAGGATTTCGATGACGGCACCGGCCACGTGGGCCGCTATCTTCCCAATGCCCCATTCGGCACCGGCTCATTCAATATCTATGTAAAAAACCTCGGTGCGTGGAGCGGCGGACTGGAATACCGCTATCTCGGTCGCGAGCCACTGTCCGCTGACAATCAGCTACAAAGTGGTGGTTATGGCGAATGGAACGCGGACGTGAAGTACGCATTCGCCGCGGACTGGAGCGCGGGCCTGGGGGTGTACAACATTCTGAACCGGCGCTCGAATGCCGCGGAGTTCTGGTACATCGATCGTCTGCCCGGCGAGCCGGCCGAAGGGGTTTCCGACCTGCATCTGCATCCGCTCGAGCCCCTTGCTGTCCGTCTGACACTTTCAAAAACCTTCTAACGAGAGATTCTCCCGCGCGCGCAATAGCGCACAATGCCGCCGGCATTTTTCTTGTGTCCTGGACAGGTAATGAGCGCTCTTTTTTCTCCGATCACGCTTCGCAATCTCGTTCTACCGAATCGCATCATCATCTCCCCCATGTGCCAGTACTCTGCTGAGCAGGGAATGGCCACCGACTGGCACATGATTCACCTCGGCGGCCTGGCCATGTCGGGTGCCGCAATGTTGTGCATAGAGGCCACTGCCGTTGAATCCGCCGGTCGCATCACGTCCGGGTGCCTCGGGATCTGGGATGACGATCGGCAGGCGGCGATTGCCCGCGTGATCTCAGCGATCCGCAAATACTCGAAGATCCGTGTTGCCATGCAACTGGCGCACGCGGGTCGCAAAGCATCGAGCGATGTGCCCTGGGATGGTGGCCAGCAGATCCCGGTCTCCAAAGGAGGCTGGGAAGCATTCGCGCCGTCCGCCGTCCCTCAGAAGCAAGGCGAAGTTCCACCGCGCGAGCTCGACGCAGCCGGTCTCGATCGGATCCGCAAAGCATTTGCCGCGGCAGCGAAACGCGCCGGGGCCCTGGGACTGGATGCAATTGAAGTGCACTGCGCTCACGGCTACCTGCTGCATGAATTTCTGTCACCCCTGAGCAATCGGCGCGAGGATGAGTACGGCGGCTCACTCGAAAACCGCATGCGCTATCCCCTCGAAGTATTCGAGGCCGTGCGCGCGGCCTTTCCGAAGGACAAACCGATCGGTGTGCGGTTGTCGGCCACGGACTGGGTCGAGGGCGGCTGGGACCTGGAACAATCCATTGCCTATGCAACCGAGTTGAAAAAGCGCGGCGCCGACTGGGTCGATGTGTCATCGGGAGGCGTGTCACCGCTGCAGAAAATACCGACGACCGCGGGCTACCAGGTGCCATTTGCCAAAAGCATCAAGGCAGCGACCGGACTGACCACCGTGGCGGTCGGTCTGATCACCGAGCCGCAACAGGCCGAGGACATCATCACCGCGGGCGACGCGGACCTCGTCGCGCTGGCACGTGGAATGCTCTACGACCCACGCTGGGCGTGGCATGCGGCTGCTAAGCTAGGTGGACAGGTGTTCGCACCGCCGCCGTACTGGCGGGCGCCGCCTCGTGAACAAAAAGATCTGTTCGGTGAAATTATCAACGGCGGCCGTTGAGGTATCACACATGAGCGCTGCACTTGCCGATAACCTGCCTGAAATTCTCAAGAGCGTTCGCACGCAACCCCTGTTCGTGATGAAGCTGGATATCGAGCCGCACATCGTCGTCGGCCCGACCCCCGGCGGTTATCGTCGCACCGTGGTCATCACCGGCGGTCGGTTCGAGGGACAGCGTCTCTCAGGGAAGGTGCTCGAAGGTGGCAGTGACTGGCAGACAATCCGCGGCGACGGCGCAATCACACTCGAAGTCAAGCTCAATCTGAAGACCGATGACGATGCGTTGATATCCATGTCCTATCGTGGACTCGTCCATGGACCGGTCGATGTCATGCAGCGGATGGCGAAGGGAGAGGCAGTCGACGCCTCCAGTTACTACCTGCGTTCGCAGCCCGTATTCGAAACTTCAGCCACGAAGTACGACTGGATCAACCGCGTGCTGGCCATCGGTGTGGGCCACAGGCGCGCGGATGGCCCCGTTTACAACATCTTCGAAGTGCTGTAGTACATCAGCTCTCAATCAGCCGCACCTCCCGCTGCGGTAACGGCATGACTATCCCCCGGGCACGGAACGTTTCCAACACCGCCGTGTTGATCTCGCCCAGCGCGGCGCGAAAGTCCGTCACGCTGACCCACGGCCGGATCCCGATATTCACCGCCGAGTCCCCCAGCAACAGCGTCTGAACGATCGGCCCCGGGTCGCGCAACACCCGCGGATTCGACTGAAGGATCTCGGCGACCGCCGCGAAAGCCGCGGTCATGTCAGTGTCATAAGCCACACCCACGACAATATCCAGCTGCCGGATCGTGCCGAAGTTGTGGAGTATCTCACCCACAATCTTGCGATTGGGAATGACCACCCGCGAGCGGTCAGGATGAGTGAGTGTTGTAGTGAACAGCGTGATATTGACGACCAACCCCTCCTCGCCCACGATTGAAATGTACTCGCCCACGCGGAAGGGTTTCGCGAAGATGATCGACAGGCCCGCCACCAGGTTGCTCAACACGCCCTGAGTTGCAAGAGCCACGCCCGCACCCGCCACGCCGACTCCGGCAATCAACGGCAGCAACTCGACACCGAGGTTCTGCAGCGCCAGCACAAAGAACAGCGCGAACGTGACGATCCAACCGACGCGCGCCAACAGGGAGCGCACCGGCGGCTCCAACTCGATCCGGTGCAGCATCTTCAGGAGCGAGCGGCTGACCATGCGGGCCACCATGACACCGACAAACAGGATGAGAATGGCCACGACGACCTTGGGGCCGAAGCGGATCGCCAGATCAATTACTGTGCTCTTGACCTGCTCCAGGGACGACACTGATGCATTCATGGCCGGGCTCTCGCGGTTGGTCCGCGCAACGATAACATGTCAGGGCATGTGGTCCGGGCGCGTGGGGAGGCCATGACGCATATATTCAAATGCCTTGCAGATCAGTCGCTTACGCGGCGTACCCCCCGCGCTGTTATTTTGCTATGGTCGGCGCATGAACACAGAAGTGGCCGCGATAGAGTCCACCGGCGCCCAGAAGGGCGCACCGTCCACCGTCGCCCAAGGGGACACACAGTCCGCCCAGGCGGGCGCCTCGATCGTCATGCGCTGGTACGTTCTGATCGTGATGTGCCTCGTGTACACGGTGAGCATCGCCGACCGGTACGTCATCTCGACAGTGATGGAGCCTATCCGCCTGGAGCTGCAACTCACAGATTCAGGCATTGCGTTCCTGACCGGTGTGGTGCTCTCGCTGTTTTACGTCACATTCGGTATTCCCCTCTCGCTGCTCGCGGATCGCGTCAACAGACGCAACCTCATTGCGATATCACTGGTCGTGTGGTCCGCAATGACTGTGCTGTGCGGCCGCGCGGCCAACTACTTGCAGTTGCTGCTGCCGCGCATTGGCGTGGGTATCGGTGAAGCCGGTGGGACGCCGTCGGCCACTTCCCTTCTCGCCGACTACTTTCCGCCCCTGCGTCGTCCGATGGCGCTGACTATTTTTTCGCTAGGGGCTCCCATTGGCGCATGGGTGGGTGCGGACCTCGCCGGAAGAATCGCGGATGCGCATGGCTGGCGAGCCGTATTTCTGGCACTGGGTATTCCCGGCGTGGTGTTCGGCGCCTTCGTGTTTTTCACGATCCGGGAGCCGAAAAGAGGCCAGTTGGACGAGTGCGCCAGCGCCGAAAAGCCCGCACTGCTGGAAACGTTGAGCTACCTGTGGCGCCAGAAGTCCGCCGTTCACCTGATGCTGGGCAGTGCGGTCACGGCACTGTGGGGTTGGGGCCTGGTCTGGTGGATCACCACCTTCCTGGTCCGCAACTATGGCATCACGGCCGGCGAGGCAGGTCAGATTACAGGACCGATTCATCTGATTGCCGGCATCGGCGCCACGGTGTTTACCGGTTGGCTGTTGGGACTGCCGAGCATGCACAGCCCGCGCAGGATCATGTATCTGATGGGCGGAATCATCGGGCTCGCCACCATTCCCTCCATCATCATGATCTACACGGATTCGCTGTCAATGGCGAAGGCGATGCTCTGGATCTTCATTCCAGCGATCTATTTCTACATCGGGCCCTGCTTCGGTGTGTTGAATAACCTGGCTCCCTGCCGAATGCGCGCGCAATACTGTGCAGTCACGCTTCTGGTGGCCAACGTCGGTAATCTCATCATTGCGCCACAGGCAGTCGGCTTCCTGAGCGATATGTTCGCGCCTGAACATCACGCGAATGCTGCATCGTTGCGCTTGGCGTTGCTGTGTCTGGCGCCGACCGGCTTCTGGTCGGCTTTCCATTATTTCTGGGCGTCGCGGACGATCAAAGACGATCAGGCAAAAGCAGTCGGCGTTACCTGAGAAAAAAACAACATGACATGGGGGAAAAGCGGTCTCGTCGCGGCGTTGCTGCTGTGCCTGTGGGTTACCGGTTGCTCGCGCGCCGACAGCTCCAGGCGGTTACGCATCATCACGTGGTCCGACTACGTGCCCGCGGATGTGGCCGCGGACTTCGAGAAGGAAACCGGCATCCACGTCGAGCTGACTCTCTCCAACAACGAGGAGATCATTTCCAAGCTGCATGCCACCGGAGGTGCGGGTTTCGATCTGGCGCAACCGTCCGTCGACCGTATTACCGGCGTGCAGCGCGAGTTCGGGCTCTACAAGCCCTTTGATCTGACGAAAATCAACCTCGAGCAGTTCCGGCCGGAGATCCTCGCCGTCGCGCAAAAGACTGCCACGCTCGACGGTAAGCTGTACGCACTCCCCTATCTTTGGGGCTCCGAAGGACTGGTCGCCAACGGCAAATACACGTCGATCTCCGACTACACTGATTTGTGCCGTCCGGATCTCAAAGGCAAGACATCCATGCGACTGCGACGCCCTACGCTGATGGCATTCGCGTTTGCGCTGGGAGAGGATCCTTTCGCCCTGTATGACCATCCCAAGGCTTACGAGGCGCTGATGGCGAAAGTGGGCGCGAAACTCGCCGAATGCAAATCCATCGTGCGCTTTTTCTTCGACAATCGCGACCAACTCCTGAATGGCATGCGCTCCGGCGAAGTCGTCGCAGCCATGATGTGGGATACCGGCGGTTGGACACTCAACCGCGAGAACCCGGACATCCACTACATCGTGCCGCGATCCGGGGCGTTGGGCTGGCTGGACACCTTCGCGCTCCCCTACAAGGGGCGCAACGATGAAGGCGCCTACAAGTGGATCAACTTCACCATGCGCCCTGAAATCGCCGCACGCATCACGCGCAAAGTCGGAAACTGGACCGCGGCGCGTGGCACCGAGGACCTGGTTGATCAGCGCATGCGAGCGCAATTCAACGCGAGCTTCCCGAACGGCGCCTTCAGCGGAATCAACTGGTATCCCGCCATCCCTCCGGGGCTCGAGGCAATGGAAGGTCGCATTCTCGACCGCGTAAAGGCCGCCAATTGAGAGCCGTGAATCTGTCAAACCCGCCGGACCTGTCGTGCAATTCAGTGGTGAAGGATTTCGCGGGCCATCGCGCCGTGAACGACCTGTCCTTCACCGTTCAGCGCGGCAGCTTCTTCTCCATCCTGGGACCCTCCGGCTGCGGCAAGACGACGCTGCTGCGGATGATTGCGGGGTTCATTGAGCCGGACAGCGGGGATATTGTGATTGGGGGGCGCAGCATGAGCGGCGTTGCTCCCAATCGGCGCCCCGTGAACATGGTGTTCCAACAGCTCGCCCTGTTTCCGATGATGTCCGTTGGTGAGAATGTGGCGTTCGGGCTGGCGCGCCGCGGCGTGCCGAAGGCTGAGCGCATGAGCCGCGCCGCCGCCATGTTGGAACGAGTGGGACTCGAGGGTGCTGGAAGCAAGCGGGTCGATCAACTCTCCGGCGGCCAGCGGCAGCGAGTCGCTATTGCACGCAGCATGGTGCTCGAACCCACCTTGCTCCTGTTGGATGAGCCGCTGGGTGCGCTCGATCTGAAGCTCCGCGAGCACATGAAGATTGAGCTCAAGCAGCTCCAGGCGGCTTTTGGCACCACATTCGTGTACATCACCCACGATCAATCCGAAGCCCTGGTGCTGTCGGATCATGTGGCCGTGATGAACCAGGGCCACTTCGAACAGGTGGGCACTCCCCAACAGCTCTACTACGAGCCGGCAACCGCGTTTGTCGCCGGTTTCGTCGGCGCCAGCAACCGCATCTTCGGGCAGCTGAAGAGCCTGTATGGCGATATCGCCGAGCTGGAAACCTCGGATGGTTGGAAGGTGCGCGCCCGCAAAAGCGGCCAGATGGCGGTGGGCGCTCACGTCGAAGCATTTGTCCGGCCGGAGGCTGCGACGCTCGAGCGTGATGCATCGCTGTTGCCGTCGGATCAGGCGCACTATGTTGGCAAGGTACGGGCACTGTTGTTCGATGGCGCCAACTCGGCCGTCCTGTTACAGGAAGACCTGACTCGCTTCGAGTTCCGCGTGGCTCTGCCGCAAACCGGCCGTTTCGCGGACCTGAAAGTGGGCGAGAAGATCTACTTCAGCTTCGACCCGCAGCGGGCTACCTGCTTCTGCGGGCCCGGCGGACCGCATGTCTGAAAAAGCGTGGCAACGGCGTCTGATCCTCGCGTTGCTGCTCGCGCCAGCACTGTTGTGGCTGTTCGCGCTCATTCTCCTGCCTCACGTGCAGTTGGCCGTGTTGGCACTGCGAGAGCGCGTCGCTCCACACGTCTTTCAGCCAAGCGTGGACCAGTTCAAGACTTTCTTCGCCGAGCCCCTGTACTGGCAGGTATTTGTCCGCACGGCCTTGATGTCCATTGCGGCAACGGCACTGACCTTGGTCGTTGCTTTCCCCATCGCTTGGGTCATTACCAAAGTCGCTCGGGGGCGAGCCAGCGCGCTGTTGTTCATGGTCTGCCTCATCCCCTTCTGGGTGAGCGAAACGGTGCGTGCGCTCGGCTGGCTGATTCTTCTACGGGAGTCAGGGGTGCTGCCTGCGATCCTGGTAAAACTCGGCCTCACCGATGTGCCGCCCGAGCTCTTGTATCACGACGCGACGATACTCGTCGGCCTCGTCTACACCTCCTTGCTGTTCATGGTGACCCCGCTGGTCAGCAGCCTCGAAAGTCTCGACAACTCACTCATCGAGGCTGCGTATGACCTGGGGGCGGGCGGCTTTGCCACCCTGCGAAAGATAGTGATTCCGCATGCCGCCCCGGGCATTACCGCCGGATGCATCGTGGTCTTCATGCTGAGCCTGGGAAACTACCTGACACCCAATCTGCTCGGAGGTAAAAACTCACAGTGGTTCACTGAGCTGATCTACACGCAGTTCATTGTGAGATTCAACTGGGAACAGGGTGCCGCGTTCGGCTTCCTGCTGCTGGGGCTGTCGACGGCAATCGTCGCACTGGGTCTACGGCTCAGTGGGCAGAGGTTTGTGGATGTCATGAGGCGCTCATGATCGCTTCCCTTCCCCGTCCAGCCTGGCTCAGAACAGCCACTGTTTTATACGTAACCGCGTTCCTGATATTTCTATTCGTGCCATTGGTCGTTGTGGGCGTATTTGCCTTCAACGACGCAAACTACCCTGCGCCCCCCTGGCGGGGGTTCACACTGGACTGGTTCATCGGCAGCCGCGCAACCGGCCGCACAGGGCTCTTCCATGACCCTGACCTGTTGGGAAGCATCTGGACGAGTGTGACGGTGGCCGCATGGGTGACTCTGCTGTCCGTCACAGTGGGAACCGCCAACTCCTTCCTCATGGAACGCTACAAGTTCCCCGGCAAACAGGTGTTGTCGGTGCTGATGCTGACGCCGCTGGTCATTCCCGGTGTGATCCTGGGTATCTCCATACTGTCGTTCTCGAGCCGGGTGGCCGAGCTGGCGGATGATGTTTTGGGCCTGGACCTCGAGTTCCTGCGGCCAGGGCTGCCGCTGGTCGTCCTGGGGCAGTTTTCCTACATTGCCACGATCGCAACGTTGATGATCAGCGCACGTCTGAAGCGCTTCGATATCACGTTGGAAGAGGCCGCCCTGAATCTCGGGGCTTCGCACTTCGCAGTTCTCAGAACGATCACACTGCCCTATCTGCGACCGGCCCTGATCGGCTCAGCCGCCATCTCGTTTCTGATGTCGTTTGAAAACTTCAACACCACGCTGATGTTGGTGGGATCGGATTCGCCGCTGACAGTGATGATGTATGGACGGATGCGCGAAGGCGCGAGCCCGGTCCTGAATGCAGTCAGCCTGTTCCTGATGCTGGCGTCAGCGGGCCTGGCACTGACCCTGATGCGCGGCAGCTCGCCGCGGGCTAAATAACTGCCCTCGCCGCGGCCCAAATGAGGCAACAGCCGGGCCGTCCGCGGCCCAACGTCGTCTCACCAGAACCCCGCATCCTCCAGAATCATCGCCGCCCCCTTCTCCGCCACCATCATGGTCGGGGCATTGATATTCCCCGAAGTCACGGTGGGGAATATCGACGCATCCACCACCCTGAGATTATCGAGCCCGTGAACCTTCAAACGGTTCGTCACCACGGATGTCGCGGGATCCGGTCCCATGGCGCACGACCCGCACAGGTGATAGATCGACCCGGCTTCGGCGCGGAAATACGCCAACATCTCTGCTTCCGACTGCACCAGTTTGCCAGGCTTCGTTTCCTGCACGGTGACGGCCTGCAGCGCAGGTGCGCTCATGATCCTGCGCACGAGCTGGCCGCCCCTCACCACCTCATCGATATCCTTCTGGGTCGTCAAAAAATTCGGCCGGATGAGCGGCGCGTCCAGGGCCTGATTGGACGCGATCTCCACCGAACCGCGGCTCGTGGGCCGGCACGGCGAGAACGCCACCAGAAAGCCTGAGTACGGTTCCGGACGCAGCCTCCGCGAGCCATCCTTCGGAATTGCGTAGGACAGCGGATTGAAATAGAGCTGCAGGTTGGGATGCGCCTGGCCGGCATCGGTCTTCAGAAAGCCCCCGGCCTGGTTCACACTGATGGACAACGGACCCTTGCGGCTCAGCAGGAACTGCAGTCCCGCCTGCGCTTTGCCGATCCAACTGTTGAACAGATCGTTCAGGGTCTTCTGGTTCGCCTTGTAGTAATAACTGGCGCAGACATGGTCCTGCAGATTTTTGCCGACCGCGGGCGAGGCATGAACCACCGGTATTCCATGCTTCTGCAGCAGAGCGGGATCACCGACACCGGACAACTGCAGCAACTTCGGTGAGTCCACGGCGCCGGCGGCAATGATGACTTCCCGGCCTGCCTGCGCTTGCCGTCGCTCGACACCCTGGACGAAGGAAACGCCGGTGGCGCGCTTCTGGCTGTCGAACACGATCTTGTCGACCAGGCAGTGATGCTCGACAGTGAGCTGCGTATTGTCCAACGCTTCCTGCAGATATGCGCGGCTGCTCGAGTCCCGCAGCCCGCCGTGGGTATTGATGTCGTAGATCCCGACACCTTCCATGGAGGCGCCGTTGAAATCTTCGTTCAGGGGATATCCCATCCCCTTACAGGCATCCAGGAATGCATTGCAGATGGGATGCGCTTCGCTCTTCATCTGCGTGATGTGAATGCGGCCGTTTGACCGGTGGTATTCAGTATCCCCCAGCCAATGGGCCTCGAGCCGCTTGTAATATGGCAGCACATCCTCGTACGCCCAGCCGGTGTTGCCCCTCTCGAACCAGTCGTTGAAATCACTCTTCTGGCCGCGGATATAAATCATCGCGTTGATGGAGCCGCTGCCGCCCTGCACCTTGCCGCGCGGGACGTACACGGCGCGATTGTTGAGCTCCTTTTCAGGCTGGCTGTAATACATCCAGTTGGAGCGCCTGTCGTAGTACGTGAACACGTACCCGATGGGTACTTTGAAGCGCAGCGCCTCGTCGGAGCCACCTGCCTCCAGCAGCAGAACGGTGTATTTGCCGCCTTCAGTGAGTCGATGCGCAAGAATGCAGCCGGCGGAACCCGCGCCGACAACGATGTAGTCGTACGTACGAGTCACTGGATCCGGGCGCCCTGGCGCCGCAACTCCGTTTGCACGGCCTCGATATCGAGTCGGTCGAATGGCTCACCGGTGCGCAAGGAAATGGCAGCGGCCACGCCCGCCCCCTGCCCGCTGACGGCGCAACACATCATGTTTCGAACCGCGGCATGCGACACCCGATCACCACCTGTGGAACAGCCTGAGGATGCCATATCCGGGCCTGCTCGCGCACACCTTCCGGCCAGCAGGGTTCGTGCCATCGATGCCGGGGATTGCGCCGGGCGCCCCTGCAGCCGACCGGGCAGGTCTCCTCGATCGTATTCATTTTGCGGCAGGCCGTTTACGCGTAATCCGATCGAGAATGACCGCCAGCAACACAATGGCGATTCCCGCCTCGATCCCCATTCCCACCTGCACTGAATTCAGCGCGCGAACCACGGGAACCCCGAGTCCTCCGGCTCCCACCAGCGCCGCAATGACAACCATGGACAAACTCAACATGATGCACTGGGTAATCCCTGCAAAAATCAGTGGCGATGCGCTCGGCAACTCCACTTTGAGCAACATCTGCCAGCGGGTAGCGCCAAATGACTGGCCGGCTTCCACGAGCGAGCGGGGCACGCTGGAGATGCCGAGTTGCGTCATTCTAATCGGTGCCGGTAGCGCGAAGATGACAGTGGAAATCAAGGCGGGTACCACGCCGAGGCCAAACAACACCAGGGTCGGAATCAGGTATACGAAGGTAGGCAGGGTCTGCATCAGATCCAGGGCCGGCCGCAGCGCGGCCGCCAGCTTCGGGTGCCGTGCGCAGGCGATCCCGAGTGGAACACCGATGGCGGCGGCCGCAAAGGTGGCTACCAGGACCAGTGACAGCGTTTCGAGGGTCTGTTGCCAGTAGCCCTGGTTCATGATCAGAAGCAGCCCGGCAACCACAAACAGCGCCAGGGCGATCGAGCGCTGCATGCGCCACGCAAAGATCGCTGTCGCGAGAATAATGAGAATCGGTGGGATGGCACGCAACATCAGATAGACAGAGTTGATGGCGCCACCGAAGGTGGCCCCGGTGACCCGGAATACGGCCGCACCGTGCAGCTTCACCCACTCGATCCCTACGGCGACAGCCTCACCCACAGGAAGCTTGTGTTCGGTAAGCCAGGTCTCGAATTGAAAGGCCAGCCCAGGACGGACTGCGCCGCTCGATGCGGTCACCGCCTTCCCCGAGTACGTGTGTACGCCCTCCAGCCATGTGGCTTTGACGGCAGGATTCGCGGCCAGCCAGTTCCTGGCGGCCACTTCCGGTGTCTGATGCTCCACCAGGATCGATCGCATCACTTCGCTTTCACCATGGGTAGTGAAAACGAGGTTGCGTAACAGTTGCGCCACGTTGGGGCATTGTCGCAGATAACCGGCTCGCGTCACGGTCAGCACCCGGGCGCCGCCGAAGTTGGGCCCGAAGGTGGCATCCCCGCCGGTGAGATAGTGCAGATCGAACTGCATGTTCATGGGGTGTGGGTCCCATGCAAGGAAGACAACAGGTTTACGGGCGGTCACGGCTCGTGCAACTTCAGCAAGCATGCCCTGCTCGCTCGACTCGACCAGGTGAAATCCACCCAGGCCATAATCGTTGTGTTTGATCATGTTCAGAATGTGCAGGTTGCCATCGTTGCCGGCCTCGATTCCATAAAGGGTCGAGTTGAGCGCCGCGGCAAATTTCTGAATGTCGGAGAAGTCCTTCAGACCCGCGTCGTAGACGTAGGCCGGGACTGCCAGAGTGAACTTGGCTCCAGTGAGATTCTCCCGGACGATCTCGATGGAATGATCATCGATGTAAGGCTGACGGTCGCGGGTCTGAGCCGGCATCCAGTTGCCCAGGAACACATCGATGTTGCCGCCCTTCATGACCGCATAGGTCACAGGCACCGAAAGCAGCGTGGTTTGCGGCTCGTACCCCAGACCGCGCAGAACCTGAGTCAGCAGCGCCGTCGTGGCAGTCACATCCGTCCAACCGACATCTGACAATCGGACGGTACGGCACGATGCCGGCTCGGCAGGCGCCCCTTCGGCTACGCCCGCGAGGACGAAGCCGAGAAGCGCGACGGCGAGCGTCTCACGCCAGGCGCGGAAAACGCGCCATGGCTTCGAGATCGTTGAGTTCCTGATCATTGCGGATATACAGACGACTCGCATCGCGGATGGGCTGAAAGTCCCACGGCTGGAAGCGACCCTGCCGGAGCGCGGCATACACGAAATGCCGCTGCTGCTGGCTGGCCAGCACTTCCTCATTCAGTTGGGACAGGTTCCAGCGCCGCGCGACCTCGGTGCGGAAATCCTCCACCACCGAGGCGAGGCTGGCCTGTCCCGCCAGGTTGACCCTCTCATCCGGGTCGGCAGCCACGTCATAGAGTTGATCCGGGTCCACGGGACAGTGAACGAATTTGTAGCGACCCCGGCGGATCATCACGATTGGCGCGATGGCGCCTTCGCCCAGGTACTCGCCAATCACTTCGTCACGCACTTCCTGGCCTTCGAGCGCCGGCAACAGGTTGCGGCCATCGATCCGGGCTGCGTATTCAGGCTCGTGACCGTCGTTGGCGAGCGCGGCAAAAGTTGGCAGCAGATCCAACAACGAGGCTGAACCTGTCACGCGCCGTGGAGCGAAGCGACCGGGTGCGTGCACTATCAGGGGAATCCGGCACGCCGGCTCGTAGAAGTTCATCTTGTACCACAGGCCGCGCTCACCCAGCATGTCACCATGGTCGGCGATAACCAGGATGACGGTGTTGCGATCCAACTGCGCCTGCGCGAGCGCATCGATCATCGAGCCGACCTGATCATCGACATACGAAATGGCACCGTAGTAGGCCCGGCGCGCCGCGCGGATGTTGGCTTCCGTTGGTTTCGAGATATTGAGGCCGATGACGTGGCGCAGCCGCGTGGCATGCGGATCTTCCTGGCCGGCCAGATCGCCCACTCGCGGCATGTCGATTTCATCATCGCGGTAGCGATTCCAGTAAGGCGTGGGAATCACGTACGGATCGTGTGGATGAGTCATGGACACGACCATCAAAAACGGCCGCTCGTCCTTCCCCCGGGCAATATCAAACAACTTCTGACGGGCGGCGAACACCGTATCGTCATCGAAATCGATCTGGTTGGTGCGGGTGCACGGACCGGCCTGGATCGCCGAGTCCATGGTGTGGTACCAGGGCGGCCGGTCACCGAAGCGCTTCCAGTCGGGCGTCCAGCCGAAATCGGCCGGGTAGATGTCCGTGGTCAACCGCTCCTCGAACCCATGGAGCTGATCGGGACCGCAGAAGTGCATCTTGCCGCTGAGCGAGGTCTGGTAGCCGGCGGCACGCAGGTAATGGGCGAAAGTCGGAACCTGGGCCGGAAATTCCGCCGCGTTGTCATAAGCTCCGATCTTCGAAGGGAGCTGCCCCGCCATGAAGGAAAACCGCGAGGGCGCACAGAGCGGACTGTTGCAGTAGAAGGAGTCGAAGACGACGCCCTCTTTCGCGAGCACGTTGAGGTTCGGTGTTTTCGCGACCCCACCGCCGTAGGCCTGCAGTGCCCGCGCGGTCAGCTGGTCGGCCATTAAGACGAGAATATTTGGTTGATCAGCCATAGTTGACGCTAGCCTGCCTCGAGCGACGGCGCTTGTACTTTCGCGACGCCAGCATAGCTTACCTGCGCCACTTTACCGTGTTCCGTGTAACCAGGCGTTTGGCTTCGCTTCCGCCGATTTGACGAAGATGAGCCGCGGAGTGATTCGTGGAGTCAGGGCGGGCGAAGCTGGCCCATGGGGCTGCCGAGGCATTGCACCTGGTTGAGCCGGCTCTCCATGAAGCGTTGTTCGGTTGGATTGCGCGCAAGTTGCAACGCGGCTTTGAAATGTTGGTATGCAAGGCCGTGCCGGCCGCATTGAAACTCCAGCTCGCCGAGCGCCATCGGGTAGAACGGATAGGCGCGCAGCCGCTCGCTTCCCGCGATGGCGTGGATTGCCGCAAGTCCCTCCTCCGGTCCCGCATGCTGCGCGATGGCAATCGCCCTGTTGAGAGCAATGACCGGTGAGGGCCGCAGCCGCAGCAGCGTGTCATAAAGCGCGATGATCTGCGCCCAGTTGGTTGCCTGAGCCGTGGGCGCGCAGGCATGACACCAGGCTATGGCCGCTTCGAGGTGATATTCGCTCACTTCCTCGCCGGTCGCGGACTGTTCCAGGAGGGCCTGGCCTTCCCGGATGAGATCCATGTTCCACTGCGCACGGTCCTGATCCGGCAGCAGGCTGAGAGTACCGCTCTCGTCTACCCGTGATGGCATTCTGGCCGCGTGCAGACACATCAATGCCAACAGCGCGAGCGTCGCAGGCGTGGCGGCCAATGGATGATCGCGAAGTAAGGTGGTGAGTCGCATGGCTTCGCGGCACAGCTCGACGCGGACCGCCGTCTTCGGGTTGGCTCCGTGGTATCCCTCGTTGAACAGCAGGTACAGCGCACGATGAACCGCTGTCAGTCGCCTGCGGAAGTCCTCGCTGCCCGAGAGCTCAAACAGCCTGGTGGCGGTCGCCAGAACTTTCTTGGCGCGCGTGATGCGCTTTTCGGCGGCGGCCGGGCTGCATAGAAAGGCGTTTGCTATCTCACTGACACTGAATCCGCACAGGATGTGCAGTATCAAGGCAACCTGGGCTTCCTCGGTGAGCCCCGGGTCGACACACGAGAACATCATCCGCAACTCGTCGTCCTGGATTGCATGAGGACCGAAGGCCGCTTCGATCGTGGGACGGAAGGTCCACTCGGACTCCAGCAGACGAGTGATTTCAGGAGCAAATGTGCGCGCAGTTCGCTCGCGTCTCAGAACGTCCACCGCGTGATTCTTCGCTGTCGTCATCAGCCACGCGGACGGATTGTCCGGCATGCCGTGGTGTTTCCACACCTCGAGTGCCCGACAGAGCGCGTCCTGAACGACATCTTCCGCGAGTGCCAGGTTGTGAAACCCAAAGACACGAGTCAGGGCAGCGACCAGGCGCCCTGACTCGTGGCGGAAGAGATGTTCGACCGGATCTCCGGTCATCACATCCTCATGATCGGTCGGACCTCGACGGCCCCGTCGCGCTCCAGGATCGGACACCCCTTGGACAGCTCCGTGGCCTGGGCGAGGTCCTTCGCCTCAATCAGGCTGTAACCACCCACCAGGTCCTTCTCCGCGTACGGGCCGTCCGTGACCTGCTTGCCGGTGCCCCTCACCAGCTTGCCCGCCGGCTCCAGCGGATGGCCGCGGTCCTTGAGATGGCCCTTCTCCTCGAGGCCCTGCATCCAGGTCATCCATTTCTGCATGATCTTCTGCATTTCCTCGGGAGACAGTTGTTCCACGCCACCCTGGGCGTTGCGATAGACGTATAGAAACTCGCTCATGACTCAGTCCCTCAGGCTCGTTGAAAACGCCCTTTAGACGTTTGAGCAGCGCGCCGGCGGACACCGGGGTCAGGAGGGGGCTGGAACCAGCTTCCGCAGCTGTTGAGCGAGCAAGTCGCCCATTTCCCCTATGGTCTGGGGCTTCCAGATCACCTCACGGATACCGATGGCCCGCGCCTGCTCCACATCCTCGGTGCGAACGTAGCCGGTTGCGAGCAGGACTGGAATATCAGGGCGGATCTGGAGCATCTGGCGCGCCACTTCCATGCCGCTCATGCCCGGCATCGAGAGGTCCGTGAGCACGAGATCAAAGTCCTGCGGAGCGGCGGCAAAGGCCGCGAGAGCCTCGTTGGCGTCGTTGAAGCCGGTGACGTGGTATCCCATGCGTTCGAGCATGCGCTTGGCGAGGATCACCAGTGATTGTTCGTCATCGACATACAGGATTCGCTCACCGCGGCCGCCTTCAGGCGCGACCGTCTTCGTCCGGTCGGGGGTCTGCGCCCGAGCGCTGACCGCCGGGAAGTACAGGTGAAATCGCGTTCCCCGGTTCAGCTCGGAGTAGACGCTGATGGCGGCATCGTGATTCTTGAGAATACCGCGCACCACCGACAAACCGAGTCCCGTGCCGGCACTGGGTGCCTTGGTCGTGAAGAATGGCTCGAAGATTCGTTCTATCACGTCGTTGGTCATGCCGGCGCCGTTGTCGCTGAAGCGCAGGCGAACATAGCGGCCCTCGCGCAGGTCAGGCGACGTCGCGGCCAGCGTGGAGTCGACGTGGACCGACTCCATCCGAATCTCGATGAGGCCAGGCTGACGGCCGATCGCGTGTGCTGCATTGATACCGAGGTTGGTGATGACCTGGTGAATCTGGTTCGGATCCACCAGCACCGGCGGTAACGGCTCGCGGGGATCATGAAAGCGGATTTCGATTTCCGCGGGCAACGTGGCGCGCAGCAGCCGCATACCCTCCTTCACCACCGTCTCGAGTTGCAGGACCTTGCGATCCTGATCCTGCCGGCGGCCGAATGTCAGGATCTGCCGCACCAGCGCGGTGGCGCGGTTGCAGGCATTCTCCATGTCCACCACGGAAGTCATGACTTCCGGATTTGCGCTCAATTCGGCCCGGACGATGGCCAGGTTGCCGCGCAACACGGCGAGAATATTGTTGAAGTCGTGCGCAATTCCGCCGGCCAGCGTACCGAGCGCATCGAGCTTTTGTGCCTGCCGCTCCTGCGACTCGAGCCGGCGGTTCTCGGTGGTATCTCTGACGACACCGATAAATCGAACGGCGGTCCCTTCTTTGTCATACACGAAATGACCGTTCGATGAGATCCAACGTACGGCCGCATCGCTGGCGCGCACTATTCGATGCTCACACCGAAACAGAGCATGGTTCACCTTCGCGTGACGCAGCGCGCTCTTCACCAACTCACTGTCTTCGGGATGGACCTGCCGATTGATCGTCCCGGAATCGATCGGGCTTCCGGGACGATGACCCAGGATGACGTACAGCCGCTCGTTCCAGACGGCAGACCGACTTAGCAGGTCATGATCGCAGGCCCCCAGCTCCGCCCCCTCGAGCGCAAGCCGTTGCCGCTCTTCGCTCGCCTGCAAGGCAGTTTGCGCCGCGCGCGCCGCGGAGGCATCGTTGAAAACAATCACCACGCCCCGGATGTCGCCGCGCTCATCGCGGATCGGGGCGGCACTGTCCTCGATGGGAAACTCGCTCCCATCCCGGCTGACCAACACGGCCTGGCCTGGCACGCCCGCCAGCGTGGCGTGACGCAACACCTGTGCTACGGGACTTTCGGCGGGTTTGCGATCATTCGCTCCCACCGTGCGAAAAACTTCCTCGATCGTTTTTCCCTGGGCTTGCGACTGGGACCAACCTGTCAGCTCGGTAGCCACCGGATTGAGGAAACGGATGGCGCCATCGGCATCGGTTGCAATGACTCCCTCACCGATGCTGTTCAAGGTGGTCGCCAGCCATTGCTCACTGGCGCGGATCTTCTTCGAGGCGCTGCGGCTGATCAGGATCAGCAACAGCACGAGCGCTGCAGCAATCCCGGACATGCTCACGGTAGAGATGAGCGCCTCGCGGCGGGCCCGGATGGACGTCCGCAGTCGCTCCCCGAGTCGCGCATCCTCGAACGCCTGCATGACACCAATCTGCGCTCGAAACGAGTCCATCAGCTGCTTCGCTTCACTCGACACGCGGGGCCCTGGTGGCATGACAAACGTGCCCTCCCGCATCTGACCTACCGCGGAATTGAGACGATCCAGGCGCGCGTGGGCCAGGCGGTCGAGCTCGCGAAAACGCGCGATCTGCGCGGGACTGTCTGCCAGCAGCCGCGTGAGGGATTGCAGGTTCGAGTCCAACTCCGCGGGTGCGCGCAGATAAGGTTCCAGGAAGGGCTCTTCGTGAGTGATGTAGTAGCCGCGTACGGCTGACTCGGCGTCCTGCAGGGTCGAGAGTGTCCGTTGCAGGGAATAACGCACCCGCTCGGACCGGGCAACATATCCGGACGCATCACTGAGCAGTTGCACCCGGGTGAAAGTGATCGTTCCTGCGATGGCAATGGCGGCAATTGTCGCCGCCCCAAAAGCAATCATATGCTCTGAAATGCGGTTTGGCATCCGGAAGGATGCTGACATGTTGTCGCACACTTTGTCGATAAACCTCTCCACCCGGATATTCGTGCTGTCGTGCAGCGAAATACCCGCGCCTCGCCTCGTGGGCGCCGCGGCCGTCGGTGAGATGTTTGCCCCGTATCCCGAACGTCCGGGTGAACGCTCAGCCCCGATCGGTTTTGGCGGGTGGGTCGCGGTAGATGTGGGCCAGCGGGAGCGACAGGCCGATTGAGCGGAGCTCGGCCAGGTCATCCAAAGCGTTGCAGATGACCGGGCGCCAGTTCTGGCGGCGGCGGAAGATAGTGACCTCGCACTCTTCCTGGGCAATGAGCACGTATTCTTCGAGTGAAGTGATTTCCCGGTACATCATCGCTTTTTCGCGGCGATCGATGTTTTCGGTTGAAGGGGAGATTACCTCCGCGATCAGTCGCGCGGTACGCACAAAGGGGACGCTCTCGCCGCCGTCAGCATCGCGGTCGTTGTCTGAAAGCACCAACATATCCGGATAGTAGAAATAGTCCCTCATGTTGGTTCTCACCCGGACCCTCACATCGGACATGAATGCCTGCCACGGCGTGCCGCGCAGGTGGGATGTCACCGCCGCAAACAGCCGTGTTGTAATTGCAGTGTGCTGCAAGCTGGAGCCTGTCATTGCAAACACTTCACCCGCCAGGTACTCGTGGCGCGCCGGGCTCTGCTGTTCGAACGCAAGATACTGATCGACCGTCATGTGGCGTCGGGTGATTTCGGAAACGAGCTGGTTCACGAGCTGCCCTCCTTAGTGTTTGATTCAGAGCACACGAGTGTAGCCTTCGTATGTTGCTGATCAATGCTCCGAAATAGCGATCTTTGGCCAGAAATGGCCGTCGGCCGTCGCTCAGCGCGGGCGCGCGCTCAGGAAGCCGAGGACTCCCGGTTCCACCAGCCGCCCCCCAGGGCCTGGAACAGGGCCGCGGTGTCCGCGTAGCGATTAGCCTGCGCTTGGGCGAGATTCAACACGGCCTGCTGATAGGTCTGTTCGGCATTCAGCAATGCCAGGTACCCCACCGAACCCAGCTCCACGTTGCGGCGAACAGTGGCGAGGCTTTCCTTTGCGGCTCGTTCCGCCCGCACACTGGCGTCGAGTGCCTGAGCATCGAGCTGAAGCGCGGTCAGAGTATCCGCGACATTTTGGAAGGCCGTCAGAACCGCGGCTCGGTATTGAGCTCCTGCCGCATCCAGCGCGGCGCGCGCCGCGCGTTCCTTGTGGAGCAAAGCGCGGCCTGCGAACAATGTCTGAGTCAGGCTGGCGCCGCCGGCCCAGAACGTATTCCCACTGGCCAGCAGTTGGCCAAATTGAGTGGCGGCGCCCCCTTGATTCCCCGTGAGCGTGATTTGAGGAAGCATGTTCGCCATCGCTACGCCGACCTCTGCACTCGCGGAGTGCATCTGCGATTCAGCCGCGAGAATGTCTGGTCGCTGACGCACGAGCCGTGCAGGGACCGTGACGGGTAAGTCAGACGGCAGACGCAGGCTCGTCAGCTCGAAATGCTCGGCTGCGGTCTCGCTGGGAAACTTGCCCGCCAACGTGGCCAGGGCGTGGCGCGCCTGTTCAACCTGCTTCTGGAGCGCGGGGACGGTCCCCTCCGTGGTCGCAAGAGCCGCTTCCTGTGCCATCACGTCGGTCATGGCAATCGAGCCGAGCTCGTATTGCCGCCGCAGGATCTGCAGTGCCTCGTGCTCGCTGCGGACAATGTCAGTTGTTGCAGTCAGTTGAGCGCGGGCGGCCGCTTCCTGAATTGCCGTAGTCACCACATTGGAGGCCAAAGTGAGATACGTAGCCTCGAGCTGATATCTCTGCTCGTCGGCCAGGGCGTGCAGTGATTCTGTCTCACGGCGCACTGCGCCGAAGATATCGAGCACGTATGACACCGAGACCTGCGCCGTGTGCAGATTGAAAATGTCCTGACCGGAAGCCAGCGTGGGCGCCAGGGTTCCGGTGGCGTTTTTCTGGCGGGTGAAGGAATAGTTTCCCTGGACCGTCGGCAGCAGAGCGCCCCGTTGGGCGTAGTAGCTTTCATTGGCCTCGCGCAGTGCGGCTTGGGCACCCTGGACAGTGGGGTTGCCCCTGAAGGCCTGTTCGATCAGGGCATTCAGGTCGGACGATTGAAATACAGTCCACCATCGGGCTGGAACGTCCATGTCTTCGATGAAGCGTTGCGCATCACCACCCTGCCCCGGCGCTGATCCAGTCTGCCGCGGCAAAGTGTCGGGCAAATAACCCTGCACTGCCGGTGCTGCAGGTTGTTTGAAGTTGGGGCCAACAGCGCAGCCCGTCGCGGCGGCCCCAAACGCGATCACGACTACGGCGCGCATGGCGAGAAGCGCCGCAAACGAACCACCGCCCCGTGCGACAACGCGCTTCCAGCTACGGCGCTGCGAGCGGATGGTCATATGGCAGCCTCCGCCGGAACTGTTTCATCCGCGCCAGGCACCCGGCGCGAGAACAGCAATATCAACACCGGCAGCGCCAGTAGAACGAGTATCGGTGTCAGCAACATCCCACCGACCACTACAAGGGCCAAAGGCCGTTGTACTTGTGACCCAATGCCCGTGGACAGCGCCGCGGGAACCAGTCCAACACAGGCCACGACGCACGTCATCATCACCGGGCGCATCTGCACGCGGCAGGTATGCAGTACCGCCGTAACGCGGTCCATACCTTCCTCTATGTGCAAATTGTAATAGGACAGCACGATGATCCCGTCCATGGTCGCGATTCCAAACAGCGCCACGAGGCCGATCGCCGCGGAGACGCTGAATGGCGTGCCGGTCAATGCCAGCGCAAAGATACCCCCGATGAGCGCCATCGGAATCACACTCGCGGCCAACATGACGTCCACGAGCGAACCGAAGTTCACAAACAGCAACACGCAGATCAGCGCAATACTGGCCGGCACGGCCACCGCCAGACGATGCAGGGCATCCTGCAGATTGCCGAACTCGCCCACCCACTCGAGGCTGTAGCCGCCGGGGATCAGCACCTCCCGGGCGACCTTCTCCTGTGCTTCGAGCACGGCACTGCCCAGGTCGCGGCCCCGGACACTGAACTTGATTGGGACGTAGCGCTCCTGGTGTTCCCGGTAGATGAACGACGGACCGGATATCAACTGTACATTGGCAACATCCCCCAGCGGAATCTGCACTGTGTTGCCGCTGCCTGATGTATCAGGCACCCCGATGGGAATCCTGCGAATGGCATCCGGATCGCCGCGATACTCATGTGCGAGGCGGACAATCATGGGGAAATGACGATCGCTGCCGCCTTCGTACAGGTCGCCCGCTGCCTGACCGCCAATGGCGGCCTGTAGGGTGGCGTTGATATCCCCAGGCGACAATCCCAGCGGCGCAGCCCTGGTCCGATCGATATCGATCCGGATCGTGGGTTGCCCCAGTGGGTTCAAGACTGCCAGATCAGTGATACCCGGTACTGTCTGCAGCACGCTCTGGATTTTCAGCGCAGTGGCTTCCAGGGTGTTCAGATCGTTGCCGAACAGCTTGACTGAGTTTTCACCTTTCACGCCGGAGGCCGCCTCCTCCACGTTGTCCTGGATGTACTGCGAGAAGTTGAATTCCACTCCCGGGAACTGATCCTCCAGGGCATGCGTCAATTGGGCCGTCAATTTCTCCTTGTCCACGCCGGCCGGCCAGGTGTCGAACGGCTTCAGGGGAACAAAGAACTCGGCGTTGAAAAAACCCGTGGCATCCGTCCCGTCATCGGGTCTGCCGTGCTGTGAGATTGCCGTCTGGACTTCCGGAAAACCGGCAATGATCCGGCGCATCCTGTTTACATAGCCGTTGCTCTCTTCGAGAGAAATGGACATCGGCAACGTGGCGCGGATCCAGAAATTGCCTTCCTCGAGCTTGGGAAGAAACTCCAGTCCCAGTCCACGAGTGGCCACGCCCGCCATCACGAGCAACACACCCAGGGCACCGAGTGTCACGAACCGGTTGGCGAGCGCAAACTCCACAACAGGCTCATAAACGCTGCGCAACCCCCGTACCACCAGCGTTTCAACCTCCGCGACGCCATCGGGGAGCAGCAGTGCGCTGAGCGCGGGCGAAATCGTAAACGTAGCGATCAATCCACCCGCAATCGCGTAGCCGTAGGTCTTGGCCATGGGACCGAAGATATGGCCCTCTATTCCGCTGAGGGTAAAGAGGGGTACGAAGCCGGCGATGATGATGGCCGCGGCGAAGAGAATGGCCTGGTTGACTTCGGTGGCTGCGTTGGCAATGACTGCGAACTTGCCTCGGAATATGCCACTGCCACGGACCACGTGCATGAGTGGCGAGCCCGTCCGACGCGCATCCGCACTCTCACTCAGGTGCCGGAAGATGTTTTCAACCATGATGACGGACGCATCGACGATGAGCCCGAAGTCTATGGCACCCACCGATAGCAGATTCGCCGACTCACCGCGCAATATCATCAGCGCAATCGCAAATGTGAGCGCGAAGGGAATCGTGCAGGCGACGATGAGCGCGCTGCGGAAGTTGCCCAGGAATGCCCATTGCAGCAGGAAGATCAGCAGGACGCCGGCGACAACATTGTGGAGAACAGTCCGGGTCGTGAGCCTGATGAGGTCGGAGCGGTCGTACAGGCGGACGATTTTCACACCCGGCGGCAACACTCCGGAGCTGTTGATTCTATCGACCTCGGCCTTTACCCGCTCAATGGTGGCCATGCTCTGCTCACCGCGGCGCATGAGCACGATGCCCTCGACCACGTCGTCGTCGGCATCGTGTCCCGCGATCCCTAAACGGGGTGCATGTTCGACCCGGACGTCCGCGACATCGCCAATGACCACCGGAATTCCACGATTCGACGTCACCATGGTCTTGCGGATGTCGTCCATCGAATGAATCAACCCGACACCGCGAACAACGGCCGACTGCGGTCCGATGTTGACAGTCTGGCCGCCGACATTGACGTTGCTGTTGTTCAACGCCTGGAGAACCTGTGACAACGATAGCCCGTACTGCACGAGACGGCGCTGGTCAACCGTGATTTCGTAGGTCCTGGTCTTTCCTCCCCACCCCGTCACATCGATCACACCGGGAACGGCCTTGAAACGGCGCTCGAGAACCCAGTCCTCCAGAGTCTTCAGGTCGGTAACGGAATAACCCGCGGGGCCCACGACGCGATAACGGTAGATTTCCCCAATGGGACTGGTTGGAGAGATCTGAGGCAATGCATTGTTCGGCAGAGCCGGCAACTGCGCGAGCCGGTTGATGACCCATTGCTCGGCCTGCTCGTAAGTGAAATCGTAGGTGAACTGGATCTTCACATCCGACAGACCGAACAGCGATATGGTCCGCACCGTCGTGACGTGTGGGATGCCCGACATCTGCACTTCGATGGGGATGGTGATATAGCGTTCCATCTCCTCCGCGGACTGGCCGGCACTCTGAGTGACGATATCCACGGACGGCGGTACCGGATCCGGATACGCCTCGATGTTGAGTTGTCGGAATGCGATGTAGCCGGCGATGAACACAACCGGAAGCAGGATCGCAAGGAAGACGCGCTGCTTGAGCGCGAAGGCAATGATTCCGTTCATCGGCGCGCCCGCAGCGCTCAGCCGGCCTGGGAGGCGCGATCGATGAACAAGCTGCCGCGAGTGACGACCTTCTCGCCCGGCTCGAGGCCGTCCAGCACTTCCACCATGCCGTTGTTGATACGGCCGGTGTGAATTTGCCGCAGCCGCAGGTCGTTGACGCCCTGCACCACCCAGACGCGAGCAGCTTCGCCTTCGCGAACCACTGCCTCTTCCGGAACAGCCAGCGCGTCGGACTCGCCACTGGTAATGATGCTGAATGTCGCAAACATCTGGGGTTTGAGCTTGCCATCCTCGTTCAGGATGGTTGCTCGCACCGGCACCCGGCGGGTAACGGCGTCGACCGCCGAGCCGACGGATGTCACCTTCGCCTCGAATACCCGACCGGGCAACGCCAGGACGCGAACCTCGATCTGCTGCCCAACCTCAACCAAGGGCGCATCCACTTCCCGGACGTCGGCCACGAGCCAGACGGATGCCAGGTCACCGATCGTATAGACCGGTGTCGAATTGCCGGACTGAAGGTATTGCCCGGGACCCACCTGCCTGTCAGTGACTACGCCGTCGATCGGCGCCGACACAACGGTGTCGGGACTCGGTGTTTTCACACGCTCGAGGGCCGCGATCTGCTCGTCGGTTTCCCCAAAGATTCTCAGTCGATTACGAACGGAATCCAACGCAGTCCGGGCGGCGGCCAGATCGGCCTGCGCCTGTTGCCAGTCCTGCAGTGAGCCGCCCTTGCTGTCGAAAGCGGCGTGGCGGCGCTCCTCGGCTATTTTCGCGAGCTTCAGTTGGGTGTTGGCGTTGAGAAGGTCGCTCTGCGTCTGGGCGAACTCCGCGGCGTCGATGCTGAAGAGCGCAGCGCCCTTCTTTACATGTTGCCCGATGCCGGCGATGACCCGGATGACGCGGCCGGAATACGGGGAGAAGACCTGGGTCGCCGTGTCGCTGTTGAGTGCAATGCGACCGTCTGCGATCTCTTCCGTCCGGAAGCCGAGCCGTGACACAGTGTTGACGGTGAGGCTCGAAAGTTGAGAAGGTGTCAGGTGGAGCGAGTGGTCGCCGGCCGTGGCCGTCACCAGGGGTGGTTGCGGCTGGGCCGCACTCAACCGGGAAGCGCCCCAACCGAGCAGGAGAATGGCGACCGCTCCCAGAGCGATCAGCATTACGATCTGTAGCTGCTTGCGCACCGGAAGCGCGCGCCGCGCCAGGCCGTAGGTCGTCTGATCCATAAGAGTTGCTGGTCGAGTGGACTGCGGAAGTGCGGCGGGATTTTAGGCGGCCAAGGTTTCGCCGGGCTTTCTGGTACCTTTCGACAACCTTGCTACTGTTCATCCCCTTGACCGACAATCAAATTGTGAGACAGGAGACACGGTTGGTGCCGAGCTGGTTGCTGTGGGCCCTGGGGTCGGCCGGCTTTGCCGCGCTGACAGCTGTTTTTGCAAAAGTCGGGGTTGAGAAGGTCGCGCCCGATGTGGCGACTCTCATCCGGACTATGGTCATCCTCGTGATGTTGACTGCGATTGTGGTCGCAACGGGACAGTACCGGCTGATTGCCGGGACGTCTTCCCGGGCATACGGCTTTCTGTTGCTGTCGGGACTCGCGACCGGGGCGTCGTGGTTTTGTTATTTCCGCGCGCTGCACCTTGGAGATGCGGCGCGCGTGGCGCCCATCGACAAGTTGAGCGTCGTGCTCGTGGCGACGTTCGGTGTTTTGTTTCTGGGCGAGAAACTGTCGGTGACCAACTGGCTCGGGGTCGCGTTGATTGCGGCCGGAGCGTGGTTGGTCACCTTACGGTAGAGTTAACCCTTCTTCAGAGCGGCCGCCCAGGCCTCTGCCATGGCGCCGTTGCTCTGTGACTCACGCGGTGGTGCCGCCGGGCGTGAATTCCCACGATTGCCGCCGCCGAAACCACCACCGCCACCGTGTCTGTTGCCCCCGCCGGGGCCGCCGGCACCGCCGGATCCACCCCGAAAATCGCGGCCCGGGCCGCCGCCGCGGTTGTCCCGAGTTGGAGCACTGCGACCGCGTGAGTCATCACGCGCGCCCTTGTGGTCCCGCGCAGGAGTCCGGGGCGCCGGTTGCGGCTGCCGATCGCGGTTGAATGATTCGGGAGCGGCCTGGACCGGGCGTTCTTCCAACTTCATTGTCAACGCAATGCGTTTGCGCTGCAGGTCAACCTCGAGCACTTTGACCTTCAACACATCCCCGGCCTTCACCAGCTCACGGGGATCCTTGATGAACTTGTGCGACATCATGGAAATGTGCACGAGGCCGTCCTGGTGCACGCCGATGTCAACAAACGCGCCGAAGTTGGTGACGTTGGTCACCACACCCTCGAGCAACATTCCCGGCTTCAGGTCCTTCAGATCCTCCACGCCTTCCTGGAAGGCCGCCGTCTTGAACTCGGGACGTGGATCGCGTCCCGGCTTTTCCAGCTCCTGGAGGATGTCCTGCACGGTAGGCAGACCGAACTGCTCACTGGTGTAGCGTTTGGCGTCGATCCCCTTGAGGGTCCGGCTGTCGCCGGTCAACTCGGTGAGGGACTTGTTGAGATCCGTGAGGATCTTCTCAACCACGGGATACGCTTCCGGGTGAACCGCGGAGGCATCGAGCGGATTGCTGCCGCCCATGATGCGCAAAAAGCCGGCCGCCTGTTCGAAAGTCTTTTCACCGAGCCGCGGGACTTTCCGCAGCGCTTCCCTGTCAGCGAAGGCGCCATGCTCATCGCGATAGCGCACGACCGCCTCGGCGAGCGAGGCTGACAGGCCGGAAATACGGGCCAACAAAGCAGGTGATGCCGTGTTGACATCGACGCCCACCGCGTTCACGCAATCCTCGACGACGGCATCGAGCGAACGGGCCAGCTTGGTCTGGCTGACATCGTGTTGATATTGACCGACGCCGATGGACTTCGGATCGATCTTCACCAGCTCAGCGAGCGGATCCTGAAGACGGCGGGCGATGGACACCGCGCCACGCAAGCTGACGTCGAGGTTGGGGAACTCACGCGAGGCGAGCTCGGAGGCCGAGTACACGGACGCACCCGCCTCGGAAACGACGATCTTCGTCAGTTTGAGCTCCGGATGCTTCTTGATCAGCTCGCCGGCGAGTTTGTCCGTTTCGCGGGACGCTGTCCCGTTGCCGATGCTGATGAGGTCGACGTTGTGGGTCTTTGCCAACAACGCCAGTGCGTGCAACGACCCGTCCCAGTCATTGCGCGGCACGTGCGGATAAATTGTCGCAGTGTCCAGGACCTTCCCGGTGCGATCGACGATTGCGACTTTGACCCCGGTCCGCAGCCCCGGATCGAGGCCCATGGTGGCGCGCGGTCCGGCGGGAGCGGCCAGCAGAAGGTCGTGCAGATTCAGTGCAAACACGCGAATCGCTTCTTCCTCGGCCTGCTCGCGCAATGCCGCGAACAACTCGCCTTCAATCTGCCACGAAAGTTTAATCTGCCAGGTCCAGCGCGCGGTCTGCAAAAGCCAGGAATCGGCGGGTCGGCCCTGGTCGGCGATCCGGTTGCGTGTGCAAATTTTGCGCTCGCATGTATTAAAGGGAGCCTGCGCGGGTGTTGAATTGGGAACTTCCGCCGCGGCCAGATCCTCGGGCAACTTCAACGCGAGTTGTAAAATCTCCTCCTTGCGCCCGCGGAACAGGGCCAATGCCCTATGAGAGGGCACGGCGCCGATGGGCTCGCGGTAGTCGAAGTAGTCGCGGAATTTCGCGCCCGCCTCTTCTTTACCCTCGGCGACCTTTGATATGAGTTGTCCTTGTTCCTTGACGTGCTCGCGCAGCGTGCCGACGAGCTCCGCATCTTCCGCGAACTGCTCCATCAAAACCTGCCGCGCGCCCTCGAGGGCCGCCTTCGCATCAGCAACACCGGGATTGTTGTCGCCGGCCGCGGTTGTAAAAGCGGGTTTGATGTAGGTTAAAGCCGCTTCCTCGGGGACGAGTGTCGGATCGGCGAGCAATGCAGCGGCGAGCACATCGAGCCCGGCTTCGCGTGCAATCATGGCCTTGGTGCGGCGTTTCGGTTTGTAAGGAAGGTACAGATCCTCGAGGCGCTGTTTGGTATCGGCAGCCTCGATGCTGGTCTTCAATTCCGCAGTGAGCTTGCCCTGTTCGGTGATGCTCTTGATGATCGCTGCCCGGCGCTCTTCCAGCTCGCGTAGATAGACCAAACGCTCCTCGAGCGTACGCAACTGCGCATCATCCAGCCCACCGGTGGCTTCCTTGCGATATCGCGCTATGAAGGGGACAGTGGAACCTGCGTCGAGCAAAGCGACGGCAGCAGTCACTTGCTGTGGAGCAACAGAAAGCTCCGTTGCTATTTTTGACGCGATAGGCGATTCAATGGATTGCATCTAAAGGGCGGTCCTACAATACGAGCGACGGGGGGCGCACTATGCAGAACACGCAACGGTGCAACAAGACTTGTGATTTCGCTCCGTATGGCGCAGGGGCCGCCAGGCTCCGTACCAGGGGAACAGGAACGGGGCGCCTCGAGCCCTATAAATCAATTGGCCTGCGGAAATATCAGCCAATCTCGGGCATGGCCGCGGAACGCGCAATTTCTGCAACGCCCAAGGTAATCTTTGCAATAAATCGGATGCGCGAGCGCATCCGCGGCGACTGTCATGATAGACAGTCCCCGCCGTAGGATGGGGTGCAGACCGCCCTTCCTTATGCTTCACCCTGCGTGTCAGAACCTTTTGGCGTGGCCACTTTGGCCTGACCGTCGGCGCTGCCACCACCATGGCTGGCCTGTCCGCCCTTGCGACCCGCCTCGGCGGCGAGCTCCGGATTCTGCGAAAAGCTCCGCTTCTCGTCTGGAACGCTCTGGCCGCCTTTACGGCCTGCGACAGCGGCTAACTCGCGATTTTGCGAGAAACTGCGCTTGGAACCGGGAACGCTCTGACCGCCTTTGCGGCCCGCCTCGGCGGCGAGTCGGCGGTTCTGCGAGAAGCTTCTCTTCTCATCGGGCACGGCCTTACCGCCCATGCTGGCGATCTGCCGTTGACGCTCCGCGTTCATTGACGCAAATCCGCGGTTTGAAGTGCGGCCGTCCTGAGTTGGTGCCTGAGCCATTACTACTCTCCTCCACAATAACTACATCGGGCTCGCTCAACCCAGCGAGCACGCGAGTAGCAGCAAGACCCATGCCGCGACCGCGGCCCGGACAACCAACCTGCCAATTTGTTGACGAGTGCGAAAGGAGCAGGAAAGAAATCAGTTTGAGCGGATTATGGTTCCGAGCAGATGATCGCGGGGAATTTCCGAGTCGCGCAGACTGAAGCCCATGCGCTGATCGGCCATCCAACTTTCGAGGACGGTGCGGGCGCGGAACGAAATGGGTCGCTTGAACGCCACATCGAGCGTGCAGGGCCGTGAAAATGTGGGTGCGCCGATTTCGGCGGCGCAACGCGCCAGCGACCACATGCCGTGCGCTATAGCGCGTTTAAAGCCGAAAAATCGTGCCGTCACATCCATGATGTGAATCGGGTTGAAGTCACCTGAGACGCACGCGTATTGCCTTCCGACACCCGGTGACACTACGAAAGTGCTCGTGCTGACATCCTGCCGCGGCGGCACGTCCAGTTGGGGAAGTCCGCCCTCTCTCGTACGAGGGGGCCGGTGACCCTCGGCGCGCCGCGCGAGCAGTGTCGAGACTTCAGACCACACCGGCTGCCCACCAACTCTCAGTTGGGTCTGCAGATCAATCTCCTGGCCGCGTGCCGTCTCGCGATGGCCCTCCATCCATGAATGGATTTCACCTGTGTCATCTGTTCGTAACGGCCGATGCTGGGTGATCCGGTTGCGCGTGTGGACTACGCCCAACAGACTGACAGGAAACGCTTCGCACGCGAGCATTGCAAGATGCAAAGGAGCCGCGAGCACGTGGGGATAGGTGATGGGCAACTCTGTCGCGTCACGATCGCCGCACACACGCCGATATCGCGCCAGATGTCGCGGATTGATGCTGAAACGATCGAGCACCGCCTCGATCCGCGGCACGCCGCCGCCCGCGAACGAGGGCTTGCGTGCCAGCAGGATTTTCAGGTACGCCGGAGCAATCGCAGGCGCCGCCGTGAAATGCAAAGAGACCGGGCCATTCATCCGGCAACTTTAGGGCATGACGTGATCGATTACGATGTTGACCAGTCCATCGCGGCCCACCTGGTAGGCTGATTCGCCGATCGGATCGCCACTGGCCCCCACGGGATTGCCCGAACGGGCGATGCGCGCAACCACCTGCACCTTCTGCCCTGCCGCAATGGCGCGTCCAGGTACCATCGAATCAGAAGTCGTGAGCTCAACGGTTTGGGGAAAATGACTCTCCAGGCGCTTGACCGCCAAAGGGGGTCCGGGCCGGCTCGGATCGCGGACAAACACAAACAATGGTGAGGAGCCCGAAGCGGACTGGGCGAGGGTTGGGGAGAGGGATACGTTGATGCGAACGCTTGCGCCGGTTGTCGCGGCGGGCGCGGCCCCTGCGGCTCCTGCTGATCCCGCGGCCCCCGTTGATCCCGCGGCCCCCATTGATCCTGCGGTCGCCGCTGATCCCGCGGTCCCCGTTGATCCTGCGGCCCCTGTTGGTCCGGCAGCCCGGGGGCCTCCGGCAGCTCCCGCGGCGAGTGCGGGGCCGCCTCCGGCCATCTGTTGATCGATCTGGTCGATCTGCTTCTGTATCAGTGGTTTGATGTTGTCCGGTGGATCGAGCGCCAGGAGCTTTGTGAATCGCTCCTTGGCCAGCGGCAGCTCGCCCTTGCGCATGGCGACCGCCGCGCCGAAAAACAGCGCCTTGCCCGAGTTGGGATCGACCACGAGCGCCTGCTCGATGAGCCTGGCCGCGCGCCCGTCCAATTCGGCCTCATCGCTGCGCGCCAGCGCTTCTGCCTCGCCGATCAATGCGTCAGCGCTTTTGCCACCCGCCAGACGGTCGGCCCGCTGAAAGGCGCGCGTGGCCAGTTGGAACTCCTGCAGTTGAGTGTAGGAGCGGCCCAGCATCAACCAACCTTCGAGGTTGTCGGGGTTCTGCTCGAGCCTGCGCGCGAGGCGCGCAACCATGGTCTGCGGGGTGTCTTCGGTCGCTTTGGGGTTCCACGACCAGTTGGTCATCCGGGCATACAACACCGCGGAGCCGATCACGAGGACACCAGCGGCAATCAGGGCAGCCCAGGGCGCGGGTGAGTACTCGACCGGCTTTTTCTTCAGCAGCGGGACGGCAATCAACGCGACGCCGGCTATGGTGAGCACGGCGGCCAGCAGAACAAATGTCATCATGAGGAGCGGATGTCCTCTTCAACAGGCTCATTGTCCTGGTCCACCAGGGCGGCGCGCTGTTTGGTAATGCGTACGGCTACGGCCGCCCCGATCAACAGCAGGATGCCGGGCGTTGCCCACACCCAGATGGTCTTGGCCGATACGGGTGGCCTGAAGAGGATGAAGTTGCCATAGCGCGCGACCATGTAATTGCGCACGTCGTCGTCGGACTTGCCGGCATTCAACATCTCTGCCACCTGGCGACGCAGGTCTGCCGCGAGGCTGACGGGAGAGTCGGCGATGGCTTCGTTCTGGCACTGCATGCAACGAAGCTCATGGGTCAGGCCGAGATAGCGCTTTTGCAGCTCCGGGGTCGGCATCTGAGTCGTGTCGACCGCGTAGCTGACCGGGCTGGCGGCGAGCAGACAGACGAGGATCGAGGTTACGAAGTAGCGTGTCATGACTTCGCGTTGATCCTCGGCAGGAATTCTCTTTCCCATGCTTCCATTGTCAAAGCGCCCACGTACTTGTGGACAATGACGCCCTGAGGGTTGATCAGGAACGTTTCCGGCGCACCATAGACACCCCAATCGACTGCGATCCGGCCGTCGTGGTCAGTTGCAATCACATCAAAGGGATTGCCCAGGTCCTGCAGCCACTGGGTAGCCGTCGGGTCCTCGTCCTTCCAGTCGAGTCCGACCACACGGACTTCCTTGCGCTTGGCGATGTCCAGCAACGCCTGGTGCTCATTGCGACATTCGAAGCACCAGGTTCCCCACACATTGAACAGAGTCCAACGGCCTTTGAACTGCCCCGAATCGAACTTCGCGTTGGTGTCATTCAACAGAGTCGTTGTGAAAGCCGGCGCCGGCTTGCCAATGAGTGGCGAGGCAATGATCCCCTTCTCGGGCGAATGTTTGAGGCCCACGGCGAGCACGATCGCCAGTAGCACAAACGCTCCCAGTGGAATGAGAAAGCGATTCATCCTGCGGTAACTCCTCCGGGAGCGGCAACGGGTGCGGTGACCTCTTTCGCCATGCGGTACCGCTTGTCAGTGGCAGCGATCGCACCCCCCAACGCCATGATGAAGGCACCGAGCCACAGAAAGTTGACGAGCGGCCGGATCTGGAACCGGACACTCCATTTGCCCGCGCCCAAGTCATCACCCAACGCGACGAAGACGTTGCTGCCGTGATGCATTTCGATCGACGCCTCGGTCGTGACCTGGCGCTGGACCCAGTACTGGCGTTTCTGCGGGTGCACCACTGAAATCGGGAAGCCGTGGCGCGTGACCACGACGGTACCCTCGACTCCGTTGTAGTTGGCGCCCTCGATGGCCTCGACGCCCTGGAAACGGAACTCGTAGTTACCCACGGTGGTTTGCTGACCGACACCGAGGGCAACGTCGCGCTCCAGAGTGAATGACTCCACGGTTGTCACTGACAGCACAAACATACCGAGGCCGACATGCGCGACGGCCATGCCCACGACGCTGCGCGGCAGTGACAGCTTGCGACGCATGCGGTCGATCGGATCAATTAGCGAAGAGATGATGATCCACACGCCGAGCGTGGCAGCTACCGGGCTCAACACCTTGCCGTTGGAGTACACCCCATAAACCAGGATGACCGCGGTGGTGACGGCGATGGTCAAGGTGATGAGGATCGTGCGGGTGCTGTCACTCAGTCGCCCCCTCTTCCAGTTGGCGTGTATGCCCACGGACAGAAGGGCCGTGAGCGGCAGCATCGACAACATGAATGTCGGGTTGAAATAAGGGGTTCCCACCGACAGGGTCCCCAGGTTCAGCGAATCGCTGATCAGCGGTGCCAGGGTCCCGCCCAATACAGTGGCGGCCGCAATGACCAGCAAAATATTGTTGAAGAGCAGGAAGGACTCACGCGCGCCCAGGTCAAACCCGGCCTGCGACTTGAGCAACGGAGCACGCCACGCATACAGCGTCAACGCCCCGCCAATCATCACGCACAGGAAAACCAGAATGAAAATACCCTTCGTCGGATCGGCGGCGAAGGAATGCACGGACACGAGCACACCCGAGCGCACCAGGAACGTGCCCAACAGGCTCAGTGAAAAAGCCAGAATGGACAGCAGCAGCGTCCAGCTCTTGAAGAGGCCCCGCTTGTCGGTGACCGCCAGGGAATGAATGAGCGCGGTTCCCACCAACCACGGCATGAACGAAGCGTTTTCCACCGGGTCCCAGAACCAGTAACCGCCCCACCCCAACTCGTAGTAGGCCCACCAACTGCCGAGCGCGATTCCGACACTCAGGAAAGCCCAGGCGGCTGTCGTCCACGGACGGGTCCAGCGGGCCCACATCTGGTCCATCCTGCCTTCGAGCATGGCCGCGCAAGCGAACGCAAACGCCACCGCGAATCCCACATAACCCGTGTACAGAATCGGAGGATGAATCGCGAGAGCCGGGTCCTGGAGGATGGGATTCAGGTCGCGTCCATCCGGTGCGGGCGGATCCAGCCGCAGGAAAGGATTTGACGTAGCCAGCATGAATAACAGGAATCCGAAGCTGACGACACCCAGCACGCCGAGCACGCGCGCGGCAAAACGGCGCGGCAGCTTCGACACGCCGATGGCGACGGCCACGGTCCAACATCCCAACAGGAAGATCCACAGGAGAAGAGAGCCTTCGTGGGCGCCCCACATTGCCGTCACCCGATAAAACAGCGGGAGCGCCGAATTTGAGTTCTCCGCGATGTAGAGAACGGAAAAGTCGTTATCTACAAACGAGGCGATCAAACAGGCCACGGAGGTGGCGAGCATCACAAACTGACCTGCCACGGCCGGTGTAACGGCGGCGGTCCAGCGATCACGGCCCAGCGCGGGGCCTGCGATACCAAAGAAGCCCTGCAAGGCTGCCAGCAACATTGCCAGGATGAGCGCGAAGTGTCCTAACTCGGGAAGCATCAGGTGGCTCCTGGGGCGGGCGCCGCGGCGGTCTCACCCTGGTGTTTCTTCAACGATTTCGCCACTTCGGGCGGCATGTATTTCTCATCGTGCTTAGCCAGGACTTCGTCCGCCACGAAGGTATTCCCCGACATCCTGCCGTGGGCGACGACACCCTGCCCTTCACGGAACAGATCCGGCAAAACGCCGGTGTAGGTGACCGGAATCTCGTTCTTGAGATCGGTCACTACGAAATGGACCTCCAGGCTGCCCGGATCGCGTTTGACACTCCCCTTGGTCACCATCCCGCCCAGGCGGAAGCGCTGCCCGTCTTTCACCTGCCCCGCGGTGACAGCGGTTGGATCAAAAAAGAAGGTGACATTCTGTCGGAACGCGTTCAACGCAAGTGCCCCTGCGACACTTACGCCCGCAACGATCCCGAAAACCAATGTCATCCGCTTGCGTCGCGGCGTCATGCTTCCTCTCCTCGCATCGCCAACCTGCGTCGAGCTTCTTCGCGGGAACGGGCGAGCAGGCGGCGCGCCCAGATGATGTTCCAGACAATCACCACGAATGTCAGTCCGTAGGCAGGCCACACGTAGGCCGCGTAACCGCCCATGTTCAAAAATTCACTCACGAGGCCACGGCCTCCCTGATCCAGCTGGCCGCGCCCCGTTCCCGGCTCAGAATTTCGGCCCGCATGCGCACCAGCAGGAGAGCTGCAAACATCAGGGTGAACCCGAGAAGCATGAGCAGCAGCGGGATCAGCATTGATGCGGGCATGGTGGGTGCAGCCAACTGCATGACAGACGGCGCCTGGTGCAACGAGTTCCACCACATCACGGAAAAATGAATGATGGGCACGTTGACGACACCGACGACCGCCAATACGGCGCTGGCCCGATCTGCTCTTTGCGTGTCGTCGATTGACGACCGCAGACCCATGTACCCGAGGTACAGGAAAAACAGAATGAGCTCCGAGGTCAGGCGCGGATCCCACTCCCAGTACGTACCCCACATCCGATAACCCCAAAGGGAACCGGTGACGAGCGCCACCAGAGTGAACGACGCGCCGATGGGCGCGCAGGCCGCCGCGACGGCGTGCGACACCTTGATCCGCCAGATCAAACCAACAGCGGCTGAAATGGCCATGGTTGTGTAGACCATCAGGGACATCCACGCCGTGGGCGCATGAACATAGATGATGCGGAAATCATCGCCCTGCTGGTAATCCGCCGGTGCCATGACCAGGCCGCCGTAGGTCCCGGCGAGAATGCACAGCGCCGCGGTCCATGCAAACCATGGAGTCAGGCGCGCCGCGAGCCCGTAGATATACGGCGGTGAGCCGAGCCGATGAAACCAGGTCCAGGCCATGTTTACTCCAAGCTGATACGCACAGCCGCGGCGGCCGCCAAAGGCGCGAGGGTTATTCCGAGAACCGCGAGTGCCCCGAGCAGGTAGAGCGGCGGAGCGAACCCTTCGCCTTTGATGGCCAGCTCCGTGGCACGCGCACCGAAAATCAACACGGGCATCGACAGCGGCAGCGTCAACAACGAGATCAGCGCGCCGCTGCGCTTGACTCCCAGCGTCAACGCCGCGCCCACCGAGCCGATCAAACTCAACGCCACACTGCCAATCGCAACCGAAGCAACGATCCCGCCAACCGAGGCCACCGGCACTCCCAGCGACAACGCGGCCAGAGGTGCCATCAGGGCCAGCGGCAGGCCCGTCAGAAGCCAATGTGCCACTGTCTTGGCAAACAGCACCCACGTCAATGACTGACCCGACAGAACGTGCTGCTCCAGTGTGCCGTCCTGCGCGTCATCGCGAAACAGAAACTCGAGCGCGAGCAGTGAGGATAACAAGGCGGCAACCCACAACACACCGGGCGCCACGTCGCGCAAGCGCGACAATTCCGGCGAAATTCCCAGCGGAAACAACGTCGTCACAATCGCGAAAAAAGCCAACGGCTGGACGAGCTGCCCGCGCTTGCGCAACGCGAGCCGAATGTCGCGGGCGAGCGTGAGGCGCGCTGCTTCCAGCGCCGAGGTTCCGGTGCTCGCTTCTTCGATCACTGAGACGGATGTACTCACTTCGACGACAGCTCCAGCCGTCTGATGACCGCGGAGGAGACTTCGAGCTCGTGGTGGATGGCCGCCACTGCCAGGCCGCCTCTGGCCAGATGCTCTTCTATGAGAGCGCCGACCAGCTTTTGACCTGCCGTGTCGAGATTGGTTGTGGGCTCGTCCAGCAGCCACAGCGGCGCCGCCATTAAAAGGAGCCCGGCCAGGGCTACTCTGCGCTTCTGACCTGCTGAAAGGGTGCGAATCGGGCGACTTCGCCACTGATCGGCGCCCATTCGGTCCAATTCGTGCTCGATAGCCTCTTTATCGAGGCGACGCCTGATGCCCACCCAGTAAAGGAGGTTCTCTGTGGCCGTCAAATCGGGCTTTAGGGGAGGTTCGTGCCCGATGTAGGCCAGATCGCCATGGTATGCCTGAAGATCCTTACGGATATCGCTCCCACACCAGGTAATGGACCCCTCTTCCGGGTACATGATGCCACTGAGGGTCCGCAGGAGGCTGGTCTTGCCGGCACCATTGCCGCCGGTGATCTGAAGGCATTCACCCGCATTCACCGCAAACCGGACACCCTTGAGCACGTGGCGATCGCCCCTCCACAGGTGCAGATTCTCGGCTTGCAGGCGACGCTCGGGCATTGGCGACACAAAACGGGGTGAACAATGGCGCGCGAGTCTCGCAAATTCAGTGGTTTATGGCCATAAGTAAGGGTGTCTACACAAAGCGTCAACACCGTGCTTTTTGTCGAATCTGCGATAGAATCGCGGCCCCGCAAGCGGGGCGCACCGCACATTAGGCCCGGGTGGCGAAATCGGTAGACGCAAGGGACTTAAAATCCCTCATTTTTGCGTTTTTATCGAAAAATATCTATCTAAATCAACTAGATAGACTCATCCGGGGCCAACTGCTACGCTCACACAGTCGTAGCACACTTTTGCACAGTCTGGCCTTGGAAAGGATTCCCGAGCCATGCACGAGACACCCAACCGAGAAGCTGAAACACACGATCTCTTTGGCGGCGAGGTTCACGTCTACAAAAGGCGGAACAGTTCTAGGTGGCAATGCACCACCTTCCTCGATGGCCGCCAGTACCGCGAGTCAACCAAGACCGACAGCCTGGACAAGGCGAAAGACTTCGCCGAGGACTGGTACTTGCGACTACGCGGTCAGAGCGCCGCTGGACTGTTGGAGGAAAGGAAGAAGGGAAAAAAGTTTAAGGAGGTCGCGGCCAAATTCCTCGAGGAGCTGCCGATCCTCACCCACGGCCAGCGCGGCGAACATTACCTCCACGACCAGGAGCGCCGGCTAAATACGGTCCTACCCTTCCTGGGCGAGCGTTACCTGTCAGAGGCGCCCGGCTCGATCTCCGAGTATCGCATCTACCGCGCGCAGCACTGCAAGACTGGCAACCCTCCGTCCCGCAGCACGATCCACCAGGAAATTGTCGTCATCCGCCAGGTCTACAAATGCGCGATCCGGCATGGATGGTTCGATTACCTGCCGGATATGTCCGCGCCCTACAAGAGTTCAGGAAAAATCGTCCATCGCGCCTGGTTCTCCCCCGAAGAATACAAAACGCTTTATGAAGCCACGCGCGAGCGGGCGCGAAAACCCAAAAAGCCCCGCTGGAAAAAGGCTTGCGAAAATCTGCACGATTACGTCCTGTTCATGGCCAACACCGGGCTGCGACCCGACGAAGGCCGCCGCCTGCAGTACCGTGACGTCACGATCGTCAAAGACGAAGACACCCGCGAACGCATCCTCGAGATCGAGGTGCGCGGCAAACGAGGTGTTGGATATTGCAAGAGCATGCCCGGTGCCGTCACACCGTTTGAACGCCTGAAAGAGCGGAACAACCCGCCGACCCCGGACACACTGATCTTCGGCAAAATCCAGCGCGAGCTCTTCAACACCCTGCTCGATGAGCTCGGCCTCAAGATCGACCGCGACGGCCAGCGCCGCTCAGCGTACAGCCTTCGGCACACCTACATCTGCATGCGCCTCATGGACGGCGCCGACGTTTATCAGGTAGCGAAGAACTGCCGCACGAGCGTCGAGATGATCGAGAAGTACTACGCCGCCCACATCAAGAACATGCTCGACGCCTCGGCCATCAACGTCCGGAAAGTCCGCCGCAAGGTCAAGCAAATAGAAAAAGCTGCAGTTTCATAAACTTCCGCTGGTATCAGCATCGCCCTCGGCACGCTACAATGCGTCGCGTGCCCGAGTGGCGAAATTGGTAGACGCAACGGACTTAGAGCAAATTTGAGCGCTCCTGCGGGAAACCCAGGAGATGTAACCCGTCAAATTCGGTGAAGGCCCTGGACACTCGTCCGAGCTAACGCCGAGCCAAGCCCTGGAGCTCCTGGGGAAGGTGTAGAGAGCAGACGGCGGGCACCTACGGTCGCGAGGCTATGGTGAAGGCGTGCTCCAGACTACGAACGCCCTCCTCGGGCGGCGGCGAAAGCCGAAGTAGGAAGAAAATCCGTCGCCTTAACCGGCATGTCGGTTCGACTCCGATCTCGGGCACCATCTCTTCAAACAATAACAATCCCGCGCCGCCGGCGCGTTCCTTTTGAATTTCCGCACGGAAATTTCTCTTCACGGCGAACGCCGTTCCCGACTTTCGCTCTGTCGGCAGTTGCTGGTCACGGAGCTCGGAACGAGGCTACTTTTGTGGCACAACGTATTCCGCCGGCCGGAAGTTAGCGTTTCGGAATGCAATGCGCTGGCCAGGAACGAACGCCCAGCCTTGACTCGAGCCCAACTGCGTAACGACATTCGGAGCCAACGCTATGTCACGTTGTTGCGTCAATCCAGTCGCATTGCTCGAAAAGATTGCAGCGACTTCGAGTTCCGCTCCAGAGTTATTGCGAATCTCCATAACCAGCGCCCCTGGCGGGCCCAAGAAGGCAGATCGAAAGCCAACCGAAATCGGCAAGTCCGGCTTTGCCTCTGCCTGAATTACGCTCGACTGCCGCTGCAGATCAGCGGCTTGCACGGAAACTTGCCGCTGCAGTTTGTCGGACTGGCCATTGGCTGCCGCCAATTGGGTGCTCAATTGAACCACTTGCTGGTGTTGCGAATACGAAATAACTAACGCAACGCCCGCGACCACCGATGCGATAAGGCAGCCATACTCCCAACCTCGTGAGCGCTGCGACACCGCGACCTCGGAAACCATACAGACCTCCATTCTCTATCGATGTTAGTAAATAGCGCACAGGTCGATGCTTTTGCAGCGTAAGAGGTCACACATTTAACTCAGTTTGAAATCACCAGAATCGGGTAACTCGAACAACGAGGATAACTCCTAAAGTTACTATCAATACATCGTTTCAATCGATTTGCACCAGTCATTTAGGTCTTCTATTCATGTTGCATCGCACCTACACGGCAAGTTATTGAGTTCTGCACTCTTCCCTTCCTGACCACAGTTTGATCGTGATGACGGCTTCCAAAACATAACGCGATCACGATCTCTTCACTGACCATCGGAAGGTAACTATCAAAAAAGCCAGGACGTAGCTCAATTTCAATTTTCAACTAAAGACGGTGGGAACCGAAGCCCGAATTCAAAATTTCCGGCGTTGATCGAGCTTGAGAACGGGAAGCGCGAACGCCGCCCCAATCACATTCACCGCATATACCCGAAATGCATGAACTCATGCGATGACCAACCGACTGTCGGAGCTCCAATGTTGGCAACTATCGTGGCAGGAGTTACATTCACTTGCGCCCTCAGGATGCTACCCGGGTCATTTCGCACCTAGGAACGAGGATGCAATATTCCCGGCAACAATGCGTCCATTAACGGCAGAAGGATCAGGCGCAATTCCCGAGTAGCCTCGATGCGCGTCACATACCGTCTGACCGACTCATCCCGTGGCACGTCCTTAATCTCTCGCTCTAGAGCGAGGACTATGATCGCGGCATCTCGAGCATCCGGCCCATGCCGAAAGCAGGAAATCAACAGTTCAAGGTAGAGCGGCCCAGTCTTCTCCGGGCGTAATTTTCGGATACCCACGAGTCGCCGAGCCAAGCTCCCATAAAACACCTCGCGTGATTCATCGTGCCGCGGCCTGAAGTCAGATTCGTCGGGAAAAACCTCACTCACCGCGATGCCCATTTCAATCCCACTTTTGAGAAGCGGCTGCGACCGCGCCTCCTCCACAGCCGCTTTCATTTCCGAAATACGTCCCACGGCCTCTGCGAGGCGCATCGAGGCGAACGCCCAGTTGTGGACGATCGCCTGGCTCGGCGCGCTCGGCAGGGGAATTGCGAACGATCCGAAGGTCATCGCGTCTTCCTTCGCTCGCCGCCACATGAGCACTACGTCACTGAAAAGTCCGTCGAGCCATTCGTTTACCTGCTCGGCAGAGACGCCCGAAACAGACGCCAATGTCGGCTTCTGCTGGATCAGTTGCATCACCGCCGAGTACGATACCGGGAAGGACATGCTTGCGTTCCGCCCGGGGACTGAAGCAATTACATGCCGTAACGCAGTCACTGCGTCCGAGAGCAGATCTCGGCCTGAGATGGGCGGGGCGAGGAAGATTGACTGAATATTCTGAGCCGCCGCGGTGGAATTTTGCTTGAGCGAAGTCCGCAAGTTTTCTAAGGCTGGTCGCGCTGCGGCGATAATCCTCGGATTACTTAGAAGCTTCGGATCCAATTCCTGAATGTAGAATAGCAAACTTGAGTTTTCAGTACCCTGATCGGTGCCGAATTTCAGTATCGTGGCCAGAACCCGTTCGCCAATGTCGGCGTGCTCACTCACCAGCCTTACGGACGCCCTTGAGACTAAGAGACCTAAGGCCGGCCGCACTATGTGCCATGCATTCGTCGCCGGGTTTACTTGCCCCAGGTGGGCAAGTGTGGCCTCGATGACCGAAACGCGATCACGATCGTCCATCGCGTCCATGAATTTAGGCGCGGCCTCCATCGCATGACGTTTAGCGTTCCAATCTCCTGGGCCTGCCATCCTGGTGGTGAACGCTTTCGCGAACTGATTTGCAGTCAAGGTATTGATGCCCAGCCCACGCGTCGCGAAATCCTCTAGTACTTCGAACGCGCGTGTTCCGAGGTCACGATTTCCAAAGAATGAGGTGGATGAAGCTGCCGCGTGGTTGACAATGATCTCCACCATCAGCTGTGTGGCGTCCTCGGCGGTTGCATCGGCATGTCTAATCCAATGACGATAAAGCTCCATGGCTGTTCGGTTGCGAGCTGTCCGCACACCAGCATATCGGTCGGCTCGATCCTGGACGGCGCTTACCAGGCTTACATCCAGGAACCTGCGAACGATCTCAGGTGCCCATGTCATCTTCTCAACTCCCGACACGTCCTCGCTTTCCACCAGCAAGCGTACGGCGAGCCCAAACTGCTGCGGGCTCCTTTGGCTTTCGGAAATCCCCTGAATTTCGTTCAAAATTGACAGGCCGTAGCAGAACTTGCTGCCCTTGGTTTCGCCAGTCAATCCCAACGCTTGTTGACGTCGCAAAACACTCCAAAACTGTCGATTCGCTGAGGAGAAATTCTTCTCGACCGAATAGCTCAGGGCTAGACCTAGATTAAATGAAGATGCCAGCTGCGGTGGCGTCATGAGTACGGAGCGAAAGTCCGGCGGAAACACTAACGTATCGGCTTGTAGCATTCGCGCGTGAGCAAGGTCGTATGCCGCATTGAGTTTAAGTATTGGGTGGTCAACCAGCGTCCCTTCATCTGTTGAGGGACCTAGGATTCCTGTTACGTGATCCGGCCCGACTTGCGCCCATCCCGCGGAAGCAGAGGATTGCAGCGTCAAATCTCGCAGCGCTTCCTTGACATCCGCCAACGGTCCATCCTCCCCTTGCTCAAGCATGGTCGCGGTTAAATCATAGAATTGTCGCGCGCAATTCCAGTCGTCGACGTCCGCGTAGAGATCGCCAATGTGCTTCGCAAGAGCCGCTTTCAAGGGCCGTCCCAATTTGGAGAACCGAGCCTCGAAGTCTTGAAGCGCCGCTTCTGGGGAATTGAGAACGCCTGCCGAGAGAACCGATTCAAGTTCCTTAATCGCGTGATCCCCCTGATCGTCGAACTTCAGACGCTGGCCCTGTAGGGAGGTAAAGTCCAGGTTCCCCAGTTGGCACGCCGCCTCCAGAGCATTAGCCGGTGAGACCTGCGAAGCTACGGAGTTACTATCGTCTCCCGTGAATGCCTCGCTGTCGCTGTGCAACGCCCAGTTGCGAATGCGATTTCTGAGGTACTCGTGTTGTTTGTTGTCGCCTCCCCCTGCCCGGCGTCGAAGCAGCCAGCTGTCCAGGTGCCGACCGATGTCGCTTCGAACAACTTCCTCCTCAAAGAGATCGGATAGCGAAAGATCTGGACCAGCAACTCGGTGCACGATTACCGAGGAGAGCAGGCGCAGTGTCGTCGTTGGCAGGAAGTGGCGCAAGGCAGACCAAGTAAGCCAGTTTTCTGCTAACGCCTGGTAATCTTGCTCCCCCAATTCTCGGCGATCGATTCTCATGAATGACTTGCCCCTAATATGTATTCACCCGTGTCATCTTGCCTTACTTCCCTGAGATCAAAGTCGACGAGCTCCGCAGCTCCTGACCGACGATTGACTTGTCGGGGTAGATTAGAAAGTGTAAATCCGAGCAGTCTTGCCAACACATGGGTATCTTCGGCATATGGACTCAGCACGGCCAAGTGGCTGAGAAGGTGGCTTTTTACACCCGCAGGACGCGTTGGATTTGACCACTCATTCTCCTTGACGCCGTCAATATGCCGACCGAAAGCGGAAGTTTCGATATAGCGCGGTACGTTTTGATAGTCCGGGGGCTGCGGAACGAAGGCACCAGACAGTCCGCCTGGATCAGAACCTGGAATCTCGTTGAAGTTCGACATTACAAACATCGCGTGTTGGTGCCGCGAATACAATCCGTCTTCACCGAGGCGGGTGAATGTATGACGGAATCTCTCGTGCCATTGACGATATTTTGTCCCTTTTGGTGGATATTGTTCCGACTGAGGCGTGCAGGCTGCCAAGGTCACTATATCAATACAATCTGGTAGGGTCTGCATGCCAAACGCATCGCCTGGGTGTGTCACGCCTTCAAACGGTCGCTGACCCGGCACATCGGTTAGCAGAAACAGGGCATCAGAACAAAGCAATGGCTGCAAAGTCAGGGACACGTGCTGACTATCCATTGGTACCAAGGTGACTAAACTCAATACATTGGCCTCTTTCATGAATGCTTCATGCGTTGCAGTATTTTCCACGCCTGAGCGAACCATTTTGGGATACAAACAGATGCGCATGTTGCCCGTCTTTTGATCCTTAGAGAACAAGCATCCCAAGTTGAAGAGCTTGTTATTTTCTTGCTTCTCGAACCATCTGTTCATCACCCGCAGATCCCCCTTTTCGAGGTCTTTGAGGTTGTTGAGACGCTCTAATAATGTCGCAATCTGTTGTGTTGAGAACAGATGGCCATATTGATCGTTCGGCCGCAGGCCCACGTGTATGCACCCGAAGTCACTTGCTGCGGAAAGCGCCCCGAGAGCGGCGACCAGATCATCGAATGGCAAGAATGCCTCGGGGAATGTAATTAGATCGAACGCAGCCGGCGGAGCGCTGAAAGACGGGCTAGAATACTCGTCTACAGCGAATTGCTTGGGCGCCAGAAATCCTCTGATGACCGAGTTGAATATGATCTTATGCGAGTTGGGTTCGTACTTAGCAGGTTCCACAACATAGAGGCGAAGTGACCGTGACGGTCGCCTAACAGTCCATTTGTGAAGCTGGCCGATAAAAATCGACTTGGGCTCCGGTTCCTCTGGGAATCGCACTTCAGCAGACGAAGGAGCCGATTTCCGAGCGGCGCGTGCGTCTTGCCGTGACGCATCACTACTCATAACCTCCTTGGTGAAGGCCACGACAGAACGATAGATGTCCGCGTTGCGGTCTTCCGGCTTTGAAATCGAAATATGATTGGCCTGAATAGGAATCGCAACCTCACCGGGTACGTGCGCGTCGGAACTCATCGGAGTTACGACACTTATCCCCTTGAACAAGAAGCGCCCAAGCCAGCCACGTGGCCATACTGGCTCAGTCTCGTAGAAGAGACGGACGCTAAAGTGGAGTTCGCTATGTCGCGCTAAGAAGTACTGATTCAGCTCCGCGAGGTACGCATTGTCCGAAGTCAAGTTATCCACTTGCGGGTTCGCACGCAAAAATGGCAGCCATCGCGTTATTCCCGCTAAACCGGATCCAAAATGCGGAGTTCCCACGAAAGCTATGCCCCTGATATTGCGGGCCACTTCCCTGTGCCGCTCCACAGCGCGCCCTATGCCTTGTTGCAAAATGGACTTGATAAAAATGCCTCCCAGACTGTGACCAACCAACACCAGTTGTCGCTGCCTAATTTCCGGATGAACACTCAACGCCTCTATGATGGCAGTCGCCTGTGCGGGTATGGCCATGGCGTGCCCGCCACTGCGAAACGTGGCCGCGTTGTAGCCCAATAGCCAAACGGGGCAGCCTGTATCCTCACCAAGCCAAACCGGCCATAGGGAAGATTCGACCTCGGGGTTAGCCATCCAAGTCGTGCGTATATCACCGTCCAGCCCATGTATAAACACGATGGTTGGCTTGCCCTGGGAATTCGCCGGTTTGTATATGTTGATCAGATTTGTCATTTCTGAGCGAGTAATTTTAGCTGGCGCATAATACGCTGGATCTCATTGAGGGGTCGCGCTGCCTTGCTGATACCGGCAATCCGCTCAATGTGCCGTAAGTTTGGAATGAGATTTAAGAATGGCGCGTCAGCCATTTTGAACATGCAAACAATGACAGCGACGGCGATCAGATTTTCAATCACTGTAACTTTTCATCTTTTTCCCTTCGCCGAGCGCTGCCATTGAGTCTGACGAAAGTAAGTCTTGACGAGCGAAAACGAATCAGCATGCGTCGGCCGTCACTCCACGACATCCTCCACCAAGTCGAGAATCGCTCCAGCGGCCTCCTGATCGACCTGCTACAACAGCACGGCCATTCGCGGCGTATGCACGGCCTTCCAATACTTGAGCCGACTGCCCGACAGCTGATCGAACAGGGGCGGCGATCAGTTTGGCGCCATCGACCCTTTCCAGCCAAGACGCCGAGAACACGCCAGCGGCGCCCAGCTAGCCGATGAACTGTGCTCTGTTTTGGACGCAGTGGCTCTCAACTCGCATGAGTGTGCTCCTCCATGTCAATGACACCCTCCGCAGCTCCCAAGTTGACCGGTTGCGCCGTATTTCTCATACCACAAATCCTTTCGATGTATCTTAGGGTCGGATCGACGTCGAAGACGGCGTCGCGCGCGGGAATCAATACGCACGTCGGTCCATACCCATAACCTCTCTCCGGGTTGTCAACCAGCAGCGGTAACCAAATTTTCAGCTGCTGAATGTGGCTATAGAACTCGGTTATGCCGATGATGAGATCGGCCGGCAGAATGCCTAACTTCGACGCCAAGGCCTTATAGAGCATGGGTTCCGAAATCTGATGCGCCGAGAGAAAGTGCGTGTCAAATCTGATGCCTTCAGCCAGAAAAGCGTTCGCCACAGCTCGGGCAATATTGGCCGCTTCGATTCGCAACAACGCAATTTCACCGTAGAGTGCTGCTGCAACGGACACGACTTCCTCCGCTCGAAGCGCCGCATCCCTTCGCCGGTTCAGTCGAAAGTTCCACAGAGCACCTACCATCAGGGCGATGAACCCCAGGAGCGACCCGATACCGCTCTGCCAACCTTTCAACTCGCTATAGAGTGCGTACGCGTGCAGGATGAGAACACCCAATTTGTTACTGGCGAACCTGGGTCACGTGTGCCTCGAAAAGTAGCTCGTCTGTTGCGTACCGCGGAACAGGCATTGACCGTATGGGCCACTCGATCTGGTTATATCGGTGCCCCATGCCCCGGGCGATTCTCATCAACGCAAATCCTTCCCGACACGAAGTGGCAATCGACGTTCGAACGCGACTGATCTTCGCCTCCCGCAACCATTGCCAGTGACGACTAAGCAACAACTTACCCGTTGCAAATTTGCGCCACTCTTTTCTCACGACTATCTGTAACAGGAACTCACTTCCCGAATCGGAGTCCGGAAGAGATAGGATATATCCGACTACCTCCGCACCCCCGCCTCGAGCAACGAAACACCTCTCGTTGTACAACGTACAACACAACCACAATAAATACGGGTCGTGCTGGGCAACCGTTGGAACACTCCGATTTATTTGAACGAGATCCTCATAATCTGCCGCCTGTGCGCTGTTGATTTCGACGGGTGTCATAGATCTACCGCCAACTTCAAACGACTCTTTTGAGCTGGATTACCATTCGCGCCGTTCGTCGCAATAGTGATCGCATTCGCTACTGCTTGGGAAATAGCCCGCAACTCTGTAAGGCTGTTTCCGCTCGCCAAAACAGCCGCCGGACGCAATGTCCAGTCGGACGCGCATGACCAGTTCGTCGCGGAACGGATCGTATCCTCGTCGAGTACAAGACGCACACTCTTCCGATCGAACGCTTCCCAATCTACTTGAATGTAATCAACCTTCTCCAGCGGCCGCTCAGGAACCAACCAAAAAATCGAACTTTGTAAGCCTACCCGGAAACTGTCCTGGTTCACGGCACCGCCAGCTATAGCCCGGCACAGTACGCCGGTTGGGCTGTTACCGGTGCTCCTCTCGATCAGCTCCATTATGCGATCTCCCGCGGGTCGCAGATGGCCTTCAACCAAGGCGATACGTTCGTCCCGAGTAACAATGAATTCCCAGTGACTCACGCAGTACCTTACCCTCAACGTCGTCAACAACGAATTGACTGCCTCACGAAGCGGTTCAACAAGTCGAAAGGGTAGGGTCTGAGCGGGGAACAAGTGACCTGTTTCGATAAAATTCGGTCCGGTCCACTTCTGTGTGACCCCGATCATCGTGTGCCTTGAATCGAAAGAGATAAACTCGACACTAAATTCCGCCCCGCGATGGAGACTCTCCGATCTCGGGATACACTCCTCCACAATTATGCGGGGTCGGATCGGAATTCCATATTGAGCACCGGCAACTCGCCATCGCTCGATGAGTCTGTCGCATACTCTTCCCGCTGTCTTGATGGCGTGGTCTCTTCCCTTGGCGGCATGAATCTCAATAGACGCGCTCAATTCGTCTGGTTTGACAATGACATCACTTTCGCTCCCGAGAGCATCAAACCACCCCACGTTCTGGTCCACTGACAGTGATTTGTCGACTTCGCTGAAAGAAAGATACGCGTACTCCACAGAACGGAGATGTATCGGATCCGTTGCAACAAAAGCATTCCAAAGATCCCTGAGTTCATGCTTACGGGCAACTGTCCGTGCCGCCTCAGTTGGGAAACACTGAACTCCTGGCTCGGCGGAAATACCCGATGCATGTTGCGCGACATAGTCATCCAACGCGAGAGCAAAAACATCACCGAGACCTGTACGCGTGAAGTTCCCCGCTGCTGTCATCTGGGCGAGGACAACCGGATCGTCCGGCACAGCTTCATAACCGTGCGCCATCGTCAATAGGTCGATACCCGGCTGCACACGGTCCCCCACTGTGGTTGCGATGATGACCCGTAGCCCCGCCTCGAGGCATTCACGGATGACGTAGGAACGGTTCCATCGGTGTACTCCAAAGAGATACACCGATGTTCGATCGTCTCGTTCCTGGAGACCGTGAAGGGTGCTCGCGCGCGTCCAAGCGACTTCCAATGCCCGCGCCACATTTTGAATAACTGATGGCGGTGGCTCAAACACTAGGGCCACCATGGATTCTATGTCGCTGGAAAAGTCGAAACCCAGAAAGGCATCGCCTCGGCCCGGATCCCCGTAGACTGCAAGAGCTAACCGTTCAGGTGCGGTGTCTAGTGCGTTCAGCGATAGTTCGCTGATGCCAAGGCGTAAGAGCAGACCTCGTACTTCGACGACAGCGTCCTTTATTAACTCAAAATAGGTTCGCAGAGACAGAAACCGCGGCTGAACGCTTTTACGTGCCTGCTCGTTCATAACGCGAAGCAGCTGAGCTGTTTTCATCGGCGCCACAAACAAGCGCCTAACATGAAGCTGTTCCGCCCTCGCGGTCGCCTCCAAGAACAACTCCCCGATCTTACTTGTCCAGAAATCCACCGGCATGAACGAGGTTGCTAGAACTCGATTTCCTCCAAGAGCGTAGATTGCTGGCGCAAGCGTCAGCAGGTGCTGGCCATCAACCTTAAAAAGGATCGACTTATCAGGGCCGATCGGAACGGAGGCTGCACTTGACGCGAGATCTGTGTATTGTTTTTGAAGTATCCTGAGCAAGGACGCGACAGTCGGACTATGCGGGCGTTTCGTGAACGGGATGCTCCCGTGGCGGTAGATGTCTGGCCGTCCCTCTCCATATGTCAACGACCTAATTCGGACCTCGGATTCATTTACCTCCAACAGATTTAAGCTGCGCTGTCGTACCTCGCCTATATCCTTAAGACTCGCGCCGGCGCTGCCAGCTGCGATTACAATGAGTTCGGCCTCGTCAGAAGCAGAACTTTCGCGCTCTCGGAGATATCGTTTCTCTCCCGCAAAAAAAGGAACATGTTTGTGACCATGCAGAACGAGATCGAATCTGTTTTCGAGCAGCCATGATATGACTTGTTCCGTATTTAGAACGATACTTCCGTCTGGCACGCGAGTTGGATCGTAGCTGTTGTAAGCTACCGGCACGACGTGGTGATGAAGTACGGCGATACGAGTGGCACATGAACTCCACAGCGTTGCGTATTGCTCTTTTGCATCACGAAGTTGATCTGGATCAACATATCCGACGCCATGAGTATTTTTTGCCTCGATCAGGCAGCTGTTGAGACCAAGCACAAAGATATTGCCGTCATGCCATTGGCACGTGAACCAACTCGTGCCATCTGAGTCGTATTGCGGTCGAACCGAATGGAAGAAATTCTCATACCCCGAGAACCCCGCCAGCCTGGATTTCGCCTGTTCCGACCAATTGACGTCATGATTACCGGGCACGACAACTAAGGCCGATCGGTCGAGCCCCATCGAATTCGAAAGAAGCCTCAGGAAAGTCCTCGCCTGAGCGAATTCTTCATGTTGGCAGGTTGTCGTGAAATCTCCGGAGGCAACAATACACTTCGGGCGAAAGGAATTTCGCGCCAACAGTTCCTCAATTATCCGCACTAAGCTCTGAGGGCTCAGTGAATCGTCGTATTCGGGGTCACTTGGCGCCCTAAAATGGAGGTCCGAAATGTGAAGGAAATTCGTATATGCAGATCGCATTGTTGCCGCCCCTGAAAGACCAAAACAAACGGCGGTTCAGAGATATTCGTGATTATGCCTCTCGGCTCTGCCCGTCGGTGTCGAGAACAAGTCTACGGTGCTAAGACTGTAATCGCACGGTGGTCTTTTTCCGCCAAGAGCGAAAACGGAAGGTAGTCATCAACGATCAGCGTGATTGTCAGAATTTCTTGCAACGCAACACGCCTGCGGGACCCGAGGCTGTGCGCTTTCTGCTGTTCGTCGGGGCCTACATGGGAGCTAGGTTCACGACAAATAGCGATTTATGCGATTTCTGCGATCCACGGAACGAGGCCGCCTGGAAATGCTTCGGAGAACGGACGAGGATGCAATCCAACAGGAAGTTTTGGGGAGGCGGAACTCTGCGTTTCCTTGGACCGGATAAACTGGTGGTGCTTTGGTTCGTCAATGATGCACCGCGCCGGTCCGAACTACCGAGTTACGGCAGGGCTCAAGCAATCCATCTCGACAGATGTCAGCCTTTTCGGCGAACAGAAGCAGCTGGGCGGGCGTAGTCGCGGGCGCTTCGGCCGCACCGGCCAGCTGATCGCGAGAAAGGCCTACCTGCGCGCTTTCAGCGCGAGACCAAGGAGACTGGCTGACGCCGAGTTTGTCGGCGAACGTGTTCTGATCGGGGCCTCCTCGCGGTAATTTTCTACGGGCGCGCAACCATCATCTCGAATTGGGGGGCCCAGGTATTACGGAAGAACCTTGGGACGAATTAGTCGGCACTGCGAAATGGCGGATCGTGGGTAACCTTGCCTCCAATCTACCCGGCGAGTTGGTTGTCGGACGGGCGCGTTCGAGAATTGGCAATCGCTATGATTTCTAGACCTGGAACTGTCGGGACTTCGTCTATTGGGCATTTGGGTTGGAGCCACAGAGTCCGCAACGGCACGCGGTAGCCAGCCTGTTGAGTCTGGCGTACCGGGTCGTCGTTTTTGTGGTGGCTGGGAAACGAGCCTAATGGTTATCGAGACAGTCAAGCGTTGTTCTTTCTTGCCCCGGACACCATATTGCTTCTTACGGACCAGCCGCGTACAACTCCGACCGCCTGCTCGATCCCGACAACGGCAGCGCAACGCTTGCGATTTTGCGCCGGGCGGCCGCTCGTCGGTCGGGAAGTGAGGCTCGAACTCGTGTAGCGTCGCATTGGTCACAACGGCAAATGGTAGAGAAGAAGGAACCTACTCAGAGGGCCCAGTCACCCGAGCTTGCCGCTGGAACGGGCTTCACGTTCGAAGATGCGGTTGGTGCATATTTCCTCTCGGCACTGCTTGACGAGGGTTACGCGCCTGGGATCGAGAATCGCACTGTCTCCCGGGTTGCGTTGCAACAACGCAATTTCAAACAGCCTCTTGACGATGTCATCGTCGATTTTCGCGATCAGCATGGGGAGCCCGCGAGATTAAGTCTTCAGGTAAAGCGTGAACTGATCGTAAGTGCGGCGGCATCCAACGAGGACTTCCGCGAAGTCATCCGCGACTGCTGGTCAACCTACAAGAAAGCGGATTTCCGTACGGACATTGATCGCTTCGGTGCGGCGGCTGGCGAAATCGCTAAGGACAAGGCGCGCGACCTGATTTTTCTTTGCGAAATGGCCCGCGCAAGCACGACGACAAGTCATTTCATGGAACGATTCGCGGATGGTGGCAACGCCAGTGCCGCCGTCAGGGTCATCAAAGCCGACATAGAAACCTTGTTGACCTCCATCGAGGGACATGCTCCGTCAAATGCGGAGATGCATGGGTTCCTGGCCCATTTTGTCCTCGAGAAATTCGACTTCCTACACGGCGGCGCCATCGACCCGCCGGAGATCATGACACGTCTCCGCAACGAGCTTGCCGTTGATGAGGGCAATCAGGCGCCGCTGCTCTGGACGGCGCTTCGTCAGACGGTGCGGGACTTCGCTGGAAAATCAGGCGAATTTGACCGTCCCCGGCTCGTGCAGACGCTCGCCCCGCTATTTCGCCTTCGCGCAGCACCCTCTTTGCGCGGTGATCTGGAAAAGATTACGAACTTGACTCATACGTGGCTTGCCGACATCGCGAACGACGTTGGCGGTGCTCATCTGGATCGCATGGCGCTTTCCGGCAAGCTTGCAGACCTGCTCGCGGTCTCACGATTCGTGCAGATCAAAGGGCTGCCAGGGAGCGGCAAGTCGGTGGTCCTTCGCCAACGGCTTGAAGCCGACCTTGCGCGGGGTCCCGTCCTCTTTCTGAAATCCGACCGACTCGATGGGAAAGGTTGGTCAAGCTTCGCCGCTTCAAACGGACTTTCGAGTGTGCCGCTGACAAACCTCCTCGTAGACATCGGCGCGACGGGCTCGAACACACTCTTCATCGATGGCATCGACCGGATCGAAAAAGAGCACCAGTCGATTGTCCTCGATGTTCTTCGCGCGATCCTGCGGTCCCCACTTCTCGACGACTGGAAGATCGTTGTGTCACTCAGGGACACTGGCATCGAGCCCTTGCGGAACTGGCTCGGAAACGTGATGGGTGCAATCAGCGTTGTGACGCTAGACGTTGGCGCGCTCGACGACCATGAGGCCGAGGGGCTTGCGAAGGCGAAACCCCATCTGCGCAGCCTTCTGTTCGGGGCCCCGCCGGTCCGCGAGATCGTGCGGCGCCCGTTCTTCGCGAAAATCCTGGATCAGACCGGGTCCGGTGGATTCCAACCGCAATCAGAAGTCGACCTGCTCGAAAACTGGTGGGTGCGCGGCGGGTATAACGCAGATGGACAGGACGCCCTCGACCGGCAACGTGCGCTGATTGAGATAGGCGCGGCCCAGGCGCGACACCTCAGCCAGCCGGTGCCCTTCCGGCAACTCTCGCCTTCTACAACTGCGTTAGTCGAGAGTCTTGCCGCTGACGGCCTAGTTCGCCACGTCAGGCGCGGGCACACAGTCCGGTTTGCGCATGACATCCTGTTCGAATGGTCGTTCTTCCACGTCCTGTCTGACAAGGGCGAGGACTGGCTAGCGGAGATTCGCGAATGCGGCGAGCCTCCTGCCGTGGCTCGCGTGGTCGAACTTCTCGCGCAATACGAATATCGGGAGGGCCAGAGCTGGCCGAAAACACTCCAACAGGTTGCGGGCTCAAAGATGCGCTCGCAGTGGACCCGAGCGTGGCTGCTCGGCCCCATCGCGGCGTCCTCATTTTCGACCAACGAGGGCCAGTTTGCGGATGCGGCGATGGCCGACAATTTTCACTTCCTGCAGAAGGCGCTCGTCTGGTTCCAAGCCGAGAAGACAACGCCCAATCCAAACATCCTTGCAGGAAATCTTCCGCAGGACCAACGGATCCGGTTTGCAGATCTGTTGAGTTGGCCGTCGGATTTCTCGAACTGGGGACGATTCCTCTTCTTTCTAATCGCGCGACTCGACACAATTTCCGCTACTTTGTATCCGAACGTCGTGTCCGTTTTCGAAGTGTGGCAAAACGCTTTTTCCGGTCTGAGCAATCCGATATCAGCCGCTATCGTCCAACAATGCGGGGCGTGGCTACGCGAGATCGACAAGCGCTCGGAGCGAACAACCCTGGACGAGAGTTCGCGTTGGGAAGCGCTAAGCGAATTAGGCAACTTCCGCAAATCTCTGATCAACATCATTCTGCGCTCCGCAGTCAGTGTACCAGAAGCAACAGAGGAGTATCTAACGCGCGTGATCAGCCTTGAGAGGATGCGGGATGAGAGGTTCACGGAAGTCGCCCCCTTCTCCCCGATCCTCGCCACTACACATCCGCAGCTTCTCGCGGAGCTGACACTCAAGCACCTCAAGGAGGAGTTGCCTGATGACAAGGTGGCGCGCGAGCGCAAAGAAACGGAGGATTTCATCCAGCGTCGCGAAAAGGCCCGCGCAAAGCCGGCTTCGGAGCGCACCGAGCGTGAGAAGGCAATGCTGAAAGGTGGAGGGTTTTCCCACTTCGGGTACCACCAATTTTCATCTCACGACTTCACACGGCTCTGTATCGATCACGACACGCACAACTTCTGGCCGGCATCGCCTCTGCGCGAGCCGTTTCATTCCCTCTTCAAATCGGCGCCGGAACAGGCGATCAAACTGTTCAACGATCTCTGCAATCATGCGATTGCGGCCTGGCGCCAATTGCATCGACACGTACGCGAGTATGGAAGTCCCCGTCCGGGTACGCCCATTCCCCTCGTGATCGAATTTCCATGGGGCAAACAGGAATTCTGGGGCGGCGAAAGGGAATATCTATGGCACCGCGCGATGGGCGGACCCGAAGCCCTTGAATGCGGCTTCATGGCGCTGGAAGAATGGTGCTTCTCCGAGCTCGAACGCGGTCGCCCGGTGGACGAACTGATCCGGCAGATTATTGAAGGCAATCAAAGCATCGCGATCCTCGGCGTGGCGGTGCTACTTGCTCTGCAAACGACTCAGGAGTCAGAAACGGTATTTCCGCTGATAACCGCGCAGCGTCTTTGGTCTGCCGACCAGAGTCGCCTGATGCAGGACTTGTCTGCTTCGACCGCGCTACTAATGGGCTTCACCAAGAAGGCAGATCAGCCGCACATCGACGCAATCAACGCATTGAACGCCCGCCCCGTGCGTAAGCAGCAGCTTCGTTGGCTTGTGCCGAACTACGTCTTGAGCCCGGAATTCGGCGAGCGCACGCGCGCGGCCATTCTTGCATTCAAAGACAATCTGCCTTACGAATACGAGGAGCATCGCAATCATCCATCCGGGCAGGAGTATTTCACGAAGCAGGCCATTGAATATGCCGAGCTGGCTGACATCGCAAATTACAAGGCGAGGAAAGCACCCGATAAGGAAGACCTTATCGAAGTCATGCATGTCAGCCCGTCGGCCTCGCTACCGGAAAACGTAGCAAAGGCCGAACGCGCCGCTCTGTCGTTACAGCAAAGCAACCTTTGGGCCTGGGCATCCAAGGTGTTCGAGAACGGGCGTGTCGATGATCCTGCGAGGTTGCTGGAAGCAATAGAGCTTGCGCACAAGCTTGATAGCCCATCGCTCTACGCTCAAGCGAATAATGACGATGACATCAATATGAAGCGCGGCGCTGTCGCCGCGCTCGCCGCTGTCGTTCTGGAATTTCGTGGAAATCGCACCGACGCCGAGTTGACTTGGGCTCGCGATCTACTCAAACGTGCTATCGCTGCGCCGGACACACGTGGCCCGATGTGGAGCTCGCAGTCGGTCATACCGTGGCATCCGTCGATATTCGCGGCCCGGGGACTCGGTGCTGATCTGCGAAATAAAACGTCGGATGGCTCGGCCGCAATTTCGCTTCTCGGGCTCGTATCGCATCCCTTGGAGATAGTTTCGCTGGCTGCGCTGGATCAAACCGCAAGGCTTTGGAACATCGACCCGAAGCTGGAGTGGGCGGCGTTGTATTTGGCATTCACTCTATGCCATATCGAGCCTCCGCCGGATGGGGAATCCCGCGGCCCGGGCGATCCCATTCATACGCCCTCGCACTCACAGGAAGCGCTGAATGACGCAGTTCAGTATTACCGGGAGCAAACGGGGTGGCCAGAGCTGCCACTTCCGCCGCCCCCATGGATCAAAGTTGAAGATCGGCCAAAACCGGGGCAGGGCTACTCGCACGAATTCGAGCGCGACGATCTTGAAGAGCCCGACAAGGCATGGATTGAGCCGCGAACCCATTGGTACTCACAGTATGCGGGCAAGGTGTTAGAGCGCATTCCTTACGAAGAAATCATTACGGGCGAAGCAAGCGAACCTCTGCTCATCTTCATCGCTCGCGTCCTGGAATGGACCCGCACCAAGAACTCTCCACCCTGGGTCAAGAAGGGCCGACGCGACCGGGAGTCTTCGCGCCTCTTCGAGTGGAACCACGAACTAGGTTCAACCCTTGGCCGACTCTCCGGTCTGTTGCCCATGTCGGAAGTTAAGTGGAGGTTTCTCGAACCCGTTCTGGCCGTTGAAGGCGAAACATGCTGGGCACTGCTGGCACCATTCGTGTCCAACTATATCTGCCGTTATGTATACGACGCAAAGACGGTCCCGGATAGTGCTCCCGAGATCCTTGGCCTATGCCTCGATCGTCTCCTCGAATCACCCTCGTTCAAACGTGGCTCCTACAATGGGGGAGAATTTCACGGCTTCGGCGAACCGCGCCTACTAGAATTGCTCATGTTCGTCTCCATCGAGCAGATCGCCCCAGGGGCTGCGCGGTTCGCCAACGGGGACTGGTCTGAAATCAAGCTAATCCTGCCGATCGTCGACCGGTTCGTTCGCGCGGGCGGTTGGTCAGGCACAGTGATGCATCACTTTCTGACACTGTGCGAACGGTCGAAGGATGTTTATCCCGCGGATTTGTTCGCAGATCAGATTTTGGAGGTCATCGGAACCGGCTCGGAACCTCTCAAAGGCTGGCATGGAACATTTATACCAGCACGAATCGCAGGTCTCGTTCAACACTTCGCTAACCGGGAGACACCCATGGCATCTCTGCTTGCACAAAAGCTACTTCGGGTTCTCGATCTGTTGGTAGATATGGGTGATCGGAGAAGTGCAGCGCTACAACTCAGCGAGAGCTTTCGCGAAGTCAGGATTGCATAGCTCTGCACGAATGCTGAAGCGGAAATGTGACATCACCCAATCAACCTGGAGGTAAAGACTGCCAGCGCCAGCGTTGAAATCACTTGCTCGCCTTTTTCTTAGGCTCTTCATATTTCTGAAGCAGATCTTTGACGGCTTCGCGAAAAAGAACTGCCTGAGGAATGCGGGTGCGAGCCGCCAAGGCTTTGAACTCTTTCAGCATCTCCAGAGACAAGTACAAGCTGATCTGGGCCTGACGACCTTTTTGAGTTGCCATTCACTTCCCATGAACGTATTTACACGTAAGCCGATCGGGCGTAGAGTCGAACGATGGTACAGTCCGAGATGCGGTTCATTCCGAAGCGCACTCCTTGTCCATTGCCCGTTGTCGCGAAAGGAAGCAACAGCAGACACACGATATCTACCCCACTGAAGCGGCGTCCGCCGGTGCGTCAACACCGAACGGACGCCTGACCACATAACACCCCAAGGAGGTGCAATATGGCTGCGACGGATCATACCCGTCTGCGCACGGCTCGGCCGAGTGCGGACACAAAATCAACCGACATCAGTCGGAATCTTTCCCCCGGAATGGAAGCTTCATCGGGCGCGGATCCCGCGTGCGACGCTGAAACAATCTCCAGCGAAGCATTGCGTGGTTCAACGGACATCCAATCCACCGATGGATCGGCATCCACGTCGGCCAAACCGGCGCGGAACGTCCCCGCGGATGCGTCCCTCGTACGGGCTCGCATACGGCGCCAGGTCGGAAAGGTATGCGACTACCTGGAACTCGGCTCTTCGCTAGCGGAAGTTGCCAGCCGGACCGCTTCTGCATCGATCTACGCGGACGACCAGTCACTGGCGGTCCACCTGTCTGATCTGGCCGATCTCATCGAGGAGCAGATCGCGTATCTACGGAACGCGGCTGGGATCGACCTCGCCCCGCACGGTGCAAGATCCGGGACCCTCGATCTCCCGCTCGGAATAACCGCCGGAACGGTGTCTCAACGTGCTCCAGGGGCAGCAACGCCTCCTGAAAGTTCTACGTAAAGCACCGGTAAGAGATCAGTGGCTGAGTTCGGTGGGGGGTCCGGTCTGGAGGTCGCCCTGAAGGCGCAGACCGTACGCCGTAGTGCGGCCTCGTGCCCCCGACACTCTCCGAACAGCCAGCCACTTGCAACGCTCCCATTTTCTTCGCACCCAGGCTCATTGATTTTACAAGGAGTTGAATCATGCTCATTCTCACCCGCCGCCCCGAAGAGTCGCTGCACATTGGTAATGACGTCGTCGTCACCGTTCTCGGCATCAAGGGCAACCAGGTCCGTCTCGGTATTCGAGCACCCACCGATATCGTGATTGACCGGGACGAAGTTCATCTACGCAAACAACGAGATCGACTCGTTGCGACCACCCAGACGTAGCTCGTCGAAAAAAGGCTCATCAACGTAAACAGGTACCCGCAAGTCTCGGGGAGGGTCACAGCCCTAGTGTCCCTCCCCAAAGACAATGCGCTGATCGAAATCGCCACGACGCGCCCTCCTCTGTCCCACTTTCCAATTTGGTAATTCCTGTGAGGCCGTGCGTGGGCGCGATCAATTGGGACCAATGCCTCACCGCCCTCCAGGCGGATTTGCCGGAGAAGGAATTCAATACATGGGTGCGCCCGCTCCACCCCATTGAGGTCTCGAACGGCCTCAAGCTGTTGGCGCCCAACCGCTTCGCCGTCGATTGGGTGAATGCCCATCTCCTGCCGCGCCTTTTCGACCTTCTACCCAAGGGTGCAACCGCAGACACGCCCGTAATCCACGTCGAGATCGGTTCACGAGATCCCGCCCCGGTTTCACGCAGCTCACGGCCATCCACCATCCCCCGGACTCGCGCAACGCCCAACCTCATTCTCGGAGCCCGACTGCACGCAGATTGGACGTTTAACAACTTCATTCGGGGGCGAAGTAATGATCTTGCATACGACGCCGCCTTCGAGATAGCAATGAAACCCGGGCACGCATACAACCCCATGTTTCTCTGCGGCGGTGTCGGCCTGGGCAAAACGCACTTGATGCAAGCAATTGCCCACATGGCCAGGGAGCGCGATTCACAGGCGCGGATCGCCTACGTGCACTCAGAGCGTTTCGTGAGTGACATGGTCCGCGCGCTGCAACATAACTCCATGAACGATTTTAGGGCAGCGTATCGATCGTTGGATGCGCTGATGATTGATGACATTCAGTTCTTCGCCAACAAGGATCGATCCCAGGAAGAGTTCTTTCACACCTTCAATGAGCTGCTCGACGGCCAGCACCAGATCATCCTGACTTGCGACCGATACCCGAAGGAGGTCGAGGGTCTCGAGGACCGGCTGAAGTCGCGATTCGGTTGGGGACTCACGGTTGCCATCGAACCGCCGGAGCTCGAGACCTGTGTGGCGATTCTGATTTCGAAAGCGCAACACGCCGGCGTGATCCTGCCGGAAGAAGTGGCGTTCTTCATAGGCAAGCGGATCCGCTCGAATGTGCGCGAGCTGGAGGGCGCACTGCGCCGGGTCATTGCTAACTCGCGTTTCACCGGGCATCCCATCACCGTTGAATCGACGAGTGAAGCCCTGAAGGACCTGCTGTCGCTGCAGGCAAAACTGATCACGATCGAGAACATCCAGAAGACCGTTGCGGACTACTACCAGGTTCGCGTGGCGGACCTGCTCTCAAAGCGCCGCAGCCGCTCCGTGGCGCGTCCGCGCCAAGTCGCCATGGCCCTGGCCAAGGAGTTGACGAGTCACAGCCTTCCAGAGATCGGTGGTGCGTTTGGCGGCCGTGACCACACGACCGTTCTACACGCGTGCAAGCGGATCAAAGAGCTTCGCGACTCCGATGCACGTCTGAACCAGGAATACTCAAACCTGTTGAGAACCCTGGCGGGCTGACTGGGGGTCGTGGCCAGGTGCTTCCAAGTCAGTCGAAACGCGCACCGGACATAGTCACCTCTGGCATTCCATTAACCGCGGGACCCCCGTCGCGATCCCCTAAATCAAACAGCGCCCGATCTTCCGGGTTCTCCAGCGCCAGATCCAACCACGCATAGAAGTCTTTTTTTGAGAGCCGCCCGTCCTCGACGCAGGTCAACACCACAGCTCCCGCCAGTATTTTCCGGCGCAGATCATCTCTACGTGATTTGCGTGCCATTTTGGTGCGTTGACGCGATTCCGCTTTCGTCTCTTGCGCCTGAAGTTGCTTCAACTTGCCTGCCAGCGCCTGTATTCGATCCTTCCGCTTTTGGTTCATGAGTTGCTCTCCTTCGCAAACAACGCTCACTCGAACTGTCAGCTCCCATTACCGATACGGCGTGCGTTTGTAGGTCCCAATATAGAGCCAAAATGAGCTGTCTGCATTGGCAGCAGGCGCGCCTGCATTCCCACCCGACCATCAGGGCCAGACCTTGGATTGTTGCAGGCCTCGACCGCTGAGTCTGAAGCCATAACGCAACTTTGCCCTGCATGTGGCCTGTCCAGCGATCTGGGGCCGCGCGTTTTGGGCTTCCCCGTTGCACCGGGGTCACCCCTCCCGCGTGTCTGTTGAGGAGGCAACGCACTCCTGCTGTTTCGCCCTGTACGATTGCCTTCAACGCCCCCTGGGCCCGACGCGCTCGCGAACCTGCGCTTGCCGTTCGCATTTTCGTGATTGCTCGCATAGGTGGATCGTGGCGGTGTTCGTTTTAGCTCATCAGTGGCCGACGCTTATGATGCCGGCATCAGGTCTGCAGCGTCCGTCGTCGCCGTGGACCTGCGTTGAAGTTGGGGTCAGGGCAACCGTCACCGCATCAGGGTGCCATTCGAAGCGTCTGGCGTACCGTCAGCGTTGGGGGTACCCTTCGGTTGAGTCGGTGGTGCGCGAAGGGCGCACTTATACGTCGCTTCGCGACGTCGCGGAGGTTACGCTCTCGCGCCGTCGTGTGTTTTTCAGGTCGGCTTGCGGTCCCGGGATTACTGGGACCCGGATTGCTCATAGGGATATGCAGCATGGCGATCTACCACCTGAGCGCCCAAATCATCTCTCGCAAAGAGGGACGCTCCGCCGTCGCAGCGGCTGCCTATCGCGCGGGTGAAAACCTCTACGACGAGCGCGTTGGCAAAGTCTTCGACTACACCCGGAAACAAGGCGTCGAATACAGCGAAATTCTCGCGCCGCCCGAGGCGCCCTCCTGGGTCCACGACCGCCAGTCACTTTGGAATGCGGTCGAGCGGGCTGAGAAGCGCAAAGATGCCCAACTCGCCCGCGAAATCGAGATCGGTCTGCCGCGAGAGCTCTCGAAAGATCAGCAAGTCAACCTGCTTCGGGAGTTCGTCAAGACGACCTTTGTGTCTCACGGCATGGTGGCCGATGTGGCGCTTCACTTGGACAATGATAAAAATCCCCATGCCCATGTCATGTTGACCACGCGAGGCATCAGTTCGGATGGCTTCGGTCAAAAGCGCCGCGATTGGAATGCCCGGACTGAGCTGCTCGAATGGCGCGAAGGTTGGGCAAACTTGGCCAACCAACATCTTGCCCAGGCCGGCCACGATATTCGCATTGACCATCGGACCCTCGAGGCACAGGGAATCGACCTGGTGCCCGGCCAGAAAATCGGATTGTCCGCGGAGCGCCAGGAACAGCCTGACTTACCTCGCGGCGCGGCTGAGCGAGTGGCGGAGCAGCGAGAGATCGCGGCGGAGAACGGCCGGCGAATCCTGGAAGATCCCAGATTGGCACTCCATGCCATTACGCACACCCAGGCGACCTTCACCACGCGCGACATTGCAACGTATCTCCACCCCCGTACCGATGGACCGGAGCAGTTTCAGGCCGCCTATTTGAAAGTGACGACATCTTCGGACCTAGTGCCGCTGGGAACCGACGAGCGCGGCCAGACACGGTTCACAACTGAGGAGATGCTCAAAGCCGAGCGAGACATGCTGGATCGAGCAAGGTGGATGTCTTCTGCAAACAGGCATGAGGTCGCTGCTGGACTTCGCGACCAGGTACTTGCCGACGGTCGGCTATCGACACAACAGCAAAGAGCCTTCGAGCATGTCACCGGCCAGGGAGATGTGACCGTCATGGTTGGCATCGCGGGTTCTGGGAAAAGCACGATGCTGGAATCGGCCCGGCGCGCTTGGGAAGCAGCCGGATACTCAGTCAAGGGCGGCGCCCTCGCGGGAATCGCGGCCGAGAACTTGGAAAATGCCAGTGGGATCACCGCTCGCACGCTGGCGAGCTGGGAACGAAGTTGGGAAAAGGGATACGATCAGCTCAGTAAGCGCGACGTATTTGTCATCGATGAAGCGGGCCTGGTCGGAACTCGTCAACTCGCGCGAATGATGGAAAACGTGGAGAAAGCAGGAGCTAAGCTCGTCCTGGTCGGAGATCCTGAGCAGCTCCAGGCGATCGAGGCCGGCGCACCGTTCAGAGGGATTGCGGCGCAGGCTGGCATGGTTGAACTGAACGAAGTCTGGCGACAGAAACTCGCATGGCAAAAAGAGGCTACCCAGCAATTGGCCGCCGGACGCACCGCAGAGGCGCTGAAGGCGTATCAAAGGGATGGATTCATCCAAGCCGCCCCCACGCGCGACGCGGCCCGTATGGCTTTACTGGCTGCCTGGCAGCAGTCACGACAGGAACAGCCCGCCGAAGCGCGGCTCATGCTCGCCTACACCCGAGCCGATGTACAGCAGCTCAACGAACAGGCGAGAGCACTGCGCCAAGCCGCGGGTGAGATCGGTAAAGGCGAGGTCATCGCAACGGAACGCGGTGACCGCGAGTTTGCCGCCGGTGATCGATTGTTCTTCCTCAAGAACGAGCGCAGCCTGAACGTCAAGAACGGTTCACTCGGCACGATCGAGAAGGTCAACAATGGCCTGATTCAGGTTCGGCTGGACGGAGACGATGCCCGGCGTGTGGTGGTGGATTCCAAACAGTACCCACACCTCGAGCATGGATACGCCGCTACCATTCACAAGACTCAGGGCACCACGGTCGACCGGGTCTTCGTATTGGCCACACCTCACTTCGACCGACACAGTGCGTACGTGGCACTATCCCGGCATCGCGAAGGTGTCACAGCCTTCTATGGCCAGGACGACTTCACCCCTCACTGGAGCAAGGCGACCGCGGAGGACAACTTCATGTCGACGCTGTCCAGAGAAAGACCCAAAGAGCTCGCACATGACTATCTGGATCGCGACCCGTTCGCAGGCCAGTCGCACCGAGCCGCGCAAACGGAGGTTGAAGCGCCCTCTCCGCTTACCACAGCAGAACGCTTTCGACAGCATACCGATCGGGTTGCTCAGAGGCTCGCAACCGAACGAGAGCAAGATCGGGCTGCGACCGCACAGGCCCGCGCACATCAGCGTAACCAGGAACAGCAGCTCGCGGCCGCTAATAAGGCTCAGGAAAAGCAACGTACGTTGAACCAAGATCACGAACCCGGCCTGGAGCTGTAGATATTTAAAGGGACGATCCGCAACTACAACGGACAATGATAAGAAGGGAGAAGGCGCATGGACCAAGAGGATGTCACGCGCTTCGAAACGGAAGCGGCCGAGATCGTCGGCGCCATGAAGGAACTGTTCAAGGAATTTGAAAATCGCATCGGCGAGGTCGTTAGTGTCCAGCGAGTGTCCGCAAGCGAGGCGCGAAACGAGGGAGCTCAAGCTGCCAGGCAACTGCAAGAGCTGACTCGACTGGCCAAATCGTTGGTAGAAGAACAGCGCAGCCTGCTCTCTCGGATAGAACGTGATTGGCAATTACGCATAGACGGCAATGCCCAACGCGCCGGCGAGGCCCAGGCAAAGGCCTTCGGAGAAAGCATCGCCAGCGGCCTGGAGCGTCGGCTTGCAGACTTGGCATCTCAGGTTGAAGTCGCCACGCGGCGCTATACCTGGAAGTCTGCGTGGCCGTGGGCATTGGGCGTTGCATTCGCGATTCCATTGACGGTCGCTGTTTGCCTGAGCGCCTCCTCGCCAAGCAGGAACCCACCTGTGCCAGACGCAGCCATGCTCGCAAAGCTCAATGCAGCCAAGCCGGCACTCCCGATCAACCTTTCGGAAGCGCAAGCCCGGGAAGCTCTTTCCAAGCTGTCCCTGTGCCAAGTCCAAAAGACTCTCGACTGGCACGCGTGCATAGAGGTTGATTCGCCGCCCCACATAGGATTCGGGGGGATAAACCCCATGCGGGTGGCAATCCGGGGAATGTGAGGGAGGCCTGTATGTTCGACAGACTCACCCATGGGTTGAATGGACTGCTGATCGCCTGGCTGTTGATCGCGGTTCCCCTCTGGATCAGCTTTGCCCATGGTAAGGCCGCGACGCGTCAGTGGGTGTTTTCTCCTATCATTGCACTTATCATCTTGTTTGTTGCCGGCATCTGTATAAGCATCCTTCAGGCGGTACTCAACGCTGGTACCGTGATGAACGCCGCCATCGTTCTTGTTGGTTTTCCGCTTGCCGGATACTTCGGTGGACGCTTTCTCACACGAGCAGTCCCTGGAAGTGACGTGCACAAACGCGGTGCGCAGCTCAGAGAGGGAACAGAGCATCCGGAAGCTAGTGTAGAACCCAGAAGGCGGCACGTCGGACAGTTGACCCTTGCCGGAATTGAAGTACCCCCGGAAGATGAAACGAAGCACTTCAAGTTGATCGGCACAACTGGAACCGGCAAATCCACCGCGATCCGCGAGCTCATCGCCGGTGCGCTCCAACGGGGCGATCGCGCGATCTTTGCAGACCCGGACGGCGGATACCGCGCTCGATTCTATGACGCCTTCCGGGGCGATGTGATACTCAATCCTTTTGACCCAGACTCGGTGAAGTGGGATCTGTTTGCGGAAGTAACGAATCCCTACGATGTCGAGCAGCTCGTCAATGCATTGATCCCAACAGGTGATGAAGGACCTGGGCGGGAATGGCGAGGCTATGCGCGGACGTTTGTCACCGCCGTCGTGCGCCGCTGCAAGCAATCCGGCGCACATGACCTGGCTGAGCTATGGCGATTGCTGACAGCCGCTCCAACTGAAGATCTCCTACCCATCGTCACTGGCACGGCGGCGCAACCCTTCTTCGAATCCAACGGCGCCAGGATGTTATCGAACATCCGCTCCGTGACTGGATCAGCGCTGAGCGCTTTGGAATACATCTGCGCGCAAAACGGCACGGCATTCTCCGTGAGAGAGTGGGTGCACAGCGGTCGCGGCGTCTTGTTCATCCCATATCAGGCTGCTCAGATTGCGGCGTTGCGCGGTCTCATCGCCGCGTGGATGCGGATAGCGATTTTTGAGGCAATGAGCTGCCCTGAGCGTGACCAACGGCTATGGTTTGTGGTCGATGAACTCGATGCATTGGGCAACATCGACGGGCTAAAAGATGCCCTCGCCCGACTCCGAAAGTTCGGAGGTCGTTGCGTGCTTGGATTTCAGTCGATTGCGCAAGTCTCCAGCACATACGGCCCCGGTGAGGCGCAGACCATTGTTGAAAATTGCGGAACCTCACTCATCCTGCGCTGCTCTGCTAGCGAAGGTGGTGGCACCTCACGGTTCGCATCCCAGCTCATCGGCGACCGGGAGATTGTTCGCACGGAATACTCGTACGGCCGCAGCGACCCCACTTTATTTTCGCGGGGAGGCTCAAGTGTTTCCCGTAACGTGACCCGCCGGCATGTCACCGAGGCTGCTGTGATGGCGTCGCAGATCGAGCAACTGCCGGATCTGACCGGATTTCTAAAGCTCGCATCCAATCCTGCGTGGATGCAAGTTGCGCTGAGTCCGCGACAGTAGCTCGACCGGCATGTACTGGAGGCACGCTCATCCGGAAGGTCTCAGAACCGAGGCCTGCCCGCATTTGGGTCAATGCCTGCCGTCCGAAGCCACCCCAGCGCATCATGCCTCACGCCAGCCCTCTGTCAAGGTTTACTCGCTCGAGGCGACTGACCAACCGCTCCCCTTCGCTCTGACTCGAAATCTGTTGGCTTAGGCCTTGACAGAGGGCTGGCGCGAGGCGGTTGCTCTATGCTGGGGTGGCTCCGGACGGCAGGATTGAATGCCTCAGTTGGCGGGCAGGAAGGTGTCTCCGACGGTTGTTTTATTGGGCGTTCCCCCCAAACCCCCCGGGGTCCACGCAAACAGCAGCATTTCAAGAAAGGATTGTCAAGAGTTAGAAGCTAGTGAAAATGAGTCGTTATCGTCCGCGAAGGCTGGGAGTCAGATCGAGATGTTGGGTCGCTGCGTCCATGGAGAGGCACGGCCCGCGCCAGACCACAGTCACCGTCGTGGGAACTATTCACTCCTCCACTTCAGTTGGTCTGCCGCGGGCCGTGCCGGAAAAAGAACGCGACACCCCGGTTAATGCCCATCGGCAGGGGGCCGCGGCAGAGCCCATGATGGAAGGAACCGCTGATTGATTAAAAGACATACCTGCGGCCGGAATGGATAGCGACATTGAAGGTTTGGCAGAAGACCCAGCCGTACCACACAACAAAGAGTTAGCTCACCATAGAATCGGCCGTAAAAGGCGAATAAATAGGGCTTCTTTTCATCATCGTTGTTAGCTAACGTGTTGACATGGGCAGAACGAAACGCAAGATGCATTCCGTGTATCTCAATCCCGAGAAGCATGAGCTATTCATGCAGCTCTCTCGAACGACCCGCATTGCCCAATCGGTTCTGCTGAGAGAAGCCGTTGATGATCTGTTGAAGAAGTATCAAGTAGAAGGGGTTGCGAAAAGCGGATAAGCAAGCGGCGCCAAGTGGTGTTGACGCACCACCTGGCGCCTAACCACAGACAACCTGGATAAGAGGTATGACCATGGCTATCGCCAAATCTACGACAAAACACACGCCGCCGCCTCATTCGCGATCGGCGCGATATCAGAACGCCGTTGCCTTGTTGAGAGAGCGGATTTTGCCCTCGACCGAAGACATATTCGATTTTTCGCACTTCCCGCCGGAAGAGGACAAAGAACTGTTCACGCTCGACTATCTGAGATCCTGCCTCAGGCTTCCGTTGCCACCTCCGCCTCGGCCGCCTGAGCGCCGACCCCCAAAACTCAAACACCGCCCTGTCCACGAGTTAAAGGTGCATTCATCTCCTCACGGGTATCCCCGTATACAACTGGTCGGCCGTTGGGTTGAGGAGCAGGCGGGCTTTGAGCTCGGCACGATGGTCTCCGTAAAAGTCACTCCGGGACGCTTGGAGATCGAACCCCTGCCCGATCAGCCTGCGGTGGTGGACTCGGCCAAGGGATAGGTCCAAGCACGGAGGGGGGTCTCCCCCTCCGTGCCCTGGCGGTTCAACGTGATACGCGATGCTTATCGGTTCCCCACCCCACGTGCTGACGCCTGGTATGCAGCCGCACCGCGAGTTCGGGGGGTGCCGCAGATGTACGGTCCTAGAGGCGCGCCACGAGGATGCGATGTGCGGGCGCCCTCCGAGGGTAATATCGGCGCCCTCGAAGAAGGCCGCGAAATCAGCAGCTTGTGCGGGCCTTTTGACAGTCGCCTGACGAGCAATGACGGCTTGGCCCGGATCGGAGATTCTGCCGACTATCGTCGATTGCAGAATCGCAATCATCGTATTACATTGTAATACATGGCTACCCTCACATTACGCATACCGGACGACTTGGATCAGGAACTCGAGCGCCAGAGTGCCGTAAGCCAGCTCTCTAAGAGCGATCTGGCTCGGGAGGCACTGCAGCGCTACCTGCGAGTGGCGAGATTTCGATCCCTGCGTGCCAAATTGGTCCCGCGCGCCCAGGCGCAGGGCATCCACACCGACGAGGATGTTTTTCGTAAGCTCGACGAACCGTGAGAGTCCTCATCGACTCTTCCGTGCTCGTCGCGGCGCATATCAGCCGTGCGGGTGTATGCGCCGAACTTCTTGAAGATGTCTTGATGGATCACGAGTTGGTGATGTCGCAGTTCATCATCGACGAACTCGCAAGGAAGCTCCGAGACAAGTTCAGATTCACCGAGGATGAGATTGCAGAAGTCCGCAGCCATCTGTTGGCGGACTGCGAAATGGTTTCACCTGTTGAAGTCCCCTCCACGGCTTGCAGAGATCCGAATGACCTGCCGGTGCTTGGCACGGCTGTAGCAGGTCGCGCCGACGTTCTCATCACAGTTGACAAGGACCTGTTGGATCTCCGGGAGTATTCCGGGATCTCAATCATCCGACCCGGTCAGTTCTGGAGGAGGGTTGACGCAGAGACCGAACCGCCTGGACCGACCGATGAACAGCAGGCGTGAAAGGCGGGTTGCTAGGTTCTCGGAAAGCGAGCTGCAAGTCGACTCGAATCTGAGGGCGCTCTCGAAAATGACACCAGGTTTGCTTGGCAAAACGGCAAAATGAAGCCGGGTCGGTTACACGATTGCGCGCATGATCCAGAAGGCTCCGCTGGCCGAGCTGCCGGACAGAGTCGCGGGAAGTTGTTCTGGATCACCGGATCGCCGTGACTCCGGGTGCGCCCGGTTTCGACACGAAACGGATGACGAAGAAGCGGTCATCGACCAGAGTCCGTTTTAGGGTTGCCCATTTGTAGACATAGAGACGAATGACGCGCCGGAGTCATCATTGGGCCAGTTGTGGTGCAGATATTCGAGAGGAGTCTGCACGGCATCACAAATTTCGATGTGATGCCTCACACGCGCACGCGTCAGCGCGGCGGACACCCGCCGCCTGGCCTATTCTGTTGAAAAACTCGCTCCAACAGGCAAAGACAGCCGGAAGTGGCGCGCAGGTTGAAAGTGTCATTCAAGACGCTGCGACGACACTTGAGCCCCAACGCATAGCGCCAACTGACCCGATCTGTCGGCTATGCAACCTTGTTAGTCAATTCGGTAAACCACGAAAGAAGCTCCGCATACCCATTTCTTCCCTGTAATCGTGCTACCGTCATACGGGACGCCGCATCGTCGTTTAGCCAATGCTTCACGTGTCTCCTGTCAAACTTCCGCTGGCCGGTGACGGTGAAAATCTCCTCTTCAACATCACAATCGTCAGTCAGATTGAAAACGAAGTTAGGAGCATGCGCAGCGAGGCACTCATTGATAGCATCGATGTGCAGATAATTCTCCATTTCACGCTTTTGGGTAAGATAACACCTTGACCCGTCAGTGCGGGCATTCACTGTGGCCTGCGCGGCTCCATATTTAAACGTCCCGTCCGCACGCGGCATATCCCGGTCGTAAAAATGCACCTCGGGTATCGACAGATTTCGCAGGTAGTGTTGGTTTACCCACTCCTGCAGAGTGCTTCCGCCCAGCACAACGATTGCGATCCTTGGATCGTTGGATATATCGATAAGCGCCGGATTAGCGCTCCTGAGAATGACGTTCATTTTCTTCAAAAACTGCACGTCGTGCGGCCCTTCGACGCACATCAAGACGCGAACCCGTCGGTCAGGAGTTATTCCCAAGTCCGCCGCAACCGTCGCAAGCACGTTATCATCCGCGTTGCTGACGCTTAGCTCATTCTGGGCATTTTTCGACACGTGCCGGACGGACTCCACAGGGAGCAATGACGCCAGCGCTGGAACGTGGGTTGTAATCAACACTTGGCAGCCGTCGGCATTAGAGATTGATTGCAGGGATTCGACTATGCGGCGCTGATTGTTTGGGTGCTGGGCGGTCTCGGGTTCTTCGACGGCATAAATGATGTTCGCTTTGCTGTGAGCGGAACGAAGTCGCTCAGATTCAGCACGGAAAAAGCTAAAGAGGATGAGCCGCCTTACGCCGCTCCCGCGCTTGTTGACGGGGATGTCATTGTCGCCCGTCAGCGATAGCTTGAACAGCGAGTCCCACTTTGGATCGGCCCGAAACTCCGGAGTGAGTTGAGATGCCAAGGTCCTATCAAAATCCGCCAGCTTTTCTATGGTACGGGTCGCCACCTCGAGGGCACGTTCCTTGACCTTCGCTTTTACCGCCTCAAGTTCAGCCTGCACTTCCTCCATCGCCTGCTTGATTGCGACTTTGAGAGGGTCTTGGACCTCAAGATCCTCGTCCGTGGAGGATCGATCCGCCCTGAACAGGGCAAATTCCGGCAAGTAGGCAGCAATGCGCTCCCAGATTGCTTTCGCATCTTCTTTATCCAACTGAAGGCTGGTCAGTTGCCTTGCGAGAGGTGCTTGGGTGCCCCAAATGGCCCTTCGCATGGCGACGTTGGAGCGGCGGTCAACTTCATTCGGAACAGCCCACGTATTCGACAGCGTGCGAAGTTCGCTGTTCTTCTTTGAAAGCAGATCATTGAAGCCAGCGGCTGAAGGATGCAATGCGACAGCGAAGACCTTAAGCTTCTTCAGCACGCCATCCGCAAACTCCCAAACCTTGTGGATTTCAAGTTTCCCGTCCGCATTCAGCAGGTGCTCACCCGCCAGACTCGTGACGGATGTGTCGTCAATGGTGATTTCGGCTGGCAAGTCTTCAAAGATGCACCCGATTCTCAGCTCGCCTGCGTTGCCCGCATGCACGCAGAAGTCAGTCGCATCAATTTTTCCCAGCGGATTTTCAAAGAAGACTGCCAAAGCATCGAATATGGATGACTTTCCGGAGTCATTTCTGCCAACGATGGCGGTCAACCGCCCGACATCGATCCTGTGAACGCCCTTATATCCCCGAAAATTCTCCAAGTGAATCGTCGTCAGCAGCATTTGATTAGCACCCCGAAACGGTTGTCCTCAACTTGCCCTCGCCGTCACGCTGAAAGATATCCCTCCAGTCAGGCTAAAGCCATAGACGCGAATCCGGCAACGTTTACTCAACTATGAGCTGCTTCGGCCCAATCATGGTTGTGAGCGTCGCCACCTGTGTCATCGACCAACTTATGAATATGGCATGACTTCATTGTCATGCTTCTCCCTGCTCAAGCGCTTCGGTTTGTCAAGTGGCTGACGCTGATCTTCTCTAAAACCGTAAACTACCTAGCGGTCTTTCCAACAATAAACACAACACCTTTCCCGTAAGCGTGGAACGTTTCGAGCTGCATACACGCCGTCCATGACGGCACGTTCCTGCCTAATGTTGTTGCGGCTGCTCTGGCAATGCGCGTCCGTTGCGACCATGGATGTGCAACGGGAATTGAAGAAGCGTCAGCCCTGAGCCAGCTAGTGCTTCACGACCAGAACTGACACGCCCACCACATTTTCGAGGTCGCGCTTGAGTTCCACTTCATCGCGGATTGCGCCGAGGTCATAGATCACGAAGAGCTGCCGCTCGTAGATCTTGCCGTAGGCTCTGATGTCGGCATTCACCTCGTCCACGATGGCCTTGATGTTTGCGGGCTTTGACAGCTTGACTTCCAGGCATAGATTGAGCCGCGGAAAGATGAAGTCCGGCACGGACTCCTTTCCCGAAGTCTTCACCCGGCCTGTCTCCCTGTCGTAGTCGATGCCCTTGACCATGCCCCTGCCGACGAGCAGCGTCTCGATGCCGTTCTGCACCTCAACTTCCTTTTCAGGCACGCCATGGATGGCCCTGCGCAGATTTGCCTGAAGGAAATCAGTGAGCTTGTGGGTTTCGTCTTCGACGTAGCCGATGGCTCCTTCGAGCAGGGATTTCAACAGGGCCGTGTTCGCCAGCGCAATGTCAAACACTTCTTTCGCCTGAATCCATGTCTGGTTCATTGCGCTCTTCAATTTACTGGTGTCATACAGGTCCAGCATTGAAGATTCCGCCAGCAACGGCTTTGCCTGTCTAGCAAGCGCGTCGTACTTGCGAAGGAATGTCGAGGCACCCGCGAAGTTGGCGGTGTTCGCATGCTCGCCCGTTGAGGAACTGGCGCTGAACCGCATGGTTTCGAGCAGCGCGTTAGCGTTGCTCAATAACTGCTTTAACTGTTCTTTGCGATCCATGCCGCCCTCTTGCTACAAGATGCAATACAATCTAACGCAAGGTCACCGTATTCATCAGACACAAGGGCGGCAGCGAAGACCGCGACGCAACAAGACCATGGATGCACAGGAATTCGAAAAGGCCCGCGCGGAGTTTCCTATCCTACGGCGCTTCATAGATTTCGTAAACCAGCAGGTCGGCGTCTATTCCGATTGCCTGTCAGGTTTTCAGGGTAAGAAGGTCCACATCGAGCGCCAGAAAGCCCGCGTGCAGCGGCCCACGGGTCAGCGACTCAAGAATGGCCCCCCGGTCATTGTCTACACCAGCGTAGAGGACCCGGCCTCGCCCGATGTCATCCACCACCGCATCATCAAGGCCGACGACTTCATTGCCGCCAATGCGGAGGCAGGCTTTAACTAGCAGCAAACATGCTGGGCCATCATCGTCTTCATGTTCGCCTATTGGGACGAGGAAATCCGCCCGCAGATCGCCGAAGTGTGGGGCGTCAAGGCGGGAATCAAGATTGACGAGCTTGGGGACTTAAGAACTCTGCGGCGCCATATCGCGCATAGAAAAGGGCTGTTGCCCGCATCGGAACATGCCAAGCTCAAAGGCGGCGGAAGCTGCGGGCCAAGTGAACTCGATATCGCCCATCAGAGAGCAGGCTTAAAAATCTGGGCGTCGTGGGCAGGCATCAATCATGTGCTCGATGCGCCTCTCTTCGAGGGCAACGCCACGATGGCGATGGCCGGCGAAGTGTTCGGCATTTTCAACCCCGACGACCAGGCAAATGGCGTTGTTCTGAGTTGTTGCAGCATCCATCGACTACGACGCCATGGCGCATGAATGGAGATCGGCGGCGAGGTCTTCACGATTGACGAGGGGTTCCTGAAGGTGCATATCTTCAACAATCGTTAAGCCCCGCCGACGAGAATTGACAGACCGTAGCGGGCATGCGCGGCGGAGGACCGTAGCTTGAGCAAGTTTCTAATGACACTGAGCGAATACAACCGCATCTATCAGGTTGCCCACGGTGTCGCGCGGGACGTCGGCAGGGCCGAGAAAGGCTGCATTTTCTTCAACTGCTTCGGCGCGATGATTTTAAATAAGCACTACAAAATTCCCGCGCGGGCGGTCGCGGGGGGCTTTGCGCTCTGTGCCAACGACAATCCGGAGGTTGCTTTCTTCGGCCAGATCAATGGCAGGAAGGTTGCAACCTCTTCGGATGGATTTCATGTGTGGGTTCAGACAAAGACCCACATCATCGACTTCATGGCCCCGATTTATCCGGAGGCTTTTGCAGATGCCACCCCCAAGTTATCCATTCCGCGAAAGATGTTCCAAAGAGAGATAGCGACGGAGGCCAAGTTTCTCGACGACCTCGCCAGCGAAGGAGATTTCTTTACTCTTCCCGATCCCGGGCTGACCGAGAGGTTGATAGACAAGTTTCTGGGCCGGGCGCAAAACACAGACCTGTTGAACGTTGGCGACGTGTGGTTCGGCAACCGCCGCAAGGATCAAAAGAAGACGTTCGCGATGCAGGATGATTTGGGGAAGGTTTTAGAACTCTCCCTTCCACGCACGGTAGCAGTCGGCGCGTGGTGAATATCCGATTTATTGTTCGCGCCGCCTGAACTTCCGCCTGGCTGGCGTCGTTGACGGCGGCGGAAGATCGTTGAGGAATTTGCTGACGACCATCGACCGCGCCGATTCATCGCTCCACTTCAGGCGCTCGACCTTGCCGCGCTAAAGGCTTGAGAGTTTGCGAGAAATCACATCGTCCTGTTGCAGCAGGCCGTTGCCAGCGCCGATTTGCTTCGACGTGCGCTTCGCAGCCGATCACTTCGAGGCGCACAACGCCTTTGCTGTCGGGCAGGCTCAGGACGCGGGCCGTTTTGCGCGTGCCGATCTTCAATGCGCGGATGTCGTGGGGCTGATCAGCGAGCAGGCGCGACAGCGGACCGACATCGAACGTCATCTTCACTGCGTCGTCGATCGCCGCGTCCCGCGCCACGCCAGCAGACGAAAGCGACCCGCCCGCCAACGCCCCCTTCTGGCAGCTCTGCGGTGCTGGCATCGGCGTATCGACCGTTGCGAGGCCCAGTGATTCGTGCAGGCTCGCGGACGGCTTGTTGCGCGGATGGGCGAACAGGATGTCGACCGCGATATTGCTCTTGTGACGGGCGATCTCGACGATCCGGGCCCGATCCTCTGCGCTCCGCCCGCTTGTTTGCCGCGCTTTTCAAAGGATCCGATCTCCTGATGATCGCCGCTTCGATGAGGCGAGAGCAGAGGATGAAAACGAAATGGAATCCTATTGCCGGTCGGCGGTCGCCATTTTTTGTCGCCGCCCACGGTGGCAACGACCACGCGGACAGTCGGGACAACATTTGATAGGTGATGCGACGCGGTTGCCATCCCCACGATATGCGATCGGGTCATTCCGGAACCATTCGACGAATCAGGAAGCGCAGCGCCGACACGGCTCGGTAGCGCTCGATGAGCGCTGGAATGCCCGTCCCGCGACCCGTAAGGCGCGCCCGCCGGGCATCACCAAATGACGGGAGGAACTCGCATCCCATGGCTGGATTCGGTGTGGTCGTGACAGGCAGCGTTTCCCAGCAAACTCCCCAAGAAACTTGCACATTTTCTTGCACATAAGGTTCTGAGATGGGCTAAAATCCCTTCCGAACCAGCAACTTAGGAGTACCCGCAAGGGACTTAAAATCCCTCGGCCGCAAGGCCGTGCCGGTTCGAGTCCGGCTCCGGGCACCAAACTATTCTCTATTTTTCGGACATCTTAGCCGAGAATCAGTTACAATTCGGACATTGTGCAGTCCTCGGCGCCCTCAATTCCGTTCAATTCGGACAAGCTACCTGAGCTCGTCATCGTCGATGAGAGTGACCCGGCCGCGGCCCGACGAATACGTCGTTTGGCTTCAGATGGGACTCTGCGCCGCCTGCACGCTGGCGTCTACACTTCTAGCCTTGACGCTCCGCTGGAAGCGATAGTCCTTCGTCACTGGCAACCCATTGTTGGACATCTCCTGCCTGGCGGAGTGATCTCCCATCGTTCGGCGTTCGATGGAAAGCCGCATGAGGGTTCGCTCTCGATTACGCGAGGAAAGACCCGTCGAACTCTGAAGCTTCCCGGTCTGACAGTACAAGTCCTTCCAGGCCAGGGGCCGCAAACAGTCCCGCCCACGAGCGACACGCCATATGGAGCGTTGTTTCTGGCGAGCGATCCGCGGCGCTATCTCGAGAACTTAACCCGTGGACGAGGTTGGTCCGCGCACGTGCTGCCCCAGGAAGCCATCGAGGCTGCGCTCGATCGCGTGTTGATGGTCGGCGGCGAGCGCCGTCTGAATCAGCTTCGCGATCACGCGCGCGACGTCGCAGAGCGGCTGGGTTACAACTCGCAGTTCAAGCGCCTGGATACGCTGATCGGCGCCTTGCTGGGCACTCAGGCAGCAAAGCATCTGACAGCACGACAGGCGCTGGCACGCGCCGCGGGCAGACCCTACGATCCACACCGCCTGGAGATCTTCGAGGCGCTCTTCACCGAGCTCAATCGCAGCTCGTTGCCGGAACTCCCGGATCCGGCGTCGTCCGGTGCTGCACGCGAGAACTTTGCTTTCTTCGAAGCCTATTTCTCGAACTACATCGAGGGTACGACATTCACCGTTGAGGAAGCCGAAGACATCGTCTTCCACGGGCAGATCGTGGAAAACCGTAGCGAAGATTCACACGACGTCCTGGGCACATTCAACGCCGCAGCCCTGCCGCCCTGGCGTGATCAGCCACCACGCAGTGCTGATGATTTCCTTCTCTGGCTGCGTAGTGTCAACGCGCTTGTCATGCAAAGTCGCCTCGACAAAAGACCCGGTGAATGGAAGGACAAACCTAATCAGGCAGGCAGCACATTGTTTGTCCTTCCGGAACTGGTACCGGGCACTCTGCGTGAGGGATTTGTCCGCATCAATGCCCTCGCACATCCGTTAGCGCAGGCGATCATGGCAATGTTTGTGGTAACGGAGGTTCATCCGTTCACTGACGGCAATGGCCGCACAGCACGGCTGGTAATGAATTGTATGCTGAGTGCGCAGAAGCTCAGTCGCATCATAATTCCCACTGTTTATAGAGAGGACTATCTGTTGCCCCTGAAGGCACTGAGCCATCACCGGGAGCCACAGCCACTCATCGCAGCTTTGAGCCGCATCCAAAGATGGTCGGCGGCGTTCGGTTATGCACAGCCTCGGTGGGACGTGCGCGAACAACTGTCTCGCTGCAATGCTTTTCAAGAAGACCTGCGGAATTACAAGTTGCTGTTTCCGTGATTCCTCCAATAGGCCAAAAATATAACCTCATACCGATGATCGACGAAGAGCCGATAGGCAAAGTGGCGTGAGAAATTGTCTTCCCCTCCGAACTGAAGCTTTTCGCAAACGCACGTAGCGGAGAACTCTTCGTACCAAGCGAAGTATTCTATGAGGTAGAAAACGAGCCGACTCCGCGGATCGATGTTGAGAAAGTCAGCAATGTCGCGCTCGAATTCCCTAATCATTTTCTCCACGGGCGTAGCAGAAAGAACTGCGAGCCCGTCAAAAGCTGTTGACGGCATGAGAGCGATGGACAGCGCGCACAGCCGTTTTTCGTCTGTGAAGTGCCGGCCGACGGCATCCAGATAACCTGAGAAATAGGTTGTGTGGGTCGGAACGTAGAATTGAGAAGTCATGTTATCGGTAAGGAACTCGCGAACGGTCGTCTCGGATCATGGTCGGCAAAAGGCGCCGCGATTGCCGGCAGGCTCGCTCGCGATCTACATGGAAAAGCCGCGATAATCTCAGGCGCCTCGCACAATTGCGACCGGCCGCACTTTGTCGGTTAGTTCAGATAGAAAGGCAGCAGGTGTGGTCATGAATGCGAAGTGACCGGAGTCTGGAATTTCATTGCAATACCTGTGAGGTGACTCAACATGCTCGCAATAGTCAATTGCCGCCTTCGTAGGGGTGACTACATCCTCCCGACCCTGAATTACGAAGAAGGCCGTGTCAATCTTGTCAGCTGTCGCCCGTAGGTTTGTCCTCATCTGGTCCGACAGCACTTGCTTCGAACTGAAGTCCATCCCATCGAGAACGTTCTGAAAGTTATGGCGGTCGCCAGCCATCAACGTGCTTGCCCTGTCGCGCAAAGACTGCAACCATGCCTGATCGGAGGGCGCCATAGCGGCGCGTGGACCTTTGCTGAACGTAAAATACTGTTGGGCATTGGTCGGATCGGGATTGCCGATGTCGTTGAACTGTTTTATGGATGTCTGGTGATCTTCCCGCTGCACCTTCTCTTGCAGCAATTCAAATTGCATGTCGACAGACTCTTTCCAACTTGCAACCTGCCCTGTCCCAACATAAGCTGCAAATAGCCCCGGCCGAAGCTGCATCATCCTCACACCAACAATCGACCCCCACGAGTGGCCCAGAACGATTGTGCAGTCTACGAAGCAGATACTGCGCAACCTCAATTCCATCGTTTGCAATTCTTTCCAGAGTGACCTCCGGTGTTTTCGCGCCGTAGCGACCGTACGTATGACCGGCACCACGCTGGTCCCACTGGACGACGGTGAATGCCGTCTCCCATGAACGGTACATATCAGCCACCGGCCATTGCGATTCGCCGGGTCCACCGTGAACCACCAATATCACAGGATTACGTGCATCTGCGCCACGAATGCTGAGCCACTGATCGATCCCACCGATGGGCTGGAAAGAAGACTCGTCGACGCCGGCGCCGAACGTAGCAGGCGGAAGTCCGGCAGCGCCGATCAGGATCAGTCGCGGCCAAAGTCGAAAGCGAACGGCGATTCAAGTGCTCACCCGAATTTAACTCGGGCATGCATCCTGCGATGACCGAGACCCCGTCTGCAACGGCAATTTCGACGTGATGAGTGAAAAGCTCGCCAGAAGGTCACTGTCCGGGCGATGGACGGCTGCTCAGGGACTGGGAATTGAAATCATTCTGTTATCACAGCTCCTTACCTAGTGGCAATGCCATCAGGCACTCGCTGAATGCTAATGCCGCTGGGGAGGTTGCGCCTACCCAGAGATGGGCGCAAGTGCGACGGATGCGCAGAGAATAGCAGACGCTCTTTCGGCGAGAGCGCGTGACGCCGGGCATAGCTTGGTATGTCGATATGCGGGCCCGGACGAACAGATCTTGGAAAATCGAGGCAATTACACCGACAGTACACACCAGCCAGAGGATCAGAGTGCCGATCGATCACCAACTACGGTGGACAGCCAGCGCCTCGAATAGGAATGGAAGAAATCGTAGTTAAAGCGCTCGGGTTCATCCAGCGATGCGCGGCCTTTTTCGAACAGGATGGTCTCGGTGGTGCGGACACGATTACATCTCGCAATCCCAACGTCCGTGTCTCGCCGCCTAAATCGATACACACCCGAGCTATTCCTTATTTTTCGGAAATGCTGATCGAGAATTCCCTGAAAGGCGGGCGGCAAAGAGAGACTCGCGTGTCTGGTTGATGGTCTCCAGAAGGTACGGGTTGCGCACCGCGCGTCCCACGAGCACGTCTACCGGCCCATCGAATAACGCTTTCAGGTCTTGGAGGAGCCCGAAATAGTGTTCTGAGTATCCCCCCACTTCGGAAACGCGCCGAACTCAACCAAAAAAATCCTAGTCGCTGGCTGCCGCGTCGAAATCGTTCCCTACGGCCGAGCCAAACAGGTCCAGCCTGCGCACATTGTGTCGCAGGCCGATGGCTGCAAGTTCTGAGCGCAGTCGCCGTATCTCCTCGATCATCAGTGGACTCATGAGAAGCCGTCTTCGCGCAGCTCGTCAATCAACTCGTTCGTGACGATTCCTCCTCGCGCCCGAAATGGTCGAACACCATCGACCGTCCTCCTCTGGTCTATCAACTTTCCAACGGCCGTTCCGTCCAGTTGCATTGCCAGGATGCGGCGCATCGCGGTTGTCTGGATGGCCTCATACATTCCCTCTTCTCTGAGGAACTCGTCGAACGTTCCGCCCATGCGGGGACTCTTTTTGGACTTCTGGGTCTGGCTCATCTCTTCCCTTCTTTATTGCGCTTGATGTCAGCGTCCAGCGTTTTCTATGCATGGCCCACCACTCAACTGACAACAGTCGAGACTTTGAGGAGCCATGGCACGAGTGGTTAGCTGTCGATGGGTAAGTACCGCGAACGGCACGCGTGGCGACGAACCGCACATTAATAACGTCTGGACTCGACGTCACAAAAGGACGGAGCGTGAATGGTCATTGTCAGAGTGCATATTCAATTCGTCTCTGTTGCGCATGAATCAATAACTTCATTGCATTTCCCACATTGACGACGCGATATGTCAGGATATGATGACACTCCTTTTCAATAAACAACTCGAATCAGATGTCCAACCAACTCGGCATATCGATACCGCAATCGGTAGTCTGGCTGCTGCGTATCGCAGTCAATACGACCCTCTCACGAGCACTGCGCACGGACCCTATGGCCTTCGCTGTCTGGTATGCCTCAATCGGCACTAGCATCAGTTGGCCGGCATCTGTGACATCAATTCAAGAAACTGAGCGCGCGAAGCGCTTGTCGCTCGAGCGGATGTTGAAACTCCTGTCGCAGGTCAATTACACGTTCTCGGGCCGCGCCAATGCGGCAGATGCGCGACTCGTGTTGGAAGGCTATGCAGTCCACGAGTGGGTAAATCGCAACCCGAAAGAATTCACCGCAATAGCTGAACAGACTCTCAGCGAGATCTCTACGGCAATGGATTTGATGGGCTCTTCTCTCGAAGCGCTCCCGCCGTTCGCGGCCCGAGTTGACGAGCTCGGCCGAATCATCAGGCTCTCACCGCTCGAACGAGATATCCTATCCTTCGCGTTCCTGACCGCTATTTCGAATGAATTGAGCTCAATTTTCGAACAGCTTGCGGGCGATCGCTGGAGCGCTCGTGTGTTGTGGACAGTATTATTCAACACTACGACTGAGGAGCTGGCCAGCGCCTTGCGACCCCGCTCACCTTTGCGGCTGAGTGGGTTGTTGCAAACCTCGGGGCGACGAGCCGAGCTCGCGCGAGTCCCTGCCTTCTGGGTGGACCTCCTTGCAGGGTCTGACTCCCTCATTGATGCTCTCTTGGAGCCTTTACAAGATGAGGTCGGGTCAGGCCGCCCTGCCCGCTTGCTCGAAGAGGATCTGGCACTGGCGGTCCGCTTGCTGAGAAATGCCAACGAACCTGGAGTCAATTTGTTGCTCTACGGTGAGGTCGCACTGGACAAGCGCCAGTTACTGCACGAAATCGTGGCAGGCTCGGCGCGGACCCCTTGGAGAATGCGTCGGTTCGAGGACGCTCCGCGCGCGGTGCTGCCTTCTTTGACCTTTGTGGCATTCCAATTGCTCGCGGCCAAGGACTCGCCAGCGGTCTTAGTCGTTGAGCGTCCATCAGAGGTGCTTCAGACCGCGCCTTCCGACTTCTTTCGGAGCCTCTTCGGGATCGATCTGGCAGAGGAAGAATGCCTGCCCTTCGATGAGAATCTGTTGGCGACAAACCTGGTTCCCGGGCTGTGGATCACCTCGAAGATTGCGGCATTGCCGGATGACACGGTCGCGCGGTTCGTATTTCATGCACCGCTGAAGAGAGCGGCCCGTGAAGTGCAGGTGTTGGCTATTCGCAAACGGCTGCGAAAGATGCGCCTGAGTAAGATCGCGGCGGAACAGGTCATGGCGCTCGATGGCATCTCGGGCGCACAGCTCGAATCAGCAGTCAGAGCTGCCCGACTCGTCAATGCCAACACAAAGGCAGAGCGTGATCATGCGCTGGTTCAGGCACTGCGGCGCAGCCAGAAGGCGCTATCCAGGGAGCTCACTCACGCCTTCATGCCCTCCGTCACCGGCTACTCGCTCGAATACCTGAACACTTCTGGCCGCTTCAGCCCGCAACAGATTCTGGACAGCTTCCGCCGCAGACCCAAGGGATCTGTGCTGCTTTATGGCCCGCCCGGTACCGGCAAAACTCAGTTCACGGAATACCTCGCAAGCCAGCTCAATCTGCCCGTGGTCAGCAAAAGCGCCTCCACGCTGCTGAGCAAATGGCTCGGTGAGTCGGAAAAGAACATTGCCGCTGCCTTCGAGCAGGCCGCCGCCGAGGACGCCATCCTCTTTTTCGATGAAGGCGACAGCCTTCTGCGCAGCCGTGAGCGCGCTCAGCACAGTTGGGAAGTCACTCAAACAAACGAGTTGCTGCAGCGGATGGAACGCTTCGAGGGAATCGTCGTGGTTGCGACGAACCTCTTCCGTGATCTCGATGCAGCGGCGCTGCGCCGCTTCACCTTCAAAATCGAATTTCGGGAGCTGGATGCCGGCCAACGCTGGAGGATGTTCCTGTCTGAGGCCGGCCTCACCGACACAGTGGGCGGCATCGATGCTGAAACGCGCGAGAAGTGGGAAAATCGGCTTCTGCTCATGCCACACCTCACCCCTGGAGACTTTGCTACTGTTAAACGGCAGTGTCTCGTGTTGGACACATGCCTGACACCCGGCGAGTGGCTCGACCAGCTCGAGATCGAGTGTCAGATCAAGCAAGGGCTGCCGCGCATCGAGCCGAGTCACCGAGCCGCGTGAGTCCGCAAGGCTGTGCGCGCAGGTAGTGCCGATTCAGAGATGGTCAACGGTGTTCGACGACTCACAGCCTCGGCCGGACCTGCGCGAATAACTGCATATTCCGGCTCATGGTGAACAAGGTTTCCAAGTCAACGTGAACGTTGATTCCAGCGGAACGTGAACAGAGTTCCAGGGTGATCGTAAACACTTTGCTCGTGAGCTGGAAACGTATTCACGATGCCATTCGCGCGTTGGGTCCGCTCGGCATCTGAGACCCGCGCGTGCCCTCGACCGACTCCAGGAGCGGGAAAGAAGTAGATCGGTTTGTGCGGGGGAAAGGGCAGGAAACGGCAAGCTGTTACAAGAGACGATCATGTGCCCACCGAGCTGCGGAAGGGGTTTCGGAAAGCGGAACTGACCCGCAATTTGCGGGCGGCGCGGCTGCCATTCTGCGCCTCGTCGTGAACGTGGATCGATGATCAGCGACGATAGATGACCGCTCGAGCCCTTGTTCACGATGGCCTGGAATGACTGTTCATTTTGAGCGGAATACGCAAATAACCGGGAAAGGCTCGAAGACCATGGACGACCTCTGGCTTTTCCATTAGCGCAGAGCATTCGAATCAGAGCCGGCCAGTTAGAATGCAGCGCGCACCTTCTGGTGTAGGCCGGAAGAATGGCATCATGCCCGTCCAGTCCGAAGCGGCGGGGCGAGCCAGTGGCTCACCCCGCTAACTCTTTAGTTGATCGTAAAGGTTGCGAAGGTTGGTAGTGTCTGGAGGTTTGTTGAGTCTGACGGGCTTTTCAGGATGTTTCCGGACACATGATAGGTACCGGTCGCTGCCATGGACGGGGGACTTGCCTGCCGGTGCGTATAGGTCCATCGAGTCGAGAAAATTGACTTCCAAAGACGCCCCATCCACCAAGCGGGGCGTCTCCACTGCTCATGCCGTCAGCTTGCCGGATTGCGCGCGGTGACGATCCACGCCGCGCCGTCGATCATGACCGACCGATCACCGGGGCGGTCCGCGAAGGCGGCACGAACCGCGGCCGAGGCGCGGGCGCGTATGTCGTCGGGCTGATCAGCGAGCGCGCGCGACAGCGGGCCAACCTCGAATGTCATCTTCACCGCGTCGTCGATCGCCGCGTCCCGCGTCGCGCCCTCGCCAAACGGGACGGAAGCATCGAAGGGCGCGATAGCGATATCGGTGAAGCCGGCCGCCGTTAGGATGCGCGCCACCCGCCCCCGATCGCCGAACGAGAACGGACCGGGCGCTTCGGGGTCGGGCGGCGCGGTTGGGGGGACGATGCCCTTGAGCGCGCCCATCGGCAGGCGCACCCAATCGTTCTCGGCCGCGCCGCGCCAGCAGACGAAAGCGACCCGCCCGCCCGGCCGGAGCGCGCGTCGCATATGGGCGAACGCCCCTGTCGGATCGTCGAAGAACATCACTCCGAAACGCGAGAACAGGATGTCGAACGCGCCCTCGGGCAGCTCGGCGCTGCTGGCGTCGGCCACCCGGAACAGGGCCGGCGTATCCTGTGGCGTAAGCGCGCGCGCGCGGGCGATCAGCGGTTCGGATATGTCCACGCCCAGCACTTGGCCCCCCGCGCCGACGCGGGCGGCCAGAGCCAGACTCGACGCGCCCGCGCCACAACCGACGTCCAGCACGCGCTCGCCCGCCGCGGGCGCGGCGGCTTCTATCGCGGCCTGGCCGAACACCGCCAGCATGGCGTCGAGCCGGGCTTGGTAAGCGACCCAGCGCTCCCCGCTTTGGTCATTCCAATCGGCGACCTGATAGGGATTTTGCTCTGCCATGCCATCTCCTTGTTTTGATTCGTTCTTAACGCACCGGAGAAGGGAATCTGTGCTCTCAAACCAGCATCGATTGCTGGGCGAAGATACCCGCCATCGCACCCTGCGATGATGCCTGGGTGACCGAGGGCAAGAAGGGCGTCGTGAGGTCGCCGGCGGCGTAGATGCCGGGCATGCTGGTTTGGCGGCGCTCGTCTACCTTGAGGGCGATGCCGAAGGGCGTATCCACCGTGGCGAGGCCCAGTGATTCATGCAGGCTTGCGGACGGCTTGTTGCGCGGATGGGCGAACAGGATGTCGACCGCGACATTGCGGCGGGTATCGAGATTAACGGTGTTGATATGGCCCTTGTGATGGGCGATCTCGACGATCCGGCCATCGACGACAGGTATGTTGCGGCGCTCCAGATCGGCCTGAATATCGGGCGGAATGTCATGACCATCGGCGAAGACAGTCAACTTGTCAGTCCAATCGTGGAACAGCCTGACAGACTGGTGCGACTGCGGGCCGGACCAGACGAGGCCCCAATGCTGGCCGGCGACT
>Ga0268264_10000257_pt1 | contig 96251 bp, 93 predicted proteins | sample KBSSwiS32_FD_190357 | JGI IMG/M metagenome (GOLD analysis project Ga0268264, IMG submission 190357) | Switchgrass rhizosphere microbial communities from Kellogg Biological Station, Michigan, USA - KBS Switchgrass S3-2 (SPAdes) (version 2) | ecosystem: Host-associated > Plants > Roots >... | reverse complement strand
AAAACCCTGCCCGTCGTGTTCGACCAGCACCTCGGCACCCTCGCCTACGGCCGCGCTCGCCGCCTGGCCAGCCCCGGCCAACGGTTAGCGTTGTTCGCCCGGGACAAGGGCTGCACGTTCCCCGGCTGCCGGAAGACGGCCGCCCAATCCCAAATCCATCACCTGACCGACTGGGCCGACGGCGGACCCACCGACCTCAACAACCTCACAATCACCTGCGGCTACCACAACGCAGAGGCACCCAAACAAGGGTGGAAAGCCCACCTCCACAACAACACCGTCTACTGGACCCCACCCACACATAGACCCCCAACAGCGACCCCGACACAACCCCATCCACCGCACCTAAAGCCCAGCAACGATCACACCTGCTCGCGCGGACACCACCACGTCGTCCGGCCACCAACCACTCCCCGCGCCATTTGCGCTCCGCAACGGGGACATTGCGAGTGTGCGTTGCGAAACGCAACGATCGACAAAGTGTGCACTCCCCCGCCGGCGATGGCGGCTGTCACTGAAGAGCGGATCGCCCGGTACAGCCGATCGATCTCGACCCGCGACAGCGCCCCGACTGGACGACGCGGATCGAGTTTGGCCTTCCACAGAATGTGATCAGCCAACAGATTGCCGATCCCGGCGATCTGCTCCTGATCGAGCAGTCGAGCCTTCACCGGCGCGGAACCACGTTGCATCATCGAACGAAACTGCGCCGCCGTCATCGCTGCCGCATCGGGACCGAGTCGGTCCACCGGCGGATCGAGCCGCACCCGTCCCAACCGACGCGGGTCGATCAGCAGCAGCCTTCCACCATCGGCGAACGTCAACGAGAAGCGGGCAAACCGATAATCGCCACGCGCACGTCCACGTTCCCAATAGTCGCCGCCGTCAATCTCGCTGCCATTTCCATCCGCCACGACGATCTTTCCCGACATGCCCAGATGGACGCCCAGTACCGGACCCGGCCGCCGCCCCCGACCGACGCCAGAAGTCTCACACCACATGCTTTTGCCCTGACGATGAATCTCAGCCAGCGAACGTCCGAGCAGCGCGGCCCGGATCTCACCTGGAGCGTGCGGGCGGCATTCGTAACTGTCGCTGTCATCGACGTCAACGATCCGGCGCCGCAGGGCCGCGCGTTCGATGACCTGACGGGCGGACTCGACCTCTGGCAACTCGGGCACAACACTCAACGTAGCCGAGGCGCATTAGGGTGGACGGGTGCGGATCGTCACCTGGAACGTCAACTCGATCAAGCAGCGATTGCCCCGGTTCCTGCCGTGGCTGGACGAACGGCAACCCGACGTCGTCTGTCTGCAGGAAACCAAACTGGCCGACGACGCTATTTCGGCGCTACTCGACGATGAACTCCACCAGCGTGGTTACGAGGCCGTCTACTACGGTCAAGCCCAATGGAACGGCGTGGCGCTGCTCTCCCGCGTGGGCGCCGAGAATGTCGTACGTGGCATTCCTGACGCCCCCGGTTTTCCCGACCCCGAGGCCCGCGCGATCTCGGCCACCTGCGGCGGCGTCCGGGTGCATTCGCTCTACGTTCCCAATGGCCGGACCGTCGGTTCAGAGCACTATCAATACAAGCTCGCGTGGCTCAAGGCATTGCGCGATGACGTCGCCAAGGGCCCAGCAGATGCGGTGGTCTGTGGCGACATGAATATCGCTCCCACCGACGCCGACGTCTTCGACCCGCAGGCCTATATCGGCCAAACGCACGTCACCGAACCCGAACGCTCAGCTCTCAACGCGCTCACCGAGCTCGGGCTGCGCGATGTCGTTCGCGAACGGTGGCCCACCGAACGGGTCTTCAGCTACTGGGACTACCGGGCCGGAATGTTCCACCAAAACCTGGGAATGCGCATCGACCTCGTCCTGGCCAGCGGCGCCGTGGCCGACCGGGTCAAAGCCGCCTGGATCGACCGGCAAGCCCGCAAAGGCACCGGCCCCAGCGATCATGCGCCGGTAATCGTCGACCTCGACGACGCACCCGACGGCGACATCGGGCCTATGGTGCCCCCGCCCTCAGCCGGACGCCCGAGCCGCAGCAAGAAACTCCCCCAGGCCCGGTAGCGCCACCACACGGCCTCGACCTGCCATCGGGCTTGCTTGATACCCACGATCACCACCAGAGCCAACAGCTCCGGATCGACCAAATAGAGCCACATTCCCGGATCACGGTCACGCTCCGGTCGGGGAATTGGTGGGGGTGGCACCGGTTGACGTCGACAGCGAGGTGGCCGGGCTCGAAGCCGACGAGGAAGCTCCGGACTGCGAAACGCTGGAATCCGCCGAAGGCGAACCGGTCGAAGTCGTCGGCGATGAGGTAGCCGTCGGGGTCCGAGGCGCGGTCGAGCTCGCGCGGGTCGAGGCGGCCGAAGACGAGGGTGTCGCCGATGTCGTCGTTGCCCGCGACACAAAGCCCGATCTGGAGGCTGATGAGGACAGCGCCGCGGGGGCGCCTCCGACGGCGGTGGATGACGACACCGGCTTTGACGGAACCACCGGCTGGGTCGGATTCGCCTCATTGTTCGGCTGTCCCACCAGCAGGTACGCGCCCACGGCCAGCAGCGCGGCGATCGACACCGCCGCAAGCCCGAGCAGCGGATTGAGGCGGCGGCGACCCACACCGTCGTCGAACGGGTCGAACAGCGCCGGCGAAGCTACGTCCGCCGCCGAAGCTACGTCCGCCGCCGAAGCTACGTCCGCCGCCGAAGCTACGTCCGCCGCCGAGGCCAAGGCGAGCGCGGGACCCGGTGCGGCGAGAGGTCGGTCGGTGCGCAAACTATCGGCCACCTGGGCGGCAGTCGGACGGTGAGCGGGATCAGTCGCCGTCATCGCCGCCAGCACCGACGGCCACGGCGAGGGCAGCCCCGCCGGAATCTCAGGAGCCCGCGTCAGCCGCGCCAGCACGGCTTCGTGCGCCGGGCCCGGGAATGATTTCTGACCGGCCAGCGCCTCGATCAGAACCAGCCCAAGGGAGTACACGTCGCTGCCGTAGTCGACGTCAATCCCCCGAGCCTGCTCCGGAGACAGGTACGTCGCGGTGCCGACCGTGAAGTCAGCGGTGGTCATCCGCTCAGTGCCCAGCATCCGGACGATGCCGAAATCCGACAGCCGGGCCCGTTCCCCCGGCTCGCTGCCGAGCATGATGTTGGCCGGCTTGATGTCGCGATGCACCATGCCCAATTCGTGGACGTAGGTGAGTGCATCGGCTAGCTGGATGGCCAGCTGCCGGACCTCAGGTTCGGGCAGCGGGCCGCTCTGCAGTCGCTCGGCCAGGGTCGGGCCCGGAACCAGCTCCATGACGAGGTACGGGGGTTGCCCCTGGCCCCCGAAGGATGCGTCGTAGAGCGTAATCAGGTTCGGATGGCTCAACGCGGCCAGCGCGTGGACTTCCATTTCTCGACGACGAACTCCGTCCGAACCGTCGGCGGTATCGGCGCTGGAGCGAAAGACCTTGACGGCGACCTCGCGACCCAAGACCAGATCCTCGGCGCGCAAAACCTCAGCCATCGCACCGTCGCCGAGGCGGTCGATGACCCGGTAACGACCGCCGAGCACCCAGCTGGACACGGCTGGCATAGCTTCCGTATTCGGAGCACCGAAGCCGGAATCGTCGCTGGAAATGACGCCCCCACAGGCTGTACTCGTGCTGGTCGCTCAGCCGATTAGGCCAAATCTACCCTTGGACGGCCGGTTCAGCCTCCCGCCATGGCACCGATCACCAGGAACGGTTCCCGCCCGTTTACCACTTCCTCAGGCAAAGGCGCATCGGGCGAGTCATGGGACAGGTCCTCCTCGCAGGCAAAAAACCGCACGAACGGCCGACGCTTTCCGCTCGCTGGATCGCGGATCGTCCCGCGCAACATGGGGTAAGCCGCCTCGACCGCGTCCAGGACCGCACGTTGGGTCGGCGCCCCGGTCTCGATCTGAATCTCGCCTTCGCACCGGGCCAGCTGCCGCAGATGCGCCGGAAGCACGACCCGGATCACGAGAGCGTCTGGACCTGGACCGACAGGACCGCGGGAAGATCGCGGACGATCGGTGCCCAGCTGTCACCGGAATCGGGCGACACATACACCTGGCCACCGGTCGTCCCGAAGTAGATGCCACAGTCAGCCAACGAATCAACGGCCATCGCATCGCGCAGCACGTTGACGTAGCAGTCTTGCTGGGGCAGTCCATTCGTCAACGGTTCCCACTCGTCGCCGCCGGTGCGACTTCGGTAGACGCGCAGCTTGCCGTCCGGCGGAAAGTGGTGTGAATCGCTGGTGATCGGCACGACATAGATCGTGTCGGGCTCGTGGGCGTGCACGCTGATCGGGAATCCAAAATCCGAGGGCAGGTTGCCGCTCACCTCATCCCAGTTCTCGCCACCGTCCTTGCTGCGCATCACATCCCAGTGCTTCTGCATGTAGATCGTGTCCGGACGAGACGGGTGCATGGCCAGGTTGTGTACACAGTGCCCGACTTCAGCCGCGGGCGAGGGAATGCCGTCGGAAAGCAGGCCCTTGTTCACCGGCCGCCAGCTCGCGCCCGCGTCGTCGGTTCGAAACACGCCGGCCGCCGAGATCGCCACCATGATTCGCCGCGGGTTATGCGGATCGAGCAAGATCGTGTGCAGGCACATTCCACCGGCGCCCGGCTGCCATTGGGCGCCGGAACCGTGCTCCCGCAGGCCGCGAATCTCCTGCCAGCTGCTACCACCGTCGGCCGAGTGGAACAAGGCTGCGTCCTCGACGCCGGCATAGACACTGTCCACGTCGGACGGGGACGGCTCCAGGTGCCAGACGCGCTTGAATTCCCACGGCCGCAGCGAGCCGTCGTACCACTGATGGCTGCCGGGAACGCCGGCGTAGGTGAAATCGTTGCTGACCGGATTCCAGCTGATCCCGCCGTCGTCGGATCGCTGCATGACCTGGCCGAACCAGCCGCTGGACTGTGAGGCGTACAAGCGATTCGGATCGACCGGCGACCCGGCCACGTGGTAGATCTCCCAGCCTGGAAAGTGCGCTTCGCTCACCTTCCAGTCGCGCCGCGCCTCGTCCGACGTGAGGATGAAGGCTCCCTTGCGGGTGCCGACCAAAACTCGTACGCCAGTCATGTCGCCTCCACCGTCTATTACCAGCTCAGCTCCAGGCTAGGGGGTGCCCCCGACATTCGTCACGGAGTCAGCAGCGGCCCATCGAGAATCTTTCCGACAGCGCGTAGCGCAACAAGACGACGTCCTCGATCCGCTGGACATCGGCCAGGATCGCCCGGCGACCCGGATTCCAAGGGAAAGTTCCGTCGCCGACGAATCGATGGGCGCCGGAATTACCCACGAACAATGGCGCGATCACGAGCTGCAACTCATCGGCCAGGTCCTCGGTGAGGAACTGGGTCAGCACGGTGCCGCCGCCCTCGACCATCAGCCGTCGAACCCCGCGCCGGTAGAGGTCCTCGCTCACGCAGGTCATGTCGACGGGATCACCTCCGTCGATGACGGTGGATCGCTGACCGAAACGCAGCGTTGCCTGTTCGAACAGTGGACTCGCGCAGTAGATCAGCTTGGCGCAGTCGCCGGTGGTGAAGAACTGCGCTTCATCGTCGAGTTCGGCCCGGCTGGTGACGGTGACCTTCATCGGCGAAGGCTTCAGCCCTCGTCCGACCCGTTCCTGTCGGCGGGCATGATCACGGACCAGCAACCGCGGGTTGTCGTTGCGCACGGTGGCCGCCCCGACCAGGATCGCGTCACAGCTCGCCCGAACGGCATCGACCCGGTCCAGGTCGGCCTCGTTGGACAACACCAGCCTTTGGTCGCCGCCGTTGTCCAGGTAGCCGTCGATGGATGTGCCGCAGCTGAGCACGGTGTAGGGGCGTTCACCCACGGACGGCTCGCGCTGCCTGGCCGACGGCCACGGCGGCCCGGGACTCGTCGGGCGCCGCCTCGGGCACGCCGGCTCGCCGCCGCCAGTCCAGCAGCACCACGCCCGCTCCGGGCAGATTGGCAACGAGCACCACCACACCGTACGCAACTGCGGCAGCCAGCCCCAGTCCCGCGCCGAGACCGGCCAGCCCGAACAGCCAGGCGGCAACACCTTCCCGTGGACCCCAGCCCCCGATGTTGATCGGCAGCGACATCGCCAGCAGGACGATCAAAGCCAGCGGCACCAGTCGCGTCACGGACGCCGTCGAGCCCGCCATCCGCGCCGCGACGATGAAGGTGGCGACGTGCCCGGCCACCACGATCACCGAAGCTGATAGGACCGTCAGCCCAACCCGCGGCTCCAGCAAGCCGGGCGCATAACGTCGAAGCACCAGCGGCACCGAGATCAGAACCATCGATCCGAATAGCATCGCCCACAGGCCGTTGGCCGCGCGCAGAAAGTGAATGGGGGACGGCAGGAACAGCACGGCCAGGATGGTCAAGACGATCTGGACGAACTGACCGATCGCCCGTTCCCACACCACGACCCGCAGCCCCAGTCCGACGTCGGCGACGTCTTGGCCTCGGCGCACGCCCCGATGGACGTCGCCCAGCACTCCGCCGGGTAGGGCAGTGTTCAGGAACTGTGAGCGGTAGTACTCGGCGCTCGCCCGCCACACGCCATGATTCTGACCCAACTCGAGGTCACCGAGCGCTCGAGCGACCAGGCACCAGCGCACCGCGCAGCCGAGCGTCGTGAGCAGCGCAATCAGACCGGCGACCAGCAACGACGCCGGGGTCACATCGGCCAGCCCGTCGATCCACGGCCCGGTACCTAACCGCCACCCGATGACGGCCAAGAGCACCACTCCAGCCAACAGCCGTACTCGCCGCCAGGCTGTCCGGCTCATCAGGCACCCGCTTCTGGTCGTGGATTGCACTCCGTGAGGAGATACGGCCGGCGGCCTGGACCGGTTCAGCGAACCAGCTCAGCAGGCGGCTCAGCGCAGGCCGCAAGGTGGCTCACCGAACAAGGGATGCGGCCACCGAATCGAGCGTGTCGCTGATGACGGCAACGGTGCTCGACCATCCGGACAAGCTCAGCCGACGCTGCGCGGCCGCCTGCCGTAGTCGCTCGCGCAGCGGCTCTTGCGTCAACCAGGCCCGCAGCGCACCCGCCAGGGCCGGGACGTCTTCGGCCGGGACGAGCAGGCCCGGACGGTCGTTGCTGCCCAAGGTGCTGGGCAGGCCGCCGACAGCGGTCGCGATGACCGGCAGGCCGCGAGCCAGCGCCTCGGTGATCACCATCGAGTAGGTTTCACCTCGCGAAGCCAGGACCAGCACATCGGCCTCGGCGTAGGCCCGCTCGAGCTGCTCGGGTGTCATCGTCCCGGCCAGAATCACCCGATCCGCTAAGCCGTTGCGGGCAATCCGGTCACGCAGGCCCGCCGCGAAATCCGGTTCGCGTTGCCGGCTTCCGACCCATCGGCAGCTCCAGCTCAGATCACTCACTTGGGTCAAGGCCCCGAGCAGCACATCGTGCCCCTTGCCGGCGATCACCGCTCCGACGCAGAGCAATCGGCTTCCATCGCTACGGCCAGTGGCGATCGGGGCCGGATCCACTCCAGGCTCGGCGACGATGATCGGACGCTCGGCAAGGTCATAGTGATCCGCGAGCCAGTCGCGGGTCCAGGTGCTGGTAGTGATCACCGCGCGGGCTGCCCGTAGCGCGGCTCGTTCTTCGGACCGGGCATCGAGATCCGTTACGCCCAGAGGCAGGTGAATCAGTTCGACGACACCGACCCGGTCAGCCAGATCCTGCATCAGCTTGGACGCGGCTGAGGTGATGAGACCGTCGCCGAGCACTAGGTCGCCGTCGGCGATGGTGGCCGTCACCGCCGCCAACTCGGTGAACGCGGCCGCGGTCGGATGTGGCCATGGCCCGCTGACGGGATGCTCGCGAACGTTCCAGCCCCGCCCGGAAAGCCCGACCGAGATTCGCCGGTCATATCGGTTGCCACCGCTGGGTCGCGCGGGGTCGTCAATGCTGTCCGGAACGATCAGGTGGACGGTCGGGCGGCCAGCCTGACCCACTGCGCTACAGATCCCGTTCGTAGCTGGCCCATGCGACGGGTGACTCCCGAAGGGTCACGCAGAGACTGTGCAGGCCGCGGGCCTGCTCGCCGAACAGGCCATCGTGCAGCCTCCCGGCCAGGCGATCAGCCACGATCTGGGCCAACGCCTCGGTGGAGGTGTTGATGCCGGCGAAGTCGGCCTCGTCGTCCAGGTTGCGATAGTTCAGATCGGCCAGCACCTCACCCAGCTGTTGGGTGGCTAGCCCGATGTCGACAACGATGTTGTCCGAGTCCAGCTGCGGACGACGGAAAGTAGCGTCCACGACGAACGTCGCGCCATGCAGCTGCTGGGCCGGTCCGAACACCGCGCCCCGGAAACTGTGGGCGACCATGATGTGGTCGCGAACGGTCACGGAAAACATCTGTCCTCAGCTCTGGTCGTAGTCGATCGTGTGGCACAGAGTATTCAATCGGCCGTCGGCCAGCTGAGCCATGACGGCCGGAAGGTCTTCGAAGGAGCTCCGGCTGGTCAGCAGAGCATCGAAGGCCGGATCCTGCAGCAACTGCAAGGCTAAACGCAACCGGTCCTGGGGACTGCGACTAGCCCGGCGGGCCGGTGAGACCAAACCGACCTGGCTCGACTGGATGGCCAGTCGCCGGGAGTGAAACGCTCCGCCCAATGACAACGCGACCTCGCGCTCGCCGTACCAGCTGAGGTCAACCACGGTGCCTTCGACGGCCAGCAACTCCAGCGATCGTTGCAGCCCGGCCGGGCTGGCGCTGGTGTGAAACGCCAGATCCTGCTCACCGATCGCCTCATCCGGCTGGGCGAAATCGACACCGAGGGCGGCGGCGATCTCGGCCCGGCCCGGGTCCACATCGATCAGGGTGACCTGCACCTGCGGTAGCTGAGAAAGCAGTCGGGCCACGGCGCATCCGACCATGCCGGCACCGACGACGCTGACTCGATCCCCGATTCTCGGCGGTACATCCCAGAGCGCGTTGAGAGCCGTTTCAACGGTTCCGGCCAATACGGCCCGGCGCGCCGGAACGCCTTCGGGCACCGGCGTGACCGACGAAGCCGGCACGACGTAACGCGTCTGATGGGGAAACAGACAGAATACGGTCTGGTCGAGCAGGTCGGATGGCCCCTGTTCGACACGCCCTACGCTGAGATAGCCGTACTTGACCGGCCCCGGAAAGTCGCCTTCCTGAAACGGTGCCCGCATCGCATCGGCCTGACTCGCGGGCACCCCGCCACGAAAGACGACCGTCTCACTGCCGCGGCTGACGCCCGAATGCAAGGCCCGGACAAGGACCTCCCCGGACCCGGGTTCACCGACAGCGGCCCCGCGAATCTCGCCGACCCCCGGCTTGCTCAGCCAGAAAGCGCGCGATTCGGTAGCCACGGCTCGACCATACTCAGGGCAAGCCGACGGTGAACCGGATGCGCAGCCGCCCCGTACTCAATGACGTGCCAGCCACCATGACGACCCCGGCCACGGATGTGAAACGAGTCCAACGGGCCGTCGAACTCGGACCCCGGGTTGGTGTGGCCGGTCAGCTGATCCTGCTCGCCGTGCTGTCGGCGACGATCGGATTGGGACTGGTCGGGTGGCTGGTCGGCCTCGGGTGCGGGGCAGTCATGCTCAGCGTGCTGAACTGGGGCCTGCACTACTACGGTGGCACGGGCCTGGAGCCGGCGCATCGAGTCACCTTGACCCGGGCCAGTATCGCCGTCGGTGTAGCCGCTCTGGCCGTCGACGGCCCGGCCGCGCCCGGAGCTCACCTTCCGGTGCTGCTCACTCTCACCGTCATCGCCCTGCTCCTTGACGCCGTCGACGGCTGGGTCGCCCGTCGTAGCGGCAGTGCGACCGAACTCGGTGCTCGCTTCGACATGGAATCGGACGCCTTCCTCATCCTGGTGCTCAGCGTCTTCATCGCCCCCAGCGTCGGCTGGTGGGTCCTGGCCATCGGCCTGGCTCGATACGCCCTCGGCGTGGCCGGTTGGGTGATCCCACGGCTTCGAACTCCGGTGCCGCCGCGTTATTGGCGCAAGGTGGTCGCTGCCATTCAAGGCATAACGCTGGCAATCGCGGCATCGGGGCTACTACCCCATAGCTGGACGGCGCTACTCCTGTTCGGCGCCCTTGCCTTGCTGGCCGAGTCCTTCGGCCGCGACATCTGGTGGCTGTCCCGGGCCAGACATCCCGGGTCGGCAGCGCTGACCGGCCTGGCCGTGCTGCTGGTGTGGTTCGCACTGATGGCTCCCGACCGACTCAGCCAGCTCAGTCCGACCGCCTTGCTCCGGATCCCGATCGAAGGCGTGCTGTTTCTCGGACTGATCGTCGTACTGCCGCGCCGTCCTGGACGCTGGTTGGCGGTCGCGGCCGGTGTCGGCTTCGGCGTGCTCACCGTGGTCGAGCTGTTGGACATCGGATTTCGGCAGGCGCTGGACCGGCGCTTCAATCCGGTGACCGACTGGAGCTACTTCGGCTCGGCCCTGGGATTGCTCACCGACTCGGTCGGACGGACCGCAGCGATCGCCGCCGTCATCGGGCTCGGTTTACTGGCCGTGGCCGCGGTTGCCCTCATGCCCTGGTCATTGCTCACCATCACCGGTCTGGTCCAACGTCATCGACGCCGGGCCAGCAAGGTGATGCTCGCCTTCGGTGTCCTGTGGGCAGCGTTCGGACTGCTGGGCACTCAGCTGGTGCCCGGGTCCCCGATCGCTTCCACGAGCGCGGCCAACGTCGCCTACGGCCAGCTGGTTCAGGTGCGTGACAGCGTTCGTGACAAGCAGCAGTTCGCGCGCGAAGCAAAGGTGGACGCCTTCAAGGACACCCCGAGCGTCACATTGCTCAACGGTCTGCAAGGTAAGGACGTGATCGTCGCGTTCGTGGAGAGTTACGGTCAGGTGGCCGTCCAGGGCACAACATTCTCCCCCGGCGTCGATGCCGTCCTCGACAACGGAACCAAGCAGCTCCGCGCCGCCGGCTATGCCGCCCAGAGTGGCTGGCTGACCTCACCGACCTTCGGCGGCATCAGCTGGCTAGCGCACTCAACGTTGCAGTCAGGGCTGTGGATCAACAGCCAGCAGCGGTACAACGATCTCGTGAGCAGTGACCGGTTCACGCTCAGCGCCGCCTTCAAGCGGGCCGGATGGCGCACGGTGGCCGACGACCCGTCCAATGATCGCGACTGGCCCGAAGGTAGCTCGTTCTACCACTACGACCAGGTCTATGACAGCCGCAACGTCGGCTACGCGGGTCCGAAGTTCAGTTACGCCGCGATGCCGGATCAGTATGTGCTGTCGGCCTTTCAACGGGCCGAACTGTCCCAACCAGGCCATCGGCCGGTGATGGCCGAGATCGATCTCGTGTCGAGTCACACACCGTGGGCGCCATTGCCGAGCATGGTCGACTGGAACGCCGTCGGAGACGGCTCCGTGTTCCACGAGATGCCCGCCGGCCAGCCGTCCGCGGCCCAGGTCTGGCGAGATCCCAACCAGGTACGCGCAAATTACGGGCAGTCGGTGCAGTATTCGCTGACCGCGCTGCTGTCCTACGTGCGGACTTTCCACGATCCCAACCTGGTGCTGGTGATGCTCGGCGATCACCAACCGGCCACGATCGTGTCGGGTGAGGGAGCCAACCGAAACGTACCGATCTCGATCATCGCGCACGATCCGAGGGTCATGAAACAGATCGGTGATTGGGGTTGGCAGGACGGGCTTCGACCAGCAGCCGACGCGCCGGTGTGGCCGATGGACGCCTTCCGCGATCGGTTCCTGACGGCGTTCAGCTCACCCAGCTAAGCGCCCGCGCCGACCGGTTCCAGCGGTTCGTCCCGCTCCGCGTGAGTAATCGACGGCGGGATTCGCAGTATCGTGGCGACCGACTTCGGCAGCTTCCAGTTCCAGGAACCGAACAGCGACACCAGTGAGGGCACGAGCAACGCGCGCACGATCGTGGCATCGAGCAGCACACCGAAGCCGAGACCGGTGGCCAGAGTCTTCAGATCGGTGCCCGGTCCCGAAGCCAGCGCGGCGAACGCGAGGAAGAGGATCAGGGCGGCGCTGGTGACCAGGCGGCCCGTCCGCCCCACGCCCTCGATCACAGCCGCGTTGGTCGACCGGCCGGCGTCATATTCCTCTCGGATACGCGACAGAATGAACACCTCGTAGTCCATGGACAGGCCGAACAGGAACGCGAAGACCATCAACGGAATCCAGAAGGTCACGGCTCCGGTGCCCTGGATGCCGAACACCGCGTTCGAGCCGTAGCCGTGCTGCCAGAACAGCACCATCAGTCCGAGGGTGGCGCCCAGCGAAACGAGATTCAGGATCACAGCCTTGAGCGGCAACAGCATCGAACGGAATGCCCTGACCAGCAAGATATAGGTGAGGACCGCGATGATGAGCAGCATCAACGGGAAGTTGCCGTACACCGCATGCAGGAAGTCGATCTGAGCGGCGCCGATTCCGGCCACGCCCACCACTCCCGGTAGGCCGTCCACGGCGGACTTCACCCGTTTGACTACGCCGATGCTCTGTGAATTCACGGTCTCGCTGTTCGGGATGACGACCAGCACTGTCTTGCCATCGCGGTTGCTGCTCGGATCCTTGGACTGCAGAACGCTTTTCACACCGTCCACCGACTTGATTCGATCGGTGGCGGCCTGGGCGGCGTCGGTGCTGACCAGCACCTCCATCGGGGTCAGGGTGCCCGTCGTCACGCCCCCGGATTTCAGCGTCTGTAACGACTCGTAGGCAGGCCCGTTCTTGGCCAGCGAACCGGAGGAGGCCAGGCCGATCTTGATGCCGAAGAAGACCGCAATCAACGCGAACAAGGCGACCAGGGCGGTACCGGCCGCGATCCACCGCCGCCGGACCACCAACGCGGCCCAACGGCTCCAGAAGCGGCTGGCCCGGTTCTCTTTGCGGATCCTCGGCCAGTCGACCCGCGGCCCGATCCCGCCGAGGATGGCTGGGGTCAAGGTGAGCGTGGTCAGGACGCTCGCCAGTGGGATCAGGGCTCCGCCGTAGCCCATGCTGCGCATGAACGGAACCGGCAGCACGACCAGGGCGATGAGACCGATCGCCACGGTGACGCCGCTGAAGACAACAGCGTGACCGGCCGTTTGCATAGCAACCACAACGGCATCGTGGTTATCCCGCCCGTGATCGCGTTCCTCGCGCCACCGGGTCACCAGCAGCAGCGAGTAGTCGATGGCTACGCCCAGGCCGATCAGCGCGATCAGGAACTCGACGATGAACGACACATCGGTGAGATAGGTGATCGGCAGCAGCATCAGGAAGGTAGCGAGAATCGAGACGGCCGCCACCAACAGCGGCAGCAAGGCGAGCAGGGACGCGAATACGAACGCGAGCACGATCAGGGCTCCCAAAGCACCGATCAGGGTCTCGCCCAGAACGCCGGGGCCGCCACTGTCGTCGCCGACCGCCAGCGCGTCCTCGCCGGTAACTCCGACCGTCGACCCGCTCGGAGCGGCCGCCGTCGCCGCGGCGCGGATGGCATCGGTCTGCAGCTCCGCCGTCGGCGAGGGGTTGAAGCGATAGAACACCATCGCGTACGCGGTTTTGCCGTCCGATGTCGTGAAGGCGGCATCGCCGGTATTGGCCTGATCGAGCACTCGCACGTTGGGCACGTTCTTCTCGACCGCGGAGAAGACCTGACTGACGGCGCTCTCATTACCCGACACCGTTTGACCGGCGGGCATGGTGACCGTGACCAGATACGGGTTCGTGTCGCCGCCGTTGCCCAGGGCGGCCTTGATCTGATCCGAGGTCTCGGTGCCCGGCTGCCCGGGGAGCGAGAAGTCGACGGTCAGGCGGTTCGTGGTCTTGCCGGCCAGAGCGATGCCGACGACCAGAACGACGCCCCAGAACGCGACGACCCATTTGCGATGCCGAAGCACGAACTCAGCTAGACGTTGCATGGGGGTGTCCTCCGGACGGTCTGTGGGTGTGCCCTGTGCGTTGAAAGGGCAGTGTAGGGGCGGACCCCGACAGCCGTCACCGGCATTTGCTGACCTCGAGTCGTCCTTTGCCCGGGTTAGACCGGATATCTCCGCTTAGCTCCCTCGCACCCCTGCCGTTCTCACCCGACCGCCATCGGGCGTCGCCATGTGCTCATGATCACCAATTCGACATCAACGTCATATGCGCGATCGTCGCCGCCTCAATCCGATCAAAGGCCCGCACATCTACAGATAGGGACAACGGCTTGAATCTGCGAAGGTTAACGATCTTGGGGCGACCTCATTCCCGCCGTTCGCTTAGGTCACCACAAGGACGTTGCCGCAGAAGCACGCGTGGGCACGCACACGGTGAGGATCCCGCTGGATGCGGATGCAACTGCCTCCAGATCAAGGTCACCAGATCCTGGCCGGCCATTGCATGGCCGGGTTCCGTTCGACGTGGGTCCAAAAACTGCAGATAGCGGGGAAGGTGAATGCATTGACCGACAGCATGTGGTTGGCGTTGATCGTAGGAATGACCCTGTGCCTTGCGACCGCGACCCATCGTGCGAGCCGCCCGGTACGCGATGTGGTCGCGATCGTTTGCATGCTCATTCTCTTCACGGGAGCTTCGTTCCCGATGCGCGGCCTTGGGTCCGAGGGTCGTTTGCGGCAATGGGTGCGGCCGGATTGGTGATTCTGTACGTTCGGCAACGGCGCACTCGTAATTCCCGGCAATCGCGCGTCTGAGGAGGACTCCCGCCATGGCCAGGCTGATCTACGCTGCGATCGCTTCGCTGGACGGCTACATCGCCGACGAGAACGGTCGTTTTGACTGGTCCAGGCCCGATGAGGACGTCCACGCCTTTGTCAACGATCTCCTCCGTCCGGTCGGTACGTACCTCTACGGACGGCGCTTGTACGAGGTCATGACCGCTTGGGAAAACCTCGACGCGTTTCCCGACCCGAACCCTGTGATTCTCGATTTCGCGGAGCTCTGGAGACCAGCCGACAAGATCGTCTATTCCCGGACGCTGAATGCGGTGTCGACAACCAGGACCCGCATCGAACGGCAATTCGACCCGCAAGCCATCGAGCAGCTGAAAGCGAGTGCGGACCAGGACATCAGCGTAGGAGGAGCGGAGTTGGCCGGCCGAGCCCTCAAAGCCGGCCTGGTCGACGACATCCACCTGCTGCTGTCGCCGGTGATCATCGGCAACGGCACCCGCGCCCTGCCCGACGGAGTCCGGCTCGACCTCCGCTTGCTCGATAGTCGGAGCTTCGGCAACGGCGTCGCATACCTGCACTACCGGCGCTGATCCCAAGCGGGCCACCCCTCGGTGCCGGCGGCGGATGTCTGATGCGCTAGATTAGCCCGGCTATGGAGGGGAGTATTCCCCAAGCGGCAGTGTCGTCATCACGGAATGCCTCGGCTGACCCGCGGCTGACCCGGTGCTGCCGGTCCGATCCTGATCGGGCGGAAGAGACCTCCGGACATGTTCGATGACGTCCGGAGGTTCGGCATGGCTTCAGATGTATCCGCGCTCGTATGGATTGTCACCCTTCTCGGCCTGCTGGCGGTCGTCGCCCTCGACCTGGTCGTCATCGCCCGCCGCACACGAGCAGTGAGCATCGCCGATGCCACCCGGTGGGTCAGCTTCTACATCGCTTTGGCCGCCGCCTTCGCCCTCGCCCTGTTTGTATTTCACCCCGGGCACGTGTCGGGCTCGGAGTTCGTGGCCGGATACATCACCGAGTACAGCCTCAGTGTCGACAATCTCTTCGTTTTCGTGATCATCATGGCGCGATTCGCGGTTCCGCCGCTCGCTCAGGACAAGGTGCTCTACATCGGCATCGTGGTGTCGATGTTGCTGCGGGCAGTATTCATTCTGGCCGGGGCCGCCGCCGTTGCCGCGGCCAGCTGGGTGTTCTACGTCCTCGGCGCGTTCCTCATCTACACCGCGATCCGGCTGGCTGTGCAAGCCGAGAACGACGAGACCGACTTCCGGGAGAACGCGATGCTGCGGGCCCTGCGACGAGTACTGCCCTTCAGCGATCACTACGACGGGTCTCGATTCATCACCGGACTGGACGGCCGACGGCTACTCACCCCGCTCGTGGTGGTCATCGCCGCGATCGGCATGTGCAACGTCATCTTCGCCCTCGATTCGATCCCCGCCATCTTCGGTCTGACCAAGGACTCCTACATCATCATTACGGCCAATGCCCTGGCCCTGATGGGTTTGCGTCAGCTGTACTTCCTGATCGGTGGGCTGCTGGAGCGGATCGTCTTCCTCAACGTGGGGTTGTCGGTGATCCTGGCATTCATCGGAGTGAAGCTGATCATCGAAGCCCTGCACGGCTCGCATGTCGATCACATCGGGGACGTTCACCTTCCCGAAATCGGGATCGCGGCGTCGCTGGGTTTCATCGTGATCACGTTGGCCATCACCACCGCGGCGAGCTTAGTCAAAACCCGGAACGACGAAATCGGGACAGCGTGACCCGATCCGTGATCAGCGCCGAACCCGGATCAAAGATCGGCGACCGCCCGGGCCAAGGCGTCGCGGCAGGCCAGAATCGAGGGACGCTGCGCCATCGACTTGCGGGCCGAGGTGAAAACCGTGCGCTGCGGACGTCCGGCCAACCGGATCAAGCGCACCTTCGGGCGTCGCCGCGCCCACATCAGGTCCGGAATCAAGGCAACGGCATTGCCTGACTCGATCAGCGAAATCTGGGCCGTGAGATCGGCCGTCTCGAACCGGACGTCGGGTTCGAAGCCCGCCTGCCGGCAGGCCTGCTCGGCGAAATGACGGGACGCTGCACCGTAGGGTTCCACGATCCACGCCTGCGCGGCCGTGTCGGAAAGCCCTTTGATATGTGCCCACTCCCGGCCGGGTGGCACAGCCAGGCGCACTTCGTCCCGGGTCAGGCTGACTCGGTCGAGCTCGGGCCACCACGGCGCCGCATGATCGGGATACTGCTCGGCCACGACCAGGTCGAAATCTCGCGCGTACGTTTCCCGCAGCGCCGTCTCAGGTTCAGCCTGCGTCATCGTGACCCGCAGCCGAGGATGCTCGCTCGCCAGCGTTCGCAGCATCTGCGGCATGAGGGCCAGCACCGCCGACTGGAACACGGCGATCCGCACCATGCCAGTCGGCTCCCGAAGCGAGGCATCGAGCTCTGATTCGGCCAGCTCCAGGCGGTCGAGAATTACCTCGACGTGTTCGAGCAGGATTTCGGCCTGCGGGGTGAGCTGGACCCGGCGTCCGACCTTCTGCAACAGGGGGGTGCCGACCTCTTTCTCCAGCTGGGACAGCTGCTGTGACACCGCCGACGGACTCTGGTGCAGCGCCGTGGCTACCTCGGCGATCGTGGCTCGAAGCTTCAGCTCCCGCAGCAGGCGCAGCCGTCGGACCTCCAGCACGAGCGCCTCCCCAAAAGATAAGTTCAGCTAACGCATATACGTCAGAAAAGATCGCTTTATCTTACGTTACTTCGGTCGCACACTGGAGGGCATGGCCCTGGCAACCGACTTCGACGATCCCACGTCCGTACCTGAGCTGACCGAGCTGGCCGACGAGGTCGTGGCCACGGTGCGGCGGTGGCTAGCCGAATCCGCCGCCGTCCAGTCCGATGCCGCGGCGCAACGACTGGCCGGCGTCCTGGCCGACCCTCGGGGGCTGGCCTTCACGGTCGGCTTCATCGACGGCGTGATCCGGCCCGAGGATCCCCGGGTGGCAGCGGCCGCCTTCGCCGAGCTGGCCCGCGAAATCCCCACCTTCCTGCCCCGGCACCTGCGCGCCGCGATTCGACTGGGAGCCCGGGCCGGTCTCGTCCTGCCCGGAGTCGTTATCCCGATCGTGCGACGAGTCCTGCGGGGCATGGTCGCCCACCTGATCGTCGACGCCCGTGACGCCCAGCTCGGACACGCCATTGCCAAAATCCGATCCGACGGTGCTCGACTCAACGTGAACCTGCTCGGCGAAGCCGTGCTGGGTGAGCGAGAAGCATCGCGACGACTCAAGGGCACTCATGCGCTGTTGGCCCGGCCCGACGTCGACTACGTGTCGATCAAGGTGTCAGCCACCGTCGCCCCGCATGCACCGTGGGCCTTCGAACAGGCCGTGACCCACGTCGTCGAGTCGCTGACCCCCTTGTTCCGTCAAGCCGCCCAGGCCTCGCCGTCGAAGTTCATCAACTTGGACATGGAGGAATACCACGATCTCGAACTGACGATTGCCGTCTTCACCCGGCTGTTGGAGCAGCCCGAGTTCCGGCAGCTGTCGGCCGGAATCGTGCTGCAGGCCTACCTTCCCGACGCCCTGCAAGCCATGATCCGGCTCCAGGACTTCGCTGCCGCTCGCCGCGGCAACGGCGGTGCGCCGATCAAGATTCGCCTGGTAAAAGGCGCGAATCTTCCGATGGAGCGAGTCGACGCCGACCTGCACGGCTGGCCCCTGGCGACCTGGTCGAGCAAGCAGGACACCGACACCAACTACAAGCGGGTGCTCGACTATGCCCTGAACAGGACCCGCATCGACAACGTGCGCATCGGAGTGGCCGGACACAACCTGTTCGATATTGCCTTTGCCTGGCACCTGGCCGGAAAGCGTGGCGTTCGCGACGGTATCGACTTCGAAATGTTGCTCGGCATGGCCCAGGGCCAGGCCGAGGTGATCAAGCGTGAGGTCGGCGGATTGTTGCTGTACACGCCGGTCGTGCATCCTGCCGAATTCGATGTTGCCATCGCCTATCTGATCCGCCGACTCGAAGAGGGCGCCAGCCATGAGAACTTCATGTCGGCCGTCTTCGATCTCGACCACGACGAGGCCCTCTTTGCGCGAGAGGAGCAGCGCTTTCTCGCATCACTGCGGGCGGTCGACCGTCACGTTCCGACGGCGCGCCGCGATCAGGACCGGCGAGTGCCCTTGGCCTCGGACTCGGCGGACGGTCCGACGGCGTTCCGCAACGCTCCGGACACCGACCCGTCGCTACCCGCCAATCTCGCCTGGGGCCGCGACATCCTCAACCGGGTCCCGACCAGCACCCTCGGTGTCGAGCTCGTCCAATCCCACACGGTGAATTCCGGCGACGAGCTCGACGCGATCTTCACGGCCGCGGTCGCCGCCGCACCCAGTTGGGGCGGGCGGCCCGGACGGGAGCGGGCGCACTATTTGCGCCGCGCGGCCGTGGTGCTCGAACAGCGCCGGGGGGATCTGATCGAGGTGATGGCGGCCGAAGCAGGAAAGACGGTGGCCGAAGGCGACCCCGAGGTGTCGGAGGCGATCGACTTCGCCAACTACTACGCCAGCCTGGCCGAGGAACTCGACGGTGTGGACGGCGCCCGCTGCGAACCTCTTCGATGCATCGTCGTTACCCCGCCCTGGAATTTTCCGCTGGCCATACCGGCCGGGTCCACGTTGGCCGCGCTGGCCGCCGGAGCGTCGGTCATCGTCAAGCCGGCCGCCCTGTCCGCCCGGACGGGATCGATCATGGTCGAAGCCCTGTGGCAGGCCGGCGTCCCCCGCGACGTCCTTCAGCTGGCCCACGTTGACGAATCCAGCCTGGGGCAGCAGCTGATCGCCGATCCGCGGGTCGATCGACTCATCCTCACCGGAGCTTTCGAGACCGCCGAACTGTTCCGTTCGTTCCGGCCCGATCTGCCGCTGCTGGCTGAGACCAGCGGCAAGAACAGCATCATCGTGACCCCGAGTGCGGACATCGATTTGGCGGTCAAGGATCTCGTGCACTCGGCCTTCGGCCACGCGGGCCAGAAATGCTCGGCGGCATCGTTGGCAATCCTGGTCGGCTCGGTCGCAACCTCTAGGCGCTTTCGTAATCAACTGGTCGATGCAGTCACCTCGCTGCGGGTTGGACCGGCGTCTGCGGCAACCAGCCAGATGGGTCCCTTGATCGCGCCGGCCGAAGGAAAGCTCCGCGGCGCGCTGACGACGCTAGCGCCGGGCGAGTCGTGGCTGGTCGAGCCGCGGCAGCTCGACGACGCCGGCCAGCTGTGGTCTCCCGGTGTGAAAGTAGGCGTCGCCCCCGGCTCGGAATTTCACCTGACCGAGTACTTCGGTCCAGTGCTGGGAATCATGACCGCCGGCACGCTCGATCAGGCCATCGAGCTGCAGAACCAGGTGCCGTTCGGTCTCACCGCCGGATTGCACAGCCTCGATCCGGACGACCTGGCGACCTGGCTCGGCCACGTCCAGGCCGGCAATCTCTATGTCAATCGGGGAACAACGGGCGCGATCGTGCGCCGGCAGCCCTTCGGCGGCTGGAAGAAATCGGCCGTCGGGGCCGGAACCAAGGCCGGCGGTCCGAACTATCTGATCGGTCTATGCGACTGGGCCTCGCAACCAGCCTCCAACGGCCTACCGGTACCAGCCGGACCCGCGAGCCTGCTGGCCGTGGAACCGGCGGACACTGACCCCGCACCCGGCTTCTTGGAGCGATCGCTTGGTAGCGACGCGGCCCAATGGGCCACGGAGTTCGGAGTGGCCAGGGACGTCTGCGGGCTGCAGGCTGAGCGGAACGTCTTTCGCTACCTCCCACATCCGGTCACCGTCCGGCACTCGCACGGAGCGTCGGTGATCGAGCTGATGAGGGTGGTCGGAGCCGCGCTTACCGCCGGCTCGGCCACCACGGTCTCACTGGCCACCGCCATACCGACGACGGTGCATTCGGCCATCACGTCGCTGGGCATCACCATGGTGATCGAGGACGAGGCGGCTTGGTTGCAACGCGCACGGTCGCTGTCCAACGGGCGTATCCGACTGCTCGGTGGCTCAGCCTCGACTCTGGCCGAAGCGCTGGGGGGACGCCCCGATATCGCAATCTATGCCCAGCCCGTTACCGAATCCGGTCGGGTGGAGTTGCTGCCGTTCCTGCATGAGCAGGCAGTAACCATCACCGCCCACCGGTTCGGTACACCCAACCACCTCTCCGATGGCCTGATCTAAATTTTGATCTCCTAGCGGAGGTTTGTAGATAATTGGGCGGTGAGGGGCGAGGGCTTCGAGAACATGGCCACGGTGCTGGTCGATCCCACCGTGCTCGATGACTTGGAACTCGACCTCATGTCCGCAGACTTCCGGGTGTGGAACGTCCACACGACGACCGTGTTTCCCGACCCGCAGCAGGCGGCGATGCAGATCCGGCGGGCACTTATCGACTGGAGCGCCGGGCGTTGGGAGCTGGCCTCGGCCTGGACGGTCGTGTGGATCACGTTCGGGGAGAGCTGGCTGGACGGCGAGAACCCGATTCCGTGGCCCGCACACGCAGCCTTGTGGAACAAGCTGGAGGAGTACGCCGGCCATGTCCGCTACAACCGTGGACTGGGCGGGGTGCCGCGACTCGGCGTACCGCGCGAGTCAACCGGCTGACCCTCGCCTCGCCGTTGCGATGACCCGCACCCTGGGCAGTTTTACCCACCTTTTCGGGCCATGAGAGGCGAAGATCGAGAAAAGGTGTTAATGTCGTGTTAGTCGCAAAGGACCGCGACGCGGGGGTACATACATAGACGAGAGGTCGTCTTACGATGAGCTTGTCCCGGCGGTTAGGCCGGCAGCGTCGAGTCGATCTGGATCAGATCGATCCCGACGCGATCGAGGTCGTCCTGCAGCCCATAGCCGAGCTGGCTTCCGGCGAGCTGGTGGCCGTGGAAGCACTCGCACGATTCAACGGACGGAGCCCAGCCGACGCCCTGCACCTCGCCCACACCCAGGGACGCGGACTGCAGATCGAAGCACTGTGCCTGCGCCTCGCCCTGGCCCGGCGGACCGAAATACCCGATGGCGTCCGGTTGTCGGTCAACCTCAGCCCGGATGCACTGAGCGACCCGAAGGTCCAGGAAGCCCTGGCCGGTGACCTGAACGACCTGATCATCGAGATCACCGAACAAGCCGCCACCTCGCCCGAAATCCTGCAATACCTCTGCGATGGCTTGCGGCAGCGCGGTGCGCTCATCGCCGTTGACGACCTGAGCACCGGCTACGCCGGCTTGCTCCGACTCACCGAACTGCGTCCGGATATCGTCAAGCTCGACCGTTCGCTGGTGAGCGGGGTGCAACGCAGCACCGACCAGGCCGCGATCATCCGGGCGGTCGCCAGCCTGGCCGGCTGGATCGGCGCCCGCCTGATCGCCGAAGGCGTGGAGACACTCGACGAGATCAATGCCCTCGCCGAACTCGACGTCGACTACGTCCAGGGCTGGGCCATCGCTCGCCCCGCGTCGATCCTGCCGCCGATCGAACCGCGGGCCCAGATGGCCTGCCGCCTCGCTCGGCAAGCGGTTCTGGCCCACAACGGCATCCCGACCGTGACCCCCGGCCACGCGGCGAACGCCTCGAACATGACCGTGGCCGTTGCCGCCAGCACCGAGCTCGGCGAGTTGCACTCGGTGCTCGCCGCCTACGCCGAGGGGTTGGGCGTCGACTTCATCGGCGTATCCGGGCTCACCGATGACAATCATCTGCGTGAACTCACGGCCTCCGACGCCTTCGCCGACCCCCGGCTGTACCAACTAGCCCAGTTCCCGGCCACCTCGCAGGCGCTGCGGACCTCCTACATGACCGAAGCCCACGTCCAGGATCCGCAGAGTGACGCCGCCGAACGAGCGCTGCTCATCGAACAGGGACGGGCCAGTGTGCTCATCACGCCCTTGGTGCACGAAGGCCGGCCGATCGGCATCGTCGAATTCAGTCATTGCACGCACCGCCGCTGGTCCAGTCGCGATCTGCATCACGCGCGTACGTTGGCCAGCCACCTCACGTTGGCCCTCGCTCGCCTGCCCCGGCAAGCCTTCGAGAGCCCGGCCCCGACCATCCCCGTCCCGAGAAAGCCGATCGGTCACGCCTTATAGCGCGTGGCTCACCGACCGCGATCCATGGGCGAGCATTTGGCCGATCTGTTGGCCGACCTCGCCGGCGCCCCGGTCGGGTCGTCGACTACCTGATCGACAACGCCGCGCACCTCGACGAATCGCATCGCATCCTCGGGATCGGTCACCAACAGGATCATCGCCGGGTTGCGCTGCAGGTTGCGGAATTTCACCGCTTTCCCAGCTCCTCCCGTACCGCGGTACAGTGGAGATCCGTCCAATTCAGACAGATACGGACGTTTTGGCTGGTTGGCCAGGAGGCTGATATGCCGTCGGAAGCTGTACCCCCACCTCCACCGCCACCGTCAACGACTCCTGAAGGTGCCCAGTCGAACCCTGTTCCCCCTGAGCCGCGGGTTGAAACCACTCAACCGGCGACCGAGCCCGAACCCGCGCGGACCCCGACCGGTGCGGGACTGGACTCTCGGGGCCGGGTCCGTCCGACCCGGATCAGCGGCCTATGGATCGGCCTGATCACCGCGGCGATCTTCGGCATCCTGCTGATCGTGTTCATTGCGCAGAACTCCCGGTCGGTGCCGCTGCACTTCTTCGGCTGGCGCGGTCAGTTCTCGCTCGCGCTGACCATCCTGGTCTCGGCAGCGATCGGGCTGTTGCTGGTCGCGATTCCCGGCACGATCCGGATCCTTCAGCTACGTAGTGCCCTACGCAAGAACGCGGCGAACCGCCTCTAGCCGCCGGCTGAAGCCGAGGTCGAGGCCGCTGGCGCGGCCGTGGCGGAGGGACTAGCAACCGTTGCATCCCCGGTAGCCGGAGCCTCGGCGGTGGAGGACGCGGACGGCGTGGGCGGCGGCGCCACCGTCGACTTGGCCGACTTGAGTGCGGCCTTGATTGCCGCCACGACCTGGTCCGAGGTCACTACCCCACCGTTCTGGCCGGCCAGCTTCTTGCCGGCCACGAACACCGTCGGCGTCCCGGTCACGCCGAGCTTGCTGGCGGCGTCGGTGACACCCAACACGAGTTCCTTGTGCTGATCGCTGGTCACGCAGGTGGAAAAATCGGCGCTCGTGATACCGGCCTCCTTCCCGTAGCGGATCAGGTCGGCGTCACCGCGCCCATTGCTACCTTCGGCCGGTTGCACGACCTGGCCGGCCGCGTCCTTTCCGAACAGCAGATCGTGAAACTTCACGAACGCCTCCGGGCTGGTGTCGGATGCACAGTAGCCGGCGTTCGCCGCCCGCGAGGAGTACTTCGTGCCGTTGGACGCGCTATCCAGGAACGACATGATGTGGTAATTCACGTGGACCGACGTCGCGGTGACGTAGGGGGCCAGTGCCTTGGCCAGCGTGGCTTCCAAGTCTTTGCAGATCGGGCACTGGAAGTCCTCGTAGAGGTCCACCACCACGGGCGCCTGCTGGTTACCGGCCATGACCCCGTGCTGCACGGTCGCATTCGCCGTGTCGACGGTGGCCGAATCGATCTTGGCTCGTCCGCCTTGCACGCCGATCGCGATCAGTGAGATCAGCACGACCGCAACCGAGGTACCTGCGGCGACGTAACGCTGTTTATGCCGCAGCTCGACCTCGGCCGCGACCCGCGCCGCACGATAGCGCCGGATGTTTTTCTCGCTGCGGGCTTGCTTGACCGAAAGCTCCGGCACCATCTCCGAGGCGATGATTCGACGATCGGCCGACAACCGGGTCAGCGGCCACATGATGAGGAACGCCGCCAGCACCAGCAACCCTACGTCGCGCGTGATATCGAGGGCGTAGGAGGGACTGCTCGTCTGACCGCCGCCACCGAAACACCCGCATTCGATCTTCAAACCGCGGGCGGACGCTTGCCCGATCCCGATGATGAACACCGCGATCAGCACGGCACTGGCCGTGGCCGCGTACCGGGTGATCAGGCCGATGAGCAGCAGGATGGCCAGGCAGAGTTCCAGGATCGGCAAGCCGTAACCGATCGCCTTGCTCAGCCATTCCGGCGTGGCGTCGTAGGCGCGAATGGCCTGGACGAAACGCTGTGGCTGGCCGACTTTCGACAAACCGGCCCAGATCCAAGTGCCGGCGAGAACGAGGCGGGCCGCCAAACCGGCCCAGCCCGTCCAGCCCTGCTCGCGCTGCCGGTCATGCCAGTTCGCCAGTCCCGCAAAGGTCATCGCTGCTGTCGCTCCTTATTTCACGCCTGCGACCAAGGGCAGGTCGTGGGCAATCTGATCCGACTCGTTGCTGCTCTGGGCGTACGACACGCGGGCGTAGTCGTCAGAGCCGTAAAGCAGAACGCTAGCCGAATGGCTCTGGCCACCGTCTTCGGCGAGTGTCACATGCGCCGCGGTCTGTGCGGTGTCGATATCACCCTGAGTTCCGTACAGCCCGATGAACTTACGCGACAGGGTGCCATCAAACTTTCGCAGGAAGTCGGAAATACGCGAGGCCGTGTCGGTTTTGACATCAGTAGTCACGAAAACGACGTCGGTGACTGCGGCAACAGCCGGTGGGACCGCCTTGAGGGCGAGCATGATGTCGGCCATCGTGGTCGGACAGACATCGGGGCAGGTGGTGTAGCCGAAGAACAGCAGAGTCGGGTGGCCGGCGGTTTCGGCTCCGAACTTGAAGGTCTTGCCGCTGGTGTCCTTCAGCGTGAACTGGGGACGAGGCTGCGGCGGGGTAACCCCGAACCCTTGAAAGGTCCCGGATCCGTCGTTGTCCGACAGGTCGGCTGGCTTGTTGCTGGAGCCGGTACAGGCGGCCAGGCTCAGACCGGCGATCAGCGTCAGCACGATCAGCACCAGCCGACGGCGGCGGCCCGTCATTTCGGACTCACGGTCGGGCTGGCCGACGGACTGGCCGACGAAGTCGCTGACGAGCCCGCGGTCGGACCGGCTGTCGGCGCGGGAGCGCCAATGGCGATCACGGGGGCGGTGACCAGGATCAGGCCGTTGGTCTGAAACTGCAGCTGCAGGTTCACGGTCTGGCCTGGTCGGAGCGGGCCGTAAAGCTGTTCGATCATCACGTGTCCTTGACCCGGTGACAGCGATACCTGCGAATGGGCGGGGATTGTCAGCCCACCGGCGTTGAGCACCATCGAGCCGGTGGGGCCGTCGCTGTGCAGGCTGGTCGTCCCACCGGCGCCCGACGTAACCGTCGTCAGGACGTCGGGGGCATCGGTGTTGTTGTAGACGGTGAAGTAGGCAGCCGCGTTTTCCGGCGTTGCTGGCTCGCGCACATAGGCCCCGCCGACGACGATCGGAGTCGCCGCGGAAGCCGGGGAATCCGAAGCGCCCGACTGCGGAACCGAACCGCGAACCAGGCCGGCCATCCCTAGTAGCACGGCGAATGAAGCCGCGAACACAGTAGTGGGGATCCGTCTCACGGCCTCGATGATCCCTTATCCATTCGTGCGCCGACTGTGCGGACCCAGCCGATCGCCACCAGGGCCGCCAGCAACCCCAGCGCGCCGACAATGAGGCCGGCCCAGGCCAGCCCGTTCGAGCCGGCGGACTCATTCGCTGCAATCGCTGGGCTCGATGAGGAGGCGGGCGGGCGAGCGTCGCCGGCGGCGTCGCTGGCGGCCAGGGACACGGTCGGAGCGGGGTGCTCGGGGGCCGAGGAGGTTCCAGCCGCCGGAACCTCGATCCAGCTCACCGACGTGCCGTCCGAGTACTGCTGGATCGCCTTGAAGGTGACCGTCGAGGTCTTGGGCATCGGACCGGCGCTGATCGTGAAGATGTCGAATTCCCCTGGCTTGATCCCGCCGCCGGCAGCCGCCTTCCAGTCGACTTCGGTCACCACCTCCGTCACCGGGCCGTCGTCGCTGCTGAGGGCGACGGACGGCTTGCCCTTCACCACCGTGTAGCTCCAGCTGGCCTTCGGCTGGATCGAGACCGAGGCCAGCGGGGTATCGGTCGGCATCTGCACCTTCAACCCCACGGTGGACGCGGTGTCAGATTCGGTGGGGACGTTGAAGGAAACCCTCGTGTAGCCGCCTTGGGTGGCGCCCGGCGCCGACGCCGTCACGTGCGCCGACGCGGGTGCGGCCAGCCAGACGCACAGCGCGGCCGATCCGGCCAGGCCTGCGATCCAGACGATCCAGGCCGAAGGTCGACGGGCGTGACGCATAGGGATTCCTCTCATGAGATGTGCAGTTTCGCGACTGCGGTGCTCGCGTCGAACTCGGATGTCTTGACGACGAAGTTGATTTGCCAGTCACCGGACGAGGGCAACAGCACGTCGCTGGCGGTGTAGGACCTGGGACCGATCGCCTGCAATGGAACGGCAATCGGTCCCAAGCTCTTGGACGGAAGGCTCGCCGTCGCGGTCACGGTGAGCGGATTACCCGTTCCGGTCAGGCTGATACTCACCTGAACCGGTCCCCTCGTGCCGGGGCTGACCGACACGTCGGCCGACAGCGAGTTACTCACGGCTACCCCGACGTGACGCGGCTTTGCCCTTATCGTGGCAAGGGAAACTTTGCCCGGCGGCTGAGCGATCAGCACGCCGCTGACCGCTAGGACGATCGCGCCGACCACCACCTCGGCCAGCAGAGCGCGACGCAACCGGATCAGCGTGCTGTAACCCTGCAGGCGATGGGCCAGAATTCGACGGGCCAGATAGCCGAGGCCGACCAGTCCCAGGAACAGCACCACCTTCGTGATCACCAGTCGGCCGTACCAAGTGGTGGTGATGGCATCGACGGTTCCCAGCTCACGCCAAGCCTGAATCGTTCCCGTCACGGCCAGGGTCACGATCGAGATCAAGGCAACGCGCGAAAAAATGGGCAATCCGGCGGCCAGCTCGTCGCGTTCGGCACTGTCGGACGTTCGCGTGAACGCGGCCAAGGCCAGGTAGACCAGTCCGCCCAGCCAGATGACCATCGAGGACAGATGCAGGGCGTCGACCAGCACCGCAAACCAGCGCGGATCGGCCGATTGGCTGTGCCCGGACGCGGCAAAGGTGACGATCACGCCGACGCCGACGATGGCCGCCGCCTCGGGTGCCCAGCTCGGCCGGCGGTCGTCATCAGACAGCAGCGCCGTCAGCACCGCCGCGATGATGCCCAGCAAAAGCAGGCGGAGTGAAAGCAACTGACCGGTGTTCTCGTGCAGGGTGGCGTCGAGCAGGTTCCATTTCGCGATCGAACCCGGCCCGCTTCCTGCCGCATAGGGCCCTTGCACCAGGTACTCGGCCACGGTGGCAATCGCCGCGGTGTACCAGCCGCCCCAGATCAACCGTCGGATTCGCAACCAACCCTGTCCGGACGGCCACAGGCTGAAGATCAACCAGCTGCCGCCGATGATTGCGACGCCGGCGAAACTCAACCAGTGCACGACGGCCAGACTGACCATCACGGTCCGGTTCACCGGTGTACCGCTGGAACTGGGAGCGGCGCTCAACGGCCCGTTGCCGACGACGAATCTGATCGAGCCGGCAATCGGATGGGAATCGGCCGACACGACCCGGAAGCTGGCCAGGTAGCTGCTGTCGCTCAACCCCGCCTTCAGCGCCACAGTGACCGCGGCGCCGTTTCCGCCGGGATGAGAGGCGGTTCCGGTATCCACTCGGCGCCCAGCCTGGTCCACGACCCGCAGGTAGCCCAGTTGCAACCCGACCGGCTCGTCGAAGCGCACGGTGACCGAAGTGGGAGCCTTGGCCAATCTAGATCCGTCGGCCGGATCCGAGCCGACGACCACCGCGTGGGCGGAGGCCTGCGGCGCGCCCAGCAGCACCGCGATGCCGATCCCGAAGAGCCAACCGAGTACCGTCCACGCGCGCCGAGCCAATCTGCCGGTGGTGCGTTGGATCACGCGGCACCCCGGATGCCGTCCGGGCCGGCGGTGTCGACCTGGTGTTCCCGCGCCCCGGGCGGTAGCCGTAACCGTTCCGATCGCGACAGCCAGACCACCACGATCAATCCGGCCAGGACACCTGCGTGGCTGGCCAGGCGGGCACCGGCAACCGCACCGGACACCAGATCCGGAATGGTGAGCACCGCCAGCACGGTGACGAACGTGGTCAGGATGGGTAGCGCCCCGATGGCCCGAACCGGTTTGACGGCGATCGCCAGAAACGATGCCCCGAGCGCGATGTTCCACGCCGCCGTCTCGTGCGAGGCATGCATCGCCATCGACATGCCGACCGAATCCCCGAACAACGCCGGCATCGCCAACGCCCACTGGACGAAACCGATCAGGCCGAGAACGGCGCGTAACCAACGGTTCGTCCGAGCCGTTCTGGTCGTCGGAAGAACCACATTGGTCAGAATTGACTCGGCCAGGTCTGGCGGTGTCTGTGAACTCACCCGGAATGTGCGACCGACCACCGTGACCTGCTCCAGCCATCGGGCACAATCGGGGCAAGTAGCGAGGTGATGGTCCAGTGCCGAGGCGGAAAGCCCGATGGGTTCGCCGTCCAGGCGGGCTGAGGCTGCCTCGCGGTAACGATCACACTTCACGTGCGTACTGGTCGGCTCAACCGGGCCATCAGTTCCCGAGGGTGATGTGGAGCACAAATCGGTGCCGGAAAACGGTGCCGGAAATCGGTACGCGAAGGGAGATGTGATGGCCGACCACGATTTCGACGAGCTGACCCGCATCGCCCTGCGGGCCCGGGCCGGCGACCAAAGCGCCGCGGCCGACTTGGTGCGCGGCTCGCAAGCCGACGTGTGGCGTCTGTGCGCCCACCTAGGCCGGTCCCGCGACGCCGATGACCTCACGCAGGAGACCTACGCCCGCGCGTTCGCCTCGCTGGACCGCTTCGCCGCGCGATCCAGCGCTCGCACCTGGCTGCTCTCGATCGCTCGCCGGGTCTGCGCAGACGCGATCCGAGAGCGAGCCCGCAGACCCGAAGGCTCTCAGCTCCTCGTCACTACCGAGCTCGGTTCGGTGGACCAGACCCGCTCTGATCCCGCCGAAACGGTCGGGCTGCGGCTGTTGCTGGACGGTCTGGACGCCGCCTACCGCGAAGCCTTCGTGGTGACGCAGGTCATCGGGCTGAGCTATGCGGAGGCAGCCGATGTGATCGGGTGCCCGGTCGGCACGATCCGTTCGCGGGTGGCCCGGGCCCGCACGGCCCTGATCCGCGGATTGCCCTCCGACCAGCGCCGAGCGGCCGCCGACTGACTCGCTGGCTTCAGTCGGGCAAGGCTTGATAATCGCGATGGGCGTAGTGCTCGGCGACAAAGGAGGCGAACGGAACCGTCCCGGCCAGCATGATCAGACCGAGTTTCAGCCACGGCCACCGCAATCGGATGCCGAGGTTGAGAGCGGTCACCAGATAGACCATGAAGATGAAGCCGTGCGCCGTACCGATGATCGCCACCGGGGTCTCGTTGTGACCCCACCATTTGATCGGTATCGCGACGAAGAACAGCAGGACGAGCAAGGTGCCGGTGACGAAGGCCAGCGTCCGGTAGAGGTAGAACGAGCCCTTGACGTCAGACCGGGTCAGGGAATGCGTCGAAGCCGATCCGGTCATGAGGTTGCTCCGCCATCCAGCCAGGTCTGAAAGTCGATTCCGGCCAATGTCGCTTGCGGTCCCGGAAGCAGCGCATCCTGCGCGACGGCCCGGCCGTCCTCGGTGTCATCGGTCGTTTCCTCAACCCGCAGGCTCAGTCCACGGGCATTGATTAGCCGCTCGACCATGTCGGCCAGTCGTTCCACCTTCGGTCCACCCAGCTCGGTAATGGGTTGCGGATCATCCTCAGCGAGTGCCAGTTCAACCAGGGTGCGGGCGACAACGGACAGCTCCACCGGTTGTGACAACTGCACTCGAATCCGGGTGACGTCACCCTCACGCCCCCAGTCCAGAACCTGATTCGCAAACTCGTGAAACTGGGTGGCCCGCAATACGACAGTCGGCACGCCGCTGGCGAACGCGGCCTGTTCATGCTTGAACTTGGCCGCAAAGTAACCGCTGCTCAGCCGATCCACCCCGACGATCGAGAGGACCACGACGCGCTGCACGCCGGCTTCGGCGGCGGCCCGGCCGACGTTGGTCGCCAGCGTCGTGAAGAACTCGGTAGCCGGGCCCTCGTCCGCGGTGGCCGTATTCGAAACGTCGATGACTCGGTCCACACCCTTGAGGGCCGACGACAAGCCCTCACCGGTGATCGCGTCCACACCATTGGCCCGCGAGATCTGTACGACGTCGATTGCCCGATCAGCCAGCACGGCAACCACCGCCCGACCGGTCAATCCGGTCGCGCCGACCACCGCCACTCTCATGGGACCACCTTGCCACAACGCGGTATTAGCGATAGCCACCGGATCGTCCGAGTTTGGCGAAGCGCCACAGGTCAATCTCAGGTGTCGGGTCTAGGTCGACTGACGGTCTAGGTCTATGGACGGATACCCCTGACGGCAGTCACTGTGGTGGGTCTTTATCCATACCTCGATCTTTCGGAGAACCTCTGTGCCTGCCCGCCTTACCCGCCTCGCTGTCGCTGCCGCCTCCGCGGCGGCCTTCCTCGCCGTCACCATCCCGTCGGTTCAGGCCGAATCGTCGTGCACGCCACCTCGTGGCCAGCGCGGATGTCTGGCTGACGCACCCTCGACGGCACTCACCACCAACGGCTTAGCCGAACCCGCGATGGGCGGGCGATCCCGCGACCTGGGTCCGCGGATCAGCACCGAACTGCTCGATCTCGGCGGCCCGTACTACACCGGTCAGTTCGTCAGCCTGGCCATGGTCTGCGCCTCATGGCTGCCGCCCGGTGTCTATGACTGCTATTCCGAGGTCCTCATCGGTGGGGCGAGCGTGCGTATCGACATTGGTCAATACCTTCCGATGGCCCTGGAAGGTCGCTTCCTCGTGCGCCTGCACACCGTCGACGCACTCGGTCAGCCGGTGGTCAAGCTCGGGACCTACCTGGTCGAGAACAAAGAACTCATTCCTAGTTCCACGGCCACCCGCTAGCCCGACGCGTAGGCCGCTCAGTCAACTTGCGCGACCGCGTGGGTGAACTGAGCGGCATACAGCTCGGCGTAGGGACCGTGGGCGGCCAGCAACTCATCGTGCGTGCCCTGCTCGACGATCGCACCGTCCTGCATGACCAGGATGAGATCAGCATCTCGAATCGTGGAAAGGCGATGGGCTATAACGAAACTCGTTCGTCCCCGACGCAGCGAATTCATCGCGTGCTGAATCAGTACCTCAGTCCGGGTGTCCACCGAACTGGTCGCCTCGTCCAGAATCAGGATCGCCGGCTCCCGCAGGAACGCCCGCGCAATAGTGATCAGCTGTTTCTCGCCCGCGCTGACGCTGGACCCCTCGTCGTTGAGCACCGTGTCATAGCCATCGGGCAGCGTCCGGACGAACCGGTCTACGTAGGTTGCTTTGGCCGCCTCGACGATCTGCTCGCGAGTCGCTTCCGGAGCACCGTACGCAATGTTGTCGGCGATCGACGCACCGAACAACCAGGCGTCCTGCAACACCATGCCCGTGCACGCCCGTAGCTGCTCGCGGCTCATGGACGCAATGTCCGTGCCGTCCACGGTGATCGAGCCACCGGAAACTTCATAGAAGCGCATCAGCAGATTCACCAAGGTCGTCTTACCGGCACCGGTCGGGCCGACGATGGCCACCGTCTGGCCCGGTTCCACCCGCAAGGACAGATCATCGATCAACGCAACGTCGGGCGAGTAGCGAAACGACACGTCCCGGAACTCGACCCGACCGCGTACCACCGTCGCGGCGCCTACCGCCGTGGCCGGATCTGGTAGCTGCTCCGGCGCATCGAGCAAAGCGAACACCCGCTCGGCCGAGGCCACCCCGGACTGCAACAGATTCGACATGCTGGCCACCTGGGTGATCGGTTGGGTGAACTGGCGCGAGTACTGGATGAACGCCTGCACCTCGCCCAGCGACAACGACCCGGACGCCACTCGCAAGGCGCCGACCACCGCCACCAACACGTAGTTGATGTTGCCGATGAACATCATCGCCGGCTGGATCATCCCGGAGATGAACTGGGCCCGGAAACTCGCGGCGTACAACGTGTCATTGTGCTCGGCGAAAACCTGTTCAGCCTCGTGGCGGCGTCCGAACACCTTCACCAGCGCATGCCCGGTGTACATCTCCTCGATATGACCGTTCAATCGACCGGTCGTGGCCCATTGCTTGATGAACTGCGGCTGCGCACGCTTACCGATCCGGGCGGCGACGAAGATCGACACCGGAACGGTCACCAAGGCGATCACCGCCAGCAGTGCGGACAGCGAGAACATCATGACCAGCACCCCAACGATCGTTAGCAGCGAGATCAGCATCTGGCTCAAGGTCTGTTGCAGGGTTTGAGCGATGTTGTCGATGTCGTTGGTGACGCGGCTGAGCACCTCGCCATTGGGTTGAGCATCGAAATAGCTCAGTGGAAGCCGCGACAGTTTCGCCTGCGATTGCTCACGAAGTCGGTACATGGCCGCGGTGACAACCCTAATCGTGATGCGGCCCTGGATCAGGGAACACATCGATGCGGCCAGGTAGATCAGGGTTACCGTCAGCAGTACCCGACCGACCCGGTCGAAGTCGATGCCCTGTCCGGGCGTGAAGCTGACGCCGTTGACGAGGTCGGCCAGCTTGCCGTTACCCTGCGCGCGAAGCTGAGCCACCGCATCGGCCTTGGTCGCCCCGGCTGGCACCCGGCGACTGATCACGCCGGCAAAGATCAGGTCGGTGGCATGGCCGAGAATGCGCGGACCGAGCACCGACAGGCTCACGCTCACGGCGGCGAACGCCAGACTGAGCATCATCCACGGTCGTTCCGGGCGCATCGTGCGCAGCAGTCGCAGGCTGGATTGCTTGAATTCCAACGGTTTCTCGGCTGATCGTCCGGCCATGAATGCTGCCGGTCCGCGAGCAGGAGCGCCACCACCCGGACCCGGACCGCGAGCTGGAGTGGCGCGTTCCCCAGTCGCTGTACTCACGGTGTTCCTTCTGGTTCGCTTGCTCCGCGCCTCACTACGTTCGATGCTCGCGCGCTCACGCTGCGCACCCTGGTTCGCTTGCTCCGCGCCTCACTACGTTCGATGCTCGCGCGCTCACGCTGCGCACCCTGGTTCGCTTGCTCCGCGCCTCACTACGTTCGATGCTCGCGCGCTCACGCTGCGCACCCTGGTTCGCTTGCTCCGCGCCTCACTACGTTCGATGCTCGCGCGCTCACGCTGCCGCCTCTTGTTCGGTCAGTTGCGACAGCACGATTTCGCGATAGGTTTCGTTCGACTCCATCAGCTGTTCATGAGTTCCGCGGCCGACGATGCGGCCCGCGTCGAGCACGATGATCCGATCGGCATGGCGGATCGTGCTCACCCGTTGCGCAACGATCAGTACCGTCGCATCGGTGATCTCTCGGCTCAACGCGGCCCGCAGGTTGGCGTCGGTCGTGTAGTCCAGGGCGGAGAACGAGTCATCGAAGAGATAGATGCGCGGTTGACGCACCAGCGCCCGGGCAATCGCCAGCCGCTGCCGCTGACCTCCCGAGACGTTGGTTCCGCCCTGGGCGATCGTGGCCTCCAATCCGTCGGCCATCGCCTCGACGAAAGGCCGGGCCTGCGCGATCTCGAGCGCTCTCCACAGTTCCTCATCCGTTGCCTGCGGCCGTCCGTAACGCAGGTTGGATGCCACCGTGCCGGAAAACAGATACGGGATCTGTGGCACCAGACCGATACTGCCGCTCAAGGCTTCCGGATCCAGATCCGTGACGTCGACGCCATCGATCGATACCGAGCCGGCCGTCGCATCGAACAGTCGCGGAATCAGGTTGAGCAGCGTGGTTTTGCCGCTTCCGGTGCTGCCGATAATAGCCGTGATTTCGCCCGGATCGGCCTGCAGGTCGATGTCCATGAGGACGCATTCCTCAGCGCCGGGATAGCGAAACTCCACCCCGCGCAGTCGCAATACGCCGCGGGATGCGTCCGGCCGGCGCGGCTCTGCCGGATCGACGACGCTCGGTTCGGTGTCCAGCACCTCGCTGATCCGCTCGGCACATACCTCAGCCCGAGGAACCATCATGAACATGAACGTGGCCATCATCACCGACATCAGAATCTGCATCAGATAACTGAGAAACGCGGTCAGGGCGCCGATCTGCATTCCGCCGCTGTCGATGCGATTCCCACCGAACCACAACACGCCCACACTCGAGAGATTGATCACCAACATCACCGACGGGGACATGAAAGCCATCAACCGTCCGACCCGCAACGAGACGTCGTACAGGTCGCGGTTGGCACCGCCGAAACGCTGCTGCTCATAGCCGTCGCGGACGAAGGCCCGCACCACCCGCACGCCGCTGATCTGTTCGCGCAAGATCCGGTTGATCGTGTCGATGCGGGTCTGGGTCAGCCGGAACAACGGCCGCATCCGACTGACGATGAGGGTGATGACGCCGCCCAGCACCGGGACGACCACGATCAGCAGCGAAGACAGCGGGACATCCTGCCGCAAAGCCATCACGACACCGCCGACCGCCATCAGCGGCGCCGACACCATCATGAAGAACGTCATCAGGACCAGCATCTGAACCTGCTGCACATCATTGGTGGTTCGGGTGATCAGAGACGGCGTTCCGAACTGTCCCACCTCGCGGGATGAGAAATCCTGGACGCGGTGGAACAGGTCGGCGCGCAGATCACGGCCGATGGCCATTGCCGTGCGGGCACCGAAGAACACGCCGCCGGTCAGACCGACGATCTGGACCAGCGCAATGGCCAGCATCAGAAATCCGGTGCGTGCGATATAGCCGGTGTCGCCGTTGACGACGCCGCGATCGATGATGTCAGCGTTGAGCGCCGGCAAGTACAGGTTGGCCAGCGTGGCCACGAACTGGAGTCCGATGAGTATCAGGACCGGAGTGCGATACGGACGAACGTAACTACGAAAAATTCGAATCAGCACTCCGCTTCAGCCACCAGTCACTCATTCCAATCGGGGTGGGCGGCCGCGGCCCGCTGCCGCCGCTGACGTTCGACGTTGCGGCGCTTCGTCGGAAAGATCATTTCAGCCGCCCAGCTGAACAGGGCGATCAACAAGCCGCCCAGCACGGCGGCTCCGAAGGAATCGACGTCCAGATGGCTGGAGATTCCAGCGGTGATCGCCAGCAACGCGGCATTGACGACGAGCAGGAACAGGCCCAGGGTCAGCAGGATCAGCGGCAGGCTCAGCAACTTGAACACCGGGCCGAGCACGGCATTGATCACGGCGAAGATGAATGCGATCCACAACAACCAGCCAAAACCGCCATGCACGTGAATGCCGGACACCAGCTGAGCCACCGCGCCGATGATGACAGCGAGGACGACGACCCTGATCGCAAACCGAACCATTCATCCTCCACCTCAGGCGTTCAACGATCTCGATGACCGATGACCGATGACCGATGACCGATACGCACGCAGCGACGTCCATAATGCCCGCCTCGGCGCCCGTCAGCAGTCGATTATTCGGTCAGCGAACTCAGTCGCCTCTCAACCACGAACGGGTCCTCGATCAGACCCGCAATCAGATAGCACGCGGTAGCAAAAGCCACGATGGCGAAACTGGGCGGAATGCGAGGCCACAGTTGAGCCGCGGCCAGACCGGCCCATACCGAGCCGACCGCGATGGCCGCGGCGGCGAGCATCCCTACAAACGGCCGGGAGGTGAGTCGGATTGCCGCGCCGGCCGGAGCCGACAGCAACCCGAGAATCAGCAACGAGCCCACCACCTGGCTCGCTTCGGCCGCCGTAATGCCCAGCAGCACCAGGAAAGACCAGCCGAGCAGAGCCACCGGGACCCCTCGCGCTACCGCGACCAAGGGATCCAGACTGGCAAACACCAATGGCCGGGCCAGCGTCGCGATGGCCGCCACACAGATCAACTCCAGCACGACCGCGGCCACGGTCTGGGCGCGACTCAGGCCCAAGATGGATCCGAACAGGACGCGCACCCCGGCGGTGCCGTCGCTTCCATGACCGCCACGGGTGTAGTAGCTGAGGAAGAACACTCCAAGGCCCAGGACCCAGGCGAATACCCCGCCGATCACCACATCGTCGGGCCGCCCGCGCGGGCCCAGCAAACCAAGCCCGACCGCTACGGCAATGGTTACCGCAAACAGACCGACCCGCAGGTCCCAACCCAGCGCCAGCGCGGCCAAAGCACCAGCAAACGCGACGTGGGACAGAGCATCGGCGGTGAACATCTGAGCCCGGAGGACCAGTAGGTATCCGATCGGTCCCGCGGCCAGGGCCACCGCCGTGCCGGTGATGAGGGCGTGCCACAAGCTTGCGCTCATCCGTTCACCCGGTCGCTGATCTGATGGCCGACTCGCACGATCACGTAGGCGGCGAAGGCGATCGAGGTCAACCAGAAGCCCACCGGGTAGTCGGTGTAGTAGGCGCTGTACAGCGAGGCCCACCCGATCAGGAACCCGAGAATCACGGCGATCACCAAGGTCCGTGCCGGTCGAGTAGTGACAACCTGCGCCGTGGCGGCCGGCAGCACCAGCAAGCCGAACACCAGTAGACCACCGGTGATCTGGGCAACCGCGGCCGCCGACACCGCGAGCAGCGTCAGGTAGGCCAAGTTCAGCAGGCCGACCCGCAAACCCCGGCTGGCCGCGATGACGGGGTCCAACGAGGCGAACACCAACGGGCGCCACAACAACGCCAGCGCTAACAGAACCAGCGCCGTGATGACGGCCAACTGCGCCACCTGAGCTCCGGTGATGCCCAGGATGCTGCCGAACAGCAGCGCCGACGTGCCGCCGAGGAAACCCTTGTACAGACTGATGAAAAGCAATCCAGTCGCCAGCGCGGCGGCTTGGAACGTACCGACGGCGGCGTTCTGCCCGGCGAGGCGAGCACCTCCGCCGGCCCGTCGGGAACCCAGGGCCAGCACCCCGATTCCGGCGGCCAGGTAGTAACCGAGGGCGGCCGGTCCGCCGAAATAAACCGCACCCGAAGCGCCGGGCACCCCGATCACGGACAGCGTGTGTCCGACGAATGACTCGCGCCGGATTACCAGCAGCACACCAACCGCGGCCCCCAGAACCGAGACCAGTGTCATCGCCCGGAAGGCGTTCACCATGAACGGCGCCGACCACATGTCCAGCAGGTCGGACACCAGGTTCGGCGAGAACTCGCCTACCGTGGCGGTGCCTAGCATCAATGCCCGCCGTGATCGTGCCGGTCACCGTGAATCGCCGGCGCCTCGGGCTGGCCGACGACAACGAGCCGCCCGTCGGAGGTGGTGAGCACCTCGATCGGCGTGCGGTACAGGTCGGTGAGCGTGACCGACGTGATGACCTCGGATACGGAACCGGCCGCCGCGCCGCCCGGCGCAAGATAGATGACGCGGTCGAGGTATCCGACGATCGGGTTCACATCGTGAGCGACCATCAACACGGTGACACCTTCGTCGCGGCACAGGCTCGCGATCAGCTCGGCCACCGAACCTTGGTTCGGTAGATCAAGGGAATCCAGCGGTTCGTCCAGCAACAGCAGGGACGGATGATGGGCCAGTGCTTGGGCGATGAGCAAACGCTGTTGCTCGCCACCAGACAACTCACCGATCGGACGGTGGGCATAGCTCGCCGCGCCGACCAGCGCGATCAGCTCATCAACTCTGGCCCGCACGGCCCGCGAACGACGCGGAGACAACGACAGCCCGTAGCGCGTTCCGTCCACACCGAGTCGCACCAGCTCGCGGGCTTGGACCCGCAAGGACGCATCGAAGCCGCGCCGTTGGGGAAGGTAGCCGATCTCGCTGTTGCGTTGGATATGACCGCTGGTCAGAGCCCGCGTCCCGAGAATCGCTTTCAGCAAAGTCGATTTGCCGACGCCGTTGGGTCCGAGGATCGCCACGAACTCACCCGGCTCGATGGTGACCGAGAGGTTGGACCACAGCACCCGACCGCCGATCGACATCGCCGCGTCACGGATGACCAGCGCCGGGTTGCCAGCGGCTTTCACGCTCACCGTCCGGCCACCGAGGCCAGAGCGGCGCGCAGTGCCTCCAGCTGCCGGACCTGCCAGTCCACGAACGTCGAGCCGGCCGGTGTGAGGGTCTCGGTGAACGTCACGACCGGAATGCTATTCGCCCTGGCCGCACTGACCTGGCGGGCCACATCGGGGGTCGCGTTCTGGCTGTTGTACACGTACACCTTGATCTCACGACGGGCGATCTGGCGATCGATCGTCTGCTTGTCCTGAATGGTCGGCTCGCCTCCCTCGCTAATCGCCGACAAAAAGCTGGCCGGTGTCTTCACGACCAGGCCGAGCGCGTCGGCCATCGGGGCGACGATCGACTCCGATGCTCCGATCGGCACGCCGGCGTACTGCGCCCTGATGGTCGCGATCAGGTCGGTGTAACGCGACAGCGGTCCGGTCCGATAGTGGGCGGCTCCGGTCCGAAACTCGCTCGCCTGAGTTGGATCGACCGCCGACAGCCGGCTGACCAGGTTGTCGATCACGATGTTGACGTCGGCCGGTGAGTACCAGCGATGCGGGTTGTCGCCCGGCACGTGCGCGGTGACGTCACCAACGTTCAGCACCCGCTCGGCGGCGACCCCGTTCGCCGCGATCAGTTTGCCGGCCCATCCGTCATAGCCCACACCGTTGAGAATGACCAGGGCCGCTGAGTGAATCGCGGTTCCGTCCGCCGTGCTTGGTTCATAGTCGTGGGGGTCGGCGTCCGGCGAATTGATGATGTTGTGCACTCTGACATCAGCGCCGCCAACCTGCGCGGCGAGGTCGCCCCAGATGTTCTCAGCCGCGACCACGCGGACCGGTCCGGAGCCGCCCGGGACCGTTCGACCACTCGTCGCACAGGCACTGAGTCCCAGCGAAGCGAATCCGACACCGGCCAGCAGGGCGATCCGCGCGCCGAGGGATCGATAGCTGCTCACGGGCATTAACGTAATGACGGGCTGGCGTCGGCACTAATGCAGGAAGCCGCATACATCGAGAGCAACCAAGGGGGTGCGGTGACCAAACGGTGGGAATCAGCCGCACAGTTGCTGCGCACCCTCGGCTCGCCGGTTCGACTGGCAATCCTCGCTCAGCTCAACGATCGTGAGCTGTGCGTGCACGACATCGTCGACGAACTGGATGAAGCCGGCGGTGGGGTCAGCCAACCGTTGGTGTCTCAGCACTTGCGAGTACTTCGGCAGCGCGGACTGGTCCGGACGCGGCGGCGCGGACGGGAAGTCGTTTACACGCTGGCCGATTCCCACATCAGCCACATCATCGCCGATGCCTCCGATCACGTGCACCACCCGGTCGACAACCCGGCGCCGGACAAGCATCCCCACCGCCCGCCGGCGACCTAGCCGGTGTAGTGAGCGCTGATCGCGGTCAGGGCCTTGTCGATCGCGGCCAGACCCTCTTCGGCCTCCTCCGGCGTGATGATGCACGGCGGGACCACGTGCAACCGGTGATAGTTCGCGAACGGCAGAATCCTGTTTGCCCTGAGCGCACCAAGCAATTCCGCCATCGCCGGTGAGCTGCCGCCGTAAGGGGCCAGGGGTTGCTTGGTGGCTCGGTCGCTCACCAAGTCCAACGCCCAGAACACTCCGAGGCCGCGCACCTCACCGATGACGGGATGACGCTCGGCCAATTCCCGCAGCCCGGGTCCCAGAACCGTTTCGCCGATCATGGCGGCATTCTCGACAATGCCCTCGTCCTGCATGGCGGTCATCGTGGCGACCGCGGCCGCGCAAGCCAACGGGTGACCCGAATAGGTCAAGCCGCCGGGAAACACCCGATCGGCAAAGGTGTTCAGGATCTCTTCAGAGATGATCACGCCGCCGAGCGGGATGTAGCCTGAGTTCACGCCCTTGGCGAAGGTGATGAGGTCCGGGGTCACGTCGTAGTGGTCCAGGGCGAACCACTTACCGGTCCGGCCGAAACCGGCCATCACCTCATCGGCGATGTAGATGATGCCGTAACGATCACACAGCGCACGCACTCCGGCCAGATAACCGGGCGGCGGTGGCATGATCCCGGCCGTGCCCGGGATCGTCTCGAGGATGATCGCGGCGATGGTGCCGGGACCTTCGAACTCCACGACCTGACGCAGATGCTCCAGAGCACGCTCGCATTCCTCGGCCCCGGTGCTGGCGTGAAACGCCGAGCGGTACAGGAACGGCCCGAAGAAGTGCACGGCCCCGGTAGTGCCGAGGTCATTGGGCCAGCGACGGGTATCTCCGGTGAGGTTGACGGCGGTGTTCGTCCCGCCGTGATAGCTGCGATACGTCGACAGGACCTTGTTCCGCCCGGTATGCAGCCGCGCCATCCGGACCGCGTACTCGACCGCTTCCGCCCCACCATTGGTGAAGAAGACCTTGCGCATGTTGGACGGCGCATGATCGATCACCAGCTTGGCCGCTTGGCCCCGAGCCGCGTTGGCGTGCTGGGGAGCCACGGTGCACAGCAGGTCAGCCTGCTCCTTGATCGCGGCCACGACCTTCGGGTGCTGATGGCCGATGTTGGTGTTCACCAGCTGCGAGCTGAGATCCAGCAGCCGATTGCCGTCGCCGTCCACGACGTAACACCCGTCCGCCGATTCGATGACCAGCGGATTCAGGCTGGATTGCGCCGACCAGGAGTGAAAAACGTAGGCACGGTCAAGCTCATACGTGGACGGCGTGGTCATTTATCGATTTCCTGACTCGGGGACGGGCCGATAGGTTTGGGCCGACAGGTCGACTCAACCCGATCGTATTCAGCCTCCGGCCCATCGTGAAGGGCGCCCCAAGGTGAGCCAGCCGCAGCCCCGGCAAGTCGGCCGGACGGACCAGCCAACGAATTCCTCGGCGGCGCTGCACTCGGCCCGGGTCGCCACCGCGTTTACGTTCTCGTTCAACGGCTTTCTCTACGGCGCCTGGGTGCCCCACATTCCCGAGGTCAAGCGGGCCCTGGACCTGTCCGATGCCGCGCTCGGGCTGGCTTTGCTGGGCCCGGCCATCGGATCGCTGCTGTCCATGCCGCTCATCGGACGCGCCACGAACCGCTGGGGCACCGGTCGGGTCACGACCGTGATGGCCTTCCTGGCCTATCTGGTCATTCCCGGCCCCGGGATTGCCTTCAACCTGCCGACCCTGTTCATTGCGCTTTTGTTGTGGGGTCTAGCCACCGGCGGCCTGGATGTAGCGATGAACGCACAAGCGGTCCAAGTCGAGAAGAGCTATCGACGTCCGATCATGTCGAGCTTTCATGCCTGGTGGAGCGTCGGAACGGTACTGGGCACCGGCGTTGGCAGCCTCGGCGCGGGACTCGGCGTCTCACTGGTGACTCAGCAGTCGATTCTGGCCGTGATCTTCGCGATCGTGACCCTCTGGTCCAGTCGACGCTTCCTGCCCGACCTGGCCCACGACGAGTATGGCGAGGGTGGCCGGGTCATCGAATTTCGCCTGATCCTGCTGGGTGTCGCCGGAATCTGTGCCTTGCTGGCCGAAGGCAGCTCGGCCGACTGGTCGCCGGTGTATCTGCGCGATGAGCTCGGTGTCTCGCCGGGGCACGCGGGAATCGCCTTCATCGCTTTCACGGCGATGATGACGACGGGGCGGATGATCGGCGACCGGATCGTGCTCCATCTCGGACGGACACGGTCGCTCTCGGTCGTGGCCGTCTTCGGTGCGATCGGCCTGTCAATCGGCCTGATCAGTGACACCCTGGCCGGCGCGACCATCGGTTTCGCGTGCCTGGGGGCTGGTTTGTCGGTGATGGTGCCGGTTTTCTTCTCGACCGCCGCAGACGGACCCGGGGCGGCCGGACCGAAGCTGGCCGTCGTGTCCAGCCTGAGCTACCTGGGGTTCCTGCTCGGCCCGGCGGCGTTGGGACCGCTGGCCAATGCCAGCAGTGTGCACTCGGCGCTTTGGATCCTGCCGGCCTTCACCGCTCTGGCCGGCCTGCTCGGAGTGATCGCGGTCCGACTCACCGGCCGTCTCATCTCCCAGCCCGCGCGCCGCGAACTCGGAGCCGAGGGCTAGACACGCTAGGCACGCACCCTAGGCACGCACGCTAGGCACGGTATTCGCGCAGCAAACCTCTACTGATGATGGTCTTCTGGATTTCCGAAGTTCCCTCGCCGATCAGCAGGAACGGAGCCTCGCGCATGAGCCGCTCGATCTCGTATTCCTTGGAATAGCCGTAACCGCCGTGGATCCGGAACGCTTCCTGGGTGATCTCGGCGCAGTATTCCGAGGCCAGCAGCTTGGCCATCCCGGCCTCGACATCATTGCGCTCGCCCCGGTCCTTCAGGCGAGCGGCGTTGACCATCAGCAGGTGGGCCGCTTCGACCTTGGTCGCCATCTCGGCCAGCTTGAACGCGATCGCCTGGTGCTCCACGATCGCCTTGCCGAAGGTTTTGCGTTGTTGCGCATAGGCAATCGCCAGCTCGAACGCCCGGATTGAAATTCCACAGGCGCGCGCCGCGACGTTGACCCGTCCGACCTCGACGCCGTCCATCATCTGATAGAAACCCTGCCCTCGGCCTTCCGGTCCGCCGAGAATGTCGGCGTCAGTCTGTGCCACGTCGTCCAGGATCATCTCGGTCGTCTCGACGCCCTTGTAACCCATCTTCTCGATCTTGCCGGGAATGGTGAGACCCGGACGCGTCTCACCGAAGCCCGGCGGCTTCTCGATCAGGAACGTGGTCATGTTCCGATACACCGAATCCGCGCCCTGATCGTCCTTGACCAGGGTTGCCACGACACCGGACTTGGCGCCGTTGGTCAGCCACATCTTCTGGCCCTGCAACAGATAACCGTCTGCGGTGGGGGTCGCCCGGGTCGAGATCGCCGATACGTCCGAGCCCAATGCCGGCTCGCTCATCGAGAAGGCTCCGCGGATCTCGCCGGTGGCCATCTTGGGCAGCAGCCGCTGCTTCTGTTCCTCGGTTCCATGCTGCATCACCATGTAGGCCACGATGAAATGAGTGTTGATCACGCCGGAGATGCTCATCCAGCCACGGGCGATCTGCTCAACCACCAGGGCATAGGTGAGCAGTGATTCCCCTAGCCCACCGAACTCCTCCCCGATCGTGAGACCGAACAGTCCCATCTCCGCCATCCCGGCCACGATGTCGGCGGGATACTCATCGGCATGCTCGAGCGCCTGGGCGTGCGGGATGATTTCCTTGTCGACGAAGCTCCGGACGGTCGACAAGATCTCGACCTGCAGCTCGGTCAGATCCGCTGTCTGCGCAATCCGCGCCATAACCGTCCTATCCTTCCGCAGGGGTAAAGGTGGAGGTGCGCGACATCCCGGCTGCGCGACCCTTGCCCGCGATCACCAACGCCATCTTGCGCGAGGCCTCATCGATCATTTCATCGCCCAGCATCGCCGCGCCCCTCTTCCCCCCGGCCTCGGAGGTATAGAAGTCATAGGCGTCCAGGATCAGCTCGGCATGGTCGTAATCGTCCTGGCTCGGCGCATAGACCTCGTTCGCGATCGCGATCTGGTCCGGGTGCAGCACCCACTTGCCGTCAAAACCCAACGCCGCCGAACGCCCGGCAACCCGGCGATAGCCCTCGGCATCGCGGATTTGCAGGTACGGACCGTCGATGGCCAGCTTGTTGTTGGCCCGTGCCGCCATCAGGATCGACATCAGGATGTGGTGATAGGCATCGCCGACGTCATAGCCGGGTGGCTGCTCGCCGACCACCAGGGACTTCATGTTGATCGAGGCCATGAAATCGGCCGGACCGAAGATGATCGTCTCGACCCGCGGCGAAGCCTTGGCGATGGCGTCGACCGCGATCAGCCCGGCCGCGTTCTCGATCTGCGCTTCGATGCCGATCCGGCCGACCTCCAGACCGACGACCTTCTCGATCTGGGTCAGCAGCACATCCAGCCACTGCACCTGCGTTGCCGACTGCACCTTGGGCAACATGATGCAATCGAGGTTGGAGCCGGCCCCCTCGACCACTTCGACCACATCGCGATACGTCCACTGCGTGGTGAGGTCGTTCACCCGAACGGAGCGGATCTTGTCGCCCCAACCGCCCTCGTTCAAGGCGGCCACGATGTTCTTGCGCGCGTCCGGCTTGGCCAGCGGCGCCACCGCGTCCTCAAGGTCCAGGAACACCTGATCGGCCGGCAACCCCTTGGCCTTGTCCAGAAAGCGAGGATTCGAGCCGGGAACGGCCAAATTCGAACGGCGTGCCCGCGGTGAACGCGGCGACCCGTCAACGGAAGCAGTCATAGACGTTGAGGATGCCTCACAAACGCCGCCACGACCTAAGGATGTTTTCCGTTTCACAACCGCGCGCGTACGTCGGCTGCCCCGGGCCGGGCCACTAAGCTGCCTGGCGTGAGCACGACAACCCGCGTATTCCTGGCCCGTCTGGCCGGCATCGGGGTATTCGACCCGAACGGCGACCACCTGGGCCGGGTCCGGGACGCGGTCGCCACATTGCGGGTGGGACGGCAGCCACCACGGGTGCTCGGGCTGGTCGTCGAGGTGCAACATCGGCGGCGGATCTTCGTCCCGATGGGCCGGGTGACTCGCATCGAAGGCGAGGCGGTGGTGCTGAGCACGGGCAGCGTCAACCTCAAGCGCTTCGAACAACGTCCGGACGAGGTTCTGGTGTTGGGCGAAATCCTCGATCGGACCGTCACCAAATTGGACGACGGGTCTCGGGTCATGGTCGTCGATGCCGCGATGGAACAGAACCGGGTCCGCGACTGGCTCATCACTCGGCTGGCGATTCGCAGCGCCGCCCGGCTCACCCGCCGCCGCTCGGTGCTGCACCAGGTGGATTGGGATGAGGTCGACGGCCTGGCCGCCAACCAGACCAGTCAGGGTGCGGCCTCCCTGCTGGCCGTGCTGGCCGGTATGCGCCCGGCCGACCTGGCCGCGCAACTACAGGACATGCCGGACAAACGCCAGCAGGAAGTGGCTGAGGCGCTGGACGATGAGCGGCTGGCCGACGTGATGGAAGAGCTGCCCGAAGAGGACCAGATCAACATCATCACCGGCCTGCCCGACGAGCGGGCCGCTGACGTCCTGGAACGTATGAACGACGACGACGCCGCCGATCTGCTTCGCGAGCTACCGGCCGCCGAGCAGGAACGGTTACTGGAGATCATGGAGCCGGACGAGGCCGCCCCGGTCCGCCGCCTGATGACCTACGGCGAATACACCGCCGGCGGCATGATGACCTCGGAGCCGGTTGTGTTGCTGCCGGACGCGACGGTGGCCGAAGCCCTGGCCCGGTTGCGCAATCCGGATCTCACGCCGGCGCTGGCCGCTCAGGTGTTTGTCGTTCGTCCGCCCCAGGCCACTCCGACCGGGCGCTTTCTGGGCACCGGCCATTTTCAGCGGCTGCTGCGCGAACCTCCCTCGGCGCTGGTGTCCGGGGTGCTGGACGACGGCATCGATCCGCTGTCTCCGGAAGCTTCGCTGCAGGAGGTCACGATGCACCTCGCGACCTACAACCTCATCGCGGCCCCGATCGTCGACGATCACGACCGGCTGCTCGGCGCGGTCAGCGTCGATGACGTTCTGGACCATCTGCTGCCCGAGGACTGGCGTGATCGCGACGAGCAGACCCGCGTCGGTGCGACCCCCTTCGAATCGGACGATTCGCGATGAGTGAGCCGCGTCGGCGCCTGGATCAGCCCAAGGCCCAGCGCGGTCTGCGCGGTGGCCTGGCCGCGCGACGCATCCAGGCCGACACGTTCGGTGCGGCCTCGGAATCGATTGCCCGCTTCTTCGGGACCGCACGGTACCTCGGGATCCAGACGGTGCTGGTGATCTGCTGGATCATCTTCAACGCACTCGCCCTGGGGGTCTGGAAGTTCGACCCGTACCCATTCATCCTGCTGAACCTGGCCTTCTCGACCCAGGCGGCCTATGCGGCCCCGTTGATCCTGCTGGCCCAGAACCGTCAGGCCAATCGGGATCGGATTCAAGCCGACGCCGATCGATTACGCGACGAGCGTTCGATCGCCGACACCGAGTACCTGGCTCGCGAAATCGCGGCGATCCGGATCGCGCTGGGCGACGTCGTCACCCGCGACTACCTGCGGTCGGAATTGGCCAGACTCGAACGGGAAGACGAATCATCAAGCTGAGGCCGCTCAGGCGAGGCCACCGAGGCGGAGCAGGGCAGAGGTCGCCCCGGCGATGAGCACGACCACGATGAACGGCGCCCGACGCCACACCGCCGACCCACCGACGATCAGCCAGCCCGTCGCGCCCGTCGTGCCCGTCACGGCGTCGGCGGTCACGGCCAGGGCGGCATAGGCGGCGATGACGGGAATCCCCGGCGGCGTAAGGGCAATCAAGAAATACGGCCGGGACCACCGCATCGAGCCCCAAGGTGGCAGGATCCCCCAACGCCTGCGCAGCAAGGGCCCCAGCGGGGTGGCCAGGTTCCACATCACGAAGATCGCGGGCGGCTGCGGTGCCGCCGCCGGCCGATCCGGCGGCTGAATCTCTAGGAGATCCCGCAGGCATGGTCGGGAGGTTCAGCCTCGCTCGGTTGTGGATCCAGCTTGTCCATCAACTCCCGCAGCTGGCGCAGTTCGGAGTCGGTGAGCCGTTGCACCACCAACTCCGCGATGCCGGCCAGGTGCACCCCCGAGGCATCACGCAAGGCATCCAGGCCCTGGGTGGTCAAGACGGTGTACAGGCCCCGGGCATCCTGCGGGTCCGGCTGCCGCTCGACCAGACCCTCGCCTTGCAGGCGGTCGACCAGGCGGGTCAGACCGCTGCGCGACAGCAGCACCGCATCGGCCAAGTCCGACATTCGCAGGCGGTGTCCGGGGGCTTCGGCCAGCTGCACCAGCACGTCGTAACTAGCCAGCCCGACCTTGTGATTGGCCTGTAAATCCTGCCCGAGGCGTCGCAACAAGTGGTTGTGCGTACGCAAAAAGGAGCGCCACGCACCCAGCCTCCAGTCCCCTGCGGTCAACGGCGACTGATGGGCCGTCGCAATCATCGCTATCCGTCCGTTTCTGGTTCGCCGGGAAGTCGTGATGAGTTCCACCGAGGCCGAGATCACCTCCGATCGTAGAGACGACCGCAACGACCGTACGCTGGCCCAGTGGCTACTGAGTTGGTTTCAGCGATATCTTCGGCATTGGCAACAGTCATCGATCCCGACATTCGGCGGCCGATCACCGAACTCGGCATGGTCGAGCGGGTTGAGGTCGATAACGACGGCTCGGCTCGGGTCAAGGTGCTGCTCACGGTTGCCGGCTGCCCGATGCGTGAGCGCATCAACAACGACGTGACCGCGGCCGTTTCCGGCGTACCCGGCGTCACGTCGGTGCAAGTCGAACTCGGCGTCATGGACGATGCTCAGCGCACCGAACTGCGCACCAAGTTGCGCGGCGACAATCCCGTGAACGAGATTCCGTTCGCCCAGCCTGGGTCGCGAACCCGCGTCTACGCCGTGGCGTCGGGCAAGGGCGGTGTCGGCAAGAGCTCGGTGACCGTCAACCTAGCTGTCGCTCTGGCGGCGCGGGGTCTGCAGGTCGGTGTCCTCGACGCTGACATCTACGGGTTCTCGGTCCCCCGCATGCTCGGGGTCACCACGAAACCGACCCAGGTCGAAAAGATGATCATGCCGCCGCAGGCTCATGACGTGAAGGTCATCTCGATCGGCATGTTCACTCCCGGCAACTCGGCCGTCGTCTGGCGCGGACCGATGTTGCACCGGGCGCTGCAACAATTCCTGTCTGATGTCTTCTGGGGCGATCTGGACGTGCTGCTCATGGACCTTCCCCCAGGCACCGGCGACATCGCCATTTCGCTGGCCCAGTTGGTGCCCTCGGCCGAGCTACTGGTGGTCACCACGCCGCAGCTGGCCGCCCGCGAGGTGGCCGAACGGGCGGGGTCGATCGCCCTGCAAACCCATCAACAGATCGTCGGCGTCGTGGAGAACATGAGCTGGCTCGATCAGCCCGACGGCTCGCGACTGGAACTGTTCGGCTCCGGTGGCGGCCAGGCCGTGGCCGAATCGCTGACCAAAGCGACTGGCACCACGGTCGGGCTTCTCGGACAGGTGCCCATCGATGTTGCGGTCCGCGAGGGCGGCGACACGGGGGCTCCGATCGTCCTTACCCACCCCGAGTCGGCGGCGGCCAAGGCCTTCGGCGAGGTCGCGGATTACCTGGCCGGACGTCAGCGCAGCCTGGTCGGACGATCACTGGGATTGTCACCGGCCAGCCGCTGACCGCCTCCCCTTGATCATCTGTAGGTTTTGGTTACTCTGGGCCCCAAAACCTACCGACGATCAAGTCGCGTCGGAGTCGTAACTGATCGGCCGGTCGGGTTGGCCACCACTGGCCGCGCGTGCACTGGCCGCGGGTGCACTGGCCGCGGGTGCACTGACCGTCGAGTTCGAGGTGGGCGCCGCGGTCTGATTCGGACCCGGGGCAGTCGGTCTCGCCGTCGGGGAATCGCTGAACAGAGGCGCGGCGCCGGCGGGAGCGTCGTCCTCGCCTCGCAGAATGCGGTTGAAGGTGTCACGCGGGTTCAGCGCGGAATAGTCCTCATCGCCCAGCAGCGCATTACGGATGGCGGTCTTCGGGTTGAGGGAGGACACATCGAAATTGGCGAATTCGGGACCTAGTTCCGAGGTGAGCTGAGTTCGGGCGCCCTGGGCCATGTCACGCAGCGTTCGGATCATGCGACTGGCGTCCTTCACCAGCTGAGGCAACTTGTCGGGCCCGAAAACAACCAGCGCGACGCCCGCGAGAACCGCAAACTCCAAAGGCCCGATGTTGAACACTCTGCCAGCCTAACTCCTCATGAGGCCTTGGCCAGGGTGACTTTGGCCTGGCCCGATACCCCGCCGCGGACGTAGTGAACTGTGACTACCTGCCCCGGCTTGGATTCATCGATGGCCACCGTAAGAGCATCACCTGAATCGATCAGGGTCTTGTCGTACAGGGTGACGACGTCGCCCTCCTTCAGGCCGGCGCTGGCGGCCGGTCCCCCCGGGACGACCTGCACCAGGTACGCGCCGTCGCGGGTGCCATCGGTGACGCTGCGACTACTGACTCCCATGTCGGCGTGATCGACCTTGCCGGTCCGGATCAGGTCCTGGGCCACCGCGCGTGCGGTGTTGATCGGATTGGCGAAGCCGACACCGATATTTCCGGCCTGGCCGCCGCTGGACTGGCCCAAGGACAGGATCGCGGTGTTGATGCCGACAACGGCGCCCTGAGCGTCGACCAGGGCCCCTCCGGAGTTACCGGGGTTGATCGGCGCATCGGTTTGGATCGCACTGATGACCGCATCCGGCTGGCCGTTCTCGCCCGGCAATCGCAACGGACGACCCAGAGCCGAGACGATTCCCGCGGTGACAGTGCCTCGCAACCCCAGCGGATCACCGATAGCGACGACCGGATCCCCCACCGCCAGCGCGTCAGAATCACCGAGGGTGGCTACGGTCAATGAGGTCTTGTCGACCTTGAGCACAGCCAGGTCGCTGCGGGGATCGGTGCCCACGATCCGGGCCGGCGCCGAGGACTTGTCCGAGAACACCACGCGGATCTTGTCCTTGTCGGCGAAGGAGACCACGTGATTGTTGGTCAGGATGTAGCCACCCTTGTCGATGATCACTCCCGAGCCGGATCCCGCCTCGTCGGCTGAGCGCACGTCGATGGACACCACAGCCGGGCTGACCCGCTGAGCGATCTCGGCTACGGAGCCCACCGGCCGATTAGCGGCCGTCTTGGTTTCGGCCAACTTCAGGTCGGGATTGGTCAGGATCGAATGGGCCCGTTCCGAGAGCCAGTAACCGACGCCACCACCCAAAGATCCCGCGACCAGGGCGGCAACCAACACCAGGCCCAGGGCTGACCAGCCGAACCGTAGACGTTTGGTCGGCTTTCCGGTGTCGGGGACATCCTCGTCGGCGTCGGTCTCGGGAACCTCGTCCAGCATGCCGACCACGTCGTCCTCGGCGTAGACGGGCGGTCCGGCGATCCAGAAGGGTGACTGCGGATCCCGCCAGGGGTCGCGATCGGCCCCAGACTTCCACCAGGGCGAACCCGGACCTGGATGCGTTGGAGCCAAGCGAGTTCCCGGAGCAGGGTCAAAGGGCTCGTTGTTGCGTCCGGCAAATGCCTCGACCAGCTCGCGGTCGACCGGTCGATTGTTCGGGGCGTGACGCGGCGGAAGGCGATCACCGCTGGCCGGCGCGAAAGGAACGTGCGGTCCCTCCGGACTGGAAAACACGGCCTGTTGCTGCGGCGATACCGGGGCGGGAACCGCCCGGGGCAACTCGCCGGCCCCCGCGGGACGCTCGGCGAAAGAGCCATCGGTGCCATCCGGACGGCCGAAAGCCGAGGATGCGTCCTGCTCCTGGCTCACAGGCCCTCCGGTGTCATGGTCTAGGGAACCGCCCGAACGCTACCCATCGTCGGCCGGACGGCCGCATTGGGCCTACCTAGCCGCCCGAGCTGGAAGCGAGCGGCGTTGGGCTCACCGAGCTGGAAGGGAGCGGCGTTGGGGTTGTCGGGCCGTTCGAGCTGGACTGCACCGGGGGCCGGACCACCGAGATCTGCTGAATCGACGCCGGCGCATGCTGATCGAAGGAATGTCCGGGCCGGGCCAGGACATGAGCGCCGAACGTGCCCGCGGCGACCACCGCCGCGGCCGAGGCCAGCAAACCCAGAGGAACGACTGAGCGCCGCATCGATCCAAAGCTGTGTTGGCCACCTCCGGCCGGCCCGTCATCAGAACGATCGACAAGCTTGCGGGCCACGAACATCGGCGTTCCGTCCGACGACATAACGGTCGGCAGGCCGCTCATCGGCGGTGGAAGTTGGGTGGACATCGGCACGCCTGAGAGCCGATCGAGCAGTCCCGAGGGCATGCGGGGCGCCGATGCCGAGCGCAGCATCATGGCCGCTTCGCGCTGTCCGCGGACGGCGGCCGCGCACTCGACGCACTCCGCGCAATGTCGCTCGGCCCGGATGGCGGCGGAAGGTGAGAGGACGCCGTCGGCAGAAGCGGCCACTGCATCTTCTGACAGATGCGGCAGTCCGCCGAATACCCCTGGCCCTGACATTGAGGCGTTCACGACTCCTGATCCGGGCGGACGATTGATCCGGGCGCACGGTGGGCCAAGGCCTCGCGCAGCAGGACCCGGCCCCGATGGATGCGGGACCGCACGGTCCCCACCTTGATTCCCAGGGTCAGCGCAATCTCTTCATAGGTCAGACCTTCCAGGTCGCACAAGACGACCGCGGCCCGGAAATCGGCCGGAAGCGCGTCCAAGGCCCGCTCGATCTCGGGATCGAGGTTGTTCTGCTCGTAGGCACGCTCGGGTCCGGCATCATCCGAGGCCAGGCGGTCACCGGCGTCCTCAGCCAGCGCGTCGAAACGAATCTTCTGGCGACGTCGCACCATGTCCAGGAAGAGGTTGGTCGTGATTCGGTGCAACCAGCCCTCGAACGTTCCCGGCGTGTAGTCGGCCAGCGAACGGAACACCCGGACGAACGTCTCCTGAGTGAGGTCCTCGGCATCGGAGCGGTTACCGGACAGGCGGTAGGCCAGGCGGTACACCCGGTCGGCGTGCAACCGAACAATTTCGTCCCAGGACGGAGCGACCCATTCGGCCGCCACGGACGACCCCGCTGACGCGGACGCGCGGTCCACCGTGTTGTCCCCAGACGGGAACTTGTCCACCGGCGCGGCGGAATCAGCCCGCTGACCCATCGAACTAGCCACACCAAGATTCAGCGTGGTCATCGGCACGATCACCCATTCTCTACAGCTGCTTCCTCCCGCCAATCTGGCGGAGGCGACCACCCTCTCAGGCTCAACTGTGCATTGGGTAAACGCCTCAGTGGCCTCTTACGTTCCCAGTCTGGGGGGATCAGCAGCGGAATTTCCAGGCATTTTGGGGGCCACCGGCCCGCTCGGCCCACCCGGTGTGACGCCCCAGCTGGGCTCGACGCCGCCGTTAGGCTTCGGCCGTGCACACCTTCGGCGAATCCAGTGCGGTGATGGCCCGGGCCCTGGCCGACCTGTGCTTGGACCGGCTGGCCATGCAAGCTCCGCTGGACAACAGCCTGACGCCCGAGCAGCTACAGCAGGCAGCGGGCGTGACCGTCACCGAGGACGGCATCGGGTCCGAACGCGCCTTGGATCTGTGGGAGAACGTGCTCGCCCCGGCCTGTCTGTCGGTCGATCACCCTCGCTACCTGTCATTCATCCCCGGCGCCCCGACCAAGGCGGCGGCGGCTTTCGACATGCTCGTCGGGGCCTCGAGTGTCTACGGCGGGTCGTGGCTGGAAGGTTCAGGGGCCGTCTACGCCGAAAATCAAGCCCTGCGCTGGATCGCCGACTTGGCTGGGCTGCCGGAACAGGCCGGTGGTGTGTTCGTCCAAGGGGGCACCATCGGCAACCTTTCCGCCCTGGTTGCCGCTCGCGAAAGCGCCCGCGCCGCTCTCGGCGCCCGCGCCGGACAGCCACCACCCCGGTGGTCCGTGGTCGTGACGGACGAGACGCACTCCTCGGTCAAGCACGCCCTGCAGGTGGTCATGGACGTGGACCTCGTCCTGGTCGGCGGTGATGAACGGGGACGCCTGACCGGTCCGGCCATTCGCGCAGCGTTGGCCACGGTGAGCGAACCGGTGCGGGCCGGCATTTTCGCGGTAGTCGCCACGGCGGGATCGACCAATCTCGGCGCGGTCGACGACATCGCCGGCATCGCCGAGGTCACGCGGGAGAACGCCTGGTGGCTACATGTCGACGGGGCCTACGGAGGGGCAGCGCTGGCCGCGCCGTCAGCTCGGGAACTGTTCGACGGGGTCGAGCACGCCGATTCGTTCATCGTCGATCCCCACAAGTGGTTGTTCGCGCCATTTGACTGCTGCGCGCTGCTGTATCGCGATCCGGTGCTGGCGCGAGCTGCGCACACCCAGAAGGCCGGTTACCTGGATCCGGTCACGGTCGACGGCGAATGGAATCCCAGCGATTTCTCGATCCAGCTGACCCGTCGAGCCCGAGGACTGCCGTTCTGGTTCTCCCTCGCCGTGCACGGGACCGGGGCCTACACCCGAGCGATCGAGGACACCCTTTCGGTGGCTCGGGCGGCCCGCGCGCTGATCGAGGAGGCCGACCATTTGCGGCTCTTGGTCGAACCCGACCTGTCGGTGCTGATCTTCGAACGCATCGGCTGGAGCGAGCCGGATTACACAGCCTGGACGGCTGAGCTTCTCGGCCGGGGGTTCGCCTTCGTCACCGCTTCGCGTCACGCCGGCCGGATCTGCACCCGGTTCGCCATCGTCAATCCTCAGACCACCGTGGCCGACATTGCCGCCATTATCGAAACCATGATCTAGACGCTGATCGCGGGCCACATTCCTGGCATCTCGCCGCCTGGATTTCAGTGATCGCCCGGTGGTAGGCACTAGAGTCGCGTGCATGGCTGACTCTGGGACGACATCGGCGTATCTGTCCGTCAACAGCATCGCCTACGCCGAGAATTTCATTGCCGAGGACGACGTGATGGTGGCCGCACGCGAGCGCGGCAACGAGCTCGGCTGCGTACCGATCGGGCCGGCCGGCGGTGCGACCCTGCGCATGCTGGCGGCCCTGGTCAACGCCAAGGCGGTCGTCGAACTCGGTAGCGGCGCCGGCGTCTCCGGATTGTGGCTGCTGTCGGGCATGCGGCCAGACGGCGTTCTCACCACGGTGGACACCGAAGCCGAGCACCAGCGAGCGGCTCGGCTGGCCTTCACCGAAGCTGATATCGCCACCACCCGCTACCGCCTCATCAACGGCGCGGCCAGCGAGGTCCTGCCACGTTTGACCGACGGCGCCTACGACCTGGTCTTCATCGACGCGGACAAGACCGGCTACGGCGACTATTACGAGCAGGCCGTGCGCCTGCTTCGTCGGGGCGGAGTGATGGCATTCGACAACGCCCTCTGGCACGACCGGGTGGCCGATCCGGGAGCACGCGACGCCGAGACGATCGCCCTACGTGAATTGGGGAAAACGGTACGGGCCGACGAGCGGGTGCTGCCGGCGCTGCTTCCGGTCGGCGACGGCTTGCTCACCGCCGTCAAGAAGTAGCGCTCACGCGATCGCCGGTCGCGAGGCCGCGTTCGTCAGTTCGGTGAGTACGGCCCGCACGACCGGCCGGGACTCGTTGCTGGTCCGGGTCAGCGCGAGCAACCGGCGGTCCATCGCCGGGTTGATCAGGGAGCGGGTCACCACCTCGGCCACCTCGTCGGCCACAGCGAGCCGGGGCAGGACGGCGACGCCATGTCCAGCGGCAACCGCGCGCACCAGCAGCAGCATGTCATCGGTCTCCCAACGGACCCGAGGCTCGAAGCCGTGGGCCCGGCAGGCGAATCTGACTGCCTGACCGCAGGCCGCGTCGATCGGTGGCATCACCCAATCGGAGCCGGACAGCGACGCCAGCTCAACCGGTGCGTGGCGGCTGCCGGTGAGGCTGGCGAAGTCAGCTGGGCGGCCAACCACGACCAGCGCCTCGGTGCAGAGCTCAGTGGCCAGCAGGTAGTCGGGCATCGGCAACGGGACACCGTCATAGATGTCGACGACCGCGATGTCCAGATCTCCGTTGAGCAGCAATTCGATGCTGCGGTTGGGCTCGGCGACCAGGACGCTCAGGTCCAGCTCGGGGTGCTCGGCGGCCAATCGGGTAGCGGCCGGACTGACGAGGGCCGCGGCGGCTGAGGCGACGGTGCCGACCCGTACGTGACCGGCAATCTCACCGGCCAGCCGGTCCAGGTCCGCTCGGGCCTGTTCGAGCAGCTGCAGGATGGCGGCGGCCCGTTCGACGAGCGCCTGCCCGGCGCCGGTGAGCAGCACGCCACGGGGAGAACGGTCCAGCAGGGGTGTGGCGGCTTCTCGTTCCAGGATGCTGAGTTGCTGAGAGACCGCCGACGGCGTGAGTCCGACCTCGCGCGCGGCCGCGGCGATCGAGCCCCGCAGCGCCACCTCACGGAGCAGGCGCAGTCGGGTGACGTCCAGTGCCGAGCTGCTGGCCGTGCCGGTCATGGTGCGTCCTGCCTTGTGACGGAGACGGGGAGACATAGACGGGCGGTAATCCATGGCATCACTTTTGCTAATAGCTTATGGCATACTAGCGTAAGTATCTCTAAGGAAGGTTGTGACCTATGGCGCGCTCGATCAACGAGGTTCGAGTAGTCGGCCTGGGCAAGGTCGGGGAGCTCGTGGCCACTCTGCTGGCCGATTGCGGGTTCAGCGTGACGGCGTATGACATGCGCGAGCGCAGCGGCTTGCCCTTCGCCACCAAGTCACTGGATGTAACGGACTCGACTGCCGTCCTGGGGGCACTGCAGGGCGCTGATGCGGTGATGTCATGCCTGCCCTATCACCTCAATCTGGGGGTGGCCGAAGCTGCGCAGCGGGCCCAGGTGCACTACTTCGACCTGACCGAGGACGTTCCGACCACCAATCGGGTGCTCGAGCTGGCAGCGCAGAACCCGAGCGTTGGCTACGCCCCGCAGTGTGGACTGGCTCCCGGCCTGATCGGCATCGTCGGGTCCTCCTTGACCAAGCATTTTGAAGAAATCCGGTCAATCGAGCTCAAGGTCGGCGCGCTTCCCCGCCACCCGGCCGGCCTGCTCGGCTATGCCTTCAACTGGAGCGCCGAAGGCGTCGTGAACGAGTACCTCAACGACTGCGAGGTGCTGCGCTCCGGCCACCGCCAGATGGTGCCGGCCATGACGGAACAGGAGCGGGTCGTCATCGGCGGCATCGAGCTCGAGGCATCGCTCACCTCGGGCGGTCTGGGCACGATGTGCGAGACCTACGAAGGTCGCGTCCAACGCCTTGACTACAAGACGATGCGCTATCCCGGTCACTTCGAGTTGATGCGTTTCTTCTTCGACGAGCTGGGACTGCGCGATCGGCGCGAGCTCGCCGGGCAGATCCTGGTCGAGGCCAAACCTCCCGTCGACGACGACGTCGTATATCTGCACGCAGCGGTCGAGGGCCGCCGCGACGGCCAGCTTTACCGCAAGCAGTACGTGCGGGCCTACCAGCCGCTGGAGATCAACGGACGGACGTGGCGAGCGATCTCCTGGACCACGGCCGCTTCAGCCGCCGGGGTGCTCGAATTGGTCGCCGACGGACGGCTGCCCCAAACCGGTTTCATCAAGCAGGAGGACATCAGTCTCGACGATCTGCTGTCCACCAAGAATGGCGCCCTGCTCGCCGACCTCGGAAAGGTCTGATCATGACGTTGCCCTCCCACGATGAACTTCTGGCCACCACAACCAGCATTCTCGAGCGTCTGGGCGTCGGCGATCCATTCGTCTCCGACGGCGAGCTGATCGCTCGCTCGCCGATCACGGGCGGCGTTCTCGGCCGCCTGCGCCCCCACACCGAAACCGAGGTGGGCGACGCCGTCGAGCGCGCGGCGGCCGCATTCGATATCTGGCGCGACGTGCCCGCTCCGGTCCGCGGTCAGCTCGTGCGCGAGCTCGGCGAATTGTTACGCGAACACAAGGACGATCTCGGCGCGTTGGTCTCGATCGAGGCTGGCAAGATCACCTCCGAAGGCTTGGGCGAAGTCCAGGAAATGATCGACATCTGCGACTTGGCCGTCGGGCAGTCGCGGCAGCTCTTCGGACAGACAATCGCTACCGAGCGTCCCGGCCACCGCATGATGGAGCAATGGCACCCGCTCGGGGTCGTGGGCGTCATCTCGGCGTTCAACTTCCCCGTTGCCGTCTGGTCGTGGAACTCCGCCCTGGCCTTGGTGTGCGGTGATTGCGTGGTCTGGAAGCCATCGGAAAAGACACTGCTGACAGCGCTGGCCTGCCAAGCCCTCATTGCCGAGGCCGCCCGTCGAGTCGGTGCTCCGGCCGACGTCTCCCAAGTCGTACTCGGCGGCGCCGGCGTCGGGCAGGCCTTGGTCGATGATCCGCGGGTTGCGTTGATCTCGGCGACCGGTTCCACCCGGATGGGACGCGCGATCGCGCCGCGGGTTGCCGCTCGCTTCGGCAAACTACTGCTCGAATTGGGCGGCAACAACGCCGCGATCGTCGCCCCGACCGCTGACCTGGATCTGGCCGTTCGCGGCATCGTATTCTCAGCGGCCGGCACCGCGGGTCAACGATGCACGTCGCTGCGGCGCGTCATCGTGCACTCCTCGATCGCCGACGAGCTCGTCGAGCGGCTCAAGAATGCCTATGCCACGTTGCCGATCGGTTCGCCGCTGGGCGCGGGAACCCTGGTCGGTCCGCTGATCGACGCCGCCGCCTACGAGGCATTCAACAAGGCGCTGTCGAGCGCACAGTCCGACGGCGGTCAGCTGGTCGTCGGCGGTGACCGCGTGCACGATGACGGCTCGCAGCCCGACGCGTTCTACGTGCAGCCGGCGATAGTGCGAATGCCCGCCCAGACCGACATCGTGCGTAGCGAGACCTTCGCCCCACTGCTCTACATCCTGACCTACGAGACGTTCGAGCAGGCCATCGCGCTGCAGAACGACGTCACGCAAGGGTTGTCCTCCTCCGTATTCACCCTGAACCTGCGCGAAGCCGAGCAGTTCCTGTCCGCGGCCGGATCGGATTGCGGGATCGCCAACGTCAATATCGGCCCGTCGGGCGCAGAGATCGGTGGCGCGTTCGGTGGCGAGAAAGAAACCGGCGGCGGACGAGAATCGGGTTCGGACGCCTGGAAGGCCTACATGCGTCGCAGCACCAACACCGTGAACTACTCGACCGAACTACCCCTGGCCCAGGGCGTCCAGTTCGTCTGACCCGCCGACCCGCGAGGCGGCCAAGGCAATTCGGTCATCGGGGGCCACGGCCGCCAGCCGCAAGTAGTCGGTGGCGAACGGGCCGTAGAACTCCCCGGGTGAGGCGATGATCCCAGCCTGCTCGGCCAGGTTCCGGGCGCAGGCCCAGGCGTCGCCGTCCGGGGCTCGGAACCACAGGTAGAAGCCGCCGTCGGGTAGCGGTGCCTCGATTCCTACCGCCGCGAGCAGCCGTTGCAGCACAACCATCCGTTGCCAGTACCGCTCTCGCTGCCTCTGGACGTGGACGTCGTCGGCCAGTGCGATGACCGCCGCCTGCTGAACGGGTCCGGGCGGCATCAGCCCGGCGTGCTTACGGACCTCGCGCAGGTAATCCACGATCGCCGGATCGCCCACGTAGAAGCCGATTCTGGCCCCGGCGAAGTTGTCACGCTTGGACAGCGAGTGCACGGCCAACACGCCTTCGGTCCCGTGCCGCAAGATCGTGGTTGCCGGTTGGGCGTAACTGAACTCGGCATAGCACTCATCCGAGAGCACCAGCACGTTTCGGGCTCGCCCCCAAGCCGCCGCGACCGACAGATCCTGCAGCTCACCGGTGGGATTGCCGGGTGAGTTCACCCAGATGCACAAAGCCCGTTCGGCATCCGACTCCTCGATCTCCTCCAGGCTGCGATAGGGCACCGCCCGCACTCCGGCCAGGATGGCACCCATTTCATAGGTCGGGTAGCTGATCGCCGGATACAGCACGGTGTCCTTGGCGGGCGTCCGCAGCTTCAGGTATTGGGGAACCGAAGCCACGAACTCCTTCGTACCGACACAGGCCGCGATGTTCAGCTCGGGATCGACGGTGGCTCCCAGCCGCCGCTGGACCCAGCCCGCCGCCGCCCGCCGCAGTTGCGGTGACCCGATCGAGGACGGGTAGCCGCGTGAATTGATCGAATCAGCCAATGCCGCTACGACCTCATCCGGCGGGGCGTCGATCGGAGTACCGATCGACAGATCGATGGCACCGCCCTCCCATTTGTCGGCGATCGCGGCCACGGCCGTGAGCCGATCGTAGGGATAGGGCGGTGGCACGAAGCCGGTGCTCATACAGATTCCCCTTGCTGCACAGGATGATTCGAATCGGTCAGTCGGCTGGCCAGCAACTCGGCCAGGTGGATCCCGGCCCGGTCGGCCAGCTGGTCGAGCTGGGTACGGCAGGAGAACCCGTCGGCCAGAACCACACTCGAGGCGGGCGCCGACCGAACGGCCGGCAGCAACGCGTGCTCGGCGACGGCCACGGACACCTCGTAATGTCCTTTCTCCACACCGAAGTTCCCGGCCAGACCGCAGCAACCGCTGACCGCGTCGACCGTGGCCCCCGCCTGGGCCAATAGCCGGGCATCCGGCTCGAAACCCATCACCGCGTGCTGGTGGCAATGCGGCTGGGCGATGACTTGAACATCAGCCAGCGACGGCGGGTTCCAGCCCCGCTCGTGCAACAGTTCGGACAGCGTCCGGGTCGCCGCTTTCACGCGGCCGGCTCGTGGGTCATCCGGCAGCAGCTCGGTGACGTCGGATCGAAGCACCGCGGTGCAGGATGGCTCCAGGCCAACGATCGGTATGCCTTGCGACGCCGCCGCATCCAACGCGCCCAGCGTGTGATTCAGCTGGCGCCGCGCTCCGTCCAGCTGACCGGTAGAGATCCACGTCAAACCGCAACACACGCTGTGCCCGGGAATCTGGACCGAGTAACCGGCCGCTTCCAGAACGGCGACGGCAGCGATGCCGACCTGGGGTGAGAACGCGTTGGTGAAGGTGTCGAGGAACAGCATCACCGGCTCACCAGCAGCCACCGGGTGAGTGGCGAACCAATGGCGGAACGACTCGGCCGCGAACTTGGGCAGCGGACGGCGCTGGTCTATCCCGCCGATCCGTTTGGCCAGCGCTGCCAATGGTTTCGGGGCCAGGACACCGTTGGCCAACCGGGGTGTCTTCGTCGCCAGCCGGGCCCAGCGAGGCAACCAGCCTAGAAGGTAGTGCGAGGCTGGACGCACCCGACGACGGTAACGCTGAAACAGCACCTCCGCCTTGTACGTAGCCATGTCCACGCCAGCGGGGCAGTCAGAGCTGCAACCCTTGCAGGACAAGCACAAATCCAGCGCCTCAGCCACCTCGACGGATTTCCAGCCACCGGAGACCAGGCTACCGTTGGCCATTTCCTGCAGGACTCGGGCGCGGCCGCGGGTGGAATGGGTTTCGTCCTTGGTAGCCAGGTAGGACGGGCACATCACCCCGCCCGTGTCGGCCCGGCATTTGCCGACGCCGACGCAGCGATGCACGGCAGTGGCAAAGTCACCGCCATCGTGGGCATAGCCGAACCCGCGGGCGCCGGACAAGGACCGCGCCAGCGGCAGTCGCAGGCTCGCATCCACCGGATCCGGGTCGACGATGACACCGGGGTTCAAGAGATTGTCCGGATCGAAGATCGCCTTGACCGACGCGAAGAGCCCGATGGCCGCCGGGGAATACATCGCCGGCAGCAGCTCCCCACGCGCCCGGCCGTCCCCGTGCTCACCCGACATCGAGCCGCCATGGTCAGCGGCCAGCTTCGCCGCGTCCAACAGGAACGAGCGAAACGCCGTCGGACGGTCGGCCAGCGGAAAGTCCAGACGGACGTGCACGCAACCGTCACCGAGGTGGCCGTAGACGACGCCGTCAAGGTGATGCTGATCGAGTAGCTGACGGAACTCACGCAGGTACGGGCCGAGCCGCTCTGGTGGAACAGCGGCATCCTCCCAACCGGGCCAGGCGGGAGCCCCGGCGGCGGTGCGACTGCCGAGACCGGCACCGTCCTCCCGGATCTTCCACAACTGCCGCGCCTGATCACCGGTGACGACGGTCGCGGACTGGGCCTGCGCGAGGCGAACCATTGCTTGGCCAGCGGCCACCGCTTCGGCCAGGCAATCCCCGCCGGTTTCGATGAACAGCCAGGCGTCACCGACCGGAAGCTCCGGGATGGTGGCCTGGCTTCGGCGACTGATCAGCCGCTGGCGAAGCACCGCCACCAACTGGGCATCCATCCCTTCCAGGGCCAGCGGGCCCAGAGGCAACAACGCTGGGACCGCCTCGGCCGCCGTGGCCATATCGGGGTAGCCGAGCACGGTGAGCGCGGTGAACTTGGCCGCCGACACCAGCCGAACGGTGGCTTGGCTGATCACCGCCAAGGTGCCCTCGGTCCCGACCAGGAATTTAGCCAGATCACCCGAGTTCTCGGGCAGCAAACGCTCCATCGAATAGCCGGACACCTGCCGGGTGAAACGGCCGAATTCGGTCCGGATGGTGGCCAGGTTCGCCGACACGAGCTGTGTGAGCTGGGCCGCCACCGGGTCAGCTAGCTCGGCCAGCGGCCCGGTCGACAGGGTTCGGCCATCGGCCAGCAACAGCGATAAGGCTTCGACGTTGTCGCTGGTCCGGCCGTAGGCCAGCGCGTGTGCTCCGCAGGCGTTGTTGCCGATCATGCCGCCGATGGTGCAGCGAGCCTGGGTGGACGGGTCGGGACCGAACCGCAGTCCGTGCGGAGCGGCCGCGCGCTGCAGGTCGGCCAGGATCACCCCCGGCTGCACTACCGCGGTGCCCGCTTGCGGGTCCAGGGACAGCACGCGGTTGAGATGGCGGGAAAGGTCGAGCACGATGCCCGGGCCGACGGCGTTGCCGGCACACGATGTTCCGGCGCCGCGCGCGGTGACGGGCACCTGCAGGTCACGGGCCACCCGGATCGCCGCCGCAACCTCGTCCACCTCGCGCGGAAACACGACGGCTTGGGGAACGACCCGATAGTTGGAGGCATCGGTCGAGTATTCGGCCCGCCGCCGAGTCGAGGCATCGACCTCGGCCACGCCGGCTCGCCGTAGTTCGGCCGCCAACTCCTGCTCACTCACCCCACCATTCTCCCGGCGGCCCCCAACCCCACTGGCAGCGGGTCAGCCCTCGCTCAGTCGCTTACGAGCCGCTAGCCCAGGTGGTGGAAGACGGGAGACGGCATGCGGCCGTCGAGAGCCAGAGCTAAGGCGGCCCGGGCCGCGATCGGGCCAACCAGGTTGCCGGTCCCGTTGTAGCCTCCACACGCCAGCACGCCGGGACGGACAAAGCCGATCAGCGGCCGGGCGTCGGGCGTGAAGCCCACTGAGGCGCCCCAGCGGTGACTCACCGCCACCGCCTGCCCGGCGAAGCGCCCGGCCACTGCTTCGATCCAGCGCTGGACGGGCTCACTCGGCTCGGTTGCGGTAGTCCACTCCGATGCCTCGAAACGATCGCGGCCACCTCCGACGAACAGCCGACCGGACGGATCGCACTGGGCATAGTCATAACCCCAACGGGCGTAAACCGGCCGCGGCACCCGCCTTCTGGCTGCGCCCGGCAGCGGATCAGTGGCCAGCATCTGCAAGCGAGCGGTCCGGACCAGGCCTTTCAGCTCGGGAAGCAGCTCCTCGAGCCGGCCGTCGACGGCAACCAGCACCAGGTCGGCTCGCACGGATCCGGCCTCGGTGTCGACGCCGCCCGGCCGGACCGACACGACGGGGCTGTTCTCGTACAGGCGGGCCGAACCGGCGTAGAGCGCGGCCAGTCCGAGGGCTCGCCGAGCCGGGTTCACCGCAGCATCGTCGGGAAGTAACAGCCCACGCCCGAGCGCGCCGTGATACTCGCGAACCGCGATCCCCGCTTGGGTCAGCGCTCGCTTCTGCTCCAGGCAATCGAGCCATTCGGCGTGTTCATCAACCTCGTCCTCATCGACACCCGCGACCGGCAACCCGGCCAAGCGAATCGAGCCGACCCGTCGAACCACCTCCGGGCCCAAAAGATCGGCCAATGCCGTTATCTCTTCCAGCGTCTGCCGGTAGAGGGCCAGCGCCTCGGATCGACCCCAGGCAACCTCGGCCTGGTGAATGGCCAACGCCGGACCGCCGAGCAGAAACCCACCATTACGTCCGGCCGCTCCAGCGGCCACCCGTCCGGCGTCGAGCCCGACGACCGACAGGCCGCGACGGATTGCCTCGCCGATCGCCGCCAACCCGCTGCCGCCCAAGCCGACCACGCACAGGTCGGCTCGTTCGATCGTCTCCAGGCGTGGCCGGGAACGCCACTCGGCCACGACCGGATCGACATCCCAGCCGATCATCGACGCTAGAGCACCTTGGACAGGAAAGCCTTCGTGCGTTCGTGCCGCGGATTACTCAGCACCTCGCGTGGTTGACCGGCCTCGACGACGACACCCTCGTCCATGAAGACCAAGGAATCAGCGACCTCGCGGGCGAAACCCATTTCGTGGGTCACGACGATCATCGTCATGCCACCGACCGCGAGCTGCTTCATGACATCGAGCACCTCGCCAACCAGTTCCGGGTCCAGGGCCGAGGTCGGTTCGTCGAACAGCATCAACTTGGGTTGCATGGCCAGCGCGCGGGCGATCGCCACCCGTTGTTGCTGCCCACCGGACAGCTGCGCCGGATACGCTTTGGCCTTGTCCGACAGGCCTACCTGAGCCAGCAGCTCTTTTCCCTGCTCGGTCGCCACGCGCTTGCTGAGCCGCTTGACCCGGATCGGTGCCTCGATGATGTTCTCCAAGGCCGTTCGATGCGGAAACAGGTTGAATCGCTGAAAGACCATGCCGATGTCGCGTCGTTGGCGGGCGGCCTCGCGAGGGTGCATCTCGTACAGCCGGTCCCCGCGCTGGTGATAGCCGACCAGCTCACCGTCGACGAACAGCCGCCCGGCGCTGACCTGCTCCAGGTGATTGATGCAGCGCAGAAACGTGGATTTCCCCGAGCCGGACGGGCCGATCAGACACATGACGTCGCCTCGATCGACGCTGAGGGAAATACCCTTCAACACCTCCAGAGCACCGAAGTACTTGCACACTCCCTCGGCTTTGACCATCGGGCCGCTATCGCTCACAGGTGACCTCCCCGTTGCGCGTGGGCCAGAGCGCGCAGCTGCCGGGCCGACATCGTTCGCGAGGCCCCACGCGCGAAGTAGCGCTCCAGATAGAACTGGCCGACCATCAGGATCGAGGTGAAGAACAGATACCAGGCCGAGGCGACGAGCAGCAAAGGAACCGGGTTGAAGGTTTCGACCGAAATATCGCGCGTTCGGCTATACAACTCATAGCTGTACGGCACCGCCGTGACCAGCGAGGTCGTCTTGAGCATCGAGATCAGCTCGTTGCCCGTCGGCGGAATGATGACCCGCATCGCCTGCGGCAGCACGATCCGCAGCATTGTCTGGGTCCAGGACATGCCCAGTGCCGTCGCCGCCTCGTGTTGCCCCTCATCCACGCTGGTGATTCCAGCTCGGACGATTTCGGCCATGTACGCCGATTCGTTGAGTGAGAGTCCGATAACGGCCAGCCAGAACACCGTGAAGAAGCCCTTGGTGTCGACGTGGGCGAACTGGTGGACGAACGGAATTCCGAAGTCGATCTGCTTGTAGATCACGACCAGAAGTCCCCAGAAAACCAGCTGGACATAGACCGGAGTACCGCGGAAGAACCACAGGTAGCCCCAGCTCACCCATTTCAAGACCGGGTTCGGCGAGAGCCGCATCACGGCGAAGAGCACCCCGAGCACCACGCCGAAAAACATCGCCAGTGCGGTCAACAGCACGGTGATACCGGCGGCCTGACTCACCCGCTGGTCGAACAGATAATGCCCGAACGTCGACCAGTCATACGCGGAGTTCGTGAAAACCCCATACACGAAAAGGAATAACGCGATCAAAATGATCGCCGCGCTGATCCATCGACCGGGCCGGCGCAGCGGAATGGCCTTGATCAGCTCCGGTTGGTCAGAGGATCTACCAACCGGAGCACCCGCATCAGCAGCAGCCATCGACGTTGGCTAGCTGGATGCGCCGTTGATGGACGCCGTCGTCACGGCGCCCGCTTCCACGCCCCACTTTTCCAGAATCTTCTTGTATGTTCCGTCGTCCATCATCGACTGGATCGCCTTCTGCAACGCATCTTTCAGCGTCCCGGCATTCTTGGCCACCGCCAGTCCGTACGGCGCAGCCCCGTAGATGGCGCCGGCCAGTTGCAACTTGCCGCCGGACTTCTTCACCGCGTACTGGGTGATCGGCGAGTCGGCATCCAGAGCGTCGTACTGCCCGAGCGCGACCGCCTGGTTCACCGCGTCCTGACTGTCGAGCTTGGACAACTTGATCGCCGGCTTGCCGGCGTCGGTGCAAGCCTTGCTCTTGGCCGGGATGTCCTCGGTCTCTTCAGTGGTTCCGGTCTGCACGATGACCTTCAGCCCACAGGCGTTGTCCGGGTCGACCGTCTTGCCGGCCGGCGAGGCCCACTGGAAGCCGGCGCTGTAGTAGTTGACGAAATCGACCTGCGCTTCACGGGTCTTGTTGTCGGTGAAGGACGACATTCCCACGTCGTACTTGGCCCCCTTCACACTGGGGATGATGTTGTCGAACCCGGATTCTTGATAGGACGTCGTCAGCCCGAGCTTGGCGGCCACCCCGTCCAGGAAATCGACTTCCCAGCCCACGATCTTGCCGCTGGGATCCTTGTACTCGTTGGGGGCATAGGGCACGTTGATGCCGACCACGAGCTTGCCGGCCGCCTTGATCTTGTCCGGCAGCAGGGCGGCAGCCGCGTCGTTCTTGGAGATCGTCCCGACATCGACGGAGTTCGTCGGCGCCGCGGCCTTGGGCTTGTTGCTGGCACAGCCGGTCAGAACCATTGCTCCGACGGCGAGAACGCCGACAAACCCCCGCACAGCCCGGACGTGTCCTCGCATGAAAGCTCCTCTGATCAGCGATTGCAGGTCACCCGATGGAGGCAACCGTCTGCCGAACGACTCTAGAACCTAGATGCTGGTTTGTAGACCGAGGAGCGGGCACCTTACCCAGGCGCAATGCAACCGTAACCAGTTCACTCGGCCCGTTCGGCCTTGCCGAGGACCACCACACCGCCTTCGGAGACGTGGTAGCGCTGACGATCGGAGTCCAAGTCGACACCGATGTGCGCACCTGGGGCCACAACCACGTTCTTGTCGAGAATGGCCCGGCGTACCACCGCGCCGGCCCCGATCGTCACGTTGTCCAGTACCACCGATCCTTCGACATAGGCACCGCCCAGGATCCGTGCCCCCGGCGACACCACGCTGCCTCGCACGGTCGCGCCGGAGATGATGCAGCCAGCGCCGACGATAGATTCCTGAGCCAACCCGCCGACCACGAATTTCGCCGGTGGCAATTGCTGATGGTTGGTGTAGATCGGCCACGCCTGGTTGTAGAGGTTGAACACCGGATGGACGTTGACCAGATCCATGTTCGCGTCGTAGTAGGCGTCCATCGTGCCGACATCGCGCCAATAGGCCCGGTCGCGCTCCTCCGAACCGGGGACCACGTTAGCGTTGAAGTCATATACCCAGGCTCGTTCAGCGGCCACCATCCACGGCATGATCGAGCCGCCCATATCGTGCACCGAGGTCGGATCGTCAGCATCGGCGCGCAGCGCCTCGACCAATGCCTCGGTCGTGAAGATGTAGTTGCCCATCGAGGCGTAGCTGAGCTCCGGATCATCGGGCAACCCGGGAGGATCGGCCGGCTTTTCCAGGAACTCCCGAACCCTTCCGTCCGCGGCGGCATCGATGACGCCGAATTCACCGGCGCCGTCGCGGGGTACCCGAATGCCGGCGACCGTGACCCCGGCGCCACTGTCGATGTGTTGATCCAGCATCTGGCGCGGATCCATCCGATACACGTGATCAGCGCCGAACACCGCGATATGCGTGGGCCTTTCGTCGGTGATCAGGTTCATCGACTGCAGGATCGCGTCGGCACTGCCGGTGTACCAGCGTGGACCCAACCGTTGCTGGGCGGGCACTGGAGTGACGTAGTTGCCCAGCAGTTGCGACATCCGCCAGGTCTGCGTGATGTGGCGGTCCAGCGAATGCGACTTGTACTGCGTGAGCACGCAGATTCGAAGGAAGCCGGCGTTCACCATGTTGGAAAGTACGAAGTCGATGAGCCGGTAGTTTCCGCCGAAGGGCACAGCCGGTTTGGCCCGGTCGGCAGTCAGCGGCCACAGGCGCTTGCCCTCACCGCCAGCCAAAACGATGCCGAGCACTCGGACAGCTGCCATGGTCCAACCATAGTGGGCCTGACCGGCCCGCAGCGATAACCTCAGCCCATGCGTGCCGCCCTGATCAGCCGCGAATACCCACCAGAGATCTACGGAGGGGCCGGGGTCCATGTCGAGTTCCTGGCTCGCGAGCTGCGCGCGCTCATCGAGCTGGAGGTGCATTGCTTCGGCGCCCCTCGCTCAGAGCCCGGCGTCTTCGCCTACCCGATGCCACCCACCTTGGCCGAGGCCAATCCGGCCCTGGCCACCCTCGGGGTGGACCTGGAAATTGCCGGTGCATTAAGCCGATCCGACATCGCCCACTCTCATACCTGGTATGCCAACCTGGCCGGTCACCTGGCCGCGATGCTTTACGACATTCCTCATATCGTGACGGCCCATTCCCTCGAACCGCTGCGTCCATGGAAAGCCGAGCAACTCGGTGGCGGATACCGACTGTCGTCGTGGACGGAGCGGCAGGCCTACGAGTCGGCGGCGGCCGTCATCGCGGTCAGCAAAGGCATGGCCGTCGACATCCAGACGGCCTATCCGGCCATCGACTCAGCCCGGGTGCACGTCATCCCCAATGGCATCGACACGGTGCTCTACGCACCGGTAGCCGAGCGCGATGTCCTGCACCGTTACGGGTTGAAGGCGGACCGGCCGCTCGTGGTGTTCGTCGGGCGCATCACCCGCCAGAAGGGCGTAGGTCATCTGGTCGCGGCGGCGAAGTCCTTCAGCCCGGACGTTCAACTGGCTCTGTGCGCCGGCGCCCCGGACACCCCGGAACTAGCAGCCGAAATAGCCGGTGCCGTCGCTGAATTGCAGGCCGCCCGCGACGGCATCGTGTGGGTGCAGGAAATGTTGCCCAGGTCCGAGATCATGCAGCTGCTCACCGCGGCCGACGTGTTCATCTGTCCTTCGATCTATGAACCGCAGGGCATCGTGAACCTCGAGGCAATGGCCTGTGAGACGGCCGTCGTGGCGTCCCGGGTGGGCGGCATCCCCGATGTCGTGATCGACGGCGAGACCGGATTGCTGGTCGACTATGCGACCGACCCCCGCGAGTTCGAACGCGACCTGGCGGCTGCGGTGAACGAGCTACTGGCCGACCCGGCGCGGTTGCAAGCCATGGGCCAGGCCGGTCGGGCTCGCGCGGTCAAGGAGTACGGCTGGGACGCCATCGCGGCCCGGACGGTGCAGCTGTACCGCTCAGTGCTGTGAGCGCTCAGTGCTGTGAGCGCTCAGTGGCCGGCCGCCGCGGCGACCAGATCCAGGTAGGACGCGAGCAATCTGACCCCGTAGCCGGTTGCCCCGCGCGAGACGACCTCTCCCGCTTCGGTGGCTCGGGCCGGACCGGCAATGTCCAGATGAGCCCAGGCCGTCTTTCCCACGAACGGCTGCAGAAACAGGGCCGCCGTGATGGCTCCGGGATTGCCGGGATCATTGCGTGAATCGGCGATCGCCGAGTCCAGCATCGACTGGTACGCGTGTTCCAGGGGCAAGCGCCACAGCTGCTCGCCGCTGTTGACCGCGGCCCGGTCCAATTGAGCGGCCAGGGCATCGTCGTTGGCGAAGTATCCGCCCATGCCCAGACCCAGCGCTACTTTCATCGCCCCGGTCAAGGTGGCCAGATCGATCACCGCGTCCGGGGCGTATCGCTTGACCGCATAAGCCAAGGCATCGGCGAGCACCAGGCGGCCCTCGGCATCGGTGTTACCGATTTCGGTCGTCCGGCCGCCGTACTGGGTGATGACATCCGAGGGTCGCATCGACCGTCCCGAGACGGCGTTCTCGGCGGCCGGCACCAAGGCGATGACGTTGACGGGTAGCTCCTGCATGGCGCAGTACTGGATCGCCCCCAGTACCGCGGCGCCGCCCGTCATGTCGGTGTGCATCATCCGCATCGCCGCCGGCGGCTTGAGGTTCAAACCGCCGCTGTCGAAGGTGATGCCCTTGCCCACCAGCACTATCGTCGGCGGCTTCTTTTTACCCGGCAGCTTGTTCGTAGCACTCGGGCGATAAGTCGCTTCGATCAGGCACGGCGCGTTATCCGCACCGCCGCCGACGGCCAAGACCCCGCCGAAGCCATTGGCGGTGAGCCAGTCGGTCACATGAACCGTAACGGTGCAGCCAGCCGCGCTCAATTGAGCGGAGGCGACCTCGCCCAGGTTGAGTGGGGTTAGGACATTGGCCGGTGTGTTGCCGAGGTCTCGGGCCCAACCAGCGGCATCGGCCGCGTCGTCACCAGCTCGCACGGCGACCGCATCCACCCGTCCGGCCAGCTCGACGACGCGCAACCGATCGGTTGCTTTGCTGGCCAGCGTGAAGTCATAGCCACCGAGCACCAGACCTTCGGCCAGCGCCCGGCTCTTGGCCGGTGTCGCGGCATCGATGGCGGATACGACCCGCTGATCATCGGCGACCTCGGCCACCGCGCGACCCAGCGCAACACCGGCGACGCGGAAGGCGTCGGGTGATTCATCGCCCAGGCCGAGCAGCAGCACGGTGGACGGGCGCTGTCCGGGCAGCGGCAGACGGTGAACCTGACCGGCAGCGGGATCGGGCTGAAACTGGGCCACAAAGTTGGCGGCCGCGGTGGACACAGCCGCCGGTTGCGCACTCGCGAGCAGTCTGGGCGCAGCCGCGGTGCCAGTCAGCCCCAGAGCCACCACGTCATCGGACGCTGCACCGACATCGCCTTGAGCCACCTGCACCAGAATCACGGGGCCACCTTGATCTCTCGTCGTTGCTGGTCGAATCCTCGCCGACGTGCGTTCGTAGGGGAAGTCATGACATGAAACAGCCCCGGTCGTGTTGACGACCGGGGCCGGGTAAATAGCTAGCTGACAGCGGCGGACAGCGCCTCTGACAGATCGCGTGCCTCGTCAGAGGACAACTCGACGACGAGACGGCCGCCGCCCTCCAGTGGGACGCGCATAACCAATCCGCGACCCTCCTTCGTGACTTCCAGCGGACCATCACCTGTCCGCGGCTTCATCGCCGCCATCCGGGCCTCCTTGTTTACGTGAGCATGCTCGCCGCCGTCCAGAAAGGACCTGGGCGGGTCGTACTCGCCACATTGTCTCGCATACCGGGTACCCAAGCCAACGCGACCCACACCGAATAAGGTTTGGCCATGCCATTCTCCGCATCTGATGTCCTGTTGGTCGATCGCCGTGACGGGATCACCACCCTCACGATGAACCGTCCGGATTCAATGAACTCCCTGTCCAGCGAACTCAAATCGGCATTGCTCGATGCCCTGATCAACATCCGGGGTGACGAGTCCACCCGGGCCGTGATCCTCACCGGAACCGGCCGGGGTTTCTGCGTGGGACAGGACCTGGCCGAGCACGTCGAGCTGTTGAGGTCTGGATCGCCGACCCCGCTACAGACGGTCCGCGAGCACTACAACCCCATCACTGAGGCACTGACGAACCTGCGGGTGCCGGTAATTGCGGCGGTGAACGGAACCGCGGCCGGCGCCGGTGCCGGCTTCGCCTTCGCCTGTGATTTGCGGATCGTGTCCAACGAGGCCAAATTTTTGTTGGCCTTTGCCAACGTGGGGCTGGGCTTGGACTCCGGTGCGTCCTGGACGTTGCCGCGGTTGGTCGGCGCGGGCCGCGCCGCCGAGCTTTGCCTGCTTGCGCAGCCGATCAGTGCCGAAACCGCCGATCGCTACGGATTGGTCACCCAGCTCGTCCCGCCGAACAAGGTGCTGTCATCGGCTCAGGAGCTGGCCCGACGGCTGGCCAGCGGACCGACCGCCGCCTACGCCGGGATCAAGCAGACACTGCTTTTCTCAGCGACTCATTCCCTGACTGAATCGTTGGAGAACGAGGCCGTGCAACAGAACGCATTGGGGGCATCGGTGGACCATGCCGCAGCCGTCGAGGCTTTCGTGGCCAAACAGCCGCCCGTATTTACCGGACGGTAGTTTTCCGGACGGTAGTTGGCCGGGCGCTGCTGGGCTTGGCTCGCCAGCAGTAGGCGACGTGATCATCCACGATGCCCGTGGCCTGCATCAGGGCGTAGGCCGTGGTCGGGCCGATGAACACGAAGCCACGCCGTTTGAGTTCCTTGGCCAACGCCTTGGATTCATTGCTGGAGGAGGCAACCTCGCCTAACGTCTTCGGACGCCGATGTGCAGCGGGAGCGAATGACCACAGCAGATCCGAGAACCCCTCGCCGGGTCCGCCGTCACCGTCGGCGCTGCCGAAGTTATCCATAATCGCGCGGGCATTATTGATCGTCGCGTCGATCTTGGCTCGGTTGCGGACGATCCCGGCGTCGTTGAGCAGGCGATGCCGATCCGGTTCCGCAAACTTTGCTACCACGGCAATGTCGAAGCCGGCGAAGGCCGCGCGAAAGTTTTCCCGCTTGCGCAGAATCGTCAGCCAGGACAGGCCCGACTGGAATGCCTCCAGCGTCAGCCGCTCGAACAGCGGTCGGTCGCCACGAAGCTCGACACCCCATTCCTCATCGTGATACGTCACGTAGTCGGGGGTGGACTCGCCCCAGTCGCACCGCCGAAGGGCGGAACCGGCCGTGTTCACCTACACATCTCGATCGGATTCATCCACCAGCGGACGGGAACGCAAACGGTCACGCTGAGCGGCCCGCAATCCCTGGATCTCTTCGTCACGCAATGCAATCTCAGCCGTGAGCCGATCAATGAGCTCATCGGTCTCTTCGAACCGGTAGCCCCGTATTGCCACCGGAATCCGGACTTGATCGAGGTCGCCTCGAGCCAGGCGGCGGTCCTGAGGAAGCTCGAAAGGCCGCCGATCACGCACCGGCTGGACGCCGAGCCCGTCGGGCAGGATCGCGACGACCGCATAGAAGAGCAGTCCGGCGACGATGACGGCGATCAGGCCGTACCCGATGAAAACCAGCACCTAGCGATCCTGACACGCGGGGCTGACATCCGTCGAACCGATCGCCTCGATCAGGGCGAAGGCCTGCTCGACGGTGGCGACGCGATGCAGGTCCTGCCACGCCTGAGCCCGGACGAAGCCCCGGTCGAGCAGGCTCTCGACGAACTGCCACAACGGGGCGAAGAAATCCTCGTGATCGAGCACGATGACCGGCTTGGGATGCATGCCGAGCGAGCCGGCGGTCCACACTTCGAAGAATTCCTCCATCGTCCCGATTCCGCCGGGCAGCACCAGGAACACCTCGGCGTGGGCGTCCATCAGCGCCTTGCGTTCGCGCATCGTGTCGACGACCAGGAGCTCGTCGGCGTCGAGATCGGCCACCTCGGCCTGCATGAGATGCCGCGGAATGACCCCGATCGTCTTCGCTCCGTAGGCGCGGGCGGTCGTGGCCACCGCACCCATCATCGACACCCGGCCACCGCCGGAGACCAGGCGATGCCCCGATTGGCCGAGGCGGCGTCCGACCTCGGACGCCAGATCCACATAAGCCGGATCGATGCCCACCGATGAGGCACAGAAGACGCACACGCTGACGCCGTGGCCGGTCATGCCCGATCGCCTGGACTACTTGCGGTCGGTCTTGTCGGGCGCCAACACGGCCTCGTCCTCGGCTTGGGCGGCCTGCTCCTTGCTGAGCTGGGCCGACCGTTCGGCTTCGGCCTCCGTGATGATGTCCACGACCTCGTCCACGCTGCTGGTCGTCCGGATCAGTTCCAGGTCAGCCCCGCCGACCTTTCCGGCCGGTTGAACGGTGGTCTTGATCCAGTCCAGCAGCCCGGCCCAGTAGTCGTGGTCGAACAGAATCACCGGGAAGCGGGTCACCTTGCGGGTCTGGACCAGGGTGAGAGCCTCGAACAGCTCATCCAGCGTCCCGAATCCGCCGGGCAGGATGACGAAGGCTTGCGCGTATTTCACGAACATCGTCTTGCGAGCGAAAAAATAGCGAAAGTTGAGGCCGAGATCGACCCAGTCGTTGAGCCGCTGCTCGAACGGCAGCTCGATGCCGAGACCGACCGACTTGCCGCCAGCCTCCGATGCCCCTCGGTTGACCGCCTCCATGGACCCGGGGCCGCCGCCCGTGATCACGGCGTAGCCCGCGGCGGCCAGAGCCGCGCCGAGGTCGCGCCCCATCTTGTACTCGGGGTGATCGACCGGAGTTCGGGCCGAGCCAAACACTGACACTGCCCGTCCGAGTTCGGCCAGCAGGCCGAAACCCTCCACGAACTCAGATTGGATCCGTAACACCCGCCAGGGGTCGGTGTGCACCCAATCGGTCGGACCGCGGGAATCCAGCAGCCGCTGGTCGGTGGTGCTGTCCTGGCCTTCTATCTCGCCCCGGCGCAGGATCACGGGCCCGCGCTGGCGCTCCTCGGGGCGCTCATCGGGGCGCTCGATCGTCATGCCCTGAGCCTAGCCAAGCGTAGCCAAGCCTCACCCCACCTCACCCAACCTCGCCCGGCCTCGCCCGGCCTCGCCCGGCCCAGTCACGCGTAATCCGCTGAGTCACGCGTAACCGGGCGAGTCACGGGCAATAGCGCGTGGCTCACCCCACCTTCGCGTAACTCATGCTGCTGGCCCGAGTCATCTTTGCGAGCAACCGGGTCCGATCGGCCAGATCGCTCCACACGAACCGGACGAACGCGTACCCGTCCGAGCGAATCTCGTCCTCACGGGCCTTCTCCGCGATCAAGGCCGACCTTCCGGTTGCGGCGTCGTACTTTTGCTGACCATCGAATTCGATGACGATCCTTCGCTCCCGGTCCAACAGATCGACTCGGCCCAACAGGCGTGTGCCCTTCCACAATTCGACTTGCGGTTCGAGATCGGTAAATCCGAGTGCCTGTAACCGGATCCGCAGCCGGGACTCACCGGGCGATTCACTTCGCCCATCAGCGAGTCGAGTGGCGGCCCGGGCCCGAACGCAGTGACGATGGCCGGCTATCTGCCGCGTCCAATGCTCCAACTCTGGGCGTTGGATTACCTGCGATCGCAGCCCGGCATCGAGGGTCACCACACCCGACTCGAGTCCGTAAGCCATCGCGGTCTGCAGTGCGGCGACAACCGGTCGCAAGATCCAGAGCCCCTTTACCCGCTCATAGGCATCTTCAGGCCAGACCCGACCCACGCGGAGGGTCGACCGGCTCCCGGTATGGGATCCAACCACGCGAACGAATCGCGGATCGTCGTAAGGTACGCCCCACGTGGGTAGCCCGGCGAGGGCGGCCGCGGTGTGGTGGGACGCCGCGATCCGACCTGCGTGTCGGCGCAGAATCGCCGTAGCCAATACGACGTGGCGTACGTGGGCATAGGCCGGATACTGCTCAGTGAGCACGTAGACGTCCCGGCGCAAACGCTGACACACCCCGGACCGCACCAGCTGACGCACGGCGTCGGCTGAGATACCGAGCTCAGCGACCTCCTGGGTTATCCACAATCCGCTGAGTCACGCCTAACCGGGCGAGTCACGGGCAATAGCGCGTGGCTCACCCCACCTTCGCGTAACTGAGGGTGAGGGCTGAGCAGGCGGATGTCAGCCGGAAAGAAACGCGACCAACGCAGGCTCAGCCGCGGCCAGCACCGCGAGATCCACGTACTCGCCGGCCTGATGGGCCAGATTCGGGTCACCCGGACCGAAATTCAACGCCGGAATCCCCAGCTCGCTGAACCGCGCCACATCGGTCCAGCCCAGCTTGGCCTCCACCCGGCCTCCCAATGCGGCCACCGCTTGGGCGGCAATCGCAGTGTTCAGGCCCGGACGGGCTGCCGGCGCCCGGTCGAGGATGGCAAGGTCGTAGCCCTCGAACACGCCCCGGACGTGAGCTTCGGCCGCGTCGAGTGTTTTGTCGGGCGCGAAGCGGTAGTTGACCGTCACGATGCACTCGTCCGGGATCACGTTGCCCGCCACCCCGCCACGGATGAACACGGCGTTCAGGCCTTCCCGGTAGGTCAGACCATCCACGTCGACGGATTCAGCCCGGTACGCGGCCAGCCGAGCGAGCACGGGCGCTGCCTCATGTATCGCGTTCACTCCGAGCCACGAGCGCGCCGAGTGCGCCCGCGTGCCGGGGACGGTAACCGCCACTCGCAAGCTGCCTTGGCAGCCGGCTTCGACGACACCGTTGGTGGGTTCGAGCAGGATCGCCAGATCCCCCTGCAGCAGTTCCGGTGTGTGGGCGGCGATCCGATTCAGCCCGTTGCGGTCGGCCTCGATCTCCTCGCAGTCATAGAACAGCCAGGTCACGTCGCGGCTCGGCCGTAAGGCACCGGTGGCGATCAGGTGGGCCATCCGCAGCTGCAGTGCCACGCCAGACTTCATATCGGACGTCCCGCAGCCGTACAGCCGGCCGTCGGCCACTCGTGACGGCAGGTTGTCGGCGATCGGCACGGTGTCCACGTGCCCGGCCAGGACTATGCGCTCGCTCAGTCCGCGGTCCGTACGAGCGATGACCACGTTGCCGTCACGCATGACCGACAGGCCGGCGAGACCGTCCGCACCGGCCGAAGCCAGCCGTATAGCCTGCTCGATAGCCGTCATCAGGATGTCTTCATCACCGGACACCGATGCGATGTCGACCAGAGCGGCCGTCAGCTGGTCGGCCGGGACCGCCAGGTCCAGCGCGAGTTCGGCGGTCACAGCGATCAGGCTAGCCGACCTTCGGATCACAGCTCGGATCGTTAGGGTGATCGACGTGACTCTCAGCGCAGAACGTCGACCAGCACACGGACTGGGCCTGGCCACGGTCACCGACCGCGGCGACATCCTTGACGTCTACTACCCCAGCCCCGCCCTCGGCGACGCGGAATCCGGCCCGATCGCCGAAGCGGCGGACGCACTGCGCAAGTTGGAGACCACCGATCCCGATCGTGGCGTGTCCAGCACCCTCGTCCGGACCTCGATCGAGCTTGATCAAGACCCGGTCGACGCGGCCGACATCTACCTACGCCTGCACTTGTTGTCGCACCGTCTCGTCCAGCCACATCAACTCAACCTGACCGGCATTTTCGCTCTGTTGAGCAACGTCGTATGGACGAACTACGGTCCGTGCCCGGTGGACGGGTTCGAACAGATTCGAACGCGACTGCGCGGTCGCGGCCCGGTGACCGTCTACGGAATCGACAAGTTCCCGCGGATGGTGGACTACGTGGTGCCTTCGGGCGTTCGGATCGCCGACGCCGACCGGGTCCGTCTCGGAGCTCATCTGGCGCCCGGAACCACAGTCATGCACGAGGGATTCGTCAACTACAACGCCGGCACGCTGGGCAACTCGATGGTCGAAGGACGGATTTCGGCTGGAGTCGTCGTCGGCGACGGGTCAGATGTCGGCGGCGGCGCGTCGATCATGGGCACGCTGTCCGGAGGCGGCAAAGAGGTCATCGCGGTCGGCCGGCGCTGCTTGATTGGCGCCAACGCCGGCATCGGCATCTCGCTGGGCGATGACTGCGTGGTGGCCGCCGGCGTCTACATCACCGCCGGGACGAAGCTGACCCTCCCGGACGGCTCGACCCGCAAGGCGATCGAGCTCTCGGGCGAATCCGGCTTGCTCTTCTGGCAGAACTCCATCACCGGCGCGATAGAAGTACGGCAGCGGACGGGCGATGGGATTGCCCTGAACCCTCAGTTGCACGCCAACTGAGACCGGCGCGGACGACTCAGGAGACGGATTCACCCATGGCGGCCAGGCGTGCGCGGCGCGGCGCAAGCGCTGTGCTGGTGATCGTGGTGGCGACGGTCGCGGTGATCGTCGGCGGCCGGTACGCCTGGCGCGCCTTCACCAGCGCCGCCCGCAACAACAGTTGCAGCTTCGGCAGCTACCAGCTCGACCTGGACCAGGCTCAGACCGCCTCCACGATGGTGAGCGTCGTTATCAAGCGCGGGCTGCCCGAGCGAGCTGCCGTGCTCACGATCGGGGCGGCGCTGCAGGAGTCCAAGCTCCGCAATATCCCAGCCGGCGAAGGGGATCGCGACTCGGTCGGGGTACTGCAGCAACGGCCGTCGCAAGGCTGGGGCACCGAAGCTGAACTGAGCAACGTCAGCACGGCTACGACCAAATTCTTGGACGCCTTGATCAAACTGCCGAATTGGCAGAGCGATTCCCTGGCCGAGGCCGTTCAATCCGTCCAGATCTCAGCCGACGGTCAGGCCTACGCCAAGCACGAGGCGCAGGCGACCAGCATCGCCAAGGCGCTGATGGGAAGCGCCCCGGCTGGGGTGAATTGCGCTTTCGACAAACCGACCCGGGTGGCCGCGGCGGGCACGGTGGCCAGCCAGTTGCGCAGTGATCTGCCGATCAATCCACCAGGCGTGCAGGGCAAGGTGCTGCACGTGAGGGGTGCCTCCTGGGCGACCGCAGCCTGGTTCGTGGCTCATGCCAATCAGTACGGAATCGACTCGGTGAGCTACGGCGGGAAGAAGTGGACCCGAGCCGATGGCTGGAAGGACTCATCCAGCGCGGGCTCAACCGAGGTCGCGGCCGAGCTGGCCTGACCCGACCGCGTCGGGCCGACTGTCAGTGACCTTCATGCTCCTGCGGAGCGAGCTTGACAACCCATTCGGGGTCATTGGCCGTCTTGCCGATCTTGGTCGCCCCTCCGGGGGAACCGAGCTCGCTGAAGAAGTCGACGTTCGCCTGGGCGTAGTCGCGCCACTTCTCGGGCAGATCGTCCTCGTAAAAGATGGCCTCAACCGGACACACCGGCTCGCACGCACCACAGTCCACGCACTCATCGGGGTGGATGTAGAGCATCCGCTCACCTTCGTAAATGCAGTCGACCGGACACTCCTCGATGCACGCCTTGTCCAGCAGGTCGACGCAGGGTTCGGCGATCACATAGGTCACGGGGACTCCCTTACTTCCTAGTCTGGCCTGTCGAGTGCTTAGTATGCCGGTCGTGCTGTCGGAGAGTTTGCTCGGTCGTCGGGTTGTCGTGCGATACCGACGTCCCGAATGTGACGCACATCCCCCGCTCAGCGATGTCGTCGGAGAACTTATCGCCTTCACGGGCGACGGAAAAGCCACCATCGCTGCCCGGCGGGGTCTCGTTCACATCCCGCTCAGCGACATCGTGCTGGCCCGACCAATCGCCTATGACCGGGGCCAGATCCTGGCGCTGGAGCTGACGGCCAGTCGGGGTTGGCGTCCAGCTACGGAGCTGATGCGGGACGGCTGGCTCTACCGCCTGGACCGGGGCTGGACGGGACGGGCAAATTCGGTGCTCCCGGCGCAGCCACCGTCGCGTCCGCTGGGCGAGATGTTGGACCAGGCCCGCGCGGCCTACACCGCCGAGGGCCTGGAGCTGCAGATTCAGATTCCGCTGGGAGCCCGCGACCAGCTGGACGTCGACCTCGCCCGACGGGGCTTCCTCCTCGCCCGACCAACCGCGGTCATGACCCGGCGAATCGATCCCCCCGGCCCCACCCGGTCCGTCCGAAGTTCCCGGGGACCGGAGGTCGAGGTTGCGCTGGGGAACGAGCCAACCGACGACTGGCTCGCGGCGTATCACTACCGAGGCGAGCAGCTACCCAGCTACGCGGTGGAGCTGCTGCGCCGCCACGACAATGTCCGCTTCGCAGCCGCCTGGTCTGCCGGCCGGGTCGTCGCCGTGGCCCGCGGAGCGGTGGACGACGGCTGGCTGGGGGTGACGGCCGTAGAGGTGGACTCCGGCTTTCGCCGACAAGGGATCGCGCACCGGCTGATGGCCGCACTCACGGACTGGGGCCAGAGTGCGGCAGCCCATCACTGCTACCTGCAGGTCGACCTCGCCAACTCCGCCGCGCTGGCGTTATACGAGCGACTGGGGTTCACCGAACACCACCGATACCACTACCGGATCGCTCCACGCTTGCAGTAGCTATCGGCAGGCGCCGGCGCATGCTCAGCCGGGCCATGAACGTCACCGCGGAGATCACCCCGGCGAAGAACATCGCATAGGCCACGTACTTCAGGTCACTGGGGACCGCGGTCACCAGCACATCGCCTTCCGGGCGCGAACCCAGCAGGTAGACCACGGTGATCGTCCAGGTCAGCACCGGTACGAACCCGGCCCAGTTGGTGTCGTTGACCATCCGGGCCAGCCACGGCAGTGCGATGTTGGTGGCGATCGCCAACGGCACCGACACCCACAACAGGTGGGTGTTGTAACGCAATGGGACGAGCAGGATTTCCCACAGGGCCGTCAGAGCGCCCGCAAAGGCGTACACGAGCAAGCCGAGCACGGTCAGCAGCGGGTTCTGGGGTCCGCGGGGCACCTCGACTAGCGGGGTCTCGGACTCAATCATCGCTCGGCACCCCCGCGAACAGATCGGTCTCCCGGCCGTCGGCATCCCGGTCCGGACCCAGTTCTCCCTGGATGAGGCGGAAGTATTCCACGCCCCATCCCTTTTGACCGAGATTGTTAGACAGGGCGAAGAACGGTCCGTCCACCACGATCTGGGTCGCGTGCGCCGCCAGGGCTCGCATCTTGTGCGGCAGGAACGGCGAAGCGTCCACCACCGTGCTCACCAGTTCGTCTTCGAGGGCGAACGGAATGTCGTCGACGGAGGCGAAGTCGCGAAACGGGGACTGAGGGTGGTCGGCGAGTGCGTCCATGCCCTGCTGCAGCACTGATTTGGGCAACGCCGTCCAGTAGAACTTGGCCACGGACCACGGCGGCTCCCCCGAGCCGGTGTAGGTGGGCTCGGCCGCCCGCTGGGCCGCTGCCGTGGCGACCCGATGAGCCATGATGTGATCGGGATGGCCATACCCGCCGAAGTCGTCGTAAGTGATCATCACCTGGGGCCGGACCTCACGCACGATCTGTACCAATGCCGCTACAGCGGCATCGAAGACCTCGGGGGCGGAGTCGGCGCGCCAGAACGCGCGAGATTTCTTGTTGGCCGCGGTATCCATCATGCCGCTGTCGCGGAAGCGGCCCGCCCCGCCCAGAAAGCGATGATCGGTGACACCCAATTCAGCCATCGCCCGGTCGAGTTCGTGAATCCGCCACCCGCCGAGCTGATCCGCTTCATCGGCGGCCAGCAAAGCCAAGGACGGTTCCAGCACTTCGCCCTCCTCGCCCAGGGTGCAGGTCACCAGCGTCACCTGAGCCCCCGCAGCGACATAGCGGGCCATGGTGGCGCCGGTGCTGATCGTCTCGTCATCCGGATGGGCATGCACCAGCAGCAGTCGGCGCCCGGCGGCGGGACCCGGCTCCGTCCCAGACACGGTGCTCAGCGGCGTCTCGGTCACCGACCAAACCTACCTGGCGCGTCGGTAGAAGCTCAGAGCTCGGCGATCTCGCCGGCTCCGAGACCAGCATCCTGGGCGGCGGCAATATCGGCTCGGACCTCGGGGAAGTGACAGGCCGCGAAGTGCCCGGGAGCCTTAGCCTCCAGGGGCGGGAACTCCGAGGTGCACCGTTGGCGCTGAGAATCATCCAGCGCCTCGCGAAACTTGGGGCACCGGGTGTGAAAGACGCAACCGGACGGCGGATTGATCGGGCTGGGCAGATCGCCGCGCAGCAGAATCCGTTGGCGTCGGCCCTCCTTGGCCGGGTCCGGCACCGGCACGGCCGACATCAGCGAATGTGTGTACGGATGCATCGGCGTGCTGTACAGGACATCGCGGTCGGCCAGTTCCATGATCCGGCCCAGGTACATGACGGCCACCCGGTCAGAGATGTGCCGCACGACGGACAGGTCGTGAGCCACGAACATGTAGGCCAGATCGAACTCGCTCTGTAGATCCTCCAACAGGTTGACGACCTGAGCCTGGATCGAGACGTCCAGCGCCGACACCGGCTCATCACACACGATCAGCTTCGGGCGCAGGGCGATCGCGCGGGCGATGCCGATTCGCTGGCGCTGGCCGCCGGAGAATTCGTGCGGGTACCGGTTGTAGTGCTCGGGGTTGAGACCGACGCGCTCCATGAGCGATTGAACCTCGGTCTTGATTCCCTTACTGGTCTTGGTTCCCTGGATGCGGAAGGGTGCCCCGACGATGGTGCCGATCGTGTGGCGGGGGTTCAGCGAGGAGTAAGGGTCCTGGAAGATGATCTGGATTTCGCTGCGAAGCTTACGCATCTGACGCCGCGAGTAATTGGTGATATCCCGTCCGTCGAACATGATCTGGCCACCGGTTGGATTGTCGAGCTTGGTGACGACCCGTCCGGTGGTCGACTTGCCGCAACCCGATTCGCCGACCAGGCCCAGGGTCTCGCCAGCCCGCACCGAGAACGAAACCCCGTTGACGGCCTTCACCGTGTCCACGGTGCGTTGAATCAGCCCACCGCGGATCGGGAAATACTTCTTGAGGTCCGTAACGCTCAGCAGCGCGTCGCCGGCCTCGGCGGCCGGCGTGAGGACGCCGTCTGGTGCGGCTTGGCTATGACGTGGGATCGACACCAGGTAACCCGTCTTCTCTCGACTACAGCTTCGGCTGAATCTCGTTACGCCACAAGGTGCGGCGTTGGGTCGGTTGGATGTGACAACGCGCGACGTGTTCGGCCCGCTCGGCCGAGACCGGAAGCAGATCCGGATGCGCCGTAGTGCACAGATCACCGGGCACGTGGTCCTTGAAAGAGCAGCGTGGGTTGAACACGCACCCACTGGGCACCCGGATCAGCGACGGCGGCTGGCCGTGGATCGGCAACAACCGGGTCTGACGAGTGCGGTCCATGCGCGGCATCGACCCCAAAAGCCCCCAGGTGTAGGGCATTTCCGGCCCGTAGAAGATGTCGTCGACCGAACCCGCCTCGACACATTGCCCGCCATACATGACGACGACGTGATCGCAGGTTTCCGCGACGACACCGAGGTCGTGAGTGATGAGCACGATGGCGGAGTTGAACTCACGCTGCAGATCCTTCATGAGCTCCAGGATCTGGGCCTGCACCGTGACGTCGAGGGCGGTGGTCGGCTCGTCGGCGATCAGCAGGGTGGGGTCACAGACCAGGGCCATGGCGATCATGGCTCGCTGTCGCATACCGCCGGAGAACTGGTGCGGGTAGTCGTTGTATCGACGGTCGGGGTTGGGGATGCCGACCCGGTCCAGCATTTCGATGACCCGTTTCTTGGCCACCGCTTTGGACACCTTGTTGTGGACGAGATACGCCTCGGAGATCTGCTTGCCGACCCTATAGAACGGATGCATGGCCGACAGCGGATCCTGAAAGATCATCGCCATCTCGCTGCCCCGCAGGGCGCGCATCTCATCCTCGGGTGCACCGACCAGCTCGCGGCCGTCCAGCCAGATCTGGCCGGTGACGAGGGCCGAGGTGCCCTTGTGTAAACCGAGAATCGCCTGGGAGGTAACGGACTTACCCGATCCCGACTCGCCGACGATACCGAGGATCTCGCCTCGTTCGACATCGAAGGACAAGCCGTCCACGCTCTTGACCAGGCCGTCCGCGGTCGGGAAGTGAACCCGCAGATCCTTCACCGACAGGTAAGCCGGCGGGGCCGGCACGTCCACGGTGGCCACATCAACTGGTTGCGCACTCACGATAGGGGCTCGACCTTCCTAGCTGTACGAGACTCGAGGGTCGACCACGGCGTAGAGAATGTCGACGACGATGTTGGCCACGACGACGGCCATCGCGGCAACGATCGTGACCCCCATGATGATCGGCAGATCCTGGCTCTTGATCGAATCGATGGAGATCTTGCCCAGGCCACGAAGGTTGAAGACGGTCTCGGTGATGACCGTGGTGCCGATGAGTGTTCCGACATCGATGCCGAAGATGGTGACGATCGGGGTCAACGCGGCGCGCAGCCCATGTTTGATGACCACCTTGCGACGACTCAAGCCTTTGGACCGCGCCGTGCGAATGTAATCCTCGCTCATGGTCTCGAGCATGTTGGCTCGAGTGAGCCGCGCATAGAGGGCCGCAAACAGGAAGGCCAGGGCGATCCACGGCAGAATCATGCTCTTGAGCCAGAGAACCGGATTCTGGGTTATGCCCACGTAGACCGGATTCTCGATCCATCTCAGCTTGTAGTTGAAAATGAGCAGCAACAGCGGGCCGGTGAAGAAGATCGGCATCGACACCGCCGTCAGGGCAATCGTCATTGCGGCCCGGTCCAAGAACGAACCCCGCTTGAGCGCGGAGATGGTTCCGACCGTGATACCACCGACGAGCCACATGATCGCCGCACCGACGGCCAGGCTCAAGCTGACCGGAATGGCCTGCCCGATCAGGTGGGTGACCGGCAGGTGCTGCCGGAAGGAGTAGCCCAGGCAGGGTGCGTTGCACTTGATCGGGGCCGAGGTGCCGTCATCGACGTAACGGCCGAACAGCACACCATGCAACCAGTTCCAGTACTGCTGGGGAATGGGTAGATCGAAGCCGAACCGATGGTTCAGCGCGGCGATACCGGCGGGGTCCGGCGGCACCTTGCCGACGTAGTAGTACGCCGGTTCGACGTTGGCCAATCGGGGTGCGAGCTGAAAGATCAGGAACGTCAACACGCTGACGACGAAGATGACCAGTACGGCACCGATCAGTCGTCGAAGTATGTAAATGGCCATTTACTGTCCGGCCGCGGTGGTCGGCAGGAAACCTGGTTCCTGCCGACCACCGTGAGCCTTCACCTCTTCCGCACTAGAGGAATGTTTCGAGTTGCATGACCTTCTTGCTGTGCTTACTTTCCGTCGCTGGTGCCGACGTTAACCCAGTCGTAGGCACCGAAGGCAACGGAGAAGTTCGAACGCACATTGGTCAGACGCGGGTTGCGGTAGTACAGCGTCTTCTCGTGCAGGTACGGCAACATGACCGCATCCTTCATAACCTGAGCGTCAAGCTTCTTCCAGTCATCCGGAGTCGACTGACCCTTGGCTCCGTTGTCCAGAATCTGGTTGACGATCGGATCGTTCAGGCTGGCGTAGTTCGAGTTACCAGTCGGAAGGATCGAGGCGCCGTTGGCGATGTTGTTCCAGAAGCCGTACGGCGTCGGGAAGTCAGCACCCCAACCAGCCTGCGCGATACCCAGACCCTGGGACTTCAGGTTGGCCGGCGAACCGATGTACTTGGAGTAGAAGGTCGCCTGGTCACCGGGAGCCGAGATCAGGTTGATGCCAACCCGCTTGAGCGCGGCCTGGGTGGCAACGAAGACCTTCGAGCCCTTACCGGCATTGACGTAAGCCATCTTCAAGTTGAAGCCGTCCGGCTTGCCGCACTGGGTCAACTCGTCCTTGGCCTTGGCCAGATCACCGGTGTTGTCCGGACCATTCGGGTACGGGTTGGCGGTGGGGTCGTAGCCGACGACAGTCGGGTTGTCCATGGTGTTGGCGATGTCACCGGCGTAGGTACCGCCACGGGCCAGCCGCAGGTCGGACTTGTTCACGGCATAGAACACGGCCAACCGGCAGTGAATGTTGTCCAACGGGGCAACCGAAGGAACGAGCACCAAGTACCGGGTGGAGGCGTCCACCGGGTCATCGGCGTTCTTCTTCAGGTCCGGGTTGGTAACCACCTGGGACTGGAACGTGGCCTGGATACCGGTGCTGTCGGACAGACCGTCGGCTTCATTGGCCTGGATCTTCTTGTCCGAGTCATCGGGGTCCGAGTTCACGGTGACGGTGATCGTGTCGGCCAGTGCCTGACGGATCTTGTCAGTGCTCGGGTCCCATTGGTCATTGCGCACGAAGGTGATCTGCTTCTTCGGCGTGTAGGAGCTGATCCGGTACGGGCCGTTGGAGACGGGGTGCAGGGTGTACTTGTCACCCTTGAAGTTCGCGCCACCTTCGACGTTGGCCGGCACGGCCGCTGAGGTCGACAGGGCCATCAGGTAGTCCATGTCGGCGAACGGGCTCTTCAGCTTGATCACGATCGTCTGGTCGTCCGGAGTGGCAATCGCGGTGTCGGGCAGGTCACCGCTCTTGTACGGGCCGGCGTAACCCTTGGGAGCGTTGATGATGCTGGTGTAGTAGAAGCCGGCACCACCATTGATGACGTCCGTTGCGAACAACCGCTCCAGACCGTACTTGAAGTCCTTGGAAGTCACCGGGGAGCCGTTCTCCCACTTGATGCCGGACTTCAGTTTGTAGGTCCATTCGGTCTTGTCAGCGTTGGACGCACCGGGCGCCGAGGCGGCGTCGGGCTCGATCTTGCTGGCATTGTTGGCGCCGGGGATGGACGAGTACCCCATCAGCGTGCGGACGTAGAGCCGCTGCAGGTTCCAGCAGGCGCCGAGGTAGCTGGCCGCCGGATCCCACGAGTCACAGTCGTCCTGCTGGAGCAGCCGTAAGTTGCCGCCCTTCTTGTCGGACTTGTTGACCCAACCGACGGTGGCGGCATTGAAGGCAGGAGCCAGACTCTGGTCACTGCCGTTGCCGTTCGTCGATGCGCTTGACGGCTTGGTGCTGTTGCCACCGCCGCTCTTGTTACTGCTACATCCGGCGATCACCGTTGCGGTAACGGCAATGGCCGCTGCAACCTGCCATGCTCTTCTATAGCGTCGCATAAGTTGCTGTCCATCCTCTCTGAATTACCAGTTGCCCGGGGCTGTTCGCCTCGGTTCCGGCGTGCGCCGGTGTGTTGCCGAATAGCGCCCGTGCAGCTTGTGGCCCAGGGGCGTTCATCGGGTTGACTTCGGATCCAGGGCGTCTCGCAGACCGTCACCGAACAGGTTGAACGACAGCACGGTGATGAAGAGCATCAGCCCTGGGCAGAACAGGTACATCGGATCGATCCGATACCAAGTCCCGGCGTCGCTGAGCATTTGGCCCCAGGAAGCGGTCGGTGGTGAAAGGCCGACCCCGAGGAATGAAAGCCCCGCTTCGCCGAGAATGTAGGCCGGCATTGTCAACGTCGTGTAAACGAGGATTGGCCCGACCAGGTTGGGCAGGATTTCGCGTGTAATTATTCGGTAGTCAGATGCGCCCAAGCTGCGTGCCGCGTCGACGAATTCCTTTTCGCGCAGGGATAAAACCTGCCCGCGCACGATCCGGCCGATGTAGGGCCAGCCGAAGAATCCGAGGACGAAGATGATGACCGCGAACCGCAGCGCTTGCCCCGATAGGCCGAGAAAGGAGTTCACGTTCTGAAAGATTGAGAGCAGCGCGATGGAGAACAACAGTGACGGGAACGCCAGCAACAAATCCATCACGCGAGAGATACCGGCGTCGGCCCACTTTCGGTAGTAGCCGGCGATAACGCCAAGGGTTACACCGAAGATCAGGGACAACGACGTGGCCAGCACAGCCACCGTCATGGACGACCGAGCCCCCATGATCACGCGGGCCAGAATGTCGCGTCCACTGAAAGGCTCCACGCCAAGCCAATGGGTCGAGGTGGCGCCACCGAAGGCGCCCACCGGCAGGCTTGTATCGGGGCTTATCAAGTCGGTATGCAGCGCGTTGGGCTGCTGCCCGTAAATCTTGATCAGCGTAGAGGCAAAGATGGCGATCAGGATGATGAGCAGGGCGACGATGCCGCCAGCTATCGCGACCCGGTCCTGCTTGAGTCGACGCCAGGCGATCTGGCGGAGCGAGCGACCCTGAATGGCCGATGTTTCCGCCGACGCTTCGGGTGATTCGACGACGAGCTCGAGTTCACCCATGGGCAACGACACGCCAACTCCGCCTTTCTGTACGAGCGATCCCGCGGATCACGGAAACCGCCCTCAAGGAACGTTATGCGCCCCCGATAACACGATGGCAACGAGGACAGACCCTCAGTCAGATCGTGACCGAAGGGATATCCAGCGATTCGGGACTGTAGTGCATGAATTTGACATCTGATGACCGGTAGTACCGGATTGCTCTAATTGTTATGCGGGCCTCACCGCATCCAGGCAGGGCGGTGTCACCGCCTTCGATCGTGCTATCGATTTTTATTGCCCATACTGCGGGGATTTTGCGACCGAAGCTCTCGACGAAGGTCGAACTGGCTACAAGATTGCTGGCAGATTTGTTATAAAAATGGCATTTGTTGCCAGCCAGTCCACTTCCATGAGTTGCGACGCGGTCAGCCACCGTAGATCTCGATGCTCCCGGGCCTCGGGATCCGGGGACGCTGAGGACAGCTGTGCTTGGAACAGGATCAGCACAGCGCCAGTTTCCAATTCCTGGCGCGCGATTTCGGGGCCAACCTCGACCTGGATACCTAACTCTTCGGCCAGTTCCCGGACGAGCGCGGCTCGCGGCGATTCACCGGCCTCGACCTTGCCCCCGGGGAACTCCCACTTACCGGCCATCGACGGCGGGCTATCGCGCTGAGCGGACAGCACCCGGTGATTGCGGACCACGGCACCGGCCACGATCGTGACGACCGCCGTCGCTTGTTCGATAGCAGTCATCGCCCGGGCCAAACGAGCCAGGGTCAGTACCCGCGGCCGCGGACTCCACCAGCGACGACGGGCCTCCAGCGTCAGCACGGTGCCGATAGCCACCTCAGCGGTGGCCGCCGAAATCCAGCTCGGCAGCTTCGCGGTCTCGATGCGCACTCGCTCACTGTCCGCGGCCAGCACCTCAGCCACCCGCAATACCGCTCGCGTCACCCGGTCCCCCGTCTCACCGCTGCGTCCTCCGGTCCGTGACTCAGCGCCGGTCGGCCAGGAACGGAAATCGTGCGCGGACGCGTTGCACTTGTTCGGCCTCGACGTCAGCGAACAAGACGGTTTCTGCGACGCTAGCTTGGGAAAGTACGTGACCGAGCGGGTCAATGATCGCCGAATCCCCTACGTAGTTGACCCGATCCACCCGGCCCACCCGATTGCAACCGATCACGTAGGCCTGATTCTCAATGGCCCGGGCCCGCAGCAGCGTCTGCCAGTGATCGCGTCGGGGCTCGGGCCAGTTGGCCGGCACCACATATAGATCAGTGGTCGGTGCCATTGGCCAGAACTCATCGGCGAAACGCAGGTCGTAGCAGATGAAGACACTGACTCGCAGATCGTCGATCGTGACGCTCAACCGGTCCTGGCCGCCTTGATAGTGCAGATGCTCATCGGCGTAGCTGAAGGGATGAATCTTGTCGTAGCGAAAACGTTCGCCGTTGGGGCCGGCGACGATCGCGGTATTGGTCGCCCGCCGGGTTTGACTTTCAGTCACGGGCTCATCGGGCGAGGCCGAGTCGGCCCATTGAGCGACCGAACCGATCAGCCACACCTGGTGGGCCACCGCATGCTCGGCCAGAAACGTCTCGTTCGGGCCACCGGGAGCCTCAGCGATCGCCTCGGGTTTCATCGAAAATCCGGTGGCGTACATCTCGGTCACCGTGATCAGGCGGGCGCCGCCGGCGGCGGCCTGGGAGATCATCGGGGTCAACCGCTCACGGGTGGCCGCCCCGTCCTCCCAGGCGATGTCGTGCTGGATCGCGGCAACCCTCATGACAGTTTCCCCAATCGGGCCAGCGCTTCGGTGAGCACCTCGACGCGCTTACAGAAGGCGAAGCGTACATAGCGGTCCACGTCGGAGTCATAGAACACCCGCGAGGGAATGGCAACGACCCCGCAGGCCTCCGGGAGCGCGCGACACCAGCTTTGGCCGCTGCGGCCTGAGTCACCCAGATCAATAGTGGTGAAGTAGGTGGCTTGCGGCAGGAAAGCAGAAAACCCGTGCTCTATCAGGCCATTCGTCAACAGGTCGCGCTGCGTCCGAAGATCGTCCACCAGCCGCTGATAGTCGTTGCGGTCTGCGGTGAGTGCTTCGGCTACCGCGTACTGGAAGGGACCACTTCCGACGAACGTCAGGAACTGTTTGACCGCCCGCACTCTGCCGATCAGGGCCGCCGGTCCGGTGGCCCAGCCGACCTTCCAACCCGTGACCGAGAACGTCTTGCCGGCGCTGGAGATGGTGATCGTACGGTCAGCCATGCCCGGCAAGGTGGAGATCGGGAGGTGTTCGCCGTCGAATACCAGGTGCTCGTAGACCTCGTCGCTGACCACGCTCAGGTCGTGTTCGAGGGCGAGGTCGGCGATAGTTGTCAGCTCATCCCTGGTGAAAACAGTGCCGGTCGGGTTGTGCGGAGTGTTGAGCAGAATCAGCCGGGTCTTGGCGGTGATCGCCTTGCCCAGCTCGTCCGGGTCGAACGTCCAGCGGCCGGCGTCTGGTCGCAGCGTCACGACTCGCCTTTCGGCTCCGCCGAGGGCGATGGTGGCCGCATAGGAGTCGTAGTAGGGCTCGAAAGTAACCACCTCGTCGCCGGGCTGGGTCAGCCCGAGGACGGCCGAAGCGATGGCCTCAGTGGCACCGACTGTCACCAGGACCTCGGAATCCGGGTCGACACTCGATCCGTACCAGGCGAGCAGGTGGGCGCTGATTGCCTGCCGGAGCTCGGGGATGCCGGGCCCCGGTGGGTATTGGTTGCCCCGCCCCTCGACGATGGCCGTGGCCGCCGCCCTCAGCAGCCATTCGGGGCCATCGGTATCCGGAAAGCCTTGGCCGAGGTTGATGCTGCCAGTCACCAGCGCCAGGGCTGACATCTCAGCAAAAATCGTTGTTCCGAACTGGTCCAGGCGGCCGGAAGTCTGCATAGCTGCTCAGCCTAGGGAATACCGGCCTTGCCTTCCGACTTATTGCTCTGTAATTTTGTAATTGTTGCAATACAGCAAGGAGACTATTCATGTATGCACGTAATGAGGGTCAAGAAGACCCAGACGACACCCGCCGGGGTGGGCATCCCCGTGGTCAAGGACTACGCGGCCCGCGCGAAGGTACACGCGGCCCCCGCGAGGGGCACGGCGGACGGGGTGGGCACTTCCGCGGTCCCCGTGGCCGCGGGATCGGACGGCCGGGCGGCTGGCAGCAGGCCGACGTCCCGCCAGCCGACGATGCCGCTGACTGGTTCGTCGGGCGGCTACCATCTGACTGGTTCGTCGGTCCGGCGCAGATCAGCGTCGACCGCGAAGAGATCATTGTCATCGGTGAATTGCCGCCGGTGGAAGCGGAAGACTCAACATCCGAGGCCACCCGATCCGACGCCTCCCAGGTCGGCCGAATCAGCCGCTTCCGTGAGGACACTCGCGCCGAGCGCGTCAAGATCGCCGACGAGGCCGAGGCACGCTATGGCCGCAAGGTCGCTTGGGGAGCCACGATCGGCTCGACCCAGGTCCTCTTCACGCATCTGGCGATCCCCGTGATGACCCGACTGCGCCAACCAGAACGCCAGGTGCTCGACACCCTGGTCGATTCGGGGGTAGCCCGGTCGCGTTCTGAGGCTCTGGCCTGGGCGGTGAATCTCGTCGGCCAGCACACCGAAGAGTGGCTGGCCAGCCTGCGAGAGGCAATGTCTGAAGTGGACAAGCTCCGCGCACAAGGCCCGGACCTGTAGCCAATCCCCTTATCCGCAGGCGGTCCTCCGGCGGGTGGGAGCTGGGCGAGGATCTTCCAATGCGCCCAGCTCCCCTGTATCACCGTGCCCGCTGGGACCAGAGTCCGTTTGCCAGGCGGTGACGGATTACTGGGCGCTGGCCTTGGCCGTACGGCCCCGGCTACGTCCACGTTCGGTCTGGGACAGGATCACTTTGCGGATCCGGATCGCCGTGGGCGTCACTTCGACGCACTCGTCCTCGCGGCAGAATTCCAGCGACTGCTCAAGGGAAAGCTTGCGCGGCGGCACAAGGTGCTGGAACTCATCACTGGTCGACTGGCGCATGTTGGTCAGCTTCTTCTCTTTGGTGATGTTGACGTCCATGTCGTCCGAGCGCGAATTCTCGCCGACCAGCATGCCCTCATAGACCTCAGTGGCCGGCTCGACGAACAACGAGCCTCGCTCCTGAAGGTTCACCATCGCGAACGGCATCGCCACTCCGGGTCGATCGGCCACCAGCGACCCGGAAGCGCGGGTCCGTAGCTCGCCGAACCAGGGTTCGTAGTCCTCGAAAACGTGATGGACGATCCCAGTTCCTCGGGTATCGGTGAGGAACTCGGTCCGAAAGCCGATCAGGCCACGCGAAGGCACCAGGAACTCCATTCGGATCCAGCCGGTGCCGTGATTGGTCATCGTTTCCATGCGCCCCTTGCGAACGGCCAGCAGCTGAGTGATCGGGCCGAGGTACTCCTCCGGGGCATCCACCGTCAACCGCTCGACGGGCTCGTACAGCTTGCCGTTCACGGTCTTCGTGACCACCTGCGGCTTGCCGACGGTCAGCTCATAACCTTCCCGACGCATCTGCTCCACCAGGATCGCCAGGGCGAGTTCACCACGGCCCTGCACCTCCCAGGTGTCGGGACGCTCGGTCGGCAGCACTCGCAGCGAGACGTTGCCGACCAGTTCGCGGTCCAGTCGGTCCTTGACCAGCCGCGCGGTGACCTTGGTTCCCTTGACCCGGCCGGCCAGTGGCGAACTGTTCGTGCCGATCGTCATCGAGATCGCCGGCTCGTCCACCGTGATCAGCGGCAACGGCACCGGGTTCTCGAGATCGGCCAAGGTATCGCCGATCATGATTTCCGGGATCCCGGCAATCGCGATGATGTCCCCCGGCCCGGCCTGCTCGGCTGGTTTGCGTTCCAGCGCTTCCGTCATCAGCAGCTCGGTGATCTTGACCCGCTCGATCGAGCCGTCGTGACGACACCAGGCGACCTGCTGACCCTTGCGAATCGTGCCCTGGTGCACCCGACACAAGGCAATCCGGCCGAGGAAGGGCGAGGCGTCCAGGTTGGTCACGTGCGCCTGCAGCGCGGCACCCTCTACGTAGGAAGGGGCCGGAACGGTCGACAGGATCGTTTCGAATAGCGGCTGGAGGTCCGGGTTGTCGGGCATCGTGCCGTCACCGGGCCGGTTCAAGGAAGCCCGGCCGTCACGCGCGCAGGCGTACACGATCGGGAACTCGATCTGTTCGGCGGTGGCGTCCAGATCCATGAAGAGCTCATAGGTCTCATCGACCACCGCGGCGATGCGCGCGTCGGGTCGATCGACCTTGTTGATGACCAGAATGACCGGCAGCTTGGCCGCCAACGCCTTGCGCAGTACAAAACGGGTCTGCGGCAGTGGACCCTCCGAGGCGTCGACCAGCAGAACGATGCCGTCCACCATGGATAGACCCCGTTCGACCTCACCACCGAAATCGGCGTGGCCCGGGGTGTCGATGATGTTGATGATCATCGGTTCGCCGCTAGGACGGGTCCAGTTCACCGCCGTGTTCTTGGCGAGAATCGTGATGCCCTTTTCACGCTCGAGATCGTTGGAGTCCATTGCGCGCTCATCGACATGATCGTGAGCACCGAAGGCGCCGCTCTGCCACAGCATGGCGTCCACGAGCGTCGTCTTGCCATGGTCAACGTGCGCCACGATCGCAACGTTTCGCAGGCTGTCGCGTTCTTTGATTGCCACGCGGCAACCCCTTTTCATAACTGGTCGGAAGGCTCCAGTCTAAGGGAAGGGCAGCACCGTTCATTGCCACGGCTGCTCCGCTGTGTCAGCCGTGACGCCGTCGCCGCGCCTTGAACGTGATGCGGGCGAAGTAGCCGACTATGCCGAGATAAAGGACAGCTCCGAATCCGGACATCAGGATCGTGGTCGAGTCCCAGTAAGCCGGCAGGGCCAGGACGGACACCCCTTTGCCGTCATAGACGACGCGGTGGGTTTCGCCCGCGTGCCAACGTGGATCGGCCAACAGCTGCGAGCGGACGAGCCTTCCGTCATCACTGGTGAACGTGCCTGCGACGCTGCAGATCCGGTTGGAGCACGTCCGGCCGGTGACGACGATGTCACCCTTGATGCCGGGCGGGACGCTGCCGACGTGGGAGATGAAGGTGGTGATGACCATCACGATCGCAGCGACGCACAGGGCCGGAAAACCGACCCAGAAAAGCAGTCCGGCGACCCGGCGGGCGCCCGGAAACGACATCGGAATGAGCTCGCCGGCAGCCTCCGGTACGGAGTGCGGACCGGCTTCGGGTGCGGTTGCGGCGCTCATCACGCACATCATCACATCTTCGGCGCCGGCGGCGCGCACTCACTCACGAGGGCGGGGTGGCAGCGCGTGCGCGCCGCGACGGTCGGGTCGACAGGTCGGGCCGCCGCAGTGGCGGCGGGTACCGGTCACCGGGTCTAGCCCCAGGGCCTTGAATTACCCGGCGGACAAGTCCTCGATGATCAACTGCGAGGTATGACCACCGTTGACAGCCGGTGCCAGAATTCATGAAACGAAACCTAAATAACCTGACCTGAACGCCGCTAGTGCGGCCAGGGTGTCAGCCGCCAGAGTGTTTACTGGTGGTTGTGACTGTGACCGTGATCGAGCTCGCCGAGGCCGACTGGCGCGACCGCGAGCGACAGCACGCCCAACGTATCGACGCGGCGACCGCTGCCCATCGCCATCGCCAGGCACGAGCGGCGAAGCACCCGGTCGAGGATTTCCTGTTCACCTACTACTCCTACCGTCCGGCTCAGCTGCGTCTCTGGCATCCGGGCGTCGGCGTGCGACTGGCCGGAGGAGTTCAACGATCACAGTGGAAGCACTACCGCGTCGAATCGGGCAGCGCATTCGTTGACGTCGGCGATTTCCTGCTACACCGGGGTAAAACCCTGAATTTTGTGGAGGAATTGCTGAGGGCCACCTCGCAGCGGCCGGCTCAGTATGGCTGTTTCGGCTTGCACGAATGGGCGATGGTGTATCGCCTCGGGACTGATCAGGTGCGCCACCCGACCTGGCCGCTGCGACTCGGAACCAGCGGGACCGACGCGGTCGTTCGAAGCAACCAACTCAAGTGCTCCCATGTCGACGCCTACCGCTTCTTCACCGACCCGGCACGAGAACTCAATCAGCTGAATCCACAACGTGAAACCCAGACCATCATGGAGCAGCCCGGATGCCTGCACGCCAACATGGACCTATACAAGTGGGCCCACAAGCTGGCTCCGGCGGTGGGCAGCGACCTCATCGCTGACTGCTTCGATCTGGCCCGCGAGATTCGGGTGCTCGATATGCGGGCTTCACCCTACGATTTCCAAGAGTTGGGCTTGCCTCCGATACCGATCGAAACATCCGTTGGAAAAAGTGAATATGCGCGTGCGCAGCAGGCCTTTACGGGTCGAGCGCAGACCTTGCGCGACGAACTGACCGCCGTTTGTGACCGGATCCGGAAGATGGCGACGCCATGACCGACGCTCGGTCCACACCGCGGACGTGCTGGGCGGAGGTCGGATCAGTACCGTTCCGCTGCCGCTCGATTACCTAGACGGATTCGGTGAAGCCTTCTACGGTCGGCCTGAAGCCTTCCTCGACCCAGCGGTACGTGCCGCCCAATCGGGCTGGCATGGACGAACCGACCGCTGAGCGCGGGGTGGCCAAACTTGCCGACGAGTTTGGCTACGGCAAATGGGATCGGCACTTCGGGCACGTGCGCACCCAGCCGGAGTTCAATGTTCAGCTCGGCTCGTCGGCTCGCCTGAGTAGTCGCGTCCGTCGCGTCTGCAGCTGGTCGTACCGGATGGCGTAGTTATCCACAGATTTTCTAAAGTGGTCACGGGCGCGTGTTTGGTTCCGTAAGGTCCTGCCAATGTTCAAGGCAAGCTGCGTGGTTGCGTTCGGCGTGTTGGCCGTGGTGATCTTGTCCGGATGTAGCGGGACAAGTCACCCCGTTGCCCCAAAACCCCTTCACGAGACGTCCAATTCTTCCGCGCCGGTAGTCGCCTCGCCTTCGCCGAGCCCGTCGCTGAAGGTCGTTCCGGTTGATGAGGTACCGCCCGGTGATCCAGAGTCTTGGGTCCCGGCCGGAGTGCCCACCAAGGGTCCCTTCCAAGAGCCCGGCGACGAGGTTCCCCAGTTCACGAGGGCGATGTTTAAGGACACCGAAGTCGGCGCGTATGCGATGGCCGACTATTACACAAAAGCACGAAACTGGTCCCATGCGCTTGGAGAGGACTCGACCCCGTATCTGATTATTTGTGAGGCCGACAAGTGCGCTAGGGACAAGGCCGTCGCGGCTCAGAACCGTTCGATGCATCGGCACGTGATTGGCGGCCGGCGACATCTCGTTTCCAGCTCCACCCTTGGCCCGGCAGGGAAGAATGCCGACCTCGTTATCCAAACGCATCTGAAAGTTGATGCGTCGAACTTCGTTGAGGAATCGGGGAAAGTAGTGAAACACGGGTCTGTGCAAAGCAGGACAATCGACCTGTACCTGAAGTGGCACGGCTCCATGTGGCGGGTAACAGGTGAGTACCTTGCGAACAGGTAGCAGAACACTGTTTCTAAGTGCGCTCATCGCGGCGTCTACCGCTCTTAGCCCACTGACAATCACACGTGCGGATGCCGCCGAATGTAGTGGCGACACAGTCGGTGAAGTGACTTGCAGCAGCGCGTCATCGGCGGCCGAACCAGTGCGCCACCCGGGCACGCCAGCTCCGGGGGCGGACATTACGCAGGTGTTCGCGTGCGGGCCGCGACTGCCGTATGTCATCGCAATCGCCGCCGACTTAGATGAGCCGTGCGATATTGCCAGGCTGGAGTGTTCGCTGGGTGTCACGCAGAAGGGGGACCCGACGATGCAGACGGTCGTGTCGAACTTCTATCACCCTGGCGCGATCGAGCCGTATCGCACCGAAGTTGTGTGTGAGGTGCCGTTGGGGTCGTCGGTGCCGTCGATTGGGGCGGTGAAGGAGGAGGTGACCAAGCGGGCGCCGCGGTTGTATGCGGCCACGGGTGGGGTGGATTTTCCGGTGAATGCGGCGGTGGTGTTTCATCTGAGTCCCGATAAGCCGCGTCCGCCGGATGATGCGGGGTATGCCGAGGCGGCGGTGGATGCCT
>Ga0268264_10000255_pt1 | contig 97190 bp, 93 predicted proteins | sample KBSSwiS32_FD_190357 | JGI IMG/M metagenome (GOLD analysis project Ga0268264, IMG submission 190357) | Switchgrass rhizosphere microbial communities from Kellogg Biological Station, Michigan, USA - KBS Switchgrass S3-2 (SPAdes) (version 2) | ecosystem: Host-associated > Plants > Roots >... | reverse complement strand
CTGCGCAGCCGCTTCCTCCACGCCCAGAGCTTCCTCCAGCACGACCCCTGGGCCGAGCGCGCCGCCGGCGCCGAAGCCCACCTCCACCAGCATATCGCCGAAATCAGGCCCTTTGCTGTTGTGGGGGCGGGCCGGTGAATGTAGCGCTACGCTTGGTTCAACCTGAAAATGCAACGGACAAACATATGACCGCAGAGTGGCTCGACATCGGATCGGTGGACCAGCTCCCCGCCCTTGGCGCGCGCACCCTGCCGGTGCAGGGTGCGCGAGAAATCGCGATTTTCCATACCGCCAATGGCGATGTCTACGCGCTCGTCAACCAGTGCCCGCACAAGCAAGGGCCGCTGAGCCAGGGGATCGTCCACGACACCAGCGTGACCTGCCCGCTGCATAACTGGCGCATCTCGCTCATCACCGGCAAGGCGCTGGGCGAGGATGAAGGCTGCGTGCCGGTGATCCCGGTCAAGATCGACGGCGGCCGTATCCTGATCAGCCGCAAGGAAGCCTTGCAGGGCATGGCATGACGCCAGTTCGCACTACCTGCCCCTATTGCGGCGTCGGTTGCGGCATTTCCGCGACCCTGACGGGTGTGCGCAAGGCGGAGGTCAAGGGCGACGTGGACCACCCCGCCAATGCCGGGCGCCTCTGCTCCAAGGGCACGCATCTGGGGGAAACCACCAGCCTCGAAGGACGCCTGCTGCGCCCGATGATCGGCAAGCGCAATGTAAGCTGGGACAAAGCGCTGGACCTCGTTGCCCGCCGCTTTGCCGACACCATTGCGCGGCACGGGCCGGACAGCGTGGCGTTCTATGTCTCGGGACAGCTGCTCACCGAAGATTATTATGTCGCCAACAAGCTGATGAAGGGCTTCATCGGATCGGCCAATATCGACACCAATTCGCGCCTTTGCATGTCGAGCGCGGTCGCCGGCTATATCCGCGCCTTTGGCGAAGACGTCGTTCCCGCCGCCTATGACGATCTGGAGGCTGCCGACCTCATCGTGCTGGTGGGCTCGAACACCGCCTGGTGCCATCCCATCGTTTATCAGCGCATCCAGGCGGCGCGGGCCGCCCGGGGCACCAAGCTGGTCGTGATCGATCCCCGGCGGACCGAAACCTGCGAGGATGCCGATCTGCATCTGGCGCTGAAGCCTGGAACCGACGTCGCGCTGATGAACGGACTGCTGGCCCATTGCTGGCGCACCGGCCTCATCGACGAGGACTATCTGGCCCAGAGCGTGAATGTTCCCGATGGCTTCTGGGAGGCGCTGGACGAGGGCCATGATCTTTGGTCGGTCGCCCGGACCTGTGATGTTCCGCACGCCGATCTGCAGCGCTTTTTCGACCTGTTCGCGGCGACTCCGCGCACCGTCACCCTATTCAGCCAGGGCATCAACCAGTCGCTGCGCGGCACCGATCAGGTCAATGCCATCTGCAACGTGCACCTCGCCACCGGCCGCATCGGCAAGCCGGGCGCGGCGCCCTTTTCGATCACCGGTCAACCCAATGCCATGGGCGGCCGCGAAGTCGGGGGGCTTGCGTCGACCCTTGCCTCCCACATGGACTTCGCGCCGGAGAATGTGGCGCGCACCGGCCGCTTCTGGGCGGCGCCGCACATGGCCGCGAAGCCGGGGCTCAAGGCGGTGGACATGTTCCGCAATGTGCGCAACGGCAAGATCAAGGCCATCTGGGTCATGGCGACAAATCCCGCGGTCAGCATGCCCGATGCGGGAACCGTCCGCGACGCCCTCGGCCTGTGTCCGTTCGTCGTCGTCTCGGACTGTATGGCGGACACGGATACCACCGCCTTTGCCCATGTGCGTTTGCCTGCGGCCGGATGGGGCGAAAAGGACGGCACCGTTACCAATTCGGAACGGATGATCAGCCGCCAGCGGCAGCTGTTCGCCCTTCCCGGCGAGGCGCAGCCGGACTGGTGGATCATTACCCAGGTGGCACGGCGCATGGGGTGGGCCAGCGCCTTTTCCTATGACCGCCCCGCTGACATCTATCGCGAACATGCGCGCCTTTCGGCCTATCAGAATGATGGCCAGAGGCTGTTCAACCTTGGCCATCACGCGGCGATCAGCAACCCCGCCTATGACGCGATGGAACCGTTTCGCTGGGGCGGTGAACCTTTTTACAATGGCCGCTATTCGACGCCCGATGGCAGGGCGCGGCTCATATCGGTCGAGCAGATGTCGCTGCAGGGGCCGCTGGCCGATTGGCCGATGACGCTCAACACCGGCCGCTATCGTGATCAGTGGCACACCATGACGCGGACGGGCCTGGCGCCGCGCCTGGCCCGGCACCGGCAGGAGCCGTTTGTCGAGATTCATCCGGACGACGCGGCGGCGCTGGATATTGCCGATTGCGACCTCATCCGCGTGTCGACGCCGCAGGGGGAAAGCGTCTTTCCGGCGCTGCTCAGCGAAGGCCAGCGGCGGGGTGAGCTGTTCACGCCGATTCACTGGACGGACCAGCAATCGACCGGCGGCCGCACCGGCCTGCTGCCGCGCCCACTGACCGATCCGCATTCGGGCCAGCCCGGCTTCAAAATGACCCCCGCGCGCATCGAGAAGCTCGCCGTAGGCTGGCGTGGCTTCCTGGTGGCGCGTGAAGCGCCCTCGATGGACGGGGCGCTTTACGCAACGCGCGTGCGCGTGCCCCAGGGCTGGCTCGTCGAAATTGCAGGCGATGGCGATATCTCGGCCATGGCCAAGCGCTTTTTGCCCGCTGGCGATCTTGTGGAGGCGACGGATGCCGCGCGCGGACAGCTGCGCGCGGCGACCCTGCGCGAAGGACGGCTGCAGGCCGCGCTCTATATTTCGCGCACCGGCAGTCTCCCATCGCGGGACTGGCTGATCGAGCAGCTTGAGGCGGCCGATGGCCCCTCCTCGGTGGAACTGCTGGCGGGGCGGCCAGCCAAACCACGCGAAGATCGTGGGCCGGTCGTCTGTGTCTGTTTCGATGTCGGCATGAAAACGATCCTGGCGGCGATCACGGGCCAGGGCCTGGCCACGGTGGAGGCGGTGGGCAGCGCGCTGTCCGCTGGAACCAATTGCGGCTCCTGCCGTCCCGCCATCCAGAAGCTGATTGCAACCACCAAGGAGGTTGCCAATGGCTGAAGCGGCGATCGCGGCGGAAGAGGTATGGCTGGTCGGGGCAGGCCCCGGCGACCCCGACTTGCTTACGCGCAAGGCGGAACAGCTGATCCGGGCCGCCGACATCGTCTTTCACGATGCGCTGGTGGGCCCGGGCGTGCTCGCCCTCATCCCGCCGCATGTCGAGCGCGTCGGCGTCGGCAAGCGGTCCGGGCGGCACAGCAAGGATCAGGACAGCATCAACAGCCTGCTGGTGGCAGCGGCGCTGGCGGGCAAGCGGGTCGTGCGCCTGAAGGGCGGCGATCCCTCGATCTTCGGCCGCTCGGCGGAGGAGATGGATGAACTCGCCGCCCATGGCATCGTAGCCCGCATCTGCCCCGGCGTCACCGCCGCCAGCGCGGCCGCGGCCGCGGCGGGCGTCTCGCTGTCGCTCAGGGGCCTCGCGCGCAGGGTGCAGTTCGTCACCGCTCATGCGCGCAGCGGTGAACCGCTCGACATCGACTGGTCCGCGCTTGCCGATCCAGGTGCCACCCTGGCCATCTACATGGGCAAGCAGGCGGCGCGCGATGTGCAGCGGCAGCTGCTCGCGGCAGGCATGGCCCCGCATACGCCGGTGCTCGCAGTCGAAAGCGCGAGCCTGCCGGAGGAGCGCGTCCTGTCGACCCGGCTGGACTTGCTTGGCATGGCAGCACAGAGCCTGGGCGCTGGTCCCGCCCTGCTCCTTATCGGTGAGGCGGTGCGGGCACGGACGGTCGCGGTCAAGTGGCAGGCTACACGCGCACCAGTCCAATAATCATGCCGTTCCAACCATCCTGCAGCCTCGGCCATTGACTCCATCTCCTGCCGTCGCTGGAACGGGGCGGACATATCGGAGAGGATGATCATGACGACCGAACTGACGCTGCCCGATGGCCTGCTGGACCGCATCACCCTGATCGAAATCCGGGCTGCCATCGCAGATGTCGTACATGGCTATGCCCGCGCGATCCGTCATTCGAGGCCGGCCGATGCTGCGGCGCTGTTTACCGAGGATGGCATTTTCGAGACGCGTGGCGGCCTGCCCGGCCAGACCGATGCGGTTGTGCCTTCCGGCATGAAGGGCGCGCGCAGTTTCTTGCCTATTTGACGAAGGGCGACGGCGCGTCCGTGACGATGTGTCCGGCGTCCTTAAGCATTTGCTCGGTCGCTGCATGGGTGTGCATCGGCGAAAAGGCGGAATGCGGGTCGCCGCCATATGGCTCGTATAAACTATGCGCCCCACGCCCGCTTCGCGCGCGGCTTCTATCGCGGCCCGGTGCTGGACGAGGGAATCGTCTCCGGATGCGCCAGCGTTGGAAGAGATCAGAAGCAGCTGTGATGCTCCCTCAAAGGCTCCAGAAAGGCTGACCATATCGTTGTAGTCGCCATGACGAACGCGCACGCGCCTTATCGGTATACCCCGAAGGACAGCGATAGACCCCGAATGCCCAAAATCACTCCCATTCGATTGTTCCCAGCCAAATAGGTCTTTGAATTATCGAGGAAAAATATTTTTGTGCCTCACAAATACCGTCGGCGATCCTGGCAAAATGCTACGCTTTTGATATTCCAAAGTAATCAGGCGTCGCGCGCGAAATGCACTTCTCTAGATGTATCGTCTTCTATCGGACCGAGAATGAAATCAGGCGCGCCGACTCATGCACGCGAGGGCCTGCTTCAGAATACCGTCAGAGGCTGGAAATACAATCTAGGGAAGATGCTCGCGATGGCACTAAGCCAATCGGGATACCACCCCATCGAGACGCGCAGCACCTGCTCGGCCACCTCGCTGGCTTGAGCCCGCTATCGGATCGATCCCCTGCTTGGCATTGGGCGCCCCTCAATGACGAGCCGCGTCAAGCGCGACCTGCATAGCGGTCGCGAGGCTGGCGACACATTTACTAGAAAGTTCGAGTCTGATACCCAAACTCGTCACTCACTTCGGGCATCAGACTCGAACTTTGGAGGATTGATGCGGCTCCTTCCCACACGCCAAGCGCTTCAGCTGACGGGCCTGTCGGCACCGACGCTGCGCGAGTGGACGAGCCGGCGTGCGCTTATCCCCGCTGACGTGCCACCGAAAAGTCAGGGATCGTCTGCCCAATTCAGCTGGCAGACAATCCTCCTGCTGCGAATTGCCGACACCCTCCGCGAGCGTTTTCACCTCGAACTCCAGGCGCACCGCTCGCTCTTCGTCAGTTTGCGTCGTGGCCTACGTGGCAAATCGTTCATTGCGCTATGGGACAAGGCTCTCGTTCTTCACGGGCGTGACGACTGGGCATTGGTCGACGCTGGCGCAGAGCCGCTCAAGCAGGACGGCATCTTAATCCTGCTAAACGCACACCTCGGCATCCTTTCGGAAGGTTTTGCGCTGCCCAAACCGGCAGGAGTGGCGGGTCAACTTGACCTGTTCCCGGTAACGCCAATCGGCGAATCCTCTAAGCCGCTCGCATCAGGCGCGCGGCGGGCCGTTGAGCGACGGCGGAGGACTGCGTGACTAGCGCGGCCTTCGAGAAGGTTTTACAGGCGACCGGCTACCTAGGGGAGAACGGTCGATCCGCACCGGGCCTAACCATGGCGGGCGAGATCGCCGAATCCAAGCTGCGCTCCATCCTGGACGACGAGCGTGTTGGCCTGAGCGCGGACGCGGTCTTTTCAGCACACGGCGCGGTGACGAGCATCTTCAAGGATGCCGGCGACGAGCATCCCGACGACGCGAAAATCCGCTTCTGGCATGAAGCAGCCTGGAATATCGGCTTGGCGCCGCTTCTGTGGATCGTCACGCCCACGGATGTGCGGCTTTACGATTGCTATGCCTCGCCGCTGATCGACGGCGAGGACGCGGCATCGCCACCGATCCTCGACCGTTTTCTCATTGATTCAGCCGAACGGTTGCGGGCGCTCGACAATGCGTGTGGCCGACTGGCGACGGAAACTGGCGCATTCTGGTCTAGCGCTATTGGCTCGAAAATCAGTAGGCGCCATCGCGTCGATCGTGAGTTGCTTGCTGAGATCAGCGCCCTCGAACAGCGTCTAGTCGACCTCACGCCTGCCGACAGCGATGCGATGACGCGGGCGCTTGCCCGCGATCTGGCGCAACGCTTCATCGGACGCTGCATCTTCACCTGGTATCTCTTGGACCGGGGGCTGGCTCAACCGTTCCTGCCGCAGACCCTGGCGCCAGATCTTAGTGCGATGTTTGCGACGACCGAAAGCGCGTTTGAGCTTTTCGGCTGGCTCCGATCAACGTTCAACGGCGACCTCTTCCCGATGGACGACCCGGGCGCGGAGCGAGAGCAGCTCACGCCCCAGCACCTCTCCTACCTACGTGACTTTGTAGAAGGGCGAAGCCTCATCCCCGGCCGGCATGGCCAGGGGCGCCTGTTTCGCTTCAGGTTCAATGCGATTCCCGTCGATCTCGTCAGTTCGATCTACCAGCAGTTTGCGCGCTCCAGCGCTGCAGAAGAGGCGGACTCGCAGGGCCTTCACTACACACCTGTCGAGCTCGTTCACCTGACCCTCGACCCTGTGTTCGAAGCACTGCCAGTTCAAGCGCGCGTCGTCGATCCCGCCTGCGGGTCAGGCGCATTTCTCGTCGAGGCCTTTCGGCGGCTCGTTTGGCGAGCAAGCGGCGGCAAGCCCGCGTCCCGCAAGCTCGTTCGTCAGATCCTGTACGAGCAGCTCTTCGGGGTGGACATCAACAGATCGGCGCTGGGGATTGCGGCATTCAGCCTATACCTGGCCGCACTCGAGCTCGATGAAGAGCCGGTGAGCGACGTCAAAGACTTGAAGTTCGATCACCTGATCGGAGAAACCCTCTTCGAAGCCGATTCCCTGTCGGAATCGCTTCCCGACGCGCTCACCGCAAAGCCGTTTGACGCAGTCGTCGGCAATCCCCCTTGGACCTTTGTGGGACAGGAGGGCGCGTCCCGCAAACGGGCGAAAAACGACATCGAGACCCTTCGACCTCGCCGCAGCCCAGACCAAGCCTTCCTCAGCCTGGCGGCCAAGCTTGCCGGCGATGCAGGTCGGATCGGGATGATCATGAAGGCCACGCCCTTTTTCTCGAAGGACGTCCATGCGGTTGAAGCTCGTAAGGTCTTGCTTGAACGGCTGACTCCCGTCGCGTTGATCAACCTCTCATATCTTAGGCGGGAGGAGCTGTTTCCGGATGCGGTGGGGCCAGCGCTCCTGTTCTTTTCACGCTGCGCGCTCGCGTCAGATGCCAAGCGCATACTCGTTGGTTCAGTACCCTGGACCCCGGACTTTCGTCGAACCGGCGTATTCAATGTCGGCCCGGGCGAAATCCGATCCGTTCCCCTTGATCGGGTCCTAGCGGTTCCTCCCTTCTTGAAGGCTGCGACCTTTGGCACGGTCCGCGACGGCTGGCTGGTCGAGAGGCTTGAACGCGAGTTCATCACACTCGGCGCCGCGCTCGACGAAATCGGGATCGTCAGCCGGGTTAACCGCGGCCAAGGATTCAAAGTCAAAGGGCGGGGCCAAAGCAAAAGTCCCGACGACTATTTTGAATTAAAGGTCGTAAACCCCGACAACTTCACGGCCTTTCGGCTTCGCTCAGAACTCGAAGAGTTCACCCATACTACGCTTCACCGACCTCGCAGCCGAAGCATTTTCCGGGGACCTCTTCTTTTATGCTCTAAAGTTGGATCGGACGCGGGCGCAGAACGAGGGCGTTACGCAGCAGCCATAAGTTTAGGGGACGTGCTTTACACTCAAGGCTATTTCGGCGTTTCTTTTGCCGGAGCCGATGAGGTCTATGCATACCTTCTTTCGGGCATCCTAAACTCAAGCCTAACCGCATTTCAGTTCGCGTTCGGCGGTCCGACGTGGGGCCTTGAGCGCCCGACCGTAGAACCCCACGACCTTCTTTCCCTCCGAATTCCGCCGCTGGGCAAGCTTTCCCGTGCCCAGATCGACGCCGTGGTGGAGGCAGAACGGGTGCTCGCGGCCTCGCCGACCGACGCCACATGCCTCTCTGCTCTCGATCAGGCAGTATTTGACCTCTACGCTTTAGAATCGGAGGAGCGGGTTGTCGCCGCCGACAGTGTCGAGCGAGCACGCTACCTCATCTTTGAAAACCGAAAGGAACGTGTCGGGCTGGTGGCGCCGCCTCGGGTGGAAGCCCTTAAGGATTATGCTCGTCAAGTCACGCTCACGGTGAACGCCTATTTACGGGCGCGTGGGGAGCGGCACCTCGAGGCCGTTGTGTACGACAAGCGGCTTCAACCAGCAGACTGGTCTGGCGGCATACCCGGTGTCACGGCGGTTCGTTTCGTCATGGCGGAAGGCGGTCCTGGCGCAGAGCCGATTGTTCGCGACGGTGAACCCGGCGATCTCGACTCTCTCGCCGCCATGCTGCGCGGACAGTTCGAAAGCGACGTGCCACCCTATCTAAACGAACGTCGGCAACTCCGCCTCTATGGGGAGGACGATGTCTTCATTCTGAAGCCGACCGAGGGCCGCTACTGGACGTGTACCGCAGGCCTAAATGACGCCGATGTTATCCTTGCCGACCACTGGTTACGGAGGCGGGATGCCGTTGCTCACGCCTGATATTCCGTATGGCAGCCCAGCCTTCGCCTTGTCGGATGATCAGATCGCCACCGTACTCGATCTAGTTTGTCGTGGCGCAGACGAGGCCCGCGCCGACGTTACGCCGGGGATGCTTGAGGTTCCCACGACTATGATCGTACGAAAGGCTATGCGGCGGGTGAAGAAAGCCCTCAACTTCACAAACCTTCAGATCCGGGGGGAGCATGAACTTGAGGATATGTCTACGACCGATCCGACAATCCTGGGTCGGATCGACATTACTTTGCAATTCCTCCACCAGTTTGGCGACGAAGACGCCTACGTCGCAGTGGAATGCAAACGTGTCCGCGCCGATGACGCCACTTTGAATGGGAGCTATGTGGCAAATGGTGTCGACCGGTTTGTCACTGGCCAATATGCCGCCGGACACGAATGGGGCTTCATGCTGGGCTATGTGCTAAGCCTTCCGGTGGAAGACATCGTCGGTTACATCGACACCCGACTGCGCAAGATCTACGGAGATCCTGCAGGTTTGGTATCTGAGCCACCACATCCGACCTCGATGGCCGTGCTTGGAAGCACTGTCATGCAAGGCGGCCACCACCCGCTGCGGCTGAAGCACATATTTGTCGAGATGCTTGTAGCTGCCTGACGACCCATAATTGGCCGGCCGGCGCGTAGTTGCGTGGGTAAGCGCTTTCGACGCCTTCCTGAGGCACTGCCGCGCAGAACCGCGATGCTGCCCTAGCTGAGCTGCTCCCTTTGGCGGGGATCATACCTTTTTGCCCTTAGCAGCGCGATTTCGGCTCGCTGATCGCGCCTTGCCGGCCGCCGAGCGCTGGCTACAAGACTTGGATCAGCAACGCACGTCCAGGGAGCCTACACGGCCTCCACAAAGTCGAGGTCAGGTAGTCCATGTCCGTTCAGCGCCTGCGCAATATCGTGAACCTGGCGGTGCCGACGCTCTTCCGCCAGATCGCGGGCGGGCGCGTGGCGTGCGAGAGCGAAGCCACGTTGCAGCTCCATCTCGGGCGGATCATCGCGACCGCCGCCGATCTGGAGATCATCAGTGAGCGCGAGACATTCTCCGTCGAGCTGGAAAAGCCTCTTCGCGGCGCGGGCGGGAAGCGCGGCCGGATCGATGTGTGGTTTCGCCTCACCGACGATGACGGCCGGGCATGGCGCTGCGCGATCGAGCTCAAATTCTTCAAGCGCGAAAATCACCGCGAACCCAACAATCGCTATGACGTCTTCAAGGACATGGCCCGCCTGGAGGGCTGCGGGGATGTCGCCGATCTCGGCTTCATGCTCGTGGCGACCGACCACCTGCATTACGTCCGCCAGGACGCCTACTCCGACGCGACGAGCGATTTCGACTTCCGCCATGGCCGGTCATACGCCGCCGGGACGGCGCTGACCTACAAGACGGGCGGCTACGGCACGCCCATCACCTTGGCGGGCGACTATCAGTTCAGTTGGGCCGAGGGAACCACGTCGCTCCACTACATCCTGGTGGAAGTGTCGCCGTCGTCTTCGGCCGCCTGACCGCCGATCCCGCGCTCGATCCATTCACTGGTCCACAACCGAACCTTGAGTATGAAGCGGCATGGCTGACGAGATTCCTCCCGAGATCCTGACCGAGATCAAGCGCGTCGCGCGCAGCGAATGGCCCGGCGACCGGGAGATGCAGCAATATACGATCGATGCGGAAACCGAGGCCTATCGCGCGCTCGAAGACCTCGACTTCGGAGCGGCGCTTGAGCACAAGCCCGCGATCCTCAAAGAGGCGCGGGAATTCCACGAAACCTGGGAAGAGATTTTCGGCTTCGTGTCGGGCGAAGTCGAGGCCTTCAACGCCCTCGCGGCGCTCGCGCCCGAGGACGTCCCGGCCGACGTCGTGGCCGAGCACAAGCGCAAGGCGGCCGCTGAGCACGACTGGTTTTCCTCGCAGCTCGAAGATGTCGAGCAGGCCATCGAGGGCTATCGCTATGTCCAGCGCACCCGCGCCAAGATCGGGCCGATCCGCGACATCCTGGTGCGGATGGAGGCGATCATCGGCTCCGAATGCTACAACGCCAACATCCAGAACTATAGCGCCTGGGGCGTCTGGGAGGGGGAAGGCCGGTCGTTCCGCTACCCCGTCACCTACATCCGCAATGGCCAGGAGGAGAAGCGCAAGGCCCGGGTCGATGACCTCGAACCGGAAGCGCTGATCACCGGGCACTATAAGTTCGGCGCCAACGAGCTGAGCATCCACCGCGCCCTCGTCCGCATCGTCGATATGCTGGAGGCCGACTATGGCCTCAAAATCCCGCGCGGCGAGGAGTCATGCTGACCTTGGGACACCGCATCGCCGGCCCGTCAATCCTCGCCTTTGGCGCGCTCATCCTGTTGCTGGCGCCAATGCCGGCGCGCGCGGACCCGTGCGAAGGACGCCTGCCGTCGCGACCCGGCGAGCAGTTCAGCGGCACGGTGCGCTACGTCGGCGATGGCGATGGGCTGTGCGTTGGCAGCTCCGCCGATCCCGACAACTGGATCGAGGTTCGCTTGGGCGACTTTGACGCGCCCGAGCTCCAGGCGCCCGACGGTCGCCGGGCCAAGGCGCTCCTCGAACAGGTGGCGTTCGGGCAGGCCGTGACGTGCGAGGCGCAGCGTGGCCGGAGCGGCCGGGTCATCGTTTTCGATCGCGTGATCGCCGTCTGCCGGGTGCGCGGTCGCCCGATCGGTGACCTTCTTCGCGCCGTCCACGCGCCGGAAGGCGGAAACTAGATTCAGGCCTGGGAGGGGAAAGCCTTCCCCTGCGCCCGAGCCTGGCGTCTCGATCGACCCCTTCTGCGGGGAGGCCCCCGCAACGCCCCCTAAGCCGTCCTGGGGCGGCGCGCCGCGTTCAGGGCCGGGCGGTCGGGAGCATCAGAGGGAGAGGGCTGCGGCTGTCGCCGTGACGGGTTTTGAAGGTCGAGAGAGGATCTCCGGCCGGCCCGTCGCGGAGATACGCGATGACACGCTCAGCTTCCAAGGGCCGCGCCCGGACCGACCGGACGAATATCTACGACGAGATCACCCACCGGATCATCGGCGAGCTGGAGGCAGGCCGCCTCCCCTGGGTCCAGCCCTGGGGTTCGAGCGGCGTCGCGGCGCCGCTCGCCATGCCCCAGAACGCCGCCGCGCGCCGGGGCTATTCTGGCATCAACATCCTCATCCTGTGGGGCGCCGTCGTCCAGCACGGCTATCCGACCCAAGGCTGGCTGACCTTCCGCCAGGCGCTGGGCCTCGGCGGCAATGTGCGCAAGGGCGAGCATGGCACCACGGTCGTCTACGCCGATCGCTTCATCCCCGATGACGAGCGCCGGCGCGCCCGGGAGACCGGCGAGGAGGCGGCCGCCATCCCCTTCCTCAAGCGCTTCACCGTGTTCAACGTCGCCCAGTGCGAGAACCTGCCCGATGAACTCTCCGCCCCGCCGCCGCCGGTGCCCGAAGGGCTGATCGTTCCGGAAGCCGAGGCCCTGCTCCGGGCGAGCGGCGCCGATCTGCGCCTTGGCGGCGACAAGGCCTTTTATGCTCCCGGCCCGGACTACATCCAGATCCCGCGGCCCGAAGCCTATTTCGAGCCGATCAACTGGCACCGGACCGCGCTCCACGAGCTCGGTCATTGGTCCGGGCATCCGAGCCGCCTTGCGCGCGACCTCAGCGGCGGCTTCGGGTCCAAGGCCTATGCGCGCGAGGAGCTGGTGGCCGAGATGACCTCGGCCTTCTGCTGCGCCAGCCTGGGAATCGTCCCGACCGTGCGCCACGCCGACTATATCGGCGCCTGGCTCGACGTGCTGCGCGAGGACAATCGCGCCATCGTCCGGGCCGCGAGCGCCGCCTCCAAGGCGGCGGATTATCTTCTCACCTTCGCCCCCGGCACCGCGGCCAGCGTCGAGCACAATCGCGCGGCGGCGTGACCCTTCGCGGCGTCGGTGAGGTCCGGGCGGTCGAGAGAGGGAGAGGGCCAAGACGGGTTTCGTGACGGATCAGGGTCGAGAGAGAGGCTCCCGGCCGGCCGTCACGGAGAACCTTCGATGACCCAAGCTGCCCAGAAGATCGTCCTGTCCCGGTCGCGGGATATTCCCTTCAACAAGCTGGTGCTGAGCCAGTCGAACGTGCGCCGGATCAAGGCCGGCGTCTCGATTGAGGATCTGGCGGAGGACATCGCCCGGCGGACCCTGCTCCAGAGCCTGAACGTCCGCGCGGTCCTCGACGCCGAGGGCCGCGAGACCGGCATGTTCGAGGTGCCGGCCGGCGGGCGCCGCTACCGCGCGCTCGAGCTGCTGGTGAAGCAGAAGCGCCTGGCCCGCACCGCGCCCGTTCCGTGCGTGGTGCGCGACAGCAGCGATGTCTCGGCCGAGGAGGATTCGCTGGCCGAGAACAGCCAGCGCGAGCCGCTGCATCCCCTCGACCAGTTCCGGGCATTCCAGACCCTGCGCGAGCAGGGCCAGGGCGACGAGGCGATCGCCGCCCGCTTCTTCGTCACGCCGGCCGTCGTCCGTCAGCGCCTGAAACTCGCCGCGGTCTCCGAAAAGCTGCTCGCGCTCTATGCCGAGGACGAGCTGACGCTGGACCAGCTGATGGCCTTCACGGTGACAAACGATCACGCCCGTCAGGAACAGGTCTGGGAGTCGCTCGCCCGCAGCCCCTACAAGGAGGCCTATCAGATCCGGCGGATGCTGACCGAAGGGGCCGTGCGCGCCTCCGACAAGCGCGCGCAGTTCATCGGGCCCGAGGCCTATGAAGCGGCCGGCGGCGTGGTGTCGCGCGACCTGTTCCAGGCCGATGACGGCGGCTGGTTCCAGGATCCCGCGCTGCTCGACCGGCTGGTGGCGGAGAAGCTCGCCGCCGCGGCTGAAACCATCGCCGCCGAAGGCTGGAAATGGGTCAGCGCCGATGTCGCCTTCGAATACGGCCACACCCACGGCCTGCGCCGTCTCGCCTCGACCAATCCGCTGAGCGACGAGGAACAGGCCGCCTACGACGCGCTTGCCCAGGAATATGCGACGCTGGAAGAGACCTATTCGGAAGCCGATGAGCTTCCCGATGACGTCGACCAGCGCCTGGGCGAGATCGAGACGGCGCTCGACGCCTTCGACAACCGCCCACCGGTGTTCGATCCCGACGAGATCGCGCGCGCCGGTGTCTTCGTCAGCCTCGATGGCTCGGGCGATCTGAAGATCGAACGCGGCTATGTGCGCCCCGAAGACGAGGTCGAGATCGAACCGGATGCGCGTAAATCCCGCGAATGGAGCGCGCCGACGGGGCCGGCGTCGGCGCGCTCCTGGACAGTCATGCCGCACGAGCGGCACCAGCCAGACCTATGACGACTGGCCTAGCGGGCTCAGAGCGGGTTCGCCGCCATTCCCGCCGCCGCCCTTGATCCGCCCCACACGGCGGCTTCTCCGACGGTCCCGGCGCTTATGGGTCCCGGTCCCCAGGCTCGATCGTCAAGCGGCGGCCGCCGCCGATTGATCGAGCGACGTCGCCTGAACGATGGCGCGAAAGTTCTCCAGAAACTCGGGGTGGCGCGTCGCGAGAAAACCCTCGATCTCGGGCCTCGACAGCAGCCGCTCGAGAAAGCCCGAGGCGACGACCAGCACCAGCATGTCGTCGCCATAGGAGACCTCGAGCTCCTTATAGTCCTCGCTCACCGAGGCCATTTCGCGCTCCAGCCGGGACATCTGCTCGGCCGAAAGCCCGGTGGCCTTCTTGAGCTCATCGGGCTTGTGCAGGTCGGACGGCTTGGAGGTCGCCAGCAGGGCCTTGGCGTAGCTCACCGTGTAGTTGTTCGCCGACACCATCAGTTCGGCGACCTCAAGCTGCCGGATCGGTTTCATCTTGCGCAGCTTCTGAAAGGCATGATGGCCGACCGGCTTGTCCTTCAGCAGCTCGGCGACGTCGCTGCTGATCCCGGAGAGCAGATGCCGGCGCTGCCGGATGACCTTCACATCGACATTGAGCGCCCGCGCCAGCTTCTCCTCCGGGACCCCTCGGTCCAGCGCGCGCACGATCATGTAATGCTCCTGGATCGTCGCAAGCCGGTTGACCCGCTTGTTGTAGGTGAAGGACTCGTCGTCATCGGCGACCACGCAAGGCGCTTCGGTCGCGCCGAGGAAGCGCAGCGCGTCCAGCCGCATATGGCCGTCGAGCAGCAGATATCCGCCGCCCTTCTGCCGGGCGATCGAGAGCGGCTCGATCAGGCCCACCTCGGCCACCGAGGCGGCGATCCGGCGATATTTGACGCTCTCGCGCACGCCTGTCGGCAGCGCCTTGGTCGGCAACAGATCACTGATCGGGAGGGTCAGGATCTTGCGCTCGAAGGCGATTTTGACCGGATCCGACATGCTAGGCCTTCAACGGTCCAATCCGCTCGGCGAGCGCCCGCGGCAAGGTGCTCAGGCCTTCGGCCCGCAGCAGCGTCACGAAATGCTCGTCATCGAGCAGCCGGCGCATGGCGTTCGCCACGAACAGCAGCCGGCTGCGCGCCAGCGACGCGCGCTTGATCAACAGCTTCTGCCGCTCGGTCTCCCGCTGATAGGCGCGGATCAGGCTCTCCGAGGTGACCGCCTTTTGCGTGCGCCCGGACCTCGGACCGCGCTTGTGGAGCTGCTTGCCGCTGTTGTTGCGCTGCTCGATGATCTGCCGGATCGCCAGGACCTGGTTTCCCGGGATCGATTTTTCCTCATAGGCCTGCGCCAGCGCCTGCTGGACTTCACCGTCCTTGGCCCGGGCGATCTCCATCGCGATCGAATGCGGGATCACGCCCCGTTCGACCGCCGCGATCAGCTTCTCCTCCCCATTTTCGAGCAGCAGGCAGATCGCGCTCACATATTCGACCGAGAAGTCGACCTTGGCGGCGATCTCCGGGTGCGAGTAGCCGCGCGCGCTCAAGGCGCCGATCGCGTGGACGAGCTCGAGCGGGCTGTGCTGACGCCGCGCCAGGTTCTCGACCAGGCTCATGACGTAGCAATCCTCCTCGGCCGCATCGATCACTATGGCCGGGATCTCGGTCTGGCCGAGCGCCACGAAAGCCTCGAGCCGTCCCTGACCGCAGACCAGATCGAAGCGCGTCTTGCCGGGGCGCTGGCTGACGGTGATGGGTTTCTTCAAACCCAGGTGCGCGATGCTGTTCACCAGCTCCTGGAAGATACGCTTGTTGCGCACGCGCGGATTCAACACGGTGATCAGGTCGACCGGGATCGAGCGGATCTCGGGGGCGGGCTCGGTCATGCCGCCATCCTCAAAGAGGTGCGGCGCGTCAGGTCGAAGAACGCATCGAGCGTATCGAAGCGATAAGCGTCGAGCAGGATGCCGTTCTCGGGCGCCAGCCGCAGGTTCGGCGTCGCGCCGACGTCGAGCCAAGGCAGCAAATAATAGTCGTGGATGGCGACATTGTCCTCGGCCATGCGCGCGACGATCGTGATGCTCGGACGCAGGCCGCTGTCGAAACGCACCTTCCATCGCAAGCCGCCCGCCGGGGTGACCTGGCAGCGCGAAATGACGATCGAGGCGGAGAATTCCTCGTTGATGTGCAGCAGGTCCGTCACCGGATCGCGGCGCACGGTCCCGCCGGCCGCCTCGATGTCGGCGGTGACCTGCGCCACCACCTCCGGATGGAATTCGCGCAGCGCCCGATTGGTCTCGATGTAGCGATAGTCGCGGGACGGCGCGTAGCCGACGAGCTGGTAGGCGCGCACCAGGCTCCCGAACCGCTGCCGGAAGGTCGAGCTCGACGGCATGTCCTCGATCTCGTCGATCACCAGGCCCGACAGCCAGCCCTTCTCGGTCAGGAGCGCCGACAATCGGGCGAGCAGCTCCTCGTCGGTGTAGCGCCGGCTGCGCTCCTGGATGATGCGCTGCGCCGCCTCGAAGAAATCGCGCTCGACGATCGCCTCGAAGGCGCCATCGGCACGCACCCACATGTCCGGGGTGTTCACGACCCGCTTCGCCTTCAGCTTGAAGGAGGCGCGGTTGTAGACGTTGTTGCCGATATACTTTTCGTTGGTCAGCACCTGATGGACGGTGCCGCGCGTCCAGGGCCGGCCAAGGTCCGTGAGGATGCCTTCCGCGTTGAGCGCCGCGGCGATCTCGGTCTCGGTCCGCCGCTGCACCACGAACATGCGGTAGAGCCGGCGAACCACCTCGATCTCTTCCGGCGGGCCTGGCTTGAGCACGACCCGGTCGGTCTGCAGGCTCTTCTGTTCGCCCTGGTTGAGGACGGCCTTGGGATTGCGGTGCTCGTCGACCAGGTAACGCCGCAGGCCGTATCCGGCCGCGCCGCCTTGGCGAAAGCCCAGGCGGATCAGACGGCACTGCCCGGTGAACACTTTCACCGAGAGCTCGCGGCTATATTCGCCAGCCATCGCCCGCTTCATGCTCTTGATGATCGTGGCGCTTAGGCTGCCGTCGTTCTCGAACTGCTCGGCGCAGTATTGGACGGCGATGCCGGCCTCGCGGCAGATGAACTCGTAATAGGCGCTCTCGTCGGCGTCCTGAAACCGCCCCCAACGGCTCACGTCATAGACAAGAATGGCCTCGAAATCGGCCGTGCCGCCGCGGACGTCCGCGATGAGCTGCTGGAGCGACAACCGCCCGTCGAGCCGAAGGCCGCTCTTGCCGGAGTCTTCGTAGGTCTTCACGATCTCGAAGCCACGGCGCGCGGCGTATTGGGCGATCACCTCGGCCTGGTTCTCGGTCGAGTATTTCTGATGCTCGGTTGACATGCGCACATATTGCGCCGCCCGGACGGGCGGGCGCGGGCTTGCTTCAGCGTGGATAGCCTCAGACGCGTCGATCACACCGGCTGCTTTCGATAGCTCCAAAAGGACAGGTTCGGCCTCCCTTCAATTTATTGGGAGTCAGGAGGAATGTCGTTCTCCGAGAAAGACCGAAATCTTCAGTCGAAAACCAGAAAACCTTTTCAGCTCGACGGCGCGGCCCAGTCCTTCGCCCGCGAGATCGCCTTCGCGCTCAAGGCCGAATTCGGCGGCACGCCGTCGGCCATCAAGACGGTGGCCCAGCTCACCGCATCGAACGAGCGCGCAGTTCGAAACTGGTTCGAGGCCAAGAACGCACCCAGCGCCGAGAACCTGGTGATCTTGATGCGCCATTCCGATCTGGTGCTACGAACCGTCCTCGCGCTGGCCGATCGTCAGGATCTGGTTGTGGCGGTCGGACTGGCCGGCCTCCGACGACGGCTCGTCGATGCGGTGGCGGCGATCGATGGACTGCCCCCAGGGAGATAGGGGGCAAGTCAAGTTCGTCCGACCCAGGCCGGCCCATACGACTTCCAAGAAATCAGATGGCTATATGACTCTGTAGAAACAGAGGATGCCTTTGATTCTCAGTCGACCTATGGGACGACATGGCTGAGGGATGAGCGAAATGCGGGCTGATCACCAGAGCGATGCAGATCAGACCCCGCACCGCCGGGAATTGGTCGACTATGTGTCCGCGACGGATTGGGCCGGACCGGCGGTGCTCGCCTATTGTCAGCGATGCAGCATCTCCGATCTGGAGAAGTTCGTAGCGTGCTTGAAGACGGGCCAGGGATCCATTCCACTTGGATTCCGATGGGCGTCCGACGACGACTCGGGTTGGTTTATCGGAAGCAGCTAGGCGCCGGTCCCTCGGACGCCCCCGCCGATTTGTACGCTACGGCCGCCGTGGACCCTACGCTGCGTCGCAGGCTCTTTTCATGTCGGGTCTATCGGCTCCAATCGACGCCGCACGCCACAACGCGGGAGTCAGAGAGCATGTCGACACGACCTGATGCGCTGAAGAAGCGGATGATCCGCAGGCACGAGCTTCGCCAGATCGTGCCGCTGGCGGACACGACTATCTATGAGATGGAACAGCGCGGCGAGTTTCCCAAGCGCTTCGCGCTCACGCCGCGGTGCGTGGTCTGGGATCTGGCCGAGGTCGAGGCCTGGCTGACCGAGCGGCTGAGCAAGGCGCGGCGATCGTCGGTCGACCGGGCGCCACATCCCGACGTGCGCCAGCGCAGAACCCGGCCGGTTAGAGGGCAGGATCGGGCGCGAGCATAGGCATCGCCGGCGGAACCAGCACCGGCACCCGCTTCTGCCCCGCAACCCAGGCGTCGACGATGTCGGACCATTCCTGCATCATGTGCCGGCGCTGATGCTCATATTCCGCCTTGTTATAGACCCCGCGCGACGACCGGCCGTCCTCATGGGCCAGGCACTTCTCGATCCAATCGCTGTTGAACCCCAGCTCATTGAGAAGGGTCGAGCCCGTCCGGCGCAGGTCGTGGACCGTGAAGGGCTCAAGCGGCAATCCCTCCTTCTGGGCGCGCTCCACGACCGCATAGGTCACCCGATTGAAGGTGGCGCGCGACATGGGCGCGTCCGCATCGTAGCGCGAAGGTAGCAGGTAACGTGAATTCCCGGCGCAGGTCTTCAGCGCGATCATGATGTCGAGGCACTGCTGAGACAGATAAACATTGTGCGCCTTCGACCGCTTCATCCGCTCCTTGGGGATGGTCCAGACGGCATTCTCGAAGTCGACCTCGTCCCAGGTCGCGTCCTGCAATTCGCTCTTGCGCACCATCGTCAGTAGGAAGAGGCGCATACCAAGCCGGATCGTGGGCAGCGTGGCCACATGCTCGAGCTGCTTCAACATCACACGGATCTCGGTCGGTGACAGCGCGCGGTCCTTCGGCACGAAGGTCGCGATCGAGGCCGGCCCGACATCGTCGGCCGGATTGGCGACCTTCTCGCCGTGCAGAATCGCAAATCCGTAGATCTGCTTGAGGATATCCCGGACGTGGATGGCGGTGGCAGGAGCGCCGCGGTCGACGATCTTGCCGCAATGGGCGCGCAGGTCATCCGGCGTGATCTCGTGGAGCAGCCGGTTCTTCCAGACCGGGAGCAACTCGCGTTCGAAGATCGACCGCCGCATGGCCCGCGTGCTGTCGGCCATCGGCGCCTTTGTCAGCCAGCTCTCCCCGAACTCCCCGAAGCTCTTGGCTTCCTTGAGGCGGCGCTTCTCCCGCTGCTTCTCCTGGGCCGGCGACCGACCTTCAGCGACGGCGCGTTTCGCATCGATCGTCTTCTCACGCGCCCGGGCAAGCGAAATCCCAGTGGGGCCGTACTTGCCAAGCGTCAGGGTCTCGCGCCGCCCGTTCAAGCGGTAGTCCAACCGGAACGTCAGCGTCCCCGACGTGGAAACGTGAACGTAGAGCCCGTCGCGGTCGGTGACCTTGTACGCTTTCTCCCGCGCTTTCAGGTTCTTAAGCGCCACATCGGTGAGCATACGCCGCTCCTCCAGATCAGAAATACCGTCAGCCCATTTCCGGTACTCTTACGCCGCTATTTTCCTTGTTTTTCCGCGCGTTGATGTCGAAAAAATACCGTCACATGAGCCGATGAACCTGACGGTATCGTTGTCTGGCGCGTTGTGCAAGTTTGGGGGATACCGTCGCGCAGACCGTCCTGGCCAACCGCTGCTCAGCGATTGATCCCGATAGACTGCGGGAGATAATCTTTCTAATTCAGATATTTAGGTTGGGTCTGGCGATTGCTCGGGATAGGCCAGGATGGGCCTGAATCATTCCCACTCGATCGTGCCCGGCGGCTTCGACGTATAGTCGTAGACCACGCGGTTGATGCCCTTCACCTCGTTGATGATGCGGGTCGACACGCGCGACAGGAAGGCGGAATCGAAGGGATAGATATCCGCCGTCATGCCGTCGGTCGAGGTGACCGCGCGCAGGGCCAGCACATTGTCATAGGTGCGCCCGTCGCCCATCACACCGACGCTGCGGACCGGCAGCAACACCGCGAATGCCTGCCAGATCGCATCATAGAGCCCCGCATTGCGGATTTCCTCCAGATAGACCGCATCGGCCTTGCGCAGGATATCGCAGCGTTTCTCCGTCACCTCGCCGGGGATGCGGATCGCGAGGCCGGGGCCGGGGAAGGGGTGGCGGCCGACGAAGATCTCCGGCAGGCCCAGCTCCCGGCCGAGCACGCGGACCTCGTCCTTGAAGAGTTCGCGCAGCGGCTCGACCAGCTTCATGTTCATGCGGTCGGGCAGGCCGCCGACATTATGGTGGCTCTTGATCGTTACCGACGGGCCGCCGGTGAAGGAGACGCTCTCGATCACGTCGGGATAGAGCGTGCCCTGCGCGAGGAAGTCCGCGCCGCCGATCTTTTTGGCTTCGGCCTCGAAAATGTCGATGAAGGTCTTGCCGATGAACTTGCGCTTGAGCTCCGGGTCGGTAACGCCGGCGAGGCCCTGCAGGAACAGGGGCGCCGCCTCCACATGGACGAGCGGGATATGATAATGCTCGCGGAACAGGCTCACCACCTGCTCGGCCTCGCCCAGGCGCATCAGGCCGTGGTCGACAAACACGCAAGTGAGCTGGTCGCCGATCGCCTCATGGATGAGGAGCGCCGCGACCGCCGAGTCGACGCCGCCGGACAGGCCGCAGATCACGCGTCCGTCACCGACCTGCGCGCGGATTTCCGCGATCTTGGTCGCGCGGAATTCCGCCATCGTCCAGTCGCCGGCCAGGCCGCAGACATGGCGCACGAAATTGGCGATGAGCTTGCCGCCGTCGGGCGTGTGGACCACTTCGGGGTGGAATTGCGTGCCGTAATAGCGCCGCTCGTCGTCGGCGATCAGCGCGAAGGGTGCGCCGTCCGACACCGCGACGATGCGAAAACCAGGCGCGAACTGCGTCACCTTGTCGCCATGGCTCATCCACACCTGATGGCGCTCGCCGACATGCCAGAGGCCGTCGAACAGCACGCAGGGCTCGGTCACGGTCAAGAAGGCGCGGCCGAACTCGCCGCTGTCGCCGAGTTCGACCCGGCCGCCCAGCTGTTCGCTCATCACCTGCTGGCCATAGCAGATGCCTAGGATCGGCAGGCCGCTGTCGAACAATATCTGCGGCGCGCGGGGGCTGCCCTCCGCCGGGACGGATGCGGGGGAGCCGGAGAGGATGATGCCCTTGGGGCTAAGGCGCTCGAACGCCGCCTCGGCCATGGAGAAGGGGGCGATCTCGCTATAGACGCCGGCCTCGCGCACGCGGCGCGCGATAAGCTGGGTCACCTGGCTGCCGAAATCGACGATGAGGATGGAGTCGGTGCGGGGGCTCGTCATGGGCGGCGGATAATGCGCCGGGCGCGCACTGTCCAGCCGAGTTCAACGCAGCGCGATGCTGTCCCCGCCCAGATGCACCTCGGCCACGCGGCCGTCGCGCCAGGTGCAGGTGAAGCGGCGTGCCTCGCTTTCGCCATTATAGCTGTCCCGCTGGTCGATCGTGCCAGCGACATTCCAGCCGCCCTCGATTTCCTCGGTGCCGCTGATGTCGCGTACGTCCGCGGAATAGCCATCCTGCGAGCCTTCGGCCCGCGCCGCCACCGTGCAATCGTCGACGGCCGCGTCCTCGCTGCTGGCGTTGTCCCGCGCCCGGTCCGCTCTGGAATTCTTGTCGGCCGAAGAGGCGATGACCGCAACCGCGCCGAACAGCGCCGCGATGCCCAGAAAGGTACCAAAGCCGTCGTCATGGTCATGGTGCCAGCCATGATGGCCACCGCCATACCAGCCGCGATCGGCGAGCGCCGGGCTCGCCGCCGTGCCCAGCATCGCTGCAAGGGCAAGAGCCGCCGAAGCACGAAATGCCTTGCCCATCTCCAAAATCCTTTTCGATCACCCGGCGCCGATATGGCGTCCCTGTGCCGCAATAGGCCCCGGATGCTGTCGCCCGGCTGAACGTTATTTCGGCGTAATTTCGAGGCCCGTCCACCGCGCGGCAAAGGCATATATGTCCGCGAATTCCGCGATCGTCTTGTCGACCGGCTTGCCGGAGCCATGGCCCGCGCGCGTCTCGATGCGGATGAGGTGGGGCTTGGTGCCGATGTCCGCATGCTGGAGCGCGGCGGTATATTTGAAGCTGTGCCCCGGCACCACGCGGTCGTCGGTGTCGGCGGTCGTGGCGAGGATCGCGGGATAGGACTGGCCGTCGCGGATATTGTGATAGGGCGAATAGGCCAGAAGATTGCGGAAATCCGCCTGCCGGTCCGGATAGCCATAATCATCGACCCAATAGCGCCCGGCGGTGAAGCGGTCGAAGCGCAGCATGTCCATAACGCCCACCGATGGCAGCGCGGCCGCGAACAGCTCGGGCCGCTGGTTGACCACCGCGCCGACCAGAAGCCCGCCATTGGAGCGCCCCTCGATGGCGATCTGCCCTTCGCCCGCAATGCCCTGGCCGCGCAGATATTCGGCCGCCGCGATGAAATCGTCGAACACATTCTGCTTGTGGGCGAGGCGCCCGGCGTCATGCCATGCGGTCCCATATTCGCCGCCGCCGCGCAGGTTGGCGATGGCGACCGTGCCGCCCTGTTCCAGCCAGGCGAGGCGCGTCGCGGAAAAGCCGGGCGTCTGCGCGACGTTGAAGCCGCCATAGCCATAGAGCAGGGTCGGCCCGGGCCTGCCCGATGCGGCCACATCCTTGCGCCGGATCAGGAACATGGGGATGCGGGTGCCGTCCCTGGAGGCATAGAAGATCTGGTCGGTCTGGAACGCCTCGGGATCGAAGGCGAGCCTGGGCCGCGCCCAGACCTGCGCCTGATTGGTCGCGCTGTCATAGCGATAGATGACCGGCGGGTCGGCGTAGCTGGAAAAGCTGAAGAAGGTCTCGCTGTCGCCCGGCTTGCGGGCAAAGCCGGCGGCGGTGCCGATGCCGGGCAGCGGCACCTCGCCCACGGGCCGACCATCCAGCTCGACCAGGCTTGCGACCGTCTTGGCGTCGGACAGATAGGCAAGGACGATGCGGCTGCCGATCATCGACGCGCCGCTCAGCGTGTCGCTGGTCTGGGGCACGATCTGGGTCGGCCGGGCGTGCGGGTGCGCAGCGTCCAGCGTGACGATGCGTCCGCGCGGCGCGTTCAAATTGGTGCGAAACCAGAGCCTGTCGCCGACATTGCCGACGAACGCCCAGTCATGGGTCAACCGCTTGACGAGGGTACGCGGCTCGCGATCCGCGCCGGTCAGCGGGATGAGCGTCAGCGCATAACGCTCGTCGGTCCCCTCGCTGGAGGTGATGAGCAGCCAGCGGCCGTCGTCGGTCGCCTCCGCATAATGGCCCAGTTTCGGGCGGCGGGGCGTGGCGTAGACCATGTGGTCCCGATCCTGCGGCGTGCCGAGCGCATGGAAATATACGCGCTGGTTCTCGACGGTCGCCTGGAACTTGCCGCCGTCGGCAGGCGCGTCGAAGCGCGAATAATAAAAGCCGCTGCCGTCATGCGCCCAGGACAGGTTCGAATATTTGACCCACTCGACCCGGTCGTCGAGGGTCTTGCCCGCCGCGACATCGATCACCCGGAGCGTCCGCCAGTCGGTGCCGCCGTCCTGCACGGCGTACAGGAGCCAGCGCCCGTCCTGGGACGGCTTCCATTCGGCGAGTGCGGTCGCGCCGTCGGCGGAAAGCGCATTGGGGTCGAGCAGCAGCCGCTCCGGCCCATCGGCCCCCTCGCGAACATAGAGCGGGGACTGGTTCTGCAGGCCGCTGTTGCGGGTGAAGAAGATGCGCTCGCCCGCCTTGTGCGGCACGCCGTAGCGTTCATAGTCATAGAGGCGCTTCATGCGTGCAGCGAGGATCGCGCGGCCCGGCAGGGCGGCGAGATAGCCCTCCGTCACCTTGTTCTCGGCGGTCACCCAGTCGCGCACCTGCGCGTCGGTGCGCACGTCATTTTCCAGCCAGCGATAGGGGTCGGCCACCGCCACGCCGAAATGCGTCTCGACAATGTCGTCGCGTCGCGTGGGCGGATAAGCGATGGCACCCTCCGGCTCGGCCAGGGCGGGAGAGGCGAGGGTCAGGAGAACCGCCAGCGACAGCCGGAGTTGAAGGCGCGGCATGGGGCGATCACCTTGATGGGGAGGGTCATGCCGCTGTCTTAAGGCGGAAAAACCTGTGGTGAAGCCCTAATGTGCGCGGCGGCGATGGATATGGCCGGCCGACAGATCGCGGTTGCCGACTCGAAGCCTATATTGCGATCAGCGAGGTGAAGGCGCGTTATTGCCGCGCGCTCGATACCAAGGACTGGGAGGGCTATGGCGATGTCTTCACCGACGACGTGGAACTGGATACGCCGCCGGCAGGCGGAATCCTGACCCATGGGCGCTAGGCGGCGCTGGATTGTCCGCTCGGCCGTCGAAACCACAGCGACCGCCCATCAGGTCCACTCACCGGAAATCGTGCTGGACGGCGACACGGCGCAGGTCATCTGGGCGATGCAGGATCGGGTAGTCTGGGGCCCGGACCGCAAGTTCGCGGACGGCAATATCGGCCACACCGGCTACGGCCATTATCATGAGCGCTATGTATCATGAGCGCTATGTGCGCGGGGCCGATGGGCGCTGGCGGATCGCGCAGACCATCCTGACCCGCCTCCATGTCGACAATCATTATGCGGCGGTGAGCTGAATCAGAACCCGCCACGCCGCATAGGCGACGTGGCGGGCCCGCATCCTCCCCAGGATGATCCTTGTTACTTGGTGGGGCTCAGCCGAAACGACCCAGGCGATGGTAGAGACGCCCGAATTTTATCGATTCCGGCGTGTCCTTGATCTTCTGCAGATAGTCGGCAACCGCGATCTTCAAGAGGTCAAAGTCTTCGGTCGAGAAGACGGGGCGAGCGCTGTGCGGTTCGGTCATGGTCGTTCTCCTGTGCTTGCGGATTCTCGGTCCGCGAACTGGTTTCCCCGCAGCCTTCAGGCTGCGAACTGATTCATCGTATTGTCCTTGCCGGCGGCCTTGAGGGCCGCTTCGCCGGCGAAATATTCCTTATGGTCATCGCCCAGGTCCGATCCGGACATGTTCTGATGCTTCACGCAGGCGATGCCCTGCCGGATTTCCGCGCGCTGGACGTTCTTGACGTAGCCCAGCATCCCGGCGTCGCCGAAATATTCCTTCGCCAGATTGTCGGTCGACAGAGCAGCGGTATGATAGGTCGGCAGCGTGATCAGGTGATGGAAGATGCCCGCGCGCTGCGCTGAATCCCGCTGGAAGGTGCGGATCTTCTCATCAGCCTCGGCCGCCAGGTCCGTCGCGTCATAATCGACGCTCATCAGCTTGGCGCGGTCATAGGCCGACACGTCCTTGCCCGCCGCGACCCAGGCATCATAGACCTGTTGGCGGAAGTTGAGCGTCCAGTTGAAGCTGGGCGAGTTGTTGTAGACCAGCTTCGCATTGGGAACGGCCTCACGGATGCGATCCACCATGCCGGCGATCTGCTCGATATGCGGCTTCTCGGTCTCGATCCACAGCAGGTCCGCGCCGTTCTGCAGCGACGTGATGCAGTCGAGCACGCAGCGGTCCTCGCCGGTTCCGGGACGGAACTGGAAGAGGTTGCTGGGCAGGCGCTTGGGCCGCAACAGCTTGCCATCGCGATTGAGGATGACGTCGCCGTTGCGCGCCGTCGCAGGATCGATCTCTTCGCAATCGAGGAAGCTGTTATACTGATCGCCAATGTCGCCCGGCTCCTTGGAGACGGCGATCTGCTTGGTGAGGCCAGCGCCTAGCGAGTCGGTGCGCGTGACGATGATGCCGTCCTCGACGCCCAGCTCGAGGAAGGCGTAGCGGCAGGCGCGAACCTTCGCGAGGAAGTCCTCGTGCGGAACGGTGACCTTGCCGTCCTGATGACCGCATTGCTTTTCGTCCGACACCTGGTTCTCGATCTGGAGCGCGCAGGCGCCCGCCTCGATCATCTTCTTGGCGAGCAGATAGGTCGCCTCGGCGTTACCGAAACCAGCGTCGATGTCGGCGATGATCGGGACGACATGCGTCTCATAATTGTCGATCGCGTGCAGCAGGCGCTGCTCCTCGATCTGATTGCCAGCGCCGCGCGCGGCGTCGAGCTCGCGGAACATCATGCCCAGCTCGCGGGCATCGGCCTGGCGCAGGAAGGTGTACAGCTCCTCGATCAGCGCGGGAACGCTGGTCTTCTCGTGCATCGACTGATCGGGCAGCGGCCCGAACTCGCTGCGCAGCGCGGCGATCATCCAGCCCGAGAGATAGAGGTAGCGGCGCTTGGTCGTGCCGAAATGCTTCTTGATGCTGATCATCTTCTGCTGACCGATGAAACCGTGCCAGCAGCCGAGCGACTGGGTGTACTCGGCCGGGTTGGCGTCATAGGCGGCCATGTCCTCGCGCATGATCGTGGCGGTGTAGCGCGCGATGTCGAGACCAGTGCGGAAGCGGTTCTGGACCTGCATGCGCGCGACCGATTCGGCGCTGATGCCATCCCAGGTGCCCTTGAAGCTGCTGATCAGCTGGTTGGTCTTGGTGATATGATCCTGGTACGACATTGCTCAGCCCTTTAATCTGTCTGCAGGATGGAACGTCCATCCGCGTCTCTGGATCGACAATGCTGCAGCGCACTGCGGAAGGCGACAGATTTTGTAAAATTATCGGGTAAATGCGTTTCCAACTGGCAGGTTCATGCTGTAAGTATGTCACATACTTTACAAGTTGGATCCATCGCCATGTCCAATGCCAAGCTCCTTGCCGGCCACGCGGTGCGCCGCCTGCGCCGCGCACAGCAGATGACGCAGGTCGCCTTTGCCGAGGCGATCGATGTCTCGCCCAGCTATCTCAACCTGATCGAGCGCAACCAGCGGCCGCTGACCGCCGGCCTGTTGCTGCGCCTTGCCGAGCGGTTCGATGTCGATCCCCGGCGGCTGGGTGCGGAGGAACCGGCGGGCGGCATGGATGGCCTGCGTCGCCGCCTTGCCGATCCCATCTTCGCCGACATCGGCATCGACCGGACGGAGATGGCCGAATGGCTTGCCGCCGCGCCCGGCGGGGTCGAAGCCTTTGCGCGGGCCTATGACCGGCTGCGCGAGGGCGGCGGCCAGGCCATGGCGACGACCGAAGCCTTGCCGGTGCAAAGCGTGCGGCAGGAAATCGAGCGGTGGCGCAATCATTTCGCCGATCTCGACGCTATGGCCGAGCAGATGGCCGACGAATTGCGGCTGGGCGCGGGCGACCTCTACGGCGCGATTGCCGAGCGGCTCAGGGTCCGCCACCAGCTTTCGATCCGCATCCTGCCCGCCGACATCATGCCCGATCGGCTGCGCAGGCTCGACCTGCACGCGCGGCAGGTCCAGCTTTCGGAAATGCTCGATTCGGCCTCGCGCATCTTTCAGAGCGCCTTCATCCTCGGCCAGATCGAGGCGGCGAGCGAGATTGACGCGCTGGTCGCCGGAGCGCGTTTCGGCGACAAGACGGCGGAGCGGCTCTACCGGCGGCATCTGACCGGCTATTTCGCCGCGGCCCTGATGATGCCCTATGCCCGCTTCCTGCGCGCCTGCGAACAGAGCGGCTATGACATCCTGCTGCTCCAGCGGCGATTTGGCGCCGGTTTCGAGCAGGTGGCGCATCGCCTGACCACCCTCCAGCGGGTCGGGGCGCGCGGCCTGCCCTTCTTCATGCTGCGGATCGACCGCGCCGGCCAGGCGTCAAAGCGCTATGCCGGCGCGAGCGCCGCGCCGCTGGTCGAGGCGGAAGGGCGCTGCCCGCTCTGGGAGGTCCACCGCGTGTTCGAACGGCCCGGCGAGGTGCGCACCCATCTGGTGGCGCTCGACGGCGATGAGGGCCGGGGGGAGAGCGGGGGCGAGCGCTGGTTCACCCTTGCGCGCACGGTGGAACGGCCGGGCATCGGTGCCGGCGGGCAGGGCGCGCTGTTCGGCGTTGTCCTGGGGATCAGGGCCGATCTGGCGGCGCCGTTGGCCTATGCGCGCGGTGTCGACCTGAACGGCGGCGACGCCACGCCGATCGGCCTTGGCTGCAGCGCCTGCACCCGGCTCGACTGCCCGCAGCGCAGCGCCCCGCCGCTGGGGCGATTATTGACCTTGAACGAGCGCGAACGCGGTGTTTCGCCGTTCGATTTCCAGTCCGACTAAACGAAGAGGAAATCCGCCGCCGAGAAATTCGCCGCGCTGAGATTGCCTGCGGGATCGGCGACGCTGATCGTCAAATGCTCACCCGTCAAAGTCGTCGCGAGCAGCATCACGCCGCCGTCGGCCGCGTCCTGGGCATAGATCGAGCCCAAGCCGCCGCCGGAGGCAAAATGGGTGACGCCGATTTTTTCGAGCACGATCAGGTCGCTGCCGTCCTGGAAATCCTCGATCCGGTCGACCGCGCCGTCGAGCGCACCCGCGCCCTTGAAGATGAACCAGTCGCTCGCCGCGCCGCCCCACAGATGGTCGGCGCCGCGCTCGCCGATCAGCTTGTCGGACCCCGCATCGCCGTGGATCAGGTCGTCGCCGTCGCCGCCGTAGAACAGGTCGTTGCCGTCCCCGCCGAACATCCGGTCATTGCCCGCTTCGCCGCTCATATAGTCGATACCGGCGCCGCCATCGAGATAGTCGTCGCCCGCGCCGGAACTGAGCTTGTCGTCCCCCGCGCCGCCGATCAATGTGTCTATGCCACCCTCGGAGGCGAGGATATCGTTGCCGTCGCCGCCGTCGAGATAATTATTGCCGTCGCCACCGTCGACGAGGTCGTTGCCGATACCGCCATAGACATGGTCGTCGCCCGACTGGCCCTTGAGCTTGTCGTTGCCGCCTTCGCCGTAGATGGTGTCGTTGCCCGCACCGCCGCCGACCGCCTGTGTCGTTATCAGGCCCGTCGCCGGGTTGATCTCGTTGACGAAACCGTCGTCGTCATCGCCCGCGTAGATCACGTCATTGCCGTCGCCCGCATCGATATAGTCGCGACCGGCGCCGCCATAGATGATGTCGTCGCCAATCCCGGCGATGATGATGTCGTGCCCGTCGCCAGCGTCGATCAGGTCGTTGCCGCCCTTGTCGTCGAATATGTCGTTGCCGAGCCCGCCGTACATCTTGTCATTGCCGAAGCCGCCGTCAAAGCTGTCATTGCCATTGCCGCCGTCGAGCCTGTCGTCGCCATTGCCGCCCTTCATGAAGTCGTTGCCGTCCTCGCCGAAGATCGAGTCGTTTCCGTCACCGCCCTCGAAATAATCGTCGCCCGCACCGCCGTGCATCATGTCGTTGCCGCCATAGCCGTAGAAGCTGTCGGCAAGGCTCGTGCCGAACAGGATATCGGCGAAGTCCGTGCCCTTATAAATGCCCATGCTCATGCTCCCGATCAGTCTCGATTGAGCGCTGTCTACACAACTGGTTCCAAGTTTCCGCGACTTGCGATGGACGGCGCAGTTTTCGTGCCGGGATGTGCATCTTCAAGCCGCGGGGCATGGCGCGCGTCGCGCGGCCTCACTGCTCCCATGGAACTTCGCCCTTCCGCGCGGGGTTGAAGCAGCCATGGGATACTGATGGAGAGAAATATGGCAGACAGGTTTACAGAAGATGACGGGGCCCACCGGACGACCGTGATCGAAACCCGATCGGGCGGCTCCGGCCTGATGATCGGCATATTGTTGCTCATCGTTCTGGTCGCGGGCATCGCCTATTTCCTGTTCGCGCAAAACCGCAATGACACGGTGCGGACCGATGCCGTGGTCGGCGCGGCGCAGCAGGTCGGTGACGCGGCCAAGGATGCGGGCAAATCCGTCGGCGATGCAGCGAACAGGGCGGCCCCGGCCCAATAGTCCTCGCGCCCCTCGCTCGGGCGATCTCAACAACAGGCGGCGGCTCGCCATGGCGAGTCGCCGCTTGCGCATCGTGTGCGCTTATTCAGCATATTTTCGTCTTTTCGCCGCATAAGCTTTGCGAGGAGAGCGGCTTCGGGCGTTTTGGCTGCCAGCCGTTTTCCGAAGCTGCAAGGACGTGCGTGCGGAATGATCAGGCTGTTCAAGCATTATATTCCCTATCCCGTGCTGCTGCTGGGGATTCTCGACTTCATGCTTCTCCTGGCGGCGGCGGAGGCCGGCTGGGTGCTGCGCGCGCAGCAGATCGGCATGGCGATCGAGCCGATGTACAGTCGGATAGAACCTCTGCTGAGCTTTGCCGCGTCGCTCCAGCTGGCGATGATGGCGGTCGGCGTCTATGGACCGGAGGCGCTGCAGTCGATCCGCTTTTCGACCGCGCGGTTGCTGGTGGCGATCTCGCTCGGCGTGATTTTCCTGTCGGTCATGCACTTCATCATGCCGCAGTTCACCTTGTGGCGGTCCAATTCGCTCTATGCGATGGTCCTCGCCTTTGTCGCGCTCATTGCACTGCGCACCTTGCTTGGCTCGATGCTCGGCGGGGAGGCGTTCAAGCGCCGCCTCGTCGTATTGGGCGCGGGCAAGCGCGCCGACCGGATCCGGCAGCTCGAACAGCGGCGGGGCAGCGGCTTTCTGGTCGTCGGCTACATCGCGATGAATGACGGCGAGCAGGTCATCCCGGAGGCGATCAACCGCAACGCCATCTTCAACCTGGCTGATCTCGTCGTGCGCATGGCGGCGAGCGAGGTCATCCTGGCGCTGGAGGAACGGCGCAACTCCATTCCCATGAGCGACCTCCTGCGCATCAAGACGACGGGTGTGCACGTCAACGACCTCTCGACCTTCCTGGAGCGCGAGACCGGCCGCATCGACCTCGACACCGTGAACCCGAGCTGGCTGATCTTTTCCGACGGTTTTTCCGCAGGCCAACGCCTGTCCGGCATCGCCAAGCGCCTGTTCGACATTCTCGCCAGTGCGATACTGCTGGGGCTTACGGCACCGGTCATCATCCTGGGCGCGATCCTCGTCAAGCTCGACAGCAAGGGGCCCGCCTTCTACCGGCAGCATCGCGTCGGGCTCTATGGGGAGGAGTTCCCGATCGTGAAGCTGCGCACCATGCGCCTCGACGCGGAGGTCGCGGGGCAGGCGGTCTGGGCGGAAAAGGACGATCCGCGCGTCACCCGGGTCGGCCGCTGGCTGCGCAAGCTCCGGATCGACGAACTGCCGCAGGCGTGGACCGTGCTCAAGGGCGACATGAGCTTTGTCGGCCCGCGCCCGGAGCGCCGCCAGTTCGTCGACGATCTTGTCCAGCAGCTGCGCTATTATGCCGAGCGGCATATGGTGAAGCCGGGCATCACCGGCTGGGCGCAGATCAACTATCCCTACGGCGCGTCGATCGAGGATGCGCGGCACAAGCTCGAATATGATCTCTATTATGCGAAGAATTATTCGCCGTTCCTCGACCTGCTGATCTTGCTGCAGACCATCCGTGTCATTCTCTGGCCGGACGGCGCGCGCTGACCGCCGTCCGCGCATAAGGGCCCGGGGCGATGTCCGGCTTCTGGATCATATTGGGTGATTGGGGTTACGCGCTCGCGGCCGCGCTGTTCACCGCGCTTGCCATTGCGACCTCGCGGCGCAGCTATGACAGCAAGGCAAAGGCGCCGCTCGTCATCGCCCTTTCGCTCACCGCCCTGTGGGCACTGACTGCGGTCATCGGCACCAGCATCGGCCATGCGACCGCCATCTCGGGCGGCGTGGCCGAAACGACGCGCAACGCGGCGTGGCTGGCGGTGCTCTGGGTGCTGCTGCGCGAGGCGGGGACGGATGCCGACCCGCTGCCGCGCGGGGCTTTGCCGGTGGTATTCGCGCTCATCTTCGCGCTCGTCTCGCAGCTCCTCCTTGACCTGTTCACGGTCGAAGGGGCTGGAGAAACCCAGTCCATGCTGGGGCTGCTCCATGCGTCCTGGCTCCTTCGAGCCGCCTTTGCGGCGGGCACGATCGTGCTGCTCCACGGTCTGTTCGCGCGGCTGGCGCGTGAGGGCGCGGGGCAGATCGGCTGGCTGGGCTGCGCGCTCACCATCATGTGGGCGTTCGAGTTCAACCATTATGTGCTCGCCTGGTTCAGCGATGGGCGCGTCGCAACCGTGGGCCTGATGCGCGGTGTCGTGATGGTGCTGATCGTGCCGCTCATCATCCTCGGCACGAGCAACACGGAACGCCGCGCAGTCGCGCTTTCCCGCCGGGCCACCTATCATGTGGCGACGGTTGCGATCGGCCTGCTCTATGCGATTGCCCTGCTGGCGATGATCATGCTGGTGCGGACGGTCGATGATCCGGCCACCCGCATCGTCCAGATCGGCGCCATCTTCGCGCTGTCCGTCGTCGCGCTGATCCTCCTGCCTTCGGCGGCGTTCCGGGCGTGGCTGCGGGTTACGATCGCCAAGCATCTCTTCGCCTATCGCTATGACTATCGCCATGAATGGATGCGCTTTGCCGAAGCGCTGGGCATGGCTGGCGATGCCCGCGAGATGCCGCTGCAAAGCGCAGCGCGCGCGGTCGCCGACGCGGTGTCCGCGCCGGGTGCGCTTCTGTTGATGCGCGGCGAGGATGATGCGCTGGTACGGGCCGCCGACTGGAACTGGGCCGACGCAGCCGCTGGCGCCGCGATCCACGACGCACAGCTCCTGAGTCGGATCGAGCGCACCGAATGGATCGTCGACATTGCGCGCGAGGCGGCAGCCCCTGCGAGCGGTTTGCCCGAATGGATCGTCCGCGACCCCCGCGCCTGGGTCCTTCTCCCGCTCGTCCATGGCGGGCGGTTGACCGGCGCGGTGCTCGTCGCGCGGCCGGTTGGCCGTGCCGGGCTCGACTGGGAGGATCTCGACATGCTGCGCGTGGTCGGACGCCAGCTCGCAGTGACGCTGAGCGAACGGCAGCACCAGCACGCCCTGGCCGAAGCGCAGCGCTTTGACGAGTTCAACCGCCGCTTCGCCTTCATCCTGCACGACATCAAGAACCTGGTGAGCCAGATCAGCCTGCTCGCGGCCAATGCCGAGCGCCATGCGGACAACCCGGCGTTTCGCGCCGATATGGTGCTGACCCTCAAGGAGACGGCGACCCGGATGAATGACCTGATTTCGCGCCTCGCCCGGCCGGACCAGGTGCGCGCGGGCGAAAGCGCCGGCTGCGACCTTGCGTCAGTCGCGCGGACCGTTGCCGCCAAGGGTGCCGCGCGCGGACGGGTTGTCGTGACAGGGGAGGACAGGCTTGTCGTGCGCGGCGATGCGACGGGCCTCATGCAGGCGATCGGTCATCTCGTCCAGAATGCGATGGATGCGACACCGCCCAATGGTGCGCCTGTGCAGATGACCATGTCCCGCGCCGACGGTGCCGCCCGGCTCGATGTCGTCGACCAGGGCTGCGGGATGAGCGCGGATTTCCTTGCAAGCGGCCTGTTCCGCCCCTTCGCCTCGACCAAGTCGGACGGCTTCGGCCTCGGCGCGCATGAGGCGCGGGCGCTGATCACGGCGATGGGCGGGCGGCTCGACGTCACCAGCCAGCAAGGCCAGGGTAGTCGTTTCACCATTTCTTTGCCGTTGATGCCCGAAACCGCCGACGAAGGCGCACCTGCCGCGCCGGAACTTCAAAGCGATCGAAAGACCGGTTGATGCCAGACACCCGCCCGAAACTGCTGATCGTCGAGGATGATCGCGGGCTCCAGCGGCAGTTGCGCTGGTCCTATGACGAATATCAGCTGTTCATCGCCGGCGACCGCGAGGAGGCGATCGAGCTGTTGCAGGCGGAGACGCCCGCCGTGGTCACTCTCGACCTTGGCCTGCCGCCCGATCCCGACGGCGTGTCGGAGGGTTTTGCCACCCTCGCGGAAATCCTGCGGATCGCGCCCTCAACCAAGGTCGTGGTGGCATCGGGGCATGGCGAGCGGGAAAGCGCGCAGCGGTCGATCGCGCTGGGGGCATGGGACTTCTATCAAAAGCCGATCGACCTCGATTCGCTGCGTCACATTGTTGCCCGCGCCTTCCATGTCCACCGGCTGGAGCAGGAGAATGCCCGCCTCGCACAGCAAGCGCCCGGCGACCATGTCGTGCTCGGCCGGCTGATCACCGGAGCGCCGGAAATGATGGCGGTCGCCCGCATGGTCGAACGCGCCGCGCCGGCCGATGGCTCGGTAATGTTGCTGGGCGCCAGCGGCACGGGCAAGGCGCTGATCGCGCGGGCTTTGCATGATGGCAGCGGCCGCTCAGCCGGACCGTTTGTGGCGATCAACTGCGCCGCGATCCCCGAAATCCAGCTCGAAAGCGCGCTCGGCATGATCGAGAATGCTGCAGGCGGCACATTATTCCTGGACGATATCGGTGACATTCCGCCGGCCCTGCAAGGCAAGCTGCTGGGCCCTATTCCCGTCGGCACGCGCATCGTCAGCGCGACCCATCAGGATGTCGATGCGCTGATCGCGGACGGGCGCCTCCGCGAGGATCTCTATTACCGGCTTGCCGAAATGGTGATCCATATTCCTGCGCTTGCCGACCGCGCCGGCGATCCCGCGCTTCTCGCCCGGTATTTCCTGAAACGTCACATAGCCCTTAACCCACACGTCACCGGCATCGCGCCCGATGCCATGGCCGCGATCGACGCATGGCGCTGGCCGGGCAATGTCCGGGAGCTCGAGAACCGGGTGAAGCGCGCCGTCATCATGGCCGAAGGCAAGCTCGTGACGGCCCGCGATCTCGACCTGCCGGCGTCGGGTGAAGATACGGACGGCGCGCCGATCAACCTCAAGGCCGCGCGGGAGCTGGCCGAACGGCAGGCGATTCGCCGTGCTATCGCCCAGTCGGACGGCAATATCTCCAGCGCCGCCCGCCTGCTCGGCATCAGCCGCCCGACGCTCTACGACCTGTTGAAGAGCTATAATCTCAATCCCTAACCGTCATGCCAGCGAAGGCTGGTATCTCGGGCATTGCGCGCGGTTTCAGGAGATCCCAGCCTTCGCTGGGATGACGGATGAGGCTAGCGCCACACCGACACGATGTCGTCATACGCCGGCCGGGGGCGTTCCGACATCTCATTGCCCGGCGTCCCGAGGAACAGGAATCCCGCAATGCGTTGATCCGGCCCGCCAAAGGCGTCGCGCACCTGATCGTCATAGGCCGCCCAGCCGGTCAGCCATCCACCCGCATAGCCCATGGCATGAGTGGCATGGAGGATGTTCATGGCTGCCGCCCCCGCCGATAGCTGCTGCTCCCACAGCGGGATATTGCTGTCGCTCACGGGTGCGGACAGCACCACGACGAGCGCGGGCGCCTGATGCGCGAACTGGGCATTGGCCTCGCGTTCCAGCTTGCCTGCATCAGGGCGTTGCCGCGCATAGGCATCGGCCAGCAACTGGGCGAAGGCCTCGCGGCGCTCGGTCGGCACGATGACGAACCGCCAGGGGGCGAGCTTGCCATGATCGGGCGTGCGCATGCCGATCGAGAGGATTGTGCGCATCTCGTCCGCATTGGGCCCGGGTGCGACAAGGGCGCGCGGCTTGCCGCTGCGGCGGGTGGCGAGGAGCGAGAGCGGGTCTGAACGGTCGTTGAACATGGGGGCTCCTATAGCACCGCGCGCGGAGGATGCCACAGTTCGGGGCCACAGGTCGGGATCGCGCGGTGCCGAGGGATAGAGACGCGCGCGCGCCGCGCTTTGCCCGGCCGAGCGCAGCACCCAAGTCAGCTTTTCCGGCTTGCCGGTCGCAACCCGCCGGTCGAGCGCGCGTTCCCCGGCGGCCGCCACTTTGCGCGCGATGCCGCCATAAATGCCCGCCGCCGCCAGCACTGCCCATGCCGACCGGAACGACAATGCAGGCGTCCCGGCCCGCGCACTCGCCTCATAGCGCGCGGCGAGGTTCGCCAACCGTCCGGTGAGGAGAGCAAGGCGCGGCCGTGCATCCGGCGACAACACGGCGTCCTCGCTCACATCCAGCTCGCGCAGCCAATCTCGCGGCAGATAACAGCGCCCGGCGACGGCATCCTCCACCACGTCGCGCGCGACATTGGCGAGCTGGAACGCCAGGCCGAGGTCGCAGGCACGGTCGATCGTCGCCTCGTCGTCGGGGGCCACCCCCATGACGATCGCCATCAGGCAGCCGACCGCGCCCGCGACATGGTAGCAATAGCGCAGCAGGTCCGAAATGGCTTCCGGCGCCCATCCCTCGCTGTCCAGCACGAAGCCTTCGACCACATCGTCGACATAAGCCCGTGGCAGCGCGCATTCCCGCGCGACCAGCGCGAGGCAGTCGAACGCCGGATGGCCCGTTTCATGTCCGGCCATGGCGGCATCGGTCAGTGCCTTGACCCGGGCGATGCGCGCGGCGGGATCGGGGATGCTCGCCATGGTGCCGCCATGATCCTGCCCGTCGATCATGTCGTCGCAAGCCCGGCACCAGGCGTAGAGCAGCCAGACCCGCTCGCGCGTCGCCGGGTCGAACAGGCGCGAGGCGGCGGCAAAGCTTTTCGATCCGCGCGCGATGCTGGCGGACGCGAACGCGACAAGGGCGTCGCGCCCGGCGGTCATAACGCGTCCGCGTTCATGCCAATAAGCGGCGGATGCGGCGCATGGGCCGTCATCGCGTCGAGCAGGCTGTCCAGATCCGGGCGATCAAGGATGATCCCCGCATGCGCCGGCCGGATGAAACCCGTTTCGATCATCTGGCGGTTGAAGGCGAGCAGATGGTCGAAAAACCCGCCCGTATTGAGCAGGCCGACCGGCTTGGCATGATAGCCAAGCTGCGCCCAGCTGACCGCTTCCCATAGCTCGTCCATCGTGCCGACCCCGCCCGGCAGGGTCACAAAGCCATCGGCCAGATCGGTAAAGCGCGCCTTGCGCGCGTGCATGGTGGCGACGACTTCCAGCTGCGTGAGGCCAAGATGGGCGACCTCCGCCCCCACCAGCGCCTCCGGAATGACGCCGGTCACCTCGCCCCCTGCGGCGAGCGCGGCATCGGCAAGAGCACCCATCAGGCCAAGGCGCCCTCCGCCATAGACGATGCCGATGCCGCGCCGCGCCAGCGTCTCGCCGACCGCCTGCGCCAGGGCGATATAGGACGGGTCGGCCGGGGTCGCGGATCCGCAATAGACGGCGAGACGGCGCAGCACCCTCACGCAAGGTCCTTCAGCATCAGGTCCGCCGTCGCCCGCGCGCTGCCGACCACGCCCGGAATGCCCGCGCCCGGATGGGTGCCCGCGCCGACGAAATAGAGATTGGGGATCACATCGTCGCGATTATGCGCGCGGAACCAGGCGCTCTGGGTCAGCAGCGGCTCGAGGCTGAAGGCGCTGCCGTGGAAGGCGCCCAGATCATGGGAGAAATCCTGCGGCGTATAGTGGAACTGCACGGTGATGCGGGAGCGTATGTCCGGGATCAGCCGCCGTTCGATCTCGTCGAGGATGCGCTCGGCGAGCACCGGCCCGACCTGGTCCCAGTCGACCGGCAGCTTGCCCAGATGCGGCACCGGCGCCAGCGCGTAGAAGGTCGAGTGCCCCTCCGGCGCCATGCTCGGATCGGTGACGGTCGGGTGGTGTAGGTACAGCGAAAAGTCTTCCGGCAGCACGCCATGATCGTAGATGTCCGTCAGCAGCCCCTTATAACGCGGCCCGAACAGGATCATGTGATGCGGGATGCCGGGCCACGCGCCCTTGATGCCGAAATGCAGCACGAACAGGCTGGGCGACCAGCGTTTGCGCGCCAGCTTCTCCGCTTGCGCCCGGCCCCGGCGATGGCCGGCCAGCAGCGTGCCATAGCTGTGCATGAGGTCGCCATTGGACGCTATCGCATCGGCCTCGACACGGTGGCCGCTGACGGTCTCGACGGCGGTGGCGCGGTCGCCGAGCGTGTCGATCCGCGCCACCGGATCGCCGAGGCGCAGAGTGCCGCCCAGCCGCTCGAAATGCCGGACCATGCCGCTCACCAGCGCATTGGTGCCGCCCTTGGCGAACCACACGCCGCCGTCCTTTTCCAGCTTATGGATGAGCGCGTAGATGGCGCTGGTCGTCATCGGATTGCCGCCGACGAGCAGGCTGTGGAACGACAGCGCCTCGCGCAGCTTGGGATTGCGCACAAAGCTTGAGACCATGGAATAGACCGACCGCCACGCCTGATATTGGGCGAGCGCGGGGGCGGCCCTGATCATGCTCTTGAAGTCGAGAAAGGCGACATGGCCGAGCTTCTCATAGCCCTCGCGATAGACGCCCGCCGCATAGTCGAGAAACTTGTCATAGCCCGCGACGTCGCCCGGATCGAGCTTGGCGATCTCCGTGCGCAGGGCCGCCTCGTCATTGCTATAGTCGAAACTGGTGCCATCCGCCCAGTTCAGGCGGTAGAAGGGCATGACCGGCAGCAGCGTCACATCCTGCGCCATGTCGTGCCCGGACAGGCGCCAGAGCTGGGCGAGGCACTCGGGATCGGTGATGACGGTCGGGCCCGCGTCGAACACATGGCCGCCCTTGTGCCACACATAGGCGCGGCCGCCCGGCCGGTCCCGCGCCTCCAGCACGGTCGTGGCGACCCCGGCCGACTGCAGCCGGATGGCAAGCGCGAGCCCGCCAAAGCCGGCCCCGATGATGACGGCGCTCTTCAAAGCTCCCGTGCTCCCAGCGCGGCTATGGCGCGACCCATTGCGACCGGCGGCTTGCCCATCAAGATGCGTAGCTTGTCGTATGTTGTTGACCGGCTGGCATAAAAGCGGCCGATCAGCGCCGGGTCAAGGCGATAGAAGCGGGACAGGATATGGTGCCTTTCCGGCGGATCGGCCGCCTTGAACAACAGGGTGGCGAGCATGCGGTAGAAACGCTGCCCGCGCCAGTGTGCTTGGCCCGCCTTGTGCAATGCGCCGTGGAGCGTGGGGCCGGAAAGATCGTCCATGCCCGCGATCAGGGCCGCGATGCGGACCGCGTCGGGCAGCGAATAGCCGGTCATGGCATGAAAGAAGCTGCCGCGCAGGCCCGCCTTTGCTACGCCCGCGCCGCCGCTTCGCCAATAGGCCTCGAAATCGCCGCCCATGCAGACCGGCAGCACACCCGTCTCCGTCCGTCCGGTGCCGCGCACCTGCCAGCCCTGCGCTGTCGCATAGGCAGCGATGCGGCTTTCAAGGACGGGCAGGTCGAGGTCCGGCGATTCGGTATAATAGGTATCCTCGACAAAGACCGACCGTGGGCCGAAGGGCAGGACATAGACGAAGCGGTAGCCGTCCGCCTGATCCACGGTTGCATCCATGATGACGGGGCATGTCAGGCCATGGGGAGTATCCAGCTCCAACAGGCGGCCGACAAACTTCTGATAGCCGAGCCTGAGCTGCGACAGGTCCGCCGGCCCACGCGCATCGATGACACCGCCGGCGATGATCGTGCGGCCATCGGTGAGGCGCACGGATGTCGCCGTGACGATGTCCGCGGCAGCGCCCGTGAGCAGAGCCTCCGGAGGCAGGGCGCTACGCAACGCCGCGTCGAGCCGTTCGCTCTCGATGCTCTGATAACTGCCCGGCAGCGCGCGCGCATGGCTCTCGAAGCGAACGGCATGGCCGGCCCATGCCCGGCACACCAGCGGGCCGACCAGCCAGCGGTCAGCCTCCGCCACATCGCCGGAAAAGAAGGACCAGATGTGGTTGCCGCCGAATCGCTCCTCTTCCTCGATCAGGACCAGCCCGAGCTCAGGGCGCCGCGCGGCCAGGGCGAGGGCGATGAGGCCGCCTGCCAGACCGCCACCGACAATGGCGATATCGACCGGCCCATCGCTCATCTACGCGCCCTCTACCGGCGCCAACGGGACAAGGTGATCCCGATTCGCTCGGTCCGCTCGGTCAGGAGCAGTTTCACGATCTTGACGCTGACATGGCGGACCTTGGCGTCCTGCAGGAAAACGGTGTCGATGATATGGTCGGCGACCGCCTCGATCAGGGTGAAATGCCTGCCATGGGGCAGCGCGCTGGTCGCGGCATGCTTGATGTCCATATAGTTTTTGGACATCGCCAGCGGCGTCTCGGGATCATAATGATCGGCAAGGGCCAGCACCGCGCGCACGCTGATGCGCAGCGGCTGCGGCAGATGCGTTTCCTCGGAATAGATGCCGGTCAGGACATCGACGTCGAGGTCGTCGACCTCCAGCACCAGCATATCCTCGCCGGACGGGCTAGACGGGGCTGTGTCCCCGGATGAGCTCATAGAATTGCCGCTTTCCATTTTGCGGGGAGCCGTTAAAGCGCGCCGCTCCGGGCGCTATTGCCCGCTGGATGTCGGAACAGCAAGACGTGATACGGTTGGAGCCCCTCGCTAGCCAGGGCGCGGACGCGATTGATGCAGTGCTGGATGCGGCGTTCGGGCCGGATCGGCGCGGGCGCACGGCCTATGCGATCCGGCGCGGCATGGCCTGGCTGACCGACCTGTCCTATGCAGCGTTCAACGACGGGACCGGCGCGATGAGCGGCCTGCTGCAGAGCTGGCCGGTGGCGCTGCATGGCCCGGACGGGACCCAGACGCCGCTGGTCATGGTCGGGCCGGTCGCGGTTCTGCCCGCACGGCAGGGCGAGGGCATCGGCCGGCTGCTGATGGACCGCCTGATCGCCGATGTCGACCGGATCGGCGGCGACCCGCTGGTGATGATCGGCGACAGTGAATATTATGGCCGCTTCTGGGGATTTTCGGCGGAGGCGACCGGGCAATGGGCTGTGCCGGGGCCGGTCGTCCGCGCCCGCCTGCTCGCGCGGCTTGCGGGGCCAAAGGGTCGGGCGCTGCCTGGCGCCGGCATGCTCGGTCCTCGCCATATGGTCCCATAAGGCCTTTACCAATGTCGCATGGGGAGCGTATCGCTACGGAGCCATGCCGATGGACCCACCCCCCGATCTTGCGACGCTCTCTCTTGCCGAGATTGTCCGTCTTGCCGCCGAGCAGAAGCTGCCGCCGGTGGAAAAGTGGAATCCTGCCCATTGCGGGCACAGCGGCATGCGCATCGGTCGTGACGGCACCTGGTTCCACGAGGGCAGCCCGATCGGCCGTCAGGAGATGGTGCGCCTGTTCTCGACCGTGCTGCGGCGTGAGCCCGACGGCCGGCATATGCTGGTCACGCCCGTTGAAAAGCTCGATATCGACGTCGAGGACGCGCCCTTCCAGGCACTGGAGATGCGCAGCCATGGCGAGGGCAAGGCCCGCGAGATCGCCTTTTCGCTCAACACCGGCGAGATTGTCCTGCTCGATGCCGACCACCCCTTGATCATCCGCGCCGATAAGGCTGGCCCGCGCCCCTATGTGCTGGTGCGCGGGGGGCTGGAGGCGCGAATCGCGCGCAGCGTCTATTATGAGCTGGCCGCCATCGCCATTGCCGAAGAGGCCGAAACGCCGGGCCTGTGGAGCTATGGCCAGTTTTTCCCCCTATCGACCGACGAAGACCCGCATGCGGCTGCGTGACAGACTGGCCCGGATATTGGCCGAGGGTCATGCGCGGGATCATGCCGGCATTGATCCCGGCATGTTGAAGATGGTGAGCGATGAGGATGATGAGCATGCGCCCTCCGCCGTGCTCGTCGCGATCACCGACCGGCCCGAGCCCGGCCTCATCCTGACCCAGCGATCGGCCAAGCTGCGTAACCATGCCGGGCAGGTGGCGTTTCCGGGTGGGCGGATCGACCCCGACGACGCGGACGCGGTCGCCGCCGCCTTGCGGGAGGCGGAGGAAGAAATCGCTCTGGCGCCGTCACTGGTCGACGTGATCGGTACGACCGATCCCTATCGAACCCATAGCGGCTTTGCGATCGTGCCCGTGCTTGCCGTCATTCCGCCGGACATCCCACTCGTCCCCCACCCGCATGAGGTCGACGAGATTTTCGAGGTGCCTTTGGCCTATGCGCTCGACCCGGCGCGGCGCACCCAGCATGAGATCGAATGGGAAGGCGAGGTCCGCCATTATCACGAGATCGTGTGGGAGGACCGCCGCATCTGGGGCGTGACCGCCGCGATACTCGTCAACCTGTGCTACCGGCTGGACCCTGTTTTGTGGCGCGAGATCGGCAGCGGCGCGCAATGACGGCGGGGCCATTGCCCGACCGGCTGCCGCCCGATGCCTGGCGCCAGGATCAGGCGCTGCTGGCCCTGTGCACGGTGCTGGATCCGGCTGGCGAGGGTGAGCAGGTGCGTTTCGTCGGCGGGGCCGTGCGGGACTGTCTGCTCGGAGAGGCGGTCAAGGATGTCGACATCGCCACGGTCCATCCGCCGCAGGAGGTCATGCGCAGGCTGGCGGAGGCGGGGATCCGCAGCGTCCCCACCGGCATCGCCCATGGCACGGTGACGGCGATCCTCGATCGCGGCCCGGTCGAGATCACGACCCTGCGCCGCGACGTGTCGACCGATGGCAGGCGGGCTACCGTCGCCTTTGCCGACGACTGGCGCGAGGACGCCGCCCGCCGCGATTTCACGATGAACGCGCTTTATGCCGAGCCCGTCACCGGCCGGATCCACGACTATTTCGGGGGCCTGGCGGACCTGTTCGCAGGGCAGGTGCGCTTCATCGGCGACCCCCGCGCCCGCATCGACGAGGATCACCTGCGGATCCTACGCTATTTCCGCTTCCTGGCGCGCTTCGGCGTGGCGGACGCTGGATCGGCCGATTATGCAGCCTGTGTCGACAAGGCGCCGACGCTGATGGCGCTGTCGCGCGAGCGCATCGCCGATGAACTGTTGAAGCTGCTCGCCACCAGCGATCCGGTGCCCGCGCTCGTGTTGATGCTGAACGGTGGCATATTTCGCCCGATCCTGCCGGAGATCGATGATGCAGGCGCAGATCGCGTGGCGGCGCTCATCACGCGCGAGGCGGCGATGGCGCAAATGCCCGACGGCCTGTTGCGGTTCATTGCCCTGTTGCCCCCGGATGCGGCCGTGGCCGACCGCATTGCCGCACGGCTCAAGCTCTCCAACAAGGCACGCAGCCGTATCGCGATCGCGCTGGGCGCGCCGGTGGACGGTGATGCGCAGCGCCTGGCCTATCGCCTCGGTACGCGGGGCGCGCTCGACCGGATCGCGCTCGGGCGGGCGCTGTCCCCCGGCGATGCGGCGGTGATCGCGGATTGGGAGGTGCCGCGCCTGCCGGTCTCCGGCGGCGACCTGATTGCGCGCGGCCTCGTGGCCGGCCCGGATGTCGCCCGGCTTCTCAGGTCGCTCGAGCAGCAATGGGTGGCGGCGGGCTTCCCGGATCGCGCGGCGGCGCTGCGGCTGGCCGATCAGCTGGTGGCGGACTGGTTGCGTTCGAGCCAGAAGGCATAGGCCGCGTCGGCGGACATTGGCCGCGCATAATAATAGCCTTGGCCGCGATCGCAGCCCAATTCCCCCAGCGCCTGGCCAACTTCCGCCGTTTCGACCCCTTCAGCCACGGTGCGCATGCCAAGCGCGCGGGCAAGTGACAGGATGGCGTGGACAATCGCCACCTTGTCCCTGTCGCCGACCATGCCGGTCACGAAGCTGCCGTCGATCTTCAGCACGTCGATCGGCAATGACTGAAGATTGGCCAGGTTGGAAAAGCCGGTGCCGAAATCATCCATGGCGATGGTCAGGTCCATGGCCTTGAGCGCATTCAGCAGGCTTCTGGTCTTGTCGAGATCGGCGATCAGCGCACTTTCGGTCAGCTCTATGGTGAGCCGATCGCCGGCGATGCCCGCATTATCAAGCGCTTCGCGCACCGCCTCGGACACATCGTCGCGGACGATCTGCACTGGCGAGAGGTTCACATTGATGGTGAGCGGTACGCGGCAGCCATAGGCCTTGTCCCATTGCGCCAGCCGGCTTGCCGACTCGCGCAGCGCCCAGCGGCCGAGCGGGACGATCAGGCCTGAGTCCTCGGCCACGGGAATGAATTGGCTCGGCGGCACCCGGCCCAGCTCCGCGTCGGTCCAGCGCGCCAGTGCCTCGAATCCTACAACTTCACCGCTCACCAGCGATACGAACGGCTGGAACGCCAGCTCCAGTGCGCCCTGCTGCAGCGATTCGCGCAGGCGGTTTTCCAGCGTGAAGCGCTCCTGCGCCTCGGTGAGTGAACTGGGACGATAGACTTCGAAGGTGCCGGTGCGCTTGGATTGCTTGACGGCCGCCTGGGCCCGCCGGAACAGTTCCTCGGATTCCTCGCCCGCCTGCTGGCGGATGGCGCAGCCCACCGCTGCTTCGACGTTGATGAGGTAGGACGAAATGCGGATCGGCGTTTCCAGGGCGGCCTGCACCCGCTTTGCGATCTGCCGGGCGTCCTCGAGGTCATAGACGGAGGCGGAACGGATGGCGAATTCGTTGCCGCCCACCCGCCCCAGCAGGTCACCCGACCGGAGTATCGACTTGATGCGGCGCGCGACGGTGATGATCAATTCGTCGCCTGCGATGGCGCCCAGTGATTCGTTGATCCGGCTGAAGCGAATAATGTCGACCACGATGATCGCATGGCCCTGTTCGCGGCCGGCGTTGCGCGCTTCGACTTCTTCGAGGAAGCCCGCCCGGTTGGGCAGGGCGGTGAGCGCATCGGTCAGCAATTCGCGGCGCAGCACCTTCTCGATCCTGCGTCCGTCACTATGGTCGGTCGCCGAGAGCAGCACCAGCGAGGGCCCGGACGACGGGCCGCCGATGCGCGCGATCGATATCCTGAACGCCCGTGTTCCGAGGTCACCGGCAAAGGTCAGGTCGCGCTGAACATTCTCTTCCTCGCCGCTTGCAACCGCCATAATGGTTTGCGTCCAGAAGTGCGTTTCGGCTGCCATGTTGAAGTCGGTGTCCGCGAGGCGTTCCCTTACGAACTCTTTAAAGGGACGGTTGCGTTTCACCTCCGTCACACAGCCATCCCTGACCTCTGCGATCATGGCGGGGTTCGGCAATGCCTCGACGATGGCGCACATCTGGTCCAGATCATGCTGACCCGCGACCGCGTCCGGCGATCCGGACGCAGTATTTTTACGGTGGTCAAGGCGCACAGGGCGAGCAGTCATCTCCGCTGCAATACCCACCGTTCGTAAACGAACGCTAAACCATGAGCAGAATTATTACGTAAAATCTGTGATCTAGCTCAATTATCCAAAGCGGTTGTCGCGCCGGAATCCCTGGGGCGGCATACGTCCCGCGGCACCCCGCGCGGCGCGCCATGGTAAAAGGTCCGTTTCGGTGCGGATACGGCCGCTGTCCCCGCCCATAGCCCAGCTGAGGCCCTGGGCCAGAGTGAAGGTGATCGCGTCGGAAAGGCCGCCCTCGCGGTAGCGCTGGAGCTGGACGCCTTGCCCCCGGCCCATCACCGGCAGTTCCGCCAGCGCGAAGACGACGAGCTTGCGGTTGTCGCCGATCACGGCGACGCTGTCGGCCTCCGGCGCGATCGGCCGCACGATTCGCAAGCTTGCCTTGTCGCGCAGGTTGACGACCTGGCGTCCTTTCCGCGTTTCGGCCAGGATGTCGTCCATGGCGGCGACGAAGCCGCGCCCGTCGGTCGCCGCGAGCAGCAAGCGTCCGCCGCTGCGATAGGGCAGCAGCGCGACAATGCCGGTCTCGTCGGCCAGATCGATCATCAGCCGCACCGGCTCGCCGAAACCGCGCCCGCCCGGCAGCTTGTCGGCGCCCAATGTGAAGATGCGTCCGTCTGACCCGACCAACAGCAGCTTTTCGGTCGTCTGGGCATGAAAGGCGAAAGCGGGGCCGTCGCCTTCCTTGAACTTCATTGTTTCGGTCGAGGACAGGTCGGCATGGCCTTTGGTCGCGCGGATCCAGCCGCGCTGGGATAGGATGACGGTAATCGGCTCGCGCTCGATCATTGCCTCCAGCGGGATTTCCCGTGCCGGCGCTGCTTGCTCCACCAGGGTGCGGCGGCGGCCGATGCGGCTTTCGGGATCATAGCGTTTTCTGAGGTCGGCCAGGTCGCGCTTGAGGCGCGTGCGCTGCCGGGCTGGGCTCTCGACCAGCTTGGTGAGTTCCTCCCGTTCCTTGAGCAGATCTTCCCGCTCGCGCCGCAGCTCCATCTCCTCCAGCTTGCGCAAGGACCGCAGCCGCATGTTCAGGATCGCCTCGGCCTGCCGGTCGGTGAGGGCGAATTCCGCCATCATCATCTGCTTGGGCTCGTCCTCGGTACGGATGATCTCGATCACCCGGTCGAGATTGAGATAGGCGACGATATAACCGTCAACGATCTCCAGCCGGTCCGCGATCTTGTCCAGGCGGTGGCGCGCCCTGCGCACCAGCACCTCGACCTGGTGGCGCAGCCACTCGGTCAAGACCTGGTGCAGCCCCATCACGCGCGGCGTCCGGCTGGCGTCCAGCACATTGAGATTGAGGCTGAACCGGTTTTCGAGCTCGGTCAGGCGGAACAGGCTCTCCATCAGCATGTCGGGATCGACCGTGCGGCTGCGCGGCTCGATTACCAGCCGGATCGCGGTGTCCGACTCGTCGCGCACATCGGCCAATATGGGCAGCCGCTTGTCGGCGATGAGCTGGGCGATCTGCTCGATCAGCTTGGCTTTGGGCACCTGGAAGGGGATTTCGTCGATCACGGCGATCCAGGTGCCGCGCCCTTCGTCCTCCTTGTGCCAGCGCGATCGCACCCGGAACGAGCCGCGCCCGGTCGCATAGGCCTCCGATATGCTCGCCGGCGAATCGACCAGGACGCCGCCGGTCGGGAAATCGGGGCCCTGCACCAGCTCCATCAGTGCTTCGTGCGGGGCGTCCGGCTGGTCGATCAGCAGCATCGCGGCATCGATGATCTCCGCGACATTGTGCGGGGGAATGCTGGTCGCCATGCCGACCGCGATGCCATTGGCGCCATTGGCGAGAAGATTGGGAAACAGGCCGGGGAAAACCTCCGGCTCCTCCTCTTCGCCATTGTAAGTGGGCCGGAAATCGACCGTGCCTTCCTCAAGGCCCGCCATCAGGTCGGCGGCGGCCAGGGTCAGTCGCGCCTCGGTATAACGCATGGCCGCAGCGTTATCGCCGTCGATATTGCCGAAATTGCCCTGCCCGTCGACGAGCGGCGTGCGCAGCGAGAAATCCTGGGCGAGGCGGACCATGGCGTCATAGACCGACTGGTCGCCATGGGGGTGATATTTGCCGATCACGTCGCCCACCACCCGCGCGCATTTCTTGTAAGTCGTTGTATTGCGGGCAGGATTGGCGGCGATCACGTCCAGACTGGCGCCGCCCGGCTCCAGCTTCAGCAGGCGCATGGCCCAGAGCAGGCGGCGCTGGCCGGGCTTCAACCCGTCGCGCAGATCCGGCAGCGAGCGCGCCGTGATGGTCGAGAGCGCATAGACGAGATAGCGCTGGGAAAGCGCCTCGTCGAACGGATGATCTTTGATGCTGTCGAACGGATCGCGGAAATCGGACATGGGCCTGCGAATATCAGCCGCCCGTGCCCTTGAACAGGGCTGTCAGCCGTCCGTCGCGAAGAGCCGTCATTCGGCCGCACTCCGGGAGGCGGCGAGCCGAGCCCCCTTGCATTGCAGTGCAACATCGCGTGAACGAAAATTCAACCAGTTTCGCGCAGATTGGGAAAACCGCAGGCCGTGCATGTCCTGGGCAAGGACGCGACGGCCGGCCTCATGGCAAGATTTCAGGTGGATAGATGGTACAGGTCGCAGGATTGATCTTCGGGATATTGGTGAGTTTCGTGCTGTCGTCGGCGACGTACAATAGCAGGAAGGGGCAGCCCCATCCGCCGATTCTTGCCTATGTCGGCTATGTGCTGTGCGGCCTTTCGGCGGGCGGGGCGCTGTTGCTGCCGGTATGGGCCGGGCTGAAATATCTCGGCGCTTGAGGGCGTGGCATAAACCAGTTCTCCGTTGATCACCGAGTCATGCGGGCCTATCCGGTTGCGTCATGACGTTTTCTGCATCCGCCGCCTATCCCGCGACACGCCTGCGCCGCGCCCGTGCCTCCGGCTGGAGCCGCGCGCTCCATGCCGAGCATCGCCTGTCGCCCGCCGATCTCATCTGGCCGCTGTTCGTGACCGAGGGGATCGGGGTGGAGCAACCCATCAGTTCCCTGCCTGGCGTATCGCGATGGTCGGTCGATCTGATCGTCGATCGCGCCCGTGACGCGCTGGCGGCCGGAATCCCGTGCCTCGCGCTCTTTCCCAATACGCAAGCGGATCGGCGCAGCGACGACGGCGCGGAGGCGCTCAATCCGGACAATCTGATGTGCAGGGCGATCCGCACGATCAAGGATGCGGTGCCGGACATCGGCCTCCTCACCGATGTCGCGCTCGACCCTTATACCGCGCACGGCCAGGACGGCCTGCTCGACGAGAGCGGCTATGTCGTCAACGATGCGACCGTGGACATGCTGGTCGGGCAGGCGCTTAACCAGGCTGCGGCGGGCGCGGACATCATCGCGCCCAGCGACATGATGGACGGCCGGGTCGGCGCGATTCGCGAGGGACTGGAGGCCGAGGGCCACGCCAACGTCCAGATCATGGCCTATGCCGCCAAATATGCGAGCGCCTTCTACGGCCCCTTCCGAGATGCGGTGGGCTCGGGCGGACTGCTGAAGGGTGACAAGAAAAGTTATCAGATGGACCCGGCCAATGGCGCCGAGGCGCTGCGCGAGGTGGCGCTCGACATTGCCGAGGGCGCGGACAGCGTGATGGTGAAGCCGGGCCTGCCCTATCTGGACATCGTTGCCCGGGTGAAGGATGCCTTCAACGTGCCCGTCTTCGCTTACCAGGTCTCGGGCGAATATGCGATGATCGAGGCCGCCGTTGCTGCCGGTGCCGGCGAGCGCGACGCACTGGTCCTCGAAACGCTGATGAGCTTCAAGCGCGCCGGCTGTACCGGAGTCCTGACCTATCATGCGCTGCATGCCGCGCGGTTAATGGCGCGCTAGGGAGACCGACATGACCGGGCCGATCATTCTTCCCTTCGAGGGCAAATATCCCGTCATCCACGAAACCGCTTTCGTCGCGCCAGGCGCCGTCATCATCGGCGATGTCGAGATCGGGCCCGAGGCGAGCATCTGGTATAATTGCGTGGTCCGGGGAGACTCCAACCATATTCGCATCGGCGCGCGCAGCAATGTGCAAGACGGCACCGTCATCCACTGCGACAGCCCCAAGCCGGGCATGCCGGAAGGTTTTCCGACCCTGATCGGCGACGACGTGCTGATCGGCCATATGGTGATGATGCATGGCTGTACGTTGCTGGACCGAGCCTTTGTCGGGCTGGGCTCGATTGTCATGGACGGTTGCGTGATCGAGGGCGATGCCATGCTCGCTGCGGGCGCGATGCTGACGCCAGGCAAGCACATCTCCTCGGGCCAAATGTGGCAGGGACGTCCCGCCAAATATGCGCGGGACCTGCGCGAAGAGGAAATCGCCACGATGCGCGCGGGCGTCGACGGCTATGTCATCAATGCGCGCATGCACAGGGCGGCGGTTATTGCTGCGCCAGACCTGCCTTGAGCGCATCGAGCCGGTCATTTTGCCGGTCGACCATGGCCAGCACCAACTGGCGTTCGCGATCGATCGTCGCTGAATCGGTAGCCGCGCGGCTGGTATCGGGGACGTTGGACCGCTCGGCATAAAGGGTGTCGAGGCTCGCAAGAGCGGCCACGCTATCATAGCGGTCCGAATCGAGGAGGCTGATTGCTTGCTGCGCCGCGACCCAGGCTTCGCTGCCAATGCTGGCGCTACGCCCGGCGGCAACGCTGCGCTGGCTGGCCTCGAACCGCGCGTCGAACGCGCTGGACGCCGCCGCCGCACGCTGACCGAGCGCCGTGGTTTCTGCGACCAGGGCGGGATCCTCGGGGGCAGGCTGGGCAGCCTGTGCCTGCTGCGCGCTGGCCTTGGCGGCAACCTCCGCGTCGCGGTTGCGGCTTTCCACTGGGCGGCGGGACAGCGAGGGATAGGCTGACCGGTGCTGGGCCACGGCCGCATCGACAGGTCCGAGCCAGATAAGAGCGAAAAGGGCGGTCAGGCGGCGTATCATGATGCCGGCTCATGTAAGCTGTGCCGGGCATCCTTGCAATTGGCATGCTATTGGCCGAATCCCACAGACAGGGACCGTCAGCCGTTGACAGCGACAGCCTGATCCCTTAACGGGCCACATTCCCGCGCGTCGGTCCTGCTTTTTCGCAGAATCGGCCGCGCAATGCATTTTACCGGAAGAGAAGAAGCCCATGTTCGCAGTCGTGCGCACGGGCGGCAAGCAATATCGCGTAGCCGCCGGAGACAAGATCGTCGTAGAGAAGCTGGCGGGCGACGCCGGCGACACTGTGACGCTTGATGACATCCTGCTCGCGGGCGATGGCAGCGAGATCAAGGACAGCAAGGGCCTCACGGTTTCGGCCGAGATCATCGCTCAGGCCAAGAGCGATAAGGTTATCGTTTTCAAGAAGCGCCGCCGACACAATTACCGTCGCCGCAATGGTCACCGCCAGCAGCTCACGATCCTCAGGATCGTGTCGATCGGCGCCTGACAAGATATTCGAGGAGTTTGAGCAATGGCACATAAGAAAGCCGGCGGTTCGTCGCGCAATGGTCGCGATTCGGAATCCAAACGCCTGGGCGTCAAGAAATTCGGTGGCCAGTCCGTCGTGGGTGGTAACATCCTGGTCCGCCAGCGTGGCACGAAATTCTACCCGGGCCGCAATGTCGGCATCGGCAAGGACCATACGCTGTACTCGCTGATCGAGGGCCGCGTGGCCTTTCACGACGGCAAGCTCGGCCGCAAATTCGTCTCCGTCGATCGGCTTGCCGAAGCGGCTGAGTAAGCCAAAGTTTCAGTGGCGCCCTAACCGGCGTTATACAGGCATTTGAGGGGAGTGGGCGTCAGGCCCATTCCCCTTTTTGCTGTGGGGTCGACGTCAACGAGTGACTCCTCAGAGATTGAGGGCGCTGATAGCCGCTTTCCTGATCTCTCCAATTCGCGTGGAGTGTACGGCAAAATAGTTTGTCGTACGGCGCGGATAACTATGGCTGTCGAGAAACACGTCCAAACTCATAGGCTGGCCTGTATGGGCGAGGCGATCAGGTGCATAGATCACGTAGTCATGATCCTTCATCCACTGCCACATCGCATCCTTGGTAAAACCCATCAGTTCTTCTGGGCCACTTTCAAACATGATAGTGGGCCGGCACCGATTGATGAGCATTTCGGCGCCGCGCAGAACTCCAAGCTCGGCGCCTTCGACGTCTATCTTGATAACGTCTACATTATCGGCATCGATAATATTATCCAAACGCTCCAGCTTGACGGTGATCTCCCGGACACGCGCGCTATTTCTATTTAAAGAGCTATAGCCACTGGCATCAAGATTAATGAAGAAAGACGCTTCGCCTTCCTTATCGGAGAGTGCGCAGCAAAAGACTGTCACATCTCGGAATTTTTTGCGCAGTTTATCCGCTTTTTCCGGGATTGCTTCAACTGCAATCACATTTAGTCCGGAACGACGACGCGCTGCCGAAACAACCGAACCAATGTGCGCGCCGATGTCGATGAAAGTCGACCCTTTCTTTGCGATCTTGGTAACAAGGATTGCGGCAAGTTGGTTGTTGAATGTATCGCCGAGGGATTGAGAAAATGAAATTGCATGATGTATTAATGATAGTCTGTCACGCACCTCAAAAACGGCGGCTTCTATTGGAGTGCCGATGACATTCTCTCGTAGCATATCCATTCATTCCTTCCGTCGACCCGCATCTCACGCCGGAAACATAGCAGAGGGAAGAGATTATTCCATCCCCGACGCCAACTCTGCATTCCAGTTTTGAGCCGGTCTATGGGCGCTTTCATTCGGAGCTGACTGTTCTCCCGGCTCCCGCTCAGAACAGCGTCGGCCAGAGCGTCATCAATATGCCCACGAGGCTCACCAGGAACAGCACAGAGCGCAGGACCGGAATGCCCAGCGCATAGACCGGCAGGTAGGCCGCGCGGCCCGCGATCCAGACGATGCTGCCGATCTCGGTCCAGCGTGTGGAAAGGCCGGCCGTGGTGACGATCAGGACGGCGGCGACCATGACCGGGAAGGTCTCGAAGAAATTCGCCTGAGCGCGCATCAGGCGCCCAACGAGGGGCTCGGGCGGTGGCAGTGCCTCGTCGCGCGGTCCGATATTCCATTTGGTGCCATATTGTTTCGTCTTGGCTTGTCCCGCTGAAAAGACGTGCGCCAGGGCAAGAATACAGCCCCATGCGAGCACTAAGAGTTCGATACTCATGCCACCCCTCCTGTTGTTGCGGCCGAAGATTTCGACGGCCCCATATGCTTTATGCAAAAAAAGAGGCCGCCGTACAGAGTATGGCGGCCTCAGTTGTCCGTTCGCAGGAGGAACATCGCATAAGCGGGCGGGCCGTCGCTGTGGCCCGCCTCGCCTGAACGCATCCTTAACTATTGTAAGCGCGTTCGCCGTGGCTGGAGAGGTCGAGGCCCTGCAGTTCCTCATCGGCCGACGGACGCAAGCCCATCGTCTTGTCGATGATGAAGAAGAGCACGGCGCTGCCGACGCCCGACCAGACCAGGGTGACGAGAACCGCCTTGGCCTGGGTGATCAGCTGGGCGACGATGTCATAGGCTTCCGGATGGAACGCGGCCGGGAAGACCGTGTAGTCGAAATAGCCCTGACCACCCAGCGACGGAGCCGCAACGATCGCGGTGCCGAGAGCGCCGGTGATGCCGCCGATGCAGTGGACGCCGAACACGTCGAGGCTGTCGTCGTAGCCGAATGCACTCTTCACCTTGGTGACGAAGAGGTAGCAAAGCGGCGAGACGACGAAGCCAAGGACGATCGAGGTCATTGGCGCGGCGAAGCCCGAAGCCGGGGTGATCGCAACGAGCCCGGCAACCGCGCCGGATGCTGCGCCCAGCATGGACGCCTTGCCGTGGTGGAACTGCTCGACCAATGCCCAGCTTACCGCCGCCGCGCAGGTCGCGACCATGGTGTTCATGAAGGCGACGGCGGTCACGCCATTGGCCTCGAGGTTGGAACCCGCATTGAAGCCGAACCAGCCGACCCACAGCAGGCTGGCGCCGATCATCGTCATGGTGAGCGAGTGCGGCGGCATGGGCTCCTTGGGGAAACCGATGCGCTTGCCGATCATGAGGCAGCCGACCAGGCCGGCAATGCCCGCATTGATGTGAACGACGGTACCGCCGGCGAAGTCCAGCGCGCCCCAGCCCCACATCATGCCATAATCGGTCGGGGCATCCGGCAGGAAGTCGGGGCCGGCCCAGTACCATACCATGTGCGCGATCGGGTAATAGACGATCAGCGACCAAAGCACGACGAAGACGATAAGCGAGGAAAATTTGATCCTCTCCGCAAATGCGCCGACGATGAGCGCCGGCGTGATCATCGCGAACGTCATCTGGAAGACAACGAAGCAAAGCTCCGGGAGATAGACGTTGTTGCTGAACGTCGCGGCCAATGTGGTGCCGTCGACACCCATCAGGAACGCCTTGGACAGGCCGCCGAAGAAGTGATTGTCGCCGCCGCTGGTGAAGGCGATGCTGTAACCCCAGCAGCACCACAGCAGGCCGGTGACGCACACGATCATGAACACCTGCATGAGCACGCTCAGCATGTTCTTGGATCGGACGAGACCGCCATAGAACAAGGCGAGTCCAGGGACAGACATCATGAGGACCAGCAGCGAGCTGGTCAGCATCCAGGTTGTGTCGCCCTTGTTGACCATGGTGGCCATCGCGGCGGCATCGGGTGCCTTGATCATATCTGCCGCCAGGGCAGGACCGGCAACGGCCAGCGCGGCGACTATCGCCCCCGCCACACCGCAGAGTTTTCTTGTCATTGTCATGCGTTACCCCTTTTTTATCAAAGCGCGGTTTCGCCGGTTTCACCGGTGCGGATGCGCACCGCCTGGCCGACGTCCAGGACGAAGATCTTGCCATCGCCGATGGCACCGCTGTTCGCTGCCTGTTGGATGCTTTCAACAACACGCGGCGCCAGCCCGTCGTCGCAAACGACCTCGAGCTTGATTTTTGGAACCATGTTCGTGCTGTATTCCGCGCCTCGATAGATTTCGGTCTGACCCTTTTGCCGGCCAAAACCCTTAACTTCACTGACCGTCATGCCGGCGACCCCGAGGCTTGTGAGCGCCTCGCGTACGTCGTCGAGCTTGAACGGTTTGATGATTGCCATGACTAGTTTCATGTCGCCCCCTGTTCGTGGTGTGCGAACAGAGTCATAAGCAAGGAGCGTGCCAAATCTTAAAAATGGCTTAATTGTAAGGGAGTGGAATATGTGGCCGGGGCACGGGGCCCCAGCTGCGCACAATTTTCGGGCAACATGCTGAATATGCCGCTTTTTTAAGCAGGCTTTAGCAACGCCAGCCCTTTGGGAGGCGCGACGAACCGATCAGGCAGCGGTGCCGCCCACGGTCAGCCCTTCGAGCAGCAATGTCGGCTGACCCACGCCCGCCGGCACACTCTGCCCGCCCTTGCCGCACATGCCGATGCCTTCGTCGAGCGCCATGTCGTTGCCGATGCCGATCACGCGGGTCAGCGCGGTGGGGCCGTCGCCGATGATGGTCGCGCCCTTGATCGGGTCGCCCAGACGGCCATTCTCGATGCGATAGGCCTCGGTGCAGGAAAAGACGAACTTGCCCGACACGATGTCGACCTGCCCGCCGCCGAAGCTCTTGGCGTAGATGCCCGACTTGACGCGGGAGAGCAGCTCGGCGGGATCGTCGCTGCCGCCGCGCATGAAAGTGTTGGTCATGCGGGGCATCGGCGCATGGGCATAGCTCTCGCGGCGGCCGTTGCCGGTGGCGGGCACGCCCATGAGGCGGGCGTTGAGCCGGTCCTGCATATAGCCCTTGAGGATGCCGTCCTCGATCAGGATATTCTCCTGCGTTGGCGTGCCTTCATCATCGATGCTGAGCGAGCCGCGCCGATCCATGATCGATCCGTCATCAACGACCGTGACGCCGGGCGCGGCGACGCGCTGGCCGATCTTGCCGGTGAAGGCCGACGTACCCTTGCGGTTGAAATCGCCCTCCAGCCCATGCCCGATCGCCTCATGCAGGAGCACACCGGGCCAGCCGGGGCCGAGCAGCACGGTCATCTCGCCAGCAGGCGCGGCGACGGAGCGCAGGTTCACCTCGGCCTGCGCGATCGCCTCGTCGATGGCGCGGCGCCACTGCGCCTCCTCGAACAGCGAATCATAGAGGTAGCGCCCGCCCATGCCGAATGTGCCGGTCTCGCGGCGGCCATTTTCCTCCATGATGATGGAGACGTTGAGCCGCACCAGCGGCCGCACGTCGGTGGCGGTAAAGCCGTCGGCGCGCACAATCTCCACCACCGACCAGCTGCCCGCCAGGCTCGCGGACACCTGCACCACGCGCGGGTCGCGGGCGCGGGCGGCGGCGTCGATCGCGGCGCACAGCTCCACCTTGCGGGCGAAGGGGACGAGGTCGAGCGGATTGGCGTCCGTATAAAGATGCCGGTTGGTGCGCATCGGCGGCGGCGCGGGCGCGTGTCTGGCCGGATCGAGCAAGGCCAGCGTCTCAGCCGCCTTGCGGATCGCGCGCTCGCTAATGTCATTGGCATGGGCAAAACCGGTCATCTCGCCCGAGACACCGCGCAGGCCGAAACCCGCATCGGTTGAATAATCGGCGGTCTTGAGCCGCCCGTCGTCAAAGCCGAAGCTCTCCGACGCGCGATATTGCAGGTAAAGCTCGCCATCGTCGCACTTGCCCAGCGCCTCGGCGGTCAGGCGGCGCGCGCCATCAGGGTCGAGTTCGCCGTCGCGGAAGAGGAAGGAGCGGACGTCGCGGATTTCGGAGATGCCATTGTTCATGGGCGAGATATAGGCACGATATCGCCAATCCTCAAACCCCGTTCGACATAGTGGTTACCGGCTGGCACCGGCGGATATGTCGGGCAGCGTCTCGGGCGGCACGCCGTCGGCAGCACCGCCCACCAGCAGGAACCGGCGGTCGCAATAGCCGCAATCGACATAGCCCTGCTCGTCGATCTCGAGGAACACGCGCGGATGGCCGAGCGCGGCGGGGATGTCGCCCGAGCCGTCGCAGGAGACGCGGCGACTGGTGACGCGGAGGATTTCGGGCGGCGGGATCATGGCGCTCGCGTTACCATTGGCCCGCAGAGACGGCAACACTTCTCAATCCCGCAGCAGCTCGTTGATACCCGTCTTCGATCGCGTCCTTTCATCGACCCGCTTGATGATCACCGCGCAGGCGAGATGCGGCCCGGGCGTGCCGTCGGCGAGCGGCCGGCCGGGCATGGAGCCGGGCACCACCACGCTATAGGGCGGGACATGGCCGATGAATATCTCGCCGGAGGTGCGATCCACGATCTTGGTCGACTGGCCGATGAACACGCCCATCGACAGGACCGATCCCTTGCCGACCCGCACGCCCTCGACCACTTCGGAACGCGCGCCGATGAAGCAGTCGTCCTCGATGATGACCGGGTCCGCCTGCAAGGGCTCAAGCACGCCGCCAATGCCGACGCCGCCCGACAGATGCACATTCTTGCCGATCTGCGCACAGCTGCCCACCGTCACCCAGGTGTCGACCATCGTGCCCTCGTCGACGAAGGCGCCGATGTTGATGAAGCTCGGCATTACCACGACATTCTTGCCCAGATAGGCGCCGCGCCGCACGATGCTGCCGGGCACGGTGCGGAAACCCGCCGCGCCGAACTCCGCCTCGCCCCAGGCGGCGAACTTGCCGGGCACCTTGTCCCACCAGTGCGAGCCGCCCGGGCCGCCGGGGATCAGCGCATTGTCCTGCAGCCGGAACGACAGCAGCACCGCCTTCTTGAGCCACTGATTGACCTGCCAGCCGTCTCCCGCCGGTTCCGCGACCCGGCCCTCGCCCGAGTCGAGCATCGCCAATGCCTTGTCGACGGCGACACGCACCTCGCCATGGGTGGTGAGCGACACATTGGCGCGGTCTTCCCACGCGGCGTCGATGGTGGCGATGAGCGATGCGGTCATGGGTGGCCTCCCCGGATGTTCAGTAAAGCCCCGCCAGGAAAGGCGGGAGCGAGGGCGTCTCATAATCGATAAAATCGGGATGTGAACCCATGCTGCCCGCTTCGGAGCCATTGTTGAGCCAGACGGTCGTCATCCCCAACGCCTTGGCCGGCTTGAGGTTGCGGGCCATGTCCTCGAAAAATATCGCGCGGTCGGGCGCGACATCATGGGCCTCGATCAGGGCCGCATAGCCGGTCGGGTCGGGCTTTGGCAGGTAGCGGCAGGCGTGGATGTCATGGACATGCTCGAAATGCTCGGCGAGGCCCAGCCGCTCCAGCACGCGCGCCGCATAGCCCGCATCGCCATTAGTATAGATGAGGCGGCGCCCCGGCAGCGCCATGATCGCGGCGTTGAGCGCCGGATCGACCCGCAGCCGGTCGAGCGCGATGTCATGGACATGGTCGAGGAAATCGCGCGGATCGACGTCATGATGCTGCATCAGCCCCGCAAGCGTGGTGCCATGATCATGGAACCAGCCCTTCTGCAACGCCCGCGCCTTGTCCCAACTGCAGCCGATCAGCCGCACGATATAGTCCGCCATCCGCACGTCGATCAGCGCGAACAGGTCGGCCTCGGGCGGATAGAGCGTGTTGTCGAGGTCGAAGATCCAGGTGTGGATGTGGGCGAGGTCGGTGGCGGTGCAGGGCGTCATGGGGTGGTTATAGCGCGACAGGGGCGGGGGTGCGAATGGAACGGTCTCTGTGGTGTCTTGGCCGAAGGTTATGAAGGTTACGGGGTGGACAAATTAATCCGCTTTTGGGGAGGAGGGTCGCTGCGCCTCCCGTCACTGTGGAGATGGGTTTGATCCTGTCCGATGAGAAAGAGCCTTGGCCTGTGTGTGCGTAAGCACTGGCATGGGTGACGAGGTGTAGGACAGGGGGATGCTAACCTCCCCTCCCTGCAAGGGAGGGGAGAGGGAGGCGCCCGCGATATCGTTGAATGTTCGCTAACCCCAGCCTTATGCCGCGACCAGTTCGAGCGCCTCGCTGGCTTCGACCCAGCTGAGTTCCGCCGCTTCGATGGCGTCTTCCAGCTCGGCTCGGCGCTTCATCAGCTCGGACACGGTCGCGCCCTTTTCCTGCGGGCCTGCCGACGCCGGATCGAACAGCGCCGCATCGATGCGCGACCGGGTGGCGGTGAGGTCGGCGAGTAGCTTTTCGCTCCGCTTCAGCTCCATCTGCAACGCCTTGTAGCGGTCGCGCGCCTCGGCGGCGGCGCGTTTGTCGGCCTTGCGGTCGGCTTTGCTGCCGCCTTCGGGGCGCCCCGAGCCGGGACCCTTGCCCAATACGAAGTCGGTATAATCCTCCAGCGACCCGCCATATTCCTGTGCCCGCCCGTCATCGACCAGCACCAGCCGGTCGGCGACCAGCTCGATCATGTGGCGGTCATGGCTGACGATCACTACCGCGCCCGAATAGCTGTTGAGCGCCTGCACCAGCGCCTCGCGGGAATCGACGTCGAGATGGTTGGTCGGCTCGTCGAGGATGAGGAGATGCGGCGCGTTGCGGGTGATCAGCGCGAGGGCGAGGCGCGCCCGCTCGCCGCCCGACAGGGAGCCGACCTTCTGGATCGCCCGGTCGCCCGAAAAGCCGAAGCGGCCCAGTTGCGCGCGCACGGCGCCCTGGGTGGCGCCTTTCATCTCGCGGGTCATATGCTCGAGCGGGGTGTCGCCGGTGTCCAGTTCCTCCACCTGATACTGGGTGAAATAGCCGACGCTCATCTTGCCGGACGCATTCATCGCGCCTTCCATCGGCGTGAGCTGCGCGGCGAGCAGGCGGGCGAGGGTGGTCTTGCCGTTGCCGTTCTTGCCGAGGAGGGCAATCCGGTCATCAGGGTCGATGCGCAGGTTCAGGCGCTGCAGGATCGGCGTTTCATTATAGCCGACCGCCGCCATGTCGAGCGTGATCAGCGGCGGGCGCAGCTCCGGCGGATTGGGGAAGGCGAAGGACAGGCTGGGATCTTCGAGAGCGGCGGCGATGGGCTGCATCCTCGCCAGCGCCTTGGCGCGCGACTGGGCCTGCTTGGCGGTGCTGGCGCGGGCGCTGTTGCGGGCGACATAGTCCTGCAGCTTGGCGCGTTCGGTCGCCTGTTTCTCGCGCGCGGATTCGAGCTGGGCGAGGCGCTCGGCCCGCTGCCGCTCGAACGCGTCATAGCCGCCCGGATAGAGCGTCACCTTGCCGCCTTCGAGGTGGAGGATATGGTCGACGACATTGTTGAGGAGGTCGCGCTCATGGCTGATGACGAGGATGGTCGCGCGATAGTCCTTGAGGAAATTCTCCAGCCACAGCGTCGCTTCGAGGTCGAGATGGTTCGATGGCTCGTCGAGCAGCAGCAGGTCTGGCGCGGAGAACAGCAGCGCGCCCAGCGCCACGCGCATCTTCCAGCCGCCCGAATAGCTGTCGAGCGGGCGGTTCTGCATCTCCTCGTCAAAGCCGAGGCCGACGAGGATGCGGCCCGCACGAGCAGGGGCGCTGTAGGCGTCGATGGCGATCAGCCGCTCGTGAATGTCGCCCAGCCGGTGCGGCTCATGGCAGGTCTCCGACTCGGCGAGCAGCGCGGCGCGCTCGGTGTCGGCGGCGAGGATGGTTTCGAACGGGGTGGCGGTGCCGCTCGGCGCTTCCTGCGCGATATAGCCCATGCGGGTGCCGCGCGGCATGTCGACGCTGCCGTCGTCGGGATCGATCTGGCCGATGACTGCCTTCATCAGCGTCGACTTGCCGGCACCGTTGCGGCCGATCAGGCCGACGCGCGCGCGGGGTGGCAGCGAGGCGCTCGCGCGGTCCAGGATCGTGCGCCCGCCCAGGCGAACCGTGATATCGTTGATTGTCAGCATCGCGCGCCGTTAGCACAGGATCGTGGATGTTTGGACGTTTTTTCGGTGCCACGCGCGCGCGGGTGGCGTAAAGCGCCCGATATGGACTTTCAGGATCTTCTCGTCCGCTATTTCGGACAGGCCGATATCGACCTCGTCGCGCCCGAATCGCTGGAGGCGGGGCTGGAGCGAATCAGGGTCGATTTCGGGTTGGAACGCGACTCCGGGCACCGCTTCGGCCTGTGGACGCTGATGTACATGCTGGGCAATGCGCCGGACCTCGATGTCGCGTTCAAGGACGCGGCGGATCGGGAGGCGGCGCGCGATTTCATGGATATGGTGGACCGGCTGGGATGACGATTTAGGATCAGGATGCCTCAAACCCCGCGATCACCTCGAGAAACGCGCGCCCATAGGCCTCCCGCTTGCGCGCGCCGACACCGGTGATGTGGGCGAGGTCGGCGTCCGAGCGGGGCCTTTTCAGCGCCATTTCGCGCAAGGTGCTGTCGTGGAAGATGACATAGGGCGGCACGCCCGCTTCCTTGGCGAGGTCGCGGCGGCAGGCGCGCAGGGCCTCGAACAGCGGATCGTCGACCGGATTGGCCTCGGCATTCCGGCGTCCGCGCCGGACCTTTGCGGGGGGCAGGACCAGCGATATCGTCTCCTCGCCGCGCAGAAACGGGCGCGCGGCCGGGCCGAGCGTCAGCCCGCCATGCTCGTTCGTCTCGAGCGCGTCGCGCACCATCAGCGCGCGGGCGACGGGCTTGAGCAATGCGGCCTCCTCGCCCTCGACGATGCCGAAGACGGACAGGCGGTCATGCTGGCGCTGGACGATCTTGTCGTTCGACTTGCCGGTCAGCACCGCCTCGATGTGGCCGAGACCGAAACTCTGGCCAGTGCGATAGACCGCCGAGAGCAGTTTTTGCGCGGTCTGGGCCGCGTCGATGCTGGCCGGGGGCGAGAGGCAATTGTCGCAATTGCCGCAGGAGGCCGGCGGAGTTTCGCCGAAATGGCGCAGCAGCACCGCGCGCCGGCACGCCGCCGTCTCGACCAGCGCGCCCAGCGCCGTGATGCGGGTGCGCTCGCCCGGCTGGCGCGCGGGTTCCACTTCGCCGACGCGCTGGCGGGCGCGGGCGAAATCCTCCGCGCCCCATAAGAGCGTCGCCACCGCCGGGTCGCCGTCGCGGCCCGCGCGGCCGCTTTCCTGATAATAGCTCTCGATCGACTTGGGCAGGCCGGCATGGACGACGAAGCGGACATCGGGCTTGTCGATGCCCATGCCGAAGGCGACGGTCGCGATCATCACCATCTCCTCGCTGGCGATGAAGGCGGCCTGGTTGCGAGCACGTATTTCGGGTGGCAAACCGGCATGATAGGCCAGCACCGGGCGGCCGCCCCGGCTCAGGCTCTCGGCCAGCTTCTCGGTCGCGGCGCGGGTCTGCGCATAGACGATGCCGGGGCCGGGCTGGGCGGCGAGGATATCGCCGACCTGCCGCCCGAGACCGTCGCGCGGCTGCACGGCATAGCGGATATTGGGCCGGTCGAAGCCGGAGATGACCAGGCCATCGGCGGGAATCCCGAGCTGCGCCAATATGTCGTGGCGGGTATGGTGATCGGCGGTGGCGGTGAGCGCGAGGCGCGGGACATGGCCGAAGGCGTCGAGCAGCGGCCGCAGCAGGCGATAGTCGGGCCGGAAATCATGGCCCCATTCGGAGACGCAATGCGCCTCGTCGATCGCGAACAGGCAGATGCGCGCTTGGGAGAGCAGGTTGCGGAAGCCGTCGCCGCTCGCCCGCTCCGGCGCCACGTAAAGGAGGTCGAGATCGCCCGCCACCAGCCGGTCCTGCGTCTCGCGCCAGTCTGCGTCGACGGAGGTGAGGCTGGCGGCGCGGATGCCAAGGGCGCGGGCCGAGCGGAGTTGGTCGTGCATCAGCGCGATCAGCGGCGAGACGACCACGCAGCAGCCGTCCATCGCCACAGCGGGCAACTGGTAGCAGAGCGACTTGCCCGCGCCGGTCGGCATGATGGCGAGCGTGTTCGCGCCTGCCAGCACCCGGTCGACCACCTGTTCCTGCACGCCGCGATAGGTTTCGAAACCGAAGATGTCTTGGAGGAGGGTGAGGGGGGCTGGGCGCATCGGGCGGCTATAGGGAGGACGTGGTGCGGGGGGAAGGGTGCGCTTGGTGGTTGTACATGCCCACCCGTGCCGTTCGCCCTGAGCGAAGTCGAAGGGCCGATCTGAGCGGAGGCGAAGACGCCTCACTGCGTTCGGCAGGCCCCTTCGACTTCGCTCAGGGCGAACGGGGGCCGGGGGATGGGCAGCCTACCCCTCGATCATATCCAGATACGCCACCACATCATTGTCGGTGGCGATGAACAGCCCCTCCTGCACCGCTTCGGGCTGTTGCGCCGCGATATTCAGCGCCTCTATCAGTGGCCCGTAGAACAGGGTCGTCGCGCCGCCGCCTTCGACCTCGCCGTCGAGATGATAAAGCCGCACCGAGACGCTGTCGCCGGTCGAGCGCATCAGTCCTGGCCCTCCCGTTTGGCGCCATCGAGGGTGCGCGCCTGCCGGTCCGCATCAGCCTGCTGGACTGTCTTCTCGGCCTTGGACCGGCCGAATTTCGCGCGGTTTTCCGCTGCCTGCTCTTCGGCCTTGGTGCGGGCGCGAGCCTTGCGGGCCAGGCGCAGGTTGATGATCTCGGCCATCGGTCAGCTTCCCTCCAGATGCACCGCGAGCCAAACCGTCGCGGGCGCGCTTTGTGTCCATGTCACACGGTGGCGGACCCCGGCGGGGATCAGTGCCATATCGCCCGGCCGCAATTCGCGCTCCCCTTCGCCGTCGACCCACAGCCGCGCGGCCCCGGCGAGCAGCAATACCCATTCGTCATGGTCCTGATCATAGGGCGCATCCACCGGCGTCGTCTGCCCCTGCGACACGATCCGCTCGATCCGCACGCCGGGCCGCTCCAGCAGCAGGGTGAAGACCTCGGCGGCGGTCGCATCGGGCAGGTCGGTGAGGATGTTGGTCATTGTTCGACCATTATCGCAAAGCCGCGCCCCACGCACCTCTTGCATCCGGGCGGCCGACGGCGCATTTGCACCGCCCATGGATATGTCCGCGCATCGACGCATGGCCAGTCGCCCGGCAAGCCCTGCGAGCATCGCCCGCTGGCTGTTCGTGGTGGCGGGGCTGATCCTCCTCATGGTCGGCATTGGCGGCATCACCCGGCTGACCGAATCGGGCCTCTCTATCACCGAGTGGAAGCCGGTGACGGGCGCGATCCCGCCGCTGACCCATGCGGCATGGCAGGCCGAGTTCGACGCCTACCGGCACAGCTCCCAATATGTGCTGATGAACAAGGGCATGACCCTGGCCGCGTTCAAGCACATCTATTTCTGGGAATATCTGCACCGGCTGATCGGCCGCCTGATCGGCCTTGCCTATGCGGTGCCGATGCTGTGGTTCTTTGTGCGCGGCGCGGTGCCGCGCGGCTATGGACCCCGGCTGGCGGTGCTGTTGCTGCTGGGCGGGGCGCAGGGCGCGATCGGCTGGCTGATGGTCAGGAGCGGCCTTGTCGACCGCGTCAATGTGGAGCCGGCGATGCTGGCCGCGCATCTCGGCATGGCGCTGCTGCTGATGGGCGCGGTGGTGTGGACGGCCTGCGACATGGCGGTGCTGAGCCGCAATCCGGCGGCGGGGCTCGGGCGGCTGACGCTGCCGGGAGGGCTCGCGCTAGCGGTGCTGTTCGTCCAGATCCTGCTGGGCGCGATCACCGCGGGACTGCGGGCGGGCTCCGTCTCCAACACATGGCCGCTGATGAACGACCGCTTCGTGCCCGAGGGCATCCAATGGTGGGGATCGTTGGCGCGGACGATCACCGGCGACCCCTATCTCATCCATTTTGTCCATCGCTGGTGGGCATGGGGCGCTGTGATCGCGGTCATCCTGATGGCCCGGGGCCTCCGAGCAAAAGGGGTGGGGGGTCTTTCCTTCGTCCTGCTGGCCTGCGTCGTTCTCCAGATCCTGCTCGGCGTCGCGACGGTGGTGACGGGGGTCGCGCTGCCGATCGCCGTGGCGCATCAGGTCGTCGGCGCGACGCTGCTTGGCCTGGCCGTGGCGGGCGCACACCGGCTGGGCGCGCGATGAGCGAGGTGGTCATCGTCTATGCGCTCTTCGGCAGCCGGGAGGCGGCCGAGCGGGCGGCGCGCGATGCAGTCGACAGCCGGCTTGCCGCCTGCGCCAACATGCTCGCACCCTGCCGGTCCTTCTATATCTGGGAGGGCGCGCGGACCGAGGAGGACGAAATCCCGGTCCTGTTCAAGACCAATGTCGACCGGCGGGACGCCCTGATGGCGCGGGTCGCCGAGGGCCACGACTATGCCATACCGGCCATATCGAGCTGGCCGGTGGATGCCGCCCCGGACTATGCCCGCTGGGTGTTCGAGGCCACGCAGGTATTCTGATACCTTCCGGCAAAAGCGCCGTTTCTCTTGACTCAAGCGCATATTTACACGAAAGGGCTCGCATTGGCGGCGTCATGTCTGGCGCCGCTTTGCTGTTTTCGCCGCTGCCGAATCGGTAGTGCGCGGCACATGAGGGAGTAAACGAGCCATGAAGGCGCTCATGAAGACGACCAAGTCGGCGACGCCGGCAACGGTCGAGAAGAAGTGGCTACTGATCGACGCCGAGGGTCTCGTCGTCGGCCGTGCCGCCTCGATCATCGCCAATATCCTGCGCGGCAAGCACAAGCCGAGCTACACCCCGCATGTCGATTGCGGTGACAATGTCATCGTGATCAACGCGGACAAGGTGAAGTTCACCGGCAAGAAGATGACCGACAAGGTCTATTACAAGCACACCGGCTATGCCGGCGGCATCAAGGAAACGACGCCCGCCAAGATCCTGGACGGCCGCTTCCCCGAGCGCGTGCTGGAAAAGGCGATCGAGCGCATGATCCCGCGCGGACCGCTGGGCCGCGACCAGATGCGCAACCTGCGCGTCTTCGCCGGCACCGAGCATCCCCATGAAGCGCAGCACCCCGAAGTGCTCGACATCGCCTCGCGCAACCGCAAGAACAAGGTGGGTGCATAATGTCCGATACCGATAACCGCCAGTCCCTCGCCGACCTGGGCGCCATTGCCAGCGGCGCCGTCGCCGAAGCCGCGCCCGAAGCCGCTTTCATCCCCGCGCCGTCCGGTCCCCCGGCGCCGCTGCGTCAGCAGGAGATCGACCCGCAGGGCCGCGCTTATGCGACCGGCCGCCGCAAGGATGCCGTCGCACGCGTCTGGATCAAGCCCGGCAGCGGCAAGATCATCGTCAACGGCCGCGACCAGGAAATCTATTTTGCCCGGCCGACGCTACGTCTGGTTCTCAACCAGCCGTTCACCGTCACCGAGCGTACCGGCCAATATGACGTGATCGCCACCGTCAAGGGCGGCGGTCTTTCGGGCCAGGCCGGTGCCGTCAAGCACGGCATCTCGCAGGCGCTCACCAAATATGAGCCCGCCCTGCGCAGCGCGGTCAAGGCCGAGGGTTTCCTGACCCGCGACAGCCGCACCGTGGAACGCAAGAAATACGGCAAGGCCAAGGCGCGCAAGAGCTTCCAGTTCTCCAAGCGTTAAGCTCGATCCACATCGAACACCGAAAAGGGGCCTTCACCGGCCCCTTTTTTGTGCCCGCCGCCGATCGAAGGCGCTATGACAGGTCGAGATTGGGCTGGATGGCTCCAGGGCCTGATGACTTGACGTGGGATCACACCCATCCGTTCGTGTCGAGCGAAGTCGAGACATCCTGCGCGTCCGCCCTGCGGGCAGTCGAAGGGCTCGACACGAACGGGTCCGTTTGAAGTCATCAAGGTCCAGCATGAAGCGGGCTGCAAAGGGGACGTGGTGATGCGCATTGGAGGGTTGGGCCGCATCTGGGCGGCATGCGCGTCGCTGATCGCCTTGGCCATGCTGTCTGCCTGCGGCGGCGGCGGCAGCAATATAGCCTCGACGCCGACACCTGTTCCCAGCCCTGCGCCCGCACCCACGCCGACCCCCACCGTCAATTACAACACGGCCGAATATCAGGCCTCGACCGGCGCGAATTTCCACGGCGCCATTACCGCCTATCAGGCCGGCGCCAGCGGCGCGGGCATCACGGTCGGCGTGATCGACAGCGGGATCAGCGATCCGACCGGCGAATTGAGCGGGCGGATCAGCGCCGCATCGCGCGACTTTGCGGGTAACAGCAGCATAGCGGACGTCGATGGCCATGGCACCGCCGTCACCATGGCGCTGGCTGCGGGACGCAATGATCGTGCGATTTTGGGCGTTGCCTGGAATGCGACGGTGCTTGCGCTGCGGACCGATTCGACCAGCGGCTGCACGAGCGGCACCGCGCGCTGCTTTTCGAGCACCGCCATCGCCAATGCCCTCGATCATGCGGTCGCCAGCGGCGCGCGCGTGGTCAACATTTCGCTCGGCGGGCAGACGGCGCCGAACCTGCTGCGGCAGGCGGTGAACCGGGCGACGGCGGCCGGAACCATCATCGTGGTCGCGGCGGGCAATGACAGCACGGCCGCGCCCGACCCGCTGGCGCAATCGCTCGCCGATCCGACCATCAGCCACGGCCTTGTCCTCATCGCCGCTGCGGTTGACCAGAACAATGCCCACGCTTCCTTTTCCGATGGCGCTCAAGGATTCGAGAGCACGACCCTCTCGGCCCTTGGTGTCGGGGTGAGGACGCTGGATCAGAATGGCGCGCTGTCCTCCTGGTCCGGCACGTCCCTTTCCGCGCCGCTGGTGTCCGGCGCGATCGCGCTGATGGCGCAGGCCTTTCCCAATTTGACGAGCGCGCAGATCGTCCAGCTCCTGCTCAGCAGCACGACCGATGCGGGCGCGACCGGCGCGGATGCTGTGTTCGGCGTCGGCATCCTCAATATCGCCAAGGCTTTCGCGCCGCAGGGATCGCTCAGCCTCGCCGGCAGCACGACGCCCGTGTCGTTGGGCAGCATCACAAGCCTCTCGTCGGCCATGGGCGACGCGGCGCTGACCGGCCAGTCGATCGCGGGCCTGGTGACGGACAGCTATGGCCGCGCCTATAGCGTCGATCTGGGCGCCGGGCTGCGCGGGACAGTGCCGGGCCTGCGTCTCGCGCCCAGCCTTCGGACCGGCATCCGCAACTTGTCGATCGGGGCGAAGAATGCGCGGATCGCGCTGTCGCTGGCGCCGGGCGTTGGCGACGGCGTGGACATGGGCCGTCTTACCTTGAGCGAAGGGCAGGCGCGCGGCGCCCGTCTGCTGGCGGCGCGGATCGCGGCCCGGATCGCGCCCGGCACCGATATCGCGCTCGGCCTGGCAACCGGGGCGGCGCCGCTCGGCGCGATGCTGGATGCGGTGGACCAGGCACCGTTCCTGATCGCGCGCGAGGATGCCGTGGTGACCGCCGAGTTCCGGGCCGACCGGGCGCTCCATGTCCGGCAGGCGCTCGGCCATGGGCTCAGCCTGTTCGCGGCCGCGGAGCAGGGCCGGATCGCCCAGGATCGCCGGGTGACCTTCGATGCGCCCGCCGGCCTCACCGGCAGCGACCATTATGATGCCTATGGGCTCGGGCTGACCTGGGTGCGCGGCCCGCTCGGCCTGTCGGCGAGCGCGACCCGCATCGCCGAGGCGGGCAGTGCGCTGGGCGCGCGCTTCGCTCCGATCTTCGGCGCTCAATCGGCCGCGACCACCATGGCCGTGCTGTCGGCGCGGCTGATGCCCGGCGGCGGCTGGACCCTTGCGGGCGAGTGGCGGCGCGGCTGGACCCATGCGGCGGCGGGCGGAGCGCTGCGGGACGGCGGATCGCTGACCAGCCAGGCATGGTCGATCGAGGCGGGGCGGGCTGGCCTATTCGACCGGCTGGACCGGCTATCGTTCGGCATCACCCGGCCGCTGCGCGTCATCGCCAGCGATTTTCGCCTGACCCTGCCGGTCGCCTATGACTATGCCAGCGCCGCCGCGACCGATGGCATCCGGACGCTCGACCTGGTGCCGCGCGGCCGGGAACAGGATATGGAGCTGGCCTATGCGCGACCGCTCGGGGCCGGCTGGCTGACCGTCAACCTTTATCGGCGGGAGCAGGCGGACAATATCGCATCCTGGCCCGACGACATCGGCGGCGCGATGCGCTTTGAACTGAGCTTCTGACGCGCTCAGCTTCGCCGGGGCGGGGTGTACCAGATGGGCGAGGACCAGGCGCGCTCCTGGATGGTCGCCGGTACGGCCGTTGAAATGGGCAGGCCATTCGTGGAAGACAGGCGGGGTGGTTCGAGCCCTTCGACTGCCTGCCAAGGCAGGCGCTCAGGATAAACTTCAGCCTCGGGCTGAAGTCGAGAACTGCTTTGTGCAAACTGCTTTGTGCAAGGTGTCTCGACTTCGCTCGACACGAACGGCTAGACGGGGATGAATCGGTCCGGATGATCTTGCCCTAGAGAGCGAAGTTGGAGAACGAACAGATACTGATCCTGTCCTGCCCCGACCGGCCCGGCTTGACGGCGGAAGTGGCCGGCGCGATCGCGGGCCTGGGCGGCAATATCGTCGAGGCGGCGCAGTTCAACGATACCGAAACCGGCCGCTTCTTCATGCGGATCCGCTTCGTGATCGCGGGCGCTGTGTGTGCGGCCTTGCGCGAACGGCTCGATGCGCTGGCCCGGAAGCGCGCGATGACATGGGCCTTGCGAGCCTCCGACTGGCGCCACAAGGTGCTGATCCTGGTCTCGAAATTCGATCACTGCCTCGGCGATCTGCTCTATCGCCAGCGCATTGGCGAGTTGAAGATGGACGTGGTCGGCATCGTGTCGAACCATCCGCGCGAATCGATCGGCACGCCCGATCTGGGCGATATCCCGTTTCACCACCTGCCCGTGACCAGCGCCTCCAAGTGGGAGCAGGAAGGCAGGATCAAGGCCATCGTCGCGGCCAGTGGCGCCGAGCTGGTCGTTCTGGCGCGCTATATGCAGATCCTGTCCGATGATCTCGCCAGCTTCCTTGCCGGGCGCTGCGTCAACATCCATCATAGTTTCCTGCCCGGTTTCAAGGGCGCCAGGCCCTATCATCAGGCCCATGCCCGGGGCGTCAAGATGATCGGCGCGACGGCGCACTATGTGACCGCCGATCTGGATGACGGGCCGATCATCCATCAGGATGTGGAAGCGATCACCCATGCCGACAGTCCGGACGATCTGGTGCGCAAGGGCCGCGACATCGAGCGGCGCGTCCTCGCGACGGCGGTGCGCTATCATCTGGAGGACCGCATCCTGCTCAACGGGGCCAAGACGGTGGTGTTCACGCGCTAAGGGGATCTCAACCACAGCCCTTTAAAGTCCGGTCGTGATACGTACATCGGGACGCACGAAATGCGCATGGCAACAGACAGATGACTTCAGGAACATTGGGGGCACCGGCCTCGCCCGCCGAATCCGTTCTCACCCGCCGCACGCTGCTCGCGGGCGCCCTCGGCTTGGGTGCCGGCATGTTGCTGCCGCGCGTCGCCCGTGCGGCTGCCCCGGCAACCATCGATCACACCCATGTTTCCGCGCTGAGGGCGGCCTTCGACCGGCTCGGCGCCCGCATCCCCTACCGCGACCGGGCCGTGCTGGTCGACTTCGCCATGCCATCAGCCGCGCCGCGCCTCTATCTCATCGATCTCCTGGCGGGCACATCGCGGACCCTCGCCGTGGCCCATGGCCGTGGATCGGACCCAGCCAATAGCGGGTGGCTGCAGCATTTCAGCAATGTGCCGGGCTCCGAGGCGAGTTCGCGGGGCGCCTATCTGAGCGGCGATCTCTATGACGGCGCGCACGGCCGATCGCAGCGGCTGATCGGGCTCGACCGGAGCAATGACAGGGCGCTTGAACGGGCGATCGTCATCCATTCGGCCTGGTACGCCGAACCGGACATGATCGCCGCCCGGGGCAGGCTCGGCCGCAGCGAGGGCTGCTTCACGGTGAGCAGCGCGTCGCTGCCGCTGTTGCTCGGGACGCTGGGGCCGGGCCGCCTGCTCCTGGCCGACCGCTTCGACGGCTGATCAGGGCAGCAGCACCCAGCCGCCATCGACATGGAGCGTCTGGCCCGTGATCCAGTCGCCCGCCGGTGAGCAGAGCAGCAGCAGCGCGCCGACCAGCTCGTCCGGTGCACCCTGCGCGCGGGTGCACACCGACGCGGCGAGGAACTGGGCAAAGGGCGAGTCCGGCGGCACCAGCGCGCTGCCAGCCTCGCTGGTTACATTGCCGGGCGCGATCGCGTTGACGTTGATCTTCTCGCGGCCGAGCTGCTTTGCCATGGCCACGGTCAGGCCGGTGAGCGCCAGCTTGCTCACGCCGTAGAGCCCCAAGGCGGGGAAGGCGCCGCCCGATACCTGGTTGACGATCCGGCCACCACCGCGCGCGCGCATCGACGGGATCACCGCCTGCGCACAGATGAGTGCGCCCGTCACATTGACGGTCATCAGCCGGTTCCAGTCCGCGAGCGGAATATTTGCGGCTTGCGCGGCTCCCACTTCGACCATCAGTGCGGCATTGTTCACCAGAATGTCGATGCCGCCGAAGGTGTCGATGCCGGCCTTGGCCATGGCTGCGACCAGATCGGGATCGGTGATGTCGACGCCGACGGATATGGCCTTGCCGCCCGCGGCCACGATCTCATCCGCGACCGCCTTGGCACCCTCGGCATTGAGATCGGCGACGACGACCGAGGCGCCCGCACCGGCGAGGCCCAACGCACAGGCGCGGCCGATGCGGTTGCCGCGCCCCCGGGCGACGATGTTTCCCTTGAGCTGAAGTCGGAACTGGGCGTCACCCGGATCGACGGGGTCACGGCGCTCACACCTTTCGCACCGGCAGCCCGATACTGAATGGCCTCAACATCAAGCAGGGCGGGGCGCGCTACACATGGGACGGCCAGAGTGCCTATGGCATGATCGAGCGGTCCGACCAAGCCGGCAAGATGACGATCGGCTGGCGGAACGGGGGCAGGTGGGCCGCCATGCCCCCCTCGGGGCAGCGGCCCGCGCTGGTCGATTGGGCCACGCCCACCGGATCATTTGTCGAGCTTGGCGATCACCTCGGCACCGACAAACGCGGCATTGTCGCACCATTCGCTGCGGGTTTTGCCCTCGACCATTATGCCGGTGCCGGTCACGCCCAGTTCGCGATAGCGGCCGATCCGGTCGATAAGCATCGGGGGCGTCCATTTCTCGTCCGGTGCGGTGGTGCTGCCCAGCACGATCTCGGGCATGTCCGCGCGGCCGACTTTTTCGCAATGATCCTTCATATAGGCGATACCCGCGATCAGATCGTCCTCGCCTTCCATTGCTGCCGTGCGCGTGGTGTTGGCGTTGACGCCGCCCGAGGTCGTGAAGAACGGGTTCCATCCGTCGCCCAATTCCACCACGCGGCGAATGGCGCGCTTGGCGTTGCCGCCGATATAGATGGGTACGCGTTTCTGGACGGGCCCCGGAATGATCCGATTGCCGAACGCATTGTAGCCGGTGCCGGTGAATTCGAACTCCTCGCCCGTGAGCGACACCCGGAGCGCCTGCATATATTCGTCCATCAGCTCGTTGCGTTGCTCGAAATCGACGCCGAGCGCGCGATATTCGCCCTTGAGATAGCCCGCGCCGACGCTGAGCGTCACGCGGCCGTTCGAGTAGCGGTCAAGCGTCGCCACATCGCGTGCGACGATGAACGGGTTGCGATAAGGCAGGACGAGAATGCCGGTCTGTAGCCGCAGCTTCGTCGTATGGGCGGCGAGCAGGGCCAGCATGACGAAGGGCGCCTGCGCATAATGACCGCCTGAGTCCAGCCAGCGGCCGGTGGGGCAGGGATGGTCCGTCACGAGGCCGGCGTTGAAGCCGGCGCGCTCGGCCGCGGCGCCCACTTCGGCGACCGCTTCCATAGTGTCGAACTCGCCGGGCGGATCGATATGGTCGAACGGCAATAGAACATTGATCTTCATGCTTGATCCTTTCCTCGTGACGGCGGACTTGCGTGCTCAGCCCTGCGGCGATGGCACTTCCACCAAAACCCATTTGCCAGCCCGGTCGCGCACCCAGCCGGCCGATGCCCAGGAGCCGCCGTCCACCGGCAGGACGATGCCCGTCACATAGCTGCTCATCGGCGATGCCAGATATAGCGCCGCCTGACCGCATTCGACGTCTACGCCCGGCCGTTGCAGCGGGATGCGGCGACTGGTCGCGTCTTGCGCTTCGGGCGAGAACTGTATCCATTTGGACGGATCGACCGGCCCGGTCGCATTGCCCCGCATGCCCGGCGTCACGGTGAAGTCGGGCGCGATCACATTGACGCGGATGCCATGCTCGCCCAGTTCCAGCGCCATCGTCCGGGTGAAATTGTTCATGCCCGCCTTGCACGCGGCATAGACCGCATAGCCGGGCGCGGCGCGCGAACCCTCGATGCTGCTCACATTGATGATCGTGCCGCCCCGGCCGCCCTCGATCATCACCGGCACTGCCGCCGACGTGGCCGCCAGCATGCTGACGAGGTTGAGGTCGATATGCTTGCGCCACGACCGTTCGGACTGTTCGATGAAGTCGCGCCGGCCGACACCGCCGGCATTGTTGACGAGGATGTCGATGCGCCCGAATTCGGCCGTGGCGCTGTCGACCATCGTGCGGATCTGGCCGGTGTCCATGACATCGGTCGGCACGGGAAGCGCCCTGCGGTCCAGCGCGCGCACTTCGGCGGCGACCGCCTCGCAGCGTTCGGGCACGATGTCGGCGATGACGATGTTGCACCCGCCCCGGCAAGGGCGAGCGCGATGGCGCGGCCGATGCCGCCGCCCCCCCCTGTTATGATGGCGACCTGATCGGTGAGCAGGGAATTGCCCGGCTGTGTCATCATGCTCTCCTCATCCGCCATCCAATGGGGGTAGCGCGAAAGGCCTGTCAATCGACGCCGCTGTCGGAATAGGCCTGATATCGGCGGGGCGATGGCAGGGATCATAGCCTGCCCTGATCAGTGCTCCTGCGAAAGCAGGAGCCCAGTGTAATCCGGCATGCCCTGTTGCCCTGGACTCCTGCTTTCGCAGGAGAACGATTCCATATCAACGGGAGAGGACTTAGAACGGTCCGGCAACGCCACGCGCAATCGCCTGGCTGAGGCTGTCCGGCTCGTCCACGTCGAACCCCAGGCCTTCCCTCCGAATGATGGCGGCGTCGGGCATGGCGGCCTGGTGCGCGGCGAAGCTATCAGGACCGAAGGCGGGCGCAAAGGGCCGGTCGTCGGCGATGGCGACGGCATTGGTCCCGGTTCCGGACAGGTCCGGCGCGATTGCCGCGCCGCTGGCCATGGCGGCGTCGAGCAGGGCTGCAATGTCTCCGGCCGTCAGCAGCGGCAGGTCGGCATGGACAATCAGCGTCGGCGCGCCGGGGAACTGGGCGCGCGCGGCGGCCAGTTCCGCATTGAGGCCGTGCCCGCCGTCCGCGATCCAGCCGTCGGGCGCGAAGGGCGGGCGCTCCGGCGAGAGCATGGCGATATGGTCGATCGACGCAGCGGCAGCCAGCGCGCCCAGCACATGGCGCGCCATGGCGGCGACCAGATCGGTGCGCTCGGCGGGCGAGAGGCGCTCCGCCAGACGTGTCTTGCAGTCCCGCCCGTAATTGACGGGGACGATGGCGGTCCAGTTCATGCGGCGCGCAATCGCTCGGCCAGGGTGATGGCGGCGCGCGCGACCCGTATCCGGTCGTCGAGGTTCTGCATCAGGGTCGCGGTCGCGCTGGCCGGAAGGCCGGGTGGTGGCGGGTCGCTGTCGTCGTGCAGCATGGCGTCCAGCAGCGGCGCGTAATGGGCGGCGATGGCGGCATTGTCCGGCGCTACGCCCAACTCGGCCATGAGCTTGGCGGTCGGTCCCTTGACCGCCGTGCCGCCCACGATCGGCGAGATGGCGATCATAGGCGCTTTGGTCTCCTTGAGCGCGCGCGCGATCTCGGCGACGGCAAGGATGGGGTCTATCGACAGATAGGGGTTGGAGGGGGCCAGGAAGACGGCATCGGCGGAGAGGATTGCCTCGCAGACGCCGGGCGCTGCCCGTGCGGTTTCAGCCCCGGCAAATCGGACGGCGCTGACGGCGGGCTTGCACTGGCGCTCCACGAAATAGCGCTGGAACTCCAATGGCCCCTCATCGGTGTCGAGATGGGTGGCGACCGGATCATCGCTCATCGGCAGAACCTTTGTCGCGATGCCCCAGCGGGCCGCGAACCCCGCCGTGATGGCCGACAGGGATTCACCCCGCGCCAGCATGTCGGAGCGCAGCACATGCAAGGCAAGGTCGCCATCGCCCAGCCGGAACCAGTCCGGCCCGCCCAGCGAGCGCAGCGCCTCGAGAAAGCTCCAGCTCTCGCCCTCGCGGCCCCACCCCTGCGCCGCGTTGGCCTTGCCGGACAGGGTATAGAGCAGCGTGTCGATATCGGGCGAGATGGTGAGGCCGAGATGGCGGAAATCGTCGCCGGTATTGACGATGGCGACAAGCTCGTCGACCAGCCCGCAGCGCTCCAGCCCGAGTACGAACTTGGCCCCGCCGACCCCGCCTGTCAGGACCGCAACCTTCATTGGAACAGATCCTCTTCCAGTGGGCGAACCAGGCGCGCGGCGGGAATATCCTCGTCCGGCAGCAGGCAGCCGCGCACCAGCACCACGGGCAGGCCTTCGGCTGCCTCCCCCATGGCAAGCCCCGCCGCCGAGGCAAGCAGGTCGCCATAGGCGATCTGGGTCACCTGCAATGGCCGGCCGTCGCGGTCGAGGCCGCCGCGCTTGTCATGGATCGCGGGCAGGCCGGCCGAACCGATAGCGACATTGACCACGCCGTTGCGCCACGGACGGCCAAAGCTGTCGGACAGGACGATGCCGAGCTTCACGCCGAGCCGCGCCTGGATGGCATCACGCAGGCCGGCCGCCGAGGCGTCGGGGTCTTTCGGAAGGAGCAGTACGCTATCCGGCTGGGCGGTGCCGATGTTCGAGGCGTCGATGCCTGCATTGGCCATGACGAGCCCCAGCCGGTGGCGGGCGATCAGGACATTGGGTGCGGCCCGGACCACCTGGGTTGATTCGGCGAGCACCAGTTCGACAAGACGGGGGTCCTTGCCAATCGCCCCCGCGATTTCGATGGCGCGGGCGCCCGGCGTGACCGTGGACAAGGCCACGCGCTGCCCCTCTGCCTTTGACACGATCTTCTGTGTTACGACCAGTATATCGCCCGTTTCCGGGGCCAGCGGCGCCAGCGCACGGCCCAAGAGCGCGCCCAGATCATCGCCGGACGCGATTTCTCCGATTCCCGGGACCGGCAGGATGTGAATCATTGAACTGCTCTCCAATAAGCGCCAAGTCAGTTCCAACGAAACCGGGAGTGGAACGGACATTGCGCTATCCCCATAGACATCAAGATGTCGCCGCGTCAGTCCCTTTGGACTCTGGCTTGCGGCGCCATCTCCTGCATGCGCCGCTTGAGCCTTTGCTGGCCGAGGCGCGGTCATTGCGCGATGCCGGCCATGGCAGGTTGCAGTCCTTTTCCCCCAAGGTGTTCATCCCGCTGACGAAGCTGTGCCGGGACTATTGCCATTACTGCACCTTTTCGCGCCCGCAAGACCGGGGCGAGGCCGCGTATTTGACGCCCGATGAAGTGCTGGCGATCGCACGCGAAGGCAAGGCGATGGGCTGCACCGAGGCGCTGTTCACCCTGGGCGACAAGCCGGAATTGCGCCATCCCGCCGCTCGCGCTGCGCTCGATGCGATGGGCCAGCCCTCGACCAATGCCTATCTGGCGGAGATGTGCGCGCTGGTGCTGCGCGAGACCGGGCTGCTGCCGCACGTCAATGCCGGGGTCATGGACCGGGACGAGATGCTGGCGCTGCGGGCTTTTTCGGCCTCGCAGGGGCTGATGCTGGAGACGGTTTCGGACCGGCTGGGCGAGAAGGGCGGGGCGCACTACCGCTCGCCCGACAAGGTACCGGCGGTCCGGCTGGAGAATATCCGGCTGGCGGGCGAGTTGGCGATCCCGTTCACCAGCGGCATATTGATCGGCATTGGCGAGACGCGCGAGGAGCGGCTGGACGCCCTGTTCGCGCTGCGCGATCTCAACACCGAATATGGCCATATCCAGGAGATCATCGTCCAGAATTTCCGGGCCAAGGACCGCACGCCGATGGCAGACGCGGCCGAGCCGGATCTGGACGACCTGCTTTGGACGATTGCCGCTGCCCGCCTGATTCTCGGCCCTGCGATGAACATCCAGGCGCCGCCCAATCTGTCCAGCGCCGATTTCCCGCGTCTGATGGATGCCGGGATCAACGATTGGGGCGGCGTGTCGCCCGTCACGCCCGATCATGTGAATCCCGAGGCGCCCTGGCCGGAACTCAACGCACTGGAAAAGGGCACGGCGGAACGCGGCCGGGTGCTGGTGCGGCGCCTGCCGATCTATCCCGCGCAGATCGCGGAGGGCACACGCTGGCTGGATGCCGCGGTCATGCCGGCGGTCAGGCGGCTTAGCGACGCCCATGGCTGGGGCCGCGACGACGGCTGGTGCACCGGCGGGCTCATGCCGCCGCCCTTGCCGCGCGTGCCGGGCGATGCCCTTGGCGACCCGGCCGTTGCGCGCGCCCTGGATGCGGTGCTGAGCGGCGATGCGCCCGCGCCCGAGACGCTGGTGGCGCTGTTTTCCGCGCGGGGCGACGATGTCGAGCGCGTCTGCGCGGCAGCGGATGATCTGCGCCGGAAGATCGTCGGCGAGGCGATCGGCTATGTCGTCAACCGCAACATCAATTATACCAATATGTGCACCTATAGCTGCGGTTTCTGTGCCTTTTCCAAGGGGCGCACGCATGAGGATCTGCGCGGCAAGCCCTATGATCTCGACCATGAGGAGATCGCCCGGCGGGTGAAGGAGGCGGTTGCGCGCGGCGCCAGCGAGGTCTGCCTGCAGGGCGGCATCCACCCGAGCTACACCGGCCAGACCTATATCGACATCCTGCGCACGGTGAAGGCGGCTGAGCCCGGCGTGCATGTCCACGCCTTCTCGCCGCTGGAGATCACCCATGGCGCCGGGACGCTGGGGCTGAGCCTGCGCGACTATCTGACGATGCTGAAAGGCGAGGGGCTGGGCACGCTGCCGGGGACTGCCGCCGAGATACTCCACGACGAGGTGCGCGACATCATCTGCCCGGACAAGCTGACGGCGCAGGAATGGCTGACCGTGGTCGGGACGGCGCATGAGGTTGGCCTCAGGACCACCTCGACGATCATGTTCGGCCATGTCGACGGGCCGGGGCACTGGGCGCGGCATCTCCTTAGCATCCGCGAGTTGCAGGCCCGCACCGGCGGCTTCACCGAATTCGTGCCGCTGCCCTTCGTCCATATGGAGGCGCCGATCTCCAGGAAAGGGCTCACCCGGGTCGGCCCGACCTTTCGCGAGGTGCGCCTGATGCACGCTATTGCGCGGCTCGCGCTCCATCCGCTCATCACCAATATCCAGGTGTCGTGGACCAAGCTGGGGCCGCGTGGCGCTGGCATCTGCCTGGCGGGCGGGGCCAATGACCTGGGCGGTACGCTGATGAACGAGAGCATCAGCCGCGCGGCGGGCAGCGCCCATGGCCAGGAGTTTCCGCCCGACGCGATGGAGACTCTGATCGAATCGCTGGGCCGGGTTGCTGCCCCTCGCACGACGCTTTATGGGACCGCCGATCCCGCCCAGATCGCCCGTGCGCGCGTCGCCGAGCCGCTGGCCCCCGTCATTCAGACGCCGCCCGTGAAGCTGCGCAAGAAGTTGGAGTTGCAAGCATGACCGTCGAGATCGCGCCCACCACCATTGCCGTTCTCGGCGGAGCGGGCAAGGAGGGCAGTGGCCTGGCGCTGCGCTGGGCTCATGTCGGCCACAAGGTGATCATCGGCAGCCGTTCGGCTGAGCGCGCGGCTGAAGCCGCGCAGGAAATCAACGATATACTGGGCCGCGAAGCCGCATCCGGCGCGGCCAATCTCGCCGCCGGCGAAGCGGCCGAGATCGTGGTGCTCGCAGTGCCCTTTTCGGCGCAGCGCGCGCTGGCCGAGGAGGTACGCGGCGCGCTGGCGGGCAAGATCCTGATCGACGTGACCGTACCGCTCGTCCCGCCCAAGGTGAGCCGGGTGCAGTTGCCGGGCGGCGGATCGGCGGTGGAGGCGATCCAGACGATGCTGGGCGCTGATGTGCGGGTCGTCTCGGCGTTCCAGAATATCTCGGCGCATCACCTGAAGCATCTCGATGCCGAGATCGACTGCGATGTACTGGTCTGCTCCGATGACAAGGATGCGGCGGACCTGGTCGTGGGACTGTCCAAGCAGATCGGCCTTGGCGCGTGGAATGCGGGCGTACTCGCCAATTCGGTGGTGTCGGAAGCGCTGACCAGCGTGCTGATCGCGCTCAACATGCGGTACAAGGTGCCGGGCTCGGGGATACGAATCACGGGCATAGAGCGGTAAGCCGCTGGTCTGCTCAGCGCATCATTTGCCGTCGATGAAGGATTTGAGCGCGGCGACGTCCTGCGGATTGACCGGCTGGCTCGCATTGCCGCTGCCGTCCGCGCTGTTGGAGACGCCCACGAAGTCCACCGCCGTCCAGATAATCCCCGCCGCCCACAGGAGCGCCATCCAGCGGCTCTTGAAGATGGAGGAGAGTCTGGGTCCGAACATGGCGGCCCGAGGATAATGCCGGCAGGTTAACGAATCGGCTTCGGTCAGCCTCTCGGCCGCAAACCCTCGACCAGAAACCCCACCAGGCTTTCCGCGATCTCGCGGCTGGTCGCCCCGCCGCCCTCCTGATGCCAGCGCGCCGGCCAGTTGAGCGCGCCGGCAATGGCGAAAGTGGTGAGGCGGACATCCTCGACCTGGGCCGAGCCATCGGCAACAGCCTTTGCGATCAGCCCGCGCAGCTGCGAGTCGATCTCGCGCTTCAAGGCCCGGAACCGGGCGCGATTATCGGGTGAAAGCACCTCGTCCCCGGTGCGGATGACGCAGCGTCCAAAGTCGGCCATATTGATTTCGGCGTAGCTCACCATGAAGCTCTCGAGCCGGTCCAATCCCGTGCCCGGCTGTGTTCCGGCCTCCTCCAGCGCGAACCGTAACTCGGCAAGGCCGCGCTGGATGCATTCGAACAGCACCTGCTCCTTGTTGCCGAGATAATGATATACCACCGGCTTGGAGATGCCGAGGCTGGCCGCGACATCGTCAAGGGAGGTTGCATGATAGCCCCGCTCGTTGAACATGCGCACGGCAGCGACCAGGATCGCCTCGCATTTGCGCGCCCGCAGCTCGGCGCGTGCGTCCGGGTCCAGGAAGGGGGACTCATCGCTGAGGGGCGGGCTGCTCATGGTCCGAAGTTGACACCTCCTTGCCCTTTTGTCTACTCATGAGTATAGTTTATACCCAGCAGTGATTCCGGCTAGTCAAATTGTCCCACGCGGCGCATGTCACCTGTCCGCATCGAACGAGGTAATGATCCCCATGACCATAGTTCCCGCCACCGATCCCGTCGTCATCGCCAGCTATGCCCGCACGCCCATGGGCGGTTTTCAGGGTATATTTGCAGGCACGAAATCCACTGAACTCGGCTCTGCCGCCGTCAAGGCCGCCGTCGAGCGCGCGGGCGTGTCGCCCGACGCGATCGAGCGCATCTATATGGGCTGCGTCCTGCCCGCCGGTCTTGGCCAGGCGCCGGCTCGTCAGGCCGCCCTGGGCGCCGGCCTGCCGCAGTCGGTCGAGGCGACCACCGTCAACAAGATGTGCGGCTCCGGCATGCAGGCCGCGATCATGGCCTATGACGCGCTCGCGGCCGGTTCGATCGATGTCGCCATTGCGGGCGGCATGGAAAGCATGACCAACGCGCCCTATGCGCTGCCCAAGCACCGCTCCGGCGCGCGCATCGGCCATGACAAGATCATCGACACGATGATGATGGACGGTCTGGAAGACGCCTATGAGCCGGGCAAGGCGATGGGCGTGTTCGCCGAGGAGGCGGTGCGCGACTATCAGTTTACGAGGGCGGATCAGGATGATTTCGCGATCGCCTCGCTGGCCAAGGCCAATGCGGCGATCAACTCGGGCGCCTTCAAGCGGGAAATCACGGCCGTCACCATCTCCGGCCGTGGCGGCGACACCGTGGTCGACACCGACGAGCAGCCGGGCAAGGCCAAGCCGGACAAGATCCCCTCGCTGAAGCCCGCCTTCCTCAAGGATGGCACCATTACGGCCGCCAACGCCTCGTCCATCTCCGACGGCGCCGCAGCCCTGGTGATGACCCGCCAGAGCGTTGCCGAGAAGCTCGGCCTGCCCATCGTGGCAAGGGTTGTCGCCACGGCGGGCCATGCGCATGAGCCGGCCAAGTTCACGACCGCGCCGGTGCCCGCGATCCGCAAGCTGCTTGAAAAGGCCGGCTGGACCATCGACGATGTCGACCTGTTCGAGGTCAATGAAGCCTTTGCCGTGGTCGCGATGATTGCGGGCAAGGATCTGGGCATCCCGGCCGAGAAGCTGAACGTCAATGGCGGCGCGACCGCGCTTGGCCACCCGATCGGCGCCAGCGGCGCGCGCATCATGGCGACCCTGCTCGGCGCGCTCGAAAACCGGGGCCTGAAGCGCGGGGTTGCGAGCCTGTGCATTGGTGGCGGCGAAGCGACGGCGATCGCGGTCGAGCTGGTCTAAGTATTTCAGGAGACGGATAGAGTCATGGATATCAAGGGAATAGCCGCAATCGTCACCGGCGGCGCGTCGGGCCTCGGCGGCGCGACGGCACGGATGCTGGCCGCCACTGGCGCGAAGGTCGCGATCTTCGACCTCAATGAAGAGGCCGGCCAAGCCATGGCCAAGGAAATCGGTGGCACCTTCGTCAGCGTGAACGTGGCCGACGATGCCAGCGTTTCCGCCGGGCTCGATGCCGCCGAAGCCGCGCATGGCGTTGCCCGTATCCTCGTCAACTGTGCGGGGATTGCGCCTGCTATCAAGACGGTCGGCAAGGAGAATGCGCCGCATCCGCTCGACGTCTATCGCAAGACGATCGAGGTCAACCTGATCGGCACCTTCAACGTCATCTCCAAGTTCGCGGCCCGCCTTGCTGCTGCCGAGGCGATCGGCGAGGAGCGCGGCGTCATCGTCAACACCGCGTCGGTCGCGGCGTTCGACGGCCAGATCGGCCAGGCCGCCTACAGCTCGTCCAAGGGCGGCGTTGTCGGCATGACCCTGCCGGTCGCGCGCGACCTGGCGCAGCACAAGATCCGCGTGATGACCATCGCGCCGGGCATTTTCCTCACCCCCATGCTGATGGGCCTGCCGCAGGCCGCGCAGGACAGCCTGGGCACGCAGGTTCCGCATCCCAGCCGCCTCGGCAAGCCGGAGGAATATGCGCAACTCGTCGAATCGATCATACGCAATCCCATGCTGAACGGCGAGGTCATCCGTCTCGACGGCGCGATTCGGATGGCGCCGCGCTGATCAAACAGGGAGCGGCGGGCAGACAGGAAAGGAACCGGCCATGAGCGAAGCCTATATCGTCGACGTCGTTCGGACCGCCGGGGGCCGCCGCAAGGGTGCGCTCGCCGGCGTCCATCCCGCCGATCTGGGCGCGGTCGTCCTCAACGCGCTTGTCGATCGCACCGGCATCGACCCGGCGGCGGTCGACGATGTCATCACCGGCTGCGTGACGCAGGCGGGCGAGCAGGCGTTCGCGTTCGCCCGCAATCTCGTGCTCGCCTCGAAGTTGCCGGACAGCGTGCCCGCCGTGACCATCGACCGGCAATGCGGCTCCTCGCAGCAGGCGCTGCACTTCGCCGCGCAGGCAGTGATGTCCGGTACGCAGGACATGGTCATCGCCTCGGGCGTCGAGAGCATGACGCGGGTGCCGATGGGCTCCAACTTCATGCTGCACGCGCAGGCCGGGATCGGCATCGGGCCGTGGCCGAAGTCGATCCAGCAGCGTTACGGCGTCAAGGAGTTCAGCCAGTTCGTCGGCGCGCAGATGGTTGCCGACAAATATGGCCTCGGCCGTGAGGCGATGGATGCCTATGCGCTGATGAGCCACCAGCGCGCGGCGGCCGCGATCCGGGGCGGTGCGTTCACGGCCGAGATCGTGCCGGTCATGACCGAAAACGGCCTGTTCGCGCAGGACGAGGGCGTACGCTATGATGCGTCCCTGGAGGCGATGGCGACGGTCAAGACGCTGCAGGACGGCGGAAGCATCACCGCCGCCAATGCCAGCCAGATATCCGATGGTGCATCGGGCGCGCTGATCGTCAACGCGCGCGCGCTCAAGGCGCACAATCTGACGCCGATGGCGCGCATCCACAATCTTACCGTCACTGCCGGCGATCCCGTGATCATGCTGGAGGAGCCGATCCGGGCGACCGCCAAGGCGCTGGAGCGGGCGGGCATGACACTGGACCAGATCGACCTGTTCGAGGTCAACGAGGCATTCGCCGCGATCCCGATGGCGTGGCTCCAGGCGACGGGCGCGGATCCGGGCAAGACAAATGTCAATGGCGGTGCGATTGCGCTGGGCCATCCGCTCGGTGCATCGGGTACCAAGCTGATGGCGACTCTCGTCCATGCCCTGAAGGCCCGCGGCAAACGCTGGGGTCTCCAGACCATGTGCGAGGGTGGCGGGACCGCCAACGTAACAATCATCGAAATGCTGTGAGGGTGCCATGACCTACGAAACTCTTCTGGTTGAACAACGCGATGCCGTGACTTTGATCACGCTCAACCGCCCGCAGGCGCTCAACGCGCTCAATAGTCAGGTGCTGGCCGACCTTGTCGATGCGTTCGCGGCCTATGACGCTGATCCTTCCCAGGGCTGCCTGGTGCTGACCGGCAGCGAAAAGGCGTTCGCGGCCGGTGCCGACATCAAGGAAATGGTCGATAAGGAAGCCGCCGACTTCTACCTTCACGATTTCTTCGCCGAATGGCAGACCAGGGTCTGTGCCACGCGCAAGCCCTGGATCGCGGCGGTGGCGGGCTTCGCGCTCGGCGGCGGCTGCGAGGTCGCGATGATGGCCGACTTCATCATCGCCGCCGACACCGCCAGGTTCGGCCAGCCCGAGATCAAGCTGGGCGTGGCGCCGGGCATGGGCGGATCGCAGCGCCTCACTCGTGCGGTCGGCAAGGCCAAGGCGATGGACATGTGCCTGACCGGCCGGATGATGGACGCCGTCGAGGCCGAGCGCGCCAGCCTCGTCTCGCGCGTGGTGCCCGCCGCCGACCTCCTCGAGGAAGCGATGGAGGCCGCTAAGGCCGTCGCGTCCATGGGGATGATGGCCGCGATGGTGAACAAGGAAATGGTCAACCTCGCCTTCGAGACGGACCTGAGCCAGGGCCTTACCACCGAGCGCCGCCTGTTCCAGATCCTCGTCGCGACCGAAGACAAGAAGGAAGGCATGGCCGCCTTCGTCGAGAAGCGGCCGGCGAACTGGAAGGGCCGCTAAGGCGCGCATAAGTAAATCAACCCGTTCGCCCTGAGCCTGTCGAAGGGTCGTTCTTCACTGCAAGAAAGTGCGGGACTTCGACAAGCTCAGCCCGAGCGGTAAGGGAGCCCGGACATGACGGGCGGTCGGAAGGAAGAATTAGGAATGGCGATCAAGACGCGGATTACGGAACTGCTCGGCATCGAGCATCCCATCGTGCAGGGCGGCATGATGTGGGTGGGGCGCGCAGAGCTGGCCGCAGCAGTGTCCAATGCGGGCGGCCTCGGCATTCTCACCGCGCTGACCCAGCCGACGCCCGACGACCTGCGCCGCGAGATCGACCGCTGCCGGACGATGACCGACAAGCCGTTCGGCGTGAACCTGACCATCCTGCCCTCGGTCAATCCGCCGCCCTATGCCGAATATCGCAAGGCGATCATCGATAGCGGCATCAGGATCGTCGAAACCGCCGGCCATGCTCCCAAGGAACATGTCGAGGACTTCAAGAGCCACGGCATCATCATCCTGCACAAATGCACTGCGGTGCGTCACGCGCTGTCAGCCGAGCGGCTGGGCGTCGACGTCATCTCGATCGACGGTTTCGAATGCGCGGGTCATCCGGGCGAGGACGATATCCCCGGCCTCATCCTCATCCCCGCCGCCGCCGACAAGGTGAAGATCCCGATGCTGGCGTCGGGCGGCTTCGGCGACGGGCGCGGCCTGGTCGCGGCGCTGGCGCTGGGGGCCGAGGGCATCAACATGGGCACCCGCTTTTGCGCGACGGTCGAGGCGCCGATCCACGACAATATCAAGCAGCTCATCGTTGAAAATGACGAGCGCGCGACCAACCTCATCTTCCGCAAGTTCAAGAATACCGGCCGCGTCGCCAAGAACAGCATCTCGGACAAGGTGGTCGAGATTTCCGCGCGGCCGGAAGCTGTGTTCACCGATATCCAGCCGCTGGTATCCGGTGCCAAGGGCCGGATCGCGCTGGAGACGGGCGATGTCGACGCGGGCCTGGTCTGGGCAGGGCAGATACAAGGCCTTATCCACGACATTCCGACCTGCGCCGAGCTGATGGGCCGGATCATGGCGGAGGCGGAAGAGGTCATCAGGGGACGACTGGCGGGGTTCGTCGGCAGATAAGGGCCTATCGCGGGTCCGGAAGCCACTCCCGGCCGTCATCATAGACGCGTTTGGGCATCTGGGCCAAATGGATCAGTGCCTCTTTATCCTCGATCCTGAGCCAATGGTGCCCACGGGAGATGAGGCCGCTGTCCGTCAACCGCCGAAACATCCGATTGACGTGGACAGGGGTCATCCCCAGCATATCGGCGATATCGAGCTGCGTGAGATACATGGGTATCTGGCACGTCACGCTGGGATCATAGGCCCGCAGCCGATCCCGGAACCGGAGGATCATGGCGCATACGCGCGCCTGGGCGGAGGTGCGCGCGATCGAGACCAGCCGATCGAGAAAGCCGATGCGCTCCTGCTGGCTTATCAGGAAGAACAATGCGGCGAGGCGGGGATGGTCGGCGAAGATCGGCTTCAGCGCCGTGCGTTCGAAGTTCGAGAACTCCACATCGGTCGTGGCCTGGAGCGTGTCAGGCGCCTCGGCGAGCCCGATGGTGGCAATGCCCATGAGATCGCCTGGGAAAAACACCCGGGCGATCTGGCGCGCGCCATCGGGAAGACTGATACTGCTCGTCACCCAGCCGCTCTTGAGCGTATAGATTTTAGCGGACGGGCTGCCTTCATGGCGGAGCGTACCACCTCGCTTTAGCTTCTGGGGCGTGCCGACCAAAAATTTGAGGGCGGATTTTTCATTTTCGTTGAGGTCAACCAGCTGCGCGCAGCGGCGCGTGAACCAAGGCGTTGGCATCAACTAAGGCTCGAACCTGACTGCGGAATAGCGGATTGCGGGGATCGATCTGCGGCGCTTGGCTGGGGCTTTCATACCGCCCTTTGGATTGAGAAATCTGCCCCTGTCCCTAACATAGATCATAACCATACATCGTTGTAATATCGTGTCTTGCCATGTCTCGCTTCCCGCAGTTTCCATGCGCCGACGGCCCGGCGCCACCCGCACAGTTTGAACTCTGCCCCCTCTGCGCTATGCCCGCGTCATGCTCGAACAACAGAATCATCTCTACCTGGTCGATGGCAGCGGCTATATCTTCCGCGCCTATCACCAGCTGCCGCCCCTCACCAACCGCCACGGCCTCAATGTCGGCGCGGTCTATGGCTATACCGCGATGCTGTGGAAGCTGGCCAATGCGCTCAACAAGGCGGACGGGCCGACCCATCTCGCGGTGGTGCTCGACAAGGGGTCGCACACCTTCCGCAACGACCTCTATGACAAGTACAAGGCGCAGCGGCCCCCCGCGCCCGAGGACCTGATCCCGCAATTCCCGCTGATCCGCGAGGCGACCCGCGCCTTTTCGCTCCCCTGTATCGAGGAAGCGGGGTTCGAGGCGGACGACATCATCGCCACCTATACCTGCCGCGCGGTCGAGGCTGGCTGGCATGTCACCATCGTCAGTTCCGACAAGGATCTGGCCCAGCTCATCCAGCCGGGCGTCGACATGCTCGACACCATGAAGAACGAGCGGCGCGGGCCGGACTATGTGGTGGCCAAATTCGGGGTGCCGCCGGAAAAGCTGGGCGATGTGCTCTCGCTGATGGGCGACAGCGTCGACAATATACCGGGCGTTCCCGGCATCGGCCCCAAGACGGCGAGCAAGCTGATCCTCGAATTTGGCGACCTCGAAGCGGTGCTGGCCGCCGCGCCCGCGATGAAGCCGTCGAAGATGCGCGACAACCTGATCGAGCATGCCGCGATGGCGCGCCTGTCCCGCCAACTGGTCGCGCTCCATTGCGAGATGCCGCTGCCGCAGCCGCTCGAGTCGCTGCGGCTCGACAGCATCCCGCCCGATCCGTTGCGCGCCTTTCTCGAGGATCAGGGCTTCAAGGCGCTGCTGACCCGCATGGGCGGTGGCTCGCCCGCCCCGCAGCCCAACGGAAACACTGCCGCTGTGCCGCCGCCGTCCAGCACCTCCGCGCGCCTGCAGAGCCAGCCGGGCCTGCCCGAGCTTGCCGAGATGCCGCCGATCGACTGCTGGTCCTATCCGGCGGTCACGACGATCGAGGTCCTCGATGGCTGGATCGCGGAGGCTTTTTACGAGGGCGTGGTCGCGGTCGATACGGAGACGGATGCGCTCGACAGCGTCGCCTCGGGTCTGGTCGGGATCAGCCTCGCGACCGCGCCGGGCCGCGCCTGCTACATCCCGCTGGGGCACCGCAGCAGTGACGACATGTTCGGGGAAAAGCCGCCGCAGCTCGATTTTGCGATCGTGGCCGACCGCTTGCGGCCGTTGCTGGTCGATCCGGGGGTGCTCAAGATCGGCCACAACATCAAATATGACATGAACGTGCTGGCCCGCCACGGCCTCGTCATCGCGCCCTTTGACGACAGCATGATCATGAGTTTCGACCTCGATTCGGGCAAGTCCCTGGGCGGGCACGGCATGGACGTGGCGGCGCAGACGCATCTCGCCCACACATGCATGAGCTTCAAGGATGTGGCGGGCACCGGCAAGAAGGCGATCAGCTTTGCCCATGTGCCGCTCGACCGCGCGACCGCCTATGCCGCCGAGGATGCGGACATCACATTTCGCCTGTGGAGCCGCCTGAAACCCCGCCTGCCGGTGGAGGGCGCGACCCGCGTCTATGAGCTGGTCGACCGGCCGCTGATCCCGGTGGTGGCGGGCATGGAACGGGCGGGGATCAAGGTCGACCGCGACGTGCTCTCCCGCCTGTCCGGCCAGTTCGCGCAGGAGATGGCGCGGCTGGAGACCGAGATCCATGGCCTCGCGGGGCAGCCCTTCATGATCGGGTCGACCCAGCAGCTCGGCGCGATCCTGTTCGAGAAAATGGGCCTCAAGGGCGGCCGCAAGGGCAAGTCCGGCGCCTATTCCACCGATGTCACGGTGCTCGAAAAGCTCAAGGCCGAGGGGTCGGCGATTTGCGGCCTCGTGCTCGACTGGCGGCAGCTGACCAAGCTCAAATCGACCTATACCGATGCGCTGCAGGCGCAGATCAATCCGGTGACGGGCCGGGTCCATACCAGCTACAGCCTGACCGGCGCGCAGACCGGGCGGCTCTCCTCGACGGACCCCAATCTCCAGAATATCCCGATCCGCACCGAGACCGGGCGGCAGATCCGCGACGCCTTCGTGGCCGAGCCGGGCAATGTGATTCTCGCGGCCGACTATAGCCAGATCGAGCTGCGCCTCGCCGCGCATATGGCCGATGTGCCAGCGCTGCGGCAGGCGTTCCTCGCGGGCGAGGATATTCATGCCGCCACCGCCCGGGAGCTGTTCGGCGAGCTCAATCGCGAGACGCGCGGGCGCGCCAAGACCATCAACTTCGCGATTCTCTACGGCATTTCGCGCTGGGGACTGGCGGCGCGGCTGGAGATCACCGCCGAGGAAGCGCAGGAGATGATCGGCCGCTATTTCGAGCGCTTCCCGGGCATCAGCGTCTATATCAACGAGACGCTGGAAAAGGCGCGCCATACGGGCTTCACCGAGACGCTGTTCGGCCGCAAAACCTGGTTCCCGCGGATCACCGCATCGATCCAGCATGAACGGCAGGGCGCCGAGCGCGCCGCGATCAACGCGCCGATCCAGGGCACCAGCGCCGACATCATCAAGCGAGCGATGGTCCGCATGGGGCCGGCGCTGGAGCAGGCTGGCCTCCCCCGCGTCCGCATGCTGTTGCAGGTGCATGACGAACTGGTGTTCGAATTGCCGGAGGGCGATGTCGAGCGGGCGAAACCGGTGATCGAGCAGGTGATGGCGCATGCGGCGGAACCGCTGGTGCACCTGTCGGTGCCGCTCGGCGTCGACATCGGCACCGGGCCGAGCTGGGGCGCGGCGCATTAGCCGATACCGTCATCCTCCACTTGTTTCAGGATCCACTACCCCAGCGTAACGGTCTTTCGTCGGCATCATGGATGCCGAAACAAGTTCAGCATGACGGATAGCGTGGGGCGGCGCCATTGACAGTGCGCCCGCCCCCATTATTGGGCACAAGGCGCGGTCAGAGTGCCGTGCGCCTGCTCATAGAGACTGGAAACCCCTTGTCCGCGATGATCAAAGTCACCCTGCCCGATGGTTCCGTGCGAGATGTCGCGCGCGGCACCACCCCGGCGGAGATCGCGGCGGCTATCGGGCCAGGTCTCGCCAAGGCGGCGATTGCGGCCCGCGTGGATGGCGAATTGCGCGACCTTGGCCGCCCCCTTGAGGCGGATGCGGCGCTCGCGCTGGTGACGGCCAAGGACGAGGCGGATGCGCTCGAACTTGTACGCCATGATTATGCCCATGTCCTCGCCGAGGCGGTGCAGCAGCTGTTTCCGGGCACGCAGATAACCTTCGGACCATCGACCGACGACGGCTTCTATTATGACTTCGCGCCCGCCGAGCGCCCCTTCACCGACGAGGACCTGCCCGCGATCGAGGCCGCGATGCGTGGCATCATCGCCGCCGACAAGCCGCTGCGCCGCGAGGAATGGGACCGCGCCGACCTGATCGCGCGCTGGCGGGAACAGGGCGAGACCTTCAAGGCGGAATGGGCTGCCGAACTGCCCGCGGGCGAGCCGCTCACCGTCTACTGGTCGGGGAGCGACTGGCTCGACATGTGCCGGGGGCCGCATCTGCCCTCCACCGGCAAGCTCGACCCGCAGGCGTTCAAGCTGACCCGCGTGTCCGGCGCCTATTGGCGCGGCGACCAGAAGAATGCGATGCTCTCCCGCATCTACGGCACCGGCTGGCTGTCGAAGAAGCAGCTCGACGCCCACCTGACCCGCCTGGAGGAAGCCGCCAAGCGCGACCATCGCAAGCTGGGGCAGGAGATGGACCTGTTCCACCTCCAGCCGGAGGCGCAGGGTTCGGTGTTCTGGCATGCCAAGGGCTATGTGATGTGGCGCGCGCTGGAGGGCTATATGCGCCGCCGGCTCGACGCGGCCGGCTATGACGAGGTCAAGACGCCGCAGCTGATGGACGTGCGGCAGTGGGAGAAATCCGGCCACTGGGGCAAATATAGCGAGAATATGTTCGCCGTGCCCGACGAGGTGCCGCAGGCGGGCGGCGAGGGGCCGGTCATCTCCGGCACCGGCGACATGCTGGCGCTGAAACCCATGAACTGTCCCGCGCACATCCTGATCTTCCGCCAGGGCATCAAGAGCTATCGCGACCTGCCGATCCGCATGGCCGAATTCGGCTGCTGCCATCGCAACGAACCGCATGGCGCGCTCCACGGCATTATGCGGGTGCGCCAGTTCACCCAGGACGACGCCCATATCTTCTGCCGCGAGGACCAGCTGATCGAGGAAGTGCGGCTGTTCTGCGACCTGCTCGACTCGGTCTATCGCGATCTCGGCTTCGCGCAATATGCGATCAAATTGGCGCTGCGGCCGGACCAGCGTTACGGCAGCGACGAAGAATGGGACCGGGCCGAGCAGAATCTGCGCGACGCGGTCAAGGCCGCCGGGCGCGACGGCCCCGAATATGGTTGGGCGGAACTGCCGGGCGAAGGCGCCTTTTATGCGCCTAAGCTCGAATTCCACCTGACCGACGCGATCGGCCGGACCTGGCAGTGCGGCACCATCCAGGCGGATACGGTGCTGCCCGAGCGGCTCGACGCGGCCTATATCGGCGACGATGGCGAGCGCCACCGGCCGGTCATGCTCCATCGCGCGGTGCTGGGCACGTTCGAGCGCTTCCTCGGCATCATGATCGAGCATTATGCGGGCAAGATGCCGCTCTGGCTGGCGCCGGTGCAGGCGGTGATCGCGACGATCGTGTCCGATGCGGATGATTACGGGCGGGAGGTCGCGGCACAGCTTGCGGCGGCGGGCCTGCGCGTCGAGACCGACCTGCGCAACGAGAAGATCAACTACAAGATACGCGAGCACAGCCTGGCGAAAGTCCCCAACCTCCTCGTCGTCGGCAAGCGCGAGGCGGAGGAGGGCACGGTGGCGCTGCGCCGCCTGGGGTCGGACGAGCATCAGAAGGTGATGGCGCTGGCCGATCTCGTGGCGATGCTCCGTGCCGAGGCGCTGGCCCCGGATCTGGCCCGCGATTCGTGAGGCCCGCCCTTTCGTGAGGCTTGGGGTTGCGATTACGCAACAGGGTGACCATATCGCAAGGGCGCGCGCCTAATGGTGCCCGTGCCCCTTTCCAGAATCTTTAAATATGAGTATTAGATTGCCCGCTATTGTTTCAAACAGCACAGGAGAAACTGCCATACGTCCCCCAATGATGCGCCGGCCACTGGCGCCGCCCCCGCCGGCCAACGGCCCGCGATACAACGAGTTCATTTCCGTGCCCAAGGTACGGGTGATCGACGAAAATGGCGATAATCTGGGCGTTTTGATTACGCGAGAGGCGATCGAGCAGGCGGCTGAGGTCGGGCTCGATCTGGTTGAGGTTTCTCCCAATGCCGACCCGCCGGTCTGCAAGTTTCTCGACATCGGCAAGTTCAAGTACGAGGCTCAGAAAAAGGCGAATCTCGCCCGCAAGACCCAGAGGACGCAGGAGATCAAGGAGATCAAGATGCGTCCGAACATCGACGATCATGACTATGACACCAAGATGAAGAAGGTCCACGACTTCATCGGCGAGGGTGACAAGGTGAAGATCACGCTGCGCTTTCGTGGGCGCGAACTGTCCCACCAGCAGCTTGGCATGGCCCTGCTCCAGCGAGTGGCTGAAAATGTCGGCGAAGTCGCGAAGGTCGAGGCCTATCCGCGCATGGAAGGCCGCCAGATGCTGATGGTGCTCTCCCCGAAATAAATCGGCTGGACCGTCGAGTTGCCGGACTGTGGAACGCCTTTATCGCCCCACTTGACCGCGCCTTACGCCGTTTGCCGCGCGGCCTTGCCCCATTTGCGCGCGGCGGCAAGTGCGACGATCGTCAACTTCGCCTCGTCGCAGGCGCTGATGCCGGAGCCGGGCGCCTGCGCCTATGTGACCGGCACCATCCTGCCGATCGACGGCGGGCGGACCTTGTACTGAAGCCTGTCAGGCGGCCTGCTTGTAGATGGTGCGGTTGCGTCCGCTGCTTTTGGCTTCGTACAGGGATTGATCTGCGCGGCGCAGGGCCTCCTCGGGGTCTGACGTGGTGGTGGCGATGCCGGCGGAGAATGTCACCTGGCCGATGACCTCGTCGGTGTCGCGGGCGCGGAAATTCTTGCCGGCGACAGCTCTGCGCGCCGTTTCGATCAGCTCGAATGCCGCGTCTCCGTCCATGTCGGGCAGCAGGACGACAAATTCCTCGCCGCCGAACCGGGCGACCACATGGGGTTCCAATGTCTCGGACAGCGTTTCGGCGATGACCTTCAGCACCCGGTCGCCCACGGCATGGCCAAAGCGGTCGTTGATGGATTTGAACTTGTCGATATCGCAGAATGCCAGGGCGATGCTCGACCCCCTCTCGAGGCACGCCTGAATTTTGCGGTCGGCCGCGCGGCGGTTGGGCAGGTTGGTCAGGGCATCGCGTGACGCGTCGTCCCGCGCTGCATCCAGATCGATGCGCAGTTTCTCGGTTTCCCTGGCGGTTTCGGCAAGCTTGCGCTCGACCTCGGTCGTGCGCGCGATCATGGCCTGAACGACATTGATCAGGTCCGCGCCGGCCGAGACCCGTTCCATGCCCTGGGTCAGATCGCGACTGAAGGCGCCCGTGTCGCGCAAGGTCGATGCGGTGATATCGGCAACCGCCAAGGCCTGGTGCCGGATAAGGGCCCGGTACTCGTCATTAACGCCCGCAGCGTTGGTGCCGGCGCCTTCCGATGCCGCGCCCATCAACGCATCGAGGTCCTTCTGCGTCAGGCGCACGCCGTCATAGGTGATCGCGTCGACCCCCTTGCGCAGCGCGCCGTTGACGCCGGTCAGATAGAGATAGGCGAAGGTATAATTGGACGGCGTGGGATCGAGCCTGTGCGCGTCGAGAAAGTGGATGGCCTCCTCGGCGGTTTTCCGGTTCATACTCTTCTTGGTCACGCGACGGCCCCCCAATGTCAGATGGGATCGCCCGTTATCCTCATTTCGTTAACGCAACGTTTTTGCGCTGCAACATGACTCCGCTGGGCGCCGCTGCTCGATTTTTAGGCAGTATTTCAGGTCGCCGCCGCATCTTTGTGCATAGCAAAAAATAGGGTTGCATCGCCGCCCTCTTCGCGACATTTAGCGCCCCAGAAGGGCAACGGCGCCCTTCGATTCATCGTCCTGGCGGCGCAATGGCGCGCCTCGGGACTGGCATAGACAATGCATGGGCAATGGCGCCGCCGGTCTGGATAATCTCCGGGCTGGGCGGCTTTTTTGCGTTTTGCGGACATGGAATTCAGGCGGCGAGAATGTTGGGTCGGTTCAAGCAGATTGGTGCGCTGGAGCAGGGTTTCCCTGCGCGCGCGCCGCTATTTGCTGACCAGCGCAACCACCAGCGCGATCGCGAGGATGAGCGATATCAGCTGCCAGAAGCGGGCCGGATTGCGCTCGATCAGCGGAATGGCGCGCTGATTGACGCGGGCGACGGCCGCGCCGCCTTCAAGCGCGCGCAACAGTTCGATCACATCGCCGAATCGGTCCGCAGGATCGACCGCGACCGCGCGCATCAGCGTCGAGTCGAGCCAGGCCGGCAGTTCGGGCCGCGCCTTGCTCGGGGGCTCAAGCGTGCGGAAGCGCGGGCGGCTGAAGGCCTCGATCTCGCCATAGGGATAGATCCGCGCGAGAATGCGCCAGAGAGTGACGCCGAGGGCGAACTGGTCGGTGCCCTCGTCGCCAAGATTGCCGCCGAACATCTCCGGCGCGAGATAGCTGGGCGTACCGGGGATCTCGCCCGTGGCGAATTCGTCCACGCGCGGCAACCGGGCAACGCCGAGATCGATCAGCTTCAGCCCGCCGTCGGGCAGCAGGATGACATTGTCCGGCTTGATATCGCGGTGGATGATGTCGAGTCGGTGGAGCGCCGCCACGGCGCGGGTAAGCTTGATCGCGATCGCGAGGCCATCGGCAAGCTTGACGGGCGTTCTCAGGCGCTTTTCCAGCGTTTCGCCCTCGTAAAAGGGCTGGACGCCATAGAGCCGGGTCTGACGGTCCTGCGGAACGGCGACGATGCCGCCGACGAACGGGCTGGACACGCGGCTGCCCACCAGGATTTCGCGGGCGAAGGCGAGCCGCGCGCCGCTCTCGGACAGCAGGGCGGGCTTGGGAAATTTGATGACGACGGCCTGGCCGCTGGCCGGATCGGTCGCGCGGAACAGCCGGGTGTAGCGCCCGTCGGAGAGCAGGGCCTCGAGGCGAAAGCCGTCGACGCTTTCCCCCTCGCCCGGCGGGTCGAGGATCGGCAGGCGGCCGATGTCGCCGGCGATGCTGTCATGATCGACGGCGGGCAGGCTGACGATGTCGAGTATGATGGCGCTGGCATTGTCCTGGCTTCCCGCGCCGAGCGCCGCCTCGACAATGGCGGCGGCATCGGCGTCGGCGGAATTGCGCGCGCCAAGCAGCTTTTCGAGGCGCCTGGCCGACAGGCTGCCATGCACGCCGTCACTGGTCAGCAGCAGGCGGTCATGCTCGGCCAGCGTCACTTCGAGGTGGTCGAGGCGCAGTCGCTCCTCAATGCCGAGCGCCCGGTAGAGGATATGCTTCTGGTCGGGATGCGAGCGGGCATGATCCTGAGTCAGCAGCGTCAAATGGCCGTCACGAAAGTGCCACGCGCGACTGTCACCCACGTGCAGGACATGGCCACGGCGTCCCTTCAGTACCATTGCGGTAAAGGTCGTTGCGGCATGCGCCATCGCGTCGGTGCGCCCCATCGCGGCAAGCCAGCGGTTGAACGGCACCATGACCCGCTGCACCGCCGCGGCGGGACCGATCGTGTCGGGCTGGGTGTAGAGGCCGTCGATCAGGGCACGCACCGCCAATTCCGAGGCAATGCGGCCACCCTTTGCGCCGCCGACGCCGTCCGCCAGCGCCGCGATCATGCCGTGGCTCGCACGTTCGCTTTCCGTGGCCGCGTAAATGCCGACAAAATCCTGGTTGTCGGGCCTTGTGCCCGTCTCGGAGGCATGGCCGCCCGCCACCACCAAACGCCCTTCCGGTCTCAACGCCCATCACCTCCTGCACACATGCGCGCGAGGGGAGCGAACCGGCATGGCATCCGTCAAGTCCAATTCTCTTCAGCAGTAAGGATCTCAACCTCATGAGCGAGAAAACATTCTGGCAATCGGGGCACCGGCCCACGCTGATCATGGCGTTCCTCTACTTCGACATCGCCTTCATGGTCTGGAACATGCTCGGGCCGCTGGCGCCGATCATTGCGAAGGATCTGGGCCTGAACGCGGCCGAGAAGGGCTTCATGGTCGCGGTGCCGACGCTTGCCGGTGCCGTGCTGCGCCTGGTCAACGGCTTTCTCGTCGACCGGATCGGGCAGAAGGTAACCGGGTCCATCGGCCAGGTCGTCGTCATCCTGGGCCTGTTCACCGCCTGGTTTTTCGGGGTGCACAGCCTGCAGGGGACGATCGCGGTCGGCGTGATCCTGGGTTTTGCCGGCGCATCCTTCGCGGTCGCCCTGCCGCTGGCCTCGCGCTGGTATCCGCCCGAGCATCAGGGCAAGGCGATGGGCATTGCCGGCATGGGCAATTCGGGCACCGTGTTCGCGGCCCTGTTCGCGCCCCTGCTCGCCAAGGCTTTCGGCTGGAACAATGTGCTGGGCCTCGCGCTCGTTCCGCTGGTGATCGTGTTCGTCCTCTATCTGATTTTTGTGAAGGACAGCCCGAACCAGCCGCCCGCCAAGACCACGGCCGAATATGTCCGCGCCTATTTCCGCATGCTGAGTGAAGGCGATGCCTGGTGGTTCATGCTGTTCTACGGCGTGACCTTTGGCGGCTTTGTCGGGCTCGCGGGCTCCTTGCCCATCTGGTACACCGGCGAACTGGACATGACGCCCGTGCATGCGGGCTATGCCACGGCGGCCTGTGTGTTCGCCGGATCGCTGGTGCGTCCTTTTGGCGGCGCGCTGGCTGACCGGATCGGCGGCATCAAGACGCTGTCGATGGTCTATACCGCCGCCGCGATCCTCCTCGTCGCGATCAGCATGGCGCCGATCAGCTTTGCGATGATGTTCCCGCTGTTCTTCCTCGTCATGGCGACGCTGGGCATTGGCAATGGCGCGGTGTTTCAGCTGGTGCCGCAGCGGTTTCGTCATGAAATCGGGGTAATGACCGGGCTGGTTGGTTTCGGCGGCGGCGTCGGCGGCTTCTATCTGGCCTCGTCGCTCGGCCTGGCCAAGCAATGGACGGGCAGTGCCTCGTCCGGTTTCCTCATCTTTGCCGGCCTGGCGCTCGTGGCGCTGGCCGGTCTCACTTCGGTCAAAAAGCGTTGGCGGACCACCTGGGGTGCGGCCATCCAGGGAGTTCGTATCTGATGTCCGACAAGCCCCATCTCGTCGTTATCGGCAATGGCATGGCCGGGTGCCGCGCGGTGGAGGAAATCCTCGCCCGCGACCCTGGCAAGTTCCGCATCACCATTTTCGGGGCGGAACCCCGGGTCAATTACAACCGCATCATGCTGTCGCCGGTGCTGGCGGGGGAAAAGAGCTTCGAAGATATCATCATCAACGATGCCGGCTGGTACCGGGATAATGGCATCGAGCTGATCTCCGGCGATCCGGTCGCGGCCATCGACCGTGAGGCCAGGACGGTCACCGCCCAGTCCGGCCGCGCCGTGGCCTATGACAAGCTGCTGATCGCGACCGGCTCCGACCCCTTCATCATTCCGGTGCCGGGCAAGGACCTGCCGGGCGTGGTGACGTTCCGCGACCTGGACGATGTCGACAAGATGCTGGTCGCGGCCGAGCTGGGCGGCGACGCGGTCGTGATCGGCGGCGGCCTGTTGGGGCTGGAAGCCGCCCATGGCCTCAGCCTGCAGGGCATGAAGGTGACCGTCATCCACCTGATGCCGACGCTGATGGAGCGGCAGCTCGACGAGGCGGCAGGCTGGCTGCTCAAGAATGAGCTGGAAAAGCGCGGCCAGACGATCCTGACGCAAGCCGATACCGCCGAAGTCTTTGGCGACGGCAAGGTCGAGGGTGTGCGGCTGAAGGATGGGACGGAGATTCCCTGTTCCATCGTCGTCATGGCGGTCGGCATCCGTCCCAGCACGATCCTGGCGAAAGCTGCGGGTCTGGCCGTGGGACGCGGCATCCATGTGGACGATCACATGGTCACCTCCGACGCGGATGTCCTCGCCGTGGGCGAGTGCGTCGAGCATGACGGCAATGTCTATGGTTTGGTGGCGCCGCTCTGGGAGATGTGCCGGTCGTTGGCGGACGGGCTGGTGGGCGCCGAGAATCCCTACCGCGGCTCGGTGACCTCGACCAAACTGAAGGTATCGGGCATCGACGTGTTCTCGGCGGGCGACTTTTCCGGCGGGGATGGCTGCGAGGACATTGTGCTGCGCGACGCGACGCGGGGCATCTACAAGCGGGTGATCGTCAAAGAGGACCGCG
>Ga0268264_10000253_pt1 | contig 98587 bp, 121 predicted proteins | sample KBSSwiS32_FD_190357 | JGI IMG/M metagenome (GOLD analysis project Ga0268264, IMG submission 190357) | Switchgrass rhizosphere microbial communities from Kellogg Biological Station, Michigan, USA - KBS Switchgrass S3-2 (SPAdes) (version 2) | ecosystem: Host-associated > Plants > Roots >... | reverse complement strand
GCTCGCGCTGCTATAGGCGCCCTCCTGCCGGGCGGTTCGCCGCCGCGATCGTTCCCCGATAGCTCAGCGGTAGAGCATTCGACTGTTAATCGAATGGTCGTAGGTTCGAATCCTACTCGGGGAGCCATCCTTCCAGCCAGATCGAGACGGGCCTGACGCCGAACCCGACGCGTCAGGCCCGCTCGCTTGACCGCAGGTCGCGGAAGCAGGTGCGCAGTTCCTCGGTGAACAGGTCGGGCACCTCCCATGCGGCGAAATGGCCGCCCCGCGGCGCCTGGTTCCAATGGACGATGTTGGCAAAGGCGCGTTCCGCCCAGCGGCGCGAGGAGCCGAGAATGTCGCCGGGGAACTGGGTGATGCCGGTGGGCAGCTCGATCGCCGGCTGCCCCGGCCGGGTTGGCTGTGCCAGCCTCGCGGCGTTCTCCCAGTAATAGCGGGCGGAAGACGTGGCCGTTCCGGTCAGCCAGTAGAGGGTAATGTTGTCGAGCATCTCGTCGAACGAGAGCACGCTTTCCACCGCGCCGTCGTTGTCGGTCCACTCCTGCAGTTTTTCGTAGATCCACGCGGCCTGGCCGACGGGACTGTCGGTGAGGCCATAGCCGAGGGTCTGCGGCCGGGTCGCCTGCTGCCTGGCATAGCCGCTCCCCGACCTGTCGTAGTGCTTCGCCTTGGCCAGCATGGCCTGCTCTTCGGCCGTCAGGTTGCCCATGTCCTCAGCGATCGGGCCTTCCCCCAGCAGGTTCAGGTGAATGCCGATGCAGCCTTCCGGCCGCGTTGCCGCCAGGGCGCGCGAGACGATGCTGCCCCAGTCTCCGCCCTGGGCCACCCACTGCCGGTAGCCGAGGCGCTGCATCAGGGTCGCCCACGCCGCCGCCGTGCGCACCAGGCCCCAGCCCGGTTCGCGCGGCTTGTCGGAAAAACCGTATCCCGGCAGCGAAGGCAGGACGAGGTGGAAGGCGTCCTCCGGCTTGCCGCCATGGCGGACCGGGTCGGTCAGCGGCCCGATCACCTTGGCGAACTCCAGCACCGACCCCGGCCAGCCGTGAGTCATGATCATCGGCAGGGCGGAAGGCTCCGGCGAGCGGATGTGGAGAAAATGAATGCCCAGCCCGTCGATCTCGGTGCGATACTGGCCGAAACCGTTGAGCAGCCGCTCGCACCGGCGCCAGTCATAGCCATCAGCCCAGTATTCGCACAGCGCGCGGATGCGGGACAGCGGCACGCCCTGGCTCCAGTCGCCGACCGGCTGCTCGTCCGGCCAGCGCGTGCGCCGCAGCCGCTCGCGCAGATCGTCGAGCGCCGCCTGCGGAACATCGACCTGAAACGTTGCAATTTCGTCCGTCACGCAACACCTCCGCTTGAAACTGCCTCTTTCCGGGCATGTCGCACATCGTTTCACGCCGGCCTGCCGGGCGAACCCGGACAGGTAGTAGCGCAAGGCCCCGTTCGGCAAGTGCGCCAGTGCTGCATTTCCTTTGACACGGCCGCGAAGATGCCGCCATCTGGAATCCAGCGAGCAACACTCCTCCAGCGGGGCCTTGATGCCTGTCATCTCCGTCGTCAGTCGCAAGGGCGGTTCCGGCAAGACCACCGTGGCGGTCCACCTGGCCGTCGCGGGTCACGGCGAGGGCAGGGCCACCTGCGTGGTCGACACCGATCCGCAAGCCTCCGCCGCGATCTGGGGTGACTGGCGGGGCAACGGAACGCCGCCCGAGGTCGTCTCCTGCCCGCCGCTGCGGCTGCGGGCGACAATCGACAAGCTGCAGCGCGGCGGGACGGAGATCATCGTCATCGATACCCCGCCCCACGGCGACGATGCCGCGCGCGAAGCAGTGCGCGCCGCCGATCTCGTGGTCATTCCCACCCGCCCGCGATCGTTCGATCTCCAGGCGCTCGAAGGCATCGCGGAGATCGTCACGTTCAGCAGGAAACCGGGGTTCGTTCTCGTCAACTCCCTGCCATCTCGCGGCAACCAGATCCTCGCCCATGCCGCTAGCTATGCGCAAGCCCTGGGCTTGCAGGTCTGCCCCATCCACTTCGGCGAACGAGGATCCTTCCATCACTATACCGCCGCCGGCGCCGTTGCCGGCGAGATGGACCCCGAAGGCAAGGCCGCTGCGGAGGCCGACGCATTGTGGCGGTGGGCAAAGGACATGCTGAAGCTGAAATAGGCCGTCGCCTAAAGGTGCGCCTTGATCAGCCAGTCGTGGAAGATGCGCACCGGCCGGTTTTCCAGCGCCCGGGGCCGGCAGATGAACCAGTAGGAATATGGGCTCTCGATCTCCACGTCGAACAGCCGCGCCAGCCGCTCGTCGTGCGCGCGCACGAAGTGGTCGGCATGCATGACCGCGATGCCCAGTCCCTGTGCGGCCGCTTCCAGCATCAACTGGCCGGAATCGTAACGATCGATCGCCACCGGCTCTAGCGAGGGCAGGGCGATGGCCGTTTTCCAGGCATCCAGCAGATCCTGCATGTCGTCGTGGACCAGATAGGTCTGGCGGGCCAGCCGGCGCGCGTCGGGCACTTCGCCGATCTCGGCGGCCAGTTGCCGCGAAGCGATCGCATAGACCTGGTTGTGGTCGAGCCGGACGGCGTGAAACCCGCCCTCCGGCTCGGTCGAAAGCACGACCGCGCAGTCCAGCGTATCGCCGACGCGATCCGCCAGATGCGGGCCGGTGTCAATGTCAATATGCAGGCGCGGCTGCAGCTGGCGCAGTTCGGCCAGGCGCGGAAACAGGCGCTGGCCACCGAACAGGGGCAGCACGCCGAGCCGCAGCCGCATGACATTGCCTGATTCCATCTGCGAATCGACCGCGTCGGCCAGATCGTCGAGTTTGGGTGAGACGGCGTTGTAGAAGGTCTGCCCGTCCTCGGTCAGCTTCATCGCCTGATGCTGGCGGGTGAACAGGCGCTTGCCGACGAAGTCCTCCAATGCCCCCACCCGCCGCGACAGGGCCGATGGCGACAGCCCGAGCTCGGTCGCCGCCGCCTTGGCCGAGCCGAGACGGACGACGCGCACGAACGCCTCGAGCGCGCGCAACGGGGGCAGGCGGCGGGTGTGAACGATGGCCGGGCTCCTATCTCGCGCTGGCTTGGATAACGATCGTGAGGCTTATTCCGTCGGCTCTTCGGCATCGGCGCGCGGAGGATGAAGGCGCAGCCGGGTCACGTGTCGCTCGTCACCCTCGGTCACTTCCATCCGCCACCCGCTCGGATGCGCAAGTACCGTTCCCACCGCCGGCACCTGTTCGGCCAGCAGCGAGGCGAGGCCGCCCAGAGTGTCCACCGCTTCGCCATCGAGCGCAAGCCGGCGGTCCAGCTTCTCCGCAACTTCGTCGAGCTCGACCCGCGCGTCGACATCCCACGAACCATCTTCGAGCAGCCGCATGGTCTCCGCCGGCGCGTCGTCGTGCTCGTCCTCGACGTCGCCGACGATCTCCTCGACCAGGTCCTCGAAGGTGGTGATGCCATCGGTCCCGGAATACTCGTCGACGACGATCGCCAGATGCGTGCGGTGCGCCCGCATGTCGGCCAGCACATCGAGCGCGCGCCGCGCCTGCGGCACGAACAGGGGCTCGCGCATCAGTCCGGTCCAGTCCTCCGGCATCGGCGCGGTGCCGGCCAGGATCGGAAAAACGTCCTTCATCAGCATCATGCCGATCACTTCGTCGAGCGTTTCGCGGTAGACCGGCAGGCGCGAATGGCCATGCTCGGCGAACATGGCGATCACCTGCTCCCAGCTCGCCGTCTGGGGAAGGGCAATGATCGCGCCGCGCGGGATCGCCACGTCGTCGGCGTCGAGTTCGCTGAAATGCAGCAGGTTGCGCACCATCTGGCGCTCGGCGGGGGAAAGATCGCCGGTGCCCTCTTCGGGCGTGCTGTCCTCGTGCTCCTCGATGGCATCCTCGATCTGCTCGCGCAGCGAAGGCTCGGCCTCGTGGAACAGGCGGCGGATCGCCCGCCACAGTGATCCCCCACCCTGAGAGCCCCTACTGTCCGGTTCTCCCGAACCCGCATCGGGGCGGCCATTGTCGGCCATAAATAAAACCGGCTCCCTGTCGCCTAAGTCCGGTCCCCATATGGGTCGGCAATTGCCATCCGCGCAAGTGCCTTTGTCTCCAAAGCCTCCATCGCCTCGGCATCGGCGTCGGAAATCTCGTGGTCGTGCCCGGCCAGGTGCAGCAGCCCATGGACGATCAGATGCGCCGCATGGTCCTCGACCGTGACCCCCTTGTCCGCCGCCTCGCGCGCGCAGGTCTCGAACGCGAGGGCGATATCGCCGAGCATTTCCGGCGCGCCGTCTTTCGCCAAAGCCAGCAGGTCGCCGCGCGCGATCATCGGAAAGGAGAGCACGTTGGTTGCCTTGTCCTTCCCCCGCCACTCCCGGTTCAGCACCTGGACCTCGTCGTCCGAGCTGAACAGCACGCTTGCCGAAAGCCGCCCGTTGTCCAGCTCCGGCGCCAGCTCCACCAGCGCCTCCAAGGCCCGCTCCGCCAGCTCCGCCCAATCGGTCTCCGGGGGCCATGGCGCGTCGATATCGATGTCGAGTGCAAGCATGTCCCCCCCTACCAGATGGCCGGCTCTTGCTGCGGGAAAAATTTCCCTCCGCCAGCTGCCACCGGTTCAGCCCGCCTTTCGCTTTTTCGGAGCCTTCGGCTTGGGCATCGGCAGTTCGGCGGCGGTCCGGGCGATCAGTTCGGCCAGCCGGTCGCCATCTTCCCACAAGTCGGCGGTGACCAGGAAGCTGTCACGCGCACCGGGATAGGCGGGCGCCAGCACTGGTTTGCCGAGCAGCCGGCGCCCGGCCTCGGTCGGCTTGACGAACAACTGGTCGTCACAGACCAGCGCGACGACCTTGCCCCGGCAATACAGCGCATATTCGCCGAACATCCGGCGTGCCGAAGCATCCTCCAGTCCCGCAAGTTGTTCGAGCAGCAGCGCGATGGTCTGGTTGTCGGTCGCCATAGGCTCTCTCCCGCCCTACCCATCCTTGCCTTCATAGGCCTCGACAATCCGCCCGACGACCGGATGGCGGACCACGTCCGCGACCGAGAACCGCGTCACGCCGATGCCCTCGATCCCCTCGAGCCGCCGCACCGCGTCGGCCAGGCCGCTCTGCGCGTCGCCGCCGGGAATATCGACCTGTCGCGGGTCGCCGCAGACCACCATCCGGCTGTTCTGGCCGAACCGGGTGAGGAACATCTTCATCTGCGCCGGCGTCGTGTTCTGTGCTTCGTCGAGGATGACGAAGGCATCGGCCAGCGTCCGCCCGCGCATGAAGGCGATCGGCGCCACCTCGATCTCGGCCGAGGCCATGCGCCGCTCGACCTGCTCGGGCGGCATGCAGTCGTAGAGCGCATCATAAAGCGGCCGCAGATAGGGGTCGACCTTCTCCTTCATGTCGCCCGGCAGGAAGCCCAGCCGCTCGCCCGCCTCCACCGCCGGGCGCGAGAGGATCAGCCGCTGCACCGAACCGCTCATCAGCTGGCTGACCGCCTGCGCCACCGCCAGGTAGGTCTTGCCCGTCCCCGCCGGCCCCAGCGCGAAGATGATGTCGTTGCCCGCCAGTGCGCGCATATATTCGATCTGCGTCGCGCTCCTCGGCACGATGGTCTTCTTGCGCGTGCGGATCATCACCGGCGGCGCGCCCTGCTCGCCCGAGACGATGCCCTCGAGCGTCGGCTCGCTCGACATCGCGATCAGCGCCTCGACCGCGCCGGGGTCGATTTCCAGCCCCTGGTGCAGGCGCTGGTAGAGCCCCTTGAGCACGTCGCGCGCCCGCGCCACGCCGTCGGCCGAGCCTTCGATCTGGACCCTGTTGCCGCGCGCCGAGATGAACACCCCGAGCCGGTTCTCGATCAGCACGAGATTGGCGTCGAACTGCCCGAAAACCGTGCCCAAGGCCCCCGGCTCGTCGAATTCGATCTCGGACCTGGCCCGGCTTCCGGGCCGCAGCGGGCCGTCATTCCAGGGCTCGGCGGCCCAGGGTGAATTGTCCTCATGCCCCGGGCCACGGCCACGGACATCATGCGTGCGGGTCAGCTTGCGAGCCATGCTCTCCTTTCGCACGGCGTCTCCACCCGGATCCGGCGGATTCGCCTCTTGAGCCAAGATAAGACCCCCGGTTTCCCGCGCAAGCGCAACGCTGCACTGCAACAGTGGAAAATCGATTTTGGGAACTTTTTCCGAACCTTGCCCGTTCGTGACCAGCAGGTTTCGGCCCGGTTCATCCCGCCCGGCCTATTCCGCTCCCACGGGAAACGAAGGAGATACCTCATGCGAAATCTCATCCTCGCAGCACTTGCCGCCACCGTCCTGACCCCGGTCGCCGCTTCCGCCCAGGACCGTGACTGGCACCGCGACCGCCCCGGCGACGCCCGCGACTGGCGCGGCAACGACCGCCACGATAACGGCTGGCGCGACAACGACCACCGCAGCGACCGGCGCGACTGGGGCCACGATCGCGGCCGCGACTGGAATCGCGACCGCCAGGTCCAGTGGCATCGTGACTGGCGCCGTGACGACTGGCGCGGCTGGCGCGAATCGAACCGCGACGCCTTCCGGGTCGGCCGTTACTATGGGCCGCGCGGCTGGACCTACCGCGCGATCACCCCGGGCTACCGCTTCGCGCCGACCTTCTATTCGCAGCGCTACTGGATCGCCGATCCCTGGGCCTATCGCCTCCCCGCCGCCGGCCGCGGCATGCGCTGGGTCCGCTACGGCAACGACGCGGTGCTGGTGAACGTCCGCAACGGCGTCACCCTGGAAGTGCTGAGCAACATCTTCTGGTAAGCTCAGCTGACCACAATTCCATGCAGTGAATTGGGCCCGGCCCGGGCGATCTCCACCTCGACGAGATCGCCCGGGCCGGTTTCGTTTCCGGCTTCGAAATGGCAGGATTGCAGCCACGGCGTCTTGCCCAGCCACTGCCCCTCATGCCGCCCCGGCTTCTCGACCAGCACCGTGCAGCGCCGGCCCACGGTCGCCTGGTTGAAGGCAAGCTGGCCCCGCCCGATCGCCGCCTGCAATCGCTGCAGCCGTTCGTCCATCACGTCGGGCGCGATCTGCCCGTCCATGGTCGCGGCCGGGGTGCCGGCGCGCGGCGAATACTTGAAGCTGAAGCACTGGGCATAGCCGACCGCCTCGACCAGCGCCAAAGTCTCCGCGAATTCCGCCTCGGTCTCGCCGGGAAACCCGACGATGAAATCGCCCGACAGCGCGATGTCCGGCCGCACGGCGCGCACCCGCTCCAGCAGCCGCAGATAGCGGGCCGCGTCGTGGCTGCGGTTCATCGCCTTCAACACGCGGTCGCTGCCCGATTGCACCGGCAGGTGGAGGAACGGCATCAGCTTGCCGATCTCGCCATGGGCGGCGATCAGGCCATCGCTCATGTCCGCCGGATGGCTGGTGGTATAGCGGATCCGCGCCAGCTCCGGCATGTCCGCCAGCACCCGGATCAGCCCTTCCAGCCCGAGCGCCCGTCCATGCCGGTCCTCCCCGCGCCAGGCATTGACGTTCTGGCCGATCAGCGTGATCTCCCGCGCCCCCCCCGCGACCAGCTTCTCCGCCTCGGCGACGAGGTCGGCAAACGGCCGGGAAACTTCCGCGCCGCGCGTATAGGGCACGACGCAATAGGTACAGAACTTGTCGCATCCTTCCTGCACCGTCAGGAACGCGCTCGGCCCGCTCCGCCGCCGTCCCGGCAGCGCCGCGAACTTGGTCTCGGTCGGCATGTCGGTATCGGTCACCCGCTCACCGGCCCGCGCCCGCGCCACCATGTCCGGCAGCCGGTGGTAGGCCTGCGGCCCGACCACGACCCTGACCGCCGGCGCGCGGGCCATGATCTCCTCGCCCTCGGCCTGGGCGACGCAGCCGGCGACCGCGATCATCGGCACCGTGCCGTCCTCGCGCCGACCTTCCCCGCCCTGGCTGGCCTTCACCAGCCGGCCGATGTCGGAATAGACCTTCTCTACCGCTTTTTCGCGAATATGGCAGGTGTTGAGCACGACGAGATCGGCCTCGTCCCCGTCCGCCGCCGCCCGCATCCCCTGGGCATCGAGCAGCTCGCCCATGCGCTCGCCATCGTAGACGTTCATCTGGCAGCCGAACGACTTGACCCGGTAGGTGGCGGGCGCTGCAGCGGGGAGGGGGGAGGGGGTGTCGGCCATGGGGCGCGGCGCATAGCGGAAAACTGGCGAAGGTTGAACCCTTGCCCTGCGGACCGGCGCGGCGGCTGTCCAGCCATCGCCACAGCAACGCCTCAAGTGTTCGTCAATCACCGATTCAAACTCGTCTGAGTATTTCAATATACATAAATATTGCGCCTGCGAAAGGCGGGACAATTTTCCATGAATGCCACATTAACGTGCCAATCTGTGGAGGTCTGATGAGGCGGTTATCCGTCGGCACTCATTTCAGATCGGTCGGTTTGTCACAAAGGAAAACCAATTCACCGTGCAAGCCCGGAACCCGCCACGCCACGCAATCATTTCATCGTCATGATGACGCAACGCACCCCATCACCCCGCGCTGCCACGGCGATTGCCGCCGTGCTGGCGCTTTCTTCCACTCTCGGCGCCACGGCGGCGATGGCGCAATCCGCCCCTGCCGATGCGCCTACCGCCCCAGTTGCGAGTCCGCCCGCCAGCGCGATCGCTCCCATTACCCCGACAATCGTCCTGCCCACGGTCAACGTGCCCGCCGCAACCGCGCCTTCTCCGGCACCGCAGACGGCCCAGCCCCCGCAGGCCCGGCCGGCTCCGGAAATGAGCGCGCCCGTCGCCGCGAGACCGGAAGCGCCTGTTGCCACGCGGGCAAAGGCCCGCGTTCCGGCGGCTGTGAAGCCGGCGCCCGCGCCAGTTAGCGCCGCGCCGGTTGATAAAGTCGCAGCCCCTGCGCCGGTCGCCCGCCCGCGCGCCACTACCGCCGCGGCCGTCGCGCCGATCGCCATTCAATCGGCAAAGCCGGCTATGGCGTCCCAGCCGGTGTCTGCCGCGACCACTTCAACGCCGGTATCCGGCAAGGCCTGGGGTCTCGGCCTCTCGCTTCTGGCCGTCCTCGGCCTGGGCGGCGCGCTGGCGGCCATGCGCGGGCGCCGCAGGAACGAGGAAGACAGCGTGCTTTACCAGCCGATGAACGAACCTGCCGCCGGGCCGGCTGCCCCGGTCATGACCGGACACGAGGCGCCGATGGCCGCCGATCCGGTCGTCACGGAACCGGTGATGACAGGATCGCCGCCCCGCACTTCCACCATCGCCACCGGCGAAGCGATCGACGCCTCGCTGATCGAGGAAATGGTGGCCGCCCCGCCGGATGCCGACAATCCGTTCAAGACCCGCAAGATGCGCCGCCGCCGCGCCCGCCAGCTGCTGGCCCGGCAGGAATCCGAGATCGAGGTCGAAGCCGTCGATGAACCGGTCGCACCCGGGTTCGACTGGCGAACCTATAAGCCGGGTTCGGCCCATGACTCGGTTCGAGGTGAACCGGTCAAGGTTTGACCGTGTCATGTGACGCCACGGCCCGGACCGGGCGAAACGGTTTCACGCGGGAAGGGCGGCACCGGCAATCGGGCCGCCCTTTCGCGTTGGCGCCCGTGCCGCTTGACCAGCCGCCAAAACACGCCTAAGGGCCGCCGCTTCCGGGCTGTGTCATGCATCCCGGCCAAGAGCTGAACATTGCCGGCGCGCGCCGGGCAGGGCCATGCCGCAATGCATGGTCGGTCCGCCGTAACCCGTCAAAGTAACCCGGTGATCCAGTCCCGGGTGGAGCGTTTTCGGCTCGCATCGGTCCCGCGTTCGGGCAATGGCCCGGCGCCCGGCTTTTGCGGGAACGGCATCCTTCACCTGCGGCGTCGTCGCCACAACCTAGGTGAAGTCTTTTCATGCCCACTATCAACCAGCTGATCCGCAAGGGTCGCGAGCCGCAGAAGGCCAAGTCCAAGGTCCCGGCGATGGAGCAGAACCCGCAGAAGCGCGGCGTCTGCACCCGCGTCTACACGACGACCCCGAAGAAGCCGAACTCGGCGCTGCGCAAGGTCGCCAAGATCCGCCTGACCAACGGCCGCGAAGTCATTTCCTACATCCCGGGCGAAGGCCACAACCTGCAGGAACACTCGGTCGCGCTGATCCGCGGCGGCCGCGTCCGCGACCTTCCCGGCGTCCGTTACCACGTCCTGCGCGGCGTGCTCGACACCCAGGGCGTCAAGGACCGCAAGAAGTCGCGTTCGAAGTACGGCGCCAAGCGTCCGAAGTGACCCGGCAGCCCAAGGCGCCGGGTCATCCTGAACTTGTTTCAGGATCCATGGTGCCGAAAGCCCAGGTTTTGGAATTCATAGGCTGAGCCGGCCGCCCGATGGACCCTGAAACAAGTTCAGGGTGACGATCGTGGAGGGGGCAGTTCAGAGCCGGTTGATAAGAAGGAATAAACGACATGTCTCGTCGTCGTCGTCCCGAAAAGCGGGAAATCCTGCCCGATCCGAAGTTCGGGGATCAGGTCCTGTCGAAGTTCATGAACAACCTCATGCTCGACGGCAAGAAGTCGGTCGCCGAATCGATCGTCTATGGCGCCATGGATACCATGCAGACCCGCGCCAAGGCCGATCCGATCCAGCTGTTCCACGATGCTCTGAACAACGTGAAGCCGCAGATCGAGGTCCGCTCCCGCCGCGTCGGCGGTGCGACCTACCAGGTCCCCGTCGAAGTCCGCCCGGAGCGCGCCCAGGCTCTGGCCATCCGCTGGCTGATCACCGCCGCGCGCAACCGCTCGGAAACGACGATGGCCGCCCGCCTCTCGGCCGAGCTGCTCGACGCCGCCAACAACCGCGGCAACGCGGTCAAGAAGCGCGAAGACACCCACCGCATGGCCGACGCCAACCGCGCCTTCTCGCACTACCGCTGGTAACAGCCGCGGCGGCGGTCACACGACTGTCACGCAAACTCTCTTAGGGCAGGGGGCATCCGGCCCCCTCCCGCACCCAAGGAAACTCTCCCATGGCCCGCAGCCATCCGCTCGAAAAATACCGCAACATCGGTATCATGGCGCACATCGACGCCGGCAAGACGACGACCACCGAGCGCATCCTCTATTACACCGGCAAGTCCTACAAGATCGGCGAAGTCCACGACGGCGCTGCCACCATGGACTGGATGGAGCAGGAGCAGGAGCGCGGGATCACCATCACGTCCGCCGCCACGACCTGTTTCTGGAAGGCTGACAGCGGCCAGGGCGAAGAATACCGCATCAACATCATCGACACCCCCGGCCACGTCGACTTCACCATCGAGGTCGAGCGTTCGCTGCGCGTGCTCGACGGCGCGGTCGCCTGCTTCGACGGCGTTGCCGGCGTCGAGCCGCAGTCCGAGACCGTGTGGCGCCAGGCCGACAAGTACGGCGTGCCGCGCATGTGCTTCATCAACAAGCTCGACCGCACCGGCGCCAGCTTCAAGTACTGCGTCCAGTCGATCATCGACCGCCTCGGCGCCAAGCCGGCCGTGCTCTACATCCCGATCGGCCTCGAAGCCGATCTCAAGGGCCTGGTGGATATCGTCCACAACCGCGCGATCATCTGGAAGGATGAATCGCTCGGCGCCGAATTCGTCTACGAGGACATCCCGGCCGACCTGGCGGACGAAGCCGCCGATTATCGCAACCAGCTGATCGAGCTTGCCGTCGAGCAGGACGACGACGCGATGGAAGCCTACCTCGAAGGCAACGAGCCGGACGTCGCGACGCTGAAGAAGCTGATCCGCAAGGGCACGCTCAACCAGTCGTTCGTGCCGGTGTGCTGCGGCTCGGCGTTCAAGAACAAGGGCGTCCAGCCCCTGCTCGACGCCGTCGTCGACTACCTGCCCTCGCCGCTCGACATCCCCGACGTCCAGGGCGTCAAGGTCGACAGCGACGAGAAGGACAGCCGCCCGGCCGATGACGCCGCGCCGTTCTCCGCGCTCGCCTTCAAGGTGATGAACGACCCGTTCGTCGGCTCGCTCACCTTCATCCGCATCTATTCGGGCACGCTCAGCAAGGGCACCTACCTGAACTCGGTGAAGGGCAAGAAGGAAAAGGTCGGCCGCATTCTCGAAATGCATGCCAACGACCGCAAGGACATCGACGAAGCCTTCGCTGGCGACATCGTCGCGCTGGCCGGCATGAAGGAGACCACCACCGGCGATACGCTCTGCGCCGAGCGTCAGCCGATCGTGCTCGAACGCATGGAATTCCCCGAGCCGGTCATCGAGCTCTCGGTCGAACCCAAGACCAAGGCCGACCAGGAGAAGATGGGCATCGCGCTCAACCGTCTCTCGGCCGAGGACCCCTCGTTCCGCGTCTCGACCGACCACGAATCCGGCCAGACCATCATCAAGGGCATGGGCGAACTCCACCTCGACATCATCGTCGACCGCATGCGTCGCGAGTTCAAGGTCGAGGCCAACGTCGGCGCCCCGCAGGTGGCCTATCGCGAATACCTCGCGAAGCCGGTTGACATCGACTACACCCACAAGAAGCAGTCCGGCGGCACCGGCCAGTTCGGTCGCGTCAAGGTCAAGCTGAGCCCCGGCGAACGCGGTTCGGGCATCATCTTCAAGGACGAGATCAAGGGCGGCAATATTCCCAAGGAATATATCCCCGCGATCGAGAAGGGCATGCGCGAGACGGCGGCCTCGGGCTCGCTGGTCGGCTTCCCGATCATCGACTTCGAGATCCTGCTGTATGACGGTGCCTACCACGACGTCGACTCGTCCGCCCTGGCGTTCGAGATCACCGGCCGCGCCGCCATGCGCGAAGCCGCCCAGAAGTCCGGCATCAAGCTGCTCGAACCGATCATGAAGGTCGAGGTGGTGACGCCGGAGGATTTCATGGGCGACGTCATCGGCGATCTCAACAGCCGCCGTGGCCAGATCCAGGGCACCGACAGCCGGGGCAATGCCCAGGTCGTCGAGGCGATGGTGCCGCTGGCGAACATGTTCGGCTACGTCAACCAACTGCGCTCCTTCACCCAGGGCCGCGCCCAGTACACGATGCAGTTCTCGCACTACGACGAGGTCCCGGCGAACGTCGCGGCCGAGGTCAAGGAGAAGCTTGCCTGACCGGCAAGATCAGTGAGTCAAACATAGTTGCCTGATCCAATGGATCAGGCTAGTGGCGGCGCCTGATTCAGCCGGGCGCCGCCTCGAGCAGAAGTCACACATTAGCGAAAAGAAGGTTTGAGCAATGGCCAAGGCTAAGTTTGAGCGGAACAAGCCGCACTGCAACATCGGCACCATCGGTCACGTCGACCACGGCAAGACCACGCTGACCGCCGCGATCACCAAGGTGCTCGCCGAAACCGGCGGCGCCACGTTCACCGGCTATGCCGACATCGACAAGGCCCCGGAAGAGCGCGAGCGCGGCATCACCATCTCGACCGCCCACGTCGAGTATGAGACCGCCAACCGTCACTACGCCCACGTCGATTGCCCGGGCCACGCCGACTACGTCAAGAACATGATCACCGGTGCCGCCCAGATGGACGGCGCGATCCTGGTCGTGAACGCCGCTGACGGCCCGATGCCGCAGACCCGTGAGCACATCCTGCTTGCCCGCCAGGTTGGCGTGCCGCAGCTCGTCGTCTACATGAACAAGGTCGACCAGGTCGATGACGCCGAGATCCTCGAGCTCGTCGAACTCGAAATCCGCGAGCTGCTCAGCTCCTACGGCTTCGACGGCGACAACATCCCTGTGATCCCGGGTTCGGCCCTCGCCGCGCTCGAAGGCCGCGACGACGCCATCGGCAAGGACTCGATCACCGCCCTGATGGCCGCGGTCGACGAGTTCATCCCGCAGCCGCCGCGCCCGACCGACAAGCCCTTCCTGATGCCGGTCGAGGACGTGTTCTCGATCTCGGGTCGCGGCACCGTCGTCACCGGCCGTGTCGAGACCGGCATCGTCAAGGTCGGCGAGGAAGTCGAGATCGTCGGCCTCAAGCCCACCGCCAAGACCGTCGTTACCGGCGTCGAAATGTTCCGCAAGCTGCTCGACCAGGGCGAAGCCGGCGACAACATCGGCGCGCTGGTCCGCGGCATCAAGCGTGAGGAAGTCGAGCGCGGCCAGGTGCTGTGCAAGCCCGGCTCGGTCACGCCGCACACCGAGTTCTCGGCCGAAGTCTACGTGCTGTCGAAGGACGAAGGTGGCCGTCACACGCCGTTCTTCGCCAACTATCGCCCGCAGTTCTACTTCCGCACCACCGACGTCACCGGCGAGGTCATCCTCCCCGAGGGCACCGAGATGGTCATGCCGGGCGACAACGTCACGATCGGCGTCAAGCTGATCGCGCCGATCGCCATGGACCAGGGTCTCCGCTTCGCCATCCGCGAAGGCGGCCGCACCGTCGGTTCGGGCGTCGTCAGCACGATCCAGAAGTAATTCCGGTCAGAAGTAAGCGCAACGCTGCTTCGCGGAATGACGCGATCATGAAAGGCCCGGCCTCCCGCGCGGAGGCCGGGCCTTTTCGCGTGCGCCGGCCGGATGGGGCAGGGGGATCGCGCAATTCCGGCGCGGTTCCCGAATTTGGCCGATTCCGGGCTTGATCTCCTGCCGCCCCCCGTGTAGGGGCGCGCTTCGTTTCGGCGGATCGGCCCTTGCGGCCGCCACGCCGAACTTCTGTTTTGGCTCTTTCTCATCGGTAGTTGGACATGGAAGCTCAGAATATCCGCATTCGCCTCAAGGCATTCGATCACCGCGTGCTCGACCAGGCGACCGGCGAAATCGCGGACACCGCGCGCCGCACCGGCGCGCTGATCCGGGGCCCCATTCCGCTGCCGACCAAGATCGAGAAGTTCTGCGTCAACCGCGGCCCGCACATCGACAAGAAGTCGCGTGAGCAGTTCGAGGTCCGCACCTACAAGCGCCTGCTCGACATCGTTCAGCCGAACGCGGCGACCGTCGACGCGCTGATGAAGCTCGATCTCGCCGCTGGCGTGAACGTCGAAATCAAGCTCGCGTAAGCGAACTGGCGCCGGCCCCGAAAAGGGCTGGCGCAAACGGGCAGTGCCCGCTATGGGCGGCCCTTCTCGACTCTCCTGAGTCGATTCCTTCCGGCTTCGGCCGGTCCGGCGGACCTCCGCCGCGAAAGCAGGGATACCTCCGGCTTCGCTCTCTCGGGAGCAACCTGGCCGGGCAAGCGTCCCCCGTCTCGCCATCGCCAGCCTCCGGGCGATCGATGGCACTCAGCCCGGACGGGGCTCGTTTCACACTTCGGGCTGAACACGCCTCTGGGGATGGTCCCCTTAGGCCTCTGTATGGAGTAAGGATCATGCGCACAGGCGTGATCGCGAAGAAGGTGGGGATGACCCGCCTTTTCCAGGAAGACGGACGGCACGTGCCGGTCACCGTGCTTTCGCTGGAAGATTGCCAGGTGGTTTCGGTTCGCACCGCCGAGCGCGACGGTTACGTCGCGCTCCAGCTCGGTGCCGGCGCAGCCAAGCAGAAGAACGTCGCCAAGCCGCAGCGCGAGCACTTCGCCAAGGCGGAAGTGCCGCTCAAGGCCGAAGTCGCCGAGTTCCGCGTCGCCGACGACGCCACCCTCGATGTCGGCGCCACCATCGCCGCCTCGCATTTCGTCGCCGGCCAGCTGGTCGACATCACCGGCCACACCCAGGGCAAGGGCTTCCAGGGCGCCATGAAGCGCTGGGGCTTCGGCGGCATGCGCGCGACGCACGGCGTCTCGATCAGCCACCGTGCCCACGGTTCCACCGGCAACCGCCAGGATCCGGGCAAGGTCTTCAAGAACAAGAAGATGGCCGGCCACATGGGCGATCGCCAGCGCACCCAGCAGAATCTCGAGGTCGTCCGCACCGATGACGAGCGTGGCCTGATCTTCGTCAAAGGCTCGGTGCCCGGCTCGAAGAACGGCTGGCTGCTCGTGCGCGACGCCGTCAAGGTCTCGCGCCATGCCGAAGCGCCGTATCCGGCCGGTCTCCGCACCGCTGCCAACGATACCGCTCCGGCCGAAGTAGCCGAGACCCCGGCCGCCTCCGAGGCGAGCGCCACGCCGGCTGCGGAAGCCAGCAATGGCCAGGAGGGCTAAGCCATGAAGGTCCAGATCAAGAACCTCGATGGGTCGGCCGCTTCCGGCGAAGTCGAACTCAACGACGAGGTGTTCGGCCTCGAGCCGCGCGCCGACATTCTCCACCGCGTCGTCACCTGGCAGCTCGAGAACCGTCGCGGTATCGCCCGCGGCGCCCGCGAGCGCTCGGACGTTGCCCGTACCGGCAAGAAGTTCGGTCGCCAGAAAGGCGGCGGCACCGCCCGTCATGGCGATCGCAAGGCGCCTATCTTCATCGGCGGCGGCAAGGCGATGGGCCCGCGCGTTCGCGAGTTCAACGTCTCGCTGAACAAGAAGGTCCGCGCGCTCGGCCTCAAGATGGCCTTGTCGAGCAAGGCCGCTGAAGGCCTGGTCATCGTCGACTCGCTCGATGTCGCCGAGGGCAAGACCAAGGCGCTCGCCGCGACGCTCGCCAAGGCCGGCTTCGGCAAGAAGGTCCTGGTGATCGACGGCGAAGCGGTGAACGAAAGCTTCGCCCGCGCCGCCGGCAACATCTACGGGGTCAACATTCTCCCGGCGATCGGCGCCAACGTCTACGATATCCTGAAGCATGACACGCTGGTGCTGACGCGCGAAGCGGTCGAAAAGCTGGAGGCCCGTTTCAATGGCTAAGCCTGCAATCGACACGCGTCACTACGACGTGATCGTCGCGCCCCACATCACCGAGAAGGCGACCCTGCTCTCCGAGCACAACGCGGTCGTGTTCAAGGTGGCCGACAAGGCGACCAAGCCCGAAATCAAGGCGGCCGTGGAAGCGCTGTTCGACGTCAAGGTCGTCGGCGTGAACACGCTCACCCAGAAGGGCAAGACCAAGCGGTGGAAGGGCAAGCCCTATCGCCGCACCGACGTCAAGAAGGCCGTCGTGACCCTGGCCCCGGGCCAGTCGATCGACGTCACTTCCGGTATTTGAGGCGCGGATCATGGCACTCAAGAATTACAACCCGACCAGCCCGGCCCGTCGCGGCCTGATCCTGGTCGACAAGTCGTCCCTGTGGAAGGGCAAGCCGGTCAAGGCGCTGACCGAAGGCAAGCGCAAGACCGGCGGCCGCAACAACAAGGGCCACGTCACCTCGCGCGGCATCGCCGGCGGCCACAAGCAGAAGTACCGCTACATCGACTTCAAGCGTCGCAAGTGGGACATGCCGGCCACCGTCGAACGTCTCGAATACGACCCGAACCGCACCGCGTTCATCGCCCTGGTCAAGTACGAGGACGGCGAGCTCGCCTACATCCTGGCGCCGCAGCGGCTCAACGTCGGTGATTCCATCATCGCCGGCGAGAAGACCGACGTGAAGCCCGGCAACGCGATGCTGCTGTCGCAGATGCCGGTCGGCACGATCTGCCACAACGTCGAGATGAAGCCGGGCAAGGGCGGCCAGATCGCCCGTTCGGCCGGGACTTATGTCCAGGTCGTCGGTCGTGACCGCGGCATGGTCATCGTCCGCCTGAACTCCGGCGAGCAGCGCTACCTGCGTGGAGATTGCATCGGCACGATCGGCGCGGTGTCGAACCCCGACAACCAGAACACCCATCTCGCCAAGGCCGGCCGCAACCGCTGGCTCGGCAAGCGCCCGCTGACCCGCGGCGTCGCCAAGAACCCGGTCGATCACCCGCACGGTGGTGGCGAAGGCCGGACCTCGGGCGGCCGTCACCCGGTTACCCCGTGGGGCAAGCCGACCAAGGGTGCCCGCACCCGCCACAACAAGAAGACCGACGGCATGATCATCCGTTCGCGTCACGCCAAGAAGAAGAGGTAAGCGGTCATGGCTCGCTCCGTCTGGAAAGGTCCGTTCGTCGACCTGCACCTGCTGAAGAAGGCCGAGGTCGCCCAGGACCAGGCCGGCCGCACCGGTCCGATCAAGACCTGGTCGCGCCGCTCGACCATTCTTCCGCAGTTCGTCGGCCTGACGTTCAACGTCTACAATGGCCGCAAGTTCATCCCCGTGTCCGTCAACGAGGACATGGTCGGCCACAAGCTGGGCGAATTCGCGCCGACGCGCTCGTTCCCCGGCCACGCCGCTGACAAGAAGGGCAAGCGCTGATGAGCAAGCCTGCAGCCCCCCGCCGCGTGGCGGACAACGAGGCCCTGGCCGTCGCCACGCAGATCCGTGGTTCGGCCCAGAAGCTGAACCTGGTCGCCGCGCTGATCCGTGGTCTCCCCGTCGAGCAGGCGCTGAACGTCCTGCAGTTCTCGAAGAAGGCCATGGCCGTCGATGCCCGCAAGGTGCTCGCGTCTGCCATCGCCAACGCCGAGAACAACCACAACCTCGACGTCGACAGCCTGGTCGTCGCCGAGGCGTCGGTCGGCAAGTCGATCACCATGAAGCGCTTCCACACCCGTGGTCGCGGCAAGTCCACCCGGATCCTCAAGCCGTTCAGCCGGCTGCGCATCGTGGTCCGTGAAGTCGCAGAAGAAGGGGAGGCCTGAGCCATGGGTCACAAGTCGAACCCCATCGGTCTTCGTCTCCAGATCAACCGGACCTGGGACAGCCGCTGGTATGCCGAGGGCAAAAGCTACGGCAAGCTGCTTGAGGAAGACCTCAAGATCCGCAAGTTCATCATCGAGACCCTGCCCCAGGCGGCGATCTCGAAGGTGGTGATCGAGCGTCCGGCCAAGCTGTGCCGCGTGTCGATCTATGCCGCCCGCCCGGGTGTCATCATCGGCAAGAAGGGCGCTGACATCGAGAAGCTGCGCTCGCAGCTGGCCAAGATGACCAAGAGCGACGTCAAGCTGAACATTGTCGAGATCCGCAAGCCGGAAATCGACTCGAAGCTCGTCGCCCAGGGCATCGCCGACCAGCTGATCCGCCGCGTGGCTTTCCGCCGCGCGATGAAGCGGGCGATGCAGTCGGCCATGCGGCTCGGCGCGGAAGGCATCAAGGTGGTCTGCGGCGGCCGTCTCGGCGGTGCCGAGATTGCCCGCGTCGAGCAGTATCGCGAAGGTCGCGTGCCGCTGCACACGCTGCGCGCCAACATCGACTATGCCGAGGCCGAGGCGCTGACCACCTACGGGGTGATCGGCATCAAGGTGTGGATCTTCAAGGGCGAGATTCTCGGCCACGATCCGATGGCCCAGGACCGGCTGATGATGGAGGCCCAGACCTCCGGCGTCCGGCCGGCACGCTGAGGTAAGGTATCATGCTGCAACCGAAGAAAACCAAGTTCCGCAAGACGTTCAAGGGCCGCATCCATGGCGATGCCAAGGGCGGCACCGACCTGAACTTCGGCTCCTACGGCCTCAAGGCGCTGGAGCCCGAGCGGATCACCGCCCGCCAGATCGAAGCGGCCCGCCGCGCGATCACCCGCCACATCAAGCGCCAGGGCCGTCTCTGGATCCGCGTCTTCCCCGACGTGCCGGTGACCAAGAAGCCCGCCGAAGTCCGCCAGGGCAAGGGCAAGGGCGGCATCGAATATTGGGCTGCCCGCGTCAAGCCGGGCCGCATCCTGTTCGAGCTGGACGGCGTTGCCGGCCCGTTGGCCGCCGAGGCCTTCAGCCGCGCCGCGATGAAGCTGCCGATCAAGACCAAGGTCGTCGCCCGCCTCGGCGACACCTCGCACCTCGGAGGCGAATGATGGCCAAGGTTTCCGATCTCCGCGCCAAGACCGACGACCAGCTCGTCGAGAACCTGGCCGACCTGAAGAAGGAGGCGTTCAACCTCCGCTTCCAGGCCGCGACGAACCAGCTCGAGCGCCCGGCGCGCATCAAGGAAGTTCGCCGCGACATCGCCCGCATCAAGACGCTGCAGACTGAGCGCACTCAGTCGCCCAAGGCGTAAGGAGCACCACGAATGCCCAAGCGTATTCTCATCGGGACCGTGGTCTCCGACAAGACCGACAAGACCGTCGTCGTCAAGGTCGAGCGCAAGGTGAAGCACCCGCTCTACGGGAAGATCATCCGCCGCTCGAAGAAGTATCACGCCCACGACGAGGCCAATACCTACAAGACCGGCGAAACCGTCCGTATCGAGGAAACCGCGCCGGTCTCCAAGCTCAAGACCTGGAAGGTCATCGAGCGGGTGACCGCCGGCAAGACCGCCGCGGTCGAGGCTGACGTTTAAGGTTTGTCGCAGATTCTTTGGAACTGCCGGACTGGTTCCGGCAAGCCGAGTAAGAAGGAACCGGATCAATGATCCAGATGCAATCCCAGCTTGATGTCGCTGACAACAGCGGCGCCAAGCGCGTCCAGTGCATCAAGGTGCTGGGCGGCTCCAAGCGCCGCACCGCCGGCGTGGGCGACGTCATCGTCGTCTCGGTAAAGGAAGCCCAGCCGCGCACCCGCGTCAAGAAGGGCGACGTTCACCGCGCGGTGATCGTCCGCACCCGCAAGGACGTCCGCCGCGCCGACGGTTCGGTGATCCGCTTCGACAGCAACGCTGCCGTGCTGATCAACAAGAACGAGGAGCCGATCGGCACCCGTATCTTCGGCCCGGTCGTGCGCGAACTGCGCGGTCGCGGTTTCATGAAGATCATCTCGCTGGCTCCGGAGGTCCTGTAATGTCCGCCGCCAAGATCAAGAAGGGCGACCAGGTCGTCGTCCGCTCGGGCAAGGACAAGGGCCGCACCGGTACCGTCCTTCAGGTCCTCCCCAAGGAGGGCAAGGTCGTGGTCCAGGGCGTCAACATCGCCACCCGCCACAAGAAGCCGACCCAGCAGGACCCCAACGGCGGCATCGACCGTCGCGAGGCGCCGCTGGCGATGTCGAAGGTCGGCGTCGCGGTCGACGGCAAGCCGTCGCGCGTCCGCTTCGAGGAAAAGGGCGGCAAGAAGGTCCGTGTGGCCGTGAAGTCCGGGGAGTCGATCGATGGCTGACAAGTACACGCCGCGCCTGAAGTCGAAGTACGACGCGGAGATCGCCCAGGCGATGACCGAGAAGTTCGGCTACAAGAATGCGATGGAAATTCCGAAGATCGAGAAGATCACGCTCAACATGGGCGTCGGCGAAGGCACGCAGGACCGCAAGAAGGTCACCACCGCCGCCGCCGAGATGGAAGCGATCGCTGGTCAGAAGCCGGTCGTCTGCCGCGCCAAGAAGTCGGTCGCCCAGTTCAAGCTGCGCGAAGGCATGGCGATCGGCTGCAAGGTCACGCTGCGCCGCGAGCGCATGTATGAATTCCTCGATCGCCTGATCACCATCGCCATGCCTCGCATCCGCGACTTCCGTGGCCTCAACCCGAAGTCGTTTGACGGTCGCGGCAACTACGCGATGGGTCTCAAGGAGCAGATCATCTTCCCGGAGATCAGCTACGACCAGATCGAGAAGGTGCGCGGGATGGACATCATCGTCACCACCACCGCCAAGACCGACGACGAGGCGCGCGAGCTGCTTCGCCTGTTCGGTTTCCCGTTCCCGCTGGAAGGCGAAGCGAAGCAGGCCGCGTAAGCGGGACCGCTTTTCACTGGATTTGAAGAAGAGAGCTTAAGTCCATGGCGAAACTGAGTTCCATCAACAAGAACGAGCGGCGTAAGCAGCTCGTCAAGAAGTACGCAGCGAAGTACGCGAAGCTCAAGGCGATCGCGGACGACGAGTCGCTCGACGATACCGAGCGCCTGATCGCCCGGCTCAAGCTGGCCGAGGTTCCGCGCAATGCGAACCCGACCCGCGTGCGCAACCGCTGCGCCACCACCGGCCGCCCGCGCGGCTACTATCGCAAGTTCGGCCTGTGTCGCATCGAACTGCGGGATCTTGCCAACAAGGGCATGATCCCCGGCGTCACCAAGTCGAGCTGGTAAGGAATCCGCGATGGCTTTGACCGATCCCCTGGGTGACATGCTCACCCGCATCCGCAACGGCCAGCAGGCGAAGAAGGACTCTGTCCTCTCGCCGGCCTCGAAGCTGCGCGCCCGCGTGCTCGAGGTGCTCCAGCGCGAAGGCTACATCCGCGGCTTTTCGGAGGACGCCACCGGCGCTCACCCGCAGCTGCGCATCGAGCTCAAGTATTTCGAGGGCCAGCCGGCGATCAAGCATGTCGCCCGCGTCTCGAAGCCCGGCCGGCGCGTCTATTCGGGTTCCAAGGAACTCCCGGTGATCCGCAACGGCCTTGGCATCACCATCGTCTCGACGCCGCGCGGCGTGCTCTCGGATGCCGAGGCGCGGGCTGCCAACGTCGGCGGCGAAGTCCTGGCGGAGGTGTTCTGATGAGCCGCATCGGCAAGAAGCCGGTGGCGATCCCGAGCGGCGTCACCGCGTCGATCGATGGCAACGTGCTGTCGGTCAAGGGTCCCAAGGGCACGCTGACCCTGGGCCTCTCGGACGAGATCAGCTACGCGGTCGAGGACGGCACGATTTCGGTCAAGCCGGCCAACGACGGCAAGGTCGCCCGCAGCCACTGGGGCATGCAGCGCACGCTGGTCTCCAACCTCGTCGAGGGCGTGACCCAGGGCTTCACCAAGGTCCTGGAAATCACCGGCGTCGGCTACCGCGCCACCGCCCAGGGCAAGATCCTCAAGCTGCAGCTCGGCTACAGCCACGACGTCAACTTCGACGTGCCGGAAGGCATCGAGATCAAGACCCCGGATAACACCACGGTCGAGATCTCCGGCATCGACAAGCAGAAGGTCGGCCAGGTTGCCGCGGAAATCCGCCGCTGGCGCAAGCCCGAACCCTACAAGGGCAAGGGCATCAAGTACCGTGGCGAGTACATCTTCCGCAAGGAAGGGAAGAAGAAGTAATGGCGAAGCTCTCCCTGTTCGACCGCCGCAAGCGGCGTGTCCGCACTGCGCTCAAGGCCCGCTCCGGCGGCCGCCCGCGCCTTTCGGTGCACCGCACCGGCCGCCACATCTACGCGCAGATCATCGACGATGCGTCGGGCCGTACGGTCGCCGCCGCCTCCACCCTGAAGAAGGGCGAGAAGTCGATCGGCGCCACAACCGCGGCGGCTGCCGACGTGGGCAAGGCGCTGGCCGAAGCCGCCAAGGCTGCCGGCGTCACCGCCGTCGTGTTCGATCGCGGTGGTTTCCTGTTCCATGGCCGCGTCAAGGCGCTGGCCGACGCCGCGCGTGAAGGCGGGTTGGAGTTCTGACGATGGCTGACGAAGTGATCCAGGACGGCGAAGTCGCCGTTTCCGCTGCCCCTGAAGGCGGCGAGCAGCGCGACGGCGGCCGTGGTCGTGGCGGCCGTGGCCGTGGCGGCAACGATCGCGGTGGCGACCGCGGCCGTGGCCGTGGCGGCAACGACCGTGACCGTCGCGGTCGCGGTAACAACGACGAGGATGGCGGCGAGGAGCTGATCGAAAAGCTCGTTCACATCAACCGCGTCTCCAAGACCGTCAAGGGCGGCAAGCGCTTCGGTTTCGCCGCGCTGGTCGTCGTCGGTGATGGCAAGGGCCGCGTCGGCTTCGGCCATGGCAAGGCTCGCGAAGTGCCGGAAGCCATCACCAAGGCGACCGCGTCGGCCAAGAAGAAGATGGTCCGCGTTCCGCTCAAGGAAGGCCGCACCCTGCACCATGACGGCCGTGGCCACTTCGGCGCCGGCAAGGTCACCGTCCGCACGGCGCCGGCCGGCACAGGCATCATCGCCGGCGGCCCGATGCGCGCCGTGTTCGAAAGCCTGGGCGTCCACGATGTGGTGACCAAGTCGGTCGGCACCTCCAACCCCTACAACATGATCCGCGCCACTTTCGACGCGCTGACCGACCAGACTTCGCCGAAGTCTGTCGCCCAGCGTCGTGGCAAGAAGATCGCCGACCTGCTGGGTCGCGGCGGTGCGGGCGCGGTCGAGGCGGAAGCCGAAGCCGCCGCGATCACGGAGTAAGCGACATGGCGAAGATCAAGATCAAGCAGATCGGCTCGCCGATCCGCCGTCCGGAAAGCCAGAAGAAGATCCTCATCGGCCTGGGTCTCGGCAAAATGCACCGCGTCGTCGAGCTCGAAGACACCGCGGAAGTGCGCGGCGCCATCGCCAAGCTGCCGCACATGGTGGCCGTGGTCGACTGACCGGCCCGGAATTGCCGAATGCAATGAAAGCCCCGGTCGCAAGACCGGGGCTTTCTGCGTATGGGGCAGGGGAGGGGGCGCTCCGGGTAGGAATGAATTAACCATCTACCGCCTAGGCTCGCCCCATGAGCCCCGCCGCGCTCCTCCGCCGCCTTGCCTGGCCGTCCGATCCCGGCGCCTTCCGCCTGTGGCTTGCCCTGCTGGTGGTCATCCACCACCTGACCGGCCTGGAAATCGGCAAGGCCCCGGTGCTCGTCTTCTTCGTCCTCTCCGGCTTCTGGGTCCAGCGCGTCTGGAATGACCGCTACCGCCACACCCGCCAGCCCTGGCTGACCTTCATCGTCAGCCGCTGGTGGCGTCTCGCCCCGCTTCTCGTGCTCGCCACCCCGCTCGCCATCGCCATGCAGGCGCTGACCCATGATCGCGACCTCGCCCTGGTCGCCCAGACGCCGTGGGCTCACGCCCTCGTCCCGTTCTCCGTCCTCGGCTACGCGCAGCTGCCCACCCGCCCGGTCGGCCCGGCCTGGTCGCTCGACATCGAGATGCAGTTCTATCTCGCAGCCCCGCTCCTGGTCGCCCTGATCGCCCGGCTGCGCACCGCTGTCATCCTCACCCTCGGCTTCCTCGTCTTCGAGTGGAGCCTCATGGCCCACCACGGCGTCGTCCTCACCGCGTTCCTCCCCTGGTTCCTCATCGGCATGGTCGGCGCCGCGCACGACTGGCGGCCGAGCCGGACGATGGCCACCGGCAGCATGGCCCTCGCCCTTGGCCTGTTCACCGCCGTCCTCGCCACGCCGAGCCTGCGCGAAACCTACCTCGCCCCGGACGCGCCCGAATACGTCACCCTCAACCTGCTGCTCGGCGCGCTCCTGATCCCCTTCGCGCTCTCGACCGTCACCGCCCCGCGCCGGCCGGACCGTGCCGACGCCCTGCTCGCCGATCAGTCATTCCTCGTCTACATGCTCCACTGGCCGGCCATCACCCTGTTCCGCCATATCGAGTGGGCCACGCCGTTCACTGCCGCGCTCGGCGCAATGACCCTCATGGCTGCTGTTGCCGCGCTCTCGATGCTGGTCTGGCATCATTTCGACCGGCCCCTGAACGGGGTCCGCAAGCGGTGGGTCGATTCCAGGCTCTCCGAGAAATTCGGAAAGAAGGAAGCCGGGGATTTACCATCCCCGGACCCCAGTGACCTTCGCATTGCTCACCCGGTGGCTCCCCCGAGTCCTTCGTTGGTCAGGATCGACAAGCGATCCTGACGGGCCTTGCCTTTCGCGCAAACACCCGCTACCGGCCCGCACTTCCAACCAAGCGCGAAACCGGCTCCGGCCCAAGCGAAAGCGAGTGCAACACCATGAAGCTCAACGAACTCAACGACAACAATGGCGCCCGCAAGGGCCGGATGCGCGTCGGACGCGGCATCGGCTCGGGCAAGGGCAAGACCGCCGGTCGCGGCCAGAAGGGCGCCAAGGCGCGCTCGGGCGTCAGCGTCAACGGTTTCGAGGGTGGCCAGATGCCGCTCCACATGCGCATCCCGAAGCGCGGCTTCAACAACATCTTCGCCAAGGATCATGCCGAAGTGAACCTGGGCCTGGTCCAGAAGGCGATCGATGCCGGCAAGCTCGACGCCTCGGCGACGATCGACCACGCCGCGCTCAAGGCCGCCGGCCTCGCCCGTGGCGGCAAGGACGGCGTGCGCCTGCTCGCCAAGGGTGCGTTCTCGGCCAAGGCCAGCTTCTTCGTCGCCGGCGTCTCCGCCGGGGCCCGCGCCGCGGTGGAAGCCGCCGGCGGTTCGGTCTCGGTGCCGGAAGCCGGCCCGTCCGAGCATGAGAAGAAGACCGCCCGCCGCGAAGCCAACAAGGCGGCGAAAGCGAAGTAAGACATTAGGCGGATAAGACGCGCGGGGGTAGTTGCATCCCCGCGTGCAGCCTATATGGCCTGCTCCTGATCGAGAGGATCGCAGGCGCCGTCCAGTCCGGTCGGCGCGCCGCTCCCAGCAAGGCTTGAGAGTTCCATGGCTTCACGCGCCGACAACACCGCCAGCAACTTCAGCCTGGCCAACTTCTCCAAGGCGACCGAACTCAAGAGCCGCATCTGGTTCACCGTCGGCGCGCTGATCGTGTTCCGCTTCCTGAGCTTCGTGCCGCTGCCCGGCGTCAACCCGCTGATCCTCCAGTCGCTCTACAGCCGGACCCAGGGCGGCATTCTCGACATCTTCAACACGTTCTCGGGCGGCAGCCTCGAGCGCATGAGCCTCATCGCGCTCGGCGTGATGCCCTACATCACCGCCTCGATCGTCGTCCAGCTCGCCGCCTCGCTCCACCCGACTCTGGCCGCACTGAAGAAGGAAGGCGAAAGCGGGCGCAAGAAGCTCAACCAGTACACCCGCTACGGCGCGGTTCTGCTGACCGCCATCCAGGGCTGGTTCGTCGCCTCCGGGCTGGAAGCCTATGGCGCCTCCTCGGGCCTCCAGGCGGTGGTCATTCCCGGCATGATGTTCCGCGTCTCGGCGGTCATCAGCCTGATCGGCGGGACGATGTTCCTGCTGTGGCTGGGCGAGCAGATCACCTCGCGGGGCATCGGCAACGGCGTTTCGCTGATCATCATGGCTGGCATCGTCGCGCAGATGCCGAAGTTCGTCGCCAACCTCTTCGAAGGCGGCCGTTCCGGCTCGATCGGCCCGGTGATGATCGTGTTCCTGGTGGCGATGCTGATCGGCCTGATCCTGTTCATCGCCTTCATGGAACGCGCCACCCGGCGCCTGCTGATCCAGTACCCCAAGCGCGCCAGCCAGAACGGCATGATGCAGGCCGACCGCTCGCACCTGCCGCTCAAGCTCAACACCTCGGGCGTGATCCCGCCGATCTTCGCCTCGTCGCTACTGCTGCTGCCGTTGACCATCACCCAGTTCGCCGGCAAGTCCGTCTCGCCGGACAGTACCGCTGGCAGCGTGATCATCGCGCTCAACCAGTATCTCGGCCACGGCAAGCCGCTCTACATGCTGCTCTATGCGCTGGGCATCATCTTTTTCTGCTTCTTCTACACCGCGGTCGTGTTCAACCCGGAAGAAACGGCGGACAACCTCAAGCGCAATGGCGGCTTCATCCCCGGCATCCGCCCGGGCAAGAACACCGCGACCTACCTCGATTATGTGCTGACCCGCATCACCGTGCTCGGCGCCGCCTACATCACCATCGTCTGCGTGCTCCCCGAATGGGTCATTGCCGAAACCGGGGTGCAGCTGTTCTTCGCCGGCGGCACCTCGCTGCTGATCGTGGTCAACGTCACCGTCGATACCATCACCCAGATCCAGTCGCACCTGCTGGCCCACCAGTATGGCGATCTCATCAAGAAGGCCAAGCTCAAGGGCCGCCTGCGCTGAACCGCACCAGCGGTCCGCCGGTCACAGAAGGGGGAGCACGCTCATGAACATCATTCTTCTCGGGCCTCCCGGTGCGGGCAAGGGCACCCAGGCCCAGCGCCTGGTCGAGCGCCACGGCATGCGCCAGCTCTCCACCGGCGACATGCTGCGCGCCGCGGTCAAGGCCGGCACGCCCGTGGGCTTGCAGGCCAAGGCGGTGATGGAACGTGGCGAACTGGTCTCGGACGAGATCGTCAGTGCGCTGATCGGCGAAGAGCTGGACGGCATGGGCGCGGGCACCGGCGCCATCTTCGACGGCTATCCCCGCACCGAAGCCCAGGCCCGCTCGCTCGACGAGATCCTGTCGAGCCGTGGCCGCACCCTCGATCACGTCATCGAACTCTCGGTCGACGAAGACGCGCTCGTCGAGCGCATCACCGGCCGCTACACCTGCGCTACCTGCGGCAAGGGCTATCACGATACGTTCGAGCAGCCGAAGCAGCTCGGCGTCTGCGACAAGTGCCACGGCACCGAATTCAAGCGCCGCCCGGACGACAACGAGGAAACCGTCCGCACCCGCATGGCCGAATACCGCGCCAAGACCGCGCCGATCCTGCCGGTCTACGAGGCGCGTGGCATCGTCCAGCGGGTCAACGGCATGGCCGAGATGGACCATGTGACCGCAGCGATCGAGAAAATCATCGCCGCCTGACACTGTTCGCCCCCGGTATATTGCCCTAATGATGCGCGCCAGGGGGACTTGTCCGGTGCGCGTCTTTTTTGCAGCAATTGCCGCAATGGCCATGGGCTTGCCCGTGCCCGCCCATGCCGAGGTCGCCGGCAAGAGCGAGATCGGCTTCGTCACCAACGTCGAACTCGATGTGCCAGGCAAGGCGCGCGACGAAGTCTGGCAGGCCCTGCTCAAGCCTTCGACCTGGTGGAACCCGCTCCACTCATGGTCCGGCGATGCCGACAACCTCTACCTCGACGCCCAGGCCGGCGGCTGCTTCTGCGAACTCCTGCCCCTGCCGAAAGGTGCCCCCGCCGGCACCCGGCGCGGCTCGATCGAACACGCCCGGATCATGGCGGCCATGCCGCCGCGCCTGCTGCGGCTCAACGGCGCCCTCGGCCCGCTGCAGGGCGAGGCGCTCAACGGCACCCTGACCATCCTGCTCAAGCCCACCTCCGCCGGCACCCACATGGCCTGGACTTACGTCGTCGGTGGCTTCATGCGGATGAAGGTCGAGGACATCGCCCCGATCGTCGATCGCGTCCTAGCCGAACAGGCCCAGCGCCTCGCCGCCGCTGCCGAAGCGCCGCCGGCCGCCCGTTGACAAGGGGGAAGGTAAGGGGAAGGCCGGGGATGGTAAATCCCGGCCTTCCCCGTCTCCCTTTTCAAACCCGATAAGGGCTTCACCGAAGTCCCGTTCGCGGTTATACTTGCCATTGTGTCGCAAGTCCGCCGCTCGGGTTCTCCTATGCCCGCGCCAGCGTTGACACACGGGCCGAATCACCCTAAGCGGCCCCTCCACGCGACAATTTCGGAGAAGTCCGGCAGGCGAACGCAACCCTTGCGTGCCATCCGGACTTTTTGCCGTTCCGGCCCCCGGGCCTTCGGTCTTCGAGTTTGCATCGTGTTCGCGATGAGATGGGGTCGGGCCTTGCCCGCCTCCGTGGAGCATGGAGAATTAAGTGGCTCGTATTGCCGGGGTCAACATCCCCACCAACAAGCGCGTGATCGTCGCGCTGACCTACATTCACGGGATCGGCCCGTTCAAGGCCCGCCAGATTGCCGACAAGCTCGGTATCGATCACGCCCGCCGCGTGCAGGACCTGTCCGACCAGGAAGTCCTCCACATCCGTGAGACGATCGACGCCGAACACACCGTCGAAGGCGATCTTCGTCGCGAAACCGCGATGAACATCAAGCGCCTGATGGACCTCGCCTGCTATCGCGGCCTGCGCCATCGCAAGGGTCTGCCGGTTCGCGGCCAGCGCACCCACACCAACGCCCGCACCCGCAAGGGCAAGGCCAAGCCGATCGCCGGCAAGAAGAAGTAAGCGCCGCGCCAGGACGCAGCGTTTTTCCCTTCTTCCTCATTCGACAGGATATTCGATATGGCACGCGAACCCCAGCGCATCAAAAGGCGGGAGCGCAAGAACATCTCCAGCGGCATTGCGCACGTCAATGCCAGCTTCAACAACACCATGGTGACCATCACCGACGCCCAGGGCAACGCTATCGCCTGGTCCTCGGCCGGTATGATGGGCTTCAAGGGCAGCCGCAAGTCGACCCCTTATGCCGCCCAGGTCGCGGCTGACGATGCCGGCAAGAAGGCCGCCGAGCACGGCGTCCGCACCCTCGAGGTCGAGGTCAAGGGCCCCGGTTCGGGCCGTGAGAGCGCGCTGCGCGCCCTCCAGGCGGTCGGCTTCACGATCACCTCGATCCGCGACGTGACGCCGATCCCGCACAACGGCGTGCGGCCTTCGAAGCGTCGCCGCGTCTGATCCTGCCCGTGCGCGGCTGGCCAGCCAGCCGCGCCACCGGCCCGGAGCGCGGGGCTGACGCCGCCGAAATCCGGGCCTTCCCGCCAGATAAGCATCCCAGGGGAAGTCCATGACAGTCAACATCAAGAACTGGCAGGAACTGAAGAAGCCGAACAACCTCGAGGTCAAGCCCGGCAACGACCCCAAGCGCCGCGCCACCTTCGTTGCAGAGCCGCTCGAGCGTGGTTTCGGCCTGACGCTGGGCAACGCGCTGCGCCGCGTGCTGCTCTCCTCGCTCCAGGGCGCGGCGATCACCTCGATCAAGATCGAGAACGTGCTGCACGAATTCTCGTCGCTCGCCGGCGTGCGCGAGGACGTCACCGACATCGTGCTCAACGTCAAGCAGATCGCGCTGAAGATGCAGGGCGAAGGGCCGAAGCGCCTCCAGCTTTCCGCCACCGGCCCGGCCGAAGTCACCGCCGGTGACATCGCCGTCTCCGGCGACATCGAGGTGATGAACAAGGATCTGGTGATCTGCCACCTCGACGAGGGCGCGACGCTCAACATGGAGCTGACCGCGGATGTCGGCAAGGGCTACGTCCCCGCTGTCTCCAACCGCCCGGTCGATGCGCCGATCGGCCTGATCCCGATCGATTCGCTCTACTCGCCGGTTCGCCAGGTCAGCTACAAGGTGGACAATGCCCGTATCGGCCAGGAGCTTGATTTCGACAAGCTCAACCTCACGGTCGAAACCGACGGCACCGTCACCCCGGAAGACGCCGTGGCCTATGCCGCGCGCATCCTCCAGGACCAGCTCGCCCTGTTCGTCCACTTCGAGGACACCGCGCCGGTCGGCGCCTCGCCGATGATCGGCATGCCCTCGGCCCCGGTCGAAGAAGGCGACACCAACCAGCTCAACCGCTACCTGCTCAAGAAGGTGGACGAGCTCGAGCTGTCGGTCCGTTCGGCCAACTGCCTCAAGAACGACAACATCATCTACATCGGCGACCTGGTCCAGAAGACCGAGGCCGAGATGCTCCGCACGCCGAACTTCGGTCGCAAGTCGTTGAACGAGATCAAGGAAGTGCTCTCGTCGATGGGCCTGCGCCTCGGCATGGACATCCCTGGCTGGCCGCCGGAGAACATCGAAGAGATGGCGAAGAAGCTGGAGCAGGAGCTTCTGGGCTAAAGGCCCAGAAGCGTCCGCCCAACTGTAAGCGACGTTTTGCGCAGCAAAACGGTAGCTTAGAGTTGGATCAGCGGCCTGCCCGGCCGGCGGGCCAAAGGCCCGTCCGACGTCACGGGATTTACTCCCGTGACGGTCCGGCCGCCCCCAAGGTGGCAACAAGGGAAAGGGCTGGTCCCTCAAATCCAGCCAGGACCGGGGTACCTGACACGGCCCCCTTACGAACGAAGGAAAGACCATGCGTCACAAAGTCGGCCAGCGCAAACTGCAGCGCACCTCCTCGCACCGCGCCGCGCTGCTGCGCAATCTCTCGGCCTCGCTGATCAAGCACGAGCAGATCACCACCACGCTGGCCAAGGCCCGCGAGCTGCGTCCCTACGCCGAAAAGCTGATCACGCTCGCCAAGCACGGCGGCCTGTCCAACCGCCGCCTCGCCCATGCCCGCCTGCAGGACGAGACCCAGCTGGCCAAGCTGTTCGGCGAACTGGCCACCCGCTACGCCGACCGCAACGGCGGCTACACCCGCGTGATCAAGGCCGGCATCCGCGCCTCGGACGCCGCGCCGATCGCCGTCATCGAACTGGTCGATCGCGACACGTCGGCCAAGGGCCAGGACTCCGGCCCGGTGCTGACGGACGACGACGGCGAGGAATGATCCTCCCGCCCGTCAGGATCGCTTGTCGATCCTGACCAACTAAGGACTCGGGGAAGCCACCGAGCTTTCCGCCCTTTTCTTGTTCGGAAAAGAAGAGCAGCCGGGGATTTGCCATCCCCGGCTGCTCTTTTCTTTACACCACCGTGTCCGGCTCCAGATGGCAATCCGCCATCCCCGCCTCGATCTGCACCGTCGCATGGCCGATGCCGAACCGGTCGTGCAGGTCATGGGTCAGCCGGTGGAGGAAAGCGTCGCCCGGGTGTCCCGCCGGCATGACCAGGTGCGCGGTCAGCGCCGTCTCGGTCGTGCTCATCGGCCAGACGTGCAGGTCATGCACAGCCACGACCCCATCCTGCCCGTCGAGGAACGCCCGGACATCGGCCAAGGCGATTCCGTCCGGCACCGCCAGCAGTCCATGGCTGACCGAGTCGCGCAGCAGCTCCCAGCTGCCTGCCGCGATGACTGCGGTGATCAGCAGGCTCGCCACCGGGTCGATCCACGTCCTGCCGGTCCACAGGATCAGGCCCCCGGCTACCACCACGCCGGCCGAAACCGCCGCATCCGCCAGCAGATGCTGGAATGCCGCCCTGAGGTTCAGGTCATGCTTGCGCCCGCGCGCGAACAGCATCGCGCTGACCCCGTTGATGGCGATGCCGACGATGGCGACGACCATCATCATGCCGCCCGCCACCGGCTCCGGCTCGGCAAAGCGCCGCAGCGTCTCGATCAGGATCGCCCCCAGCGCCACCCACAGCAGCGCCGCATTGCCCAGCGCCGCCAGGATCGACGAGCTCTTCAGTCCATAGGTGAAGCGCTGGCTCGGCGGCCGCTTCGCCAGTACGCTCGCCCCCCAGGCCAGCAGCAGCGACAGCACGTCGGACAGGTTATGCCCGGCATCGGCCAGCAGGGCCATCGAGCCATGGACGACCGCGACGCCCGCCTCGATCAGGACGAACGCGAGATTGAGCCCGACTGCGATGGCGAAGGCCGGCCCGGTATTGGCGGGTGGTCGCGCCACGCCATGGTGATGGCCATGGCCGTGATCATGGGCATGGCCATGCCCGTGCCCGTGCCCGTGTTCTTCACTCATAAATGCAGCCATCCAGTTCGCCGTTGCGGACCACGCCGCTGCGCGCCGCGATCGAATTGCCGTGCCGCCGCACGAAGCCGCGCGCGCCGACCACCGCCCGCTTTTTCGGGTTGGGCAGTGCGGCGGCGATCCGCGCCGCCTCGGTCCGGCTCAGCCGCGCCGCCGAATGGCCGAAATAGCGCTCTGCCGCTGCCTCCACGCCATAAGTGCCGATGCCGGTCTCGGCGACGTTGAGGTAGACCTCCATGATCCGCTGCTTGTCCCACAGGTGCTCGATCAGCACGGTGAACCAGGCTTCCAGCGCCTTGCGCGCATAGCGGGTCCAGCCGGTCCCCTGCCACAGGAAGGCGTTTTTCGCCGTCTGCTGGCTGATCGTCGAGCCGCCGCGCAGCCGCCCGCCGTTCATGTTGCGCCTCAGCGCATATTCGATCCCCGCCTTGTCGAAGCCATGGTGCTGGCAGAACCGGGCGTCCTCCCCGGCGATCACCGCATCGACCATGGTCCGGTCGATCCGCGCAATCGGCGTCCATTGCTTGTGGAAGCCGTTGGGATCGAGGATCATCGTCATGGTCACCGGCGGCGGAACGACCCGGTAGAGCAGCACCCAGGCGACCGACAGGCCGACGAACCAGACGACCGCCCAGGCCAGGCGCCAAGCCACGCGAAACCCCCACGAGCGTTGTGGATCGGGACGGGGATAGAGGCGGACCATTGGTGCTTGTCTAGCGGGGGAAGGGGGCTTGGTGCAATTGCCGCATCATCTGATCATCGGGGCATGACCCGCCACTCGGTCAGCGAACGCCACAGCCACTCCAGCGGCCCCTGGCGAAACCGCGCCAGCCATGGCGCGCTCCAGGCCAGCATCACCAGCCACCAGCCGGCGACCACCGGCAACTGCAGCGCCGGCGAAAGCCCGAACCAGCCCAGCCCCCAGCCATAAAACAGGAAGGTCATGGCCGCCGTCGTCGCCAGGTAATTGGTGAACGCCATGCGCCCCGCTGCCGCCAGCCGCGCGCCCAGCCGGCTCGCCAGCAGGCCGGGCATCGCCAGCGTGAGCGCCGCCGCATAGCCCAGTGCCATCAGCACATGCGGCACTGCGCCCCAATAGGCCAGCACCTGCGCCATCGCCATCGGCGGGAAATGCCGGGCCCAGACCAGCGCCAGCAGGCCCATGGTCAGCCCGCCGCCCAATCCGATACCGCCCAAGGCCATGGCCCGCAGCCGGCGGCGCGGCCATGTCGCGGCGAAAAACCCGCCGCGCAGCAGGGCCATGCCGAGCAGCATCAGCGGCAGCGTCTCGCCGAGGGTATAGAACGTCACGGACAGCGGCCATCCCGGCTCGCGCGCCCAGCGCTCTGCCATCGCCGCACCAAAGCCCAGCCGCGCATTGGCCGCATCTGCCTGCATCCGCGCGAGATCGGCCGCCGCCTGCGCCTGCACCATGGCCTGCTCGCCAGCGCCGGCCATCCCCAGCCGCACATGCTCTTCGGCCAGGACCCCGGTCCAGCCGTCCGCCATCCCCCAGCCATGCCAGCCGAGAAACACGACCGCCGCCACGATGAGCAGCCCGCGCACCGAAACCCGCCGCAACAGCAGCGCCAGGAAGCCCGCCACCGCATAGTCGAACAGGATGTCCCCCCACCACAGCAGCAGGTAATGCAGATAGCCGAACCCCAGCAGCCACCCCAGCCGCCGCAGCTGCAGCAGGTCGCCATCCTCTCCGCGCCGCTCCGCCGCCTCGACGAACAGGAGCATCGATGCGCCGAACAGGATCGAGAACAGCGCCCGCATCTTGCCCTCGAAGACGAGGAACACGAAGGCAAAGGCTGCCTCGTCCCACCACGGCGCCGGCCCGTTCCAGGCGGGTGTCACGGTCGCCAGGCGCGGCCCGGCGAACCCGGCGATGTTGACCGCCAGAATGCCCAGCACCGCCACCCCGCGCAGCACGTCGAGCGCGGCAAGGCGCCCGCCCGCCGCGCGATCGATCACGGCATCAATTGCCGACAACGATGCAGGGCACACCGGATGCGCTCAGCTTGCGACAAGCCGCCCGCGCGCCTTCCTCGCTGTAGCCGCCGGCGATCACCCGCGTCACCGCGCCCGATTTGACATCCGCCCGCGCGTGCCCGGCGACTTCCGGCAAGCCGCGCACCCTGGCCCACATCGCATCGGCATTGGCCGGCACGCCGAACGCGCCGAACTGGATCCGCCAAGTGCCATGGCTGGCCGGAACCGGGGCAGGGGCAGCAACAGGCTTCGGCGCGCGCACCGGCTCCGCCACCGGCGCCGGCTTCGCTGCCACGTTCATGGGCCTGGGCATCGGCTTTGGCGTCGGGGTCAGCGTCGCCACCGGTTCCGGTGCGCGTTCGATCGGCCGCCCCGAGGTGATCAGCCGCCCGCGATCGATCACCCGTCCGTCCGGCGTCGTCAGCGGCGGCAGCGGCCTGGCCGGTGGCGGGGTCGCCAAAGGCCGCGGCGCCGGCGGCACGCTGGCAACGCCTGCTGGCGGCAGCTTGGCCGTGCCCGCCGGTGGCAGCTTGCTGCCGAGGTCCATTGCCGCGAACTGCCGCGTCCGGCTGGCCTCGGCCTGCGCCGCGAGATCGGGCGCCAGCGCCACGCCGCGCTGCCGCTGCTCCAGCGGAATATACTGATCCATCTGCGCCAGCGCCTGCTGCGCCTGGGGCAGCCCGGCCTGCTGCGCCAGGCTCACCAGCGCATAGGCCCGCACCCAGTCCTTGGCCACGCCATCCCCGTTGAACAGCGCGATGCCATAGAGATACTGCGCGCGCGGGTCGCCATGCTCGGCTCCACCCTTGATGTAGGGCAGCGCCTGGGCATGTTCGCCGCGCTGGAACAGCAGCAGGCCATAGTTGTCCGCCGCCTGGACATGGCCCTGCGCCGCCGCCTTGCCATAGAGCGCCTCGGCCTTGCCCAGGTCCTGCGGCACTCCGCGCCCGAGCTTGTAGGCCTGGGCCAGGTTGAACTGGCCATCGGCATCGCCCTTGTCGGCAGCCGCCTGCCATTCCCGGATCGCGGCGGCATAGTCGCTGCGCGCCCAGGCATCGACCCCCGCCTTGACGTCGGCCAGTGCCGGCACGGCGCCGCCCAGCACCAGTGCCAGTGCCATCACCGGCGGCGCCAGCCACTTCGAATTCCGTCCCCCGAATCCACGCGAATCCATCACCAACCTCATCGTCTCCCGCCTCGGGTGCCGGGCTGGGCGGTCATCGTCGCTGGCGGCCGCACCCCGACCGGCCTTGCGGGTGCCCTGGCCGCTTCCCAGCGCCGAGCCATCCCGCAAAAGCCCGTTTCTCATAGGTTCAGCATGGTTAGCAAAGCATTTACCGACATTTTCGCAATATTTCGCCGCATCGCCTGCAAATACGCGAAGCCGGACCCTGCGCCTTTAACCGGAAATTAGGAACGATCTGCGAAGCCAGTCCCGATTGCATTCGCCGAAATTTCCGAAAGGCACCACATTGCGCGTTCTCGCATTGGCATCGCAGAAGGGCGGCTCGGGCAAGACCACCTTGTCCGGCCACCTCGCCGTGCAGGCCCAGCGCGCCGGCGCCGGCCCTGTGGTCCTGATCGACATCGATCCCCAGGCCTCGCTGGCCGACTGGTGGAACGAGCGCGAGGACGAATTTCCCGCCTTCGCCCAGACCACCGTCTCGCGCCTCGCCACCGATCTCGCGCTGCTGCGCTCGCAGGGCTTCAAGCTGGCGGTGATCGATACCCCGCCGGCCATCACCATGGCGATCCAGAGCGTCATCTCGGTGGCCGAGCTGATCGTCGTTCCCACCCGCCCCAGTCCGCACGACCTGCGCGCCGTCGGCGCTACCGTGGACATGTGCGAACGCGCCGGCAAGCCGCTGATCTTCGTGGTCAATGCCGCCATGGCCAAGGCCCGGATCACCGCCGAGGTCGCCGTCGCACTCTCCCAGCACGGCACCGTCGCCCCGGTCACCCTGCACAACCGCGTCGATTTCGCCGCCTCGATGATCGATGGCCGCACGGTCATGGAGGTCGATCCCAACGGCAAGTCGGCCCAGGAAGTCGTGACCCTGTGGAACTACATCTCGGACCGGCTGGAAAAGAACTTCCGCCGCACCGTGTTCGCCGTCCCCGGCCAGAACGGCCACTCAGGTCCAGGGCGGGCCGCCGGCTTCGGCCGCCGCGTCGCCGGCTCGTGAGGGGAAACTGACGATGGCCGAACCTCGCCCGATTGCCTCGCTGACCGCCGGCCTGCTCGCCCGCAAGGGTGCTGCGCGCCCGGCCATGCGCTCGCCGCTCCAGGCCCTCGATCCCGCCGCGATCCGCCATGCGCCGACCGAAGACCTCGGCTGGAACGACTTCGGCGCCCAGCCGCCGCAGCCTGCCGCCACACCGGCGCCGGCGCCCGCGCCCGCGCCCGAAGTCGTGCCAATTCCAGTGGTTCATCAGCAGCACGAAACCATCGCCGCGCGCATCGGTGCCGTCGCCGAACAGCCCGCCACGCCGCGCCGCAGTGCCCGCGAACAGGGCCGCCGCGCCGCCTTCACCCTGCGGCTCGATGCCGATCGCCATCTCGCCCTGCGTCTCGCCGCGACGATCGCCGGCCGCAGCGCCCAGCAGGTCGTGACCGAGGCGCTCGACCGCCTGCTCGCCGAAAAACCCGAAATCGCGGCGCTTGCCGCCCAGATCGACCAGCCAACCTTCAACCAGCCACGTCACGCGCCGAATTCTCAAAGGGGGAACGAGAAATGACCGCCAAGCCGATCCATTCCAGCCGCGCCACGATGCGCCGCCTCGCCGTGGGCAGCGCCATCGCCGCCGCGCTGCTGGCGGGGACCGCTGTCGAGGCCGCTCCGCGCAAGTCTACCGACGTCGCCGCCGTCACCCGCCTGCTCGCCAGCGGCCAGGCCGACAGTGCCGTGACACTCGGTGAAAAGGCGCTCGCCGCCAGGCCGCAGGACGCGGCCCTGCGCGCCGCGCTCGGCCAGGCCTATCTCCACTCCGGCCGCTTCGCCTCGGCAGTCGCCGCCCTCACCGATGCCGTCAGCCTCGGCGACCAGACCGGCCGCACCGCGCTTGGCCTCGCCCTCGCCCAGGTCGCCAGCAGCCAGAGCCGCGACGCCGTCAACACGCTCGATCATGCCGTCACCGCGATTCCCGCCGGCGATCTCGGCCTCGCCTATGCCCTTGCCGGTGAATCGGCGCGTGGCGTCGGCATCCTGTCCGACGCGGTCCGCGCCGGCCCCGCCACGCCCAAGCTGCGCCAGAACCTCGCCTATGCCTATGCGCTCGATGGTCGCTGGACCGAAGCGCGGGTGACCGCTGCGGTCGATGTCCCCGCCGACCAGATCGACGCCCGCCTCGAGCAGTGGGCGATGTCGATGCGCACTGGCGCCGAACACGAACGCATCGCCACCCTGCTCGGCGTGCCGGTCCGCGACGATGCCGGCCTGCCGGCCGCGCTGGCGCTGAATGCACCGGCCGCGACGATGCCCGAAGCCGCACCGGTCCAGGCGGCGGTCGCCCCGGCCGCCGAACTGCCGCCGGTCGCCCCGGCCGAACATGCGCTGGCGGCCGCTCCGGCCGCGGAGCCCGCACCAACCGCCGCCCCGGCACCTGTCGACCTCGCCGCCACCGCCGCTTCGGCGCCGGCTCCGGTGGACCTCGCCGCCGCCACCCCGGCGGTGCCCTTCACCACCATCTCCCAGCCGGTCGTCCAGCCGTTGCCGGCGCCGGCCAAGGCGCCCGTCCGGTCGCGTCTTGCCCGTCGTGCTCCCGTGGACGCCGTCGCGCCGGCGCCTGTCGCCGCCGAGCCGAATGCGGCTGATACCCATGTCGTCCAGCTTGGCGCCTTCTCCAGCGCGAAGAACGCCGAACGCGCCGTCGCCTTCTACACCCGCAACAACCCGCAGATCGCCGGCCACAAGCTGGTGGTCAGCCAGGCCACGGTGCACGGCCGCCGGTTTTGGCGCGTCGCCGCCGCCGGCTTCGATGCCGGCAGCGCCAAGGGCACCTGTTCCGCGCTGCGCCAGTCCGGCGGCGCCTGCTTCGCCCACGCGGCGGACAAGCCCGGCCAGTCTCTCGCGGTCAAGGTCGGCCGCAGCACGGAAAAGCTCGCCCGCCGCTGATCGCCGCGAAACCGACAACGCAAAAGGGCCGCGATTTCGCGGCCCTTTTCATGTCTTAACCCAGCGGCATCCCGCCCTTGAACAGCGCGGTCACGCGCCCCTGAACCGGCAGGCCATCGAACGGCGTGTTCCCCGCCGCCGCCGCCATCCGGTCGGAGCTGACGATCCACGGCCGCTCCGGGTCGATCACCGCGAGGTCGGCCTCGGCCCCCACCGCCAGTATGCCCGCGTTCACCCCGAGCAGCCGCGCCGGGTTCGTCGCCAGCAGGGCAAAGGCCCGCGCCATGTCGAACACGCAATCGCGCACCAGGCTCAGCGTCAGCGGCAGCACCGTCTCCGCCCCGGCCATCCCCGGCTCGGCATCGGCGAACGGCAGCCGCTTGTCCTCCGGCCCGCGCGGATCGTGGCCCGAGCCGATCACGTCGATGGTCCCGTCGGCCAGCGCCGCCAGCACCGCATGGCGGTCCGCCTCGCTGCGCAAGGGCGGCGAAAGCCGGGTGAAGGTGCGGAAATCGCCAATCGCCGTGTCGCTCAGCATGAAATGTCCCGGCGTCACCCCCGCCGTCACCTGTGCGCCCCGCGCCTTGGCCGCGCGCACCAGCGCCAGCCCGGCCGCCGTCGTCACCTGCCGCAAGTGCAGCCGCGCGCCGGCCATCTCGGCCAGCGCGATATCGCGCGCCACGGCCAGCGCCTCGGCCTCGGCCGGCGCCGCCGGCAGCCCCAGCCGCGTCGCCGTCTCGCTCGCCGTCGCCACCGCGTTGCCGGCCAGCCCGCCGTCCTCGGCGTGCGATATCACCGTGAGCCCCAGCATCCCGGCATAGCGCAGCAGCCGCAGCATCGTGCCGGAATCGCCGATCCACCGCCGCCCGGTCGCCACAGCCCGCGCGCCGGCCTCGCGCATCAGCGCCAGCTCGGCCAGCTCCGCCCCCTCCAAACCACGCGTGGCGGCCGCCAGCGGATGGACCCACAAGTCCGGCTTGCCCGATTGCGCGGCAAACCGCACCCGCGCCGGATGGTCGAGCGGCGGGCTCTGGTCCGGCATCAGCGCCGCCCGCGTGATCCCGCCGAAGTGGAACGCCGGCTTGTCGATGGCGAACACGCCGAGATCGACCAGCCCCGGCGCCAGCAGTTGCCCGCCGGCATCGTGGATCACGTCGCCCCGTTCCGGCTCCACCTCGCCGATCGCCGCGATCCGGTCGCCGACGATCCGCACGGCGCCAGGGCAGGGCGCTCCCTCCGGCAGCACCAGCCGGGCATTGACGATGATGCGGGCCGCGGAATTCCTCATGCCCAGCCCTCCACCCGGCGGCCCTTGCGGGTCAGCACGTCGAGGCAGGCCATGCGGATCGCCACCCCCATCTCGACCTGCCCGGTGATCAGCGAGCGCCCCGCCAGGTCCGCCACATTGCTGTCGATCTCGATCCCCCGGTTCATCGGCCCGGGATGCATGACCACCGCGCCCGCCTTCGCCTTGGCCAGCCGCTCCAGGCTCAGCCCGTAAAGGTGCCGATACTCCCTTGGCGAGGCGATGAACTGCCCCTGCATCCGCTCCTGCTGCAGCCGCAGCATCATCACCACGTCCGCGCCTTTCAGCGCCGCATCGAAATCGTAATAGGGCGTGACCTTCATCCCCTCGATCCCCTCCGGCATCAGCGCCGGCGGCGCGCAGACGCGGACCTCGGCCCCGAGCGTCGTCAGGCACAGGATGTTGGACCGTGCCACCCGGCTGTGCAGGATGTCGCCGCAGATCGTCACCGTCAGCCCCGAGATCGCCCCCTTGGCCGTCCGTATGGTCAGCGCGTCGAGCAGGCCTTGCGTGGGGTGCTCGTGCTGCCCGTCGCCGGCATTCAGCACCGGGCAGTCCACCTTGTCGGCGATAAGCCGCACCGCGCCGGAAGACCCGTGCCGGATGACGATCGCATCGGCCCGCATCGCGTTCAGCGTCATCGCCGTGTCGATCAGCGTCTCGCCCTTCTTCACGCTCGAGGTCGCCGCGTGCATGTTGACGACGTCCGCCCCCAGCCGCTTGCCGGCGATCTCGAAACTCAGCAGCGTCCGGGTCGAATTCTCGAAGAAGGCATTGATGATCGTCAGCCCGGCCAGCAGCTCCGCCCGCTTCTGCGGCTGCCGGTTGAGCGCGACCCACTGCTCCGCCTCGTCCAGCAGGAACATCAGCTCATGCGGCGCCAGCCCGGCCAGCCCGAGCAGCCCACGATGCGGAAATGCCAGCGAACCCGCCGGATAGCGGCCCGGGGCAGGGGAAGAATCTGTCGATGTCATTGAAGCCAGTGCCCTAGCTTGCGCGGGCTGCCGGCTCAAGTCGAAGCGGCATCGATTCCGGGGATGATAAAACCCTGGTCTTCCCCTTTCTTCCCTTCCAGCCGATTTGCCGCACCCACCCCACTCTGTTACCCATCCATGGGGACCGCCAAACAGGATCATCGCGCCACATGGAATTCGCCCGCAAGGTCTGGCACCTGCTCGTCGCCATCAAGGACGGCCTGGTCCTCCTGCTCCTGCTCCTGTTCTTCGGCCTGCTGCACATGGCGATCCTCTCCGGCGGCACGCCCGCCGCGATGCGCTCCGGCGCGCTCCTGCTCGCGCTCGATGGCCGCATCGTCGAGGAGCCGAGCGAGATCGACCCGCTGTCGCTGGCGCTCTCCGGCACCCCGCGCCCTCACGAGATCCGCCAGCGCGATCTGGTCCTCGCGCTCCGTGCCGCGGCGAGCGATCCCAAGGTCAAGGCGGTCGTGCTCGACCTGTCGAAGTTCGAAGGCGGCGGCCAGGTCCACGTCGAGGAGGTCGGCGCCGAGCTGGACCGCGTCCGCAAGACCGGCAAGCCGGTCCTCGCCTTCGCCCGCATGCTGAGCGATTCCGGCATGCTGCTCGCCGCCCACGCCGGCGAGGTCTGGGTCGATCCATTGGGCGGGGTCTTCGTCACCGGTCCCGGCGGCTTCCATCTCTATTATGCCAAGCTGCTGGAAAAACTGAAGATCGACGTCCACGTCTTCCGCGTCGGCACTTACAAGGATTTCGTCGAACCGTTCATCCGCAACGACCAGTCCGATCCCTCCCGCACCGCTCGCCAGCAGCTTTACGCCGCCCTGTGGCAGGACTGGCAGGCCAATGTCGCCGCCGCCCGGCCCAGGGCGCAGATTGCTCAGGTCACCGCCGATCCCGCCGCCTGGCTCGATGCCGCCGGGGGCGATGCCGCCAAGGCTGCGCTCGCCGCCGGCCTGGTCGATCGCATCGGCTCGCGTGCCGAATTCGGCGCCCGCGTCGCCCGCGTGGTCGGGACCGACCCGGTCGATACCCGCCCCGGCAATTTCGCCCACAGCACCCTTGCCGCCATCCTCGCCGCCCACCCGGCGCCCAGCACCGGCAAGGCCGTCGGCGTCGTCACCGTCGCCGGCGATATCCTCGACGGCAAGGAAGGCCCCGGAAGCGCCGGCGGCGAACGCATCGCCCGCCTGATCGACAATGCGGGAAAACAGGACATCGCCGCCCTTGTCGTCCGTGTCGATTCCCCCGGCGGGTCAGTGACAGGCTCGGAAGCGATCCGCGCCGCCATCCTGCGGCAAAAGGCCAGGGGCATCCCTGTTGCCATCTCGATGGCCAATGTCGCGGCCAGCGGCGGCTACTGGGTCTCGACCACCGGCGCCCGCGTCTTCGCCCGCCCGGCGACGATCACCGGCTCGATCGGCATCTTCGCCGTCATTCCCTCATTCGAAAAGGCCCTGGCAAACTGGGGGGTCACCGCCGACGGCGTCCGCACGACGCCGCTGTCCGGCCAGCCCGATCCGCTCTCCGGCCTGACGCCCGAGGTCGAACGCATGCTCCAGGCCAACATCGAATCCGGCTACCACCGCTTCGTCGGCCTCGTCGCCACCGCTCGCAAAAAGACCCCGCAGGAGATCGACGCGATCGCCCAGGGCCGCGTCTGGGATGGCAGGGCCGCGCAGCAGATCGGCCTGGTCGACGAACAGGGCGGCCTAGACGAAGCCCTGACCTGGGCGGCTGGCCAGGCCCACCTCGATCCCGGCGAATGGCACCCGGTCCTGCTCGCCGACGAACGCAGGCCACTGGCGCGGATCAAGGCCATCTTCAGCGACGATGATACTGCCAGCGATGATGGCAGCGATGCCGCCACCGATTTCGCCGGCCTCGTCGCCCGGCGCCAGCAACAGGCCATCGCCCGCACCCTCGCCGACGCCACCCGCATCGTCGCCGGCACCGGCGCCCAGGCCCGCTGCCTCGATTGCCCGGCCGACCTCGCCGCGCCGGCCCCGGCAGCCCCGGCCTCTTGGCTCCTGCGCCTGCAAGCCCTCGCGCGGCTGGCCGGTCTCGGCTAGGCCCGCGTCGGCGAATCCACCCCCGGCTCGCTCGGCGGATATTCCCCCGGCGAATCGGGCGGAAACTCGTTCGGCGGTGCCACCGGCTCGTTCCCCGGCTCGATCACCGGCGGCAATTCCCCGGGCACGGTCGGGTCGATCACGTCGGGATCGGGATCGGGCAGTTCTTCCGGCGGCTGGCTGGCCATCATGGGTTCCTCGCAAATGGAGCAGGGCAGGGCGCCCTCCCTGTTGAAGCGATTGCGTGAAGGCCGGTTCCCGTCGTTTCCGGCTAGAGTCGCCCGAGTCTGTTTGAGGTCGGGATCGACAAGCGATCCCTCCGGTACCCTTGCCCTTTCCCCCCGGTCCGACTAAGGGCGCTGCCTTGAGTTTTTCGGGCTTCGTCGCATTGCGGGCGTGGCGGAACTGGTAGACGCGCTGGATTTAGGTTCCAGTATCGCAAGATGTGGGGGTTCGAGTCCCTTCGCCCGCACCAGCTTCCGCCCGAGCGCATCGGCGCCGCCCAGCGAGATAAAGAAGGCGAACCACCATCATGCAGATTGTCGAGACCAGCAACGAGGGCCTGAAGCGCGCCTACGCAGTGACGATTCCGGCGGCCACCATCACCGCGCGGATCGAGGGCGAGGTCACCCGCATGGCGCCCCAGGCCCGGATGCCCGGCTTCCGCCCCGGCAAGGTGCCGGCCAACCTGCTGAAGAAGATGCATGGCCCGGCGCTGCACCAGGAAGCGCTGAACACCGCGATCCGCGAGAGCCTGGACAAAGTGGTGACCGACCATTCGCTGCGCCCGGCCACCCAGCCGCATATCGAGCTTGGCCAGGGCTACGAGGAGGGCAAGGACGCCGAGCTGACGATTTCGCTCGAAATCCTGCCGGTCATCGCCGCGCCGGACCTTTCGGGTCTCAAGCTCGAAAAGCTGGTCGTCCCCGTCGCCGATGCCGAAATCGACGAGGCGGTCGAGCGCATCGCCTCCTCGGCCAAGCGCTTCGAGGACGCGCCCGAAGGCAAAGTGGCCGAGAACGGCGACCAGATCGTCGTCGATTTCGTCGGCAAGCTCAATGGTGTCGAGTTCGACGGCGGCAAGGCCGATGACGCGGCGATCGAGCTCGGCGCAGGCCGCTTCATCCCCGGCTTCGAGGAGCAGCTGACCGGGGTCAAGGCCGGTGACATCCGCACCATCACCGTTACCTTCCCGGCCGATTATCCGGCGGAAAACCTCAAGGGCCAGGAGACTACCTTCGACGTCACGGTCAAGGCGGTGAAGGTCGCGGCCGAGACCGTGATCGACGACGAGTTCGCCAAGAACCTCGGCCTGCCCGACCTCGAGACCCTGCGCAACCTGATGCGCGGCCAGGTCGAGCAGCAGACCGCCGGCCTGACCCGCACCCAGATGAAGCGCCAGCTGCTCGACCAGCTCGCCGCCGGCCACGATTTCGAGGTGCCGGAATCGATGGTCGAGGCCGAGTTCGCCCAGATCTGGCAGCAGCTGACCCACGAAGCCGGCCACGAGGAGGACCCCGAGGCGGCGCTCAAGGAAATCGAGGCAGAGAAGGACGACTACCGCGCCATCGCCGTGCGCCGCGTCCGCCTCGGGCTGCTGCTCTCGGAAATCGGCCAGGCCAACAATGTCGAGATCAGCCAGCAGGAGATGAACCAGCTGGTCAACCAGGCCGCCCAGCAATACCGCCCGGAAGACCGCCAGCGCTTCGTCGAATACGTCCAGAGCGAACCGATGGCCGCCGCCCAGCTGCGCGCCCCGCTCTATGAGGAAAAGGTCGTCGACTTCCTGTTCGAGCAGGCCGAAGTCACCGAACGTGAAGTGACCAAGGAAGAACTCCAGGCCGCCGTCGAGGCCGAGGAAGGCCACGTCCACGGTCCGGACTGCAACCACGACCACGACCATGGGCACGACCACGGCGCCGCCAAGCCGAAGAAGGCCAAAAAGGCCGCCGCCGCTGACGACGAAGTGACCGGGGAAGCCCCCGCCGCCGAAGCCGAATCCGCCGAAAAGCCGAAGAAGGCTCCGGCGAAGAAGAAGGCTGCCGCAAGCGAAGCTGAAGCCCCCGCCAAGGCTGCCGAGAAGCCGAAGAAGAAGGCGCCGGCGAAGAAAAAGCCCGCCGACGCCGAGTAACCTGCCCCAACCGGCAAGCTGCGGCCCTGCGCTCTTATGGGCGCAGGGCCGCAGTCGTCTCCGCTCGCAGGAAAAATCCCGGCCCGTTCAATCGGCTGTACCGGGCATCCCCCCGTAAGCCATGGCAGGGTTTGGCAATCTTTTTGTCCCAAAACACCCATGGGCAGCGGATCGAGGGGTTAACGCCCTTGAACATCGCACCTGCCCACGCGACATAGGCGATCGGCTTTTCGGCTGCCCCACTCCGGCGGCCTTCTGATGACGAGGGAATCTTGATGTTGGATCTGTTCGGCGCCAGTGGTGCCCAGGGTAAGTTCGAGCGCGATCCGGTCACCGGCGCCCTCGTGCCGATGGTGGTCGAGCAGACCAGCCGCGGCGAACGCAGCTTCGACATTTTCAGCCGCCTGCTGCGCGAACGCATCGTCTTCGTGACGGGTGAGGTCGAGGACCATATGGCCTCGCTGATCGTCGCCCAGCTCCTGTTCCTGGAATCGGAAAACCCGTCCAAGGACATCGCGATGTACATCAACTCGCCCGGCGGCGTCGTCACCGCCGGTCTGGCGATCTACGACACCATGCAGTACATCCGCCCCAAGGTCAGCACCGTCTGCATCGGCCAGGCCTGCTCGATGGGCAGCTTCCTGCTTGCCGCCGGCGAACCCGGCCGCCGCATCGCGCTGCCCAATGCCCGCATCATGATCCACCAGCCCTCCGGCGGCGCGCGCGGCATGGCGGCGGACATCGAGATCCAGGCCCGCGAGATCCTGCGCCTGCGCCAGCGGCTGAATGAATGCTACGTTAAGTTCACCGGCAAGTCGCTGGCCGAGATCGAGACCGCGCTCGACCGCGACACTTGGCTCGACGCCGAGGAAGCCAGAGCGTTCGGCCTGGTAGACAAGGTGTTCGAGACCCGTCCGGATACTGACGCGGTTGGCGCGACGGACAAGGAATGATCCCCGCTCGCGCTTCAACAAGGGGCAAGGAAATCCCTGCTAGAGCGCGAGAGGTTGATATTGACGGGCGCCTGACTACACTGCGTGAGTCCGACCCCACACACCGGCAACGGGACAAGGCATGACCAAATTGAGCGGATCCGACGCGAAGAGCACCCTCTACTGCAGCTTCTGCGGCAAGTCCCAGCACGAAGTGCGCAAGCTCATCGCCGGGCCGACGGTGTTCATCTGCGATGAATGCGTCGAGCTGTGCAACGACATCATCCGCGAGGAAACCAAGGCCGGCATCGCCGGCAAGAAGGATGGCGGCGTGCCATCCCCGCGTGACATCTTCGAGACGCTGAACGATTACGTGATCGGCCAGGACCGCGCCAAGCGCGTGCTCTCGGTCGCCGTCCACAACCACTACAAGCGCCTCAAGCACAGCGGCAAAGGCGGCGATGTCGAACTGTCGAAGTCGAACATCCTGCTTGTCGGCCCGACCGGTTCGGGCAAGACCCTGCTCGCCCAGACCCTGGCCAAGACCTTCGACGTGCCGTTCACCATGGCGGACGCCACCACGCTGACCGAAGCCGGTTATGTGGGTGAGGACGTCGAGAACATCATCCTCAAGCTACTCCAGGCCAGCGACTACAACGTCGAGAAGGCCCAGCACGGCATCGTCTACATCGACGAGATCGACAAGATCAGCCGCAAGGCCGAAAACCCCTCGATCACCCGCGATGTCAGCGGCGAAGGCGTGCAGCAGGCCCTGCTCAAGCTGATGGAGGGCACCACCGCCTCCGTCCCCCCGCAGGGTGGCCGCAAGCATCCGCAACAGGAATTCCTCCAGGTCGATACGACCAACATCCTGTTCATCTGCGGCGGCGCCTTCGCCGGCCTTGAAAAGATCATCGCCGATCGCCTGCAGAAGCGCTCGATCGGTTTCGGCGCCCACGTCGCGGACCCGGACAAGCGCAAGGTCGGCGAACTGCTGCAGAAGGCCGAACCGGAAGACCTGCTGAAGTTCGGCCTGATCCCCGAATTCGTCGGTCGCCTGCCGGTCATCGCCACGCTCGAAGACCTCGACATCGCCGCCCTGGTCAAGATCCTGCGCGAACCGAAGAACGCGCTGGTTAAGCAGTACCAGAAGCTGTTCGAGCTCGAGGACGTCACCCTGACTTTCACCGACGACGCCCTCGAGGCGATCGCCCAGAAGGCCATCGAACGCAAGACCGGCGCCCGCGGCCTGCGCTCGATCGTCGAAGGCATGCTGCTCGACACCATGTTCGACATCCCGACCGAGGAAGGCATCGCCGAAGTCGTCGTCGACAAGGACGTCGTCGAAGGCCGCAAGGAACCGATCCGCGTGCTCAAGGGCAAAGAAGCCGCCGCCTGATTGATCGGTCCAAGCATGTGATGGGGTGAATTTATCGCCATCGCGGCGGCGGGAGCCATGGGCCAGCTTCGTCACGGCAGCGAAGTCCACGCACGCCGTGCGAGGCTACCGACGCGCTCGGGTAATCAAAGCCCGATGCACCTGCTGTCAAACCCAGCCATCACATGCCGGGACCGGACGTTCAGGCCAGGGCGGCCTGCTTCTCCTCCGCCAGCCGGTCCAGCTCCGCCCGGCTCATCTTCTGCGCCGCCGTCTTCAACTGCCCGCAAGCCGCGTCGATATCCCGCCCTCGCGGCGTCCGCACCGGCGCGCTGATCCCCGCTTCGAAGACGATCTCGGAAAACCGCCGCACCCGCTCCGGCGTCGAACACTCGTAGATCGCCCCCGGCCACGGATTGAACGGAATCAGGTTCACCTTCGCCGGCAGCCGATATTGCTTGATCAGCCGCACCAGCTCCCGCGCATCGGCGTCGCTGTCGTTCTTGTCCTTGAGCATCACATATTCGAACGTGATCCGCCGCGCATTGCTCGCGCCGGGATAAGCCGCACACGCGCTGAGCAATTCCTCCAGCCCGAACTTGCGGTTGATCGGCACGATCTCGTCGCGCACTTCCTTGTTCACCGCATGGAGCGACACCGCGAGGTTGACCCCGATCTCCTCGCCACAGCGCGCCATCATCGGCACCACCCCGCTGGTCGAAAGCGTGATCCGCCGCTTGGACAGCGCCAGTCCGTCCCCGTCCATCACCAGCCGCAGCGCATCGCGAACGTTGTCGAAATTATACAGCGGCTCGCCCATCCCCATCATCACGATGTTGGTCAGCAGCCGACCGTCCGAGGAATAGGACCCTTCCGACTCCTCCTCATCCAGCCCCGCCATCGTCGCCACCCGTGTATCGCCGGCAGACTTCGGCCATTCCCCCAGGGCATCGCGCGCCAGCATCACCTGGCCGACGATCTCGCCCGGCGTCAGGTTGCGCACCAGCCGCATCGTCCCGGTATGGCAGAACCGGCAATTGAGCGTGCAGCCCACCTGCGAGGACACGCACAGCGTCCCCCGGTCGGCATCGGGAATGAACACCATCTCGAACTCGTGCCCGTCCGCCGTCCTGAGCAGCCATTTCCGCGTCCCGTCCTCGGAAACCTGCCCGAGCACGATCTCCGGCCGCCCGATGACGAACCGCTCCGCCAGCCACGGCCGCATCGTCTTGGCGATGTCGGTCATCGCCTCGAAATCCGTCACGCCCCGGTGATAGAGCCAGTGGAAAACCTGCCGCGCCCGCAGCTTCGCCGCCTTGGCATCGAGCCCGGCCTCGCCAAACAGCTCGGCAATGCGCGGCCGAGGCAGGCCGATCAGGTCGATCCGGCCATCGGCGCGGGGCGTCACGTCACGGGGAACAGGCACCGGGTCGATGACGCCCGGAATGGACATGAGAGATGTGCTGGTCATGGGAACGGCCCATATAGCGCCGCCGCCGGCAAAAAGCCAGTCAACCGCCCCCGGCGCACCCCACCAGCGCCGAATCGATCGCCGAGGCCGCCCCGACGAGCCGATAGCTGTCGGTGAACAGCTTGCCGTCCCCACCCCGCGCACTCACCGTCATCCCGGCCGAGGACCGCATCGCCGCCAGCACCGCCGCCTCCGCCCGTCCGTCCGAGAGCCATGCGTCCCGTCCACTGGCCAGCAGCTCGAACCGCCGCCCGCCCACCACCAGCCGCGGCGCCTCCTTGCCCTGGGGCACCTTCGAAAGCCGGAAATGCACCTGTCCGCGTACATGCCGCCTCGGCCAGACGCCGACATCGGCATAGCCGCCGCCTTTTTCCGCCACGGCAATCGCATAGCAGCGCGGCACGGCGGGATCGCGAAACGCGCCCCAGCCCTCGAACATCCCCAGGCTGTCTCGCGCCATTGCCGGTGTGCTGGCGGTGATGGCCAGGATACAGGCAAGGAGGAAAGCCGGGGATTTACCATCCCCGGACCCCGGTGGCCTTGGTCCTGCGCGTGCCTTCGTCGTTGTGCGCTCTCCGCGAAGCGGACAAACTGCCTGCGGCGCTTCCAGTCGCGCACGACCGCGAGATCGCGCCCTCACGCCGATTTCACCGGGGTCCGGGGATAGTAAATCCCCGGCCTTCTCTTCAATCTTCCCCGTTTCAGGCTCACCTCGCTCACCCCCCGGCCAAATCGCGCCAGGCGATCACGTCGTTGTCGGTGGCGATATACAGCCCGTCCTGCACCGCTTCGTCCTGCGCCGCCGCCACCCGCATGGCCTCCGCCAGCGGCCCATAAAGCAGCGTCTGTGCGCTGCCGCCATCGGCCCCGTCGACCAGGTGATAGAGCCGCACCGTCGCCTCGGAAAAGGTCGTCCGCATCACTCGTCCCCGCCCGGCAGGTCGTCGCCCAGCCGGTGCCCGTCAAGCTTGCGCGCCTCGCGCCCGGCCTCCGCTTCGCGCCCCTTTCGCGCCCGTCCGCTTTCGCCATGCCGCGCCCGTGCCGCCCCGGCCGCCGCCTCTCTCTCGCGGCGGTCCCGGGCTTTCCGCGCCATGCGCAGGTTGACGATCTCGGCCATGCCGCCGCTATCGCAGATCGCGCACGGACGGAAAAGACACCATTCGTTTCTTATGGAGGAACCCGCAGTCCGGCGAAAACCCGAAATTCCCATTCGCCTGCTAACCATTGCAGGAAGGTCCGGGTGCTTCGTGCGTCCGGACGGATTTGACGCCCGGGATCGGGGCAGGGGACACAGGTCATGCAGGCATTGCTTGGCGGAACCATCAGGCAGCGGATGCTGAAGTATCTCGCCGCGCTCGCGATCCTCAGCTGCATCCAGTGCGCCGCTACGCTCTGGGTCGAATACGGCTTCCACCGCAGCAGCGAATTCATGCGCCTGATGAACCAGGTCACCACCCGCCAGATGTATGGCGACATGAAGCACGACGCGATCCAGAACGATGTCCTGCGCATCAGGGACGGCGCCGAACGCAACGATGCCGCACTCCGTGCGGCTGGCGAAAACTCCCTTGCGGAGGATATCGCCGGCCTGGAAGCCGCCTTCGGCTTCGTCTATGCCCAGTCCTACCCCGAGCCGCTGGCCGGCATGGTCGCCTCGGTCCGCGCACCCCAGCAGGATTATGTCGCCAAGGCCCGCGCAGCCGCCGCCGCGATCCGCCACAATCCCGCCCAGGCCGATCCGGCGATCAATGCGTTCTTTGCCAGCTTCGAGAATTTCGAGGGTGTCCAGGATCGTTTCGGCGCCGCGCTCAAGGCTGCCATCGATGCCGACGCGGCCTCCGCAGCCCGCAAGGTGCTGTTCATCGAGATCCTGCTCGCCGCCGCCGTCCTGCTCGGCGGCGCCGGCATGGCCTGGACCATGCTCTACACCCGCCGCTCGGTCGTCGGCCCGCTCGAACGCCTGTCCAACACCCTGCAGGACATGGCCGCCGGCCGCTATGACGATACCCTCGCCGGCTATGACACGCAGGACGAGATCGCCGCCATGGCCAGTTCCGCCCGCGTATTCCGGGAGGCCGCGCTGGCCCGCGAAGCCGGCGAGCGCGAACAGCGCGAGGTCGTCGAGGCCCTGAGCGAGGCACTCTCCGGCCTCGCCGCCAAGAACCTCGAATATCGCATCGAAGCGGAATTTCCCCCGGTCTATGCGGCGCTACGGACCACCTACAACGACGCGGTCGCCGAGCTTGCCGAAGCGATCGGCTCGGTCCGGGTCGGCGCCGGCAGCCTGACCAACGCGGTCGCCGAGATCAAGGTCGCGACCGAAGACCTCGCCACCCGCAACGAACAGCAGGCCGCCAGCCTCGAGGAAACCTCGGCGGCGATGACCGAGGTCACCGGCAGCGTCCGCGAAACCGCCGCGTCGGCCGCCAGCGTCCGCCAGGCCATGGAGGCCACCCAGCAGGAGGCCACCGCCGGCGCCGAAGTCGTCCGCTCCGCCGTCGAAGCGATGGCGGCGATCGAGAAATCGACCGCGCAGATCACCCAGATCACCGACCTGATCGACGGCATCGCCTTCCAGACCAACCTGCTGGCGCTGAATGCCGGGGTCGAGGCGGCGCGGGCCGGCGAGGCCGGCAAGGGTTTCGCCGTCGTCGCCACCGAAGTCCGCGCGCTCGCCCAGCGCTCCGGCGATGCCGCCCGCAATATCCGCGACCTGATCGGCACCAGCACCCAGCAGGTCGGCGCCGGCGTCGCCCTGGTCGGCCAGACCGGCGAGAAGCTCGGCCAGATGGCCACTCGGGTCGATGAAGTCACGGCCCTGGTCAACGAGATCGCAGAAGCCGCCCAGCACCAGGCCGGCAAGCTGCAGCAGGTCTCGGAAGCGGTCGCCGAGATGGACCGCATGACGCAGCGCAACGCCGCCATGGTCGAACAGACCTCTGCCGCCACCCGCAGCCTCGCCAGCGAGGCCGGCCAGCTCCACGGCCTGGTCAAGGTGTTCAAGACGCGCAACCGGGCCGAGCGCGAAAAAGCGCAGGACTATCCGATGACCATGCGCCGCCAGTCGATCGCCGATCAGGCGCCGCCCAGCCCGGCCTCGCTCCCCCGCGCCGCGAGGTCCACCCCCGCCCTCCCGGCCACGCACGGCGCGCTCGCCCTCGCGGCGGTCCCGGCGGACGATGACTGGAGCGAGTTCTGATCAATCCGGGGAAGGGGGGTATTCGATCCCGATCACTTCCCATTCCTTCTCGCCGCCCGGCAGGGAGACCCGCCTGAGGTCGCCCACCGCCGCCCCGCGCAAGGCCCGCGCCAGCGGCGCCGACCAGCCGATCCGCCCGGCGCCGGCATCCTGCTCGTCATCGCCGACCAGCGTCAGCACCCGCCGCGCGTCGTCCTCGTCGGCAATCTCGACCGTCGCGCCGAACCAGCAGCGGCCGCGGTCCTGCTGACGGGCCGGATCGATCACCCGCACCGCCTTCATCCGCCGCGCCAGGTGCGCCAGCTCGCGGTCGATCTCGCGCATCCGCTTGCGCCCGTAGAGATAGTCGCCATTCTCCGAACGGTCGCCATTGCCCGCCGCCCACGAGACGATCTCGACGATCGCCGGCCGCTCGGTCCCCAGCAGGTGGTCATAGCGCGCCCGCAAGGCGGCGAACCCCGCCGGCGTGATCGGCGGCCCTTCCCCGGGCCGCTTCCCCGCCGCCGCGCTCATCCGGGCGTCCGCTTGCCCAGGAAATGGCTCAGCGGGTTCACCCCCTTGTAGCTGGCTTTCGCCGGATACATCGCCTCGTAGACCACCGCATTCTCCAGCACGTGCGCGACATAGCCGCGCGTCTCGGTGAAGGGGATCCGCTCGATCCAGTTGATCCAGTCCCCGCTCTGGCGCGGGTCGCCCAGGTCCCGCAACCACTTGTTCACGTTGCCCGGCCCGGCGTTGTAGGCGGCCACCGCCAGCGGATAGGAGCCCTGGTAGGTGTCCATCATGCGGGCGAAATAGGCATCCCCCAGCGTCATGTTGAACAGCGGATCGGAGATCAGCGCACCGAAGCTGAAGGGCAGGCCCAGCTTGCGCGCCTGGTCCCCGGCGGTCCCCGGCATCAGCTGCATCAGCCCGCGCGCACCCGAGCGGCTGACCGCATTCTGGGAAAACTGGCTTTCCTGCCGGGAAATGGCATGGACCATCGTCCAGTCGCTGCCGATCGGCACCGGCACCAGCGGAAACGAGACTCCCCGGAACATCGCCAGCCGGTCGTTGGTCGCCGCCTGCCCGAGCACGACACCGAGATCGCGTCGGCCGAGGCTGCGTGCCAGCTCGGCGACCAGCACATAATCGGCCTCGCTCTGCGCCCGTTCGGCGATGGCCCGGAAGAAGCGGATCGTCACCGGCCATTCGCCATTGCGCGCCACCTCCCTCACCGCCTGGGTTAGCGGACTGGCATAGAACGCCGCCCGCGCGTCCGCGCCCGGCTGCGGGTGCGGCGGATCGGCCAGCGGCGGCAGTTGCCGGCCCAGCCGCTCCAGCGCCAGCATCCCGTAGAACTGGTCCGGGTAGACCGCCGCCTGCTCGAAGAAGTTCGCCGCCGCGCCGGCCTGCCCCGCCTGCGCCAGCGCCCGGCCGGCCCAGTAATAGCCCTTGGCCCGGGTCTGCGGCGTCCGCGCCGCGCCGGCATAGCGGGCGAACAGCGGCGCCGCCCGCGCCGAATCGCGCAGCACCCACAGCGCCGAAGTCCCGCCCAGCCACATCAGCGAGGTATAGTCGTCGCGGATCGGAAACGGCTGGCCGGGCAGGTCCGTCCCCGGCGCGAAGGCATCGTCGATGCGCTCGGCGATCCGCACCGCATCGGTGGCCGAGGCATCGCGTGCCACCGCCAGCTGGACATTGATCCACTTGCGCGCATCGAGCGGCGGCGCGCTCAGCGCCGGCCGCGCCGCCAGCAATCCGGCCGCCGCATAGCTCTGGCCCGACTGGGAGAGTCTGCGCGCCCGGGTATAGAGGTATCCCGCATCCGCCATCGTCGCCGGATCGGTGCCGGACACCCCGGCATCGCCGCCCTGCAACAGCGCCAGTCGTGCCATCAGCGGGCCTCGCGCCGCAGGCGAAAGCGGCGTCGCCGGATTGGCCGCCAGCCGCACTGCGGCGTCGAAGTTGCCGTCCCACAGCAGCGCATTCATCCGCGCATCGTTGTCGGCCGGGGTGAAGTCCGCGCCATAGCGGGCCAGCAGCGATGCCTCGACCCCGTCCGCCATGGTCCCGCCGCGCCACGCCGCCCGCGCCGTAGCCGCCGCCTCGGGCCGCGAATAGGTCATCAGCGCTAGGGCATAGCGCCCCCGCGCCGGGTTGGTCAGCGGCGGCTGCCGGTCGAAATAGGCCAGCACCCGCGCCGCCTCGGCCGGAACCCCCTCCAGCGCCTTCTCCGCCGCCAGCCGGAGCTTGGCCTCGTCGGGAAAGCCGGGATAGGCCAGCAGAAACCCGGCATAGTCGGCGAACTGCCAGTTGCTGCCCGCGCTCAGCGCCTGCCAGCGCGCCACCGCGGCGGAAATCGCGCCGGGCTGGCTGGCGATCAGCTGCGCGCGGGCCCGGTCCCATTCGGCCCCGTCCTGGCACTGCGCCGGGGCGGACAGGGAGACGAGACCCAGCAGGAACAGCGATGCCATGGTGCGATGCATGCTGGACATGAAGGGCCACGGCTCCTTATCAGGCGATGAACGGCCGGAAAATCGTGGCCGGCGTGTGGGGGACCGGTCACATGGCCCAAGTCCCCATGCCATGCAATGAGTGACAGATAAGGACACGGTGATGTTTTCGGGCTCAATTCCCGCTCTGGTGACCCCGTTTCGCGACGGCGCCTTCGACGAGGCCGGCTTCCGCCGGCTGGTGGACTGGCAGATCGAGCAGGGCTCGGCGGCGCTGGTCCCCTGCGGCACCACCGGCGAGGCTTCGACGCTCTCCAATGCCGAGCACCACCGGGTGATCGAGGTCTGCATCGAGCAGGCCGCCGGCCGCGTCCCCGTCATCGCCGGCTGCGGCAGCAACGACACCCGCAATGCCCTGCTGCACATGACCTTTTCGCAGAAGTCCGGCGCCGCCGCCGCGCTGGTCGTCGCGCCATACTACAACCGCCCCAGCCAGGCGGGCCTGATCGCGCATTTCTCATACCTGGCGGAAAACTCCGACCTGCCGATCGTGCTCTACAACGTGCCCGGCCGCACGGTGACCGACATCAAGCCGGAGACCGTCTGCGAACTGGCCAACCGCTACCCGGATCGCTTCGTCGGCATCAAGGACGCCAGCGGCGATCTCTCCCGGGTGGCCGACCACCGCATGGGCATCGCCCGCGCATTCTGCCAGCTTTCCGGCGACGACGAACTGGCCCTGCCGTTCAACGCGGCGGGCGGGTCGGGCTGCATCTCGGTCACCGCCAATGTCGCGCCCCGGCTCTGCGCCGATTTCCAGGCCGCCTGCGCCGCCGGCGACCTCGCGCTGGCCCGCCAACTCAGCGACCGGCTCTACCCGCTGCACTATGCGATGTTCGAGGATGCCTCTCCCGGCCCTTGCAAGTATGCGATGACCCGGGTGCATGACTGGTTCCCGGAAGACCTGCGTCTGCCGCTGGTCCCGTGCAACGCCGCCGCCCGCGCCGCCGTCGACGCGGCCCTGGTCCACGCCGGCCTCGCCTGACATTCGCATCCCGGTGAGATCTCGGGCAAGGATTGCGTTGCCAGCCCGACCCTGCCGCAAGGGGCGGGAAAGGCGACGCATCCGCATCTCTCGCTGCGACAATCGTATTCGTTGCAATTGACCGGAAAATTCCAACAGATGTGCTGAATAAAGTCTGAGTCTCTGACATTCCGCAAAAAATTTCTGTTCATTGACAATAAACTTGATCCAGTGAACTGTTTGTGAGCTATAGCTGTGCTTCGAAAGCCGGGGCGGCGATCGGCATCCTCCAGCTTCGATTTCTTTCGGGCCGGAGCCATGAACAGGGGAAGCATGGAACATCAAAGGCTGCCGGAACGACGCCGCAGAAACCGGAACTTCGATGAAACGCACCGGCTGCTCATTGAAAAGGCCGTCGAATTGATCAGCGTCCTGGGGACGGAAGCACTGTCGATCTCTGCCCTGGCCCGCGAATCCGGCATCAACCGCTCCACCGTCTACTACCATTTCGACAGCCGCGAGGTCCTGATCGAAGCGGTGCAGGCCTGGTCAGCCGAACAGATCGCCCAAGGCTTCAACGTCGAGGGCGAAAGTGAATCGCGCCTGGCCGACGTGATCCGCTTCGTGCTCGCCAATCCCGAAGTGATGAAGCTGTGGATCGACGAGTTCATTTCCGCCGGCGATATCCGCGACCGCTATCCGCGGTGGGACGATCTCGTGGCGAACCTCGTCACGACCCCGGCAGTGATGAGCGCCGGCGATGAAGTCGATCCCGAAGCGCTCGGGGTCATCCTCTTCGCCGGCGCGCTGATCGGATCCCGCGTCTACCTCAATTCCATCCGCCCGGGCAGCCTCACCACCGAAGTGGTCGAGCGCCTTGCCCGCAGCCATACCTGGCTGCTGCGCCTGTGCGGTCTGCTCTGAGGGCCTGAGTCCACGGTCTTCGAACGGAAGAAGGGATTGCCGGGATTTGCTATCCGCACCCGATAGCCACGCCCGCCTGATCCCTTGACGAGGAGCGCCTTCGGGACAGCGCTTTGAAGCCGCTTCGCGGCGCCGCTCGGTCGCGCAATGCAATGCCTTCGGGATCCCGGGGGTGGTAAATTCCCGGCTTCCCTATTGCTTCCCCTCGGGGAACAACCATTGCGGCAAGCCAGTTTGCCACCTAAACCCCGCCCTACATGCCCACCTCTGGACGGGACCGGACTTGCTGCTCAGCCCTTTCGAATGGACCATCGCCCGGCGCTACATGCTGCCCGGGAAAGGCGAGGGGTTCATCGCGCTCGTCGCCGGGATCAGCCTGGTCGCGGTCATGCTCGGCGTGGCGGCGCTGGTCATCGTCATGAGCGTGATGAACGGCTTCCGCGCCGAACTGGTGGACAAGATCGTCGGCCTGAACGGCCACGCGGTTATCCAGGCCTATGGTGGCCGGCTGGACAACTGGCAGCAGGTGCTGCGCGCGGTCGAGGCGACGCCGGGGGTCACCAAGGCCAGCCCGCTGATCGAGCAGCCGCTGCTGGTGACTTTCAACGGCCGCGTCCAGGCGATCCTCGCGCGGGGCAACACCGCGCCGGATATAGCCGCGCTGAGGCCCAAGCTGGTTGCCGGCTCGCTGGCCCCGCTCACGCCGAATGCGGGCAATGTCGCGGTCGGCTCGCGGCTGGCGGAAAACATCGGCGCACGGATCGGCGACACGATCACCGTCATCAACCCCGCCGGCCAGTCGACCCCTTTCGGCACGGTGCCGCGCCAGGTCGCCTTCCGGGTCGCAGCGATCTTCGAGATCGGCATTTACGACTACGACAATTCCTATGTCGTCATGCCAATCCAGGACGCGCAGACCCTGATGCTCTCGGGCGATGCGATCGGCATGATCGAGGTGCGGACGACCGATGCCGATACTGCCGCGCAGACCCTGGCTCCGCTGGCCAGGCAATTGCAGGGCCAGGTCGTCGTCACCGACTGGAAGACGATCAACGCCAGCCTGTTCGAGGCGCTGGCGGTCGAACGGGTGGCGATGTTCGTCGTGCTATCGATCATCGTGCTGGTGGCGGTGTTCAACATTCTCTCGAGCCTGATCATGCTGGTGCGGGCCAAGACGCGGGACATCGCCATCCTGCGCACGATGGGCGCCAGCCGCCGCTCGATGCTGAAGATCTTCGTCACCACCGGCTTCCTGATCGGCGCGCTCGGCACGGTAGCGGGCGTGGTGCTCGGCTTCGTGTTCCTCTATTTCCGGCAGAACGTGGTGAACCTCGTCGGCGCGGTGACCGGCGAGAACCTGTGGGACCCGAAGATCCGCTTCCTCACCGAGCTTCCCTCCCGCAGCGATCCGGTGGAAATCACCGTGATCTGCCTGATGGCGCTGCTGTTCAGCTTCCTCGCCACGCTCTACCCGGCGTTCAAGGCCGCCTCGACCGATCCGGTGCAGGTCCTGCGCTATGAGTGAAGCGACCGTTCGTCTCAGCGGCCTGACCCGCGATTTCACCCAGGCCGATGTCACCATCTCCGTCCTGCGCGGGGTCGATCTCGCCATTGCACCGGGCGAGATCGTCGCCCTGCTCGGCCCATCCGGCTCCGGCAAGTCCACGCTGCTGCAGGCGGTCGGCCTGCTCGAAGGCGGCTTCGGCGGCAGGATCGAGATCGCCGGGCAGGATGTGACCGCACTGACGAGCGACGAGCGCACCGTGGTGCGGCGCGACCAGCTGGGCTTCGTCTACCAGTTCCACCACCTGCTGCCGGATTTCACCGCCCAGGAAAATGTCGTCATGCCGCAGCTCGTGGTCGGCCGCCCCCGCGTCGAGGCGGAGGCGCGGGCCGCCGAACTGCTGTCCGCGCTGGGTCTCGCCGCCCGCCTGTCCCACCGTCCCAGCCAGCTTTCGGGTGGCGAGCAGCAGCGTGTCGCGGTCGCCCGTGCACTCGCCAACCGCCCGAAACTGGTCCTGGCTGACGAGCCCACCGGCAACCTCGACGAAGCGACCTCGGATCGTGTGCTGGCCGAATTCCTCGACCTCGTCCGTTCCCACGGCTCGGCCGCGCTGATCGCCACCCACAACGAGCGCCTTGCCGCCCGCATGGACCGGGTCGTGCGCCTGCATGAGGGGCGGCTGGAGTAAAACGCGACAATCCGCGACGGAACTTTCGCGGGCTGCCAACCGTTTACGGAGCGAGGCGGGGAAACTGCCCCTGCCATTCCAGACGGAGGCACCATGGCCCATAATCCGACCACATTTGCCGGCGAGCCCGGCGGCGACGGCATCGACTGGGATGATGCCGCGACCCTGCACCACCGCGACCCCTCGCTGAGCGGCGGCGCCGGCCTGCTTCACGACCTGACCGCCTCGCGCCGCTCGACGTTTGCCGATCTCGTCCGCTATGTCGCCAACCTGCCGGAAAGCGAACGCCGCGAATACATGATCGAGCGCGCTGGCGACCGGACATATGTGCCGCATGAAATCGTTGCCCTCTATCAGCGGCCAGACTTTCCCCGTAAAACGGCGGGATGAACGCCCGGACGATCGCCGACTTCACCGCCACCCTGCCCAACGGACAGACCCTTTCGCTGGCCGAAAAGGCTGGAAAGGTGCTGCTGGTGGTCAACACCGCCAGCAAGTGCGGCTTCACGCCGCAATACGCGGGCCTGGAAACGCTGTGGCAGCGATACGGCGCGCGCGGGCTCGAGGTGCTGGCGTTCCCCTGCAACCAGTTCGGCAATCAGGAACCTGGCAGTGCCGAAGAAATAGACCAGTTCTGCCAGGTCAATTTCGGCCTTTCGTTTCCGCTGATGGGCAAGGTCGAGGTCAACGGTCCCGCTGCCACTCCGCTCTACCAGTGGCTGAAGGAGGAAGCGCCGGGGCTGCTGGGGTCGAAGGGGATCAAATGGAACTTCACCAAGTTCCTCATCGACCGCTCCGGCAAAGTCGTCCGCCGCTATGCGCCGACGGCGAAGCCGGAGGATATCGCGGCTGATATCGAGGCACTGCTCTAATTCGTGGCGCGGCGCCGATTGATCTCACACGAAGAACACAAACAACACGAAGAGGGCGTTTCAGGGTGCAAGCGTGGCTTCGCCCCCACGGTCCACAATCGACCTGATCGGCCTCGGTGGTAAGCTGCACTTCCAACCGGCCCGAACATCTTCGTGTTCTTCGTGTGAACCCCCTTTCCCTTCTTCCTCTTCATCCTCCACCTTTTCCCCAGCCAAACCCCCACCCGGCTTGAACCAGCGCGGTCCAATGCCGATAACGCGCACCATGCCCCACACCGGTTTCGTCCCCCTGCGCGTGCTTTCCAGCTTCACCATGCTCGAAGGTGCGATCGATCCCAAGGCGCTGGCGGCACTGGCCAGGGATCGCGGCTTCCCCGCCATCGCAGTGTGCGACCGCAACGGGCTTTACTGCGCCCCCGCCTTCGCCTCCGCCTGCAAGGACAAGGGCGTGCAGCCGATCATCGGCACGCTGCTGGCGGTCGCGCGCGACGAGCGCGAGGGCGCCGGCGTCCGCGCCGGATCGCCGCCGACGATCGACTGGCTGCCGCTCTACGCCCAGGACGAGACCGGCTGGCTCAACCTATGCCACCTCGTCAGCCAGGCCCACCTCGGCCGCCCGGTCGAATTCGATCCGCATGTGCGGCTCGACGATCTGGAAGGCCACACCGAGGGCCTGATCGCGCTGACCGGGGCAGGGGAGGGGGCGCTCGCCCGGCTTTTCGCCGCCGGCCAGTCCCGCGACGCCGAACGGCTGGCCGACCGGCTGGAAGCCCTGTTCCCGGGGCGCCTTTACGTCGAACTGACCCGCCGCAACGACCCGACCGAGGACGCTGCCGAAGACGCGCTGATCGAACTGGCCTACGCGCGCAACCTGCCGCTGGTCGCCACCAACCCGGCCAGCTTCGCCGAACCCAGCTTCCACGCCGCGCACGACGCCATGCTGTGCATCGCCGCCTCGACCCATGTCGATGCCACCGATCGTCCCCGCTCCGCCCGCGATCTCTGGGTCAAGTCCGGCCCGATCATGGCCGAGCTGTTCGCCGACCTGCCCGAGGCCATCGCCAACACCCTGGTCGTCGCCCAGCGCTGCGCCTATGCCCCGCCCAAGCGCAAGCCGCTGCTGCCCAGCCTCGCCGGTGATATCGCCGGCGAGGAGCGGATGATGGCGGACAAGGCCCGCGAAGGCCTGTTGGCCAGACTCAAGCCTTATTACCCGGAAGTGGCATGGGCTGAGCTTGCCGAGGCCCTGTCCTGTCCTTTGGCCAGGTTCGAAGAAGAAGGGTCCTTCGACAGGCTCAGGACGGATGGCGTGCTGGACCAGGTCCGCGAATACCGCGAACGCCTCGATTTCGAGACCGGCATCATCACCCGCATGGGTTTCTGCGGCTATTTCCTGATCGTCGCGGATTTCATCGGCTGGGCCAAGGCCAACGACATCCCGGTCGGCCCCGGTCGCGGTTCCGGCGCCGGCTCGCTGGTCGCTTGGGCACTGCTCATCACCGACCTCGACCCGATCCGCCTCGGCCTCCTGTTCGAACGCTTCCTCAACCCGGAACGCGTCTCGATGCCGGACTTCGACATCGACTTCTGCGAAACCCGGCGCGGCGAAGTCATCCGCTACGTCCAGGCGAAGTATGGCGCCGACCATGTCGCCCAGATCATCACCTTCGGCAAACTGAAAGCCCGCGCGGTCCTGCGCGATACCGGTAGAATCCTGCAGATGAGCTACGGCCAGGTCGATCGCCTGTGCAAGATGGTGCCCAACCACCCGACCGACCCGTGGACTCTCCCCCGCGCCCTCAACGGCGTCGCCGAACTCAAGCGCGAATACGACAACGACAACGAGGTCAAGCGCCTGATCGACCTCGCCATGCAGCTGGAAGGCCTGCCGCGCAATTCGAGCACCCATGCTGCCGGCGTCGTCATCGGCGACCGGCCGCTGGCGCAACTGGTGCCGCTCTACCGCGATCCGCGCTCGGACATGCCGGTCACCCAGTTCGACATGAAATATGTCGAGGACACCGGGCTGATCAAGTTCGACTTCCTCGGTCTCAAGACGCTCTCCGTCCTCAAGAAGGCGGTCGAACTGCTCAAGCGGCGCGGGGTCGAGATCGATCTCGGCACGTTGGCCTGGGATGACGCCCAGGTCTACGCGCTGCTGCAGCGCGGCGACACGGTCGGCGTTTTCCAGCTCGAATCCGAAGGCATGCGCCGCACCCTGGCGGCGGTGAAACCGACCAATTTCGGCGACATCATCGCGCTCGTCTCGCTCTATCGCCCCGGCCCGATGGACAACATCCCGCTGTTCGGCCGCCGCAAGAACGGCCAGGAGGCGATCGAATATCCGCACGAAAAACTCAGCACGATCCTCGGCGAGACTTACGGCATCTTCGTCTACCAGGAACAGGTCATGCAGGCCGCGCAGATTCTCGCCGGCTATTCGCTCGGCGATGCCGACCTGCTGCGCCGCGCCATGGGCAAGAAAGTCCAGGCCGAGATGGACGCCCAGCGCCAGCGCTTCGTCGATGGCTGCAAGAGCGAGTCCGGCATCGAAAAGGCCAAGGCCAACGAGCTGTTCGACCTGATCGACAAGTTTGCCGGCTACGGCTTCAACAAGAGCCACGCCGCGGCCTATGCGCTGCTCGCCTACCAGACCGCTTGGTTCAAGGCGCATTATCCTCACGAATTCTACGCCGCCTCGATGTGCTTCGACATGCACCAGTCGGAAAAGCTCGCCGTCTTCGTCGACGACATGCGCCGCAACGGCGTCGCCGTCGCCGGGCCGGACCTGCAGATGTCCGAAGCCGAATTCTCCGTCGAACAGACCGAAGAAGGCCATCAGGTCCGCTATGCGCTCGCCGGCATCCGCAACGTCGGCGAAAAGGCGATGGAAGTCGTGGTCGCCGAACGCGAGTCCAACGGCAAGTTCGCTTCCCTCGAAGACCTGTTCCGCCGCGTCGCCCCCGGCTCGCTCAACCGGCGGATGCTCGAAGGCCTGGCCGGGGCAGGGGCCTTCGATTCGCTCGAACCCAACCGCGCCAGGGTCATGGCCAATGTCGACATGCTGCTCGCCGTGGCCGACGAAGCCGAACGCGGCCGCACCTCCGGCCAACACGGCCTGTTCGGCGGCGAGGACCACGCCGAGCCCTCCCTCCGCCTCGTCGAAGCCGCGCCATGGTCCCGCGCCGAACAGATGGCCCGCGAACGCGAAAACTTCGGCTTCTATTTCGCCGCCCACCCGGTCGAAGCCTGGCGCCCGGTCGCCGTCGCCAACGGCGCCCGCACCCACGCCGCGCTGACCGCGCAAGGCATTGCCGGCGGCCGCGCCAACGCGGTCATGGCCGCCATGGTCGAAGGCGCCAACCGGCGGCGGACGAAACGCGGCAAGGATTTCGTCATGGTCGACTTCTCCGACCAGACCGGCCAGTTCTCCGCCTCCTGCTTCGAGGAGTCATTGGTGGAGGATTTCCTGCGCTGGCAGAAGGACGGCACCTGCCTCCTCCTTCAGGTCGAGCTGGACAGCCCCAGCCCCGAAGAACCCCCCCGCGTCACCGTGCGCGGCGCCCAGCCCCTAGCCGAGGTCAAATCCAGCGGCCGCATGGTCCTGACCCTCACCGTGGACCGCCCGCAAGCCTTCACCGAACTCGCCGCCCTCCTCCCCATCGGCGCACAAGGCAAAGGCGAAGTCCGCGCCACCCTCCACGCCCAAGGCCAGACCTGCGAACTCCGCCTCGGCCGCGATTTCGCCCTCGACGGCGAAGTCGCCGAACGCATCGCCACCATCGAAGGCGTCCGCGAAGTCCAACTGGCGGCGCAACGGGGCAGGGGGAGTTTGAGGCTGGTCGCCTGACCCGCGCCCCAAGGGCGCAATTTCTTTTCTCTGCGCCCTCTGCGCCTTTGCGGCCTCTGCGTGAACCCGAAGTTCGCGCTGTGTTGCGGTTTCACGCAGAGACCGCAAAGGCGCAGAGGCCGCAAAGGCGTGGCGCCGGTCATCCACGTCGCTTGCCAGACAATCGTCAGATGCCCGCGGGTTCAGGGTCCTCAGGACCCTGGCGGGTGAACGGCAGAGCCTTGCCAATTCCGTCCCCGCCAAACCAAAAGCCCGGCGCGGTCTCCCGCACCGGGCTCGGCCGAAATGCACGCGATGGCTCAATCGTCGCTGCGCACCCCGGTGAACTGCAACAGCAGCTGGAAGATATTGACGAAGTTCAGGTAGAGCGAAAATGCGCTCATCACCGCGAGCTTCTCGGTCGCCACGCCACCGCCCAGCGCGATGTAGTCGCTCTTGGCGCGCTGCGTGTCCCATGCGGTCAGGCCGGTGAAGACCAGTACGCCGACAATCGAGATCACCAGCTGCAACGGCCCGGACTGCACGAACAGGTTGACCAGGCTCGCCAGCACAACGCCGATCACGCCCATCACCATGAACCCGCCGAAGCGCGTCAGGTCCGCGCCGGTGGTATAGCCCCACAGGCTGGTCGCGAGGAACATGCCGGCGGCAATGAAGAACGTCGTCGCGATGCTCGCCCCGGTAAACACCAGGAACACGCTCGCCAGCGAAATGCCCATCAGCGCCGAAAAGCCCCAGAGGCTCGCCAGCGCGCCCTGCAGCGTCATCTTCTCGAAGCGGAACGCGAAGAAGAAGGTGAACGCCAGCGGCGCGAACATTGCCACCCACTTCAGCGGCGAATTGAAGATCGGGCCATAGAGCGCCGGTGTCGAGCCGATCGCGTAAGCGACCGCGCCGCTGATCACCAGCGCCACACCCATGTTGCGATAGATGCCGAGCATGTGTCGGCGCAGCCCGGCATTGAACGTCGCGCCGGACATGCCCACCCGGCGCGGGGGTTCGGTCGTCGTATTCCTGTTCATCGTCATCATCCTCGAAAGAATCGATGGCTCTTCATAGAGCAAATCTCATCATTGATGTGATCGAATGAATTGAAACAATTTGATAGGATTTTACGATGACATGATTCGCCGCGCCTCCACCGCGATGGCATCGGCGATGATCCGGTAACTGGCGGCATAGGCCGCGCCTTCGCGCCACACGGCGGCGATCGACCGGCTCGCGCTCCAGTCGGCGATCGTCAGCCGCGTCACCATGTCCTCGCCGCCGACTTCGGAGCGCAGGTAAAGCTCCGGCAGCACTGCAAATCCCAGCCCCGAGCCGCACATCTGGCGCAGCGAATCGAGGCTGGTGCCCTCGTAGCCATCGATCAGCTCCGCTCGCAGGTCCTCGCAGATCTCCCGCGTCTGCCGGTGGGCATGGTGCCGCTTGTCGAAGCTGAGAAACCCGATCCCGGCGAAATCGTGCCGCCGCACCAGGCTGGCCCGGGCGAGGGGATGCTCCGGCGGGCAGACGATATGCAGGGCTTCGCGAAACAGCGGCTCGATGTGGAGGTTGCTCCCGGCCACCGGCAGCGGCGAGAGGATCATGTCCAGCTCGCCCCGCGCCAGTTCGCGCGCCTGCTCGTCCGGGATGCCCTCGCGGATGTAGAGCCGCATGTCGGGATATTCGCGATGCAGCGAGGCGACGATGCCGGCCATCAGGTATGGCCCCAGCGTCGGTGTCACCCCGAAGCGGATGGTCCCGCCCATGCCGCTCTGCGAGCGCCGCGCCATGTCCTCGATGTCCTTGACCTCGAGCAGCACCCGCCGGGCGCGGGCCACCACTTCCCGGCCTACCGGCGTCAGCTGCACCGGGTTCTCGTTCCTTTCCACCAGGGTGACGCCCAGCCGTGCTTCCAGCGCGCGCATCTGCTGGCTCAGCGTCGGCTGCGAGATCGGGATGGCATCGGCCGCCCGGCGGAAGCTGCCGCAATCGGCCAGGGCGACGAGATAGCGGAACTGGCGCAACGTGCTCATCGGATCACCTGATAGTATTTATCTATCGATATTATCCCTTTCATCCAATTTGAGCAATGCGCCAGCTGAGGGCACACTGGTTGCCGACGAGAAGGAGAAGGATGATGACCCGACACCTTGCGAACCACCTCGAACGGCTGCTCGACGAACTGCGCGGACTGAACTCCCCGCAGGAAGAAATGAAGCTGCTCAAGCGACTGCGCCTCCGCCTCAAGGACCGCATCGCCGCGCTGGAGCGCAACCGCAACGGACCTACCTTCACCTGACCCCCAGGTTCGCCTGACAACGACCCGTCGCATGGCTGTCCGAAGCGCGGTCGGGATAGCGATATCCCCCGGCTTCACCGTTCCCTGAAGCAGCCATGCCACACTTGGGGGCGGCGCGCGCCCAATCCCTCAGGCGCCGCCCCCATTTTTTTGGATTCCTTTACCGATGACCGCGCTCCTGCTCACCCCGTTCCTCGGCACGCCGGCCTGGTTCTGGCTGGCCTTCCTCGCCCTGGTCGCGTTGCTCACCGTGTTCGACCTCGGCCTGCTCAATCGCGAGGACAAGGCCATGAGCATCGGCCGCTCGCTGCGGCTTTCGGCGTTCTACATCGCCATTGCCCTGGCCTTCGGCGCGTGGATCTGGCTGGAGAAAGGCGCAGATGCCGGGGCGAAATACTACACCGGCTTTTTCATCGAGAAGGCGCTGTCGATCGACAACATCTTCGTCATCAGCCTGGTGTTCACGTATTTCGCCATTCCCGCCCGCTTCCAGTACCGTGCGCTGGTCTGGGGCATCCTCGGCGTGATCGTCCTGCGCGGCGCGATGATCGCGGCCGGCGCGGCGCTGGTCGCCCAGGCCCACTGGGTGCTTTACATCTTCGCCGCCTTCCTCATCTTCACCGGCATCAAGATGCTGCGCGGCGAGGACAATGGCCCCGATCTCGCCGGCAACGGCGCCATTCGCTGGCTCAAGCGCCGGCTCAACGTCACCGAGGAACTGTACGGCCAGCGTTTCTTCGTGACCGTGCCGGACAAGACCGGCCGCATGGTCCGCGCCGCCACGCCGCTGTTCCTGGCGCTCGTCGTCATCAACCTCGCCGATCTGGTCTTCGCGGTCGACTCGGTCCCGGCGATCTTCGCCATCACCACCGATACGTTCATCGTCTACACCTCGAACATCATGGCGGTGCTTGGCCTGCGGGCACTCTATTTCGCCCTGTGCGCGATGATCGAGCGGTTCCACTACCTCAAGTACGCGCTCGCCGCCGTGCTCGTGTTCATCGGCTCGAAGATCTTCATCGCCGATTTCCTCATGCCCTCGGGCAAGTTCCCGCCCGCGCTCAGCCTCGGGATCACTTTCGCGCTGATCGGCGCCGGCGTCGGCTGGTCCCTGTGGAAGACACGGCACCAGCCCGCCATCACAACAGCCTGAGCTGCCCGTCCCGCTCCGGCGCGCGAAACTGCGAGCAGTCGAGCGCCGGATATTCCCGGTTGAACCCCAGCCGCGCGCAGGCCCGGCGAAACCGGCTGCGAAAGACATCGGCCCAGACCCCCTGCGGCTTCATCCGGGTGAAGAACGCGGAATCATAATCCTTGCCGCCACGCATCGCCTGCACCGTGTGCATCACCTTGTCCGCCCGCTCAGGGAAATGCGCCTGGAGCCATTCGCGGAACAGCGGCGCGACCTCGTGCGGCAAGCGCAAGGCAATCCAGCTGGCCGAACGCACGCCGCGTTCCCGAGCCTCCAGCAGGATGCGCTCGATGAATTCATCGGTGATCGCCGGGATCACCGGCGCGATCGAAACGTGAGTCGGCACGCCGGCCGCCGCCAGCCGGTCGAGCGCCGCCAGCCGCTTGGCCGGCGCGGCGGCGCGCGGCTCCAGCAAGCCCGAAAGCCGGGCGTCGAGCGAAGTGACCGAAACCGCCACGGCCGTCAGCCCAAGCGTCGCCAGCTCCACCAGAATTTCGAGATCGGCCAGCACACGGTCGCTCTTGGTCGTGATCGTCACCGGATGTCGCGTTTCCAGGCACAGCTCCAGCACCTGCCGCGTCAGCCGGTAGCGCGCCTCGATCGGCTGGTAAGGGTCGGTGTTGGTGCCCAGGGCAATCGGCGCGACCGTGTAGTCGGGCTTGGCCAAGGCCTCCCGCAGCAGCCGCGCCGCATCCGGCTTGGCGAACAGCCTGGTCTCGAAATCCAGCCCCGGCGAAAGATCGTGAAACGCGTGCGTCGGCCGGGCATAGCAATAGATGCAGCCATGCTCGCAGCCGCGATAGGCATTGACCGAGCGATCGAACGGAATGTCGGGCGAGCGATTGAACGTCAGGATCGACTTCGCCCGCTCCTCGGTCACCGTCGTCCGCATACGCGCGGGTGCGCCGTCGACCAGTGCCCGCTCGTCCAGCCAGTCCGGATCGGCCTCGCGCGCTGCCAGCCCGAAGCGCGCGCTCACCTCGCCCGAAATCGCACCTCTACCCTTGACCGGCTGCATTGGGCTATGAGAACATAACATGAACAATCGGTCAAGCCCGCTGCACCAGGTCGATCGCTTCAGAGCGCCAGCGCCACCGCATTGGCCACGCGAAATAGACGTTCTGCCCAGATTGCCTGTCCTTGCGCCGTGTCGATCTCGTCCTGCCGAATCTCCACCCCGAGATAGGGCCGCCCCTCGGCTTCGGCATGGCGGTTCATCGTATAGTTGAGCTGGCGGCCGGAGTACGGCTGCTGGTCGCCGACGCACAAGCCTTCCGCTTCAAGCAGCGGCAGGGCGAGGCGCGCGCCGCGGTCGTCCGCGTTGTAGAGCACGCCGACCTGCCAGGGCCGCGCGCCACCGGGATCGCTGGTGAGGCGAGGGGTGAAGCTGTGGATCGAAAGAATCAGCGCCGGAGGACGGTCGTCCATCATGCGTGCCAGCGCGGCGTGATACGGCTGGTGGAAGCGCACGAGGCGTGCCGCGCGGCCTGACTCGTCGAGCACGTTGCCGGGTATTTCGTGGCCATCGCTGGCATGGGGGATGACACTGGCCGCGTGTTCGTCGCGGTTGACGTCGAGCACCAGCCGGCTGAACGCGCATTGGAAGGCGGCGAACCCGGCGCGTGCCGCAAGCAGCGCACCCACTTCCGCCACGCCGATATCGTAGGCCATGTGCTGGCCGAGCAGTTCCGGCGCGATGCCGAGGTCGATTTCGGCCGGCACGTGGTTCGAAGCATGGTCGGAGACGACGAGGACGCCGCCGAAGCGCGGCACGCCAAGCAGGCGGTGAGTCTCGTCGCTCAACGCAACGCCCCTGCCAGTCGCCACCAGCCGGGATGTGCCTTGGCGATCGCCGCCTCGGCGGCATCGCGCGCTGCCGCATCGTCATAGAGGGCAAAGCAGGTCGCGCCGGAGCCGGACATGCGCACCAGCCAGGCGCCGGTTTCGCGCAATGCCCCGAGCACTTCGCCCACTGGCGGGCACAGCGCGAGGGCCGGGGTCTCCAGGTCGTTGCGGCCGTGCAAGGCGATTTCGCGTGCAGAGCCTTCAGGCATCGCCCCGCGATCCTGGCCATCCCATGCCTTGAAGACCGGTCCGGTCGAGAGCGGCACGCGCGGGTTGACCAGCAGCACCGGCGTTCCCGCTAGGTCTTGCGGCCCCGGCTCCAGTTCGGTTCCGGTGCCCCGGCCGACGACGGTCCGGCTGGCGACACAAGCAGGGACGTCCGCCCCCAGTTTCGCCGCCAGTGCTTCCCAGCCCTGCGGCAGGCCAACCGCGCGCTCGACCATCCGGAACACCGCACTGGCATCGGCCGAGCCGCCGCCAAGCCCGGCAGCCACCGGCAGGTTCTTTTCCAGCGTCACCCGCCAGCTCGCCTCGCGCGGCAGGCCGCCGAGCGCGCGGGCGACGAGGTTGCCGAACGGGTCGTCCAGCCCTGCGGCGAATTCACCGACGACATGCAGGCTGTCCCGCTCCGCCGGGCCGGCGCTCAGGATATCGCCGGCATCGACGAAGGCGAACAGCGTCTCCAGCTCGTGATAGCCATCTTCCCGCCGCCGCCGCACATGCAGCGCGAGATTGATTTTGGCATAGGCGGTTTCGATCACGCCGGTTCCTGCCGAAGGAGCGAGAAGAGTCGTTTTGCTCGTAACGATCGACAAGCGATCGTTACATATTCGGATAATTCGGCCCGCCGCCGCCCTCGGGCGTCACCCAGTCGATGTTCTGGGTCGGGTCCTTGATGTCGCAGGTCTTGCAGTGGACGCAGTTCTGCGCGTTGATCTGCAGGCGCGGGCCGGCGCCATCGGGATCGACGAACTCGTAGACGCCGGCCGGGCAGTAGCGCGCTTCCGGCCCGGCATAGACCGGCAGGTTGATCGCGGTCGGCACCGCGGCATCCTTGAGCCGCAGGTGGCACGGCTGGTCTTCCTCGTGGTTGGTGAACGAGAAGGCGACGCTGGTCAGCCGGTCGAAGGTGATCACGCCATCGGGCTTGGGATATTGGACCGGGCGATAGAGATCGGCCCGCTGCAGGGCGGAGGCATCGGAATGGTGCTTCATCGCCGGGAAGATCGGCATCTTCAGCGTCCGCAGCCACATGTCGACATTGGCCAGCGCCGCGCCGAAGATGTCGCCATTGAACTTGGCGAGCAGCGGCTCGGCGTTCTGGACCAGCTTCAGTTCCTTGGCGATCCAGCTTTCGCGCAGGGCGGCATCGTATTCGTCGAGGCTATCCTGCTCGCGGCCGGCGGCGATCGCCGCGGCGACCGATTCCGCCGCCAGCATGCCCGACTTCATCGCGGTATGGCTGCCCTTGATGCGCGGCACGTTGACGAAGCCGGCGGAGCAGCCGGCGAGCACGCCGCCGGGGAAGGCGAGCTTCGGCACCGATTGCCAGCCGCCCTCGTTGATCGCGCGGGCGCCATAGGACACCCGCTTGCCGCCTTCGAGGACCTTGCGGATCTCCGGGTGCTGCTTCCAGCGCTGGAATTCCTCGAACGGGAAAACATAGGGGTTGGCGTAGTCGAGCGTGACGACGAAGCCGAGCGCGACCTGGTTGTTGGCCTGGTGATAGAGGAAGCCGCCGCCGCCGCTGCCGGTCTCGGTCAATGGCCAGCCCTGGGTGTGCAGGACCCGGCCCGGAACGTGCTTTTCGGGATCGATGTCCCACAGTTCCTTCATGCCGATGCCGTATTTCTGCGGCTGGCTGTCGGCCTCCAGGTTGTATTTCGCCTTGAGGCGCTTGGTCAGGTGGCCGCGCGCGCCCTCGCAGAACAGGGTGTACTTGGCGAGCAGGTTCATGCCGGGCGCATAGTCGCCCTTGTGCTGGCCTTCCCGATCAACCCCCATGTCGCCGGTCTGCACGCCGATGACCGCACCGTTGTCGTCATAGAGCACTTCGGCCGCCGGGAAGCCGGGGAAGATCTCGACGCCCAGTTCCTCGGCCTTGCCTGCCAGCCAGCGGCACAGGTTGCCGAGGCTGCCGGTGTAGTTGCCGTGGTTGGACATGAACGGCGGCATCAGGATGTGCGGAATGGCGACCTTGCCCGAGCGGGTCAGGAACCAGTGCCAGTTGTCGGTCACCGGGGTCTCGGCCATCGGGCAGCCGTCTTCGCGCCAGTCCGGCAGCAGCTCGTCGAGCGCCTTGGGGTCATAGGTCGCGCCGGAAAGAATGTGCGCGCCGACCTCCGAGCCCTTTTCCAGGATGCAGACCGAAAGTTCGGGATTGATCTGCTTGAGGCGGATCGCCGCGCCGAGGCCTGCCGGCCCGCCGCCGACGATCACCACGTCATAAGGCATCGATTCCCGTTCGATCGCGGTATCCTGCTCGCTCATCGCCACTGTTTCCGTTCCTGTCCCCGCGCCCGGCCGCCGGCGGTGCGCTCGCAAAGTTTAGCCCTTGAAAGACCCTGCCGCACAGGTCAAGACCCGGTGCCGCTCATGCCCGTCATACCGTTCCCGCCTGCCGAAATGGCCGCGGCCCTCGCCTGGTGGCGCGAGGCGGGGGTGGATCATGCCTATCATGACGAGCCGCAGCCCTGGTTGCGCGACGAGCCGCCGCCGCATACGGGCGCGCCTGCGCCTCGCACCGCCGCCCCGACAGCGGACGTCGCGCCGGCCGCGCGAATCGGGGCCGACCTCGCCTCGGCGCCGGACGATCTGGCGGGCTTCGTGCGCTGGTTGATGGTGGAGCCTTCGCTCGACGATGGCCGGGTGAGCGGCCGGGTGGCGCCGCGCGGCACGATGGCGGCGCCACTGATGATCCTCGTCGCCGAGCCCGAGCCGGACGACGAGGCAACCGGGCTGCTGCTGTCGGGGCCGAATGGTCGCTTGCTCGACAGCTTTCTCGCGGCGGCGGGACTGGCCGATGCGCCGGTCTGGCGGGCCAGCGCCCTCGTCCGGCAGACCCCGCTGGCCGACTGGCCGGCCCTGGCCGCTGCAGGCCTGGGGGATGTCGTCGGCCGCCAACTGGCGCTCGCCCGGCCCCAACGGCTGATCGTGTTCGGACGGAACCTCCCGCCGCTGCTGAACCACGACCCGACGCAAATCGCTGCCGATTTACTTTTGGTTAACCAAGAAGCGCCAAGCATTCGGGCACTGTTCGCGCCCGATCTCGGCCACCTGGCCAAACGACCGGGGGCGAAGGCGGCATTTTGGCGGAACTGGCTCGAATGGTCGGCAAACGCCACAGGCTGATCGCGTAAGGTTTGCAATGATCTGGGGAAGGCGGCATTTTCGCCGCGAGCGGGGAATGAACGTGACGGGGACAATGGGATTCAGGACTGCGTTGCGCGCCCGGTGCGGCTGGCCGGGACGGCCGGCTGTCGCGGCGGCGATCGCGGTTTTCGCGGTCCTCCCGGCCGCGATGCCGACCCCGGCCCGGGCCAACAGCGCCGCGGCCGAATATTTCCGCACCCGGACCGATCGCTCCGCCGTTCCCAAGCTGCTGAGCGAGGAAGAACGCGCCTTTTACAAGGACATGTTCGGCTCGATCCGCAAGTCGGACTGGGCACATGTGCAGGCGCTGTTCGCCCAGAAGGCGGATGGCCCGCTCCACGCCATCGCCCGTGCCGAATATTTCCTGGCCGCCGGCTCCCCCCGGGTCGAGCTCGACCAGCTCAATCAGTGGCTGGCAGGCGGGACCCAGCTGCCCGAGGCCGAGCAGATCGGCAATCTCGCCCTGAAGCGCGGTGCTCTCTCGCTCCCCGGCCTGCCGCAACCGCAATCGCTGGTGGCTCTCCGTTCCAGCCCGCGCCGCAACCTCCCGCGCGATGTTGCCGATGGCACGATGCCGGCCAGCGTCGCCGCCGCGATCCAGGAGCGCATCAAGGCCGACGATCCGTCCGGCGCCCGCCTGTTGCTCGATGGCGTCGATGCCGGCCTTTCTCCCGAAGCCCGCGCCCAGTGGCGCCAGCGGGTGGCCTGGAGCTTCTACATCGGCGGCCAGGATGGCGATGCCTATTCGCTCGGCGTCAGCGCCTCGCAGGGCGCCGGCGCCTGGACCGCCGAAGGCTGGTGGACGGCGGGCCTTGCCGCCCTGCGCGCCGGCGATTGCAGCGAGGCCGGCGATGCCTTCGGCAATGCCGCCGCCACCGCGCAGAACCCCGAACTCGCCGCTGCCGGGCACTATTGGCGTTCGCGCGCGCTGGTCCGCTGCCGCCAGCCCGAACTGGCCAGCGCGCCGCTGAAAGCCGCCGCCGCCTATGACGAGACGCTTTACGGCATGCTCGCCGCCGAACAGCTCGGCATGAAGCTGCCCACCACGCACGACCAGCCCGATTTCACCGCGAACGACTGGCAGCGCCTGCGCGAGAACGGCAATGTCCGCGCCGCCGTGGCGCTGGCCGAGATCGGCGAGGACGGCCTGGCCGACGAAGTCCTGCGCCATCAGGCCCGCATCGGCGAGGCCGGGCAATACCAGCCGCTTTCCCGCCTCGCGCGCGATCTCGGCCTGCCCGGCACCCAGCTGTGGATGGCGACCAACGTGCCGGCCGGCGCTTCGGCCGAACCCGCCGCCCGCTACCCGACGCCGAAGTGGACCCCGGTCACCGGCTGGCAGGTCGATCCGGCGCTGGTCTATGCCCATACCCTGCAGGAATCGGTGTTCCGCGCCCGCGCCGTCAGCCCGGCCGGCGCCCGTGGCCTGATGCAGATCATGCCGGCCGCCGCCCGCGACCATGCCGGCGAACTCGGCGTCGCCGGCACCGCGACAGACCTGACCAACCCCGAAGTCAACCTCGCCTTCGGCCAACTCCACCTGCAGGCGTTGCGGCAGTCTCCGGGCACGCAGGGCCTGCTGCCCAAGGTCATCGCCGCCTACAACGCCGGGCCGCTGCCGGTCATGCGCTGGAACCAGCAGATCCGCGACCAGGGCGATCCGCTGCTGTGGATGGAATCGGTGCCCTACTGGGAGACCAGGGGCTACGTCGCCACCGTGTTGCGCAATTACTGGATGTACGAGCGCCAGGCCGGCGGCCCGTCGGAAAGCCGCATCGCCCTGGTCCAGGGCATGTGGCCGACCTTCCCCGGCCTCTCCGGCGGCAAGGCGATCCGCGTCGCCAGCAGCGGTGGCGGAGGCGCGGCCGCCAGCTACGCGCGCTGAGCGTTATCCGCGCTGCCGAGTGCCGCGAGCGGGCAGGCCATAGTCCAGCGCAGCCCGGCAGGGGCATGATCGAGCGTGGTTTCCGCGCCGAACGTACTCTGGATCATCCGCGCCACCATGCGGGTGCCGAACCCGGTCCTGCTCGGCGGCATGACCGGCGGTCCGCCGCGTTCGGACCATTCGAGCAGCATTCGCGGCGTCGCATCGTCGCTGACCTGCCAGGTGACGAGCACCTTGCCCGCATCATTGGCGAGCGCGCCGTATTTGGCGGCATTGGTCGCCAGTTCGTGCAGGGCCATGCCGAGCGCCTGGGCCGCCGAGGCTTCCAGCCAGAGCGCCGGTCCATCGGCAACGAGCCGTTCGGCGGCTGGGCCGGGCGCGAGGAACGGCGCCAGCTGCGCCTTCACCAGTGCCGCCAGTTCGATGGCATCCCAGTGGCCATCGGACAGCAGGTCGCAAGACGCGGCCAGCGCGCCGATTCGAGCTTCGAACCGGTCGAGAAAGGTCTCGGGCGAGGCCGCCGCCGTCTGCCGTGCGACCGCCTGCACCAGCGCCAGGATGTTGCGCGTGCGGTGCGATGCCTCCTGCTTGATCAACGCCTCGCGCTGCTCTTGCTGCCGGCGTTCGGAAATGTCCCGAACCACGGCCTGGTGATGGCCATCCGCCAGGCGCCCGCCGACCAGTTCGCCCAGGAAGGTGCTGCCGTCATGGCGGCGGAACAGCCATTCCGAACGCGTGATCGTGCCGACCGGATTGACCGCCAGCCGCTCCGCCAGCCCGGGCAGCTCGGATCGATCGACCACGTCGGCGATCGACAGGTCGAGGAATTCGTCCCGCGAGTAGCCGAACATGGCGCAGCCTGCCGGGTTGACCTCCAGATAGCGGCCGTTCGCATCGGCCACGAAAATGCCATCCCCGATGGCATCGAAGATTTCTCGCAACTGGATCGTGGCTGGCATTCTGGTCCCCGGGGTGAGGAAGACTAAATGCAAACGAGCGCACCCGTGTCAACATGGCCGCGCTTGCCCTTGGCACCGCTTCGGCGCTAACCGGGTTGGCAGGAGCACGCCATGGCCATCGACGAAACCCGCACCTTCAAACCCATCGCCATCGCGCTGCTGACCGTCTCGGACACGCGCGGGCCGGACGAGGATACTTCCGGCGACATCCTCGCCCAGCGGATCAAGGCCAAGGGCCATCGCCTGGTCGAACGCGCGATCGAGAAGGACGATGTCACCCGCATCGCCAATCGCCTCAACAACTGGATCGACGATGCCGGCATCGATGCCGTCGTGATCACTGGCGGCACCGGGCTGACCGGGCGGGACGTCACCCCGGAAGCGCTCGACCGGGTCAAGGAGCGCGACATTCCCGGCTTCGGCGAACTGTTCCGCTGGGTCAGCTACAAAACCATCGGCACCAGCACGATCCAGTCCCGCGCCTGCGCCGTGCTTTCGCGCGGGACTTACATTTTCGCGCTGCCCGGCTCCAATGGCGCGGTGAAGGACGGCTGGGACCTGATCCTCGACGAACAACTCGACAGCCGCAACCGACCGTGCAACTTCGTCGAGCTGATGCCGCGCTTGCGGGAAGTCTGAAGGCCACCGATGTTTGACGAGCAACCCCGCGAACCCTGCCAGCTCTACCTGATCTCGCCCCTGGAAGTCGGCGGTGATTTCCCCGCCCGCCTCGAACGCGCCCTGTCGGCCGGATCGGCCGGTAAGCACCACGTCGCCGCCTTCCAGTTCCGCGTGAAAGGCGTGGACGATCACACCGCTGCCCGTCTCGCCGCCCCCTTGCAGGCTATCTGCGCCGCCCACGACGTCGCCTTCATCGTCAACGATTCGGTCGCCCTCGCCAAACGCGTTCATGCCGACGGCGTCCATCTCGGCCAGGACGATGGCGAAATCGCCGAAGCCCGCCAGGCGCTCGGCCGCGAGGCCCAGATTGGCAAAACCTGCCACGCCAGCCGCCACCTCGCCCTCGAAGCCGGCGAACAGGGCGCCGACTATGTCGCATTCGGCGCCTTCTTCCCGACCTTGACCAAGGAAACCAGCCACGAGGCCGGGCTCGACCTGCTCGAATGGTGGCAGGGCCTGTTCGAACTCCCTTGCGTCGCCATCGGCGGGATCACGGCGGCGAACTGCGCCCCGCTGGTCCAGGCCGGCGCCGATTTCCTCGCCGTCTCCGCCGCAGTCTGGCAGGGCGACGAAGCCGCCAATGTCCGCGCCCTGCTCACCGCCATCGCCGCTGCCCAGCCGGTCCCGGCCGCGTGAGCAGCCCGCGTGAGCTGACATTTCGCGCCGTCCTGCTCGGCGCCATACTGACCGTCGTGTTCACCGCCGCCAACGTCTACCTCGGCCTGCGCATCGGCCTGACTTTCGCCACCTCGGTTCCCGCCGCCGTCATCTCGATGGCGCTGCTGCGCCTGCTTCCCGGCGCGACGATCCAGGAAAACAACATCGTCCAGACCATCGCGTCTGCGGCAGGGACCCTCTCGGCGATCATCTTCGTGCTGCCCGGCCTCGTCATGATCGGCTGGTGGAGCGGCTTTCCCTATTGGCAGTCGGTTGCGGTCATCGCGCTCGGCGGCATTCTCGGGGTGATGTATTCGGTGCCGTTGCGGCGCGCCCTTGTCACCGGTCGGGCGCTCCCCTGGCCCGAAGGCGTTGCGGCGGCGGAAGTGCTGAAAGTCGGCGCGGGCGAAGGCGGGGCGCAGGAGAATGCACGCGGGCTCCGGGCCATCGTCGCCGGGGCAGGGGCCTCCGCGCTCTACCCGCTGCTCGCCAAGCTCGGCCTGGTCGCCGAGGACGCTTCGCGCGCGATCCCGTTGGGCCAGGGCGCGACCAGCCTCTCGGCCAGCTTCAGCCTCGCGCTGATCGGCGTCGGCCACCTCGTCGGGCTGACGGTCGGCGTCGCCATGCTGATCGGCCTCGCCGTGGCCTGGCTGATCCTGGTGCCCTGGTACACCGCCGGGGGCGCGCCAGCAGGCACCGAACTCGCCGATTTCGTCTCCGACATGTTTCGCCACAAGGTCCGCTTCGTCGGCGCGGGCACCATCGGCGTCGCTGCGATCTGGACCCTGCTGCGCGTCATCGGCCCGATCGTGCGCGGCATTGCCTCCGCGCTTGCCGCCGCCCGCGCGCGCGGCCACGAGATGCTCGAACTGACCGAACGCGACCTGCCCATCGGCATCGTCGCCGGCACCATCGCGCTGGCGCTCGTGCCAATCGCGCTGCTGATCGCCCAGTTCGCCCGTGGCGGCCCGGTCGAGGCGCTGTTCTGGCCGACCATGCTCGCCAGCCTGCTCTATGTCCTCGTCGCCGGGGTCGTCATCGCCGCAGTCTGCGGCTACATGGCCGGGCTGATCGGCTCGTCCAACAGCCCGATCTCCGGCGCCGGCATCCTCGCCGCGCTCGGCATCGCGCTGATCCTGGTGGCCCTGTTCGGCCGCCAGGGCGACCCGCAGGCGGCGAAGCCGCTCGTCGCTTACTGCCTGTTCGTCACCGCCATCGTCTTCGGCGTGGCGACGATTTCCAACGACAACCTGCAGGACCTCAAGACCGGCGAACTGGTCGGCGCCACCCCGTGGCGCCAGCAGATCGCCCTCATCCTCGGCGTGCTGTTCGGCGCACTGGTCATTCCGCCGGTGCTCTCGGTGCTCAACCAGACCTTCGGCTTCCAGGGTGCGCCCGGCGCTGGGCCGCAGGCGCTCGCCGCCCCGCAAGCCGCGCTGATCACCGGCATCGCCCAGGGGGTGCTCGGCGGCAATCTCGACTGGTCGCTGATCGGCCTCGGCGCCGGCATCGGCACCCTTGCCATCCTGATCGACGAACTGCTGCGCAAGGCCGGGCGTGGTGCGCTGCCCCCGTTGGCGCTGGGCATGGGCATCTACCTGCCGATGGCGCTGACCCTGCTGATCCCGCTCGGCGCCATTCTCGGCCACTTCCATGACCGTCGCGCCGCCCGCAGCGCCGATCCGGAACAGGCCCGCCGCCTCGGCGTGCTGGCCGCGACCGGCCTGATCGCCGGCGAAAGCCTGTTCGGCGTCGCCTTCGCCGGCATCGCCGCCACCACCGGCCGCCCCGATGCGCTGGCGCTGGGCGCCAACCCTTATGCCATCCCCACCGGCATCGCGCTCTATGCCGCGCTCATCGCCCTGATCTACACCCGCACGCTGCGCCGCTAACCCCCGTTGTTCAGCACGCCGCGCACGCACCGCAATTCGCCGTCTGTCCCGTCGAGGTTCAGCTTGCGCAGGAAACCCTCGCTGATCCGCCGATACCGCGCCCCGTCCTTCGGTCCGCTGGTGATCTGCACCAGGTCTCCGGTCAGCAGGTAAATCCCCCGCTCGCCGCCGGCTTCATAACGCGAGGAATGGAGAATGGCGAAATCCTCCTTCGGCTGCGCGATCCCCGCCGCCGTCGTCGCGCTGCCGGGCAATTCGCACAGGTAGCGCCCGATCGGCAGCGTGCCGAGCCTGCCGCCGGGAGCGGCATGGGCTGCGCTGGCGGGCAGCAGGGCGAATAGGGAGAGCAGCAGGAAAGCCGGCGATTTTCGTGTTGTGCCCTCATGGGCTTCCCGGAGTCCTTGGCAGGTCAGGATCGACACGCGATCCTGACGGTCTTCGCTGCTCAGGATCGACAAGCGATCCTGACGGTCTTCGCTGCTCAGGATCGACAAGCGATCCTGACGGCCTGCTTGTCCCCCGCGCCAAATCGGATTAAGGCGCCGGCTCTTGCCAGGCCCGGCGGGCCGGTGGCGACATTCGCTCTTTCTCACCAAAGGTCATTCCTCATGAAGATCAGCGGCGTGGACATCCGTCCCGGCAACATTCTCGAATACGAAAAGGGCATCTGGAAGGTCGCCAAGACCCAGCACACCCAGCCGGGCAAGGGCGGCGCCTTCATGCAGGTCGAGATGAAGAACCTGATCGACGGACGCAAGACCAATGTCCGCTTCCGCAGCGCCGACACGGTGGAACGCGTCCGGCTCGACACCAAGGATTTCCAGTACCTCTATGCCGAGGGTGAGGACCTGGTGTTCATGGACGTCGAGACCTACGACCAGATCACCCTGCCCAGGGACCTGCTGGGCGATGCCGCCGCGTTCCTGCAGGACGGCATGACCGCGGTGCTCGAAATGTACGACGACCGGCCGATTTCGGTCCAGCTCCCCGAGCAGGTGGAAGCGACCATCGTCGAGGCCGATGCGGTGGTGAAGGGGCAGACCGCCTCCTCGTCCTACAAGCCGGCGATTCTCGACAACGGTGTGCGCGTGATGGTGCCGCCGCACATCGAAAGCGGCACGCGCATTGTCGTCGATGTTTACGAACGGTCCTACGTCGGAAAAGCGGGATAGTTTGCAAAATCGCCGCAGGCGATTTTGGTTCGGCGCCGGCCCGCTCCGCCCCGAGGATCACGAAAACGTCCGGGGGACGTTTTCGCCGAGGGGGCCGGCCTCCCAAATTCTACCAAAGGTATGGGTGTCCGGCTGGGGTAGCGGGCCGGCCCCTCACAAGCGAGGCTAGTTCCATGTCAGCCATCTCCGGCCTCATCCGCGTCATGGAAAAGGCGGCCCGCAAGGCCGGCGGTCGCCTGCGGCGCGATTTCGGCGAGGTCGAGCACCTCCAGGTCAGCCGCAAGGGCCCGTCCGATTTCGTCTCCAAGGCGGACCAAAACGCCGAGCGCACGCTTTACGACGAGCTGAAGGCTGCCCGGCCGGACTGGGGTTTCCTGCTCGAGGAAGCGGGCGAGATTCCCGGCGACCCCAATCGCCCGCGCTTCATCATCGATCCGCTCGACGGCACCAGCAACTTCCTCCACGGCATTCCGCATTTCGCCATCTCGATCGCGGTGCAGGAACCGAAGCTCGACGGGTCGGGCTGGGGCGAGGTCACTGCGGGGCTGGTCTACCAGCCGATCACCGATGAAAGCTTCTGGGCCGAAAAAGCGCGCGGGGCCTGGCTGCAGGATCGTCGGCTCAGGGTCTCCGCCCGCCGCCATCTCGACGAAAGCCTGATCGCCACCGGCATTCCTTTCGCCAATCGCGGCGACTCGCTGGAATGGTCGAAGATCTACCTGGCGCTTGCCCCCCAGGTTGCCGGCATCCGCCGCATGGGGGTGGCCTCGCTCGATCTCGCCTGGGTCGCCGCCGGGCGGTTCGAAGGCTTCTGGGAACGCGACCTCCTGCCGTGGGACACTGCCGCCGGCTGCCTGCTGGTCCGCGAAGCCGGCGGATTCGTCTCCGACTGGAAGGGCCGCAGCCAGCCGATCTGCGACGCCGAGGTCCTTGCCGGCAACGATGCGCTGCACTCGCGGCTGCACAAGGTGCTGGCCGGGGCGATCAAAGCTTAAAAGAAAGGGAAGGCCGGGGATGGCAAATCCCCGGCCTTCCCTTTCTTCTTTTGATTTCCCGATCCGCCTTTCCTATAGGCGCGCTCTGCAGCACGCGGGTGTGGCGGAATGGTAGACGCAGCGGACTCAAAATCCGCCGTTGGCGACAACATGCCGGTTCGAGTCCGGCCACCCGTACCAGACAGCGGCAGCCAGGATCGTTCCGGCTGCCGCCCGATCCGCGATCACCCGAGCGGCACTTCCTTGACCACCTTGAGCCCGTAGGCCTGCAGGCCGACCACTGCGCGCAGCGGCGAATTGCTCATCAGGATCATGTCGTGCACGCCGAGGTCGGCCAGCACCTGGGCACCGATGCCGGTGCTGCGCAGCTCGATCTGCATCTTGCCGGAAACCGCGTCGCGATGCTGCTTGGACACCGGCAGCACGACGATCAGGCCCGAACCGTGCGCGACGATCTGCTTCATCGCCTGGGCGATCAGCCCCCGGCGCGGGCCGGGAATGCCGAGGACGTCGTGGAACGTCGAGATCACGTGCATCCGCACGAGGGTCGGCTCGCCGGCGCGGACCGGGCCGTGCTGGAGGACATAGGCCTCGCTGTCGTCCACCCGGTTGCGGTAGGTCCTGATCTGCCAGGCATCGCCATCGTCGCTGATGAAGCCTTCCTCGGCCACGGATTCGACCAGATGGTCGAGCCGCAGGCGATGCGCGATCAGCGAGCGGATGGTGCCGATCTTCATGCCGTGGCGCCCGGCGAACTCGATCAGCTCCGGCATCCGCGCCATCGTGCCGTCGTCCTTCATGATCTCGCAGATCACGCCGGCCGGGATCAGGCCCGCCAGCCGTGCGACATCGACGGCCGCCTCGGTATGGCCGGCGCGAACCAGCACCCCGCCATCGCGCGCGACGAGGGGAAAGACATGGCCGGGGGTAACGATCTGGTCCGGCGAATTCATCGGATTGATCGCGACCGCCACGGTGCGGGCGCGGTCGGCGGCGGAAATGCCGGTGGTCACGCCGTCCCGCGCCTCGATCGAGACGGTGAACGCGGTCTCGTGCCGGGTGCCATTCTGCTGGCTCATCATCGGCAGGCCGAGCTGCTCGACCCGGTCGCGGGTCATGGCCAGGCAGATCAGGCCCCGGCCGTGGGTGGCCATGAAGTTGATAGCATCGGGCGTCGCCATCTGCGCCGGGATGATGAGATCCCCCTCGTTTTCCCGGTCCTCGTCGTCGGCGAGGATGAACATGCGGCCGTTGCGGGCCTCTTCGATGATTTCCTCGGCGGTTGCGATATGATCGCTGAAACTCTCAGTCATTGCCCTGCTCTTGCCCGTTCCTCAAGGCCGGGACCCCTGCACCCAAAATTCCGGATGTCAACTGCCGCGATGGTCACTTCGCGGCAGGGCACGCCGGGAAAGGCTCGTCAGCCGGGGCTTTCGCGGGGCTGTGGATATGGTATCGACGGGAGGCCGGCACGGCAGTAGGGCCGGACCTTGACCCGCGGTTTTTCGGCGGGCGGGACGCGGAAGCCGGAAGGACCATCCGGCCGGTTTCCCCGTCGAGGAACTGACAGGAACGACATGTCCCACGACAGCAGCGAATCGGGTCAATGGAGCGAGCGGCTGGCCGCGCCGCTGGCGCAACTGATGCAGGAGGCCGAAGCGCTGACGCTCGCCGGCCATGGCACGGTGGTGACCTATTCGCGCAAGGTGTTCATTCCGCTGACCCGCCTGTGCCGCGATGTCTGCCACTATTGCACCTTCGCCACCCGTCCGTCCGAACTCGCCGCGCCCTATCTCACCATCGAGCAGGTGCTGGACATCGCGCGCGCCGGCGAAGCCGCCGGCTGCCGCGAAGCGTTGTTCACCCTGGGTGACCGGCCGGAGGATCGCTACACCGCCGCGCGCCAGTGGCTCGACGAGCACGGTTTCGCCAGCACGCTCGAATATCTTGCCGCCGCCGCCCAGGCGGTGCTGGAGCAGACCAGCCTGCTGCCCCACCTCAATCCCGGCCTGATGGACGCGGGGGACTATGCCCGTCTGCGCCCGCTGTCCGCCTCGATGGGCATCATGCTCGAAACCGCCGCCGATCGCCTGTCGGAACGGGGCGGGCCGCACTTCGGCTCGCCGGACAAGCGGCCCGCCGCCCGGATCGAGGCGATCCGCCAGGCCGGCATCGCCCGCGTGCCGTTCACCACCGGCATCCTCATCGGCATCGGCGAAACCCGGCAGGAACGCATCGAAGCCTTGCTGGCGATCCGCGATCTCCACGCCGAACATGGCCACATCCAGGAAGTCATCGTCCAGAACTTCCGCGCCAAGCCGGGCACGCAGATGGCCGCCGCGCCCGAACCGTCGCTGGAAGAGCATCTGTGGACCATCGCCGCCGCCCGGCTGATCCTGGGGGCGGAGATGACCATCCAGGCCCCGCCCAACCTCCAGCCGGGCCAGCTCGCGCCGCTGGTCGCCGCCGGCGTCAATGACTGGGGCGGCGTTTCCCCGGTCACGCCCGACCATGTCAACCCGGAAGCGCCCTGGCCGCACCTCGCCGTGCTCGAAGCCGAGACCCAGGCCGCCGGCCGCCTCCTGCGCCAGCGCCTGGCCATCGGCCCGGCCCATGCCCGCGCGGTGGACGAATGGGCCGATCCCGCCCTGGCGACGGTGATCCGCCGCGCAGTCGATGGCCGCGGCCTGCCCCGTCCGGACGGGTGGGCCGCCGGCACCGGCCAGCCGATGCCGGCGGCCGGCCCGAGCGTCGCGACCGGCCGCGACCCCGCCATCGTCAGTGCCCTGCGCCGCGCCGAGGCCGGTGCCACGCTGTCGCAGGCCGAAGTCGCGCGGCTGTTCACCGCCGAGGGCGCCGATCTCGAAGCGGTCCGCACGCTGGCCGACGGCTTGCGGCGCGCGGTCAACGGCGATGTCGTCACCCACGTCATCAACCGCAACATCAACTACACCAACATCTGCCTCTATCGCTGCGGCTTCTGCGCCTTTTCCAAGGGCAGCACCAAGAGCGAGCGCGGGCCGGCCTACAATATCGACCATGCCGAAATCGCCCGCCGCACGATCGAGGCGCACGAGCGCGGCGCCACCGAGGTCTGTCTCCAGGGCGGCATCCACCCGAGCTACGACGGCCATACCTACCTCGGCATCGTCCGCGCGGTGAAGGAGGCGGTGCCGCAGATGCACGTCCATGCCTTCTCCCCGCTGGAGGTGGACCACGGCGCCAGCACGCTCGGCATGCCGCATGCCGAATACCTGGCGATGCTGCGCGATGCCGGCCTGTCCTCGCTGCCGGGCACCGCCGCCGAAGTGCTGGCCGACGATGTCCGGGCGAAGATCTGCCCGGACAAGCTGACCACCGGCGAGTGGACGAGCGTCGTTCGCGCCGCCCATTCGGTGGGCCTGCGCACCACCTCCACCGTGATGTTCGGTCATGTCGACAGTTACGACCACTGGGCGCAGCACCTGCTGCTGCTGCGCGAGATCCAGCAGGAGACCGGCGGCTTCACCGAATTCGTGCCGCTGCCCTTCGTCCATGTCGAGGCGCCGAACTGGCGCAAGGGCCAGACCCGCTCCGGCCCGACCTGGCGCGAGGCCATGCTGATGCATGCGGTGGCCCGCATCGCGCTCCACGGCGCGATCCCGAACATCCAGTCGAGCTGGGTCAAGCTCGGCCTCGAAGGCGCGGTCGCCATGCTGGAATGCGGGGTCAACGACCTCGGCGGCACGCTGATGGACGAATCGATCACCCGCGCCGCCGGGGGCGTCAACGGGCAGATGCTGGACACCGAAACGGCCGGCGATGCCGTGCGCCGGATCGGCCGCCGCATCGTCCAGCGCACCACGCTCTACCGCCATCTCGAACCCGAGGCGGCCTGAGGTCTTGATCGTTGCCGGCGATGCCTGACCCTGTCGTCCGCCTGCCCTGGCGCGCGATCGTGCCGCTCAAGCAGGGCGCGACCGCCAAGTCCCGCCTGGCCGGCGTGCTCGATGCCGAGGAGCGGCGCGGGCTGGCCGAGCGCATGGCCCACCATGTCCTCGCCGTCCTCGCCGCCATGCCGCAGGTGGCGCAGCTCGAACTGCTCTCGCCGGTGCCGCTCGCCGGCTGGCACGGGGCCTGGCGAGAGGACCCGGGCGAGGGCCTCAACCCCGCGCTCGAACACTGGCGCGCGCAACACGGCGGGGAAAACCTGCTCGTCGTCCACGCCGACCTGCCGCATCTGACCGGGGGCGACCTCGCCGCCCTGCTCGCCGCCGCCGAACTCGCCGGGGCCGCGCTCGCCACCGATCGCGCCGGGCTTGGCACCAATGCGCTGGCACTCACCGCCGGCACCGTGCTCGCCTGTCGCTTCGGCCCGGACAGCCGCCGGCTTCATGCCGCCCAATGCCCCGGTCTCGCCGTGCTCAGCCGCCCCGGCCTCGCTTTCGATGTCGACACCGCCGGCGACGTCGCGCTGCTGGTCGAGCCAATTCCCCCCGCGCGCTGACCGCCCGGTCGCCCAGGGTGGAACGGGTCGGCGATCATGTCGTTGAATTCCCGCAGGCAAGCGGAGAGCGACCATGGCCCAGATTCGCCAGCAACCGGCAGCGCGCACCCCGGTCCCGGAACCCCAGGTCGGCCCCGGCTGGTTCATCGGCATCGTCCTTCTGCTTGCGGTCATGGCGGGCATATTCGCCTTCAACCAGTTCAACGCTGCGGAAACGCACCAGGACGACGCCGCGGTCCACGCCGGCCGCCCTGCCGCCGGGCCTGACCGGTAACCTCGTTTCGCGCGCCCCGGTGTCGGGCGAGATGACAACCGGCGGTTGAAACGGCGCTGATTGCGCGAAATTCCGCGCCTTTCAGCCGCTCGCCCGGTGTCAAGTTTACCGACATGAAAATATCGCGCGTTGATTCGATTGCCGGAATCAGCCGGTTGTGTCGGGGGTTTGAATGGACGGCATTTGTTCCCGGCAGTGCGCCAGATGCCAAACCGCTATCTGCACGGGGCCAGGAATCGCACGAACGCCCCGCTCCCATTCACTGACTGTTTTCCAACCATGATCCCCCATGAGCAGGGCCGCAGCGAGGGTGTGCTGCGTGTGGCCCATGCTCTTGCGGAGGGTGCGGAGATCGTCAGGTTTCAAATCACAACTCCGCAGAAAGCGCTTTGGTAGCAGCCCGCGCCTGGGCATCCGAGACAATGCGGTTTAACCTAAGCGTTTCAATTTCGCTGATCATGGTCCGCATTACTGCGTCGCCGTCTTCCCCAAAATCATCAGCACAACGCTGCGCAAAAAAATAGCAGACTGCCGCAAAGGTGCTCTTCGGGATGTGGTCGTAGGATTTTCCGAAAAGGCCTCGGGCGGCGGCGTCGTTCTTGGAACCCTTCATCTCAATTCTCCTTGCGGCGGGGTGTCCCCATAGCCAGCACAATACCGGATAATCCGGGGCTGTCAATCGCTATTTTGCGCCTTTACCCTCAAACTTCAAAATCGCCGCCTCGCCAAGCCGTCGCCCGTTCGCGCCCTTGGCGTAATGCTCGATCATCCTGAACGACTGCCCGGTGATCGCTGCGACCTGTGCCAGTTCACACCCGGCAGCCAGCAATGCATTGACCGCGTTCTTGCGTAGGCCGTGAGGCACAGCCTCGATCCCGGCGTCCTTGGCGAAGGCTTGCAGCGACCGGCGGATTACGTCAGCCTTGGCGAGCGGTGCCCCTGTCTCTGCGCACAGGATCGTCAGCCCCCGCCGCGCGGTCCGGTCCAGTTCCTCGCGTAAGGCATAGTGGACGGGGAATGTGAGGGTCTTCTTGAACCGCGAGGTCTTCTGTGGGGTAACGTAAATCCACCCGTCCTTGATGTCGGACCAGCGCAGTTTGATCGCATCCCCAATCCGCAAGCCGGTGTAATAGAGGATATGGACGGCAAGCCTCACCCGATCATCCTCTGCCACCAATGCGGCCTCTAGGATATCATCGGGCCATGGCTCATGCGTGCCGATGGGGTAGCTTTCCAGTTCGTCCGTAGGGTTGTTCAGGGTCAGGTCGCGGCGGCGTGCCCACTTGTAGAGCACGCCCGTCACGGCGAGGAATATGTTACGCGCGCCGTTCCCAGTTAGCTGCGTTTCGAGAATGCCGCGCACCATCTGGCGGTTGACGCGATCAATCGTCACCTTGCCCATCTGCTCCACAATGCGTTTGCAAGTGATGCGATAGAGCCGCTGCGTTCCGGCTGCCAGCTTGGCGAACTCAGGGCTGGCCTGATAGGCATCCGACAGGCTTTCGACCGTGTGAACGAATACCTGGCGCTTGGTCCGTGCCCCCATGAACGAGGCATAGGACTCGTAAAAGCCCGGCGTGCCGAACGGCGGCATCGGGGCATAGACGGTCTTGCCAGCGACCTTCCGCCCGGTGTTGAAGTAGGCGTATAGCTTACCCTTGGAGCGGGTGAACTTGACGTGCTCCAGTCGCGGCGGGCTAGGCTGCTTGGCTGCCATTGATCCGGTCCCATACTTCGCGCTCGGCCTGCGTCATGGCGTCCTGCCCGGCAATGGCTGCGTCGATGGCATCCTTGCGCCAGTGCTCCCGGCCTGCGAACATGACAGGCGGGGGAATGCGACCGGCGGCAACTTCCTTGACCAGCGCGGCTTCCGTGCAGTCGAGATATTCCGCCACGGTCTTGCGCTTCATGAGTTGCGGCCAACGGTTCATCCCACCAACCCCGCAAGTTCCCCGACCGTCTCGACCCGCTCGATTGCATCGCCAAGCTCTACACCGGTTGCGTCGGTAATCAGCAGTTCCAGATAGCCCACATCTACCGGGTCCATGCCTAGATCATCGAACGACATATCGTTGGTGATCTCTGGCACGGATCGGCTTGGGTAATGGTCCAGTAGGACGCGGGTGATGAGGCCGGGGATCATGCGGCTTTGGCCTTCTTCTTCGCCTCATCCCTCGCGCGCCTCCGGGCCTCACGCTCACGCAGGATTTTCCCCCGCGCCAGACTGATCGCGTCGATAAGGTGCAGCGCTTCGCTGGTCGCCTCATCGTTCTCCATGCGGACAGTCGCCACCGCGTTGCCGTTGTCGCAGTCGTTGTTCGGGCCACGCACGCCCACTGATACGATCAGGTAATCCAGATCAGCAGAGCGCAGTCTCTCAAGCGCGAGCTGCAACGTTTTGAGTGTATCGTGGTCCATCATCATTCCCCAAACTGGACGCCATGAAGAGCGTCGTAAATCAACGGAGGTTCATCTGTGCGCGGGCGGTAGCGGCGTTCGTGCGCCATGCCTCGAACCGCAGGCGCTTTGCCTCGGCCTGTCCGCGAAGGGTTTCCGCCTCGTATGCTGCAGCCTCCCAATCAGAACAGGCCAGCTCGTAAACCGGATCAGCCTCGGCCATCTGCTCTGCCAGCGATACGCTCTTGGCTTCGGCCTTGTGCTTGATGATCAGTGCAGCCCGAACCCGCTTGCGGCGCATATCCATGCTTTCGGCGCGGACCTTGGCTTGTCCTGCTTCCACGAAAAGGCGCTCGGCCTCATCAATGGCGCGGTCCATGCTGTCGGATGGCACTCGGCTAACTACGTTCATTCTCTTGCTCCCATTGATGCCTGCCCGGCCAAGCGTTCCAGTAGGCATCAGCCATTGCGACTGCGGATTTACCGCCCAGGCATTCGCGCTCGAACGTGGGCCATCCCCGCTTGTGCTGCCGTTCGTGGTGTCCAAAACAGAGCGGGATGGCGAAACGGTCGGAAGCCTTGGTAGACATTCCTTTGTCTCCGCCATGGTCTACGTGCGCAGCGTGCATGATGCCCTCGCAAAGGCCATGCCCATCGGCAGCGCAGGGCCGTCCCCGCAGCCATTGATGGAAGGACTTGGCCACTTTCCACGCTGGGCGCGGGGCGTTCTGCTTCCTCGGTTTGATGTTGACCCGGAGCATCAGAAGGGCACGGAGTCGTCGAGTTCGTCGGCAAAGCTATTAGTGCGAGGCTCCTGCTTCCGGGATTCCTGGCGCTCCTGCCCACCGCCCTGCAACGCAACCTCATGGGCGCGAATGTTGAGCTGTGGCTTGCCGTCATACTCACCAAGCGAGAACGCGCCCGCCACGGTCACATTGCTGCCCTTGGTGAGATACTGGCTCAGCGCCTCGCCGCGCTTGCCCCACAGGGATACGCGCCACCAGTTGGTGGACTTCTCCCGGCCCTGCCGAACGTCAACAGCCACGGTGAAGCTGCAAACGCTGTCGCCGGTCTGTGTGCTGCGGACTTCGGCATCCTTGCCAATGCGTCCAGCGATGGTGATGGTTTCCATTATGCGGCTTCTTTCATGTAGCGGGCGCGCAAGTCGGCCACCGTGGCATCGACCTCGGCCAGAAATTTGGTCACTTCGCCTTCTATCTCGGCCACCAGTTCGGCATCGCGCTCGACCCGGCGGATATGGATTTGCATTTCCATCGGCAGGCGCGGGTCGAAGGAAACGAAATCGCACCATTCCCGCCCGGTGCAGATCATCTGCGTCTGCATTTGAAGCATGTATTTGCGGTCTATGCCGTCACCGCGCAGCGTGTTGATGTGCGTGGCGCTGTTTGGACACTTAATTTCGACCAGCCCCGCATCGCCACACAGCCCGTCCGGGGACGCGCCGAACATCGCAATCGCAGGGTGCGCGTGAAAGCCGGTTTCGACCACTGACAGGCCGGTGCGGAACTCGTATGCAGCCCGTGCCTGGGGTTCGGTGTCGATCCCCCACTGCATCGCGGAATTGCTGAAACTGTCGGCGGGAAAGCCCGTCAGGCGCTCTGTGACGAGTTGCGCGGCATAGTTGGCACGGTCGGCCCCGTATCCCGTCTTGGTGCGTGCCATGACCTTGTAGACGGCGCTGGCGGTCACTTTTCCCGCGCGTTCCGAAAACCATTCGGTCGAACGTTGCTCAAGCATCGACCTTCTCCTTCAGGCGGGCTTCAAGGATGCGCTTGGCGTCCGCGAACTGATCGGCGCGAAGGTCTTTCAGGCTCTCAGCCTTGTAGGCTTTGCAGAGCTTGCCAGCGTCGGTTCCGGTAGCTTCAACAAGCTGGACCAGTTCAGCCCACTGCACGTCGTCCACCTTGGCGGGGTTGGGCGCCTCGCGCTGGGCCTTGACCGCCGCGTTGCCGTCGTCGTCCTCAGTGGCGAGCCCAAAGGCCAGTTGCAGACCATACCTGCGGGCGTAGGTTTCAGCTGACCCGAAGCCCTGTGCGTCCTTCTTGCTGGCAGGGAGATAGACGATCCCCGCACTCAGTTCCTGGCCGCTTTCGTGAATGTAGAACGTCTCCACACAGGCTCCATCGGAACGCTCGTGGCTGAACTGGCGGTACCAGAGGCCATGCGCCGCAATCGGCTGGATCGCTTCGATGACGGCGGCAATGTCCGCGTACTTCGACTTGAACGCCGGGTTTGGCTTGTTCTTCTTTGCGCTCTCCAGTTCGGGCAGAGCTTTCGCCAATGCGCCGATCAGCGAGGGTTCAATCTTCGTCTGCGCATTCATTGTTGCGATACCTTCCGTTCCTGATCCCGCTTCTTGTCGATGTCAGACTGACGCAAGCGGGGTGGTGCGTTGATGTAGGCGGGTTCTCCGCAGCGGGTGGCGATGGGGCGGCGGGTCATTGCTTCGGTTCCGCTAGCAGTTCTGCCCTGCGCAGATCGGCGGCGAAACTGCGGCACATCTCCCAGCGCATGGCGAGCGCGGCTTCATCGAATGTTCGGTAAATCCGGCCGCAATTCTGCGAGGCGCTGCCGCCCGTCCAGTTCCCGCGACCGTGGTATGTCCCATCAGACCACGCCCTATCGACGCGCATGGATTGGGCGTTGAATACCCACCCTTTGCATCCGAGGCGTGTTTTCCTTATGGTGGATTGGTCGCGTAGCGTTAATTCCTCAAGGTTCGCCTTGATATCCTCGCGCGTCATCGGTTGCGGTTCCGCTTCCCGAGGCCATCTCAGAGCCAGTTCGGTTTGCAACGCCTCAAACTGCGCGCGTTCTGCTTTAGTCATCGCCATCAGATATTCCTCACTGTGCCAGCCAAGCAGCGGCGATGATCCAAAGCGCCAACGAGATCAGGCCACCGCAGATGAAGCCGTAAAGCCTACCGCGTGGTGTCGGATCGAACGTCGGGATGTTCCTGGCGCGGGCTTCACGTTCGATGGCGGTCCATTCGTCCGCAAGGCGCCGGTTCGATGCTTCGATCTCCGACCATGCGCCTGCAATCTGCGTCCATGCCTCGGCGATGCGGGCGTTCTCAGCGTAGGCGCCTGCCCATAGGCGGACGGTGGCGTTGTGACGGTCAAGCATGATCTCGTCCCTCCCAAGCGGTGAGAGCGGCCAGACCGTCTTTTATCGCGGCCTCGCGCTGCGGGTTTGTGGAACCTTGCAGATTCAAGATCGTAACGCGGGCAGATAGCAGCGCATACCGGCTATCAGTCAAAGCCCCTGCCAGCCCTTCCGCCAGCTTGGTGAGCCGCTCGACTTCGGCGGTTAGGGCGATGTGTTCTGTGGCGAGGGGGCGAGTGTTCCATGCGGCGATGGCGTCGGCTTCGGCGTCCGCCCAGATGCAAGCGTTGCAGGCGTGGCATTCGCAGTTGCCCATGACGACGCCAGCTTGGACGTATCCGTGGCTGGTCTCGTCGCTACCGCAAAACGGGCACGGCAGCAGCTTCGCAGCATCAATCATGACCCGCCTCCTTGAGCTTGGCGCGTGCGGAGAGCATGGCAGCCTCGACGGTGGGGCCGGTGGCGTAGGCGCTCTTGCCGCCAAGGCGATAAATGCGAACCTCGAAAGACTCATCGGGGTCTGTGAAAGTATCCCAAAGAATGACGATGCTAGTCGCCCCCGTGCACCCGGCGAGATCGGTCAGGAACTTGTCAACGCTCACAGGATGTCTCCCAAACGGCGCAGCATGGCGCTGGTGATGCCGTGCGCGAGGAAGGCATCACGCATGGCTTGCAGGGCGTCGAAGGCTTCACGGTCGGCCTGATCGGTCGCGCGCTCAGCTTCCTCGGAAAAGTCCTCGTCCTGCCGGTGCAGTGCCCAATGGGCGTGCTCAGCGGCGGCGATGGCGTGCGATACGGCAAGGGCCAGTTCGCTGCGGATGATGGTCGGGGCGTTCATGCTGCCATGCCCCGCGAAGTCGGGATGCAGTTCAGCCCGCTCGGATGGTCGGCGCGGTGCTGGCGAGCCATAGCCCGCTCGTAGTCGTCCTCTTCCTGCACCATGGCGGCGAGGTCCGGATCGTCACCGTTGTTGTCGATGTAGCACTGAGCGGCATAAGCCCACTCTGCCGGGGTGTAGAGGCTGTGGCGACCGTAAGGCTCCCGCTCAAGGCCAGCGACGATGTTATGCGCCAGGACTGCGAGCGGGGTGATGGGGTTGTGAAGCACGGTGCGTCTCCTGCCGTGTGGCGTTGGAGACGGTTTAGGCAGGCGCGCCTAGGCAGTCAAGCTGTTTTTAGGCAGGCGCGCCTATTTTCTTAAGGGCGCGCGGCATATGATCGCGAATAGCGATTCGCCACTTGAGTCCGGCACAGGCGCTTCCATCTGGGGAGTGTCGCGCGGCGCGGACCATGATTCGGTTGTGTTGAACGATGTGTAGCCTGTAGATTGGAGTATGCCCCACCGACCACCGGAGCAGTCCACGCGGTAAAGCAGCATCTGCCTCACAAACCTATTGGATGCAGAAGGCGCCCACGATCCCCGAAGCCACACATTGTGGACCCCGGGGCCGAGATTAACGTCTCGAACGCGCACGCTCCAAGTTGCACCGGATTCATCCGCAGGCAGGCTCCACCAGTCGTTCATCGCAGCAACGCTGGGGGCTGAGACAAGAGCCAGTGCTAAAGCCGCCTTCCGAACCACACCGGCCTCCCCATAATCTGCACTTGCTCCGCATCGACCTCATACGCGGAAAAGCGGGAGTTGGCTGAGAATATACGCAGCATACCGTTTTTGTGCGGCACTTTCTCGACCAGTTTCACGACATACCCATCACCATCCCACAACGCGAATGCCCCACCTTGGACGGGGCTCTTATCGCGTTTGTCCACCAGGATTTGATCGCCATGCAGGAAGTCCGGGGCCATGCTGTCACCCCGCGCCTCAAGCATCAGCAAATCGACCGGGCGTGCCCGTAACTGATCCTCTATCAGTGAGCGAGGCAGCAGCGCCTGCCCACTATCGCCATCACCGCTCCCGCCGCCGCCCATGCCTGCGAATGAGGGGAGGATGTCCACAGCCAGGTATTCAGGATTGTTGTAGGCCGGGGGCAAATCCGCATCTACCTCGAATGCCGGGAATTCGGGGTAGGCAACGCGTAGCTTGGCGAGGGTATCCCGGTGCAGCCGAGTTTGGGCGGACCCATTGGCGAAGCGGTTAAGCGTCGTGTTCGACACGCCGATCCGCTTGGAGATTTGGTTGACGTTCGATCCGGTCCACTGGACCAGTTCGCGCACCAACCGGATATCGTCGTCAACCGTGCCCATTGCGTGCACGGTGATAGCAGCGAAACTAATGTCGCGGGCTAGGCAACTCTGCACTTGCATTTAGGCAGGCGCGCCTATACGATGCCTAACCATGCAGGACATCAACCCCGTCGATGCGCTTTTTGAGCGCGCCCGAGAATACCGGGTCCCCATGTCGCAGGTCTGCCATCGCGCAGGTGTCGCGCCCACCACCCCGTCACGCTGGAAGCACAACCGCAACGGAGCCACCGTGGAAGCGGTGATGAAGCTGAGTGACGCGCTGGGAGAGATCATCGCGGAGCGCGCAGCATGACGGAATTTAAGACAGGCCGCACCCCAAACCCATGGGGTGGCTTCTTCGAGTTCGGCGTGGCGGATGACGATCGCGTGACGATCGCGCTTGAACACGGCTGCATTTCGATGCGCGGGGTGCTTTACCTCGATGAACTGGACGAGTTGCTCAAGAGGGTAGGACTGACGGTTCGCCGCACCGACTCCTCGCCATACAAACTTTCCGGTCATGGCGTCATCGTCACTTCGGCAGGGCCGGAGCGCGCAGCATGACCGATCGTCCCACAGCCGCACCGTCCCACTTCCCCTACGCCCACCGCACGCTTGAACAGGTCGATGCTCAAGAACGCGCATCGGCCATCAATGCCGAACGCCGGGAACGCGCCCGCCGATACACCAAGCAATGGCGCGCGTCGAAGCGGAGGGCTGCTTGAATGGCCTACACCATCATCATCACCACGCTCACCCTGTGCATCCTCAACCTGATCCTGGCTGCATGTAAGCCGGTTGATCCGTTCGATGGGCTTTGAACGATGAACAAATATGCATTGGTAGGCGGGCTGGGGGGAACGGCATTTGGCGTCGCGGTGCTTTGGGCGCTTGGCGCTCCGGCATTGAGCATTCTGTCTGGAGCAGTCGGGGGTCTTTTCTGCGCGCTCCTTGCCGCCTCGGTTCTGGCTGGGCGCTAACCCATGCAGCCCATCACTCCCTCTGAACTGATTGCACTGATCGACCGCGAAGGAGCGAAGGGCGCTGGGCATTACTGCCTGAAACGCGAGGCCGGTGACGAACCGCTCGCCACCTTCAAGCCCGCTGTGAATGTCCTTTCTCATACGCCGAAGGTCTAACCATGCCACTCGGACAGAAATATCTCTTTCCTGCGCCCACGTGGACAGAAATTGCTGCGGCAGCGAAGGCCTCCATCCGCGCGGTGAAAAACGACTTCCCGGGTGTTGAGGACATTCATCTCGCCGCCCTGATCGGGGCTGATAGCGCCAAAACTATCGCCCGGCTTGAGGCTATGGAGACCAAGAAGGTTCCCGCCTCACTGTTTGCAGCGATCGGTCGGGTCTACGGCGAACAATACGTCAAAGCCTATCGCGACCTGATGACCTCACCAGAGGGCCGGGAAGCCGTCAACGCACTTCCTGCCGTCACCGCTCTCGCCGCCAAGCTCGCTGCGGCTGCTCGCGATGGCGGCGCGATAGACCACCAGGCCCTTGCCGGGATGCTCCATGAACTGCGCGATGTTGACGCGGTTGTGGCGAAGCTCCGCGCTCGGGCCAGCGAGCTGGGGTTGGCGGCATAATGGGCAAGCGTTCCTCGTTCGATCGCGTTCCGCGCGACTTCTATCCCACCCCGGCAGAAGCCGTTGCGCCGCTGTTGCTGCACCTCACGCCGCGAACGATCTACGCCGAACCCTGCGCAGGCGATGGGGCCTTGATCGATGCTTTGGCCGCTGCCGGGCATTGCTGCGCCTTCGCCAGCGACATCGAGCCGCGCGCCGATGGCATCCATGAACGCGATGCACGCACCGTCAATTGCGCACCTGATCTCTACATTACAAACCCTCCATGGGATCGCAAGGTGCTGCACCCGATCATCACGAACCTTTGCCAGCAAGCGCCGACATGGCTGCTGTTTGATGCCGACTGGGTTCACACCCGGCAAGCGGCACCGTTCCTGCCTTGGCTGGTCAAGATCGTGAGCGTTGGCCGGGTCAAGTGGATCGCGGACTCGCCTTTCACCGGCAAGGACAACTGCGCTTGGCACTTGTTCGATGCGCGCAACACAGGCGCCGCTCAGTTCTTCGGGCGGATCGCAGCTTAATCACGCCCACGGGCACAACACGGGGGATAATGCCATGGAGCCTGAAACAGTCGCAGCACTCGGCATCGCCGCCATCGCGATTGCCGTCGCGGTGAGCGCAACTGTGCTCGCCCTGCACGCACGCAAGACCAAGAACGACAAGGCTGCGGCGCTCCTGAAAGAGCAGGAGGCGCATGGTCACCTGAAAACGGCACATATCCGGCTCGGTTCCACCTATGCTGAAACCGAGCGCGACCTTGCGGCGGAACGCGCCGAACACACGACAACGCGCGCAAAGCTGGATGCCCTCAAGGCCAAGGCATCGGAACGCACCCGCCGGGGCAATCTCACCCGCTACGCCAAGCGCCGTGCTCTGGTCCAGTCCACCACGGCTGCCCTGCAAGCCTGTGTGGAGGCACGGGCATGAGGATGACCGAGCGCACCGCTGCGATGATCGCGGATTACCGGGGCGGCATGTCCCGCCGGCAGGTTGCCGAGAAATACGGCACGACTGTTCGGGTGGTCGATAACCGCTTCAAGGATCATCGCGTTCGCCTGACCGAAGAGGAAGCCCGGGCACGCATGTCCACGAAGAAGCCGAAGGCGTGCGACCCGGTTCCGGCTGACTTCGCCCGGGTAGCCCCCACCAAGAGCCGCGCCGAGATTGCTGAGCACTACGGCGTCGGCAAGCATATCGTCGCCCGGTGGGTCAAGGAAAGCGGTATCAAGGGTAAGCCTCAGGTCAAGACCCGCCCGATGCCCGACGACTTCATCGCCAACGCAGCGACGATGCACGCGAACGCCTTGATGCGGCACTACAGCACCGGCTACGACCTTATCGCCCGTTGGTGCAATCAGGCCGGTGTAACGCCCCAGGCTGCACCGCCGTCGAAGTTCATGAGGCCGAACCTCGGACGCATGGGCAAGCCGCAACAGGCGATGACCGGCAGCACGGTCCACACTCCCCATGACGATGCAGCTTATGTCCTGCGTCGGTTCTTCGTCGTTCACCGCTGCAACGACCGGGGGGCATATGACCCCAAGGGCAAATGGTGGCGCGTCGGGATCAATGTGTGCTCGCCTGATGAACTGCTGGCGAAGGCTGAACGCTATCGGGAGCGAGTTGCGTGAAGGGCAACAAGTTCTTCGCCCGCAAGAGCGCCTGTAACGCGGGGCACACTCACGCCAGTAGAGCGGAGGCGCTGCGCTGCAACGACCTTCAGTTTCTGGAGCGGTCGGGCAAGATCAGCGGACTTCAGGTTGAACCCAAGTTCCAGTTCCATGCGAACGGTCGCCCGATCAAGATGGGCAATGGTGCCGTCGCCAGTTACCGGCCGGACTTCCTCTATACCGAAGCCGGGAAACAGGTGGCTGAGGATGTGAAGGGCGGGCCGACGCAGACCGAAGCCGCCGCGCTTCGCATGGCCCTGTTCCGCACCTGCTATCCCGAGATTGAACTGAGGATAATCAAATGATTATGCCCTCGATCCCCAAGGGGGCCTTTGCGAATTCGGCTGATTCTGCTATGGAAAGTTCGGGACCGGAGAGTGCGCTAACACTCGATCCGGCCCCTGACCATCAACGTCCTATCGAGGAGGACTGTGTAATGGCTTTCACGCCATCTATCCCGCTTATCGCGGGGGATCAACAGATTCCGGTTATCGCCATGAAGCGCGCCCGTGCAGAGCGCGCCTATGCCGCTTACTCGGCGATGCGGAGGGCGGAAAAGGTCGAGCCGGCCTTGGCTGAAAATCCGATTTGGGTAACCGCCCGCAATGTCTGCTGGGATGCTTTCAACGAAGCATACGCGCGGCTCGCATGATCGGCCCGTTCAACACAGACGCCGAGGCGGTCCTGCTGGCGAGCCTGTTTCAGGACAACAGCGCGATTGACTACGCTGCCGACCGACTGGCGCCGGAGAGCTTCGCGCTTGCCGCTCACCAATCCATTTTCGGGTTCATGGTTCGCGACTACGCGCTGGGCAAGAACGTCAACCCGTTCACCCTGCGCAGCTATTTCGAGGACACTGAAACGCTGATCGAGGTTGGTGGGCCGAATTATCTGGCGCAACTTGGTGGCATTTCGCACCTGACTCCGCTGCCTTCGTTGGTGCGGGAGGTTGCGGACCTTGCTGACCGCCGCCGAATGCGCGCCGGTCTTGAGGTGGCAGCCAATGCCTGCGCCGACCTTGAAACGCCACTAAGCGAAGTGGTGAATCACGCCGACGCGGCGGTTAGCCATCACGAGAAGGACGGCATCCACCAGCCTACGGCATCCGAGGCAATCGAGGAACTGTTCGACAGCTACCGCGACAAGATGCTCGGTGTGAAGTGTGGCTGCATTCCCACTTTGGATGACCTACTAGGCGAAATGCGGCCCAAGCAGCTTGTGATTGGGGCAGGGCGCCCCGGTATGGGCAAAACCGCTTTGGCTCTGTCCTACGGCATTGGAGCGGCAAAGCGCGGGCATGGCGTCCTGTATGTCAGCCTTGAAATGTCCAGCACGGAACTTGCCGCCCGCATGGTGGCAGACCTGTGCTTCGAGAATGGCGATGGCGTTCCTTACGAGGCTATCCGCGACGGCAAGATGAGCGAGTTTCAGCGCGGCAAAGCCGCCGCAGCGCATACGCGGGCGAAGACCCTGCCGTTCCAGATCGTGGATGCAGGCAGCCTCAAGATGGGCCGGCTTGGAATGCTGGTCCGTCGCCATGCCCGCAAGATGGAAGCCGCTGGGTTCAAGCTGGAACTGGTCATCATTGATTACCTGCAATTGACGGAACCGGATGGCGCCGGGCGCTCGAATTATGAGGCGGTTTCCGAGGTCAGCCGCAAGCTCAAGTCGCTGGCGAAGGAAAACGGGCTGGCGGTGTTTGCTTTGGCGCAGCTGTCCCGCGCAGTCGAAAACCGACCCGACAAGCGCCCGCAGTTGAGCGACCTTCGCGACAGCGGCCAGATCGAACAGGACGCCGATGCCGTGCTGTTCCTGCTGCGCCGGGAATATTACCTCAAGCAGGCCGAGCCTAAGCTGGGCACCGCCGAACGTGTCCAATGGGAACAGGGCATGGATGAATACGAGGGGGTGATTGAGTTTATTCTCGCCAAGCGCCGCAACGGGGTTGCCGGGCAAGCCAAGGGCGAGTTCCACGGCAGGTATCAGGCGGTGCGGGGGTGAGCCTCAAGCCTGAAGTTCTTGACGCCTTGCTGGCTGCTGGCGCGACTGCCGACATGATTGTCGCTGCGGTCAAGGCAGACCTTGCCAGCGATGAGGCGCGCCGGGAGGTAAAGCGCGCCAACAATGCCGAACGCCAGCGCCGATACAAAGCGAAACACCGCGTTGAGGTAACGGACGATAACGCAGGTAACGCGTTACCTGATGTTACTAACGACATCCCCCCCCGCCCCCTTTCCCCCCTAACC